>PJTY01000004.1_pt1 | contig 441319 bp, 409 predicted proteins | sample 1512121 | NCBI WGS metagenome assembly PJTY01 (sample SAMN08177680, study PRJNA422409) | Soil metagenome, whole genome shotgun sequencing project. | isolation source: Soil enriched (2) on filter paper: alkali lignin treatment | place: USA: Madison | collected 2015-01-15
TCCACTTCCCGTCCGGAAGCAGGGTCCGGGCTGGGAAGGCGCTATCGGGGCGGTTCGCTTTCCGGGGTGCAGGGCCAAGGCCTCACTTTCAAACCCGTTCCGTTACTAGGCAGCGCCAGTTCCCGCTTTGTACCCGCCGCGCGATTCACGGTCAAGCGGCAGCCGAGGGCGTCAACAGATGCCGTGGGTCGATCTGCACAGCGATGGGAAAGCCGGGGAACGTCACCTCCACCAGCCGGCCCTTGCTGCCCTCCACGGTGCCCGTCAGCCCTTCGAACCCGCCATCCGCCACCCGCACCTGCTGCCCGGCATGGAATACGGTCGGCGGCACACGCGGCGCCCGGCGGCGCTCGATCAGGCGCAGCGGCGCCAGCGCGCGGTCCGCGATCGCCGGAAACCGCCCGTCGAAGCGGAACAGCGTGAAATAGGGGATGCCGCGCGTCACCATCCGTTGCAGGTCCGAATCCCACGCCAGCCATGTCTGGGATGGCGACTGCACCAGCGCCCGCAGATCAGCCAGCCGATCATAAGGCGCGAACACGAATGTCGGCGTGATCGGCACCGCCCGTTCCTCGCGCTTGCGGGTCGGCCCATGGCGCACCACCACCAGCTCGCTCGGCGTCCACGCGCCGAACCCGGCATCTTCCAGCGCCTTGGCGACGGTAATGGTCCGGCTGGGCGCCGTCCTGAGGATGCACCAGTCGCTCACGCCTCGCCTGCCTGTTCCTGCGCCACGCCCACGCGCACCTTGGCCAGCAGCTCGCGCAGTTCCTCCGGCGGGACAGGCTCCTTCGGTTCCACATAGTCGCGGGCATGCAGCCACAGCAGATACCGCGCCCGGCTCTTGGCATAGCGGCGCGTGGCGCCAGCCTGGATGGCTGCCGTCCGCACCTCGCACGGCGTCGGCAGGAACTTGCTCGTGCGCAGCAGGCGGAGAAATCCGCCCTTCAACTCGATCAACGGCAGGTCCCGCAGGGCTTGCCAGTACAGCTTCATCCGCTCGCGCGCCTCTGCTGGTGATATCTTCGGCTGGGCCGTCGCGATCGCCAGCTTCATGACCAGCGCATCCACATCGCTCTCGGTAGGCATCTCGGGCTCTGGCTCATCCACGAAGGCCCGCAGAGCAGCGGCCGATTTCGGACCGACGACGACGCTGTCACCGCTCAGCAGCAACTCGCTCAGCTTCTCGTCCAAAGCCGGCGATGACGTAAGAGTTTTGTGGTTCGTCGTTGCGGGAAGCTGTTCGGTCATATCGGCGGTGTCTTCCGTCATCATCGGCTTTTCGGAGCCAGTTTCGCCATGCGGCTTGCCAGTCGGATTTGGTCGCGTTCGGGCCTGTCGCGCTGGCGGCCCAATCGCGGAAGCGGGCCAGCTCCCGCTCGATGGCACCCGGCGGCCAGCCAGCGACGACCTGTGCGATCTCCCCTGTCAGCGGTGCAGGCTCCCAATCGTCCGGCAACCGGTGGCCCTTACGCGCGCGGGGTTTTGTATCCGGGTGGGTATGGGTGGGTGGGGTTTGTTGGGGGGTCTGGGGGGAAGAAAGGGGAGGGCGGGAAAGGGAGGGAGCCGCGTCACTGTCCGTTGCGTCACGCGTTACGTCACTCGTTACGTCATCCGTGACGGTTTCGGGCTGTGTCTTCTGACGCGCACGATATCGCGCCTGCCGCTCGGCAGCAGCCGAACGCCCAGCCGGGGCGTCCATCGTCTCGGCCACGGCAAGGATGTCCTCAGCGGACAGGCCCTTCGCGACCAGCAGGCGCAGCGTTTCGAGGTTCATGGCCATTTCCCGCCACCGGCCTCAGAAGGGTATCTCGTCATCGAGATCATCATCGAACGCACTGCCGCCCGACGATTGTCCGCCAGCACCAGCACCAGCACCAGCGCCGCCGCCCGTGCCCGGCCAGCCGTCATCCTCGCCCTTGTTGCGGTCCAGAAGCAGCAGGGTGCCGGCATAGGGGCGCAACACGATCTCGGTGGTGTAGCGGTCGTTGCCCTGCTGATCCTGCCATTTGCGCGTTTGCAGCTGGCCCTCGACATAGACCTTGCTGCCCTTGCGCAGATAGCGCTGCGCGATGCCGGCCAGCCCGTCGCCATGGATGGCGATGCTGTGCCACTCGGTTCGCTCCTTGCGCTCGCCGGTCTGGCGGTCCTTCCACGTCTCGCTCGTGGCGAGGCGCAAATTCGCGACCTTGCCGCCATTCTGGAAGCTGCGCACATCGGGATCGGCGCCCAGATGCCCGATCAGCATGACCTTATTGAGTGAACCGGCCATCAGCGGGCCTCCGTGGTTGGGGTTTCGAGAAGATCGTTCAGCCCCAGCCGGCGCGCCTCGCGCTCCAGATGGAGCAGCTTGCGGCGGGTCGCCTCGATCTGGGCGGGCAGATACCGGACGCGGTGCGCCTGATACTGCTCGGCTGCTGCGCGGTGTGCGGGCGTCATGGCGCGGGGTCCTCCGGCATGGCGATCACCACCACCACGCCGCCGGGCGCCGCGGGCGTACTGAACCCATATGTCGGCCGGAACCGGCAATCATCGACGCGCAGGGCCTCCGCGATGCCATCCAGCGCATGCTTCATGCTGGCCTGCATGTTGTCGCAGTCGCGCCGGCGGGCATCGGGCGGGGTGAAAATGATCATGATGGGAATGGGCGCGTCACCCGCCAGCCGGGTACGGACGGCATGGATGCCGTCTGCCGCCGCCAGCGTGGACAGGGCCGCCTCGCTGCGCGCCAGCTTCACCGCGCCCGCCTTCCGGCGCCAGTGGGGCCGGGCATTGGGCGACAGGATGCGATCCGGCCAGGGCAGGGTGACGCGCATGGTCAGCCGATGCCCAGCGCGGCTTTGTAGGTTTCGAGGACCGCTTCCATCTCGCGGCGATCGTCGGGCTTCATCTTCCGAAGCCGCACGATCTGGCGCATCATCTTGGTGTCGTAACCGACCAGCTTACCCTCCGCGTAAACGTCGCGGATATCGTCAGCGATGCCCTTCTTCTCTTCCTCCAGCCGTTCGACCCGCTCGATCAGCAGGCGCAGGCGATCATCCGTCACTTCGGCCATGTGGCCCTCCATTCCTGCGCACGAACCGCCTGGTGCGCTTCAGGCATGGGGAGGCGCGCCCCGAACCCAGCCGGGGAGCGGTCCCAAATGCGATTGTCGTCAGCCCCCGCGTCGGGATCAGCGCCGGCTGGCCGGCCTCAGGCTGCCGGTCTCAACTTCGCCAATTGCGCGTCGATCAGATCGCGCACGTTCTCCAGTTGGGCGCGATTGTCGCGCACCTCGTGCGGCTGGATCTCTCCATCCTCCAGTGCCTTGGCCAGCCGTGCGCCCAGGTCGAGCAGTGCGGTCAGTGTGGAATGATCGCAGACCGATGCCGGCCTGCTTTCCTCGCACAGCCGATCCAGCGCCCCGGTAAAGCGTCCATTCCATTCCCGCTTGGCGGCAGCGAACGCGACGACACCCATTTCCGCGAGGCCGGCGCGATACTTCGCGGCCTGATCCTCGCTCTTGCCCAGGACGCGACCCAGATCGGCGTCGGTCAGGCCGTCCTCGTGCTTGATGGTCGATAGCTCACTCGCGATGGCATCGAGAACAGCGGAAGCGGAAAACACCGGGCGCGAGCCCGTGGATTGTCGGGCGCTCATTGGCCTACCTCGCGGTCATGAAAAGGATCGGAAACCACCGCCGGGGCATCTGGGGGGCAGACACCCCGGCGGTGCGCGACCCGGCGGGTGTCCCGCTCGGGCTCGAAATCGGACACGGCGATGCTGTGCGGATAGCGCAGGGCTTTCGCGTAGGAGCCGGGCTCGGACGCCGTGTCGATGGTGAGGGTCGGGCAGGGCATCAGCCACGCCCTCCGGCCCGGCAGATTGACTCCGCCGGGCCTTCGGCCATCCTGCCCAATGAGGCGAAGGCAGGAGAAGGCGGATGGATGACGATTTGCGGCTGGGTGCCGAGCTTACGAAGATCAATTTTCTGCTCGAAAACCTCTACGCGCTTTACCTGCGGGATTGCGGCGTCAGTCATACGCGCATCCCTCACCTTGCAGATGAACTGTGTCGGCAAGCGACTTTGCCGGCGCAGGTCTATGGCCCGGACGAAGACGGAGAAGCGCTACGGCAGCTTTCAGAGCTTGTCGAACACCGCATCGCGTCGTTCTTTTCGCGGGTGCAGGATCGCATGCGCAGCGCCGAGGACAAAGACTGATCAGCGACAGGTCCAACCCTTGCTCGCCAACGATGAGGCGGTGCGCGCTCATGCCGCGTCCGCCTGCACATGGGAGTTCAGCAGAGCCTGCGCAGCCAGCCGGGTGCGCTTATCGACCGGCAGGGCGCCCTTCTCGAACCGCGAAATCGTCGATTGATGCAGCCCCAGCCGCTCAGCGAAGTCGGTTTGGGTGAGCCCCAAGGCCTGACGGATTTGCCGAATGTCAGTCATGGCCAATAGGAATATTCTTACAGGAATGTTTTCGCAAGCAGAAATATGCCCGCAGGAATTAGGAGAGCGAGACTGTCCTGATTATGCAGGGCGCATGAGCGGCGATCAGCTATCGCAAAACATAAAGGCACTCAGGAACTACCTGGGGTTGAACCAGACTGCCTTTGGTGAGCGCGTGGGGTCCGCGCAGGCCAACGTCTCAAAGTGGGAAAACGGGACAGTCCCCGAAACCGAACCGCTTGAGGTGATGGCGCGGCTGGCTGGACGGTCGATTTCGTCATTCAAGAGCGAGCCGTGGACGCCCGGTGCTGGGAAGACACCGGACGTGCTGCCCACCAGATCGGCGGATGCCGGCGAAACCGGAGAGGTCATCCGCCTCGACCTTTCGCTGCCAATGGGACCAGCCGCGACGATCGATGACTATGTGGAGGAGGAGCCGGTCACCTTCGATCTGGCTTACATTCGCAGTTTCACCAGAACGCCGCCGTCACGCCTTCGCCTGGCGCGGGGCGTGGGGGACAGCATGTGGCCAACGCTTCAGCCTTATGACGAGGTCTGGATCGACAGCACCCAGACGATGCTCAATCAGAGCGACCGGGTCTGGGCGGTGTCCATCAACGGTGGTGCGGCGATCAAGCGCCTGCGCCCGCTGAAGGGCGGCAAGGTGCTGGTGATCTCGGACAATCCAGGACCGGGCCACGAGAACTACGAGGTGGACGCCGACGAAATCATGATCGGCGGCCGGGTCATAAAATTCGCCCGGGACATTTGAGGCGTAACGCGATCTGGGTGGCGAGGGGTTTGAGTCGCCTCAGATTTTTTGGGGGGTGTTTGAAATGGTTGAACAATCATCGGACCAGCTAGCGAATGGTCTGGGCGATCAAAGTGAAACTGCTGATGCTGTGTCCGCTCGCGAAGCAGCTGAAAGCATATTGGTGTGGGCTAAAGAAAATCATTTGCTTTCAAAAGGGTCTGTCGAGGACGCAGTGGAAGATGTCGGCGGAGAGGTTGAACTTCTGCCGCAGAATCTGTTTGAATCCCAAGTTGTAAAAGAAACATTCAGGCGAAGAGCCATAAATCTAGTCGCTTATAATGAAGAGGATAAAAAGGTTGTTATATTCACGCACTCAAAATTGAACAAGGGAGAGGCTGAGAGAATGCCCTTCCGTGCTGTGAAAGGGGTTAAAATTGAATATCACGTCGGCGGAACAGCATTTGTAAAGGGCAATGTGCCGTCGCCTGGTATCACATATCCTTACTTTCTTAATCGGGGCGTGATTTGCTGCGGATCCTCTGTTCATCCAGTGAATTGCTTAGGTGCAGGGACTCTTGGTGCACTCGTAAAAGACAGCTCCGGTCGATTGTTTGGCCTGTCGAATAATCACGTTTCTGGAGCGTGTAATTGCGCGGCGCCTGGCCTTCCCATCCTTTGCCCCGGTCCAATCGATGCTAACGAGGACAGCATCAGCCCGTTCACGATTGGCCGTCACAGCAGACTACTGCCGATCAACGAAGGCACTCCCGAAAACATTAACGTGTCGGCGAACTGGGATGCGGCGATCTTTGAAATAGAGGATGCTGAGCAGGTTAGTTCCATGCAGGGGGAGGTTTGCGACACACCTGACCGCGTCGGGCCACTGATTGGCGGCATGCGAGTTGAGAAAGTGGGTAGGACCACTGGTCACACCTCGGGATCCTTAGTGGGAATGGCGGCTACCCCGCTGCCGGTAAATTATACGATTAGAGAGTACGGTGTCAGCAAGACAGTTTACTTCGAGCAAGTGGGTGTAGTCGAGGGAGACAATGGGCACCCGTTTTCGCGAGCGGGAGACTCCGGATCAATTGTGATGGGTGTGGCGGACGATGGCTCGCGGACCGCCGTGGGCCTCGTGTTTGCAGGGAACGAGCCACGAGCGCAGTCGTTCATTCTACCGCTGGAGCCAATTTTACAGCAACTGAATGTGGAATTGGTGTATGGCCACAACGTGTGATGTCGGATATCGCGCCTAGATCGGCCGCTCGGCGTCTTGCCTCCGAGCTGAAGCTTCCTGCATATCGCGGGGTGGTCCTATGCCAATTTGAGGGCTCGGAAACAGTGCTTGTCGTAGCGGCGGACGGCCTTTGGCGGCGGAAGGTAGCAATACCACAGAGATACTGTGGCTATCGCGTTAGGGAAGATGATCCACTCATCGCAGTCGCGCACACTTAAGCCCGAATTGCTACCACTCTCCCTCGCCGTAGTCGGCGCTGACCATCCCAACAAGCGTGGCCCCGGCCGCCGTTTCGAACTCGCCATGTGCTTGCCGGGCGAACCGGTCGAGCTGATCCCCGAGCCCAGGAACCCGGCCGACCCGCGCGCCGTCGCGGTGTTCAGCGCACGCGGCATCCAGATCGGCTATCTCACTGCGGAGCGCTGCGGCCGCATCGGCCAGCTGATGCGTCAGGGCAGGGAGGTGCAGGCCATCTTCCAGCAGGCCGCGCCCTATGGCGCGGTGATTCGCGCCGCCTTTGATGGTGAGGCGCCCATTCTCCCTGAAATGAACCCTCCGGAGGCACCGCCGGAGCAGGATTTCTGGCCTGATCCGGAGTGGCCCGACGAATAATAATATTCCTAAGAGCATTTTTCCTCTTGTGAATATTCCTATGAGCATATAGCCATATCTCCATCGCCCGACCCCGGGCCATGGAGGTCACCCCGTGCACCACAGCATGCGCCATCAGCAGTTTGAACTGGAACTGCGCGACATCCCGGAAGCCCTGCAAGGCGGGTTCCGGTCCTTCTTCCTTCGTGGTGAGCGCCCGTCCGGGCTGGTCGCGGCGATGGTCAGCGGCAGCCTGTTCGATACCTACACGCGGGCCGATGCTGAAACGCGGGAGCTGATCCCCGCCATCCTGCGCTTCGTCATCAACACCATGCCCTGGGGCGCCTACGGCAGCCCGGAGCATGTCGCGATGTGGTGCGCCAAGGGCGGGCTACTGGGCCGCCCGGTCCGGAAGGTGGCGTGAATGGCCCTCATCCACACCTCGACCCGGCGCTACTACCACGACTTCGGCACCACGCGCGTGAAGGTCTGGAAGATCGGCCCGCTGGTCATCTGGCGGAGCATCGTCCGATGATCGGCGTCCGCCAACAGACCGCGAACCGGCCGACACCGGCCCAGCTGGCCGCCGTGGCGCATGTCGAGGCGCTGCTGCGCGACTGGCATCGTGATCGCACCCAGCCGGTCAGGACGGCCTCCTGATGTGCGCGAGAACCACGGACACCTGCCCGGCGAGGCGGAAGGCCGCCGCGTGCGGGTCCGCCTCCGCAATGGCCTGCGCCCAGCCGAAAGCTGGCCGGGCGATGGCCGTTTCGGCTGCCGCTGGACGCTCACCGGCGACCCCTTCGACATTCTGGAATGGGAGATAGCGGGATGACCGCCTTTCTTGCCGAATTCATCGACACGCTGGGCCTCGAAACCCTGCTGGACGAATGCAACGCCGCGCTGCGCATGCTCCTGCTGCTGGTGGCCGCCGCAATAGTCGGCGGACTCCTCGCAGTCCTTCACGCCACACCAGCCGCCTCTGATGCCGCAACCCCCCGGGCATCGGCTCCACACGCGCTGTCCCCGGAGGCGGGGCAGCGCACACCGCTCAGCGATGACGACATGGGGGCCGAGATACTGTGATGCCCGGCTGCTACGTTTCCCCCATCGCCATCGAGATCTTCGCGCACCCCGACATCCGCGCGAGGCCTGGCATCCGCGTCCGCCGCCACGTGTTCGTCGGCTCGGACGGCAACCGCGTCGTCTGCAAGCCGGAGCTGTGCCGGGAATGCTGGCGCGAACAGCACTGGCACGACCACGGACCTGACGACGCGCTGGCTCCAGCGCAGGAGGCGGCATGAACACCATCCCGCCGACCCCGCGCCAGATGGACCTGCTGCGCTTCATCACCGGCTACGCCGAGGCGCATGGCCGCATGCCGAGCTATAACGAAATGGCGGCCGGCGTCGGGCTGGCCAGCCGCGGCGCGGTTCATAACCTGACGGCCGGCCTGATCTCTCGGGGACACATCTTGCGAGAGCAGCACCGCCTTGAGCTGCTGACGGCAGCGCCGCTCCCTTACTGCCCAGCCGGCCAGCCGCTCTATTTCGTGCCGGCGCCGGTCGCGGGCGAGGGGAGGGCGGTGGCGTGATAGCTGCGCTCTACGTCGAGACCGGCGGCTGCTATTTCGGCCTGCCTGATGTCGATCCATGGGATGAGGTCCGCGACGCCCGGCAATACCGCGGGCCGTGGTCGGTGGTCAGCCACACGCCCTGCCAGCGGTGGGGCAAGATGTGGTTCGGCCAGCCGCTCGCGGTCAAGCGCACCGGCGTGCGTAAGAAGAAGGGCGATGATGGCGGATGCTTCGCCCATTCGCACTGGGCCGCCCGCACCTTCGGCGGGGTGATCGAACACCCGTGGGGCAGCCACGCATGGCCCGAATTCGGCATCAACGTGCCCCCGCGCTCGGGAGGCTGGGTCAGCTCGGGCCTGTTCGACGGTGGGTGGACGTGCTGCGTCGAGCAAGGCCGGTATGGGCACTATGCCCGCAAGCCCACCCTCCTGTTGGTCTATCGGGTGCAGTTCACCGATCTTCCCGATCTGGAATGGGGCATCGGGGAGGCGCGGCTTGACCCCGAGGTGATTGATCGCATCGGACTGGAGCGCGCAAAGCGCCGCGGAGAAGTCGCCGCCATTGGCGGCGGCGTAGACAGCAGTCCGCGCATTGGCACACCCGAACCCTTCCGCGATCTGCTCCTGCAAATTGCCGGTTCGGCCCAGCCGGGGAGGGCAGCCGCATGACGCCCTCGCGCAAACCCTCTGCCCCTATCCGCATCGCGGTGCTGGCGGTCTTCACGGTCGCCTGCTGGGCGGCGCTTCTGGCGCTGGCGGTGACGGTATGACGGTGGCTCTCTCCCGCCCATTGCTGCGCTGGCACGGCGGTAAGTGGATGCTGGCGCCTTGGATAATTAGCCATTTCGGCCCGCACCGGATCTACGTCGAACCCTTCGGCGGTGCCGCCAGCGTGCTGTTGCGCAAGCCGCGCTCTTACGCGGAGGTCTACAACGACCTGGATGAAGGTGTGGTCAATCTCATGGCCCTGCTCCGCAACGGCTATGGAGAAAACCTCGCCAACAAGCTCCGCATGACGCCATTTTCGCGTGCCGAGTTCGAGCTGGCATATCAGGCAACGGACGACATTTTCGAAAGTGCGCGGCGGCTGATCGTGCGCAGTTTCATGGGGTTCGGTTCGGATGGGCACAATCCCAACGTGCGCACCGGTTTCCGTGCGGCCTCAAACCGATCAGGCACTACGCCGGCGCACGATTGGGCGAACTATCCTGATGCTTTGACAGCGATCGCGGAGCGCATGAGCGGCATCGTGGTGGAGAAGCGGCCGGCAGTGGAGGTTATGGCCCAGCACGATAGCTCGCAGACGCTTCATTATGTCGATCCGCCCTATTTGCCCGAGACGCGCTCGAACAAATCACGCAAATCCGGCGAGCGATATCACGCATACCAGCATGAGTTGACGACTGACGATCATCACGAGCTGCTGACCTTCCTGCGGAGCTTGCAAGGGCAGGTGGTGTTATCGGGCTATCCCGCGCAGCTTTACGATGATGCGCTATCGGGTTGGCACCGCATCGAGCGGCGCGCGTTGGCGGATGGGGCAGCAGCTCGGATCGAAGTCCTCTGGCTGAACCCAGCCGCTGCTGCCGCCATGCCGCAGCCCGACCTGCTGGCGGCCGTCGCATGAATCAGAACCGCTCTTCCGCCGTCATGCAGCAGCGCAGCGAGCCGCACGATTCGCTGGACGATTTCCCCACCCCGCCCTGGGCGACCCGGGCGTTGCTCGAATACTTGTCAGACGTTGAAGGTGAGTATTTCTGCCGGATGGTTTGCCGCGAACCAGCCGCCAACCGGGGCCATATGGTCAAGCCGCTGCAGGAGTATTTCGCCAGCGTCGAGGCATCCGATGTCCACGATTATGGCGTCGGCTTCCCCGTGCAGGATTATCTCTTTCCTGAACCGCTAACGCATGTCGATTGGACCATAACCAACCCGCCATTCAAGTTGGCGGAGCAATTCATTACGCGCGCGCTTTCGACCAGCCGCCGGGGCGTCGCCATGATTGTGCGCTCGGCTTTTCTTGAGGGTGTCGGTCGCTACGAGCGCTTGTTCAGCGTGAAACGTCCAGCATTCGTCATGCAATTCGCTGAGCGGGTTGTGATGCACAAGGGCCGTCTTGCCCCGGAAGGCTCGACCGCGACAGCCTACTGCTGGATCGTCTGGTGGGGCCATGAAGTCCCCTCCGGCGTGCCCCCGCAAATGCGCTGGATCGCGCCATGCCGCAAGCGGCTGGAGCGCCCCGGCGACTATCCCATCCCAACCGAAGGAATTGCACGATGAACAACCTCACCGAACTGGCGGCGCGCGTGGAGGGGGCGGAAGGGCCGAACCGCGATATCGATGCGGAGATCGCGCCACTCACTGGCCTCCGAATGGCAGAGGAAGGCCATCCTCTCGGGCGGTGCTGCTACGACCAAAACGGTAGGGGTGTCCCGCTTCCAGCCTTCACCGCCTCCCTCGACGCCGCTCTGACGCTGGTGCCGGAGGGGTGGTTCATTCTGGTGAGTGATTGGCAGGCATCAATTCTGCGGAAACTTGGGCCATGGCAGGCTGTCTTGACTCGCAATCGCGATGACATGCGCACCGTTTTCGATGGCCGGTCTGACCACGCCGCCACCCCCGCGCTAGCCCTCTGCGCCGCCGCCCTACGCGCCCGCGCTGCGATGGAGGCCGGCAATGGGTGATACACGACATACGCAGCGCGCCGAACTGGTCGCGCATCGCCTGCGCGAGCGGATGTGGGAAATCTGCGAGGCTTTCCCGTACGATGCGCCGAACTGCTACTGGCTCGAGTCCGATTGTGGCGACAGCTATTGCCGGGAACATGCTATCGAGGCGCGGGCAGAGGAATTCGGTTTCGGCCCGCTCCTTCGCGATCCGGATTGGTATCGCCGGAATGAAATGGACGATGCCTTTTTCGAGGGCATTAGCGCCGGACGTGATGGCGAGAGCGACAATTGCGAAACCTGCTCCACCTGCGGGAAGACGCTTTCCTATGTGCTGACGGATTACGGCGCGCGGAGCGAGCTGGATCATTTCCTTGAACACCCGCCCGCCGTCCTGTCGGGTGAGATCTCCTACGAGATGAACCGCGCCTCATTGAATATCTGGAGTGGGTCGACGCGCCGGCAGCTTCTCGACACCGCCCGCATGGTCAATGCCGCCTGGCGCATATCCGCGCCCGCCCGCGCCCGTATTGAGGGGGAGTGAGATGGTCATTTACGACATCGAATGCCCCGATTGGGCGACCGCGAACGATGACGGGATTTGGTGTGATTTCTGCGGCGAACTGCTGATCGCGGCCTTCCATGCGGATGCCGACACCGTTGCGCCTGAGTGCTGCCGGACCTGCGGCGCTCCTGATGATGCCGAAGCTATGGCGGAGTATTTCTTATGACCGATGAACTGAAGCCGTTCGAACGCGAGGAACGATACATCGTCATCAAGCGCAAGCATCTGGATGAGCGCGACGAAGAGACTTTGCGCGAGTTTCTTACTGACCGCGAAATTCCAATCGCCACCTGTGCGGTCGTTGAGAGCGATTGGCCCGAATACGAGACGGTCTGGCGCATGATCGAGGATCGCGTGACCGACCGCCCACAACCCGCAGCGGATGGGCTGGTGGAGCGTTTGCGCCGAGCCGATAGGGACTATGGTGCTCCGATATGCTCCGTTGCCGCCCGCGCCCTCACCACCCGCGACCAGCAGATAGCGGCGCTGAGGCAGACGCTTCTAAGTATGATCGATTGGTGTTGCGAGCGCGGCTCCGACGATCAGCCGCTGCCTACCGAATGTCAGCCCGAACATGTCGCGCAGGCGATGACGATCCTTGATAGAGGAGCGGCGGGGGATATGGAGGAAATCACCCCGAGAGCCGCAGAAAACTGCGAAAAACTGGCAGCAGGGCCATCGGAAGGGAATCGACAGATAGCGGCGCTGCGGGCTGAGAACGAACGTCTTCTCGATCACATCAGTGAGCAGGTGTCACATGCCGAAAACCGTATCCAAGACGGAAAAGAAATGGGTGCATCCGTCTGGCGTATCGCGCTTGAGGATATAGTTCGCGAGAACCGCGCCGCTCTGAACCAAGGGGCCGACCATGGATAAGCCAACAGAAGTCACGCAGGCGGATCGGGATGCTGCCATGGCGATGCTAAACCACGCATTTCGCAATGCGCCTGATGACTGCTCCGATGGCGTCGATCTGGATGATATCGCCCAAGCCTTCGCCCGCCACCGCATCGCCGCCCTTGCCGCTCACGAAACTGCCCCTGATGATGGGCGGCCGGACCGGTGAGCATGATGGAGCCCATTGGGCAGCAGCCGGCCGCGCGAAGGCGGGATAACCTCCTCCGCATCGCGGAGGTGCGGCGCCGCACCGGCCTGTCCCGCAGCACCATCTACCGGAAGATGCCAGCCGGCACATTTCCCAAGGCCGTGCCCATCAGCGTCGGCCTGGTCGCGTGGTACGAATCGGAGATCGATCAATGGATCGATAACCCGATGGGATGGGGGCAATGACGGAAAATCGGGGTGGGGGTATCATTCGGGGTATCGTGGGCGATACCACGAAAGGAAACGGCTGATTTCTGCGGTCTACGGCCTATCTTTCGACGGGCACCCTCTCCGCCACTTCGGTATTAAACCGAGAACTCTGGTTCCTGCCGACTTTCCTTCCTTAGTGGTCACCAGCGTCCTCAACACGACGTTTTTGTTTCAGGCCGGGAACAGCATTCGCCGCTAACCCCCGATGGGAAGGGGTGCGGAAAACACGGACCGCAGAGAAATATCCTGTTCGCTCCGCCGGCATCGATCCGGTCCGTGGAAAGGTCTTTCGTGACGGCAGCATTGGTTTGGCCCGGATCTCTCGTGAGATGAACATCAGTCGCGCCAGAATCTGTTGGGCGCTTGCTGCATGACTGAGAGGATGTGCAGCTGCTCGGCTCTTCCCGCCGGATCAGGCTCGGAACGTTACCATTCTTGGGTCAGCGGTGAGCATGTCCATCGCCGGGGCGGGGCTATCCAGCATCCAGCGGTCGCGGCCAGCAGATTTGGCTGCGTAAAGCAGGGCGTCAACGGCGCGCCACAAGCTGTCGAGGTCGGGAAAATCCCGGCTGTCCGCGCCTCCGATGCTGATGGAAAGCGTGAGGATATCGCCGGTCTCCAGCCGCGTTTCCGACTTCCGGACCGCCAGCCTCATGCGCTCCGCCGCCTGGCACGCTGCCTCGCCATAAGTGGTGGGCATGAAGACGGCAAATTCCTCCCCGCCGATGCGGCCGAACAGGTCTTCGCTGCCCAGGCAGGCGGCTATCGCGCCTGTCATGGTGCACAGGGCCTCGTCGCCCGCGGGGTGGCCATGCTGGTCGTTGATGCGTTTGAAATTATCGGCATCCAGGATGAACAATGTGCCCGCTCGGCCAGCAAGCGCCTGTTCCAATGCGCTCGTGAAGCCTTCGCGATTGAGGATACCGGTCAGCCCGTCGTGGCGCGCGCGCAGGTCCAGCAACCGGCAGGTCTCCTGCAGATCGCGATGCAGCCTTTCGAGATCGGTCTTTGCCGCTGCAAGAGCATCATGCGCAGCCCTCAGCCGTTCCTGCTGGTGGAACTGCCAGGCGCTGGCCGGCCCCGCAATGGCGAGAGGGCAGACGATGCAGAGCAAAAGCCCTGTCCCCGCCAGCGCTCCACCGAGGAAGATCGTCGCTATCCATGCGGTCAGCAGCGTTACCGCCAAAGACAGGACAGCAACGCCCATGGCCTTGAAGATCACGGAATTGAAGCGAACCGACATGACCCCGCTTTAACCGATGAGCGTTAACGGCTTTTATCTTTCGCAGTTCATCAGGAATACCGCCAGCGGGAACGGCGCAATGGGTTCGGATTTCTCAACTGCCGATGTTCCGACGGCAAATCCGGCATCAAAACTCAAGATGGTTCGAACCGATAGCCGTAGCTGCGGATGGTTCTGATGCGCCCGTGTTCTGTGTCCCAGCCGAGTTTCTGCCGTAGCTTGCGGACGTAGACATCCACGACATTGGTCAGCGGGTCGGAATCGTATCCCCAGACCTTGTTCAGTATCCGGCTGCGGCTGAGTACCCGCTGGGGCGAATTGGCGAACAATTCGAGCAATTGATATTCCTTGGCGGTGAGATCCACCGGCAAGCCATTCCGGGTCACGCGCATGGCTTCGCGATCCAGCGTGACATCCCCGAAAACGAGGATGCTGGGGGGATCTGCATCGAAACCGCGATGGCGCCGGGCCAGTGCTTCGATACGAGCCAGGAGTTCGTCGAAATCGAACGGCTTGGTGAGATAATCGTCGGCACCGCCGCGAAGGGCACCGACCTTGTCATCGAGGTGGTCGAGCGCGGTCAGCATCAGAATGGGCGTAGCGACCTTGGCAGTGCGCAGCGCCTGGCACAGAGATCGGCCATCCAGGCCAGGCAGCATCACGTCCAGGATCATCACATCGAATTCGCCATCGCGCGCCCGCGTCATCCCTTCGATGCCATCTGTGGCGACGGTGACGGCGTATCCCTCTGCCTCAAGCCCGCGCAGCACGAAGCGGCGCACGCGGTCGTCATCCTCTACATAGAGAAGATCCATCAGGCTGCCGCCTTCCCGTGGACGATGAGCGGGAGGAAAATGGTTGCCCGTGTGCCCCCATATGGCTGGCGGGCGAGGGTGACGGACCCTCCATGGGCTTCCACCAGCGCGCTTACCAGATTGAGCCCGAGGCCAGAGCCTTCACTTCGCGACGGCCCCCGTGAAAAGCGCTGGAATAATTCGGTGACCTGGGCGGGGTCCACCCCCGGACCATCGTCCTCAACTGCGAGAGAAGCGAAACCATTCTGCCGCCCCACCTCGATCATGATGTTCACCCCGGGCTGGCAATGCCGCAGGGCATTTTCGATCAGCGCGGCAAGGGCGCGCCGGAGGCGGTCCTGATCGACGGATGCGAGAATTTCCTCTTGGCTGTCGACCGTGATGGTTCCTCCCCATTCGGTGACCAGCGTCTCGAAATCGGATGACACGCGCGCTGCGATCTGACGCAGGTCGGTGACGGACAGGTCCAGCGGCAGGCCTCCTGCCTCCGCTCTGGCGATAAGGAACAGGTCATCCACCATCCGGGACAGGTCGAGACTGAGCTGGTCGATCCGCTCAAAGGTTTCGTGAGGGTCGAAACCGGGCGAATCCGCTGTTCGCAGAGCGATCTGCGTTTCCCCCCGAATGACTGTGAGCGGGGTGCGAAGCTGGTGGCCCACATCCGCGAGGAAGGTGCGCCGCCGTTCATCCGCTGCGAACAATTCCGCATTGGCGCTTTGCAGCTCTGCAGTCCGCGTCGCCACCGCGCGTTCCAGTCCGATCTGGATCTCATGCAGCGCCGCCTGCTTTTCGGCAATGGTCGCGGCCATGGTGTCGAAGGCGCTGGATATCTTGGTCAACTCGTCGTGGCCCGGCAAGTTGATCCGATGCGCAAGCTTTCCTGCTGCGAAGGCCTGCGCACCGTCTTCCAGCCGCTGAAGCCCGGGCCGCAAGCGCAGATGCAACAGTGCGTGAAAGGCCAGGAAGAAGATGACGGCGATCAGAAGCGCGATGATGGATGCCGTCGCGGCAAGCGAGGTGAGATCGTGCGCGCTGCGCGTCGCGGCGGCGACCTTGACACCGCCGAGGCGTATTTCGGATTGCAGCAGATCTTCCAGCGCGAAGATCGGCGCAGATACCCGATTTACTTCGGCCAGCGCTGCGCGCGAGCCTCCTTCCTGCCACTGGGAATCCACGCTGCGGACCAGCAGTTCCGCATGTCGATAATGATCGATCACCGCCTCAACCTGCTGGCGGATGACGGGCGCTACCTGCCGGTCATGCGGATCGACCGGCTGCAGGCTCAGGGCCTGATCCAGGACGTCCACGAGCCGCTGACGATGCTGGAGCAGATCCCAGGCATTGCGGACCGTCGGTTCGCGCACCTTGCGATAGCTGGCGTTCTGATAGGCTCGCGCCGTTTCCAGAAGCAGCGTGTACACCTGAACCCGGTCGTGCATCAGCCGCGCCGTCCGCACGACATCCCGCGCGGTCCATGCGGTGTAGAGCAGCAGGCCCGACAGCAAAGCGGATGTCAGCAAACCCAGCGTCGCCGCGGCGCCGAGCCTGCCACGAAGGCTTGAGACCATTCGCACACGTCCGATCATCGGACTGTCCTCCTCCCTTGGGGGAACTATTCGCGCTGGCCGGTTATTCTCCCGTCCTGGCCAGACATTGCCACGTTGCCGGGCGGATTGGCCAGAGTTCATCAGATATTAATTTTCCGGACACGCGCTCTTAATCCTCGCTCCATGCGGACTTCATCGCGGGTCTCATAAGCTGTCTTCAACCGAAACCGTCATCCCGCGGCCCCTAGGTCGGAGGAGAATGGGCGGAACACGAGGGGGAGATAATCATGCTCGACCATACGAGAGGCGAAAGGCGACCCGCTCCGCAGCGAGGGCGCCCGATGGCCGCCGCCACGGCGTGCATCCTGCTGCTGACCAGCGCACTGACGGCCTGCAATCGCACCGATCCCGCGGACGCGGCGGAAACGGGTGATACTGTCACTGCCGCTTGCGATCGCGCGTGTGTGCTCGATATCGGGAATGCCTATGTTGCTGCGCTGGTGGCGCATGACCCGACAAAGGCGGCACTGGCGGACAATCTCGCTTTTGTGGAGAATATCGAGCGCAAGAAGCCTGGTGAGGGATTATGGCAATCGCTCACAGCAGGTCCGACCGATTTCGCCGTGGCAGTGCCGGATGCGCAGAATCAAAGCTTCGGCTGGCTCGGCATGTTGCAGAAGGACGGAGAACCGGCGCTCGTCGCCATCCGCCTGAAAATCGGGCCGGACGGTAGGGTTTCGGAAGCTGAGCATCTCGTCACCGACGTTCGGCCTGAAAATCTCGAACGACTGGAAACGCCTCGTCCGGGGTTGCTGGCCGATGTGTCGGCAGACAAGCGACTGCCCCATGATGAACTGATCCGGCTTGGGCTAAGCTATTATGATGCGCTGGACGATAATGACGGCACGCTGATGCCTTTTGCCGCGGATTGCGAGCGGCATGAGAACGGCATGATTACGGCTGGCGCGAATGCCGGCCCGGGTCCCAATGGCGCGGGCGCCCATCCGATCGCGCGCGATTGCGCCGGGCAATTGACCAGCAATGTGATGGCCTACATCACGTCGATCGATAACCGGCGTGTGTTCGCCGCTGATCCCCAGACCGGTTTGGTGATGGGCCTGTCGCATTTCCGCCATCCGATGGATTTCGATCCTTACCAGGTGACCGCGCTGGATGGGACCAAGATCAGATACGCGCGCGGGGAACAGCTGAATTTCGAACCTTTCGACCTTCCGGCTGCGCACATCTTCAAGGTCGGCGATGATGGCAAGGTCCACGAGATCGAGGCCATGGGCTTCATGACCAAGTACAACGCACCGACCGGCTGGGAATAAGCCGCGAAGCGCCTGTCCACGAACATTGCTGGAGAAAGAAATGCCCAAGTCCATCCTGGTCCGGGCGGCGCTCGGCGCGTCCCTGCTCGCCATGGTAACCGGTTGCAATTCCCAAACTGCTGGGAATGAGGCCGATCAATCCGCTCAGCCGACCGCGTCGGATTGTGACCGTGATTGTATCCTGGGCATCACCGATCAATATCTTTCCGCCATTGCGAACAAGGACCCGTCGGCTGCGCCGCTGGCGGACAATATCGCCTTCGTGGAAAACCTTAAAAAGCTGAAACCGGGCGAAGGCCTGTGGGCCAGCGCGACGGGCGGCCCCACCAATTTCGCCATCTATGTGCCGGACCAGAAGTTGCAGCAGGCCGGCTGGATGGGCGTGGTCGAACAGAATGGGGAGCCTGTCCTGCTCGCATTGCGACTCAAGATTGAGGGCGGTCGTATCACGGAGGCGGAACATCTGGTCACCCCGCCAGCACAGGGGAATATGGAACATCTGCGCAAGGTCCGCGCGGGCTTGCTGGCCACGATCCCGGAAGCGCAGCGGCTGCCCCATGATGACCTGATGAAGATCGGCGCCTCCTATTACGACGCCCTTGACGATAATGACGGCTCGAAAACGCCCTTCGCCGCCGACTGCCAGCGCGTCGAAAACGGGATGATCACGGCGGGGGAGGGGGCGAAGGGGCCGCCTGATGCCGATCCCGATGCACCCCGGGCCGCCCGTGATTGCAAGGCCCAGCTCGACAGTCAGTCCTTCGTTTACATTGACCGGATCGAAGATCGCCGGATGGTCGCTGCCGATCCCGTGACCGGGCTGGTGATGGGCCTGTCGCATTTCCGGCATCCGATGGACAATCTGCCCTACACGGTGACCAATAGCGACGGATCGACGACCGAGCGCAACAAGCAGAACATGCCTTACGCGCCGTTCGACATGCCGGCCGCGCATGTGTTCAAGATAGGCCCCGACAAGGCCGTCCACGAGATCGAGGCGGTCGGGGTCAACCTGCCATACAATTCGCCGACCGGTTGGGAATGAGGGCGCGATCCGGCCGGCCCTCAAGCCGGCCGGTAGTGCCTCCGCAATGGAGGAAGCCGATGCAATTCGCCAGAACCATCGCCGCTGCAAGTCTGTTGGCAACGGCCGCTCTTGCGCCGCAAATGGCCGCCGCGCAGGCCCGCAAATGCGATCGCGCCTGCCTTACCGGCGTGATGGACAACTATCTCGCCGCGTTGAAAGAGCACGATGGCAGTCAATTGCCGCTCCACTACAGCGCCAAATACACGGAAAACGGGCAGCGCCTGAATATCGGCGACGGCTTGTGGCAGACCTTCACGGAAGGTCCGTTGTACCGGCTCGACGTCGTTGATGTCGAGCGGGGCCAGATCGCGATGCTGGGCATCCTGGAGGAAAACGGCAATCGCAACTTCTTCTCCACCCGTATCGCGGTGGAAGAAAACGAGAAGATGGGGCGCGGGCTTGAGATTACCGAGATAGAAAATCTCGTGGTCCGCAACGTCCAGGGGGGTCGCCCTGCGGAAATGGCGCTGCGCAGAACCGATTTCGAGCAGATCGTACCTCAGGCGGAAAGATTGGATCGGGGGCGGCTCGAACGCATCGCCGATTCCTATTTCACCGGCCTCGATACCGACGAATCCGCGGCCCATGTGCCCTTTGCGGAGAACTGCCTGCGGATCGAGAACGGCACGATCACGGCCAACAACCCCACTCCGCCCGAAGGAATGGAGATGGCCGGCATCGGCTGCAAGGCGCAGTTCGATACCGGATTTTCGGTGATCGTCACCGATATAAGGGAGCGGCGCTTCCCGGTGATCGATCCGGAGAAGGGCCTCGTCTATGCGCTGGGCTTCTTCGACCATGACGGCGCGGTGGCGCGATACACCACCAATCGTGGCGAAGGCGAGGTGACCGGCGCGCTGCGGCAGCCCTTTTCCTTCATGATCGCCGAGGTCTTCCAGATCGCCGACGAACGGATCGACCAGGTCGAGGCCGTGCTGACGGTCGTTCCTTACAAGCTGGAGTCCGGCTGGTGAAGACGCGCCGGATCGTCGTTGTCATGTTGCTGGGCGCGGGGTGGTTGTCGTCCCCCACCGTTGCCTTCGGGCAGGGGGATGAACGGTCGATCTGCTCGGGCCTGGCTGACGAGGCAGCGGAAATAGCCTGTCTGCGAGCGGCTCTGGCCGCAAACCGGCCCGCACCCGCCACGGCAAGGATCGATGACGCAAAGGGAGGCGATCCGGCCTCACCGCTCTCGGCAGCAGTGGATCATCGCCCGGCCGATCTTGGCACGGAGCAACTGCCGCCGCGAGGCGCGAGGGAGCAAGCCTCCGCCGCGCGGATCGATGCCCGCGTCGTCGCCGCAACGGCCGATCCCGCCGGATTGCTGACGGTGCAACTCGATAACGGCCAGTCGTGGCAGCAGACCGACATGTCCGGCGTCCCGCTCCGCGCGAACTGGGTGGAGCGGCAGCCGGTGGAGATCACACGGTCGGGCTTCGGCGGATACCGGATGCGCTTCCCGGACAAGGACAGGCAGCTGCCGGTCCGGCGCCTGCGATGAACCGGGACACAATAAAAAGGTGAGGGAGTGAACCATGCACAAGGCATTTAAAAGGCGAGATCTTCTGGGTTCAGCCGGCGTGATGGCGACAGCCATTGCCGCGCTTTCGTCCATTCCTGCACATGCGCAGGACACCGCCGGTGCTTCTGCGGAAACGCCGACTGCGGAAATCGTCGTCACCGGTTCGCGCATCCAGCGTCGGGATTATGAGGCGAACAGCCCGCTGGTGACCATCGCTCAGGATTCCTTCGAAAACCGCTCAACCGTCGGCGTGGAAGAAACGCTCAACGAACTGCCGCAATTTACCACTGCGGGCACCAACTCCCTGTCCAGCAGCGCGGGCACGGCATTTCCGGGCGCCAATCAGGCGCCGGGCGCGGCCACTCTCGACCTGCGCGGACTTGGGACCAATCGCACGCTCGTTCTGGTCAATGGCCGCCGTGCGCAACCCGTCAACGCGCAGCTCGTGGTGGACGTGAACACGATCCCCGCTCAGGCAATCCGCAATGTGGAAGTCATCACCGGCGGCGCTGCGGCTGTTTATGGCGCGGACGCCATAGCCGGCGTGGTGAACTTCATGCTCCGCGACGATTTCGAAGGGCTGGAAGTGGATGGCCAGTTCGGGATTTCGGAACAGGGCGACGCCGAAACCTACCAGGTGAGCGGGCTGGTCGGCGGCAATTTCGGCGATGGGCGCGGCAATGCCATGCTGGGCATCGTCTTTTCGGATCGCGCGGCGGCCTATCAGCGCAATCGCGATTTCTACACGAGGGCGTGGAATGATTCCGTTTCCGCCTTCGCCGAAGGAGGGATGCCGCTAACCGTGGCGGCGGTGAATGGCGTCAACTACGGCGTCAATCCGGACGGCACGCTGTTCGATATGCGCGATGTCACCAACCCGGCAGCCCCCTACACCGGCCCACTCAACAATCTGGCCGGAGGGGCGGGCTACAAGCTGAACCCGGCATCGCCCGGCACCACTGCCCAGACACTGGGCTTTATCGATCCCGAACGATACAATTCCATACCGCTCACGCGCTATTCCCTGTTCGGATCGGCGCATTACGACATCAATGATTCCATCACGGCTTTCTTCGAAGGAACCTTCACGCATTCGGAAGCCTATGCGCAAAGCCTGGCGAGCACAGCGGGCAATATCTGGGCTATCAACCTACCTTACGATCCGGCCAATGATGATCCTGATTCCCCGACTTTCGGGGCCAATCAGAACAATTTCCATCCCGTCAGCGCTCCGCTGGCCGATCTCCTGAACAGCCGCGCCGATCCCAGCGCGCCCTGGAGCCTCAGCCGGGGGCTCAACTTTCTCGGACGCCTGTATGTGGAGACGACAAGCGAGATATATCAGCTGACGGCCGGCCTTCGCGGTGATTTCGGTTTCAAAGACTGGACGTGGGAAGTCTATGGCTCGCACGGCAGCACGAATGTCATCACACGGCAGCCTCAGGGGCCGATCTCCTACGAATATCTCCAGCAGGTGTTTTCGGGCACGACGGGCACCGGGGCGCTTTCGCCAACGATCAATGGTCCGTGGAGCCAGAATTGGTCGAGCGGCGCGACCTTCAATCCCAGCAATTGTACCAGCGGCATCCCACTGTTCAATGCGGATGGCAGCGTCCCCCAGGCCTCTTCGGTGGATGGCGAGGGTGTGCAGATCAGCGACGACTGCAAGGGCTACGTCACGCTGGAACTGAATAACGTCACTCAGCTCGAACAGAATATCGTTGAAGCCACGATGCAAGGCGGCCTGTTCGACCTTTGGGCCGGCGAAGTTCGCTTTGCCCTGGGTGCCACCTATCGCGATGCCGATTTCAGCTTCAGTCCGGACACTGGCAACAGCGGGGAACAGCCGGGAACCGGCGTGATCGGTCAGATCGCCTTGCCCAAGCCCACCAGCGGGGGCATCGCGGTGAAGGAAATCTATGGCGAAGTGCTGGTACCGCTGCTGAGCGACCTCCCGCTCATCCAGCAACTCGATCTCGAACTCGGCGGCCGGTATTCGGACTATGACCTGTCGGGCGGGATCGCGACTTACAAGATGCTGGCTGACTGGCGTGTTTCCGACTGGCTGCGCTTTCGCGGCGGATATCAGCGCGCCAACCGGGCGCCGAACATCTACGAACTGTTCGCCCCGGTGGCCGGCGGTCTCGGCAGCTCGCAAGACCCGTGCGTGAATATCGCGGGCTTCACCCCGGCCTTCGGGAATACGCCGGACAATCCGAACCTGCTGAACCTGCAAGAAGCATGCGAGGCGCTGATCGTGCGGGATGGCGGCTACGACTATGTGACCCTGGCGGAAGACCCAAATGCGGTGGCGCAGGATCCGGCCCTGTTCCCCAATCTGGATCGGACGCGCCTCAGCAATCATCGCAACATTCTGACCTACAACCTGCCGTTTCCCTATTCGGTCGGGTTGGAACAGGGGAACATCAATCTGCAATCCGAAAAAGCAGACACGATCACCATTGGCGCAGTCATTAACTCGCCCTTCGACAGTCCTTTGCTTAATCAGCTTACACTCACCGCGGATTATTATTCCATCAAGCTGAAAGGCACGATCGGCGCGCCAAGCGGGGTGGAAATCTACACCCAGTGCCTCAGCCCGGAATACAACCCCCGGATCGGCGCAGCGCCCGGGACCTATTCGGGCGCGGAAATACTCGAGGGCAATTTCTACTGCGACCTCGTCAACCGTTATCCCTATGATGAATTCGGCGTCCTGGGTGCTCCGGGCAGCGGCACGGACCGGACCTACAATGCGCAATTCCTCAACAAGGGCGGGACCAAGACCAGCGGGCTGGATCTGACGGCCAACTGGACTGCGGACCTTGCGGACATGGGCATCAATGCCGGCGGCGCGATCAACCTGTATGTCGCAGCGAATATCCTGCTGGGATACAAGGAAGCATCTTTCGCCGGTGCCCCCTATGTCGACTTCAAGGGAACGTCGGAAAACCTGTCCTTCGACTATAAGCTGTTCGGAACGCTGAGCTATCGCTGGGATGCCGGCACGGTAGGCGTGAGGGGCCAGTATCTCCCGTCGATAGAGCCGTCCCCCTTCGACGCTCCCGGCACGACGGGCGCGAAGGCCTATACCCAGTTCAGCCTGTTCGGCCGCTACTCGATCAATGACACGATCGAAATGCGCGCAGGCGTCGACAATCTATTCGATGCCAAGCCCGCCCAATACGGATCGACCCTCACCGACGCCAATCGAGACAACACCTTGCCGGTCTACGACACGATCGGCCGGTCCTATTATCTCGGCGCCCGGCTGAGGTTCTGACCGTGAAGCCCCAAACTGCCTGCCTGGCGGAGCGAAGCAAGCTCCCTTCAGTTCGCCGAAGCAGGCAGATTCGTGGCCGCCGGTGCGAAGCGGAAAACGCGCTGGCGGCCACCCCCTTGCTCCTGCGCGGCACGATCAGGGGAAGCACCAAGACACCGGAAGAAATCCAGAAAGGGGATCGATAATGAGACCTGTCGGATCAATCGTGCTGCCATTGTTGGCGGCGGCCATGGCCACCATCGCCATTCCTGCGCAGGCCCAGGTCGGCGGCGTTCCGCGCGAACAAGCAGAATGTCAGCGTAGTTGCCTGGAATCCTATATCGACCGCTATCTGCAAGCTATGGCTGACGGCAAGGTGGACAGAGACCTGTTCGCCGATAACGTCCGCTTTACGGAAAACGGCATAGAGCTGCCGCTGGGGAATGAAGGGCTGTGGGCCACGACCAGCGGTATTGGGACGTATAAATTCTACATCCCCGATGTGGAAACGCAGCAGGTCGCGTTCTTGGGCACAGTGCGGGAAGAGGCGCCGAGTTCCTCTGCCGGGCAGGCCGGCGCCCCCGAACCCGTGGGGATTGCGCTGCGCCTTCGCATCGATGGCGATGGCAAGATCAGCGAGGTGGAACAAATCGCCGCGCGGCCCGATCGGCCGATGGGGCCAGGCGCAAGTCCGGCATCTTCACCATTCCCCGCAACTGGCGTCGCAGTCGAGGCGATGGGATCGCCTGCCCCGCAATTTCTCGCCGCCATTCCAGAAGGACAGCGTGCCAGCCGGGCGGAATTGGTCGAAGTGGCCGATGCCTATTTCGACGCGCTGCAGAGAAATGAGGGCACCGGCTATTACCCGTTCACGGATGATTGCCTGCGGCATGAGAACGGCATTGTGACTGCTGGCCCTCCCGGCGGTCCGCCCACCAGCTTCGGCCCGCTGCAAACATGCAAGAACCAGCTCGTCAACGGTCTGCATGGTGTCATCACCGGGGTCAGGGATCGCCGCTTCGTGGCAGTGGATCGAGAGCGGGGGGTGGTGTTCTCCTTTGCATTCTTCGACCACAGGCCGATCAACTGGACATGGCAGTTGGGCGAATTGTTCAAGATCGAGAACAACCAGATCAGCCGGATAGAGGCGATCTTCATTCGCGGACCCTATGGCGTCTGCTCCGGGTGGAGCACTTATGAACAGTGCCGCAGCGAGAAGATTCAGGACGTGCGCTGACCGCGCCGGAAAGGACAGTTCCGTGATCCGTACCATCACCATGACATTTGCCGCCGCCACGTTGCTGGCGGGGGTTTCCACACCGGCCTTGGCACAAGCTTCCACCGAAGGCGCTTTCGTACAGCGCGAGGATCGTCCGAATTGCACGATGGACCAGCTCAAGGCTGCGAGTGCCGCCTATGTGGAGGGGCAGGGCAGGGGCAGCCTGTCGGCACTCCCCCTCCATGACCGCGCCGAATATCTGGAAAACATGCAGACGATCGATCCGGCCGCGGGGTTGTGGAACACCTCCTTGCCGATCGCCCATTCGATGAGCTTCCACGATCCGGTCCGTTGCAAGACCTTTAGCGAAGTAATCGTCACGGAAGGGGGGCATCCCTACGTGATCGGTACGCGTCTGTATCTGCACGATGGCAAGGTCATCAGGGTGGACAGTCTGGTGACGGATGCGGACGACTGGCTGTTCAACGCCAATGCCTATCTGCGTTATTCAAGCGTGGAGGACTGGGGCCCGCTGTTCAAATATCAGCTGACACCGCTGCCGGAGATGATCCACGGCGCGAATGCCTATCTCGACGGATTTTCCGACAAGTTCGTGGAAACGCCCTGGGGCACACCCTGCGCACGTCTGGAAGGCGGTGCATACACCGATCGCGAAGGCGATCCGCATGCCAGCTGCGAGGTTGGGATGCCGGATGGCGTGCTCTACATCAACAATCGCGATTACCTGATCGACCCGGAGATGGGGGTCATCAACGTGTTCTGCCGCTTCGGCAATTCAGAAGAAGGCATGCCCGACAGCCACACTTTCCGCCTTATCGACGGCAAGATCCGTGCGGTGCATACGCTCAGCGTCAACACCACCGGCAGACCTTCCCCTCCAATCAGCGACGAAGGCGCGATCCTACGCTAGCCATCTCCCAATGAAATGATTGTGCGGCGGGAAAAGCGTGAGGGGGTGGATGCCGCACCATCACAAATCGGGGAGCCGCACTGCTTTGTGTTTGGCTGTCTTCAACCCGGCAAGGCACGGAAACGACTTCCCTGTTCTCCGCGCTCGGTCATAAACGGCGGATGGTGTGGGCTTTCCGGCAGTTGGTCGGCGTGACTTCACCGGGCAGGGGGATTTTGCGATGTGGATGATGATCGGGGCTGCGGCGCTGGGCGTGGCCGGGCAGACCTATCTGGCGTGCTATCTTGAACAGGATGGTGGGCGCCTGCCGATAGAGGTCGTCGCGGACGAGGGCGCGCGCCGTGCTATGGTCTATCCGCCATTGGGCAAGGTGGTTGAACTGCCGGCCATGTTCACGCCGGACCTCGTGCGCGTGGCGGATGGCTCGGCCGAATGGCTGATCGACAGGGTGAACCTCGACTTTGAGCGGATTTCGACCATCGACGGACGGCAATCATACACCATGGGGAAATGCGAATTGAAGCCTGCTCCCGAACGGCGGGCATTCTGACAGGAGGACGGATCTCAACTCGCCATCGCGGATAGGCGGGGAGATCGTAACGCCATTCATTTCACCAGAGGACGAATGTTTGCCCCTTTAGATATTGCGAGGCGTTAGCGATATGGCTAGGTGCGCGGCATGTCGCCCCCGCCATCCACCTCCTCCGCCGCAATCCTGGCCGGCAAGCCAAATCTTCGTCGGGCCATGCCGTTGCGCCCGCAAGGACTGCGCGGGGAATGTGGCGGCTCCCGACGCCTCGTAGAACCTCATGCGCCCATGCGCTTGTCATCATCGCCGAGCCGGCGAGGTTGCATTCGCGGCGCAAGGCTGGCGCGCGCCCGATGCAGTGCGGCTCCATCGGGCGCGCGCCTGCCGGGCAGCCATCGTGGATCGGCGCTCGTGAGCATCGCCCATTCCCTATCGGCGAGTGCGATTCGCGCATTGCCCCGCACCTCATGATCGCCGTCACCGCCGGTATGGCGGTCTATTCCCTACGCCCGGATTATCCTTGATGGCCCTCACAGCATTGGTGTTCGCGGGTCTGGCAGTTGCCACGGCCCCCATGGAAGACGACCGCAAGCGGGAAGGCGCGGCGTCGGACGCCACGCATCCTGCCATCGTGCCAGCGGGGCCTGATCCAGCCTATCCGGCCGAATTCTACGCCCCGTTCCAGCCGCAGACCGCGCTCGACATGCTGGAGCGCACGCCGGGCTTCATCCTGGCAGAGGGGCAGGGCGTGCGCGGGTTTGGCGGGGCTGCGGGCAACGTCCTGATCGATGGGCAGCGGCCCACGGTAAAGGCTGGCGGGGTGACGGAGGTTCTGCGCCGGATTTCCGCATCGCGCGTCGAACGGATCCAGCTGCTGCGCGGTGCCGAAACGGCAGAGGCGCAGGGGCAAACGCTTGTCGCCAATGTCATCCTGCGCGCGGATGCCGGGGGATCGGGCAATGCGTCGGCCACGCTCAGCCGCACGATGGATGGCAGGATTTCGCCTGCTGCCCGGATCAGCCACGCCCGCCGCATCGCCGGGTGGCAGACCAGCGTGGAACTGTCTGGCGAAATCGTCCGCTATCCCAGCGAAGGCACCCATCTCGACCGCGATGCTGACGGGAGCTTGCAGGGCACGCGGCTAGAACGATCATCGGCAAAAGCGCCGGAATACGGGCTGGCCCTGTCCACGTTCGGCCCCCTTGCGGCAGGCGCGCTGACCGTCAATCTGCGCCTCAATGGCGGCGGATATGTCTCCGACAGCACGATCGATATCTTCGATGGCCCGGCGCAAGGCGATCCGGCCGCCATCCGCACGATTGCCTATGAAGAGAACAGCCGGAATGCCGAACTCGGCCTCGACTGGACGCGCGGGCTGGGCAGCGACTGGACGGCGAAGCTGGTCGCCCTCGGCCGGGTGGAGCGCGGCACGACCGACGAGGATTATGCCGAAACCATATATCGCGGCATTTCCGCGCTGGACCAGAAGCCGACAGAAGCGGTCGGGCGTATCACGCTGGCACGGGAAGGCAATCGCGCCATTCGCCCGGAATTGGGCGGAGAGCTGGCCTATAATCGCCTCGTCAGCCATCTTGATTATGCGGAAGATACCGGCGCAGGGTTGCAGCAGGTCGCCTTGAGCAATGCCGACACTCGCGTTGCCGAATTGCGGGGGGAGGTTTTCGCCAACATCACGCTGGGCGTGGCCCCGCGGCTGAATGTGGAAAGCGGGCTGGCTTTCGAGATGTCGCGCATACGCGTCACCGGCGATGTGGCGAGCGAGCAGAGCCTCCATTACTGGAAGCCTTCGCTGGCGCTGGTGTGGTCTGCGTCATCGGCCACGCAACTGCGCGTCGGTGCGCGCCGAACGGTCGACCAGCTCGATTTCGGGGACTTCGCGGCATCTGTGGATCAGGCCGATGGCCGCCCGCTCGGCGGCAATGCCGAATTGCGGCCAGCGCGGGTCACGCGGGCGATCGCCCGGATCGACCACCGCTGGGGGCGTAGCGGCGCGCTCGCGGTCGAAGCCTATCACCAGTGGCATGCCGGCATGCTTGGTTATCTGCTGCTGCCTTCGGGCGACGAAGCTCTTGGCACAATCGGCAATGCGCGCACATGGGGCGTGACGGCACAGGCCACGATACCGCTGGACGCGATGCTGCGAAATGCGCGCCTGACGGTCGATGGCTTCGTGCGCGCTTCGGATATCCGCGACAGGTTGACGGACGAAACCCACGCAATGGACGGGCTGGAGCCGCGCTGGGTAACGGCGGAGTTTCGCCACGATGTGCCGGAACAGCGGCTTTCGTGGGGCGTGAATATGGAAACCGCGTCGGACGAGGAGATTTACTACAACCGCGAAATCCTCACGGCGCGCAGCGGCACCACATGGGGCGCCTATCTGGAAACCACACGGGTCAGGAGCTTCAAGATCACATTTGCGGCCAGCGCATTCAACGGCGCGCGGACTTACCGCATGCGGCGTTTCTACACCCCCAGCCGCGCGGGGGTGGCGAGCGGATCGGAAGAACGGCGGATACGGTCCGGAGCGGTCTTCTCGGTCAATCTGGCGCGGGCGTTGTAAGGAGAATGCACCCCGCCCCGATCGCGTCCGGGCGGGGTTCAAACTGGTTACAGCTTGCCGCGCAGGGTCAGCGTGAAGCTTCGCGGCGTGCCGAACCGGGCAGCGCCCAGATACACCCCGGAATAATAGGTCTTGTCGAAGATGTTATCGAGATGCGCCGCTACGGAGACACGCTCCGTCAGGCGGTAGCTGGCGAAGATATCCGCAATGGCGAGGCTCCCCTGCGTGAAGATTTCCCCATTTGGTCCTTCACCTTCGGCCCGGCTGCTGCTCTGCCAGCGCAAATTGCCGCCCAGCGACAGTGCGTCGAGTTCGCCCGGAAGGCGGTAGGACGTGAACATCTTGAAGCTGTTCTTCGGGATCTGGACCAGCTGGCGCACATCGTCGCGATCTTCCGCCACGGCATTGGCAAAGCCGCCCGCAACGCGCCAGCCGGGCAAAATTTCGCCGTTCACCTCGATTTCGAAGCCGGATGACGTCATTCCCGACACCGCGTGGTATGCAGAACTGCCGTCCGGCGCGAAGATGCCGGGTCCGTCGGCCAGCGCGTAATTGTTCTGCTTCATGCGGAACACCGCCGCGCTTACGCTCAGCCGCCCGTCGAGGAAGTCGGCCTTCAGCCCCAGTTCGTAGGTATTGCCTTCGAGCGGAGCCAGGACTTCGCCTTCCACCGTCTTTTCAGTCTGCGGTTCGAAGATGCTGGCATAGCTGGCATAAGCCGAGATGTTGGGCGTGAAATCGACCACGACGCCCGCATAGGGGGTGAACACCGATTTCTCGTTGATGACCGGGGTCCATGTGCGCAGGCCCGCCGTATCTTCGGAGAAGCTCTCCTGCTTCCACCAGGTCAGTCGGCCGCCAGCAATGACCGTGAGCGGCGAGATCGGCTTGATCCTTGCCACGCCGGCCGCTGCGCTGGTGTTGACGCGATTGCCGGAGCGGGTGCCGGTCGCGGTCAGGTCCGGCTTGGGGGTGTAGCCGGTCTCGAAGAATTCCAGCGCGTTCACCGGCTTCATGTAATCACCGCCGGACCACCAGCCGGGATAGCCGGGGCCGTCATCGCTGAAGCGCGCGTGGCTCAACGTCATGGCGACATTCTGGGTCTGGCCGAAGGCTTCGAAATTGCCTTCCAACTTGCCGTAGATCGCGTCGAGCTTCAGGTCGGAGGCCCAGCGGCTGGAATACAGCGTCCCGCCAAGGCCAGTATCGCGATCGATCGCGGTGCCGAAGAAATAGCCGATGGTCTCGTCATAAGAGCCTGACTTGTGCTCACCATCGACCTGCAGACGCCAGTCATGACTGAACTGATGCGTCAGCGACGCGAACAGGTTCAGGCTCTTGCGGCTGAATTCCGACCAGTCCGCGCCGCCATTGGTGGAGCGGGAGAAATTCGTCTCCGTGCCGTCTGTGAAATACAGCGGCACACCGCCGCGCGAAGCGCCTTCATTGCGGAAATTCTGATATTCCGCCCCTGCGGTCAGCTGCGTCGCCGGGCCCAGATCGCCTTCGACCACGGCATAAAGGGCGTGGCGCTTTACATGTTCGCGGTCGATGAAATTGTCATTCTCCTGCCAGGCCCCGGCAACGCGCGCGCGCACCCGGCCATCGCTGGTCAGCGCGCCGCCGATATCGCCTTCCAGGCGGTAGAGATCCCACGAACCGACCGTCGCGGCGACATTCGCTTGCGTGGTCATGCCCGGCCGCTTGCGGATCATATTAATGGCGGCGGAAGGTTGGCCCGTGCCGGTCAGCATACCGGCAGAACCGCGGATCACCTCGATCCGCTCGTAAGCGACGAGGTCGGCCGTATCTTCTGTGAAGCCATAAAGCTTGGTCGGCCGCGCCACCCCGTCAACCAGATAGTTCTGAACGGCAAATCCGCGTGCGGTGTAATTGGTGCCATCCGTGCCGAGCGCGCTGGACCGGTTGGTCTGGATGCCGACGATCTGCTCCATCACTTCGGAGATATCGTACAGCCCCTGTTCCTCGATGCGTTCCGCCCCGATCACGGAAACAGCCTGCGGGGTTTCGCGCGAGGATATGGTCAGCACGCGCTCAGCCGCGCCTGTCACGATGATCGGATCGTCATTCGGCTCCGCCGTCGCGGTTTCGGCCTGCGCTGCACCTGAACTCAGCAGGCTGATGGCCAGAATGGATGACGCGGCGGTCCATGCTGGAAAGCGTTTTGTGACAGACATTGATTAGCCCCACTACTTTTGCCGGTCGTCGCCCTTCCGACTCCGGCGCCGCCATTTCGGCGTGCGAGCGCCCCTTAGTGATAGTGATTATCATACACAATAGAGTTTGGCCGGTTCGTAACTTTGCAGAGCACGATCGCGCCGGAACCGCAGCACCGCTGAGTCTCGGCACCGCAGCACTCTTTCTATGCCCGATTGAATGCCGGAAGACGCGGCCGGTCACGGCCGGCCCCATGTAACGATCTGTTACGAAGCCCGGTTTTCCGCTGTTACGCGGAAATAACTGTAACGGCGTTGCGCAACGTCAGGCGCGGCGCTTTGGGCGCGTTCATGAGGGACAGCAAAATCCAATCGCATATGCGCTCGCTGATGGTGGGCGCCGCCTTTTTCGCCAGCATGGCATCGGCTCCGGCCTGGGCGGATGAACAGCCAGCCGATGCTCCGGCCGCGGATTCCGACGCAAGCTCGTCCGAAGAGCCGACCATCTATGTCTATGGCCGGGGCGAACGCCGGATTGGCCTGGCCGGCGCGGCGAGCGAGGGCGGTGTCGCCGGAGCCGATATCGAGGTGCGGCCGCTGCTGCGTCCGGGCGAATTGCTGGAAGCGACGCCCGGCCTGATCGCCACCCAGCATTCCGGCGGCGGCAAGGCGAACCAGTATTTCCTGCGCGGCTTCAACCTCGATCACGGGACGGACTACGCCCTCTATATCGACGACATGCCGATGAACTTCCGCACCCATGGCCACGGCCAGGGCTATCTCGACGTGAACGGGCTGATCCCCGAAGTCGTGGAGCGGGTCGATTACCGCAAGGGACCATATCGGGCCGACACCGGCGATTTCAGCTTTGTCGGGTCGAGCTTCATCACCACGCATGATGAACTGCAGCCCTTCGCCATGGCCGAGGTGGGCATGTATGATTACCGCCGCTTCGTGGCGGGCGGTTCCACAAAGCTTGGCGCGGGCGATCTGCTCATCGCCGGGCAGGCGAAGTTCTATAACGGCCCGTGGGATTTGCCGGAGGATTTCGAAGGCTATTCCGCGCTCGTCAAATATTCGGTGCCGCTGGGCGATGGCACGCTGCGCGCCTCGCTCAACAGCTTCGATGCCACCTGGGCGCCCACGGAACAGATACCGGAACGGGCGATCGGCACGCTGGTGCCCGATGCCTATGGCACGCTCGACCCCACCTTGCGCGGCAAGACGTCCCGGCAGACCTTCACGCTGGGCTATGTCTCGGATGACTGGCGCCTGACGGGCTATCTCCAGCGTTACGACTGGAACCTGCTCAGCAACTTTACCTTCTTCCTCGACGATCCGGTGAACGGCGACCAGCTGCGCCAGTATGACAAGCGCTGGACCTATGGCGGCCGGGTCGAGCGGACGGTGGACCTTGGCGACATGCTGTCGCTGCGCGTCGGCACCGAATTGCGGGAAGACAGCATCTCCCGCATCGGTCTCGACGAAACCATCGCCGGCGTGAAGGAAAAGACGGTCGGCGCATTCGACGTGAAGGAATCGAGCGCCGGTTTCTATGCCGAAGCCATTGTCCGGCCGGTCGAGCGCCTGATGGTGATCGGCGGCCTGCGGGGCGACTGGTATCGGTTCCGGACGGAAGCGCTGGAAGGCGATAATAGCTGGGGCGGCGTCGCCAAGGATCACGGCATCGGCCCGAAGATCGGCATCAATTACGAGATTGCCGACAATATCGCCGTCTATGGCAACTGGGCGGAAGGGTTTCATTCCAACGACGCCCGCGGCGCGACCAGTCCTGACGATCCGGTGCCGGGCATTGTAGAAGGCACGATGAAGGAAGTCGGCGTCCGCTTCGAACGCGGCAAGATGATCTTCACCGGCGTCTATTGGTGGAGCTCCATCGACAGCGAACTGATCTATGTGGGCGATGCCGGCGCGGTGGAGCCGAACGATGCCAGCAAAAGGCGCGGCTATGAACTGACCGCTTTCTGGAAGCCGAACAGCTGGCTGGCGCTGGACGGCGTCTGGACCGGCTCCCACGCCCGTTACGTCGGGCTGCCGGTCGGGGAGGATTTCGTCCCCGGCGTGCTGGAATCCGCTGGCGAATTCGGCGCTTCGGCCATCTTCCCCGATTTCAACGCCGCTGTCCGGTTCCGCTATCTCGGCCCGCACCCGCTGAACGAGGATAATTCCCAGCGCGGCGAGGAAACCCTGCTCGTCAATCTGCGGACGGCCTGGACGCCTCGCCAGTTCGCGGGGTGGGAAGTATCGGCAGAATTGCTGAACCTGTTCAACAGCCATGCCCACGATATCGATTACTACTACACCACAAGGCTGCCGGGCGAACCGGCGGAAGGTGTGGAGGATCGCATCAGCCGGATCGTAGAGCCGCGCCAGCTGCGCGTGGGCGTGAAGAAGACCTTCTGATCGGCGCAATATCCTTTTGAGATGATGTTACGTTACACTTCCCGTTCAATGATCTGAACTTCAGTGGTTCAATATTTCAATTCGTGTTTGTTCAACTTTATCTGTGACTCGATGGGGTGGGGAGGTTATGGGATCGCGCATGCGTGGCAATGGCCTCCTCCTCGTCTGGCTTCTGATCGCTTCCTTGCTGGGGGCAACGACGCTGCATGCGCAGGAAGTGTCCGGCGTGGCCTCGCTGGAATGCAGCGGGTCGATCCATGCGGAAGCAGCGCCATCGCATGAAGGCGATCCGGCAGAACAGGGCAAGGCGACCATCCATCATCATGGATGCCACGGGGCGTCATCTTTCCTGCCCACCGGCGTGGCTGCCGATATGGCGTTCCACGCGCGGCCCCATTCCTACACCGTGCCGCGCGTCCAGCCTCTGCTGACGCGCGAAGCCAGCCCGGCGCTGCGCCCGCCTATCGCCTGACCGGATAGAAACTCCGCCCCGCCGGCCCTTCATCGCGAAGGGGCGGGGCTGGCATTCCTCCGTTCGGGAATCACATCATGTACAGATTGTTCGCGGCCGCGCTGGCTGCGGCGTCCTGCGCGGCGATCGCGCAGGCGCAAACCGTCCCGCATGCCGAAGCGGATGCGGCGCTCTCCCTTGCGCAGGCGCTGGCCATGGCCGGCGTCTATGCCCCCGGCCTCGACATGGCAGAAGCCGATATTCGTGCCGCTTCCGCCGGGCGCGCCGCCGCCGCATTGCGCCCCAATCCCAGCCTCACCATGGAGGTGGAGAATGTCGCGGGCAGCGGCCTCTATCGCGGGGCGCAGAGCCTTGAGGCGACGACATCGCTGGCCCTGCCGGTGGAACTGGGCGGCAAGCGCGCTGCGCGGATCGGCATCGCCGCCGCGCGGTCGCAGCGGGCCGCAATCGGCGCCGCTATCGCCCAGGCGGATCTGCGTTTGTCCGTGACGCTGGCCTATGCGGAAGCTGCCGCGGCCGAACAGCGCCTGATCGCCGCGCGCGATCAGGCCGCGATCGCGGCGCAAGGTTTGAGAGCAGCGCAGCTGCGCGTGCAGGCCGGGCGCGCCTCGCCCATCGAAGTGCAGCGCGCCGATCTTGCCCGCATCAACGCCGATGGGGCGGTGGAACGGGCGGGGCGGCTGGCGGATGTGGCGCGATACTCCCTCTCGCGCCTGATCGGCGACACCTTGCCCGCCCAACCGGACGACCGATGGTTCGCCGCCGTGCCGGACGCCGTCGGCCCCCTGAAAGACATTGCCAGCAAGGATACGCTCGCCCTCGCAGCGGCAGAGGCTGACCTCGCCATCGCCGATGCAGGCATGCGGCTTGCGAGCGCACAGCGGACACCGGACCTGACGGCGGGCGTCGGGGCGCGATACCTGCGGGAAACGGGCGATGTGGCGGCTTTCTTCAGCCTGTCGATCCCCCTACCGCTGTTCAATGATGGCGGGCCAGCCATGGCGCAGGCATCTGCGGAACGCATGGGGGCGGAGGCGCGGCAGCGTGTCACCGCGCTGGATGTCGATCAGGCCATCATGCGCGCCCAGGCCGACGCCGCCAATGCCGCCACGGCGGCGGCCACGGCAAGCGGACCCGCGCTCAACGCCGCGCGGGAAGCGGCCCGCATCGCCCGCATCGGTTATCGGGAGGGCAAGTTCGGCCAGCTCGATCTGCTGGATGCGGAACGGCTGCTGGCCGAAACCCGCCTTACCGCCATCGATGCCCTTCTGAACTATCACACTGCGCAGGCGCGGCTGGAGCGGCTGACCGCTCGCGCGCCCGATCTGCTGGAAGACTGACCCATGAAATACCACATCAAGGCGGCGCTGCCGCTCACCCTCGCCATGCTGCTGCTCTCGTCATGCTCGGGCGCGGGACCGGCGGAAGACCTTGCCGAAGCGGCCGAGGCCGAACATTCCGATGGGGAAGGGGAGATCGACCTCTCGCCTGCGCAGATAGAGGCGGCGGGGATAGAAATCGTGCGCGCTATCGCGGGCGGGGAGGGGGCGCTCACCCTGCCGGCCACGATCGACGCCGATCCGCAAGGGATGCAGGTGGTGTCCGCCGCGATTGGCGGGCGGATCGTGTCGCTGACCCGCAATCTGGGCGAGCGCGTCGGCCGGGGGCAGGTGCTGGCGATCATCGAAAGCCGGGAGGCGGCGGAACTGAATGCCGGGATAGAGGCAGCGCAGGCGCGCCTGTCGCTGGCGGAAACGAACCTTCGCCGCGAACAGCGCCTGTTTGACGAGCAGGTGTCGCCGGAACAGGACCTGATCGCCGCGCGCACTGCCGCTGCCGAGGCGCGCATTGCGGTGCGCCTCGCCCGGCAGCAGATGCAGGCGGCCGGCGGTTCCGGCGGTTCGCTCAACCGTATCGCCATCACCGCGCCGCTGTCCGGCCAGGTGATCGGCCGCAGCGCGGCGCTGGGCCAGATCGTCGCACCCGATGCCGAATTGTTCCGCGTGGCCGATCTGTCCCGCCTCGCCGTCACGCTGGCATTGTCGCCGGATGACGCGGCAAGGGTACGGGCCGGATCGGATGTCGATATCGTCGCGGGCGACCGACGCTCTGCGGCGCGGATCGATTTCATCTCGCCCATTCTGGACGACCAGACGCGCCTCGTCACCGTGATCGCCCGCATGGACAATCGCGCCGGTCAATGGCGGGTGGGAGAGCCGGTGACAGCGCAAATCCGCGTCCCACCCGCCGGTGGCTCATCATCGGTGCTGGTCCCGCAGGCAGCGATCCAGACTGTCGAAGGGCGCCCGACGGTGTTCGTCCGCACCGATCATGGCTTCCGCGCCGTGCCCGTCACGCTCGGCCTTCCGAGCGGCGATCATGTGGTCGTCACCTCCGGCCTGTCCGGCACGGAGCGGCTGGCCGGCGCCAACAGCTTCACCCTCAAGGCGGAACTGGGCAAGGGCGAAGCGGAGCACGGACATTGAGCATGCTCGACCGCATCGTCACCCTGTCTGTCGAGCGGCGCTGGCTCGTGCTCCTGATGACGCTTCTCGCCATGGCGGTCGGTGGCTGGGCGCTGTCGCGCCTGCCGATCGACGCCGTGCCCGACATCACCAACAACCAGGTGCAGGTGAATGTGGCAGCGCCCGCGCTTTCGCCGGAACTGGTCGAAAAGCAGGTCGCCTTCCCGATCGAGAATGCACTCGCCGGCGTTCCGGGGCTGGAATATACCAGATCGCTCAGCCGTAACGGCTTTGCGCAGATCACGGCGGTCTTTTCCGAAGCGACCGATATCTATTTCGCGCGCCAGCAAGTCTCCGAACGGCTGCGCATGGCGGAAGACAGCCTGCCCGCAGGCACGACCGCGACGATGGGGCCGATCGCGACCGGCCTTGGCGAAGTCTATATGTGGACGGTCCATCTCCAGCACCGCGAAGGGGATGCGCACCGGCCGGGCGAGGCCGGGCTGCAACCGGACGGCAGCTACATCACGCCCGAAGGCGACCGCCTCGTCAGCGATGCGGACAAGTCCACCTATCTGCGCACGGTGCAGGATTGGATCGTCGCACCGATGATCCGTAACACGCCCGGGCTGGCCGGCGTCGATGCGATCGGCGGCTATGTGAAGCAGTTCCAGGTCGTCCCCGATATGGAACGGCTGTCGGCACTGGGGTTGAGCCTGGCCGATCTGGCCGGCGCGCTGGAAGGCAGCAATTCCGGCATCGGGGCAGGGGTGGTCGATCGCGGCGGCGAAAGCCTGGCCGTGCTGTCCGATGCGCGCATCCGCAATATCGGCGAACTGGCCGCGACCGTCATCGCCACGCGCGGCGGGGTGCCGATCCGGCTCGATCATGTGGCGCAGGTGAAGCCGGGCCGGGCGATCCGCCATGGTTCCGCTTCGGAAAACGGCCGCGAGGTCGTGGTCGGCACCGCCATCATGCGCATTGGCGAGAACAGCCGCAGCGTGGCGTCGGATGTTGCCGCCCGGCTGGAGGATATCAACGCCTCCATGCCGACCGACGTGGTGATCCAGCCGGTGCTGGACCGCACGGCGCTCGTCAATTCCACCATCCGCACGGTGGCGAAGAACCTCACCGAAGGGGCCTTGCTCGTCATCGCCGTGCTGTTCCTGCTGCTCGGCAATTTCCGCGCTGCGCTGATCGCGGCACTGGTGATCCCGATCACCATGCTGATGACCAGCTTCGGCATGCTGCGGGCGGGCGTTTCGGCGAACCTGATGAGCCTCGGGGCGCTCGATTTCGGGCTGATCGTGGATGGCGCGGTCATCATCGTGGAAAATGCGCTGCGCCGGATGGCCGGGACGCAGCATCATCTGGCCCGCGCTTTGACGCTGGAGGAGCGATTGGCCACCGTCGCCGCCGCCGCGCGGGAGATGATCCGCCCATCCGTGTTCGGGCAGGCGATCATCATGCTCGTCTATGTCCCGCTGCTCACCCTGACGGGGGTGGAGGGCAAGACCTTCACGCCCATGGCGCTCACCGTCATCATCGCGCTGGGCTGCGCCTTCGTGCTGTCGCTGACCTTCGTCCCCGCCATGCTCGCCATCTGGCTGTCCCGGCCGGTGGAGGAGAAGGAGGGCCGGATTATGGCCTGGCTCAAGCAGCGATACGAGCCGGGACTGGATCGCGCGATGAACCGCCCGGCCGCCACCATGGGCATCGGCTTCGGCGCCTTTCTGGCGGCCATCGCGGCATTTTCGCTGCTGGGGCAGGAGTTCCTGCCGCAGCTGGATGAAGGGGATCTGACCGCGCAGGTCCTGCGCGTTCCCGGAACCTCCGTGGATCAAAGCCAGGCGATGCAATCGCGGATAGAGCGGGAGATCGCGAAGCTGCCCGAAGTGCGGTTCGTCTTTTCCAAGACCGGCACCGCGGAACTGGCGTCGGACCCGATGCCGCCCAATATCTCCGACACGTTCATCATCATGAAGCCGCGGGATGAATGGCCCGACCCCCGCCTGCCGAAGGTGGAACTGGTGGCCCGGGTCGAACAGGTTCTGGATGGCATCCCGGGCAGCGCGTTCGAGATCAGCCAGCCGATCCAGATGCGCTTCAACGAACTGATTGCCGGCGTGCGCGGCGATATCGCGGTGAAGGTGTTCGGGGATGATTTCGATGCCATGCACGATACCGCGAACAGGATCGCCGCCATTCTGCGGGCGACGGAAGGGGCCGTGGATGTGCGGGTGGAACAGACCGAAGGCCTGCCGATGCTCGACATACGCCCCCGGCGCGACATGATGGCCCGGCTCGGCGTCACCGCGCAGATGGTGCAGGACACCGTTTTCGCCGCCATCGGCGGCCGCGATGCGGGGGTGATCTTCGAAGGGGATCGACGGTTCGCCGTCACGATCCGCCTGGCGGACAATGCGCGGGCCGATCTCCAGTCCCTGCGCACCATGCCGGTTCCGCTGCCGGGGGGCGGGTTCGTGCCATTGCAGAGCGTTGCCGATATCGCCGTGAAGGAAGGGCCCAATCAGATCAGCCGCGAAAATGGCAAGCGGCGCGTGGTCGTACAGGCCAATGTGCGCGGCCGCGACGTTGCCAGCGTGGTGGCCGATGCCGAAGCGGCCATCGCCCGCGATGTTTGGCTGCCAAGCGGGCAATATCTCGATTGGGGTGGGCAGTTCGAGAACCTGCAATCCGCCAACCAGCGGCTGATATTCGTCGTGCCGGCCTGCTTCGCCCTGATCCTGCTGCTGCTGTATGGGGCGCTGGGCAGCATCCGCGATGGCCTGATCGTCTTCACCGGGGTTCCGCTGGCGCTGGTCGGCGGCGTCGCGGCGCTGTTCCTGCGGGGGATGCCGTTTTCCATCTCGGCTGCGGTGGGTTTCATCGCCCTTTCGGGTATCGCGGTGCTGAACGGGATCGTGATGGTCTCCGCGATCCAGCGCCTGATGGATGGCGGAATGGGCCGTGCAGCGGCAGCTTACGAAGGGGCCACGATACGCCTGCGTCCGGTCATCATGACCGCGCTGGTCGCCAGCCTGGGCTTCCTTCCGATGGCGATTGCCACCGGGCCGGGGGCAGAGGTGCAGAAGCCGCTGGCGACCGTCGTGGTGGGCGGCCTCATTTCCGCAACGCTGCTCACCCTCTTCGTCCTGCCGACGCTCTATGCGCGGTACGGACGCGGCCGTTCAGCGACAGCCATCTGAAATGTCAGCGGGGTGGGGGGCGGCGCAGCCCCTCCACCCACCGGCCTCATTCCAGCACACCGGCCATCGCGCGGGCCATGTTCTCGATCGTATAGGGCTTTTGCAGGACGGGGCGGCCCCGATGCTGGTCGGGGAAGTTCGCCTGCTCCCCATACCCCGTCGCGAACATGAACGGGACGCCCAGGCTCAGCAATTCATCGGCAATGGCAAAGCTGTTGGTGTTGCCCAGGTTGACGTCCAGGATCGCGAAGCTTGGCTTCGACGATGCGATCAGGTCCAGCGCGGCGGAAACGGACGCCGCGGTCGACACATGGTCCGCGCCCAGCCGGTCCACGATGTCTTCGGCATCCAGCGCGATGATGAGGCTGTCCTCCACGATCAGGACATCGCGCCCCTTCAGCAGATCGGGTGGCGGGATCTCGCGGTGGCCCGGCGCGCTGCGGGGGAAGCGGATCGGCGCATGGGCGGATGCCGCCTGCTTCGCCACATGGCGGGCGGGAATACTCAGATCGGCCTCGAAGCCCGCTTCCTCATATCGGGTGGCGGCCGATCCGCCGAGGTCATAGGGCACGGATCGTTCGATGATCGTCGTGCCGAAGCCCTTGCGGGTCGGCGCCTTGACCGGCGGGCCGCCCTGTTCGCGCCATTGCAGCAGCAGATCGCCGCGATCATCCAGCCGCCACGACAGCCGGACCACGCCCGGCGGCACCGACAGGGCGCCATATTTGATCGAATTGGTCACCAGTTCGTGCAGGGCCAGCGCCATGGTGGAATAGGCCTGCGGGTTCAGCATCACCGGTTCCCCTTCGCGCTGGATGCGTTCCGCATCGTCCACGAAGGCGGCTGCTTCCGCATCGATCAACGCGTCGAGGGATGCCGGGCCCCAGTGATCTTCCGTGATCTGGTTATGCGCCCTCGCAAGCGCGTGGATGCGCCCGTCGACCACGCGGACGAAATCCTTCACCGCCTCGTCCGAAGGCTGGGATTGCCGGATCAACCCGCGGATGAGGCCAAGGATGTTGCGGACGCGGTGGTTCAGTTCCGCGATCAGCAATTCCTGCCGCTCGCTGGCCTGCTGCCGTTCCGCCGAAGCCTCGTCAGCCAGTCGCAGCACCACCTCGATCAGCGTCGCGCGCAGCGTTTCTGCCACCCGCTGCTCGGACGCGGTGAAGGGCTGCGAGCGTCCGCGCACCAGCTCCTTCCATTCGGCGAAGCTTTCACGCGGGCTGAGGCGCGGGCCGTTGGGGCCATATTCCACCGGCTTGTGCGGATCGCCGGCCCAGCGGACGGAACGGATCATTTCCGATCGGAACAGGATGACGTAATCGCGCGGGGAACGGGATACGGGGATGGCGAGCATGCCCGATGCCGCGTCGGCGAACTCTTCCGCATCAGGCACCAGCGACCCGATGTGATCTGTCGCCAGCACCTTGCCGGCAGCGGTCGCATTCAGCGCGCGCACGATGCGGCGGAAATCCGCCGTGGGCGGGGTGGTGCCGGAAAAGGCGTAATTTCCGGCGAGCCACACGCCCACGCCATCGGCCGGGATGGCATGGGTCAGGATATCGGCCAGCCAGTCGGGATCGCGCAGCAGGCTTTCGTCTGACGCGACCGCGCCGAGCAGCTGGTCGGAAATGTCGCGCGCCCGCCGCTCGAACTCGACGGTTTCCTTCCGCTCCCGGCTTTCCAGCCGCATGGAGAACATCTGCGCGAACAATTCCGCGATCGAGCGCCGCTCGAATGTCGGGGATAGCGGCGAATAATGGTGGCAGGCGAACAGCCCCCACAGCTTGCCGTCCACCACGATGGAGATCGACATGGACGCGCCCACGCCCATATTCTTCAGATATTCGATATGGATCGGCGACACCGAACGGAGGAGGGATAGCGAAAGGTCCAGCGGCTCCCCCTTCTCGTGCAGCTGCGGGACGATGGGGACCGGCGTGGCATTGACGTCGGAAATCACCCTCAGCAGGTTGCGGGTGTACAGGATCCGGGCCTGTGCCGGGATGTCGCTGGCCGGGTAATGCAGCCCCAGGAACCGGCCGATGCCGGGCTTGCAGGTCTCCGCCACGACCTCGCCCGAACCATCGGGCGCGAAGCGATAGACCATGACCCGGTCGAACCCGCTCAACGCGCGGACCTGCCGCGCGCCTTCGCGATAGAAGCCGCTGAGGTCGGTGCTCTGGTCCAGGCGCGAGATCATGGATCGCACCATGCCGGTGATGTCGCCCATGTCGCCGGACGACCGCTCCGCCTCCACAATGATGTTGCTGCCGGAAAAATGGATCGCCACGTTGAACGGATCCTGATCCGCCAGCAGCTTCACGGCATACAGCCGCTCCACCGCATCGGGGCCGCGCAGCATTGCGGCGCGATTGCGCAATTCATGGATGGTCGCAGGGTCCAGCAGAGCCGATGCCGGCTGGCCGATCACATCCAGCGGCTCTACCCCCACGAACTCAGCAAGGTTGGCGGACGCGCGGGAAATCATCCAATCCGCCGTCAGCGCCAGCAGGAAGCCGGTGGGCTGAATGGCGCCAAGGATGTGGATCGGTTCCCGATCGCAATTCGTCAGATCGACCCTGGTGGTTTCGGACAAGCGCGGCGTCCTCCGTATGACGCCGTGCGTCTGGTTCCAGATGCGCAAAAGCAGCCTTTGCCGGAACAATCGGTGCGGTTATTTGCGGCTGCCTTCTCGATAGCCTATTCACTGCCCCGATCAAGTGCGGGCGCGGCGGCGGCAGAACAGGCTTCTGCTGCTTGCGATCCACGATATTCCCGGTTTTTCAGGAGGCTGCGATCACGAGCGAAGCGGGAAAGTCTGCCATTTCGCGCGCATCCATGGCGATTGCGGCGCTTTCGACGGTGGTCGAATGGTATGATTTCACGCTCTACCTCTATCTCGCCACCGTCCTTTCGCGCGTATTTTTCTCCGGCAGCGAAGCCTCCATCCTCGCCACGTTGGGCGGGTTTGCGGTCGCCTATCTGATGCGGCCGGTGGGGGCAGTGGTTTTCGGCCATATCGGCGATCGCCACGGCCGCCGCCGGACCATGCTTGCATCCATGGCGCTGATGACGGCCGCCATGCTCGCAACGGCCCTGCTGCCCACGGGCGCGCAGATGGGCTGGGCGGCAGGCGCGCTTCTGCTGCTGCTCCGATGCCTGATGGGCTTCTCCGTCGGCGGGGAATATACCGGGGTGGTCGCCTATCTGCTGGAAGGCGCGCCCCGCCATCGGCGCGGCCTGATCACCTCGCTGGCGGCAGCGGCGAGCGAGATCGGCGCGCTGCTGGCGGCAGGCGTGTCTGCGGTGACGGTCACCCTGCTGAGCGACGACGATCTGATGGCCTGGGGCTGGCGCATACCCTTCCTGATCGGCGCGGCGCTCGCCGGATGCATCCTCGTCGCCCGCGCCAGGATGGAGGAATCGCCGGAGTTCGAAAGGCAGGTCGGCACCAGCACCGTGCCGCGCCGCCCATTGCAATATGCTCTCCGGCACCACCGCACCGCCATCGCGCGCGGCTTCGCCATCTCCGCCCTGGGCTCGATCACCTATTATGTCGGGATCACCTATGTCCCCGTCTATCTGACATCGATCAGCGCGGCGGGGGAGGCAGAAGCGCTGTGGCTGGCGACACTGGCCGCCCTTGTCGTCATCCTCGTCACCCCGGTCATCGGCTTTATGTCCGACCGGTTCGGCCGCAAGCCCACACTCGTCTCGCTCGGCATCGCCAGCGCGATCCTGCCGATCACGCTGTTCGGCGCGCTTCAGGCGCCATCGCTCGCCATCGTGCTTGGCAGCGTGGCCATGCTGGCGGCGGTCGCGGGCGGGGTCAGCGCGGTGGGGGCCGTCACCACGGCGGAACTTCTGCCGGGCGAGGGGCGTCTTAGCGGCCTTGCCTTCGGCGCGACCACGGCCACCGCCATATTCGGCGGGCTGACGCCCTACACGGCGCAGCTGCTGGTCGAAACGACAGGCTGGACGCCCGTGCCCGGCGCCATGATCGCCATCGTGGCGCTGGGGGTGCTGCCGCTATTCCTGCTGATGCCGGAAACCGCGCCCGGCAGGACGGCGAAGCCTTAGCCTCCTTTCGCTCCGGCCGGCACAAAAATGGGCCGCGCATCCCGGCATCGATACGCGGTCCCTTCTATCTCTCACGGCAGGCCAGCTGTCAGGCCAGCATGCGCAGGTCCGGCTCACGGTCATAGAAGCGCCGTTTCGCCGCCTCGATGAACTTGCCGTCGAGACTGGTCACACCCTCGTCCCGCTTCACCCCGGCCTTGTCCAGCAACGGCCCTGCGGCCTCGCTGGCGCCGATGGCCTTGAGATGGCCGAAAGCGTCCATGGCGAATTGCACCGCCGCTGCTTCCTTGAGCAGTTGGGCACAGCCGTCCTCGCTCAACACAAGCGCCACGGCATCGAACAATTGCGACGGCGTGCCCGCCAATTGGCCGTCCGCCTTGCGAAGCTTGCCGTCGGACAATTTGGCGCCCCCGATCTTGGGGGCGACGATCATCGCAGTCGCCTTCGCATCGGTGATGGCGCTCTCCACTTTCGCCAGCATGTCGGCGTCGCTGCCATCGGCGATCAGGATGCCCACCTTGCGGCCTTCCAGCGTGCCCTTCATGTTCTTGTGGATGGACAATGCATCGGATGGCGGCATGTCCACCGCGTCGCGCGCGGCCGGCGATTTGTCAGGCAGGGGGATGCCCAGCCCATCGGCAACCCTTGCGGCCAGATCCTCGTCCACATTGCGCAGATTGCTCACCATGCGGGGATGCACCTGCTCCAGTTCCACCTTCGACAGTTCGAACACGAATGACGATGCGATATGCGCCTGCTCGCTCTCCGTCTGGGAACGATAGAACAGCCGCGCATGGCTGTAATGATCGGCAAAGCTTTCGGGCCGGACGCGCAGCTTCTCGCCCTGCTCTTGCTCGCCCGTCTCCGCCGTTGTGCTGGTGAAGCCGCGCCGCGGGCATTCACGCGGCCCGCCTTCCTCGCCATGGGCGGCAAGGCTGTTGGGTTCGTAATTCGCGCGGCCCTTGGGCACGGCCATCTGCATATGGCCGTCCCGCTGGAAATTCATCACCGGGCAGCGCGGCGCGTTGACCGGGATCTGGTGGAAATTGGCCGTCCCCAGCCGCGATTTCTGCGTGTCGAGATAGGAGAACAGCCTGCCCTGCAGCAGCGGGTCGTTCGAAAAGTCGATCCCCGGCACGATATTGGCAGGGCAGAATGCGACCTGCTCCGTCTCGGCGAAGAAATTGTCCACATTCCGGTCCAGCACCAGCCTGCCGATTATGCGCACGGGCACATCCTCTTCCGGGATCAGCTTGGTTGCGTCCAGCACGTCATAAGGCTGGGCATCCGCAAAGGCCCGGTCGAACACCTGGATGCCAAGGTCCCATTCGGGAAAATCGCCGCCGGCAATCGCTTCGAACAGGTCGCGCCGCTGGTAATCATTATCGGCCGCCTGCAATTTCAGTGCCTCGTCCCAGATGGTCGATTGCAGGCCGAGGCGCGGCTTCCAGTGGAACTTCACGAAGCTCACATCGCCAGCCTCGTTCACCAGCTCGAATGTGTGAACGCCGAACCCTTCCATCATGCGGAAGGATCGCGGCAAGGTGCGGTCCGACATCGCCCACATCAACATGTGGGTCGATTCCGGCATCAGAGACGCCCAGTCCCAGAAGGTGTCATGCGCACTGCCCGCCTGGGGATAGGCACGGTCCGCTTCCATCTTCACTGCATGCACCAGATCCGGAAACTTCATCGCGTCCTGGATGAAGAATACCGGGATATTGTTGCCGACGAGGTCGAAATTACCTTCATCGGTATAGAATTTCACCGCAAAGCCGCGCACGTCGCGCGGCGTGTCGACGGACCCTGCGCCGCCCGCCACGGTGGAAAATCGCACGAAGGTTTCAGTCTTCCGCCCCTTCTCGAACACGCCTGCCTTGCAGATGTCCGAAATATCGTCGGTCGCTTCGAAATAGCCATGCGCGCCCGTGCCGCGGGCATGGACGATCCGTTCCGGGATCCGCTCATGGTCGAAATGGAAGATCTTTTCGCGCAGGACGAAATCTTCCAGCAGCGTCGGCCCGCGCGCGCCCGATTTCAGGCTGTTCTGATTATCGGAAACGACAATGCCCTGATTGGTGGTCAGCACATCGCCGGCATCCTCGGCCTGCTGGTGGGTTTCGTCGCCATTGCCGGTCGGGCGGGGCTGGTCCTCACGCCCTGATTTTGCTGAAGGCTTGCGTGATGCGTCGGTACGGCTCGCGGCCATGATGCCTCTCCTTGAACGGGGGTGGTGGGCGTCCCGTCGCGTGACGATCCTGCGTTCGCTCGGAATCCGCCGTTCCCTTCGCCAATCTATGAAGATGGCCGTTGTTCCGTTCGAATCATCGCTATTTTGAAATCGGCCGATTTCCCCGAAAATGCCGCGCCTAACTGGCAGAACCACATGCATCCCGCCGCGCCCCGGCGGCCATCCTCCCGGGTTTGGGATTGCATTCTCCGGTTGATCGGTGCAATTGCGAACTATTCGCAACTATAGTCTGCCAAGGGAAATGCTCGCTCATGTCATCTGGATCTGAAGCCGGTTGCGGCAGCAGCGAGATTGCATCGCTCGATGTCGCCGGGGTGGCGCCGTCCGTTCAGCGCGAAGGCGGCTTCAGCCTCAAGCCGCTGATGTTTGAAACCTTCGTCTGTTCGATGGCAATGATGGCCTTCGTCGCGCTCGCCGGGCCGATTGCCCGCGTCATCGGCCTCGATCCATGGCAGGTCGGCATGGCGATGACGGTGGCCGGCGTTGGCTGGATGGTGATGGCGCGGGTATGGGGCGTCGCCAGCGACCGGCGCGGGCGGCGCCCGGTGCTGCTGCTGGGGCTGGGCGGCTTTGCGATCAGCTACTTCCTGCTGTCCCTGTTCATCGATCTGGCGCTGCGCACCCAGATGCTGCCCTGGCTTGCCTTTGCCGGATTGCTGGTGGGGCGCGGGGTGGCCGGCCTGTTCTATGCCGCAGTGCCAGCCACGGGCGCGGCGCTCGTCGCCGATCATGTCGTGCCCAGGGAACGGGGCAGGGCGATGGCGGCGATCGGCGCTTCCAGCGCGGCGGGGATGGTGATCGGGCCGGGCTTTGCCGGGCTGATCGGGCCGTGGAGCCTCAGCCTCCCGCTCTACCTCACTGCCGCCCTTCCGGCGCTGGCCTTTGCCGTGCTCTGGAAGGTGCTGCCCCGCCGCGAACATCACGCGCCCCCCAGGGCCGATCCGCTGCGCCTGACCGATCCGCGCCTGCGCCGCCCGATGGCGGTGGCCTTCGTGGCGATGTTCAGCGTGTCGGTCGCTCAGATCACGGTCGGCTTCTATGCGCTGGACCGGCTGCACCTGTCGCCCGGCGATGCCGCCAATGCGGCCGGTATCGCCCTTGCGGCGGTGGGCGTCGCGCTGGTGCTGGCGCAGATCGCCTTGCGCCAGCTGGGCTGGACGCCGGCGCGGCTCATCCGGCTTGGCGCCATCATCGGCGGGCTGGGCTTCGCTTCCGTCATGCTGGCGACGACGGCGCCGATGCTGTGGGTGTGCTACGCCGTGGCCGCCTTCGGGATGGGCTGGGTCTATCCATCCGTATCCGCGCTGGCCGCCAATTCGGTGGACGCGCACGAACAGGGCGCGGCAGCCGGTTCCGTGGCGGCGGCGCAGGGGCTGGGCACGATCCTCGGTCCGCTTGTGGGCACCTTCATCTACACCATCGACAATGGGTCGCCTTACGCGCTGATCGGCGCGATGCTGCTTGCAGCGGCGCTGTGGCGTGGCAAGCCAGCCCACGGCATCCCGGCCGGACAACCGTTGGGATGACCGGGGTGGGGCGCGGAATGTGACAAGGGCGAAGCTCCCATATGGCCAACTGCTCAGCGAACGCAGCCAGCTGATCAGATATGCGGCCCGCATTACCGGCGATCTCGATCATGCCGAAGACGTGGTGCAGGAAGCCTATCTGCGACTGGGCGAAGCGGATTTGCGCCAGTCTTTGGTGCGGCCGGGCGGCTATCTGTCCCGCATCGTCCGCAACCTCGCGCTCGACCGGCTCTGGCTTTCGCGCAAGGAGCGGGAAAACTTCGTCGCCGATCCGGATGCCGCGCTGGCGCTCGTGGCCTCGGAACAGGCGTCTCCAGAGCAGGAGGCAGTCGCTCGGGATGAACTCGCGCGGCTGGAGGCGGCCCTGGCCGAACTGCCCGAACGCACCCGCATCGCGGTCGAGATGCATCGCTTCGGCGGCGCGAAATTGCGCGAGATCGCGGAGGAGCTCGGCATCTCCGTCACTCTGGCTCATCAACTCGTCGCCGATGGGGTCGCCCATTGCCGCGAGCGGATGAGACGTGCGGGAACTGCGCGATGATCGAGAAAATCCGAAAAAATCTGCCGCCTGTTCGTCGGTATCGGATGGCCCGGCAATCCGCACTCGATCCCATGGTTCGGCGTGCCGACCGGGTCTCACGGGGGAACGGATGATGCCTGACGACAAATCGCTGGCAGACAGCGCGGATGCAGAGGCGCTCGACTGGCTGCTGGCATTGCAGGAAACGCCGGACGATGCGGCGGTAATCGCAGATTTCGAACAATGGCTCGATGCCAGTCGGATCAACCGGGCTGCCTGGCAGGAAACGGCGGGCGTTTACGTCGGCATCGGGGAAACCAGCCCGGTCCATGGCGACGTGTGGCAGGAGTTCGCTGCTCGCGGCGATACCTCCCTTGCGCCCCCCATCGCGGCGCTGCGCCGCATCCGGCCGTCCTCGCACAGATCGTCTGCCCGGTCGCAGCGGCGCACGATGCCGCTGAGAAAAATCACCGCTGCCGCGCTGCCGGCCGCCGCAGCCGCGATGCTGGCGGTGGTCGCCATGCCCGAAATCGCCGTCCGCTGGCAGGCAGACGAGCTTGCCGGAACGGGGGAACTTCGCGAGATCGTCCTCGCCGATGGCAGCCGCGCCGCTCTTGCTCCCGGATCGGCCATCGACATCGATTACTCTGGGGCGGAGCGGCGTATCGCCCTGCTGCGCGGAAAAGCCTGGTTCGATGTCAATCCGGATTCGCGCCCGTTCCGCGTCACAGCCGGCGACATGGAGACGACCGACATCGGCACCGCGTTCGAGGTGGCCTTGTCGCAAGGCGGGCTGCAGGTCGCGGTCGAAAGCGGCATCGTGCGCGTGGACGATACCCGCTCGGGCCGCGTCGTCGCCGGAAAGCTGACTGCCGGGGATGTCCTGTCCGTCGATCAGGCTGGGCGCGGTACGCGCGACCGCGTCTCGCCTGCGCTGGTGGCAGCTTGGCGCGATGGGCAGATTGCAGTGGAAGGGCGCCCGATGCGCGAAGTGATCGATGCGCTGCGTCCCTGGCACAAGGGCATCATCATCATTCGTTCGCGCGAACTGGCGGAACGGCGGGTGACAGGCGTTTACGATCTGCGCCATCCCGCCCGCGCGATGGAGGCGCTGACGAAGGCCCATGGCGGCCGTGTGCAGCAGTTGACGCCGTGGGTCATGATCCTGGCCGATGAATGACGGCCTCTCACGGCGTACGGCAAATGGCTGATTTTCCGTGCGCTTTTCCGTCTTGCAAATTCTCGCAATTATTTTTCCGAAAAATCTCCCGCCTGCTCCGTCGATGGAAGCAAGGGTTCTGCATCTGCCTCGCAATAGCGTGGGTTCAGAACCCTCTCAGACAGACGATCAGGAAGGCATCGGGACATGATTGACGGGGGTTGCACGCGCGGAACGGGACGCTGCGCGAATTGGGCGGCTGTTTTGCTCGCTTCGACGATGATGGTGGGCGCGACATGGGCTGTGCCGGCTCAGGCGCAAAGCGCGGACGCGCAGCGCAATTTCGACATTCCCGCGCAGCCGCTGCCGGCGGCGCTGGCCCTGTTCGGCCGTCAGTCCGGCCTGCAGGTCAGCGTGGCGGCCGCCTTGGCGGAAGGGCGCAATTCCAGCGCCGTTTCGGGCAGCATGGCGCCGGTGCAGGCGCTGGGCCGCCTGCTGGCGGGAACCGGCCTGACCTATCGCATCAGCGGCAACATCGTCACGCTGGAACCCGCGCCGCAGCGGGCGGAGGGGACGATCCTGCTCGACACGTTGCGGGTTGAAGGCGCCAATGCCGATGGAGGGTCCGCAGGCGGCAATCACCGCGTCGCGGGCTGGGACGGCACGGCAGAAACGATCTACGTCACCCCCGGCTCGGTCAGCGTGGTGACCAGGGAAACGCTGGAAGCCTATCCCGCCCAGTCCCCGGCGGACATGCTGCGCGGCGTGACCGGCGTGATTTCGGGCGAAGCGCGCACGGGCGGCAGTCTCGACCTGAACATCCGCGGCCTGCAAGGGCAGGGGCGGGTGCCCGTCACGGTCGATGGCGCGATCAACGGCACCACGGTTTATCGCGGCTATCAGGGCACCAGCAATCGCAGTTTCGTGGACCCCGATTTCATCAGCCACATCGCGATCGAGAAAGGCCCGTCCATGGGCAATGCTATCGCAGGCGGGATCGGCGGCAGCGTAAGCATGACGACCATCGCGGCGGACGATATTGTGCCCGAAGGCGAAACGATGGCGATCCGCGTCAAGGCCTCGCTTTCCACCAACAGCAGCACGCCCGGTTCGGAAATGACCCGCACCGTGATGCAGCCCACGGCCTATTACGGCGATAGCTATCTCGCCACGCGCGGAAACGACCGGCCCGGTGTCTTCACGCCCACGGGCGGTGCGGGCAGCCTCGTCTTCGCCAGCAAGGGTGACGTGCTGGACATCGTCGCTGGCTATTCCTTCCGCCGCACCGGCAATTACCATGCGGGCGACAGCGGCAAATACGCCCCGCAGGAAATCGGCACGCCGTCCGAATTCTGCGCCGCCGGGCCTGCCGACACCCAGCTGCTCGAAATGTGCCAGCGCGCGGTCGCCTTCTACGATCGTTACGGTTCGACCCCCTTCGTCGGCGGGGAGGAGGTGTACAACACCTCGACCGATTCCGAATCCGTTCTGGTGAAGGCCACGCTGCGCCCCGCGGACGATCATGCGCTGGAACTCAGCTATGGCGGGTATTGGAGCACCTTCGGCGAAAACTATCCCGGCTCGCTCGGCAGTGCCACCGGCTCCGTATTCCAGACCGCGTTCCTTTCGCAGACCAGTCTCGATCGGCTCGCCGCGCGTTATCGCTGGAACCCGGACAGCGCGCTGGTCGACCTGCGGCTCAATGGCTGGCTGTCCAAGATGGAAGAAATGGCGCCTTCCTTCGGCAATTTCGATCCCACGCGCCGCTATGTCGATAGCTGGGGTGCAGATCTGTCGAACAGCAGCCGGGTCGGAACGCCTGCCGGTCTGTTCTCGGCGGATTACGGGGCGTCTTATCTGCATGAGAAGGCGGGCCCGGTCGAAGGCTGGGCAACCGGTGGTTCGTTGCCGCCGGGCCGGGAAGGGACACGCCGCGAAATCAGCCTGTTCACCCAGACCTCGCTTGCTCCCACGGACTGGCTGCGCATCGATGGCGGGCTGCGTTATCAGCATTACAAGCTGCAGGACGAGCAGACCGGCACCATCTATAACACGGCATTGCTGGACCGGGCGGAAGATGCGTTCAGCTTTTCACTGGGCGGCGTGCTGACACCCGTCGACGGGTTCCAGCTTTTCGCCAGCTACAAGCAGGCGGCGCGGCTCCCCTCACTGATGGAAGCGACGACCGGCTTCTTCATGCTCGCCAATCCCGATCTGCATAAGGAAGAAGCGCGCAATTGGGAATTCGGCGCGAACTACCTCCACACCGGCCTGTTGGGGGACAATGACGATCTCGGCCTGAAGCTCGCCTGGTTCGATAACGATATCGATGGCTACATCGCGCGGCGTTATGTCACCAGTTCCTGGGCGATGCAGATGTATAATATCGACCGCGCGCGGTTCCGCGGGCTGGAGGGTAATCTCCATTATGCGACAGGCGGATTCACCATGGATGCGGGTGCGACCTGGTATGAACGGATCCAGTTCTGCCGTGACGAGGCGTCGGGTTGCATCGAAAGCTCGCTCGCGTCCGATTATGCCACCAACTACATTCCCCCGCGCTGGTCGGCCAATTTGCATGTTGCCCAGAAATTGCTGGATGACCGGGCGAGCGTCGGCGCACGCATCAATTATGTCGGGCAACGGGCAGCCGGCGCGGAAAAGCCGCAAAGCGGATATATGCCGCTCATTTCCGCGATTGAGTGGCATCCCTATCTCGTCGCGGACCTCAGCGGTCAGTTCAAACTGACGCCCGCTCTCTCGGTCGATGTCAGCGTCGATAATCTGTTCGACCGCTATTATAACGAAGCCATGAGCCTGGGCTATGTGCCGGCTCCCGGCCGCACCGTGCGCGTGGGGTTGACCGGGACGATCGGCGCCAATGGCGGTTTGTGGCCGGCAAGCTGGTTCGGCCGTAACGGCAACGCGGATGCGGTGAACTGGACCGGGCCTTATGTCGGCGCGGACTTCGGCTATGGGATCGGCAAGCTGCGCGGCGATGTTACCGATGCTGCCGGCAATCCGGCGGACGTCGTGACGGACAGCCGCGTATCCATCGATCCGCGCAACGCGATGGGCGGGCTGCATGCCGGCTTCAACTACCAGACCCCGGCCAACATCGTGCTGGGCGTGGAAGCTGGCCTGATGGGGATGGATATCGGCGGGTCGTCATCCGTCATCGTCAATGAAGAAAGCGACATGACGGAATATCTCCAATCCTGGCACAAGCTGGAATCCGATACGAGCTACCAATGGGATCGTCTGATCTCGCTGCGCGGCAAACTCGGATACTCGCTCGGCCGGACATTGGTATATGCCGCCGCGGGCATTGGCTGGATGCGCGAAACTGATACGCGCAACCAGTATCGTTCCACCAGCAGCCAGCATCGCGGCATCGGCAACGATGTGGAACATTACTTCGCCGAAACGGACCGCCGCACCCGGTCCGGCGTGATTGTCGGGGGCGGGCTGGAACGCGCCGTTGGCGCGCATTGGTCGCTGCGCGCGGAATACAGCTACGCCCATTTCGGCGATCGCACCTTCCGCTTCGATCAGGCGCGGGAGGGGATCAGCCTGCCCTATAATGATTTCGATTATGGCTGGAATGACGATGGGTCGGTGTGGTTTGATTACGTGGACGGTCCCGGCACATCCACTATTGCGAACGGCCGGCATGTGCGCAGTCGCGGCGATCTGCACATGCTGAGCCTGGGTATCAGCTACCGCTTTTGAGGAGGAACAGATGGAAACGCAGGCAGCAGAGGCAACGCTGGCGCAGCGCCTGAAGGCGCTGACCCGCGCCACACATGATCGGCTGGACCAGTCCGTCATGGGGGCGGCGAGCTTTGCCGATCTGGTTGGCTATGGCCGGTTTGTGGAGGTGCAGTATCTGTTCCACCGCGATATCCACGCGCTGTATGACGATGCGGCGCTTCGGGCGGTTCTGCCCGGCCTGGCCGAACGGCGCCGCGCGGGGCTGATCGCGGCCGATCTGGGCGATCTCGGCCGCCCGCTGCCCGAAGTGGCGGAAGCGCCGGCGTTCGAGCCGGGCACCCCGGTGGATGTGCCGACCGCGCTGGGGTGGCTCTATGTCGCCGAAGGGTCGAACATGGGCGCGGCTCTCTTGCGCAAGGAAGCGGCGAAGCTCGGCCTGTCGGACGATCACGGCGCTCGCCACCTCGCACCCGCGGCAGAAGGTCCGGCCGCGCATTGGCGGGCCTTCACCGCCAGCCTCGATGCCGCGGACCTGACGGCCGAGGAAGAAGCGCGCGTGGTGGCCGGGGCAGAAGCCGCCTTCGCGCGGGTCCAGTCGCTCGTCGATAGCCGCCTTGGCTGAAGCGCCGGCCGGCGAGCTTGTACGGCGCGGGCGGATCGTCCGCGCCGTCTGGCTGTCGATCGGCCTGCTGCTGGTCGGGATCGGGTTCGTCGGCATCTTCGTGCCGCTGCTGCCGACCACCGATTTCCTCCTGCTCGCCTTGCCTTGCTTCGCGCGGTCTTCCCCCCGGCTGGAGGCGTGGTTGCTGAATCATCCCCGGTTCGGCCCCTCGCTGCGTGCGTGGCGGGAGGATCGGGCCGTGCCGCGCTATGCCAAGATCGCGGCCTCCGGCGGCATGGCGCTGGGCTATGGCCTGTTCTGGATCCATGTCCGGCCCGGTTGGCTCGTCTCCCTGCTGGTCGCGGGCGTGATGTTGTTCTGGGCCATCTGGATCGCCCGCCGGCCGGAGCCGAGGGGTAAGTGATGCTGAGCGAATGGACGCATGGCGAGCCGGCAGGGCTGCACAGCACACGCGCCGTGCCCGCCAGCGCCAGCGCGCGTTTCAGCGATCGCCCGACAGACTGGCGCATCCGCTTGTCGGGGCTGGGCGGCAGCGCCGGTATCTGCCTGGCGCTTGCGGCAATCTGCCTGATCACATGGCGCGTCGTGCAGCCCGCCCTGTCCGAACCTGTCCCGCTGATCGTGAACGACGTCCCGCTCGCCGCTCCTCCCCAACTGCCGCAGGACGTGCCCGAAGGACCGGAGCAGGTGGAGCAGATCGAAAGCCCCCCGCAGGAGCAGGAGCGGGTGGAGCAGATCGCCATCCCGGACATCCCCATTCCGCGCAATCCCACCATTGCGGTGCGGGTGCAGCCGCCCTTGCCGGAGGTGAAGCCCACCGATCCTGTGCCCGAGACAACGGCACCCCGATCGGTGCCGGCCCCGCCCGCCGCCCGCGCAGCCAGCGATACAGAGGCGAGTTGGGAAGCGATGCTGCTGCTGCATCTGGAAAAGTTTCGCCGCTATCCAGCCCCGTCCCGCGCGCGCAGGGAGCAGGGCGTGGCCTATGTGCGCTTCACCATGAACCGCGCCGGGCAGGTCCTGTCTTCCGAGATCCAGCGTTCTTCCGGTTCGTCGGCGCTGGATCGCGCCGCGCTCGACACGCTCCGCCGCGCCCAGCCGCTTCCTCCGATACCCGCTGACCGGCCCGAAACGCTGGAACTGTCGGTGCCGGTGGAATTCTTCGTGCGGACACGGGGATAGCGCACCCCACCATCATCCGGCGCGGGCGCGGGGGTCGGATATCCACCCGCTCTCGAACGCGGCCGGATCGGCGTCGAAGAAGCTGATCGGTTCTTCCAGCACGTTGTTTTCCGCCACATAGCTGCGCCACAGATCGAGCAGTTCGGCCAGCTTTTCCGGAAACTCGCCTGACAGGTCGTGCACCTCGCCCCGGTCGCGGGACAGGTCGTAAAGCTGCCACTCGGCCGCGCCCCCGGCGGTGGGGACATAGACGGCCTTCCATTCGTCCTGCCGCACCGCGCGGCGGCCGAACAATTCCCAGCCGGTGCTGGTGCCGCCGGGATGGATGGCGGGCGCATCGTCGAATAGCCAGTTCGCGAAGGAACGGCCGCTCGGTTCGGCAATCGCCCTGCCGCGATATTCCCGCCCGGGATGGGGCGCGCCCGCCAGTTCCAGCAGGGTCGGCGTCACATCTTTCACCGTGCCGAACACCTGGGAAATCTCGCCGCTGCGCGCCCCGCCGGGGGCGCGAATGATGGTGGGCACGCGAATGCCGCCCTCGGTCGTGTATCCCTTGACCAGTCGGGAGGGCGCGGTCGCCGCCTGCGCCCAGCGCGGCCCGTACCAGGCATAGGAACCGGGGCGACCCAGATTGCCCAGGCTGTTATCGCAATGGTCGGCGATCAGCTTGGCGAAGATCGGCCCCATGATCGGCAGCGCCTCCACGATCGCGCCTTCCGCGCCATTGTCGGACAGGAAGATCACCAGCGTGTCGTCATACTGGCCCGATGCCTTCAGATGCGCGATCACCCGGCCGACATTCTGGTCGATCCGGTCCACCATCGCGGCATAGACTTCCATCGTGCGCGCGGAATGGGCGCGTTCCTCGTCGGTCAGTTGGTGCCATTCCGGCTCGTCCGCCACCACGGGGTGGATGGTGGTGTCCTGCGCCACCAGTCCCAGTTCCTTCAGCCGCGCCAGCCGCGCCTCGCGCAGCGCGCCCGGCCCCGCATCATAACGGCCGCGATATTTCGCAATGTCGTCCTCATGCGCCTGCAAGGGCCAGTGCGGCGCTGAATAGGGCAGATAGGCGAAGAAGGGCCGGGCATCGCCCGCCTCGTCCGCTTCCTCGAAAAACCCGATCAGCCGGTCGGTGAAATAATCGGTGGAATAGAAGGGCTTGGGCAGTTCCGTCACCCATTCGCCATCCTCGGCATAGATCGGGCCGCGCCCTGCGAACTGGTCCAGCGGCCCGCCGCCGAAATGGTCGGCGCCGCCGGGCAGCAGGGCGAACGACCGTTCGAACCCGCGCGCATGGGGTGATCTGTCCAGCGTATGCCCCAGATGCCACTTCCCCGACATCACCGTGCGATAGCCGGCATCGCGCAGCAATTCGGGCAGGGCGGCCACGCTGTCGTTCAGATAGCCTTCGTAACCCGGCGCGCCTTCAAAATCCGGGCGCACCGTTTCGATCATCGCGCCGATCCCGGCGATGTGATGGTCGACGCCGGACAGCAGCATGGCGCGGGTGGGGGAACAGGCGGGCGCGGAATGGAAATCGGTCAGCCGCGCACCCTCCGCCGCAAGCGCGTCCAGATGCGGGGTCTCGATCTCGCTGCCGAAGGCGCCGAGGTCGGAAAATCCCATATCGTCGACGACGATCAGCAGGATATTGGGGCGGCTGCCATGGGCCTTGCTGGGCATGTGCTGGGTCTCTCTCTTGCGGGGTCTGTCGGGGTGTTCGCGGGCTGCTGCTGGAGCTAGTCCGTCTGTGACACCCCCAGTTCGGCCAGCAGCGCATCGCGCAACTCGTCGAAGGCTTCGCCGCCTGCGCGGCGCGGGTGGGGCAGGTGGACACGGGTGTCGAAGCCGATGCGGCCTTCCTTCAGCACCAGGATGCGGTCGGCCAGCAGGATCGCTTCCTCCACATCATGGGTCACCAGCAGGGTTGCCGGGCCATGCATCTGGCACAGGTCGCCGATCAGCCGCTGCATCTTCAGCCGCGTCAGCGCGTCCAGCGCGGCGAAGGGTTCATCCAGCAGCAGCAGGCGCGGTTCGCGCACCAGCGCGCGGGCCAGCGCCGCCCGCTGCGCTTCCCCGCCGGAAAGCGTGGCGGGCCATGCATCGGCGCGCTGGGCCAGTCCCACTTCCGCCAGCGCCGTTTCCGCCCGCGCCCTGCCGGCCTGCTTCCGGGGAAGGCCGATCACGACATTGCGCCACACGCTTTTCGATTGCACCAGCCTCGGTTCCTGAAACACCACGGTGCGCGCTTCGGGGACCCATGCCTCGCCGCCATCGGGCGCGTCCAGGCCGGCCAGGATGCGCAGCAGGGTGGTCTTGCCGCTGCCCGATGCGCCCAGCAGGGCGACGAATTCACCGCTATGGATCGTCAGGTCCAGATCATGCAGCACGGCGCGGCCATGGAACACGCGCCGCACCTGCTGCGCCTGCACGGCCACGGGATGGTCGGAAAAATCCTTCAGGCTGCCGGGCTCGGGCAGGGGCGCCGTGGTGCGCGCCGGGGGCTTGTAGGAAAGCACATTGGACATGGTCTGGTCCTCCTTATCGGACGGCGATGCCGGCGCGCCACGGCATGAACAGCCGCTCCAGCGTGCGCACGATCAGATCCGCGCTGAGGCCCAGCACGGCGTAAATGGCGATGCAGATCAGGATGATGTCGACCTGCTGGTACAGCTGCGCGCTGTTCAGCAGATATCCCAGCCCGGCGGAGGCGTTGATCTGTTCGGCCGCGATCAGCACCAGCACCGATACGCCCAGCGAGAAACGCAGCCCGGTGAAGATTTGCGGCAGGGCCAGCGGCAGGACGACCTGCGCGATCAGCTTGCGGCCTGTCAGGCCGAAGCTGCGCATCGCCTCTATCACCTTGCGGTCGACGTTGCGCACCCCGGCATAGACGTTGAGATACATCGGGAACATCGTCGCCAGCGCGATCAGCAGCAGCTTGGGCGTCTCCCCGATGCCGAACCACACGATGAACAGCGGCACCAGCGCAAGGAACGGCACGGTGCGCAGCATCTGCAGCAGCGCGTCCAGGAACTCTTCGCCAAGGCGCGACAGGCCCGCTGCGGTGCCCAGCACCAGTCCCAGCGTCACCCCGGCGGCCCCGCCGACCAGCGCCCGCGTCAGCGACACGCCGATCTGGCCCAGCAGATTCTGCTCCGTCCACAGCAGATGCCAGCCATCCACTATCCCGGCAGGCGATGGCAGGATGGTCGGATCGATCCAGCCCGCCGTGGTGATGATCGCCCAGGCCACCACCACCAGCAGCGGTCCCGCCAGCCGCCGCAATATGGCGAAGCGTTCGGAAAGGCTGCGCTGGGTCTTCACCACCGGGCGGGTCAGCGGGCCAGGCCCGGGGATGCCGGTCGGGGCGGCGATGGCGATGGATGCGGGCAGGCCGGGGGTGATGATCGGTGCGCTCATGGCGTGTCCTCCTGCGCGGCCACGACATCGTCATAGCGGTGGTCGAAGATGGCGGCGGCGTTCAGCGGGCTGCGGATCAGGCCGATCTTGCGGAACAGGTCCGCTTCCTGCTGATGCGCGGCGATGATGGTGTCATCGATCGGGACGAAACCCGATGGCGACCGCTCGATGATCTGCGTCGCGAGTTCGGGCGTGACCTTGTAGATCTGCGCCAGCGCCGGCGCCGCTTCGGCGACGTTTTCCCGCTGCCAGCGCGTCGCCCGGGCGGCACGCGCCACGAAATCGCCGATGGCTTGCGCCTTTCCGGGATCGGACAAGGCCGCGTCCGACGCGACCAGATAGGTGAAGCCGGGCGTCACCGATGCGCCGGTTGCGATCACTCTTACCCGGCCTTCGTCCAGCAACTGGGTCAGATATGGCTCGGTCAGCGTAAGGGCGTCGGCCGATCCCTGTTCCAGCAAGCCGGGGCCAAGCCCCGTCACCTGCACGGAATTGATATCCTTCAGCGACAGGCCGGCTTCGTCCAGCAACCGCGCGACCATGTAATGCAGCACCGTGCCCTGCATATAGGCGACCGACTTGCCCTTCAGGTCCGCAACGCTGCGGATCGGCGAATCCGGCTTCACCACCAGGGCAAAGGCGGAACCTTCGGGCGTGGTCGATTTGCTTACCGCGACGACCTTCACCGGGCTGCCTGCGGCTTGTGCGAAGATCAGCGGGGTTTCCGCCATCCAGCCCAGGTCGATGGACCCTCCGGTCTGCGCGGCAATGATTGGCGGACCGCCCACGAAGTTGGCCCATTCGATCCGGTAATCATCGGGCCGGTTTTCATCGGCTGCGGCGATCACCGATTGCAGGCCTTGCAACTGGTCGGCGACGCGCAGCTCCACCTCGCCGGTGGAAGGGTCGTTGCCGTTGCCGCATCCGGCCAGCGCAAGGGTTGCGCCAAGGGCCAGGGCGCGGAACCAGGAAAGGGTGGGTTTCAAGGCCGGTCTCCGTGGGTGCGCGGGGGTTGCAGTAGCGTTGCAGTGGTGTTGCAAATCGGCCCCTCGCATCGTCGTGAAAGGATGGCCGCGGCCCGAAGGCAGAGCCGCGGCCGACTGGAAAACGGCGCTATTCCGCCGCTTCCAGTATCTCGCCAGGCTGCGGCGCGATCACGCGGCTGCGCGTTCCGTCGATCGCCACCGGCACATCGCCCGCAATGGTCGCCCGGCGCAAAGTGCGGCGCTGCAGGCCGAAATCGGCGATGGCGCGATGCTGGGTCGACCGGTTGTCCCAGATCGCCACGTCATTCGCCCGCCAGCGCCAGCGCACGGTGTTTTCCGGCTTGGTGATGTGGTCCTGAAGGATCGACAGCAAACGCTGGGAATCCGCGGAATTCAGCCCCACGAACCGCTTCACGAAATGCCCGACCAGCAGCGCCCGTTCTCCCGATTCCGGGTGGACGCGGACCACGGGATGCTCCGTTTCGTAGACGGTGGATGTGAAGACCTCGCGATATTCCTTCAGCCGGGTGTCATTGGCTGCGAACACCGCGGCATAGTCGTAATCATTGCTGTGAACGGCCCACAGATTGTCCACCAGCGTCTTCAGCGCCGGCGGCAATTCCTCGTAAGCGGTCACGCCATTGGCCCACAGCGTATCGCCGCCCGCATCCGGAATGGTGATCGCCCGCAGTATGGACGCTTCGGGATAGGCGGGAACGAAGGTCACGTCCGTATGCCAGCTCGACGCGGCATAGCCTTCCTTCGAATCCAGTTCGAGCAGGAAGCGCGAACCCGCTGCCACCGGCACGGTTGGGTGGGCCACCGGCTTGCCGAGCCGTTCGGCGAAGGCTTCCTGCCCGGCATCGTCAAGCTCGGCCTGGTCGCGGAAGAAGATCACCTTGTGGCGCACCAGCGCGGCGCGGATCGCTGCCACGGTGGCATCGTCCAGATCGCCGCCCAGGCGGATGCCCCGGATCTCGGCGCCGATGCGGCCCGCCACGGGAACGATATCCAGCGGGCCATCGGCCTCCCTGGCATTGACGAATTTGTGAATGAGTGCGGTCATTGCAGATACTCCATGGGGGGAAGGTTGGTCAGCGTCCGGCGCCGGGGCCGTAGGGGCGGTCGCCCACGATGGTTACACGCTCCATCCGGCGCGCTTCGGCGTAATCGGGCACGGCGTAATGCTGGGTGGCGCGGTTATCCCAGAAGGCGATGGAGCCGGGGCGCCAGCTCCAGCGGACCTGGAATTCCGGGCGCTTCACCTGATCGAACAGGCGCGCGAGCAGAGCTTTGCTCTCGGCTTCCTCCAGCCCCACGATGCGGCGGGTGAAGACCGAATTGACATACAGCACCTTCTCGCCCGTTTCCGGGTGGATGCGCACGACGGGATGTTCGACCGGCGGAAACTTGGCTTTCAGCGCCTCGCGCTTTTCCTCGTTGTCGAGGAATTGCAGGAAGACCTGGCCATCATGGATCGCGGTCAGCCCGTCGATCCGGTCCTTCGTCTCCTCGTCCAGCGTGTCGTAAGCGGCAACGGCATTGGCGAACACCGTGTCGCCGCCGAGCGATGGCGAAACCCGCTGGATCAGGATGGATGCAGCAGACGGCTCGGGCCGGAATGTCGTGTCCGCATGCCAGTTGCTGTCAGTGCTCTGGCGGTATTTGCCTTTCAGTTCCTCCGAGATCAGCGGCAGGATCTGCGGATAATCGGGCAGCGAGAAGACAGGGTGTACCTCCAGTTCGCCGAAGGCGGCGCCAAGGGCGATATGCTGTTCGCGGGTCAGATCCTGATCCCGGAAGAACAGCACGCGATATTTCAGCAGCGCTGCGCGCAGTTCCTCCACCTGTCCGGCAGCGAGATTGCCGAGGTCGATGCCGCTGATCCGGGCGCCAAGGCTGGGTTGCAGCGGGGTCAATTCGAACGTGCGGCTGGATGCCGGGCGTTCCAGGGTTTCTACGGTCATATTCGCCTCTCCTTTCTCAAAGCCGGGTGCGCAGGGTTGCGCCCCAGGTGCGGGGTTCCCCGATGAGTGCGGTGATCGACCCCTGTGCGCTGGCGCCGAGGGTCTGGAAGTAATCCTGGTTGGTGAGGTTGCGGGCCCAGACGGACAGGTCCCACGCACCATCGGCATCGCGGATACCGATGCGGGCGTTCAGCAGCCCATATCCCGGCACCTGCGCATAACGTGAGTTGCTGGACGATGTGTTGAAGGAGGAGCGATGGGAGTAATCCGCCCGCCCATACAGCTCGACATCGAAATCGTCCCAGCGGCCTACAGCCGTCCCGGCTTCACCCCCGACGGAATAGGTGAACTTCGGCACGCCGGGCAGCCTTTCGCCGGACAGGTCCTGGATCTGGCCGAGATTGAGGTTCTCGGGCGCCTGCGGGGCATTCGCATATTCGATATAGGTGGCATCGGTGTAGGCGACCGATGCGTTGAAGTTGACGAGATCGAGCGGCGACCAGATCAGATCGGCATCGAAGCCACGCGAACGCACTTTCGGGATATTGGCGATATACTGGATGAAGCGGACGGCGTCGGGCACCTGTTCGGTGATCGCTGTCTGGTAATCGCTGATTTCCGTCCAGTATCCGGCAAGGTTGAAGGTCAACTGCCGGCCGAAGAACTGGCTTTTCAGCCCTGCTTCGAAACTGTCGACCGTCTCGGGATCGACTTGCGCTTCCACGCCTGCGGGAAGCTGCGCCAGGTTGAGCCCACCGGATTTGCTGCCCCGCGAATAGGAGCCATAGAGCAGCAGGTCCGGCGTGATCTTGTAGGCAAGGCTGATAAGGCCGGACAGGCTGTCATCCTCGAACTCGGTCGAGAAATCGGTGATCGGGGCGAACTGGTTGCGGATGCCGATGATGGCGGCCGCAGTCTCTGCCGGGAAACCGGACAGATCGGCGCCAGCCACATGGAACTGGCTGTAAGCACCGGCCTTCTTCTCGTGCGTGAAGCGCAGGCCGCCCGTCAGGCTGAGTTCCGGGGTGATGTTCCAGCTTGCCTGCCCGAAAGCGGCATAGCTGCGCGTTTCCGGGGTGGAGGTGGAATTGGATTCGAAGCCGTTCAGCGCAGCATCGGCGATGGTCGCCGGCGCCGTGGGCAGGAACCAGCTGGGTGCGGCGGAACCGTAGGCGATCTTCCCGTAGCCGCGGATGACCTGCCAGAAATAATATCCGCCGACGACCCAATCCACGGCATTGGTGCCCGTGGACGCCAGGCGCACTTCCTGGCTGAATTGCCGCTGGCGATTGGATTGTTCCGCCTTGGTCATCACCGGCAGGGCGGTGTTGTCCCCGTCATTGGCCGGGTTCCAGTCCCACCAGCGATAGGCCGTGATGGATGTCAGCGCGACATTGCCGAGATCCCAATCGACCTGGCCGGACAGGCCGTACCCATCCATGTTGGACTGATAATGGCTGTCGGATTCGCCGATGCGGTTGAACGGATTGAGCGTGTAGGGCGTGTGGCCGGCACGCGCGAGCCGGATGTCGAAGCTTTCCGGGATCGGCGTGCCATCGTCATATTCGTTGAATGTGCCGGCCAGCACGTTCAGCACATGGTTCTGCTTCTGGCGGGAAAAATCACCGATCAGCCGGATTTCGACGCTATCCGCCGGCTCGACCAGCAATTGGCCGCGCACGGTAAAATTGTCGTAATCCTGCGCCTTCTCCTTGGTCGTGACATTGTAGAGAAATCCATCGCGATGCGTGTCGGCCACGCTCAGCCGGAAGGCCACCTTGTCCGCGATGATTGGGCCGGACACCGATCCGCGTAGCTGGTGATATTCATAATCGCCCAGCGTTGCTTCGCCCTGGAACTCGAAGTCGTAGCTCGGCTTGCGCGATGTGATGTTGATGGCGCCGGCGGTGGTGTTCTTGCCGAACAACGTGCCCTGCGGGCCGCGCAGCACCTCGATCTGTTCGAGATCGACGAGATCGAACTGCGACTGGCCGACCCGGCCGTAATAGACGTTGTCGATATAGATGCCGACGCCGTTCTCCAGCCCGTCATTCGTCAGCGCGACGTTGGAGCCGAGGCCGCGAATATTCACATTGGTGTTGCGCGGGTTGAAGCTGAACACCTGCAGCGTGGGGACTTGCTGCTGGATCTGGCCGAGCGTGAAATCGCCCCGTTTCTCCAGCGTTTCAGCGTTGATCGCGGTGATGGAGATCGGAACGTCCTGGACGTTTTCTTCCCGCCGCCGCGATGCCGTGACGACGATGGCGGCGGCCTGCTGCAACGCGGTGCCGGCGGATGCTTCTGCATCGGCGACCTCAACATCGGCCGCCACGCTGGCAGTGGTCAATGCGGTGGACTGCGCGGCGGCGGGAACGGCTGCGATGGCTATGCCCGCGCTCCCGGCAAGGAGCGCGATGCGCGTCCCGCCGGATCGCAGGCGGATGCCATGCGCATTGTGTAAATCTTTGAAACTCTTGTTCATCAGGAAATCTGGACCTTGTTGCGGACATGCGCGCACAGCCTCCCGCGCGGCGCATGGCGCAGCGGAACGGGCAGGGGCGGCAGCGCAGGGAGAGGCGCACCGGAACCGGCAATGATGGGACGGGCAAGGCTTGTCCGCGCCCGCCGACCGCAAGGGGCCGACGCGGCTGAGCGTCCAGGAACGGGCGCGGGGTCAGGTCAGGCTGACCATGCCTTTGCTTGTCAGGATGTCGTTGTCATGCGCATCGTATCACCTCTTTATAGGAGGGAACACGATGCCGAGCGTGGTCGCTTGGGCATCGCGCGCTTTAGCCGTTGGTGACGCGGAGCAAGCTGCTTCCCGATCAAAAGCCGCGGATCCCTTGAATAATGAGAGGATGGGATCAGTCCCTCTGCATTCTCAATCTATATACTAGAGAATGTGGGTCAAGCAGCGTTGCCCTGGATTGGGGCAAGACGTTCTATCGCGGGGAGGAGCAGAACTTTGCGCCTGCCGGGGGCATCGCAACAGGTGCCATTCGCCGCACAGTTGCGCTAGGGCGATTGCCATGCCTGAAAATCGCCCTGCTCCCCCTGCCGGTTCTGCCGCCGCAAACCCGCTGACGGTGGCGGCGCTCTATCAGTTCACCCGTTTTGCGGATTGCGCCCCTCTGCGCGCGGAGCTGGACGCGGTGTGCAGGGCGGAAGGTATTCGCGGCACGCTGCTGCTGGCGCGGGAGGGGATCAATGGCACGATCGCGGGCACGCAGGCGGGGATCGCGCGAGTGCTGGAGTGCATCCGGGCAATGCCGGGCTGCGCCTTGCTCGACGTCAAGTTCTCCACGGCGGACACGATGCCGTTCCACCGGATGAAGGTGCGCATCAAGCGCGAGATCGTGACGATGGGCGAACCGGATATCGACCCGCTCGCCAGCGTCGGCACTTACGTCGAGCCGCAGGACTGGAATGCGCTGATTTCCGATCCCGACACGATCGTGATCGATACGCGCAATGATTACGAGGTCGCTATCGGCAGTTTTGCAGGGGCGGTCGATCCGGCCACCGCGACCTTCCGCGATTTTCCGGCCTGGTTCCGCAGTGAGCGGGAGCGGCTGCTGGGCGAGGGCAAGGCACCGCGCGTGGCCATGTATTGCACCGGCGGCATCCGCTGCGAAAAATCGACCGCGTTCCTGAAGAAGGAGGGGGTGGAGGATGTCTTCCACCTGAAGGGCGGCATCCTGAAGTATCTCGAAACCGTGCCGGAGGATGAAAGCCTGTGGCGCGGCGAATGTTTCGTGTTCGATCAGCGCGTGGCGATCGGGCATGGGCTGAAGCCGGGCACGCATGTGCTATGCCCGGCCTGCCGTCGCCCCGTGACAGAAGAAGGCGTCACCTCGCCTTTGTATGAAGAGGGGGTCAGCTGCGCGGGGTGCTATCACGAAAGGACCGACGCCCAGCGCGCCGGCTATCGCGAACGGCATCGGCAGGAGGCGCTGGCAGCGGCGCAGGGGCGCAGCCATATCGGTGCCACCCGCGCCGGTGAAGGGGATGGCGGCTGAGGCTGCGATGAGCCTTCCCGTTCTCTACAGCTTCCGCCGCTGCCCCTACGCGATGCGCGCGCGGCTGGCCCTGTTGGCTAGCGGCACAAGCTGCGAGCTGCGGGAGGTGAAGCTGTCTGCAAAGCCGGCCGCATTGCGCGATGTTTCGCCCAAGGCGACCGTGCCGGTGCTGGTCCTGCCGGATGGCGAAGTGATCGAGGAAAGCATCGACATTATGCGCTGGAGCCTGGGGCGGAGCGATCCGCGCGGCTGGTTGCAGCGCGACGATGCGGGGCTGATCGCCGTGAATGACGGCGCGTTCAAGCACGCACTCGATCGCTACAAATATCCCGATCGGCATGATGGCGATGCCCTGAAACACCGTGCGGCCGGACTAGAGTTTCTGCTGGAACTGGACCGGCGCATGTCTTTGCAGGGCCAGCTTTGCGGCGCGCAGCCGGGCTTGGCGGATATGGCGATCCTGCCCTTCGCGCGGCAATTCGCGGCTGTCGATCACGACTGGTTCGAAGCGCAGCCCCTGCCGCATGTGCAAGGCTGGCTTGCCGATCACCTCGCATCCGAACTGTTCGCGGCGATCATGATCCGGACGCGACCCTGGCAGGAGGGCGATGCCCCGGTCCTGTTCCCGGCCTAGCGCCGCATCGCCGTCAGCGCGCCTTTTTTGTGGCGAACCAGATGATGTGTCTTGGCCCCTTGCCATTGCTGCGCGCCCGCACCGCGATTTCCTCCACGATCAGGCCCGCCCGCGACAGGCGCCGTGCGAAGGCCGCGTCGGGCGCGGCAGACCAGATGGCGAGCACGCCGCCCGGCCGCAATGCCGCCACCGCAGCAGCCAGCCCTTGCGGGGAATAGAGACGATCATTCGCTTGACGAACCAAACCGTCCGGGCCGTTATCGACGTCCAGGAGGATGGCATCATAGGTGCCGCGCCCGGCGGCAATCACATCCGCCACATCGTCCTGCACCAGCTTCACGCGGGGATCGTCGAGGCAGCCTGCCGCCAGTTCCGCCATCGGCCCCCGCGCCCATTCGATGATTTCCGGCACCAGTTCCACCAGAGTGATGCGCGCCTGCTTGCCTAGCGCCGCCAGCGCCGCGCGCAGGGTGAAGCCCATGCCATAGCCGCCGATGAGCAGGTGAGGTGCGCCGCCCTTCAGCCGTTCGCAGGTGAGGTTAGCGAGCGCTTCTTCCGACCCGCTCATCCGGCTGCTCATCAATTCATTGCGGTCGAGCACGATCATGAAATCGCCGCCACGGCGATAGAGCGTGAGCTCCGCGCCGTCTGGCACCTTGGCTGTTCCGATCAGTTCGCGGGGCTGCATGCGGTTCTTTTCGTCATTGGAGAGGCTGTCGAGGCACGGCCATAGGCCAGAGGGCTGCGCTGGCAAGGGGCGGCACCGGCAGCAAGGCGCTTAACGGCCCGCCGCCGATATCTCTCGCCATTCGCCGGGTGCCAGCCCGTCCACCGTCCAGTCCCCGATCTTCCACCGCACCAGTCGCAAGGTCGGGTGGCCGACCGCGGCCGTCATCCTGCGGACCTGGCGGTTGCGTCCTTCGCGGATGGTCAGGCTGATCCAGCAATCAGGCACGCTCTTGCGGAAACGGACCGGCGGGTCGCGAGGCCACAGGTCCGGATCGGCAATGCGCTCCGCCTCGGCGGGCTGCGTCGCGCCGTCCTTCAACATCACGCCGCGCCGCAGGGAAGCGAGGCTGGCCTCCTCCACATCGCCTTCCACCTGCGCCAGATAGGTCTTGGGCATCTTGAACTTCGGTTCCGCGATCCGCGACTGCAATTTGCCATCGTCGGTCAACAGCAGCAGCCCTTCGCTATCCCGGTCCAGCCTTCCGGCCGGATAGACGCCGGGCAAATCGATATATCGCGACAATGTGGGCCGTTCGGAACCGGCGGTTCCGCGATCGGTGAACTGGCTCAGCACCCCGTAAGGCTTGTTGAAGAGGATCAATCGCGACATCGTGGCATCCATACCGCCTTTTTCCCGATTGCCCATCGGCGGGCGGCAAACTCACTTCTGCGGGACAGATCGGTTGATCCCGCGCCGCAGTGCGGCGATAGCGGCGTTGTACGATGTGGGCAGAGGCGGCTGACGATCCGCCTCGTTGCCGCACGCCACTCTGGAAGCGAATGGATGTCATGACCGACAAGACCTTGCGCATTGCTCTCGAATGGTTCCTCAACCCCGATCATCTCCCCCTGCTTGCCGCTCGGGACCGTTTGGAGGCGCAGGGCATCACGCTCGACCTCATCGTGCCGTACGATCATTATGACGGGTTCGATGCCCTCGCCGAAGGCAAGGTCGATCTGGTGGTGAACGAACCGCTGCATCTGGTGGAGCAGCGCGATTGCCGCCTTGTTTCGCGCGGCTGCTTCTTCGCAACGGATGGCGGCGTCCTCATGCACCGCCCGGCGCTGGATCGGCTGGCGAAGGGAGGGGCGGTGCGCATCGCTTCCCCGGTCTCGAACCCGACCACCGATGGATTGTGCCGCGATATCCTGTCCGGCTGGCTGGGGCGCCAGAGCGGCACGATGGCGGACGGGCCGGTGACGATCGAGGAAGCGGGCTTCGATCATGTGGACAATCTCGCGGCCGGATATGACGGCGCATGGCTGGCCTTCGCCAATGTCGAAGGCGTCGCGGCGCAGGTGCGCGGGCTGGATACGGTGATGGTGACCACGGCAGAGGCCGGCGTGCCGGATTTCTCGGCGCTTGAACTCATCAGCGGGGCCGAACCCGGCGCGGCACTCGATGCCGCCATTGATCTTCTGGTCGAGGCGCTCGATATCGCCATCGCGGATCTGCGCGCCGATCCCGAGGCGGCCCGCGCGCTGTGGTATCGGGCCAGCGGCGAAGCCCGCTCGGAGGAGATGGACGCCATCATTGCCGATACGCTGAGCCGCTTCGTCGCGCCCGTGCGGCCCGACATAGCGCGCTGGCGGCCCATGTGGCGCTATCTCAGCACGCGCAGTGAAGATGTGGTGGACGAAGCCACGTTCGAAACCATGTTTGCCTGAGGAGGCCGCTGCGTGACTGACGACGAATATCTTTATGACGAGGAAAGCGGCGAATGGATGCCTGCTTCCGAACTCGCGGCGAAACGCCAGGCGTCCGCAGTTGTGGAAGTGCGCGACGCGGTCGGCAATTTGCTGGCCGATGGGGATCAGGTGACCTTGATAAAGGATCTCGACGTCAAAGGCGCCGGCCAGACGCTGAAGCGCGGAACGCTGATCAAATCCATTCGCCTGACGGGCGACCCGCAGGAAATCGATTGCCGGTATGACGGCATCAAGGGGCTGGTGCTGCGGGCAGAATTCGTTCGCAAGCGTTGAAGCGATCAGCGCAGCGCAGCGGCCGTCATCGCCTGGCAATTGATCGCCGGCGCAGTCGGGTTGTGGCGCTGCTCCTCGTCGCGCACGCCCAGCGCATTGCCGATCGACCGACCAATGCTGCGCAAAATGCCGTGGCTTGATTGACCTTCCTCCGGCGTCGAATTGTCGATCGTGATGGCAGGGCGGGACAGGGTGCCGCCGACCCGGATGGGATCGACCAGCTGCAATGCCGCGCGTCCCTTCGATGCGCCGTTGAGGGCGATGCTGACGGTCTCTCCATCAAGGTTGATCCGCCCCGTGCCCGATCCGGTCGACACGCTGGTGTCGATTGCCAGCGGGGCGGGGGAGAGCACACCCTTCGCGGCATTGAACGACAGAACTGCGCAGCGAAGCGGAACCTGTCCCCGCCTGTTCCGCAATCCCTGCTGGATCGCGCCGCCCAGGTTCTGGCCCATCACATAGGCGGCCGCAGCGTTCATTGACCCGCTGCCGGCAACGAAGGCGATCTTGCCATCGCCATTCGCAAAAGCCTCTCTGACGGTTTTGCCGCGCCCTGTGATCCGCACCAAGCCACGCAGTTGCCCGCTGATCATATCAGGCGCTCCGATCAGGGTTTCCAGGGAGGTGCCAGTGACGCGTAGCTCCGTCGAAAGCACGGGCATCTCCCTGGTGGAATCGACATTGATCCAGCCAGTCATTTCTCCGGATTCCAGTCCTACGACCACATTGTCCGCCCGCAGCACCCGGTGGTCGAGAGAAAGCTCTCCCTTCATGCTCCGGAATGCAGAGCCGCCTTCGATCAGCAACCGATCGATGACGAAGCGGATCGTCCCATCAGTGGGGCCCATATTGCTAAGATCGATCCGGGTGTCAGGAATCACGCGTGGGCCAATGCGCGCCTGCTTGGCACGTCCACGGGCAAGGCCGGCATCGTCGGCAAGATCGTCAAAGTCGAACCCGGCAGAATGGATATCGCCATCGATCTTCGTCCTGCCGTCACGCTTGAGCACGCTGGCCTTGGCCTTCAGGCTGGAGCGGCCGATGGTGCCTTCCATATCGTCGATGAACCAGTCCCGCCCTTTGTGCCGGACCTTGGCGGTGATATCGATGTCCTGTGTCCCGAACAGGCCTGCCTCGATCAGGTAATCCAGCTCCTTCAGGCTGGGTGCCTTGGCCTGAGCATCCAGACGCATGTCGCGGGTGTTGAGTGCCCCTGCCATCGTTCCACGCACGGTCAGGTCCAGCAAGTCGGATTGGAGGCGCACGTTAAACGGCCAATCCGCTTCGGAACCTTTGACGATGCGGTCGCCGCCTGCGGTGAGCCGCGCTGGTGCGCCGTCAAACGTCCCGCGCGCGATGATCGACAGACCCTTCTCAGTATCCGCTGCAATGTCGCCGGAAACGTCCAGCCGCCGCTTCGCATCCTTCAAAGAGAAGCTACTGTCCTTGACGATCAGCCGTTCCAGCGCGAATGGATTGTGATCATCGTCATCATCCTTGTCGGTTTTCCCTGACCAGTTGCTCTTCCCATTGGCATCCCGCACCAGAGCGAGCTGCAAGCCAGATACCTGCAGACTGCGGATCGAGAGATTACCTCCCAGCAGTGAGAAAACCGGGATGCGAGCGCTGGCACGGGCAACCTTCACGAAATCGCCTTCGCCCACCCATTCGGGCTGGCCGATCCGCGCATCGTGGATCGCAATTTCAGGGGAGAATGAGAAGAAGCTGTCCCGGGTAACGGCGCCGATCTCGACAGGGGCATCGAAGGCTTCGGACAGCCGTCGCTCTACCTCGCCGCGTGCCCAGCCGACAGGAAACGTGCCAAGCGCGATGAATGCGAGGAGAATGATCGCGACGATCGCCACGATCGCTATTTTCAAACCAGCGGGAAGGTTAAAAAACCACTCAGGCCTGTTCACGTCGTTCCCCCCGATGGACATGGACCCAAAGCTCCATCCACCCAAACGCAGCGCCGCGCGATATGTTTCAGGAAGGCGAAAATCCTGCCCGGTCCGAACCAGCCACGACCGGACCGGGCAGGCGAGGCGCTGTCTGACGTAAGAGGGGCTAAGTCAGCCGATCAAAAACCGATCCGAGGAACGGCAGATCGGTGGCTCGCTTGCCGCATTGCCGCAGCGATCCCGGAAGCGCGGTAAAATGTTGAGGCAGGGCAGCCGGTAACTGGCGCCCTGCTTCTCAAGTTGGAATGCTCAGCCGGGCATTTTACCCAGCAAGGCGTCGTCCGAAAGGAACGCCCCTTGCTTACGCAGCAGGGCGCGCAGTTCGGGGATGGACACATCGCGGGGGGCGATCTTGCGATTGGCCGCGATGGCCGCTGCTGCCCCGGCGGCCTGGCCGGTCAGCCAGCATTGCGGGATTTCTCGCATGAAACCGTGGCTGTTCGCATCGCATGAAATATGCCGCCCCGCTGCCAGCAAGCCATCGAGATTGCGTGGCACGAGGCTGCCATAAGGCACGGAGACTACGGGGTATTTAGGGCTGACGGAGGGGCTGATGCCGATTTCGTCAAAGGCGGGAATGGCATTGCCCCATTGCCCGCGCTCGATCCTTCCCACGCCGGCGAGCCGGCGGGTGTGGCGCACGCCCAGCTGCGGGGCGCTTTGCAGCATATAGGCGTTTTCGAACCCCGGCGCGTTGCGGCGGAAGAAATCACAATGCGTCGCCATGAAGCGGTGGCTGCGGATTTCCACTTCCGTCATGTCGTCCACATCCAGTGCCGACAGGCCGGATTGGCGCGGGCCCATGAACACCGCGATATCGTCGCGCCAGGTGACGTAGGGCGTCTGGAAATAGCGCAATTGTTCCCGCCCCAGCGCGCTGAAGGCTTCGAACTGTTCAGGCTGTCCGCCCCGGAATTCCAGCCAGCGCGGCATGTCGACGCCGCCGATCAGGAAGCTGGTATTCATCGAATGATGGACGTCGCCTTCCTCGATATCGTCTTCGAAATCACCGCCCGCCCGGGAAAACACATCGCCATCGCCCGTGGTGTCCACCACCACATCGGCCATGATCGCCTGCCGGCCGGACTTGGATTCGAACGCCACGCCGTTCACCCGTCCGTCTTCCACCAATGGCCGTGCGGCGAAGGCGTGGAACACGATGCGCACGCCCGCCTGCAGCAGCATTTCCTGCGCATTCAGCTTCATGCGTTCGGGGTCGAGCGTGGGCGCCCAGTTCACGATCCCGTGGAAGGCGGAGGTGCGTAGGCGCCAGTGCTGCGCCTTGGCTGGATCGCGCGATCCCCAATCCTCTCGCGGCGGTCCGGCGACGCCATCCAACGGCATCCGGTCGATGAAGTCGCGCGCGAAACCCTGGATGACATGGCGGCCTTCCCAATCGGTCATCCGGTCGATCCAGATCACCAGCCCGCCCGTGGAAAGCCCGCCGAGATGGTTATAGCGTTCCACCAGCGTGACGTCCGCGCCAGCCTTCGCAGCGGCATAGGCGGCGGCGCAACCGGCAGGCCCGCCACCGATAACGGCGATGTCGCAGCGGTGATAGACATCGATCTCGCGCGCCGGTTCCAGCACCTTGCCGCCGCGCCGTGACGGGCCGAGCGCACGCTCGCTGCCTTCGAAGATATCCGATGCTAGGAAACGATCCTCGGTCTGGCGGACCTCCCGGATCTTGTTGCCGTTATTGCCGCTGTCCAAGCCTGACCTCCCTCATGTGCTCTGTCGTTCGCGGAGAGGGATAACTGCGTTTCAATAGCGCTTCTACCTAATTTGCCAGAATCAGCGGCATTTGCGCCACGGTTTTGGCCTGACATGTACGGCAATCGACGCATCGAAATCCTCATAAATAGCTGAAAAAGCCAGCATATTCTCGCCATAAGCGAGGTCGGAGATTTTTTATAGTAATCTATCTAAAATCCCGATAATCACTGCTCCGCAAGTCGGCGAAAACAGCCGGCGCAATGGAGAGAGGAGAGGCGATGCGTCGCATTCGATTCGATTTGGCCATCAGCGTCATGTCGCTGGCCACAGGCCTTGCGGCCGTTCCCGCAGCTGCGCAGGATGGCGCGGCGCCCCCTATTGAACAAACGGCGGATGAGCCTGCGGACAGCTCCGGCCCCATCGTCGTTACCGGATCGCGCATCGCGACCGGGTTCAGTGCCCCGACGCCGGTGCAGGTGGTCGGTGCAGACCGGCTGGCGCAGCGCGCTTCCGCCAATATCGGCGAGGCGTTGAACGAGATTCCCTCGTTCCGCTCAACCGAAACGCCCGCATCCTCGGGCTTGTCTCCCGCCGCAGGCTATGTCGGGGGGCGCATTCTCGACCTGCGCGGTCTTGGCGCGGTTCGCACCCTGACGCTGGTGGACGGCAAGCGGTTCGTGCCTTCGACCACGCAGGCGACCGTCGACACCAACATGCTGCCATCCATCCTCCTGTCCCGTGCCGAGGTTGTGACCGGCGGTGCATCGGCCGTTTACGGTTCGGACGCGGTGGCGGGCGTCGTCAACCTCATCCCGGATCGCAAGCTGGATGGCATCAAGGCCAACATGCAGGGCGGCGTGTCCGAATATGGCGACAATTTCACATTCCAGGCGGGTGCTGCCGGCGGCATGGCGCTGGCCGAAGGGCTGCATCTCGCCATTGGCGCGGAGTACGAAAAGGGCACCGGCGTCGATGGTTGCGCGGAACGGGACTGGTGCGCCAACGGCCTCATCAACTGGGGTCGCAATCCCGGTTTGACGGGCCTTCCCGCCAACAACATCCTTGGCGGCGTCTATCCATGGTCGGCGGATTACGAAGGCGTCACCACGCCGCCGGTTTCCGCCTATAACGGGCGCGAAGTCCCGGCGCTGCGGCCCATTGACGGTATCACGTTCAATCGAGATGGCACGCCCCGGCGCTATCAGTTCGGATCGCTGGTCAACAGCCTCTATTCCGTGGGCGGCGAGACGGACGGACCGGGCGAGAACGTCTATTTCGACTTCCCCATCGTCTCCCCCACGGAACGGTGGACGGGCGCGGCCTATCTCACCTGGGAGGCTTCCCCCTCGCTCACTTTCGGGCTGGACCTGAATTATGGCCATGGCGAGGGCGATCACCGCTCGGCGGGCTATCGCAATACCGCGCTGGTCATCCAGGCGGACAACCCGTTCATCCCGCGCTCGTCCGATCCCACGCTCGATATCCCGACGATCCTGGCCGAAAGCGGCGCCACCAGCTTCACGCTGGGCAAGGGGTTCGATGATATCGGCCCGGCCGGCCTCCATGTGGAAAACAACGTCTACCGGGCGGTTGCATCGGTGGATTACGACATCGGCGGCGGTTGGCGGGCGGATGCCTATTACCAGTTCGGCCGTAACGATTTCCGCCGTGATGTGACGAATGGCGTCATCACGTCCCGCCTGCTCAAAGCGCTCGACGCGGTGGATGCCGGCAATGGCAATATCGTGTGTCGTGTGAACAATGACGGCAATTCCGCCAATGACGATCCGGCCTGCGTGCCGCTCAACCCCTTCGGCTATGCCAATGGCCCGTATTTTGCCGGCGCCAAGAATTACGTCACCGAAGACGGGTTCCAGAAGAACCAGACCACCCAGCATGTGGTGGCGGCCAACATCACCGGCTCGCCGGTGGAACTGCCCGCCGGCCCGCTGGGCGTTGCCGTCGGCGGCGAATATCGCAGCGACAAGGTGGATGGCACGGCCGACATCTTCTCGCAGCAGGGCCTGTTCTTCACGGGCGGCGGCTCCGTCATCTCCGGCAAGATCGAGGTGGTCGAAGCCTATGCCGAAGCGGATGTGCCGATACTCGCGAACATGACCCTGTTCGACGAATTGAGCGTGAATGGCGCGGTGCGGCGCACGCATTACAGCCGGTCCAGCGCGCTCAGCGAGGATTCGTCCCTCAGCGTCACCACCTGGAAGGTGGGCGGCGTCTGGTCGCCGATCCCGGAACTGCGTTTCCGCGTCACCCGGTCGCGCGATATCCGTGCGCCCAACGTCGCGGAACTGTTCGGCCCCAACACCAGTGCGCAAGGCATCCTCACCGATCCCGCCCGCGATGGCGCGCAGGCCGTTGCTCCCATTACGCTCGGGTCCAATCCCAATCTGCGGCCGGAAACGGCGGACACCTTCACCGTCGGCGCCGTGCTGCAGCCGAGCGGCGGGTTCCTGGGCCGCTTCCGCGCTTCGGTCGATTACTACGATATCAAGATCGACGATGCGATCAGCACGCTGGGGCAGCAGAATATCGTCACCCGCTGTTTCGAGGGCGATCAGCTCAGCTGCTCGCTCGTCACCCGCAACAGCGACAATGTCATCACCAACATCGTCGATACCTATCAGAACGTGAACCAGCTGATCGCGCGGGGTATCGATTTCGAACTGCATTACCGCCAGCCGATTGGCGCGAACAATGCCCTCAATCTGGCGGTCTTCGCCAACCATGTCCGCGATCTCATCACGGTCGACGCGGTCGGTCCGACAGAGAGGGCGGGCCAGACCGGGCTGCGTGGCGGTACGCCTCCGGGCATTCCGGACTGGACCATTGACGCCACCGCCAATCTGGAGCTGGGCGACAGATGGCGGCTGACCTCGCATGTCCGCTGGATCAACAAGGGCTTCTACAACGCTGCCTTTGTCGGTCCGGATCAGGATGGCTACGACATTTCCGCGCCCAACAGTTCCAGCACCAACACGGTGCCCAGCCGCACCTACGTGGATTTGCTGGTCACCCATACGCTGCATGATGGCGATAGTGGCGAGGTGCAGTTCTTCGGCGGTGCGGATAATGTCTTCAACGTCGATCCGCCAAACTTCCCCGGCGCGAACGGCAGCGGCAACAACGTGCTGTTCAATCCCGTCGGCCGCTTGTTCAAGGCGGGCGTAAGGGTCAGCTACTGATGCGCCTCGGCCCGTTTCGGCTGACGGGGGACGGCGGATGAGCGAAGGCAATGGGCGCGTGATCGACGTGTCCTCGGTCATCGACGGGCGCGGTCTGGGATGGTTCAACTATCGCCTGATCGCCCTGTCATGGCTCATCACCGTGTTCGACGGGTTCGACATGATGATGATCAGCTTCACCGCGCCCTATATGCGCGACGAGCTGGCTCTGGACGAAGTGATGCTGGGGGAGATTTTCTCCTCCGGCCTCTTCGGCATGATGATCGGCGGCTTCGTGCTGGCCTATGTGGGCGACCGGATCGGGCGGCGCGCGACCATCGTGGGCGCTGCCTTTGCTTTCGGCGTGCTGACGATGGCGACGGCCTTCGCCCGCAGTTACGAAGCGCTGCTGGTGCTGCGTTTCCTGGATGGGTTCGCCATCGGGGGGATGCTGCCGCTGGCCTGGGCGCTGAATATCGAATTCGTGCCGCGGCGGATGCGGTCCACGGTCGTGACCATCATCATGATGGGCTACAGTCTCGGTTCCGCGCTGGCTGGGCCGGTCACGGTCGTGCTTGCCCCCACCCACGGGTGGGAAGGCGTGTTCCTGTTCGGCGGCGGGGCCACGCTGGTGATCGTGGTGCTGCTCTATTTCTTCCTGCCGGAATCGATCCGCTTCCTGGTGGCGCGCGGGCGTAAGCCCGAAGTGGTGGCGGCAACGCTGCGCCAGATCGATCCCGAACTCGCCGCCACGCCCACGGACCGTTTCACGCTGGGCGACGAACCGGCCGGAACCGGCAATTTCCGCGTCGGCGACCTGTTCCGCGGCGATCTGCGCTGGATCACCCCGCTGCTGTGGCTCGGCTATATCGCCAGCACGCTGGCCGTTTATTTCAAGGCCAATTGGGGCCCCATCGTTTACGAGGATCTCGATTTCGGCCGCGATACGGCCGCCTATGTCGCCTCGCTCGCAGGCGTGCTGGGCGCGGTCTGCGGATTGCTGCTGATGCGCTTCACCGATCGGTATGGCGCCGTCGCCGTGGCGGTGTTCCCGGTGCTGGCGACGCCGGTCCTGCTGCTGATCGGCCTGGTTCCGATGTCGCCCGACAGCTTCCTGGTGCTGTCGGTCATTTCCACCTCGCTGGTCAGCGGGGCGCACTTTGGCATCCTGTCCATCGCGGGGGTGTATTACGCCACCTCCATTCGCGCGAACGGGGCAGGGTGGGCCACCTCCATCGCCAAGATCGGCGGCATCGCGGGGCCATTGATCGGCGGCTATGTGCTGGCGAGCGGCCTGCCTATCGTGCGCAGCTTCGCGATCCTCGCCGTCTGCCCAGCCATCCTCGCGCTCTGTGCCTTGGGCATAGCGCGCTTCGTCCGCCGCCGTCCCGTGCCCCCGCTGCCGGTGGCCGATCCCGTCCCCGCATCCTGAAAGGAAGGTTGTATGACCCTGCGCAGCCTGCAAGCCAATTCTCCCGTTCGCCGTTCGCACTGGCTGGCCCTGGGGTTGAGCGAGGAGGATTTGCTCAAGCCCAAGATCGCAGTCGTCAATTCCTCTTCCGAACTGGCGGTCTGCTACGCCCATCTTGATGGCGTGGCGAAGCATGTGAAGGATGCGATCCGCGCGGCGGGCGGCGTGCCGTTCGAAGTGCGCACCACGGCCCCGTCGGATTTCATCACCGGCGCGGCGAAGCGGGGCAGCTACATCCTCGCCGGGCGCGATCTGATCCCCAACGATATCGAAGCGCAGGTGGAAGCCGCCCTGCTCGACGGCATGGTCTGCCTCACCAGCTGCGACAAGACGCCGCCGGGCCACCTGATGGCGGCGATGCGCCTCAACATCCCGACCCTGCTCGTCATCGGTGGCTACCAGCCCGCTGGCGAGATCGATGGCGATCCCGTCGATATCGAGGACCTGTTTTCCGGAGGGGTGGAGGAACGGTTCGGCCGCTTCGGCAAGCATCGGGTGGACGATATCGTACCGCAGGCGATCCGTGGGCCGGGCGTGTGTCAGGGCATGGCCACCGCCAACACGATGCATTGCGTGGTGGAGGCGCTGGGCATGTGCATCGCCGGCTCCGCCCCGGTGCGGGCCAACAGCCCCAAAATGTTCGACAAGGCGGCCGAGGCCGGGCGCCGGATCGTGGAGATGGTGCAGGAGGATCTGAAGCCCCGCGATATCATGACGAAAGCAGCCTTCCGCAACGCTATCGCCATGGTGCTGGGCGTTTCCGGTTCGATCAATGCCATCAAGCATTTGCAGGCGACCGCGCGCGAGGGCGAAATGGATCTCAGCATCTACGATTTGTGGAACGAGGTGGGGCATGATGTCCCCGTCCTGTCTGCGGTGCGCCCCAACGGGGAGGTGCGGATCGAGCAGTTCGAGGATGCAGGCGGCGCGCGCGGGATGCTGAAACAGCTCGCCCCCCTGCTAGACCTGTCGGCACGGGTCGCCAGCGGGAAAACGTTGGGAGAGGAACTGGCCGGTGACGTGCCGCTCGATCCGGCGATCATCCGCCCGCTCGACCAGCCGATTTCGGAAGGCCCGGCCATTGCCATCCTCACCGGCACGCTGGCGACGGAAAGCGCGGTGGTGAAGCTGGGCATCCGCGACGGCTCCCGGCCCGAAGCCTTCACCGGGCCGGCGCGGGTGTTCGACGATAATGAAGCGGCCATGGCTGCCCTGTCCGAAGGACGGGTGCAGAAGGGCGATGTCGTGGTGGTGCGCGGGCAGGGCCTGAAGGCGGGGCCGGCGATGGGCGGCGGCGCGTCCTATATCCTGTTTGCCATCAACGCGGCCGGGCTCGCCAAGGATGTAGCCTTCGTCACCGATGGGCAATTGTCGGGTCTGTGCCTGAAGGGGCTGACCGTGGCGGAAGTCGCGCCGGAAGGCTGCGTGGGCGGCCCGATCGGCAAGGTCAGGGATGGCGACGTGATCGTGATCGACGTGGCGGAACGTCGGCTGGACCTGCAGGTCGATCCGGCGGAACTCGCCGCCCGCGATGTAGCCTCCGATCTCGTGCCCGCGCAGGGCTGGCTCGGCATCTATCGCCGTGACGTGCAGCAGATGACGACGGGCGCGGTCCTGACGCAGCAGGGGTGAGCGCATGCTTGTGGCACGGCGGACAGAGGCATAATCCTCCATGTCCCGAAGGGTTCGGGACGGGAAATGGGGCAAGATGGCGATCAAGGGCAAAAGGATGAGAACCGCGCAGCAGCGGGGGCCGAAACCCCCGCCAAAGCGCGCGCGCAAGGACCGGCGCGATGTGGAAGGCGCGCTGTATGGCGGTTTCGCGCTCGATCAATCCGACATCCATCTCAGCAATTACCACCGCCTGTCGCCGGAACGGGTGGCGGATGACAGCCTGTTCCGCTTCACCCGCGCGCTGGTCGTCGCCGGGCGGCGCTGGCGCAAGGTCGCGAACGATCGCATCAAGCCGCTGGGCCACAGCATGATGCGGTGGGAAACGCTCTATCTCGTCGCCTATTCGGGGTCGGACCTGACGCAGAGCGAGCTTGCCAGGCTGGTGGGGGTCGAAGGGCCGACCATGGTGCGCACCCTGCATCTGTTGGCGGAAGACGGGCTGCTGGAACGGCATCAGAGCCGGGACGACCTGCGCGTTACCGTCAACCGCATCACCGATCGCGGGCGGGAGGTGATCGGGCAGATCATGAAGATCACCAACCAGCTGCGCAGCGAGATCCTGCACGACATCGCCGCGGACGATCTGGCGGTTGCGCAGAAGGTGATGTCGCAGGTGCTGCGAAATTTGGAACAGCCGTTGCAGGGCCGCAAAACGGCGCAGGCAACAGGGCCGAACGGCCCGGAGCCGGAGGAGAGTGATGGTTAAGCTGACAGATGACGAGCGCGCCATGCTGGACGGCCGCGATGGCGCCGCGGTGCAGAAGGCGATGGAATTGCTGGTGCGATATGCCGATGCGCTGGGGGCGGAGGATTTCGTCTATACCAACAATGTCGCGGGCGTGCCCGGATCCTCGCCCAAATGGGTGAAGGAATATTACGCGGCCGATGGCGGTGATTACCGCGCGGTCTTCTCCCGCTTCGACCTCGATTCGGACGAGGTGGTGGACGTCCCGCGCATGAACGCATTCAGCTGCCACCTTCAGGGCGGGATGGACCCCGAGATGTGGCAGGACCAGGGGATGACCGAGGAAGCCCACGCCAATTTCGTGGCGGACGAGGCGGAAACGGCGGCGCATGGCGTCCAGGTGCTGAAGACCTGCACCCCCTATCTCGCGGGCAATGTGCCGGTGATGGGCGAACATTGCGCCTGGATGGAATCCAGCGCGGTGGTGTTCTGCAATTCCGTGATCGGCGGGCGCACCAATTGCGAAGGGCGCGAATCCACCAGCGCGGCCATGCTGGCCAAGCGCATTCCCAATTTCGGCTTCCACCGGGATGATTTCCGCAAGGGGCAGCATCTGGTCGAAGTGGCGGCCCCGGTCGATTCCATCTTCGAGTGGGGCATGCTGGGTTATTATGTCGGCGGCGCGGTGGAGGATACGATCCCCGTGGTGGAAGGGAATATCTCCGAACCCTCCCTGATCCGCCACAAGCATTTCGGCGCCGCCGCCGCATCGTCTGGCGGGGTGGAGATGTATCACATGGTCGGCATCACGCCCGAAGCCCGCGACCGGCAGACCGCGTTCGGCGGCACGGAACGGGGGGAGCGTTTCACCTATGGCGCGGCGGAACGGCGGGCGGTTTACGAACGGCTGAACTCCATCGGGGAAAGCACTGCGGTCGATTACGTGATGCTGGGCTGCCCGCATTATTCCATCGAACAGATCGCCGAGGCGGCCCGCTTGCTGGAAGGGCGCAAGGTGCATGCGAATTGCGAATTGTGGATCTTCACCAGCAGGGCCGTGAAGGCGACGGCGGAAGCCAGCGGTTATGGTCGCATCCTGCGCGCCGCCGGGGCGAAGCTGATGACGGACACCTGTTCCGCCATCAGCCAGGCGGTGCCGAAGGGCACGAAAGTGGTCGCGGTCGATAGCGCAAAGCAGGTCCATTACCTGCCCGCGATGATGGGCATCGAAGGGTGGTACGGCACCACCGGCGAATGCATCGACGCGGCCTGCACCAGCCGATGGGAAGGGAGGCTGTCCTGATGGCGACGCTCGAACTCGCAAAACCCGATCTGGTGATCCATGGCCGCAAGGTCGTGGGCGGCGTGGCGGAAGGGGAGGCGCTGGTGACGCACCAGACCATTTCCGGCTGGGGCGGGGTCAACCCGATGAAGGGGGAAGTGATTGAAAGTTACCACGAATTGCGTGGGCAATCTTTCGCGAACAAGATCCTGGTGTTCCCCGGCGCCAAGGGATCGTCCGGCTGGTCGGGCGTGTTCCACCTGACGCGGCTGACGGAAAAGGCGCCGCTGGGTTTCCTGTTCACCATCACCACCACCAAGGTGGCGCTGGGCGCGGTGGTGCTGCGCATCCCCAGCATGACCGATTTCGACCGCGATCCGCTGGAAGTAATCGAAACCGGCGACCGGGTGCGGATCGACGCCGATAATGGCCGCGTCGAGATATGGAAGCGCCGCTGACGCGGTGTTCCGGCAGGGCATCGGTGGCGGGACGCGTGACGAACCCTGTTCCGACGCCCGGCAATTGCTGAACCATCCGCATGGATGCGGCCGCATGGCGTGATCCCGTCCTCCGATCCGGAGAGGAACGTGATGTTCCGCGCGTGCTGGAAATCACGGTGCCGGGGTGCCCAATTTCGTCGTTCATGGTCGGCCGGCGCCCGTGGAGCGAGGGGCTAACTTGACACTTCCGTTGGGAAATGTTGGTTTTCATCCGTTCAAAGAGCGCGCCCGGAAAGAGGGCCTTGCAGCACTGGCATGGCCGGAGTGCGGTAGGAAAGCGTTGGGTGCGCCGCGTCGCTTTGGCGGGCCGGGATGCGCCATCGGTGATCGGGATCGGGCGGCTGGATTGGCCGCGCGCTGCTCAGCCTCGGCAGAGATCGTCAGGATAGGCGAAGGCCGGGTTTTCCACGAAGCTGCTGTCCGTCATCGCTTCCAGATAGGCGATGAGATCGGCCGACACGGGCGCCGTTCGGCCATGGCGGGCGATCGCTTCCTGCAAGGTGGCGGCGCTGCCATCATGCAGATAGGGGGCCGTCAGCGCCACGTTGCGCAGCGAAGGCGTGCGGAACCGCGCCTCGTCCCCGGCCAGCCCGCTCACTTCGATCAGGCCGCGATCCCCCGAAGTGCCCCCACCTTCCAGCGCGTGGAAACGCCCATCGGTGAAATCCTGGCCGGAATGGCAGGTGGCGCAATCCGCCGCGAACAGCCGCTCGCCGCGCAGCGCCGGGGCCAACAGGGCGTCGGTTTGCCCCCGGCGATGCCGGTCGGCAGGGCTGTCGAACGAGATCATGGAGCGCTGGAAAGCGGCCAGCGCCCTTGTGACGCCCAGCATGTCGATAGCGCCGCCGGTTTCCGGGAAGGCATCGCGGAACAGGGTCTGGTAGCAATCATTGCCTGCCAGCCTGCGGATCAATTCCGCTTCCTGCCCCTTCATCCCCATTTCGACCGGCGTTTCGCCGAATACCGGCACGCCCACCTGATCTTCCAGCGTGGCAAGGCGCGGATCGGCCCAGGTAAGGGGCGTCAGATAGCCGATATTGGCCAGGCCGGGCACGTTGCGCCGCCCCGGATCGCCATGCACGCCGGGCCGGGTGCGATTGCCGTCGGCGAACGCGCGATCCTGATCGTGGCAGTTGGAACAAGCCATGGTGCCGTTGATCGACAGGTCCGCATCGTAGAACAGCTTGCGGCCCAGATCGACCTTGGCCCGGTTCATCGGATTGTCGGCGGGGACAGGGGGCGGGGCCGTGCCTTCGGGCAGGTCCCATTGCCACGCATTATCCCGCGCCGCCGCCGTCGCGACGAACAGGGCCGCCGCGGCCGTCAGGATCAGACCGGCGCGGCGCATCGGGGATCAGGGCAGGCGAGCGACCATCACCGGCAGGCGGTTTTCGCCATTGGCGGCGATCTGCAAGATGTAGCTGCCCGCCTCCAGCGGGAAGTCCACCATCTTGCTGATGCCGCTGCATTCCGGCCCGTGGCCATGGGCGGTGGATTCCACCACCGCGCCATCGGGGCCGACGACATCGATCCACGCGCCCGACCCGATGCCGATGCGGTAGGTGCCGGGCTGGGCCACGGTGAAGGCGAACAATCCGCCGAAGCTGACCGAGCCGCCCGGCTTTTCCGGACGGACCGGATAGGTGATGGCGGATGTGGAGACGAGCTGCGCATCCACCGCGCTGCCCGGTTCCAGCATGGCTTGGGCAAGCCCCTGCGCATCGCTGGCGGCGGCCAGCGGCGTGCGCGTGGCCCAGCCTTCCAGTTCCGGGGGCAGTTCCGCCGCCGCGGCGGACGGGCAGCCCTGCGCCATGGCAGCGGCAGGAACGGCCAGACAGGCCAGGGCCGTGATCGCGAACAGCGTGCCGCTGCGCATTGTCTCAATCTCCATATCGAAAGCTGTATCGTGCCATATATAGCATGTTGGGCGGGAGCAAGATCGGGGCGATGGAACGGATGAGGAGGATGAGGATACTTGCGCCCGCTCCCTTCACCCGCATAGGATGGGATATGGCGCAGCGATGGACGTTCACGCCGTCCGCCCGGCACAGATTTGACGAGATGCCGGCCGCTGGAGAGGATGGACACAGGGTTGGATAGCCAGCGGGATTTGCCAGCCGATTGGTCGGTGCCGCTTGCCGGCGTGCAGCGGCAGCTTTTCAGCGCGCATCTGATCCTCCTCAACCGCATGCTGCGCAAAAGCGCGATGGTCGATTATGCGGAATTCGCGTCCGCCAACCTGCTGGAACGGCGCATCATCTTCGCCCTGACGCGGATCGAGCGGGCGCGCGTTTCGGAACTCGCCACCTTGCTGGGCAACGATATCGCGCAGATCAGCCGCACGCTTTCCGCGCTCAAGACGCAGCGCCTCGTCACGCGCGAGCGGCAGCGCGATCCGTATGAGCTGACCCCCGCCGGGCTGAAACTCGGCGAGCAGATGGATAAGATCGCGCTGCGCCGGGAACACGATCTGGCAGCGGGGATGAAGCCGCTGGACATGTTCGAACTGGCCGGGATGCTGGACAATCTCACGCGCAAGGCCATATCCATCCTGACGGACGAGATGGCCCGGATGCGCGATGTGGAGGAGGTCGAGGATGCCGACGCGCCGGGTAGGGCGGAAATCGCCAGCCGCATCCAGCCGGCTGTCGCGGCCCTGTCCACCACCGTGATGCGGGCGGCCACGCTCGCCTTCAAGCGGCTGACGGGCCTGTCCAATTACGAATGGCGCGTGCTGGCCATCGTGGCGGATCGCCAGTCGCCATCATTTTCCCGTCTGGTGGAACATGTTGATAGCGACAAGGCGCAGCTCAGCCGCGCGCTTGGCCGCCTGATCGAAGGCGGGATGCTGCGCCGCACCGGCAAGGCGGAAGGGCGGCAGGTCCATTTCGAAATGACGGCGGAAGGGCGGAGGGTGCATGACACGCTGCGGGCCGATGCGCTGCGCCGCAACGCCATCATGATAGAAGACCTGACCGAAGCGCAGCGATCGCGGCTGATGGACCGGCTCCACCTGCTGATCGAAAACGCCACGCTGATGTCCCGGCGCGCCCAAGGCGAATAGGGCGCGCCCCGGCGGCGCAGCGGGGAGGGTGTGGCCGGACGCCCCCCTTAGCGAGAGGGGAGCTGGCCCAGCTTCTGCCCGTTCGGGAAGGTCACCGTCACGTTGAAGCCGCCCTTGCGATTGTCGCGCAGCGGATAATAGGTGAGGTCGATCTGGTCGCCCGGCTTCAGGCTGCGCTTCGACCAGCCCGCGCGCGACAGGTGGTTCGGGCTCATCCCCTCGAACGCCCAGCGCTGCCCATTGCCGTCGCGGACATAGATGAAGGTGTGGGGATTGGTCCATTCCCACTTCTGCACGGTGACGTTCTTCAATTCCACCTCGTTCCCCCAGTCGAACATGGCGGTGGAATGGTGCGCCGAAGAGGCGACGGGAATGGCGAACAGGGCGGCCGCCCCTGCCAGCATGATGCGTTTCATGATCGGCTCCTTAATCATTCGGTTTCGTCGAGCGAGTCGAAGCCGAGATCCATGCTCGGCCGTCCTTGCTCGTCCGCTGCGTCGCGATTGTTTTCCTGGCAGACATACTCCCGGATCTCCCAATCCGGCTCGAGCGTGTAGGCAAGCTCGGTCGTGAAAGGGCGGGTGAACAGAGCGGGGTCGGTGATGGTGGTTTCCACCATCAGGCGCTGCGGATTTTCCAGATGGAAACGTTCCTGAATCCGGGTCTGCGGGGTGGGGTGCACCCCTTCCAGCAACTGGATGCGGTCCGTCAGGCCGATCGTGTCCACAACCAGCGTGTCCCCGTCCCAATGGCCGATGGAGGTGCCGTTATAGAACAGGTCCGGATCTTCCGGCGCCTGCCGCCCATCGGTGTGGATGGTCCGCACCTGGCTGTGCGTTTCGATCACGATGCTGACCTTGCGCGGAGAATAGATGATCTCCACCGGATAGGGGTATCGCATGGCGCCCGGCAGGCCGACCGGCATGCAATTGGCGCCTTCGGTCTGGAGGTTTTCGCCGCGTTCCTTCGCGGCATCGAAAGCGTCCATCGCCGCGCGTGCTTCCGGGGTGAGGGGGGCCTGCGCCTCTGCTGTGCGAAGCCGCGTGACCATGCCCCAATCCGGCTGCCACACGCCTTCCATTGGCGGCAATTGGGCCAGTGCGGCATATTCCGCCGCGCGATCCACTTCTGATGGCGCCTGCGCCACGGCACCCGTGGCGAGCGGCAGGCACGAAACCGCGCCCGCCGCAAGGCACCAGAAACGATGCAGCATTCTCATCCCTCTAAAGCCGGTTTCCGCCCGGTTCTGACTCGTCCGGTTTATGATGACTCGTTGACGCTGTCAATTTGGCTCAAAGCCTTTGTGACAAAGTCACCAAGCCATGCCGATCCCCAATCAACTTTTCGCCTTAGGGGGCAGGGCAAGTTTGGCCGATTTGCGCCAGTGTCGCCGGTTTTTGCACATGTCATCAGAGAGGGGCTTGACTTTGATTGAATCAAAAGGTGACATCGCAACAATAACAAGGCGCGGAACAGCGCGAGGGATGCCGGAAAGATATCGCCGCAGCGGGTGCTGACGGCCGCCAGCGTGCGGCTTTCAGCGAGCCGCTCTGCGTGTCCGAACCTCCCCCGCAGAAGAAGCGCATGATGATGGGGGAGACGAGGGATGAAGCTACACTGCACCCGGATCAGGTTCGGCCTGCTGGCGGCCAGTGCGCTCGTGCCGCTGGCAGCGGTTCCTGCGCAGGCGCAATCGGCAGCGGAGGAACGGGCCGCCGAACCCGCCGAGGAAGGAACCGGGCGCAACGCGGAAATCATCGTTACGGGTTCCCGCCTGCAACGGTCCACCTTCGAAACGCCTTCACCCGTAACCATGCTGGGCGGCGACGATCTGGCCCGCCGCGGCATCACCAATGTGGCGGAGGCGATCACCGAACTGCCATCGTTCCGCGACAGCACCGGGCCGCAGACTCAGGGCTTCGGCAGCTTCAATGTCGGCGCGCGCATCGTGAACCTGCGCGGGTTGGGCGTGACCCGAAACCTGATCCTGGTGAATGGCCGCCGCTTCGCCCCCAGCACGCGCGAAGGTTCGGTCGATCTCAATTTCGTACCCTCGATCCTGATCGACAGGACGGAGATCGTGACCGGCGGCGCATCGGCGGCTTATGGCTCTGACGCCATCACCGGCGTCGTCAACGTGATCCTGGACGATGATCTGGAAGGGCTGAAGGCAGAAGCCGATTTCGGCATTTCGGAAGAAGGGGACGGCGAACGCTATCACGCCGCGCTCGCCTATGGCGCCAAGCTGGGCGATCGCGGGCATTTCGTGATCGGCGGCGAATGGGCCGATCAGAAGGGTATCGGCAATTGCTTCACCCGCGATTGGTGCACATCTGGCGCGATCGTCACCAATCCGGGCTATGCCACCAACGGCATGCCGAACTTCGTGCGCAGCAATGACGATGCGGGCTTCCGCTTCAACGAAGGCGGCGTGATCTATGGCGCGCGCACCGATCTGTTCGGCGTGGGCGGGATCACATTCGGCCCGGATGGGGAGCCATTGCCGTTTGCCGCGGGCAGCCCGGCCTTTGGCCTTTCACAGATCGGCGGTGATTACATCCCGACCTATCGCAGCGCCAACATCACGGTCCCGGTGGAGCGTTATTCCGTCAACGCGCACCTCGATTACGACGTGACCGACGATATCTCGCTGTTCGTGGACGGGACCTATGGCCATGTTTCCGGCCAGTTGCTGCAAACGGCCTTCTTCAGCGCGGGCATCCCGATCTTCGCCGACAACCCCTATATCCCGGATGCGGTGCGGGCCACCTTCGCGCCGGAGCAGCAGGCCCAGCCGACCGAGCCTTATTCCCTGCAGCGCCCAGCGGCAGGCGCGCTTTCGATGTTGCGGGTGTTTGACGATATGGGACGCGGCTACAGCACGTCGAAAGCCGATAGCTGGAGCGTGGCGGCGGGGCTTTCCGGCTCTGCCTTCCTGGATTGGGACTGGGATGCCCATTACCAGTACAGCAGCACCGACCGCCTGCAGCAGGTGGAAAACAATCTGATCGTCGGCGCGGCAATTTATCCCGTGAACAACCCGGCCACGATCGCGCAGAGCAACGCCCTGTTCTATTATGCGGCGGATGCCGTGGTGGACCCGTCGACCGGGAACCCGACCTGCCGCGCCCTGCTCAGCCCCGATCCGGCGCTGCGTGCAGCGGCGGCGGGATGCGTTCCGCTCAACCTGTTCGGTGCCGGCAATGCCGATCCGGCCGCGCGCGATTACGTCTATGGCACGCTGGTGGAGGATATCGCCCTGCAACAGCATGTCTTTGCGGGCAATCTGCGGGGCAGCGTGGTGGACCTGCCTGCCGGGAAGGTCGCCCTGGCGGTGGGCGCCGAATATCGCATCGACAAGATCGACGTCACGCATGACGATTTGTCGAACCTCTACGCCTATTTCCAGAACTTCGGGTCCGATTATGACGGCAAGGCGGAAGTGTTCGAAGCCTATGCCGAAGTGGAAGTGCCATTGTTGGCCGATCAGCCGCTGGCACGGTCGCTATCCGTCAATGGCGCGGTGCGGCAGACGGTCTATGATGTCAGCGGCTTCGGTTCGTATCTGCTGACGAGCGTCGAGAACTCCTTCAACGCGACCGCCTGGAAACTCAGCGCGAATTGGGAACCGGCCGAATGGCTGCGTTTCCGCCTCAGCCGGTCGCGCGATATCCGGGCGCCCAATTTCGCGGAGCTGTTCCTGGCGTCGGCCAGTTCCTTCACCCCCGTCAGCAACCCGTTCCGCGGCGGCGCGGCCACCAACCCGTCGCTGCTGAATGGCGGCAGTCCCTATATCGAGCCGGAAAAGGCCGATACCTGGGGCGCCGGCGTGATCTTCCAGCCGGGCGGCGCGCTGGACGGCTTCCGCCTGTCGGTCGATTATTTCGATATCAAGGTGAAGGATTACATCGGATCGCCCCCCGGCGGTTTCCAGAACATCCTCAACCGCTGTTATCAGGGTGTTTCGGCGGCCTGCTCCCTCATCAATGACGGGTCGGTGCAGGAAGGCGACGACATCACGGAAATCCGCAATGTCAGCCTGAATCTGGAAGAATTGCGCACCAGCGGCATCGATTTCGAGGCGGATTATCGCATGAGCCTTGGCGGGGCGAACCAGCTGATGCTGCGCGGCCTTGCCACCTATGTGGATGAACTGAGCACTGTCGGCTTCGGGGAAGAAATCGACCGCGCGGGGCAGACCGGCGTCGCCGGCAGCATCTCCGCCCCGAAATGGAGCGCCAATGCCTTTGCCACCCTCATCAATCCGGGCTTCACCGTGACGGTGCAGGGCCGCTATATCGACAGTGGGAAGGTGGACGCGCTCTACACCGGGCCGGACGATCCGGATTACGATTCGACCGCGGTCAACAGCATCAGCGACAACACCGTGCCCAGCCGGTTCTATGTCAACCTGTTCGGCACGGTGAAGATCGGCGCGGACCCGGATTCCGGGCAGGGCTTCGAATTGTTCGGGCGGATCAACAATCTGTTCAACACCGATCCGCCGATCGTTCCTGAAACGCAGTTCCCGACCAACCCCGTCTATTTCGACACGGTTGGCCGTTACTATACGATCGGCGCCCGCGCCCGGTTTTGATCGGCCGCCATTTGCACAGGTTCAGGCGGGGCTGCGACGGCCCCGCTTGAGCGGCCCGCTTGACCGGAACTGCGTTTTGCCGGAATTGTCCGCCCGCGATCCGGGCCGCGGCGGTTCGGGCCACCGGCCGGGGAAATGCAGTGTCCGTCATGTCGTTTCTCCGCACTGCGCTGCATCGGCGCCTGGCCGGGGCGCAGCGATGGTTCTACTGCTCCGTGTGGGGGATGAAGCTGGGGGAGGGGGCGCGCATCTCCCTCAAGGCCCGGCTGGATTACACCAATCCGGGCGGGGTCCATATCGGCGCCTACACCATCGTCACGCCCGGCGTGCAGATCTTCACCCATGATTTCATCCGCGCGCGCCATGTCGATACGTTCATCGGCGATTGCTGCTTCATCGGCGCGGGTTCCATCATTCTGCCGGGCGTGCGGATCGGCGATCATTGCATCATCGGCGCGGGATCGGTGGTGACGGCCGACGTGCCGGACAACTCGCTGGTGGCCGGCAATCCGGCGCGGGTTCTGCGATCGGGCATCGAAACCGGCCGCTATGGCATGATCGAAGATCCGGCAGTGGATTGACCGGATTGCCGGTGGTTTCCGGCTGACGGGAAGTCGCTCGCAAGAGAAATGAGCGGATATCGGCCTATTCGCTCCACTTTCGCGCAAAATGGGAATGGATTTTCCTGTTAACCAAGTTATGGTCCGCGTATCGAGTGTTCGTCGCACGAATTGGGGAATTCGTGTGCCACGTTCGGGGGATGATGCGCAGGGATATGGCTGGTCGATCCGCGTCAGGAAGGTCCGTTCAGGATGGCAAGCTGGTGAGCGACGATTTATCGGTCGTTCACGATGACTATTCCGCTGCGGAAACTGCCTCGCTGGTCACACCGGATGCCTGGCGGGTGCAGCGGCGCATGTCGGCTGTCATCGGGATCGCGGCCCTCCTCGCCGGCTATGCGGCGATGGTAATTTTTGTCTTCACACTGTTCTGATATCGCACGCATTTCCGTTATCCGCTTGAAGCTTTTGTCGCGCAGCGCCACTATGGAAGCTGGATGACAATGGCCGGCGGTTGGGACTTCCGCCTGTATCGGCCTACGGGAACGAACTTATGGAAACGGTTTTCGATTGGGTGTCGGTGATGGCGTTCGCCGGCCTTATCACCCTGTTTCTGCAACGTTCCTCCATGGACGAACCGCCGGATACGATCTGGCACTACATGCCCCCGGCGATTGCCTGCGCGGTCGCGAACTATCTCGGCAATGAAGGCTATGCGGTGGCGGCCGTTGCCGTGCTGGTGGGTGCGGGCATCTATGTCCATCTGGTGCTGAAGCCGTTCACCTCCCGATAGGCTTACAGCGCGCGGCAAAAGCCCGGTTGCCTGGCAGCGCGCCCGCGGCACATGGCGGCGGGACGCGCGCGGTCCGCTCTGCTTCGGATGGCGGCCGTTCGGGCGGGGATCGCTTGCCACGCCGTCGTCTCTCGTCAGCGGGGCGGCTCACCTGGTTTGACCGGGGGCGTTCATATTCCAGTCAAAGCCTTGATGCAGAACGGCCGTCAGAAATCGCGCCGATGTTTGCGGCCGGGCATGACGAACTGGAAACGTATTTTTTATTCCATGGGCCGGTACGGCGTTTCCTTCGTTTACCAATGTCAGGTAAGGCGGTGGGTGAAGTGACACGTCCTGACGAACTGGCGCGGCAAGCCGTGCTTTTGGGTCAGGCGGCTGGGGTCCGGTGCAGCCGGATGGAGGTAGCGTGAATTGGTTTTCGAAACTTTTCGGGCGTCATGTCGACGAACAGATCTCCGAATTCGATCCTGCGGCGCAGGATTTCGCCGATGGCGATGCCCCGTCCGGTAATGGCGCCGCCGTTCCGCCGGTCATCGTCGCCCCTGCGGCGCGCAAATCCACCCATTCCCTGCCGCGCTTCAGCACGGGCGGGCAGGCGCGGGGCGTTCCCGCTGCCCAGGCCGACCGGATGCGCAAGCTGCGCGCCGCATTCACCCCGTCTCATCCCATTTCCGATGCGTCGCTTTTCGCCGGCCGGCGCGAATTGCTGCTGCGCCTCATTCATCTGATCGAGGATCAGAAACTGCATGTGGTGCTGTATGGCGATCGCGGCATCGGCAAGACATCCGTGCTGCGCGTCCTGTCCAGCCTCGCCCGCGAGGCGCATTACAATGTGATGTATGCGTCCTGCGGTTCGGATACGGATTTCGACAGCCTGTTCCGTTCCATCGCGCGGGATGTTCCGCTGCTCTATCATGCCGATTACGAACCGACGCATGAAGAGGTGGAGGCGGGCGGCGTCTTCGCCGATCTGCTGCCTGACCGGCCGATCACCGTGGCGGATCTGACCACCCTGTTCGAAGGGGTGCGCGGCACGCAACTGCTGATTATCATCGACGAATTCGACCGTGTGGAATCCAACCGCATGCGCGAACAGGTGGCGGAGCTTATCAAGAACCTGTCGGATCGCGGCGTGTCGGTGCAATGCCTGATCGCGGGCGTCGCTTCCAACCTGACGGCGCTGGTTTCGCACATCCCCTCCATCCGGCGGAACCTGATCGGCCTGCCGATCGGGCCGTTGGGGGAAGCAGAGGTGCGCGACGTGATCCGCAATGCGGCGCTGCGCAGCAACATATCCTTCAGCGACAGCGCGGAAGCGATGATGGTGCGCTTTTCCACCGGCCTTCCCTATCTGGCCCAGTTGCTGGGGCTGCATGCCAGCCTGCTGGCAGTCCGCGCCGATCGTGACGAGGTGTCGGAAGAGGATGTGCTGGGTGCGGTGGGGCATGCGGTGGACGAGATCCGGCTGCGCATTTCCCCGCGCGGCGCCCGGATCACCGAAGCGGTGGCAGGGCAGGTCGGCTGGGAACGGCTGGGCGAACTGGCCCGCCGGGCCTTGTTGCAGGTGGGCGATCTGTCGGACGAGGATATCGCCGGGCTGGACGAACGGTCTCGCACAGAATTGCTGGTCCGCTTCGTGGATGACGAGTCCACGCGCTGGAGCTTTGCTGAAGAAGCGGTGATCCCCTTCATCTGGCTGAACGCACGACTGGCAGAGGCAACGCCGGCGCGCGACGCTGCTTCGCGTGCCTTCCAGCAACTGGAACGGGCCAGTGCCGGGCCGGGCGGGGCGAAGGGATAATCCATTTGCCGCTCCCGGATCGGCGCCCGGCCATCGGCGCCGGCGCGGCCGGGCGGGGCGCGCGATGCGAGATGGCGAATGCAGATGGCGGCAGCTTCTTGAAAACGAACCGAATGCATGGACGCGGTGATCGTCGATCCGGTGCGCAGCGGCACGGCCGGCGGCTTGCCATCGGCAATGGGACCGGGATCGCATGATGCAAGAGACCGAACCATGCGACATCAGCGTGATCGTTCCGCATTACAACGATCTGCGAAACCTCGACATCTGCCTGGATGCGCTGGCCGCGCAGCAGCTGCCGTCCGGTATGCGCTGCGAAATCATCGTTGCGGATAATGACAGCCCCGTTGGCCTCGATGCCGTGCGGGAAGCGGTCGGCGCGCGCGGGCGGGTGGTTCTGGCGACGGATCGCGGGGCCGGCCCTGCCCGCAACGCCGGGGTGAACGTGGCCAATGGCCGCGTCCTCGCCTTCATCGACAGCGATTGCGTGGCGGAACAAGGCTGGCTCAGCGCCGGGCTTGCCATGCTGGACCGCTACGATTTCGTGGGCGGCAAGGTCACGGTGCTGGTTGCCTCCGAACAACGGATGACCGGCGTCGAAGCGTTCGAGCGGGTGTTCGCCTTCGATAATGGCGCCTACATCGCCCGCAAGGGCTTCACCGGCACGGGCAATCTGTTCTGCCCTGCGACCATCTTTGCGGCCGTCGGCCCGTTCCGGCAGACCGTTTCGGAAGATGTCGAATGGTCCCGCCGCGCCACGGGCAAGGGCTTCCGGCTCGGCTATGCGCCCGGCGCTGTGGTGGGCCATCCGGCGCGGGAGGACTGGGCGACACTGCTGCGGAAATGGCGCCGCATCAACCGCGAAATCTATGCCCTGTGGCGCGATGACGGCCATCCGCGCTGGCGCTGGGTGGCGCGGACATGGCTGTTGCCGGCATCGATCATCCCGCATTCCATCAAGGTGTTGCGCAGCCCCGCATTGGCGGGCGCGGGCAATCGCATGCGTGCGATCGGGACTTTGGCGGCCCACCGGCTGTGGCGATTCTGGGACCAGCACCGCCTGATGCTGGAGCCGCTGGCAGGGAAAACCGGCGGCGAAGGGCCGCCGTCAGTTCAGGCGGGTTCGCCCACCAGCGCTGCCTGATCGGCGGGCTTCGTCGCGGCGATCAGGCCGGAGAGGAAGGCGGCGATCTGCGGCGTGGTGGATTCCGCGCCTGCGCGAATATGCGATGCCCGCACCAGCGCGCCATCGGGCACATAACCGCGCAATGCCAGCTTCAGCTTGTTGCTGCGCTGCGCACCGGCAGTCTGCGGGAAGGTCTGGCCCATGCGCGTCCAGTAGATGATGTCTTCCACGCGGCGGGGCGCTTCGGCGGTCAGGGCCACGGCCGGGATGGAATGGCCCGCAAGGTCCAGCGTCATCAGTTCCCGCGCGGTGATGGGCAAGCCCACGGCGGGATAGCATGCTTCCGGGCGGTGGAGCTGCAGAGCATCGGTCTGGCTGCGGCCATAGGCGATGAGCAGCATCATCTGCTCCCCGCTTTCCGAATGGACGTAGCGGCGGGTGAGGAGATCGTCGTAAAGCTGATCCGTAAGGCTGCCTTCCTCGACCGGCTGGATCAGGTTGGTGTCATAGGCCGAAACCCACTGGCCGAACCGTTCCGGCACGATATCGGCCAGCTTGCGATCGCCCATGAAATCTAGGAAATTGCGGGGCCGCAGCGCTTCCGCCGTGGCAAGCGCGCCGACCATCAGGCCACCGACGAGAAATTCGCGCCGTCGCACCGTCATGCCGCCCTCCGCCGGGCTACGAAGCGGCGCAGCGTCGCATCGAGCAGGATCATCATCATTAGTGCCGTCGCGAACAGCAGGATGCCGGCCGAATTATGCAGGAAGCCCTGCGCCACCGCATCGCCATAATAATAGGTCAGCAGGATCAGGATCAGCACGCGGATGAAATTGGCCACCACCGCAACCGGCAGGATCAGGGCGACCAGCAGCAGCGCATAACGCCAGGATGCGCGGTGCAGCACATAGATATAGAACAGCGTGATCGCCGTCAGCCCGATCAGCGAGTTCATGCCGGAACAGGCCTGTTCCACCAGAAGCTGGTATTGCGCGATGAAAATGCTCACGCCACTGCGCGACACGGGATAGCCGAGCGCGGCGAGCAGTTCCGTGGCGGACCACGAAATCAGATGCTGCAGGGGCGCTGTCACCTGATCGATGATCCAGCCCGGAATGGGGATCAGGAACGCCAGGTAGAAGAGGGGAAAGGCGTTGCGCCACAAGGTGGCCGGACCCACCATGGCAATGCCGGCCAGCAGGACGGCGAGATAGACCGCGCCAGCCTCCAGGCTCAGGAAATCATAGGCCCGCCCGAAAATGTAGATCGGGAGTGCGATGAGGGCGAGGGCGGCGATGGCCCAGCCGCCCCATTTCGCCTGCCCGGCCGGGTCGGCCGCCCAGCTGCCGCGAGTCAGCAGCCAGATGCCGGTCGCCAGCACGATGGGGGCATGGGCGCCCGCTTCGGTGGACCAGGATTGTTCGGCCAGCCGGATCAGGCTCGGCACCACAAGGGCGGCGAGGCCGATCACCAGTGGCCAGTGTCGGCGCAGCAGCCCTGCCGCCGCATCCCAGCCGACAGGGCGAGGAGGCGACGCGATGGTCGCCTCAGAAGTCATTCAGATAGGTCCCCACGATTTGCGCGCGATTGGCCTGCAGATCGCCGACCAGCTTGCGCACATCGCTGAGATAGGATTTGTCCTTCCGCACCACGATCAGCGTGTAGCGCAGGATGTTCGCCAGCCGCTGCGCATCCGAACTGCGATTGGCGGGCGGCGTATCCATGATCGTCAGGTCGAAATCGCGCATGCAGGTTGCGATCAGCGACTTGAAGCGCGTCGATGCCAGCAGGCCGGAGCTTTGCGTCGTGCCGCCGGAATAGAGCACGGACAGGTTGGGTATCACATCGTGATGGATGATGTCGGCGACGTCGATATCGTCATGCTGGAGGCATTGCAGCAACCCGCCCCGATCCTCCGCCGGCGCGATATACTGATCGATCGCCGGGTCGCGCAGATTGCCGTCCACCAGCAGCGTCTTCACGCCCGCGCGCGCCATGCCAACCGCCACATTGGCGGCCATGAAGGTGCAGCCTGTGTCGGGTGTGGCCGAACAGAAGGCGATGGCGCGGCGGTAATCCTGCACATGCTGCGACAGGAGTTGCGACAGCAGCGTGGAAATCGATTCCGCCGCGATGGACCCGCTGCCCGACAGCAGGACGAGCTTGTCCGAAAGGCGATAGCCGCGCGACGCGGCATCGGCCGCACCCACCGGCGCTTCGCCCGCATTGCTGTAATTTTCTGTCAGGTCGTTCATCGCGGGGCGAGCCTCGGGCTGAAGTTGAATGCGCCCTGCCGGCCATCCGGGGCGTCGCTATCGGTCTCGCTCATCGCACCGAGGACGGGGACGTCGAGGAGTTGCAGTTCTTCCACGCCGCGCACCCGCCGCCACAGCAGTTCCATGGCGAGCGCTGCGGCGATGCCCAGGCCGAGGCCGGCCACCAGCGCGCCGATCAGCAGCAGGGGATAGTTCGGAAAGACGGGATCCTGCGGCACGACCGCATCGCCGAGCAAGGTCAGGCCGGATTCCGCCGATTGGGCTTCCTGTTCCAGCTGCGCGGCGCGTGCGGCCGTCGTACGATACTGGTCGCGCAAAACGGAGACATCGGCCGCCAGCCGCCGCGCCTCGTCCGCCGCGCCGGCATTGCGCAGCACGCGGGCCTGCTGTTCGTTATACAGCGATTCCAGCGAAGGGCCGCTGCTGCCGCTGGGGCGCATCGCCGCCGATTCGCGCGCCACGCTGGCTGCGAGTACGCCGCGCTGGCGCTGCAATTGCTGCAAGGATGGATGGTTGGGGCCAAGCGTGCGCGAAGCCGAGGCGATCGCCGCGTCGATCTGCGCCAATTGACCGGCAGAAGGCGCCACTCCGCCGCCCGACATCGCGATGGCCGGCGCCATCGGCGCGGAACTCGCCAGCGCCTGCAGGCGGGCGGTGTCCGTATCCATCTGGTCCTGGGTGATGACGACGCCATTCTCGCGCTCGAACTCGTTCTTGCGCTTTTCCGCGGCCGCAAGCTGATCGCGAACCTCGTCGGTCTGTTCGCGGAACCACTGGGAATTGCGGCTGGCAGCCTCGCGCCGCGCCGCCAGCGTCTGTTCCACATAGGCATCGCGCACCAGCACGGACATGCGGGCGGCTTCTTCCGGGTCCTGGCTCGTCACCGAAATGTCGAGGATGTTTGTCGCCGGCACCATCTTCACGGTGGTCATGTCGATGACGCGCTGCGCCAGCCAGCGGCGGAAATCCATGTCCTTCTGGACGCCGCTGTCCTGATAATCGGCCATCAGTTCGGCCGAATTGGTCCAGCCCGCCGCTTCCGCGACATTGCCGGCGACCCGGTAATCGCGGATCAGTTCGATCTGGGTGGCGACATAGGCGCGCGCCCATTGCGAACTGATGACCTCGCCCGTCACCGGATCCGGCTTCACGATGTCCAGCATCACGCGCGACGTGGCTTCATACCGCGTCGGCAGAATCAGCAGGGCCAGCCCGGCCACCACCAGGCAGGCAAGCGTGGACAGGCCGATCAGCTTGCGCCTCGCCCACAGCATCCGGAAGAATTGGGTAATGCTCACCTGCTGTTCCTCGTATTCGGCGCCGGATCGATCAGAAGAACCGCTCGCCCACCCGGATCACGTCGCCGGGCAAGACGGTTTCGGACAGATCGACCTTCTTCATTTCCACCCCGTCACGGAACAGCTGGATACGGCGTTCCGAGCCAAGCGGCGTCAGGCCGCCACCGCGCGCCAGCGCCATGCGCACCGACATGCCTTCGGCCAGCGGATAATTGCCCGGCGCAGTGACCTGACCATAGATGTAGAACTGCTTGCGGTCCTCTTCCTGGATTCTCGCGACGAAGATGCGGTCGCCGGCCTGCACCACGGGGTCACGGCTCGGCCCGCCAGTGGCCATGTCCGCCAGCTTGACCTCGAGCTGTTCCCCCGATTCACGGGTCAGCGAGATGGTGTCCACGCCATTGGGGCCGATGCCGCCCGCGCGAGCGACGATTTCCGACAGGCGATAATTGCGATCGATCGGCAGCAGGCCAGGGCGCACCACTTCGCCCAGCACCACGACATAGCGGCTGGCATAGGATGCCACGATAACGCTTACCGCCGGGTTGGTGTAATAGCCGCCGGAGCGCAGCAGGCCCGCCACTTCGGACTGGAAATCCAGCACCGTCTTGTTGGAAGCGGGGACGGCGTTCAGATAGGGAAGCTGGACAGACCCATCGGTCTGCACCTGCACCCGCGCACGATATTCCTCCTGCCCCACGACGGACACTTCGATGATGTCGCCGGGGCCGAGGATATAGCCATCGACCTGCGGGGCAATGCCTTCACCCTCCGCGCCAGCGGGAGTGGCCGGCGCGCCTGCCGCCGCCGTGTCGGAACCCTGCGGCTGAGGCTGCGCCTGCGCGGAAATCGGCGCCTGCACCGCCAGAATTGCGCACAGAGCGAACAGCATCCGGCGGGCATATCCGAACAAGGTGAGCTGCTTCATGATCCTGGAACTCCAAATCCTAACGCAACAGGCCGACGGACACGCCCACGCCGATGTAAAAGCCGTCATAATCGTACAATGTGCCATTGGCCGCACGCTTCTGGTAACCGCCAAACAGTGAAAAACCCAGTCGGTCACTGCGGCGATAATCAGCGCCGGCACTTACGGTATGCAGTTTTTCATCGCGCAAAACCTCGTCCGGCAAAGGTCCAAAAAAGTCGCTGTAACTGTAATCACGGTCCGTAAGCATATAGCCGGCTCGCAGCGAGAGGCGCTGGTTGACGGCATAATCCAGATCGAGGCCATAGGTCTCATCCAGCGTGTATAGCGCATCATTGTTAAGCGATGTCTGAACATCGCGGCCAAAAGTTCCGCGCGCGCGCAATTGCGGGGTCGCGCGGAAAGTCAGCGCGGCGTTGTAGCCCAGCCCTTCATACTTCTTGTCGCCGCCGAAACCGCCCGACGTATCGACGAGATAGATCTGCGAGTTCCAGGCCAGCCGCGCGCCGATGTCGCGCTGGAAGGATGCGCCGATGCGCTGAACATTATAGCGTTCATGCACCCCGTCGATCACCCGATTGTCGAATTTGGTGCGCTGCTTGGAATAATAGACCGAGATGTTGCCGATGGAGGGATGGCGGTAACCCACGCCGAACCGGCCCTGGACGGATTCGAAATCCGACCGCTCCCGGATCGGGTTGCTGTTATCGCCCTTGGTATAGGACACGCTGGCTTCCGGTCGCAGGCCCAGCACGCCGCCGCAGGAAATCCCGGCGCCATAGGTCTGTTCCGTCTGCATATTGTCGAGCTGCGCCAGCGGATCGTCGATGATCGGCTGCGTCAGAAACTCCGTCCGGCGGCGGGAAAAGCCGATGGTCGGCGTGACTTCGCAGGGGCGCAGATTGAGCTTGGCCCCGCCGTTCAGCGCCAGTCGTTCCTTGTTGAGCTTGGAATTATGGGCGTAGAAATCATACCCGGCATAGGCTGTGGCGAACAGCGTATGGGTGCCGAGCGACTTATAGGCATCGAGTTGCAGCGCCGGGCTGATGATCTGGTCTTCCATCCTGATGTCGCGCAAATCCGCCCGCTCCTTCGATGCGCGTGCGACATTGCTGTCGTGACGCAGTTCGGCCACGAATTCGAGACCCAGCCGGTCCTCCTGCACTGTTTGCGCAGAAGCCGCAGGGGCGAGCAAAAAGGAGCCGAGTAAAACGGCGCTGCCCAGATATCGGGATTTCAGCAAAACATTCCCCCCTTTCGGAATTTTGCGGCAAGATACAGCAACCCAGCATCCGACAAAAGCACTGGCGCGATAATGCCCATCAGCGACGTCCCAAAATGATACGGCGCGTGGTCCCGATGAAATCGCGCAGCAGCCCCGCGACCTTTTCCCTGCGGGCAGCGCGCAGAACATCGACCCCCCGCATATCCGGCGCCGGCTTCAGCAATGCGCGGCAGGCGGCGACGCGTGCGGCCACCCGCCGTTTGCGGCGCGCCTGTGACGGCTGCATCAGGATGATGTCGGATACCGGCAGCGTTTCCACGGCCACGGCGCCTGCCGAAAGGGCGCTGTCGAGCAGCAACTCGCCCGCTCGCGTTCTCGACATCACCAGGCTGCGCCCGTCCGATTCCTCGAATTGAGGATATCCGCTTTCGCCGCCATACCAGGCATCGGCGCAGGCGATATCGGCCACACCGCCGACGGCATCGGGGCATATCTTGCAGCGGAACTGCACCTCTTTGGAAAGATGGCCGCCCCAGCTTTCCTCGTACAGCATTTCCCCGGACTGACCGTCCGCCTGCACGGCGCGGGTCAGGCCCGGCCAGCCATCGCCGCGATAGCGGAAGCTGACGATCTGTTCCGGGTCCAGCCCCATGCCCTTGACGATGCGATCCGTCCCCGCATGGCTGGGCATGCCGCCGCAGAAGAAGGACAGCTTGAACGGGAATGTCTCGTCCACCCGCGCATCGTGCAGGGCCAGCCGGCGCAGCGCGGATACGTCGCAGGGCTTTCCGATGAAGACGGCCCGGCCGCCTTCGCTGAGCATACTCTCGATATCATCGAGCGGTGACGATGGGGCATAGCGCGATCCCGCGCCCGCCAGCACCTGCTCCGCCGTGCAGGACACGAGGGTGACGTTGCGTTTCGGGCGGGCAGGGTCCGCACCCACATGGACCACGCGGTCCGCCATCCCCGTCCGCAGGGCATGGATCGCAAGCGCGGACAGGAAGCCGCCTGAAGAGCCGTGGTGGCGGATCTCGGGATCGCTGGCATATCCGGTCAGGCACCGCATCCACGGACCCCAATAGGCATCGTCCCGGCGGGTTCGGTCCTGGCCGTCAGCCCGATCCCAGCGAGCGACCTTCAAGCCCGGACAGGCCGAAGCGATAAGCCCGTCCACCCTCGCATCGACGGGCGCGATCTGGCGGGGCCGGGCATAGCCTGGCGGCACGGTGTGCATTTCCACCGCGCCTTCGCTGATGCCGGCGCACAGCCCGCAGCCGGAGCATAATTCGCCGGCCATCACGCGCGCAAGGGCGGGGGAGGGCTTCATCCCTTGCCGTCGGCGAGCGCGCGGAAACTTGTGCGCAGGACGTCGCGATATCCGTCCAGCATCCGGTCGACCTGCTGCATGCCTGCTGTTTCCGCCGCGCGCAGTGTGTCGCGTTTTTCGAAGGCGTCGATGACGAAGGCGAAGGCCTCGTCATCCGACATGCCGTCCACCGGGGTCAGCCAGGGATAATCCAGCATGGAGAACAAGCCGTCGAACTTGCGTGAATAGGCCAGCGGCACCACAGGCGTTTCGGCCGAGAATGCGCCGATGCACGCGTGCATCCGCCCGGCGACGAGGAAATCGAGGCTGGAGATATAGGACTTGGCCTCGCTCGGCCCGGCGAAATCGGGCACGCGGATCGTGCCGGGATATTCTGCGGCCAGCCGGTCCGCGAAATGGCCGTCATTATCGGCAGGTCGGTCCACGCTGTTGGCATGGGTCACCAGATGCACCTCGGCATCGCCGCTCGCCTGCCAGTATTCGATCAGGCGGCGTTGCAGCTTCAGGTAATCATAGGACAGGCCAAAGCGGTTCTGCCCGTTTTCCGCCTGGCTGCACAAGAGGCCGGAGGCGTTGATGCCCACGCGGATGGGGTGGCCGCCGCGTTCGGCCGAACGATCGGCATAAGGAAGCACGAAAGCGACATCGACCGCCAGCCTTGCATCCGCTTTGGGCGCCAGCTTGCCCAGCGCCTCCAGCGAAGCGGGGTCGCGCGCGACCACCGCTGTCGCGCCGTTCAGCACATGCGCCGCCGTCTGCGTATAGACCGGCTTGGTGAAGGGGCCGATCGTCTGCGGCGCGAGGATCAGCGGCTTCTTCATCCACAGCGCCATCTGCTTCGACAGCCATAGATAGAGATAGCGTTTGGCGCCGTAGATATCGGTGAAGCTGTCGCCGGCGCCGATGTCTATCACGCAGTCCAGCATGGCCAGTTCACGGCGGAAACCGGACGGGCTGAACATGGTACGGCCGTCGATCACATATTGCGGCACGCCGGGCGCGATCGAAGCGGTGCTGTTTTCCCGCATGGACAGCACGACCAGATCGACATCGATGCCCAGTTCGCGCGCCACATCGCGGATGATGGCGATATTCCCCAGCGTCAGCGCGCCGACGCCCAGATTACCAGCGCGCAAGGAATGCCACAGCAGCCCGATCTTCAACGCTTGCGTTCGCGACCTCATGCCATTCCTTCACGCCCGGCCCCTGGGGGCCGGGCGGTATATCCGATCTTTGCCGGTTTGATTACAAAGCCGCCGTCAACGCGCCGCGGTCGTGGCCGCGGCAGCAGGGGCGGGAGCATTGCCGCCCGCAGCTTCGGGTGGGCCGAAATTGCTGGCGTATTTGACGTTCTTCTTACCTTCGTCGAGGATCTGGTTGATCGCCGTGGAAACCTGCCCGGCCGAACGCTGCCGCGACAGCATTTCCTTCGCCACGCGCACCGCATCATCGCCAGTCACCGGATAGGTCTCGCGCGAGCGGACCGCATTCACCCGAACGCCGCCGCCCTGCGGGACCACATAGACTTCGCCCACGGCCAGATTGCCGATCTGCCGGCCCATCTCGCCCGTCAGCGACAGGGAATCGACCGTGCCAAGGCTGCGGCGATAGGGCACCTTGTTGGCGTCGAGCAGTTCGCGGATGCCCGCGAGCGTCTGGATCGGCTTCATCTGTTCCACCACTGCGGCCGGCACTTCCGGCACGGCCAGCTGATCCACGACGGCGATCGTGCGCCCGTCGAAGCTGGCGCGGTTTTCGGAAACGAAGCGCAGCGCGTCCTGATCGGAAATCGTCGGCTGCGTGCCGGCCAGATCGCGCTGGACCAGATCGACCAGCGCCAGCTGCCGCGCCTTTTCCAGCAGGATCGCGCCTTCGGGCGTCTTGTCCAGTCCGCGTTTTTCCGCTTCCTTCGCCATGATGGTGCGCGCGATGATGGCGTTCAGCGCGACATTGGCCATCGCCTGCTGCTGCGCCGGGTCTGCGGAGCTTGCGCCGCCCATTTCATTCGCCACTTCGGTGACGGTGATTTCCGTGCCGTCGACCGTGGCGGCAACCTGCCCCGTCGGCTCTGAATCGGACCCGCAAGAAGCGAGCGCGAGTGCTGTCAGCGGCAGTAGGATGAAACGCGCCTTGCTCACGATACAGTTTTCCTCGCTGAAATGGCGCCGGATGGGCATCCACCGCCACCCCCGCGCAGGCGGGGGTGGCGGTTGGCGCATCTCGGCAAATCTGCTGCTGTCTAACCCAATTCGATTGAATGCGAAGCCGTTTATTTGCACTAGCACCGCAATGATACGGCCTGCCGTCAAAACATTGCCGGAGAATTGCTGAAATGAATCCTTCCTCTGGCTCGCACGGCTCCGGCAGGCTGCGGCTGTGCCTGGCGGCTTCGGGCGGCGGGCATGTCCGCCAGCTGCTGGACCTGCAACCGCTGTGGCAGGATTACGACCATGTGTTCGTGACGGAAGACACCGCGCTCGGCCGGTGGATCGCGGCGGATCATGAATGCCTGTTCGTGCCGCATGTCGCGCTGGGGCAGGCGAAGCTCGGCGCGCCGCTGCGGATGGTGGCGAATGCGGTGGCGAGCGTCTTCCGATCCTTCGGTATCGTCAGGGCGATCCGGCCCGATGTGGTGCTGACGACGGGGGCGGGGTCGATGATCTTCATCATCCTGTGGGCGCGGCTGTTCGGCGCGCGCATCGTGCTGATCGATTCCTTCGCGCGGTTCGAAAACCCTTCGGCCTTCGCGCGGATCGGCGGCCCGATTGCCCATCTGCGCATCGCACAATCGCCCCGCTCGGCAGAGCGGTGGGGCGGCGCGCGCTGCTTCGATCCCTTCCGCATCATCGACGGGCCGCGCCCTGCCAAGCAGCCGCTGCTGTTCGCGACCGTGGGCGCGACGCTGCCCTTCCAGCGGCTGACCGATCTGGTGGCCGGCGCTGTTCGCGATGGCCTGATCGGCGAACGGGTGCTGATGCAGGTGGGGGAAGGGGGGCAGCGATATCCCGGCATGGATTGCGTGGACGGCCTGCCGTTCGGCGAAGTGCAGACCCTGCTTCAGGACGCGGATATCGTCGTCTGCCACGGCGGCACGGGTTCGCTTGTCACCGCGCTCCGGGCTGGGTGCCGGGTGATCGCCGTGCCGCGGCGTTTCGAGCTGGGCGAACATTACGATAATCATCAGGCGGAAATCACCGCCACCTTCCGCGATCGGGGGTTGATCGAAGTGGCCGACACACCCGAAGAATTCGCCCGCGCCCTGCAAAAGATCCGCTCTCGCGATCCCATCCGCGCCACCACCGATCCCAGCGAGCTGATCGCATTCCTGCGCGAATGGATCGAGGGGAAGGCCCCCGCCGGATCGGCTGCCTCTGCGGCGTAAGGCCGGCTGTGGCATCGCCGCCCGGATGGGGCGGCGATGCCTTGGTGGCTTACAAGATCATGCCACCAATGCGGGCGCCAGCGCCGCCGGTGTCAGGCTGCCCGTCAGCGCGATATTGCTGATGCTGCCCTGATTGGCCCAGGCGGGTGCGTCGCCGTCATAATAGAAGGCGGGCATGCTGCCGGTGGGGGCCTGGCCGTTCCCGCCCGGATCTACAGGCGCGCCGCCGGCAAGGAACCGCGCCCTGTTCGCCGCGACGGACAGGTCCAGCGTCTGCGCCAGATTGAGATAGAGATGGCCGATATCGCCCAACCAGGGTGTGTTGCCGGCCACGCTCGCACCGATGCCCATCCGGGCCAGCACGTTGCCGGCCATGTCGATGGAGGCGAAGCTTTTCGTGTCCACCAGCGCGCCATCGACGTAGATCGCAAAGCCGGTCGCCGTCCAGCTTGCCATGATGTGATACCACCTGCCCAGCTGGAACGGCACGTTGCCCGCGCCTGCATAGAAGGCCGACAGATCGGAACTGGTATCGTTGTTCAGCCGGAAGGTCATGCGGCCGGAACTCGCCGTGTAGAGGTCCAGCGTGATGGTGGTCCCCACGGTGAACTGGAACACCCGGCGCGCGGCGGCGTTCCATGCGCTGTCCTGGTTCCTGATCCACACCGACATGATACCCTGCGGCCCGGCGGTGATGTTCGGCGCACTGCTGCTGGCATAGAAGCTGGCGCCATCGAAATGCGCGGCCCGCGCCGAAAATGCCGATGCCGCGACCGGGACGGTCAGATCCTCCTGATACGGCCTCACCGGAATGCCCTCCATCGGATAGGTGGCGCCGGGATCGTGCAGGGCGGGCACATGTTCGATCAGCATCCAGGGGTAAAGATACTGGTCGCGCGGTTTCTGGAGCGAGGCGGTGGCCTGCCCGCGCAGATAGGACAGCGCCTCGCCGAAGGCGAAGGGCGTGTCCGGCGTGATGCGGACCCGGCCACGGCGCGGGGTGCCGCTGCCCGCGTCCACGATTTCCACCTTGCCGCGGAACAGGGCCGGGCGATCCGCCATGCTGCTGCGAAACACCGGGCGGCGTTCCGCATTCGCGCGCATGATCTCGATGCTGATGCGGATGGTCGGGCAGGGCGGGTGTGCCGCGCAGCGCCGCCAGCGTCGTCAGATCGCCGCCATTGGGCAGGTCCACCAGCAGATCGGCATGGCTGCCGTCCGCCGGACCTTCGATGCCCGTGATGGATGGCTCCCCGATTTCCATCCCGCTTGCCTGCAGCAGCGCCAGCGCCACCGGCCAGGCGAACAGCACGACGCCGTCGGGATGCTCCACCGATGGATGGATGTCGGATGATGCGCCGCCAAAACGGCACAGATGGGCGCTCGGCCCCACGCGCAAGCCTGCCGACTGGGCGAGCGGATCGTCGACCAGTGCGCGCAGCACGGCGCGGCGCGGCTCCACCATCGTTGCCGAACCGGACGAGAAGCTGGCCAGTTCATCCGGCGCGGTGGGTGCGCCATGGAACGGCATCGGCGTCAGCAGATGCCACTGCGTGTCGCGGGTGAAGACGCCTCGCCCTTTCTCCCCGCTCGGCGCGCTGGCATCGTACAGGCAGTGGTCGATGCGCCGGGTACTGACGGTGCCGCCCCGTTCGAAGCGCGATCCATCCCCATTCGCGCCGAAATAGAAGGGCCAGAATGATTGCCTGAAGCTGGCGATCCGCCCGCCATCATTGCTGTACCAGCATTCGATCAAATGGCCGACCGGGCCGAACTCGGCCTCGATCGTGCCGACAACACTGGTGAAATCCGACCATCGCCGGTCATCCGCATCGTCTGTGGTGTCGTCCGCCAGATCATACCGGCCGGTCCCGCTCACGGCGCCGTCACCCACCACGAACTGCACGCCGGGGCGGGCGTGGGCCAGCAGGGCGGATAGCGCGGCCATGGCCGGGTTGACCTTTCCGGCGGCAATGGCGGCTTGCGTCACGACGGTCCGCACCGGGCGTTGCCCTGGCCGCGCTGCGTCACCACGATCAGATTGCCGTCACCGGGGGCAGGCTGCGCTATCTGGCGGAAGAAGCTGTCCGTGCCGAATATGTGTTCCAGTTCGGACTGGCCCATGACGATTGCGGTCACCACCGGCGCGGCAGGTTCCACCTCCTGCGCGGTGGTGGCCAGTTCGACCATGTTGGATGCCGAACCGCCGCCGCTGGCGTTCCGGCCCCTGACCTCGACCGCATAGGGTGTCTCCGGCGTCAGGCCCGTCACCATCCGGTTGCCGGCCAGTGCCTGCCACGCGCCGCCATCCAGCCGGTATTCGTGGATGGCGGCATGGGCTGCGGGCGTGAAGGACAGTTGCGCGGTGGTCGCGCTCACTTCCCCGACGGCCAGATCCTGGATCGGACCCGGCTGGGGCGGCGGGCCGGACCCGCTGCGCGTGGATGGCGGCACGCCGAAGGCCGCCTCGCCCTGCGCGGTCAGTTTCAGCGACAGCATCAGGACAGGCCCACCAGATTGCCTGCGGTGGTGCCGGTCGCGCGCACATGGCTGACGCGGATGGGCAGCATCTGGCCGGATGCCGCGCTGATCGTCACATCGCTGTCGCTATCCTGCGCGCGCAACACCACTTCACCGCCCAGCCCGACGATCACCGCTTTGGTGACGAGGGGCAGTTCCTCGCTGTCATGCGGCAGGATGGCAAAGGCGCGGCGGGCCGGCGCAGTCAGGGAATCGCTGGTGGTGCGGAATCGGTCGTTCATTCGCAAACTCCTTCATGCTAGCCCATGGTCGGCAAGGCGGAGTTCGTAACCAGATCGGTTATTTGTAGGAAAACTGTTTTTGATTATGGATAAATCGCAACTTCAGGCTGGGGGCGTCACCGATCCGCGCATGGCGATCGTGACGGTCAATTATCGCGGCGCGAACGATACGATCGAATGCCTGGCATCGCTCTTTTCGGGCGACACGGTTCCCTATGTGATCGTGGCGGATAATGATTCCGGCGATGGGTCCGTCGATCGCATCGCGGCATGGGCGGAAGGGCGCGTCGAAACACCGCTGGTCGGCCCCGTTTCGCCCGGCCATCCGGCTCGCCCCGGCGCGCGGCCATCGGGCTTCGAAATCATCGGGCCGGGCGATCTGGCGCGCGGCATCCGCCAGCCGCTGACCATCATCGAAACCGGCGGCAATCTCGGTTTCGCGGGTGGCAACAATCAGGGGCTGCGCCTCGCTCTCGCCACTGCGGGCATCGACCTGTTCTGGCTTCTCAACAACGACACCACGGTGGAACCGGATACGGTGACGGAACTGCGCCGCGCCTTTGCCGAACACCCCGACTGGGGAATGGTGGGCACGCGCGTCAAATTCTATCACGAACCGGGCCGGTATCAGCTGCTCAATGGCATGCGTTTCAACCGGTGGACAGGTGCCGCGGCCGGGATTTGCGGGGGCATGGAAGTTGCGGAGCCTTTCAATGCCGATGCAGTGCGGTTGCAGACGGACTTCGTTTGCGGCGCATCGCTGGCGGTTTCGCGCGAATTTCTGGAACAGGTCGGGCTGATGAACGACCGGTTCTTCCTGTATTACGAGGAAATCGACTGGGCGATGCGCGCCGCCGGTCGGTTCCAGATCGGCTTTGCCGCCGATGCGGTCGCCTATCACAAGGAAGGCGCATCGGCCGGTTCGGCCAGCAAACTATCCAACCGGGCGCGCTCTCCGCTGTCCGAATATCACCATATCCGCAGCAAAATGCTATTTTGCGCCAGGCATTTGCCGCATCTCGTGCCGCTCTACACCGCGCAGAACCTCGTCATCCTGCTACGCCGCCTGTGGCGCCGCCAGCCCGCGCAAGCCACCGCTGTCTGGCGCGCGATGCTGGGCCGCCCGCTCAACTGACAGAAGCGGAACCCTCCCGCTCCGCCGCGGCGATATGGGCGGGGGGTGGGATGTACCGCCCGGAAAAGGTGGATATTCCCAGCAGCTTGCGCACCGCGATCCAGGCCACGATGTTGCGCCCCGCCGTAACGATGCAGATCGCCGCCCCGACCCAGGTCAGCCCCCCATAGGTGGCCGCCAGCGGTACGGACACCAGCAGGATCAGCAGCCCCACCACGGTGAAAGCCAGGTTCACCCGTTCATGCCCGGTCAGGGCCAGCGCCAGGCCGCAGGGACTGGTGCACACGATCACCGCCTGCCCGATCATCACGATCTGGAGCAGCCCCGCGCCAGCGCGGAATTCATCGCCGATCAGCCCCAGCGTCCAGCCCGCAAACGGTATCGTGACAAGGGCGACCGGCAGGACGAGAACCGCAGAAAGAACGGTTGCCGAGCGGGTAAGGCGCGCGATCTGGTCATAATCCCGCTTCGCATAGGCGGCCCCGATCCGGGGCGAAAACACGCTGAACAGCCCCAGCGTTATGATCGCCAGCGCCCAGGAAATCTGCATGACCACCCGATACAGGCCCGCATCATGGACCGACAGCATCGCAGCGACGATGGCAAGCCCGTACCATTCGCCAAAATCGCGCGACACGGCGACACCCCATAACGGGACGGCCGCCTTTACCAGCGTACGGCTGGATACATGATGGGCGTCGGGCGCCGTGCTCGTCCGTCTCAGGCTGGCGACGATCCCCAGAACCGATGCCGCGATGCCGCCCGCCACGGTCCAGTAGAGGATCGCATCCAGCGTGGGTGCGAGTTGCAGCACGATGCCCAGCGTCGCGACCGCAGGGATCATGATCGTCTCGACAATCTGCCCGAGAATGTAGGCTTTCTGGGAGCGGAGAAACGCCCCCGTCAGCCGGGATACGGCCCGTGCGATGAACAGGATGCCCATCAGCAACAGGGCATCGCGCGGCGCGCCGGGGGCGGACAGGTCCGGGAATATGCTGCGCCCCCCGATCAGGCACACGGCCATCACCAGCGCCGTCGTCGCCAGCGCCAGCAGGCTGATGCGCATGAATGATTGCAGGGCAGGGCGCTTGCCCACGGCTACGGCGGCCGAAAAATCCCGGACGATCGCGATATCGAGCCCGCCCACGACGATCGACGTCAGCAGCAGGGCCGTCTGCGCGATCAGGGCGTAAAAGCCATTCGCCTCCGCCCCCATATGGTGGCCCATATAGAAGGTGATGGCGAAGCCGAGCAGCACCGAAAGCGCGCGTAAGCCGACCGACGCGAGCGCCAGAAAGTGGGTTTTGATATATCGGAAGATGTAACCCACGCTCATGCCTCAGCCGTTTCGGCGCGCTATAGCCGGTGATCGGGTGGCTGTCTCTTCGTCAGGCGGTGGCCGCGAGACCGGGCTCCCGGCCCGGGGCGGCGGCGATGCCGGCCGTGGGCGGATGCGGAGTTGCTAAGCCTTCCGGCTTGAGGGAACTGGCGGGCCGCAGAATGTTCAGGCCTTCGACACCCAGAATCTGAAGATCTTCCACATGGCGGACTTTCATCGCCAGAAGTTCGAAGAACAGCGCGGTCAGGATTCCGATGGCCAGGCCAAATCCGAAAGACAGGCCAATGACGAGCGGGTAATTGGGGAATGCGCGTTCCGTTGGGACGGAGGCCGATCCGATAGGGGTCAGTGCCACGTCCGTGGATTCCGCCTGCATTTCCGCATCGGCCGCGCGCTTAGCGCTATTTACATACAGTTCACGCAGCAGGGCGATGTTTGCCGACAGGCGTCGCAATTCGTCGGCGGATGCCCCTTCCGCCAGCACGCGGTTCTGCTGAGCTCGCAGCGATTCGTCCGCCGATGCCGGCTTGGGTGCAGAGGACGTCGCGGCGGCCCGTTCCCTTGCGGCAGTGGCTGCAAGCACGCGTTCCTGTTCGCGAAGCGCGATCAGGGTGGGATGGTTTGGCCCCATGGTCTCCGACGCGGCGGCGATCGCCTGCTGCACCTCTGCGAGCCTTGCCTGTGAACCGGACGGGGGCGGCGCGTCCAAGACCACAGTGGTGTGCGGGATGTTCGTCGCAGTCCGGCGCAGGCGCCATTCCGAAGCCGTCATCTCGCCAGGCAGCATGACGACGCCATGTTCGCGTTCGAAATCCGTCTTGGCTTTTTCCGCGACAGCCAGACGCTGGCTGATTTCCTCGTGCTGCTGGTCGAACCATTGCGCGGTTTGCAGGGCGCGCGATCGCTGGGTGGCCAGGCTTTCGTCGATATAGGCCGTGCGCATGAGATCGGCGAACCCCGCCGCAGCTTCGGCAGTGCCGGCCACGTAGCGGATCTCCAGAATATTACTGTCAGGGACCAGCGCGACAGACGTGCTGCTGGAAAGCTGGTCGGCGACCCAGCGCCGAAAATCCGTCGTCTGGCGCGCCGGGCTGGCTTGGTATTGTGCGATAAGCTGAGGGGAGGACAGCAATCCGCTTGCCTCCACCGCCCTGCCGGTAACGCCGTAATCGCCGATCAGTTCAGCCTGCGTCGCCACATAGGCTGCGGCGTATTTCGGATCGATCGCACCGCCGCCGGCGGTGCTCGGCATGAACATCTTCATCTCGACCCGCGCGGCGGATTGATAATAGCTCGGCATCCACGCGGCGACCAACGTGGCGGCAATGCAGCACGCGATGCCGGACAGGATGATGAAATAGCGCCGCCCCCACAGGATGCGAAGCAACTGGATGATCGTCATCTCGCCGCCGCCCTTTCACGCGCAGCCTTATGGGGCCGCGGTAACGGATCTGCGCCGTCATTCGTGTTTATGCGCCATATGAGGGCGGTCAACGTGCCCAGAATTGCAAAAACGAAAGCGTGATTTTCCTGCTGCGACAGGACGGTCTTGATTACGACGAAGTTGACCAGCGCCATGATGAGCGGTGCGACCAGCATCTGTTCCGTGGTTCGCGCTTTCAGGATCGCGAAAGCGGAATAGTAAGCCTGGGCCACGAACATCCCGTAATAGACGAGGAAGCCGATAACCCCGAATTCCAGCCCGACCTGCAGGAAATAGGTATCGATGGTCAGGATGCCGCCTGGATTGGTGAAGCCCAGTTCCGCCGCGCCGCGCCCGATGCCCCGGCCCCACGGCTGTGACAGGATCATCGGTATGCCCTGCGACACCTGTTCTTCCCGCGCCTGGCTGCTGAAGGATTGGGCGCCGCCGCCCCAGACCATGACGCGCAGGCGGCCCACGAAGAAGGTGGCGGTGATGAAGGCGGCAAACAGGGCGGGGTAGGCGAGCGTGACGGCGGGGCCGAGGATGCTGCCTTTCACCTGCCGCCAGCGCAGCACTGCCCATGCCAGCAGCATCATCAGGAAGGACAGCATGAAGCCGCCCATGCCGAGGCGCGAATCCGTCCTGTATACGCAGAAACCGATCAGCAGGATCGACAGCCCCGCGGCCAGCTTGACCAGCAGAGATCGGCCATACAGCACGAAGAAGAGGACCACAGGCGTCGACAGCGCCAGAAACTCCGCAAAGCTGAGCGGGGTGAGAAACTTGCTTTGGATGCGGTAGATGCCGGTGGTCGCACGCGATTTTGCGGCGAGGATGGTTTGCAGAACGGGATCGTCGATCGTCAGGAACGAAGGAATATGCCCGGCCCAGGGAAGGGCCTGCATCCGCCATTCCAGCGCGCCGGCCAGCGACATCAGCACGGCAAAGCCCCAGATCATGGCGGCAAAGGTCATGGCAGCGCCGGGTTTGCGAAAAACCCATGCGCAGCAGAAATATATCATGATCCAGTACAGCATCGCCACGACGAAGCGGTTCGCGGAAAAGGCAGGGTCTTTCGAAAAGGCGACGGACATCGCGGCGATCGCGGCAAATGCCGCGACCAGTTTCCACGTCCACGGGGTTGCCGCCAGGGTCTCCGCAATCTCCGCCCGGAAACGGCTGGAAGTGGACAGGGAGATCAGCAGCACCGCCGCGAGCGGGAATGCGAACAGGCGCACCGCGGTGATCCATGGCAGCCCCGGCAGATCGAAAGCCAGATAATCGGGCCAGCCCAGCAGAACCATGATGAAACCGAACAGGAAGAACCGCACCGCGCGAAGAGGAGGGTTCTTCGATTCCGGCAAAACCCAGATGATGAGAAGCGCCATGACGACAAGCGGCACGACCAGGGCCATGAGGTAGAGACGACCCGTCATCCCCAGCACAAGGCCGTAAGCGGCAAGGACGCCGAGATAGATCAGGCCGCAAAGCAGGGGGCGCCGCTGCCAGAACTGCCCGCCGGCATATCCGGGCAGAACCTCGTTCCGAGATCCTTGCCCCCACCAGCCGGCTATAGCCTGCCTGATGCTGGAGGGCTGTAGGGATGCCATGGGCTTGATCGTTCCTGACGAGATAAAGGAGCGGCGGGGCGCCGCAGGCGCGGCCGGGACCTTGATAACGGTTCCGGCCGCGTTCGCCTATAGCTCGTGGGATGTCACCGGGTCAGGAAATGCCCGCTGTCCCGGCATCCTACAGAATGAAGTCGCTGGCTTTCAGCGATGTGACCCCGTTCAGGATGATGGAGAAATCGGCCACCCCGTCCCCATCCCAGTCGCCCATCACATGCGCAGAACCTTGTTCGAGCACATAGCGCAGCTGGCCTGCCTTGCCGCTGAAATCGGCGGTGCCGATAAAGGCGAACTTGTCATCGGCCGCGGTGTGGATATTGGCATCGATGCCATTGAGGCTGATCCGGTCGCCTTCCGATGACAGGAAATCCGTGATGACATCGCGGCTATAGGTCGGGCCGGACACGTCGGCGTGGGTGAATATGAATAGATCCGCGCCTTCCCCGCCGGCCATAATGTCGTTGCCAGCGCCGCCCTGGATGCGGTCATCGCCCGCGCCGCCGAACAGGATGTCATCGCCTTCGTCGCCGAACAGGCTGTCATTCCCTTCGCCGCCATAGATCGTGTCGTTGCCCAATCCGCCGAACAGACGGTCGTTTCCGCCCCCGCCATACAGGAAGTCGTCCCCGGCATAGCCCATCAGCGTATCGTTGCCGTCCCCGCCGTCGAGGATATTGCCGTGGTCGTTGCCCTTGATCTGGTTGTCCAGTTCATTGCCGGTGCCGCTGCGCGCCTCTCCCGTCAGGGTGAGATTTTCCACATTGGCATCGAGCCGGTAATCGACGCTGGCCATGACGCTGTCCGTGCCGCCATTGGCCGCTTCGGATATGCGGGTGTCGGAATGCGAGACTTGGTATTTGTTATCCACTTCCGAGCCGATCAGCAGCGATGCCTCGCCCTGATCGTGGACGGAAGCGCCGTTGAATGCCGTTTTTTCCACCAGCTTGGGAGTGGAGGGCTGCACCGATTCTTCTGCCGGCGGGACAGTTACGGGCAATTCAACTGCTGGCGGCGTTTCGGGCGAAGGAGTGCCGAGGCTGGGCAGATCCTCACCAGCTGGCTTGCTGACCAGCGAAAGGTCCGCGCCTTTCCCGGTCAGGCCACTGGCGCTGTCCTTGACCTGAAAATCGCTTGCCGACGGGTTTGAAGACAACCCGTTTTCGAAAATCTTGTCGTAATAGGTAGGCGAACTCGGATCGAGGCGGGTGATGAGGATATTACCGCTGCCTGTGTTGGTGGAATTCGCTTCCACCACCACGCGTCCCACCAGATTGTCGCTGACATCGGCCACGCTGCCGTCGCGCAGGGCGATGTAGGGGACGGTCTTGCTGTCCTTGGGCTGCACCACTGTGTTGTTGGTGATCGTGCCCTGCACATTTTCCAGCCGGATGGCCTGGCTGTTGTCATTCGAGATCACATTGTTCGAGATCACGAGATTCTCGAACCCGATCCCGTTCGCATTGTCGTCGATATAGATGCCCAGCATGGCGAAGCCGTCGCCTTGCTCCAGCAGGTTATTGGTGATGGTGATGTTGCTGACCGGGCCAGTGTCATATCCCGGCAGGCTCCAGAAATGGATCAGGTCCCCGTGGTCGCCCGTGCCGCCGAAGTTCCACGGGTTGGAATCGTGGAAGTGGTTTCCGTCGACCAGAATGTCGCTGAGGCCCGAGCCGGAAAGAGGCGTGGTGCGCAGATCGTAGATTTCGTTGCCGGTGATCGCCGCGTTGGACACTTTGCTCAGTACGATGCCCTTGTGGAACTGGCTGATATCGTTGTCCGCGATCGAGATATCGCTGGATTCGAACACGGTGATGGCGCGGCCGGCTGGCAGGCCCAGCACATTGCCGCTGGCATCGAGTTTCGTGGCCGATTCCGGCACGCCATTAACGGCCGGTCCGCCGGTGATCGTTGAATTTTCTATCGAAATGTCGGACGAGTTGTTGATCCGCACCGCGCTGGTGTGGGACTTCGTCGTTTCGTCTGGCACGAAATCGACGGTGATCTGGCTGAAATGCAGCCCTTGCGCATTGTTGACCACGATCGAACTGAACACGGCCGGGTCGTCCGCATTGGCCGACCGTATTTCGACCCCGCTGGAAAAGGTGAGGTTCCTGAGCGAGAGGGTGCCGTAATCGCCGCCATTGAGCAGGATCGTCGTGCCATCGACAGCCTTGGCAAGCGCGGCCGTCAATTCCGCGGCAGAGGAAACTGTCACAGAATTGGCCACCCCGACCGTCGTCAAGCCGTCAACCGTCATCGCATCACTCCGTATTGGGATCGTCGAACGGTGACTTTTTATCGTTCGGACATGGCTTTCCTCTCACCAAGAAAGGCTAACGGAATTTAACCTCTAGGCTCATGGGTTCGGCAGCCCGTCAGATGCGACGAAATGGGGGATGTGATGCGGTACTGTCCCCCGATTGGGCGACATCGCCCTATGTGCTGACGGTCGCTGCGCCTTGTGATAGTTTCGCCCAGCACAGGAGGTCGGTCGCCGGCACACTTCCCTGAACGTGGTTGCAGCCGGATAGTGGAAGGTGTGATGCCGAACAGTCTCGAATTGCCGATCATGCCGGGCAGCCGGTTCCTGGCCGCGAGTTGGAAACGGGCGGGCGCGGGCGACAGGCTGCTGTCCCGGCTGCAAGGCTGGCAGATCGTGCAGGGTGACGGCTGGCTGCTCGCATCGGAGAAGGCGGATTGTTTCGGGCGGCATCAGGGCGCGGCCGTCGCGACGTCCATCCACCGTCTGTTCGATCGTCGCGCTGCCAGAAATCTGGGGGCTGCCGATCTGGCCGCGCAGTTGGCACAGAAGCCCGATTTCCTGCCATCGGAACTGGCTTCTCTCGCTGCGCCATTTCGGCTGGCATGGGTGAGCGATGCGGGGGCTACGCCCACAATCGCCACCGATGGCAGCGGGCTGGGGCAAGTGTTTCATGCGACTGGCGGCGATGTGGCTGTCGCCTCATCTTCCGCCGCGCTGATCGCCTCCCTTATCGGAGCCGGCCCCGATGTGGCGGCGCTGGCCAGCTTCGCGCAGTTCGGATCGTTTCCGTTCGAAGAGACGCCGTTCGCGGGCGTCAGGAAGCTGTCCGCCGGGAGCCTCGTGCGGCTCAACAATGGGCAATGCCTTGTCGAATCATGGCTGCCGTCCGAACAGCCCGGTGGATCGATCAGCGAGGCATTGCGGCAATGCGTATCCATGATGGTGCGCGCTGACGCGGCTGCGACCATGGAATTGAGCGGCGGGCTGGACAGCCGGCTCGTCCTCGCGGCGATGGCACCGGAGGACCGCAGGGGGCGGCTTTCGCTCACTATCGGTTCTGCTGACTATCCATCGGCGGATGTGACACTAGCCCGCCGGATCGCGGCAGCGGAGGGGCTGGATCACCGCGTCGTGGATGTGGGGGGCATGAATCTCGACCGGGCCGACATGCCCGCGCTGCTCGATCATGTGATCGACGGGTATGACCGGATGGCGAACCCACTCGACAAGCTGCCACTGGTGTTTGCCAATAATGGTTATAACGAAACGGCGCGCTTTGGCGGCCAGAATGGCGAGATCATGCGCGGGTTCTATTATCCGCTGCAACCTCTGGAGGCGCAGCCCAGCAGGGCTCTTGCCAATCGCCTCATCTCCACCCGGCTTATCGGCAATGACAGGGTCGATCCTTCCATCTTCTCCCACGCGGCTGGAGAGCCGCTCAAGGCGGCGCGGGAGAAGATGGCCGATCATCTGATGCAGGGCAGCGGAACCTGGGGGGATGTGCTCGACCGTTTCTATCTCGATTATCGCATGCAGTCCTGGGCCGGGAACGGCATCAGCAACAGATTTGTCGGGCGGACGATTTTCTGGCCGTTCTTCGATCGCGGCGTGCTGCGCGCTGCTTATGGCTTGAAGCCGGCTGACAAGCAGCATTCGATGGCTGCCTATCGTTTGCTGCTCGATCTCGACCCCGCGCTGGCCCGCCTGCCGCTGGATACGGGCGTGGTGCCGGCTTTCGCCGTGCGCGGAGGGTTGGGAGCGCGGATCGCGCAGGCGCGAATGACGGCGATGAAGGTGAAGAAGAAGCTGGCCCAAAGGCTTGGCAGGAATGTCCATCAGGTGATCGGCGCAGATGTCGCGGCCGGGCACTGGCATCGGCAGGAAGGGCACAAGCGGCTGGATTTTGACGCGCTGTCCCGGCTGGGCCTGTTCGACAGTGCTTTTCTGGACAGTGTGGCAGCGGGGAAGGCGCGGCCGGATCGCCCCACGCTGGGGTTTGTGCTGCTGTGCAATGCTGTGGTGAAGCCGTGAACCGCGTCGTCCTTTGCATCCTGCTGGCGGCCGGTGTGCTGGCTGCGATCGTTTTCGGTTCAGATGGCTGGGCGAACACGCAGGGCGACCGGGTGTTCTATGTCAATTTCGAACAGGGGGATGACAGCCGTTCCGGGCTGGGCGCCGACCAGGCGTGGCAACATGCGCCGGGCGATCCGGCCGCAACAGGCACGGCGGCGGGGATGCGCCTGCTGCCCGGCGACCGGGTGGTGTTCGCCCCCGGCGTCACCTATCGTGGGGCGATCGAGGTGAAAGCGGCCGGTACTGCGGAAAAGCCGATCATCTTCGAAGGCGGGCAGGGCGGCGCGGCGGTGATAGACGGCAGCGACCCGGTGGAGGTGCGCCCATGCCCATCGGCAGAGGCTTGCGGAGGCGCGGCGAACTGGCAGCAACTCGTCCTGATCGGCGCGACCCGGCCCGCGGAAGGCGAGATGGCGCTGTTCACGACGTCCGGCCCGCTGCGCCCGGCGCAGGACCCGGACCCGTCATCCGACTTCTATCGCCACGAACCACCGGACATGGCGGAAGCGGATGGCAGGCAACTGGAGCGGGGGCAGGTCAGCCTGCCGCGCGATATGCGGGCGCGGGTTTCGCCCGGCGCATCGCTGGCCCTGTGGGTGCGGCCCAATCTGGTGCAGGAACGCCCGATCACCGGGGTCGACGGCAATAATGCGCTGTTCGATCCTGCCGGGCTGGAATTCTACAAGGACCGGCCGAGCCGGGTGGCGATCGTCAATTCCATCGGCGCGCTGGATCGGCCGGGGGAATATGTCGTGCTGCCGGGCAATGCCGGTGTGGTCGCGATGCTTCCCCAAGGCGCCAGCACGGTATCGCTGGGAAGCGGGCGCGGGGGCTTCAACCTTGGCGGCGCATCCTTCGTCACCATCCGCAATCTGACATTCGCCAACATGGCCGATGGCGGCAAGATCTTTGGCGGCATCGCGGTGTTTTCCAACATGCGTCGCAATCAGGGCATTACCGTGGAAGGAAGCCGCTTCCTGCATTCGGTGATGTCGAAAGGGCAGGGGCCGATCACCCTGCGCGGCGTCAACGATATCGCGATCCGCGACAATCTGATCGAAGGCGTCGCGCTCGGCTCTGGCATGCGGATTTCAGGCCCCAGCAGCGATGTCCGCATCACCGGCAACACGGTGCGGCGCGTGGGGCGCACCGGGATCATGCTGATGGGTGTGGATGGCGGGCTGGTGACGCGCAATCTGGTGGAGGATGTGCGCGGTGTGCACGGCAATGGCGTGTCAGCCTATCTCGCCAACCATAATGTCCGTTTCGTGGAAAACATCGTGCGGGATGCTGTGCGGCCGGTGACGTTTCACGGTGCCGGCGACGATCAGGCGCAGGACAATGCGCTGAGTTTCGAACGCAACATACTGATCGCATCGGAAGGGGCGACTGCCTCGCTCACCAGTTGGGGGCGTTCGACGCGGGATGTGCGGATCGTCGGCAATGTCCTGCTGGGCGGACGGTTCGGGCTGCAAATGAATGCGAGCGACCGCAATGTGGTGATCGACCACAATTTCGGCCTCGCGCCATCCTTCCCGCGCGGGAAATCCGGCGATTGGCGCATGGGGGACAATCGCTGGACCACCCCCGGCCAGCGCGTCCAGCGGGCCTGGGGCGCAACCGGCGATGCCGGCACGGCTGGGGAATTGTCCGACATGAAAGCATTTCTCTGCGCGAACGGAACCGGGCAGCCGGGGGGCGGCGAACCGATGCGGATCGGGACGGAGGTGATGTGCTGACGGGATCGCGCAGCCGCTGACGGCGGGGCAACGCGCCTGTCAGGGGTAGTCGATGCCTACGACTTCCCATTCCTTCTCGCCTGAGGGCAAGCGGACGGTGCGCAGATCGCCAACCGCCGCGCCGCGCAATGCGCGGGCGATAGGTGCGCTCCACCCGATGCGATCCGCAGAAGGGTCCTGCTCGTCATCGCCGACCAGTGTCAGCGCATGCTGCCGGTCATCCTCGTCCGCGATGGTGACGCTGGCGCCGAACCACACGCGCGACCGATCCGGTTGCTCCGCCGGATCGATGACCTTCGCCGCCTTCATCCGGCGGGCGAGATGGGCCAGTTCCCGGTCGATCTCCCGCATCCGCTTGCGGCCATAGAGGTAATCGCCATTCTCGCTGCGGTCGCCATTACCGGCCGCCCAGCTGACGATTTCCACGATGGCCGGCCGCTCCGTCCCCAGCAGATGGTCGTAACGCGCGCGCAGCTTCGCCAGCCCTTCGGGCGTGATGGGGTTCGATGCGGGCTTCATGGGTCAGCGCAGAAATTCACTCACCCCGCGCGCACGGCCGGTGCTGGCGCGTTCGGGATAAAGCGATTCATACACCACCGCATTTTCGATCACGCGGGTGACGTACATCTTCGTTTCGTAGAACGGGATGCGCTCTATCCAGTCGATCCAGCTGACCGCACCCGTGCGGGGGTCGCCATTCTGGGTCAGCCAGCGATTCACATTGCCCGGCCCGGCATTATAGGCCGCGATCGCGAGCGGGTAGCTGCCGCCATAGCGGGTCAGCAGCCGCTGGATGTGATTGCTGCCGAGGCGGACATTATACCCCGCATCGTCGATCAGCGATGCTTCCAGATAGGCGATGCCGGCCTTGCCCGCTTCCTCGCGCGCGGTGGGCGGCATCAACTGCATCAGCCCACGCGCGCCGGCATGGCTGATGGCGTTCTGCGCGAATTGGCTTTCCTGCCGGGAAATGGCGTGGACCATCGTCCAATCCGTGCCCGGCGGTGTTTCCAGCGTGGGGAAGCCGAAGCGGGTGAAGACCTGCAACCCGTCGGCGCCAGCGGCATCGTGCAGGTTCACCGCCAGATCGCGCCGGCCGATGGATCGGGCGAGTTCGGCAACCAGCAGGTGATCTTCCAGCGTCGATGCCTGATCGGCGATCTCGCGATAGAAGCGGATGCCCGTGCTCCACGGCGCATCGCGTGCGACTTCGCTGACCGCCAGGGTCAGCGGCCGCGCGTTGAAGATCGCCCGTTCGCCATCGCTCGGCTGCTGATTGGGGATGTCGGCAAAAGCGGGAAGCGGGCGGCGCAGCTGTTCCAGCGCCAATTGGCCGTAGAACCGGTCAGGATATGCGGCCGCCATTTCGTAATAACGCTGCGCGCCCGACTGGTCGCCTGCACGGGCTGCGGCATGGCCGGCCCAGAAGAAGCCTTTCGACCGGGTCTGCGGCGTCTTGGCGGCGGCGCCATAGCGATAGAACAGCGGCGCGGCAGCGGCGGCATCGCCCCGTTCCCACAGCGCCTTCGTCCCGCCCAGCCACACCAGCGAGGTGTAATCGTCGCGCAGCTTGTAGGGCTGCACGGAGATGTCGGTGCCTTGCGGGAAGGCTTCATCGACGCGGGATGCGATGATCTGCGCTTCCCGTGCGGAGGCGAGCCGCGCGACGTTGAGCTGTTCTTCCACCCAGGCTGTCGGGTTGAAGGGTAGGACGGCCAGCGCGGGGCGATTGGCCAGCAGGGAGACAGCTTCGGTGGGGCGCCCTTCCAGCCGCAATTCGCGGCTGCGGTTATAGAGATAACCGGGATCGGACATCGCGCCGGGCGCGCCGGTGGCCCCGTCGCCGCCCTGCAGGATGGCAAGGCGGGCCATGAACAGGTCGCGGCGCGCGGGGGATGCGTAGGATAGCTGCCGTTCCGCGCCCGGGCGGTCGCGCTGCCACAGCAGGGCATCCATCCGCGCATCGTGATCGTCACTGGTGAAGCGCCCGCCATAGGTGGCAAGGATGGTGGCTGAAGCGGTTTCCGCCATCGTGCCGCCGCGCCACGCGGCCCGCGCCACGTCGAATGCCGAATCCGGCCGCTGCGACATCAGGGCCAGCGCGTAATGCCCGCGCGCTGCATTGGATTGCGGTTCGAACCTGTCGAAATAGGCGACCACCCGTTCGGGCGGCACGAATTCCTGCTGCAACCGCGCTTCGGCATATCCGCGCAGCCGATCTTCCATCGGGAAACCGGGATATTGCATCAGGAAGCCGGTGTAGTCCGAGAAATTGAGGTTCGCACTGCCGGTCAGCTGCTGCCAGCGCGATATGGCGCCGGCCATCGGCCCAGGCTGGCGCGCGACCAGGCTGGCGCGCGCATTGTCCCATTCCTGAGCCTGCTGCGCGGTCACGGGAACGGAGGCGGTGAGGGCGGACGCAAGCAGGGTTGCGACAAATGTTGTACGAACCATGCTGGACATGGTGGCGAACCGCTCCTTATCAGGCGCTGAACATGATGGCCGTGCGGCAAGGGATACCCCGCCATCCGGTTGTTGCAAGGGTTACAGGATGTCTGGAAGGGTGCAAATGTTCTCTGGTTCTATTCCGGCGCTGGTCACGCCATTTCGCGACGGCGCCGTTGACGAGGCGGCGTTTCGCCGGTTCGTGGACTGGCAGATCGACGCCGGCTCCAGCGCGCTGGTCCCCTGCGGCACCACCGGGGAAGCTTCCACGCTGGATAATGACGAACACCACCGTGTGATCGCCATCTGTGTGGAACAGGCGGCCGGGCGCGTTCCGGTGATCGCAGGATGCGGCAGCAACGATACGCAGACGGCGCTGTGGCACATGCGCGAAGCCAGGGCCTGCGGCGCGGACGCCGCGCTGTGCGTCGCGCCCTATTACAACCGCCCCAGCCAGGCGGGCCTGCTGGCGCATTTTTCCTACCTTGCCGAACAATGCGACCTGCCGATCGTGCTGTACAACGTGCCGGGCCGCACGGTGACGGACATGCTGCCGGCCACGGTGGCAGAACTGCATCGCCGCTTCCCGGACCGGATCGTGGCCATCAAGGATGCGAGCGGCGATCTCGCTCGCATCACCGCCCACCGGCTCGCCGCCGGGGATGGGTTCTGCCAGTTGTCGGGCGACGATCCGCTGGCGCTGGCGGGGCAGGTGATGGGCCAGTCCGGTTGCATATCCGTGACTGCCAATGTGGCGCCGGAACTCTGCGCCCGGTTCCAGCGCGCCTGCGCGGAGGGGGATTACGCGGCTGCCCGCCAGCTGCACGACCGGCTGTTCCCGCTCCATGGCGCGCTGTTTGCCGATGCCAGCCCTTCGCCCACCAAATATGCGCTGTCGCTGCTGCATGACTGGTTGACGGAAGATGTCCGGCTGCCGATCGCGCCGTGCAGCGAGGCCGGGCGCCAGGCGGTCGACGCCGCTCTGGAGAGCGCCGGCTTGCGCTGAACGACGGGCGGGCACGAATTAGCGAAGGATTGCCACGCGGCTCTTTCGCTTTGTGCGTTCCCGCCCTACATGCGCCTTCCCATGGCGCGCCCGAAACCCTCCACCTTCGACAAGGTCAAGACCGTCGCCGAGAACCGGCGCGCGCGGTTCGAATACTTTATCGAAGACGTGTATGAAGCAGGCATTGCGCTGTCCGGCACAGAGGTGAAGTCGCTGCGCTTCGGTGAAGGCTCCATCGCGGAAAGCTACGCCGAAATCCGTGGTGGGGAGGCATGGCTCGTCAACGCCAACATCCCGGAATTCAGCCACGGCAACCGCTTCAATCACGAACCCAAGCGCCCCCGCAAGCTGTTGCTGCATCAGCGCGAGGTTGAGCGACTGCTCGGCGCGGTGGAGCGCAAGGGCATGACCCTCGTCCCGCTCAGCATCTATTTCAATTCGCGCGGGCGCGCGAAGGCGGAACTGGCGCTGGCCAAGGGCAAGCAGACCCATGACAAGCGCCAGACCATCAAGGAACGCGACTGGAAACGGGACAAGGCCCGGCTGATGCGGGATCGTGGCTAAGGCGGGCGCCGGATCGGTTCATGAGGGGTTCGTTCGCCGCGGGCCATGGCGGCCGTTCCCTGGGTTTCGGAAGATGCATGGATCGGTAAATGGCTGAGCGTCGGGAAAATTGGCTGCGGCGCCGCCTGCCGAAGATGCCCACGCGCGACGAGATGGCGACCAATCGTTACCTCGCTCCCATCGCCCATCGGTTCCTCAGCCCGGAATTGTGGCGTTTTACCCGCCGATCCGTGCCGCGCGGCGTGGCGCTGGGGTTGTTTGCCGGCTTCATCGTCCCGGTCGGACAAATATTCCTTTCGGCCTTCATGGCCCTGCCACTCCGCGCCAATGTTCCGCTGGCGGCGTTGATGACCTTCATCACCAATCCCTTCACCCTGCCATTCTGGCTGCTGACGGCGAACCGCGTGGGCAGTTTCGTGCTCAAGATCGACGCGGTGACGGGCGGCGCGGCATGGGATGAAATCAGCAGCGGCCGTTGGGAAGGATTCGGCTGGTTCATCGAAACGGCGGGTGTGACGGCATTCGGCTTCATCGTGCTGGCGGTGGGCACTGCCGCAATCGGCTATCTGGTCTCCAGCCTGATATGGCGGGCGGTGGTGTCGCGCAAATGGCAGCGCCGCATCAGCCGTTTCAAGCGGCTCCATCCGGCGGAATAGCGGAATGAGCCTCGCCGGTCCCCAGGCCCCGCGCCGTCTGCCCGAAGTGCTGGGCGTGGCCGCCGCCGTGCTTGCCAGCGTCATGCTGGTGCGCGCCGCCACCGAAAGCATTGTCGCCACGCTGGCCTTTACCGGCGGCTTGGTGGTGCTGGGGCTGATCGCCTTTGTAGCGGCGCGCGGGAAATCCGCCGGCCTGGATCTGACGAGCGAGGCTGTGCCCGACTGGTCGGTGGTCGTGGCCGCGATCGACAGGCCGGATGCGGCCGTGGCGATCACCGATCGCGCCAACCGGCTGGTCTGCGCGAATGTGGCTTTCGAGAACTGGTTCGGATCGTCCCATGCCCCGCCGCGCCTGCCGGTGGACGATGCCTCCACCGACCTGCTCAACGCTGCTGCCCGCGCCGCCTGGCGCGACGGCGAAAGCCAGCCTTTCGAAATCCGCGGGGGGAAGGATGGGTGGACCGGATCGGTGTGCCGCGCCGGCCGCCGTGACGACCATCTGGTCTGGCGGATGGAGCGTATCGAGCGGCCGGAGCCATTGTCCGGCGTGGCGCATTATCTGGCTGGCTCGTTCGGCCGTACGCTCAGCGCGGCGGGCATCGAGGTGGCGCTGGTCGGGCCGGACGGCGCCATCCGCGCGGTCAATCAGGGCTTTGCGCGGCGCGCCAGCGGCGATGCTGATGCCAGCCTGGCCGGGCAGGATTTCGTGCATCTGTTGCGATCGGACGATCGCGACAGGATCTATTTCGCGCGGGAGGGGCGCAAGGGCGCGCCGCAGACACTGGTCAACGTCCCGCTGGTCGATCCTGAAGTGTCGAACGCGGGGATGGCTGACGCTCCCTCGCTGATGCTGCTGCTCGATACCACCATCGGCCTTGGCGGATGGAGCGGCGAGGCAGGCGGGCAGACGCCGTATCTGGAAGCCTTGCTGGAGCAATTGCCGCTGGGGCTGGCTGCCACCGATCGCGACGGGCGCTTTCTGTTCGCCAACCCGGCCTTTCGCCGTGCGGCAGGCTGCGAGGCCAAGCTTCCGCCCTATCCTTCCGACCTGGTGGTGCGGCAGGACAAGACGGCGATGGCGGATGCCGTGCGCCGTTTCGGGCAAGGCCCGGCGAGCAGCGGCGATATCGCAGTGCGGCTGCGGTCGGAACCTGACGAGCCGGTGTCGCTGGGCCTTGCCGGCGTGCGCGGACTGGGGGAAGCGGCGGTGCTGCTGTCGCTTGCTGACACGACGGAGGAAACACGGCTCAAGCGCCAGGTCGCGCAGGCGACCAAGATGCAGGCTGTCGGGCAGCTTGCCGGCGGCGTGGCGCATGATTTCAACAACGTGCTGACGGCGATCATCGGCTATTGCGATCTCATGCTGCTGCGGCACACGCCGGGCGACAGCGATTATGACGATATCCAGCAGATCAAGGCAAACTCCAACCGCGCTGCGTCCCTGACCCGCCAGTTGCTGGCCTTTTCCCGCCAGCAGACGCTTCAGCCCGAAGTGCTACAACTGCCGGACGTGATTGCGGAGGTGAGCCAGCTGCTCAAGCGCCTGCTGGGCGCGAAGATCACGCTGCGCACCCATCACGACAGGGAACTGGGCGCCGTGCGGGCCGACCCGCGCCAGATCGAACAGGTCATCGTCAATCTCGCCGTGAATGCGCGCGATGCGATCCAGGCGCGCGAGGGCGAACATGCCACCGGAACTTTGAGCTTCGCCACGCGCAGCGTCGGCGCGCATGACATACGCCGTCTGGGCAACGAGATCATCCCGGTGGGCAATTACACCGTGCTGGTGGCGGAAGACACGGGCGGCGGGATTCCTGCCGATCATCTGGGCAAGATTTTCGAGCCGTTCTTTACCACCAAGGAACTGGGCAAGGGGACGGGCCTCGGTCTCAGCACCGTCTATGGGATCATCAAGCAGTCCGGCGGTTTCATCTTCGCCGACAATTCGCTCAACAATGATGGCACTGTCCGCGGTGCGCGCTTCACCATCTATCTGCCGGTCCATCAGGCAGCGGTGGACGAATTGCGCAAACCGGAAGTCGAAGAGGCGGTGCGCGAATGGTCGGGCGGCGGCCGGATCCTGCTGGTGGAGGATGAGGACATGGTCCGCGCCGTGGCGGAGCGTGCGCTGGCAAGGCAGGGCTATAATGTCATCACCGCGCGCGATGGGGACGAGGGGCTGGAAGCGTTTCGCAACAATGCGGATTTCGACCTTGTCGTCAGTGACGTCGTGATGCCCAGCATGGATGGCCCGGCCATGGCGCGGGAGATCCGCCAGATGGCCCCGGGCATGCCGGTCCTTTTCATGTCCGGATATGCCGAGGAGCAGTTGCGGCGCGAGATCGACATGGAGGGCATGCATTTCATCGCCAAGCCTTTCAGCGTGGCGCAGATAGCCGCAAAGGTCGGCGAAGTCCTTCGTGTGGAGCGGCGCTAAGGCTGATCCGACGATGTGACTGGCGGGGGACGGGTATGAGGGCGGCACTGGAATTGCGCCGCTGCTTCGCTCCATAACCTCCAGAACAATAATGGAAGAGGTGAGTCGAATGATCCTGCGCGCGTCCGCCATCGCCCTTTGTGCCATAGTCCTGACAGCACCGGCGCAGGCACAGGATGCGGCGGACGAGACGACGGCGCAGGGCGATCTCTCCGTCACCATCTACAATAATGGCACCGGGCTGGTCCAGGATGTCCGTTCCATCTCCATCCCCGCCGGGCGCGTCAGCGTCGCCTTCCCGGACGTGTCGGCCATGATCCGCCCTGAAACGCTCAGTTTCTCGGCGCCCGATGCCGCGATCGTGGAACAGAATTTCGATTTTGATCTGCTGACCCCTGAAAAGCTGATGGAAAAGGCGATCGGGCAGGATGTCACCCTGATCCGCACCAACCCCGCCACCGGGGCGGAACTGCGCGAACGGGCGACCGTCCTTTCCACGGAAGGCGGGGTAGTGGTCAGAATCGGCGACCGGATAGAGGTGCTGCGCGACGATGGCTTGCCGGTGCGGGTGATCTTCGATCGCGTGCCGCCCAATCTGCGCGCTCGCCCCACGCTGTCCGTAATGTTGCAAAGCGACAGGGCGGGCACGCGCAATGCATCCCTGCGCTATCTGTCGCAGGGCCTCACATGGTCTGCCGACTATGTCGCCTTGTATGATGAAGGCGCAAACACGGTTGATGTTCAGGGCTGGGTGACGCTGGCCAACAACACCGGCACCACCTTCCACAATGCGTCCACCCTTCTGGTGGCGGGCGACCCTCAGGGAAGCGGAAACCCCCGTGCGCCGCGGGCGCGCCAGGGGACATTCACGCCCGGCACCGAATCCGCCGACCGCGAAAGGCTGGGGGATTTCTACCTCTATCCGATCGAGGGCCGGACCACGATTGCCAACAACCAGAACAAGCAGGTGTCGTTTCTGGATACGCAGGGCGTTCCGGCCCGCAAGATCTATGGCCGCACGGTGGACTGGCTGGCCAGCGACCAGCAGCCTGTCGGCGTTGCCAGCCAGATCGCCTTCTCTTCTTCTCGGCAAGGCGGGCTGGGCGATGCCTTGCCAGCGGGAACGGTGCGCTTTTACCAGCGCGACACGGCCGGCAACCCGCAATTCATCGGCGAAAACACCATCGGCCACACCCCGATGGGAAGCGAGCTGACGCTTTCGACCGGTCAGGCCTTCGACATTTCCGTGCAGGCGGAAGTGGAAAATCGCGCGGTCATTCCAGCGGCTGAATATGAACGCAGCGCTCGCTACCGCGTGACGGTGAATGGGCGGCAGGTGCAGGAAATCGCGGTGGACCGGGCGGTGGATTATTACCGCACCACCATGCGCTACACCTTCACTAACGCCTTGCCCCGCGCGGTGGATGTCGAACTGGTTCAGGCCGGTCTCGACCGGGGGCTGTCCACGCGGGATCTGCGTGTTACCAGCGAGGATGTGGCGGGCGAACAGGTCAATCTCGACCGCCGCAAATATGTCGTGTCCGTCCCCGCCAATGGCGAACGGGTCGTGCGCGTCACCTACGAAACCCGGTACTGAAGGCGATCCGCGTGAAGCGGGCCATCGCCTTCGCGGCCATCTCCTTGTGGAGCAGCGCGGCCGCCGCGCGAGAGACCGTGGACGCGTCCCCGCCCGAGGCGCTGGCGGTGACGATCTATCGTGATCCGGCCCGGTCGGAGCATGAGGCGATGGACCGCAACTGGCCGCGCGGCTTCGCGATGATAACGGAGACCCGGCAGGTCACGCTGCCGCCCGGGGAATCGACAATCCGTTTCACCGGCGTCGCGGAAGGGATGGTCGCCGTCAGCGCCATCGTTACCGGCCTGCCGGGCGGCACGATCGAGAAGAACCGCAACGCCGACCTGCTCAGCCCTGCCGCATTGGTGGATGGGACGCTCGGCAACCGTGTCACCATCACTCGCACCGATCCGGCCACCGGGGCGGAACGGTCCGAATCCGCCGTCGTGCGCACGCGCGCGGATGGCGGGCTGGTGCTGCAAACCCAGCAGGGTTTCGAAGCGGTGCGCTGTTCCGGGCTGCCAGAGAGGCTGAGTTTCGACCGTGTGCCAGCCGGCCTGTCCGCGCAGCCGGTCTATACGATCGACACGCGCGATGACGCTGGCGGCACATATCGCATCGAACTGACCTATCTTGCGGCCGGGTTCGATTGGCAGGCCCATTATGTCGGGCAGATTGACAGTCGCGGGCCGGGTAGTGCTGCGAAGCTGGATCTTCAGGCATGGCTGACCGTGCTCAACGATAATGGCCAGAGCTTTCCCGATGCGGAGCTGCTGGTTATCGCAGGCGAACTCAGCGTGAAGAGCGATTTTCGCGGCCTGTCCGATCCGCCGGAAGCGCGGCCGCTCCAACTCACCTGCTATCCGCTGGGTAGCACGGCGCGCGGATCGGCAGTTCCCTATCCTCCTCCTCCGCCGCCACCACCTCCTCCGCCTCCGCCCGCACCGATGATGATGGAACGCGCGGATCAGATCGTGCTCACCGCCGCCCGGGCCAAGGCTCCCGCCATGGTCGCCGTGGAGGAGCAGCTTGGCGATCTCAAGCTCTACCGCGTGCCGGAACCGGTCACCGTAGCCGCCAAAGGGTTGAAGCAGGTTTCCTTCCTCTCGCGAGAGGGCGTGTCTGGCGACATCGTCCACGAAGCGGACTGCATGCCTCTCGCCGATGCTATCACCCCGGCGAACATGGTGTTCGAAACGACGAACGATCGGGCCCATGGTTTAGGGGCGGCCTTGCCGATGGGCGGCATCAGCCTGTTCGAACCTGCGGCGGGCACCGAATTGCTGCTCGCCGAAGACGGGTTGCGCGATCATGCGGAGGGGCAGCGCCTCTCCGTGGAACTGGGCGAGAGTGCGCAAGTCACGGTGGAATGCCGAACACGCGATGCGCCTGATGGCGAATCCGGGCGGGTTCGGATGGACGCAGTAATATCCAACGCCAATGATGATGCCGTGAAGCTGCGGCTCGTCATGGGAACGCCTGCCGACTGGCGAATCCGCAGGGTGAACACCCGCCTGAAAGACGGCGAAACCGTGCATGAAATGACTGTGCCGGCACGGAGCAGTCGCAAGATAAGCTGGGACGCACGCTCTACCTCGGAGTGAGGGCGGCGACGACAGCCGCTCGCCGGCAAAAAGCTTCGTTCCCCTCTTGTTCTTGTGGAACAAAGCGGATACTTACTGTTCCGTTGAAGAGTTGGGGGCAACCCTAGGCAAGTGACGGAGGTCATGTCATGGCAGCGGAACTGAAGCTGGTAGATAAGGAATCCAACGTGGACCGTCAGAAGGCGCTCGACGCCGCGCTCGCCCAGATCGACCGCGCATTCGGCAAGGGCTCGGCAATGAAGCTGGGCCAGAAGGAAGCCATGCAGGTGGAAGCGATCTCCACCGGTTCGCTGGGGCTGGATATCGCCCTCGGGGTGGGCGGTCTTCCACGCGGCCGCGTGATCGAGGTGTATGGCCCCGAAAGTTCGGGCAAGACGACGCTGGCCCTGCATGTGATCGCCGAAGCGCAGAAGAATGGTGGCACCGCGGCTTTCGTGGATGCGGAACATGCGCTGGACCCGGTCTATGCCCGCAAGCTGGGCGTCGATATCGACGAACTGATCGTGTCGCAGCCCGATACGGGTGAACAGGCGCTCGAGATCACCGATACGCTGGTCCGCTCCAACGCGATTGACGTGCTGGTGGTCGATTCGGTCGCCGCCCTTGTTCCGCGCGCGGAAATCGAAGGGGAAATGGGGGACAGCCATGTCGGCCTTCAGGCGCGGCTGATGTCGCAATCCCTGCGCAAGCTGACCGGTTCGATCAGCCGCTCTCGCTGCATGGTGATCTTCATCAACCAGCTGCGCATGAAGATCGGCGTGATGTACGGAAACCCGGAAACCACCACGGGCGGCAACGCGCTGAAGTTCTATGCCTCGGTCCGTCTCGACATCCGCCGCACCGGCCAGATCAAGGATCGGGACGAAATCATCGGCAACGCGACCCGCGTGAAGGTGGTGAAGAACAAGGTGGCGCCGCCGTTCAAACAGGTAGAATTCGACATCATGTATGGCGAAGGCATCTCCAAGATCGGCGAAATCCTCGATCTCGGCGTGAAGGCCGGTATCGTGGAGAAATCGGGCAGCTGGTTCAGCTACGACAGTATTCGAATCGGGCAGGGCCGCGAAAATGCCAAGCAGTTCCTGAAGGATAATCCCGAAGTCTGCGATCGGTTGGAAACAGCGATTCGTGGCCGCACCGATGCCGTGGCAGAAGAAATGATGGTGGGGCCGGACGCGGATAGCGACGATTGATCCTGCCGCGATGCGCGAATTATCCACGCATCCTGTAACAGCTCCGGCGCGTATGTCTTAAGATGGCCGCGCCGGCGCTGTTCGGAAAGACGGCGCGGGGGGTGCTCCGTCTCACGGGCGAAGGTAGAGCACGATGAAGGATGGCGGCGCGGTCGCTGGGAATGAATGGCAGGGGAAGACAGGCGCGAGCTGGGCCGCCGAATGGCAACAGACGGACCGCAGCTTCGCCCCGCTCACGGGCGCCTTGCTGGATCGTGCCGGGTCAGCCCCTTTCCAATCATTTATCGATATCGGCTGCGGCGCCGGCGACCTGGCGCTGGCATTGGCGGCGCACAGTCCGGCCGCACATGCGGTGGGCCTGGATATTTCCGCGCAGCTGATTGCAATCGCCCGCAATCGCTCAGGCCACAACGCGCATCTCGCCTTCGAAATCGGGGATGCGGCATCGTGGCTGCCATCCCACGGCTTTCGGCCCGATTTGCTGGTCTCCCGCCACGGCGTGATGTTCTTCGACGATCCCGCCGGGGCCTTCCGGCATTTGCACGATTTGCTGGCCGATGATGGCAGGCTGCTATTTTCCTGTTTTCGCCCCTGGAATGAAAATCCCGTGTTTCGGGATATCGCCGCGCTGCTGCCCGGTCCTGTACGGGCACCCGATCCATCTCAGCCCGGCCCCTTCGCTTTTGGTGATGCCGACAGGGTGGACAGAATATTGCGCGATGCCGGCTGGGGAGATGTCACTTTCGAACCGCTCGATTTCTCCATGGTGCTTGGGGAAGGCAGCGATGCGGTTGACCAAGCAATCCATTATTTCACGCATATCGGCGTTGCATCGCGGGCCATGCGCGATCTTGAACAAGATGCTCGCCATTCGCTGATCCAACGAATTCGCGATTTCGCCGCCGGGAAGCTCGAAGTCGGCATCGTCAGCCTTCCTGCAGCGTGCTGGATCGTCTCTGCGAACCGGTAAGAGCGCGACCTGTTTGCACCATCGAGCGACACGCTCACCGTCAGAGGTTTAATCCGCTTGTCGCCCGCCCATTGCCGCCCTAATTCGCAACGCATGCACGCGACCAACGATATCCGCCGCGCCTTCCTCGATTATTTCGTGGCGAACGATCATTTGCTGCGCCCTTCGGCGCCGCTTGTTCCGTATAACGACCCGACGCTGATGTTCGTCAATGCGGGCATGGTGCCGTTCAAGAACGTGTTCACTGGCCTCGAAACCCCGCTCGCGCCGCGTGCGGTCAGCAGCCAGAAATGCGTACGCGCCGGCGGCAAGCACAACGATCTCGATAATGTCGGCTACACCGCCCGGCATCTGACGTTGTTCGAAATGCTCGGCAATTTCAGCTTCGGCGATTATTTCAAGGAACGCGCGATCGAACTGGCCTGGGGGTTGGTGACGAAGGAACTCGGCCTGTCGGCCGATCGCTTGTCCGTGACGGTCTATCACACGGATGACGAGGCGTTCGATCTGTGGAAGCGGATCGCTGGCCTGCCGGACGATCGGATCATCCGCATCGCCACGAAGGACAATTTCTGGGCCATGGGATCGGATGGTCCCTGCGGTCCCTGTTCCGAAATCTTCTGGGACCACGGCCCCGATATTCCGGGCGGCCCTCCCGGATCGCCGGACGAGGATGGCGATCGCTTCGTCGAAATCTGGAACCTCGTCTTCATGCAGCATATGCAGGAAAACGATGTCATCATCGGCGACCTGCCGCGCCCCAGCATCGACACGGGCATGGGGCTGGAACGCATTTCAACGGTCCTGCAAGGCGTCCACAGCGTATTTGAAACCGACACGTTCCGCCGCCTGATCGCCGCCAGCGAGGAATTGACCGGCACGCGCGCTGAGGGCGACAGCCAGGCGAGCCATCGCGTGATCGCTGACCACCTTCGATCGACCAGCTTCCTCATTGCCGATGGCGTTCTGCCGTCCAACGAAGGGCGCGGCTATGTCCTGCGGCGGATTATGCGGCGTGCCATGCGCCACGCCCATCTGCTCGGTGCGCGCGAACCGCTGATGCACCGGCTGGTGCCGGAACTCGTCAGCGAGATGGGACAGGCCTATCCGGAATTGCCGCGCGCGCAGCCGCTCATCACCGAAGTGCTGGAGCGGGAGGAAACGCGTTTCCGCCAGACGCTGGAAAAAGGTCTTCGCCTGCTGGACGAAGCGACTGACAGCATGTCTGCTGGCGATAGCCTGCCCGGCGACACGGCTTTCCGCCTGTATGACACGTTCGGCTTCCCCTACGACCTGACCGAAGACGCGCTGCGCACGCGCGGCATCGCCGTCGACAGGGCTGGTTTTGACGAAGCCATGGCGCGGCAGAAGGCCGCCGCCCGCGCGGCGTGGAAAGGCTCCGGCGCTTCGGCCGACAGCGAGGTGTGGTTCGACATCGCGGAACGCGAAGGCGCGAGCGAGTTCACCGGCTATGTCTCGACATCGGGCGAGGGGCAGGTCGTCGCCCTGGTGGTGGACGGCAAGGAAGTGGACCGTGCCGACGCCGGCACGGATGTGACGGTGCTGGTCAACCAGACGCCGTTCTACGGGGAAAGCGGCGGGCAGGTTGGCGATGCCGGCACGATCACCGATGATCGCGGGCTGGAAATCGCAGTCAGCGACACATCCAAGCCGCTGGGCCGGCTGCACGCGCAGCATGGCACCGTGCGGGCAGGCAGCATCGCGGTGGGCGACACTGTGCATCTTGCGGTGGACGCCGAGCGGCGGGACAGTGTCCGCGCCAATCATTCCGCCACCCATCTGCTGCATGCCGCGCTGCGGACACGGCTGGGCGATCATGTGACGCAGAAGGGGTCGCTGGTCGCGGAGGACCGGCTGCGTTTCGACTTCTCGCATCCCAAGCCGCTGACTGCGGAAGAGATCGCTGCGATCGAAGCCGATGTGAATGCCGAAATCCGCCACAATCAGGAAGTCACGACCCGGCTGATGAGCCCGGACGATGCGATCTCTGCCGGTGCGATGGCGCTGTTCGGCGAGAAATATGGCGAGGAAGTCCGTGTGCTGTCGATGGGGCGCGCAGGGGCGGAAGGCCGCAATTATTCGGTCGAATTGTGCGGCGGCACGCATGTCCGGGCGACGGGCGATATCGGACTGTTCCGGATCATTTCCGAAAGCGCCGTTAGTTCCGGCGTACGCCGGATCGAAGCGCTGACGGGTGAGAGTGCGCGCCGCTGGGTAGTGGACCGCGAGGATGCGCTGAAATCCGTCGCCGCCGCGCTGCGCACCGCGCCTGAAGATGTGGGCGACCGCGTGACGGCGCTGCTGGAAGAGCGCAAGCGGCTTGAACGCGAACTGGCCGAAGCGAAGAAGCAACTCGCGCTGGGCGGCGGCGGTGGTGCCGCCGCGCCTTCCGCTGCCGAGACGGTCGCGGGGGTCAACTTCTCCGGCCAGGTGCTGGAAGGGATGAATCCCAAGGAATTGCGCGGCTTGCTGGATGAAGCGAAGAAGCGGCTGGGTTCCGGGATTGCCGCCATCGTGGCGGTCAATGAAGGGCGCGCAGCCTTCGCCGTGGCGGTGACAGAGGATCTGATCGGGCGTTTCGACGCGGTCGAACTGGTGCGCGTTGGCGTGGAAGCGCTGGGCGGCAAGGGCGGTGGCGGACGGCCCGACATGGCCCAGGGCGGTGGTCCCGATGGCGGCCGCGCGGCGGAAGCGCTGGCGGCGGTGCGCGCGGCGATGGCGAGCGAAACCGTCGGCTAGACAGGCTGGGCGAGGTGCGGCGGTCTGCGTCTCGCCCCTATCCGGTGATGGGTGGAGCGGCGCATCAGCGCAGCCGTTCCGGCCCGAGATCGGCATCGAGATCGCGGGGGCGGGCGAGATGCACCAGCCTGCCGCGATCCGGCACGCAATCGTGCCAATCGTCGATATCGAGTTCCACCACGGCGAAGGCGGCGGTGGGATATTTAACCTCCACCTCCCGCACCAGCGCGTTGTCTTCCCGCGGGGAGAGGAGGGCGAGGATCAGGTCCTGCAGGCCGGGATTGTGGCCCACCAGCAGGATCGCGCCCGCCTCGCCGCCGCGTTCTGCCAGCAGGGCGAGCAATGTGTCGCGATCCGCCAGATAGGCGCGTTCATCCCAGCAGATGTCCTGATCCAGCCCGCTTGCATCCAGCGTGCGGCGGACCCGTTCGGCCGGACTGGCGATGATCTTGTCCCAATTTTCGCCGCGTTCGCGGATATGCCGGCCCATCAGGGCGGCGCCCCTGCGGCCGCGGCTGTTGAGCCCGCGATCGAAATCGCGCAGCGACAGGTCATCCCAGTCGGATTTTGCATGGCGCAGCACGCCCAGCCTTTTCACTAGCGGCGTTCCTCTTCCCGCGCTCCCCGCGGCTCATCAGCGCCCGGCACGGCTACTGAAACACCGGTCGCGACGCGTTGTAAAGCCTCCTCCAGCGTCAGGCGCAGGATCGGTGTGCCCGGCGGGAAGGCGGATAGGAGGCGGGACGGGAAAGCGGAGGACAGGACGATGAAATGGCCGCTGTCTTCCCGGCTGCGGATCAGGCGCCCGAATGCCTGGGCCAGCCGGGCGCGGATGATCCGGTCGTCATGCGCCGATCCGCCCTGCGCCGCGCGGCGCGCGCGATGGAGGATGGAGGGTTTTGGCCAGGGCACCTGTTCCATCACCACGCAGCGGAGCGAGCGGCCGGGCACGTCCACCCCGTCGCGCAGCGCGTCGGTGCCGAGCAGGGAGGCCGAGGGATCGTCGCGGAAGATATCCACCAGCGTGCCGGTATCGATGGGATCGACATGCTGGGCATAGAGCGGCAGCCCGGCGCGCGCGAGGCGATCTGCCATGCGGCCGTGCACGGCGCGCAGGCGGCGAATGGCGGTGAACAGGCCCAGCACGCCGCCGCCGCAGGATTCGATGATGCGGGCATAGGCGCCCGCCAGCGCCGCGATATCGCCCTTGCGGATGTCGGTGACGATCAGCACCTCCGCCCGGTTGGCGTAATCGAACGGGCTTTCCGCCTCTGTCAGCATGGCGGCGGCGGGCACATGCGCCGCGCCGGACCGTTCCACCGCGCCTTCCCAATCCACCCCGTCGCGCAGGGTGGCGCTGGTCATCATCACGCCATGGGCAGGTTCGAGCACGGTCTGCGCGAAAGGCTTCATCGGATCGAGGAAGCGCCGGTGCAGGCCGACATCATATTCGCGCGCGTCCGACCGGTCGACCGCGAGCCAGTCCACGAAATCCGGATCGGCGGGGCCGCCCAGCCGTTGCAGCATGGCTTCCCATGCGGCGATGGTCGCGGTGCGCCAGGCGAGGGAATGGCGCGCGCCTTCGATACGGGCGCGGCCGGTGCCGTCCAGCCAGTCGGGCGGATCCTCCGCGAGCGTTTCCAGCCGCGCGCCGAGCCGCACCAGCGGCTGGCGGATCGCGGCCAGCGCCTCGCCCGCTTCCTGCGCCAGTTCCACGAAGCCGCCATCGAGCTGCGCCGCTTCCGTCTCGATCGCATAGCCCGCTTCCTGCCCGCCGCTTTCGTCACGGGCGTAGGTCAGCGCGCGTATGGCGGCGAGCAGCCGTTCCACCGGGCCGAACGGCTCCCCTTCCGCCAGCCGTTGCAGCCAGCCATCGGACGGCAGCGCCCCTGCGGCATCGGCGGCGAGGGAGATGGCGGCGCCGCCAGCCTCGTCATAGCTGGCGATATCGGCCAGCCGCGCGGCGAGGCCCCGGCGGCGGCCCCTGCCGCCCCGTTCCGGCCCCAATATCCAGCGCCGCAGTTCCACCGCTTCCTGCCCCGTGAGGGCGGCGGCGAAGGTGCTGTCCGCCGCGTCAAACACGTGATGGCCTTCGTCGAAGATGATGCGCGTGGGGCGCTGGGCATGGTCGCGGCCGCGCGCGGCGTTGATCATGACGAGGGCGTGGTTGGCGATGACCAGATCGGCTTGGGCGGAAGCGCGGGCGGCCCGTTCGATGAAGCATTTGCGGTAATGCGGGCAGCCGGCATAGACGCATTCGCCGCGCTGATCGGTGAGCGAGCGGATGGCGCGGGCGCGGAACAGGGAGCCGAGCCAGCCCGGCAGATCGCCGCCGATCATGTCCCCATCGCGCGAATAGGCGGCCCAGCGGGCCACGAGATGGGCAAGGATCGCTGCCCGCCCAGCGAAGCCGCCTTGCAGCGCATCTTCGAGATTGAGCAGGCAGAGGTAGTTTTCCCGCCCCTTGCGCACCACCACCGGGCGCGTGCCATCGGGCCGCCGGGCCGGCCAGGCGCGCGCGCTTTCGTGGCGGAGCTGCCGCTGGAGATTGCGGGTGTAGGTGGAGACCCAGACGGTGCCTTCCGCCTGTTCCGCCCATAAGGATGCGGGGGCGAGATAGCCCAGCGTCTTGCCGATGCCGGTGCCGGCCTGCGCCAGCAGGATATGCGGCGTGCCGCGCGTGGCGCGGAGGGTGAAGATATGCGCGGCGCCCTGCGCGTAATTGCGCTGCCCCTCCCGCTGTTCGGCGGCATCGCCGGTAAGGCGGGACAAGCGCGCGGCAATATCCTGCGGGTCGAGCGTGACCTGGCGCGGCTGGGGGCGGGGCGGGGCATCGTCCCATTCCGGCAGGCGGGAGAAGAGCCATTTTTCCGCCCGGTCCGGCCGTGCGATGTGGGGGGCGAGCACTTGCGCCCAGGGCCAGCGCAGGCGGATGAGCGATTGCAGGCTGCTCCACGCGCCTTCCCGTTCCGCCCATTCCGGATCGGCGCAGTGGCGCAGCAATTCGGCGGCGGCGGATTGCAGCAGGGCGGGGATATCCGCTTCCCCCGCCGGTTCCGGGAGGCCGAGGGCGTGGGAGAGGCCCTTGGGCGTGGGAACCACGAAGCGCGCGGGGTGGATGAAGGCGAACAGTTCCAGCACGTCCAGCCCCGACAGGTCGGGATAACCGAGCCGGCTGGCCACCAGCGGCGCGTTGAGCAGCAGCAGCGGGGTATCGGCCGCCGCCATGATCGCCTGCCCCTTGCCCACGGCGCGCGTATCGCCAGCGGGAGAGCGCAGCCATGTGCCGGAGTGGCTGGCATGGAGCGCCGGCAACGCCAGAGGCGGGGTGGGGGGAGCGGCGGGGGGCACCATGGAAATGTCGTGGCGAAGCGGGAACGAAAAGTAAACACGGGAGCGGCGCGATGCAGGCGGGACCGGGCCGGGCGGTAGCCTGCATGCGGGCCGTAACTTGACACTTACGTTGGGAAAAGTTGGATTTCAAAAAGGGGATGAGCTTGCCCGGAACAGGGGCGGACGGGCTTGGCTGAAATAGCGCGAAGGGGCGGTGTAGGACAGCCCGTTCCGCCGCCCGGCATGCCGCAATTGCCTTTATCATGCCATCGTTTCGCCGCATTTGACCATCGGCCCAGCCGGGATGATGAATGGTAAAAGCGTTAGAAAACAATGTTCTAACGCGCAGATGAACGGCGGATTACGGAACCGGCCGCGATTGTGGCGGGTTTTGTGACTGCTATGAACAAAAACATTCATCTGACTCGTAGCGCCGGTGCCGCGATTGCTGCGGTTCTGGCGCTGGCTACCACCCCCGTCCTGGCTCAGGACGCCGGAGCGCCCGTGCAGGCCCAACCTATTACCCCTCCGGCAGCAACTGCCACCCCGCCGTCGCCAGCCGCCACGACACAGGCGCGTGCCACTACGGCGCAGCCTTCCGCCACTACGGCGCAACCGGCCACGCCTTCGGCCACGACGACCCCGGCCACGCCAGCCACGACTGGCGGTGCAGTGACGCCGCGTCCGGCCACGACCACTCAGACGCCGACCCAGAGCACAACCGCCAGCGGCCAGACGCCGCGCGTGGTGATGGAGCAGCGCCCCGTGGTGCAGCAGGTATCGCCCGAGGCCGCTGCGCAGGATGAAGGGCGTCAGGCAGCGCCGCCGGCCGCCACGCGTGCCGCCCCCGCTGCGCCTCCGCGTGCGGAAGCTGCTCCTGCGGCCCCCGTGCGCAGTGAGCGGGCAGCGCCTGTTCCGGCGGCTCCGGTTTCGACTTCGTCCACATCGGCTGATGAAACCACCTCTTCGAGCGCGGTAACCGCGCCCACTGCTGCGGCAGAGGGCATGGCGCCCGTGAACGAGGCTGCGCCGGTCGAGGGTGCGGGAGCGGGAGACAGCTTCGGCGAAGCCGCGCCGGTTGCTGCCCCTGTGACCACCGAGGCGGCTGGCACGGACGGTGTGGCTGCCGGTAATGCGGATGCCGATCGCGCCGGGAGCATTCTGGGCCAGATCGCGCTGGGCCTCGCGGCGCTTGGTGCCGGTGCCTGGGCCATCATGGCGCTTCGCCGTCGCAAATCCGATCCGAAGCCGGCCCCGCAGCCGCAGGCTGTCGCCGCGCCTCCTCCGCCCAAGCCGGTGGTCGCTCCGATTGAGCGCGACGTCGCGGCAGCGCCGATGGCTGCCAGCTATGACCGCTTCGGCGCGCCGACCAGTGCCGCCACAGCGCGGAGCGCGGGCACGGTTGCCGCGACGGGTGCCGCCGTTACGCTGCCCCGCAGCCTGCCGGAAAGCTTCGAGGAGCGTGAGGCCCTGCTCAACCGGATGGTGGCGGCGAAGCCCGACCGGGCCAATCCGTTCCGCACGCCCAAGGCCCGCCGCTATCGGGCGCGGCTGATCCTGCAGTCGCTGGGCCGGAAGTTCGACCGCGAATCGATGATCGACCTCAGCCAGTATCCGAACAACTGGCCAGAACTGGCACGGCGCGATTTCGCCACCGCAGCCTGAACCCGCGACGGGTGAGGGGAGCGGGAAGGGGCGGCCCCGGCACGGGCCGCCCCTTTCTTATGCGTTGACGCGGAGGAGAGGGGCGGGAGCGTCAGCTCTTGCTCGTTCCCGCGCGCGGGGTGCATTGCCAGTTGGCGGGATCGTTCGCATCGCCGCTGCCGCCATAGCGCGCCATGTTGGGCCATGCGCAATGCGGGCGGACGAGGTCGGAATCCGCCTTCCGCCCGATCAGCCGTTCCGGAGCGGTGCCGCGTTCCACCCAGCCATCCAGCGCGTCGAGCAGGGCGACCTGATCCGCACCCGGCCCGCCCCGGCAGTGTTCCACGCCCGGCATCAGGAACAGGCGCATGCCATCCTTCGCCCCGGCGGTGGAAGCCTGAACCGACTGCGCGTAATCGATGGTGCCGACCGGGCTCGGGCCGGGATCGTTTTCCCCATGCCATAGCAACAGCTTGCCGCCGCGCTGGAAGAAGGGCTGCAATTGCGGGTCTTTCGCCTCGTAGGTTTGCGCGAAGGCGCTTTGCCGCACGGCCGGCACATCCTTGCGCGGATCGAACTTCGCGAAATCGACCTTGCGCCCATCGAACAGCAGCGGGGCGAGGGTCAGCAAGCCGCCGCCGCCGGTGGCATCCTCTCCCGCGCCGGCAGTGCCGACGAACAGGCTCCACCCCGGTTCGCCGCCACGGCTCATCGGGAACATCGCCCATTGCCCATCGGGCGCGTGGATGCCGTTATAGATCGTGCGGATCGCTTCCACCTGAGCGGGGGCGAGGCAGGTGGCGGTCTTTTCGCCCGAACATTCCAGATCGGCGGGGTTCCAGCGGCACTGGCGCGGATCGCCCACCAACCCGTCCTTCAACCCATCATCCGCATCGCAGGCGGCCAGCACCGACGATTGAACCAGTTTCAGATCATCGGCCGAGAAACCCCCGTTATTGCGGGCAAAAGTGTTGTTGCGCAGCACGGCGCTGGTCTGCACCTGCAGCGTATAGACGGGCGCGCCGGCGATGATGGCATCGTAATCTTCCGGGAAACGCTGCGCTTCCATCAGGGCCATGCGGCCGCCGGTGGAGCAGCCCTGGAAATAGGCGCGGCGATGCTGGGCATCGTAGGCGTTGGAGACGAGCTGCTTGCCAGCCACCGTCATTTCGTGGATCGCGCGCCAGCTGAAATCCGTGGCGGATTCCGGGTTGGTGGCCCAGCTATTGTCCCACGGGCTGGTGCCGGGATGGCCGCCATCCGTCTGCAAGGTGGCATAGCCCTTCGACAATGCTTCCGCCGCTGCTTCCAGCGTGACATTGCCGGCCCAGCCGCCGCCGCCGATGCCCAGCACCTTGCCGTTCCATTCCGCCGGGAGGCGATAGACCGCGCCGATGCTGGAACCCTGCGCGGGCGAGAGGGTGGCCGTGACTTCGCAATAATCCGGCAGGTCGCCCGTAGCATCGACCCATTTGGCAGACGCGTTGGCAGCGCCGAACCCGGCGGCATCCAGCGCCCCGCATCGTTCGCTATCCAGCGTCGCCAATACGGCCGCAGGTTCCTCCGGCGTTTCCTTGCCGCCTTGCGAGCAGCCTGCCGCCAGCGCGATCACCAGCGCCAGCGGGGCCATGCGTCCGATGCGCCGAGCCGCCATCAGGCGAGTTCCAGCCGTGCGATCCGCCATTCTCCGTTCTCCTTCACATATTCGGTGTGCATCTGCCGCCTTTCGGCATGGCGATGGCTGCCATGCCCTTGCAGACGGGCCATTTTTTCCAGTGTCGTGTGGCCGGTGAAATCCACTTCCCATTCCACCCGGCAGGGGTGGCGGGCGGTGGCTGACAGGCCGTCCGGCGCGAAATCCATTGCTGCTTCCGCCGCCGGATCGTCGGTGATGGAGCGCAGCGCGGCATCGAGCCGCACCGCATCCGCATGGGCGAGGAAGGCGCCGCAATCCGCGCCAGGGGCGCCGTTGAAGCGGCGCAGGAAGGCGCGGTGCAGCGACCCGATCGCGCGTTCATCCTCCAGCCGGGCGAGGCGGGCCAGCCGCTCGTCCCCCGCCAGCGCGGCGACGGGGGCGGCGATGGCGAACGGGGCCGCAACGATGCTGCCGGCCTTGAGGAAGGAGCGACGGTCGGTGCCGGAATGCTGAGCCATGATGATCCCTCTCTTTCCTGTCAGGCGCGGTCGAAGAAGCGGTCCACGTCGATGCGGCCGGCATGGCGGGCAAAGGCGCCCACCGCGCTCATCGAAAGACCCTCTGTCCCGCAGTGATAGCCGATGCCGGCATCGTGCATGGTGCGCATGTTGATGAGGATGGTGCCGAGCGTGCCGTTGCACGCCTCTTCCTGCCAGCGGACGAAATAGAGCTGGTCGCGGATCTTGATGAAATCGCCGCTGCCGCTCCATTCCGTGCCGCCATGGCCGCCGGGCGTGAAGATGATCCACGAGACGGTGTTGGGCGTGGAATAGAGATGCATGGAGGTGAGGCCGGGCGAATATTCCCAGGTGAAGGCGCGGCCCAGCATGTCGCGCGTGCGTTCATGCCGCCGGCGGCCCGGATCGGGGATGTCCGCCCCCGCGATGCTGCCGAACCATGTTTCCGCCCCCGCCTCGTTGGCGATATAGGGCGTGTTGAGATAGCCGCGAAAGGCGGTGGCCATGCCGCTGTCGAGATCGGCGACGACGATATGCCCGTCATGATCCGGCGCGCCTTCCAGCAGATGGCCGAAGATGAACACGCCGGGCATCGATTCCCACGCATTGTAGCGAGCGGTAGTCCACCCGCCCGCGCCATCCCTGCGCCATTGCAGCGTGTCCGCGCTTTCGAAGCGGTATTCCATCGCCGGGCCGCCATCGTAGCGGATGGCGAACTCCCGCCCCGCGAGATGGGCGGTGGGGGCTGTGCCATTGCCGGCCATGGGGCTGGGCTTGTCGAAGGCATGGCTGTTGGCCGCGACGACCGCGGCGACTTCGGCCGGCGACATCCTGTCCATGGTTTCGAGAGGGCGGTAAACGCGCCTTTCGCCTTTGCCGCCGCCTTCGATCTTGAGAGGTTCGGCACCCGTTTCCCCGAACGCCTCGAACCGGGCGATCTGGCCCAGCCATTCGCCCGTGCCGCGAAACATGTAATATTCCAGCTCGTCCGCGCCATTGAAGCCGAGGCGCAGCCCGACCTGTTCCAGCCGGTTCATATCCATCAGATACATGTGCCAGAGGCCGGAAAACTCCGCCTCCGTGCGGGTATAGGCGTAGATATCCTCCGTCAGCTGGATGTAGTCGGACGGGGCGGAATAGCCGCGCCCTTCCTTCAGCCGGTCCAGCTCCACCCAATGGCTGTAGGCGACGGAGGGGTAATAATCGATGGTGCGATGGCCGGTATCCTCCCGCCAGGCGATGGCGCGCCCTTCCAGCCGCAGTGTGGGGCGGTGGCGGCCCGGGGGAGGAGGTGCGCCGGCGGCGGCGACATAGCCGTGCCAGATGGCGCGGTTCACCTCGCGCGGCTGGGGTGCTGGCCCCTGGCCGAACCACAATTCGAACAGGGTGGCGAGATTGCTGCGCCGGTCCCAGGCGATCGCATGGGCCGTGGCGGTGCCGGGCACGAGATGCGCGATCAGGGTGACGTGATCGAGCGTGAGCGCGCCATAGCCCGCCTCTCGCCCGTCAAAACTGACGCGGTTGCCCGCGCCGAAATGCCAGACCAGATCGCCCGCGCCATCGCGAACGAAGCGGAGCACGGTGCCGGAAAGGTCCGTTTCCAGAGAGCCGGCGCTGCCCGGACCGCCAAGGGCCGGTGCGGCCAGCCGATCCGTGATCTGCGCTTCGCTGAGGCCCGAATAGGGATAACGGAACAGCGGCACGTCAGGATAGGCCTGTGCCATCGATTGACTCCCCCATGTCTGTTTTGCGGCAGAGTGCCACAGGCGGCGCGGGGCGCAAGGGCATTCCGCCGGGGGTATGGGGCGCGGCGTGGATCGTTACGCGATGCCGGGACTTGTAGTGGTGATGCCCCTGTCACGACGGATCGGCCGGTTTCCTTTTGATCGCGCGCTGCTGTTGCTGCTGATCGCGGGCGGCGTGTTTCTGGCAGGGCGCGGCTGGCTGGAGGAGCATCCGCAGCATAATCCCTGGGCCCCGCTGGACCTGCGCGATCCGCCGGGCTGGGCGACGCAGCGCAAGATCGCGGCACTGCGCGCCGATCCGGCAGAGTGCCGGGCGGTGCTGGCGCGCAGCGGGATCGCTTTTACTACGCTCGACCCGGCGGGAGAGGGGGCCTGCCGCAGGGAGGATCGCACCGTGCTGTCCGCAGCATCGCTCAGCCCCGCGCCGCCACCCACGACCTGCGCGGTGGCAGCGGGGTTCGAATTGTGGATGCAGCGCGGCGTGCAGCCCGCCGCGCGCGAATTGCTTGGATCGCCCGTGACGCGGGTGGAACATCTCGGCAGCTATAATTGCCGCCGCCTCTATGGCCGCGAGGAAGGGGCGTGGAGCCAGCATGCGACCGGCAATGCGATCGATATTGCGGGCTTCGTGCTGGAGGATGGGCGCAGGGTCACGCTGCTGGCGGATTGGGGCGAAGAGGGCGGGGAGAGCGATGAGGCGGCGTTCCTGCGACGCGCGCGGGACGAGGCCTGCCGCAGCTTCGGCACGGTGCTGTCGCCCGATTATAATGCCGCCCATGCCGACCATTTCCACCTCGACCAGCAGGCGCGCGGGCTGGGCGGGGTCTGCCGCTAGCCGGCGGAACGTAAGGGCGCATGGGCGCGTTGGGCGATTGCGGGCCGAGCCGGCCCCCTGTGTGACAGGAACGAGCGATGAAACATGTAGCCATAGCCTTGCTGGGATCGACCGCGCTGCTCGCCGCATGCGGCAATGATTCCACCCCGACCCCCGATCCGGCGGCGACGTCCACCACCGCCCTGCCTCCGCCAGCGCCGATCGACACCACCACCGCGACCGATACGCCTGTCGCCGCCGATGGAGAGGGCGCGCTGGGCCTGACCGTGGCGCAATTGCGCGATGCCGATCTGGTCGATGCCAGCGGCGCCGATCTGGGCGATGTGGAAGATGTGGTGCGCGGGCCCGACGGCACGATCGAAAGCCTGCTGGTGGAAATCAGCGATACCGATCCTGACCGGTTCGTGCATGTCCCGCTGGCCGGGCTGACCACGGTTCAGCAAGGCGATGACTGGGATGTGCGCGCCAATCTGACGCGGCAGGATCTGATGGACCTTCCCGAAGTCACTCGCTGATCGGGTGAGTGAACGATCTTCGCTGACAAGGCGACGAGCCTGACGCGGCCGGGCTGGCCGAGAGGCTAGCCCCCGCGCGTCACACCGGTTCGAGCGCGTAGCCGGCCGAACGGACGGTGCGGATCGGGTCCTTGCTGTTTTCCACCGTGATCGCCTTGCGCAGGCGGCGGATATGCACGTCGACCGTGCGTTCCTCTATCTCGCTGCCCGTGCCCCACACGGCGTCGAGCAACTGCCCGCGCGAAAAGACGCGGCGGGGATGTTCCATGAAGAACTTCAGCAGGCGATATTCGGTGGGGCCGATCTGCAACTGGCGCCCGCGCCGTTCAACCCGGTGCGCGACGGGATCGAGCTTGAGATCACCCGCGGCAATGGTTTCGCCGGCGAGGGCAGGGCGCACCCGCCGCAGCACGGCGGCAACGCGGGCCAACAATTCGCGCGGGGAAAAGGGCTTGGTCAGATAATCGTCCGCGCCTGTTTCCAGCCCGCGCACCCGGTCATCTTCCGCTTCCCGCGCGGTCAGCATGATGATGGGGACATGCGCGGTCGCCTTGTCGCGCCGCAGCCTGCGGCACACCTCGATCCCGCTCGTCCCTTCGATCATCCAGTCGAGAATGACCAGATCGGGCACGTCTTCGGCGGCCAGCACCAGCGCCTCGTCCCCATCCGGGGTGGTGCGCACGTCATACCCTTCATTCTCGAAACGATATTCGAGCAGTTCGGCAAGAGCCGTATCGTCTTCAACCAGCAACAGTTTGGGCGCGGACATAGATATCCCCTTTCCGCCCCTACAGCACTGTCACATGACGGTCTTGTGACAGGAATGGGTCAACGATCGATATCGTGCGGATAGGTGCCGACCGCCGCGAAATGCACCATTTCGGCAACATTGGTCGCGTGATCGCCGATCCGTTCGAGATTGCGGGCGACGAACAGCAACTGGGCGGCGGTGCTGATCGTGGCCGGATTTTCCATCATATAGCTGACGAGGTTGCGGAACAGGCTGTCATAGAAGGCGTCGACCTTCGCATCCCGCTCGATCACTTCGCGCGCCACGACAGGATCGCGCGCGGCATAGGCGGTCAGCACGTCATGCACCATTTCGGCGGCGACATCCGCCATGGCGGGCAGCAGCGTAAGCGGTTCGAAGCGGCTGCGCCCTTCGATGCGGCCGACCCGCTTGGCGATGTTCTTCGCATAATCGCCGATACGTTCCACCACGCCCGCGATCTTCAGCGCGGCGATGATCTCGCGCAGATCGTCCGCCATCGGGGAACGCAGGGCGAGCATCTGCACGGCCATGGCATCGACCTCGCTTTCCAGCGCATCGAGCTTGCGATCGCGTTCGACCACGGAGCGGCCCAGATCCTCGTCCCCGCTGAGGAGGGCCTGCATCGCTTCCTGGATGGCCAGTTCGGCGAGGCCGCCCATTTCGGCGATCAACCCGCGCAGGCGCGTGATATCCTCGTCGAATGCCTTGACAGTATGTCCCTGCATTTATCCGTACCGGCCCGTAATGTAATCCTTGGTCCGTTCTTCCCGAGGATTGGTGAATATTTCGGAAGTCTGGCCATATTCGACCAGATTTCCAAGGTGGAAAAAGGCAGTCCGCTGCGACACGCGGGCGGCCTGCTGCATGGAGTGCGTGACGATCACGATAGCATAACGGCCGCGCAATTCGTCGATCAATTCCTCGATCTTTGCGGTCGCGATCGGGTCCAGCGCCGAACACGGCTCGTCCATCAGGATCACTTCCGGTTCCACCGCGATGGCGCGGGCGATGCACAGGCGCTGCTGCTGCCCGCCGGACAGGGCGGTGCCGGAATCGGCCAGGCGATCCTTCACCTCTTCCCACAGGCCGGCGCGGCGCAGCGATTTTTCCACGATCTGGTCCAGTTCCGGCTTGCGTTCGGCAAGGCCGTGGATGCGCGGGCCATAGGCCACATTCTCGTAGATCGATTTCGGGAAGGGGTTCGGCTTCTGGAACACCATCCCGACCCGCGCGCGCAGCTGCACCACGTCCATGCCGGATTTATAGATATCGTCGCCATCCAGCTCGATACAGCCATCCACGCGGGCGGAGGCGATGGTGTCGTTCATCCGGTTCAGCGTGCGCAGGAAGGTCGACTTGCCGCAGCCGGACGGGCCGATGAACGCCGTCACATGTTCCGTGTGGATGTCGATCGAGACATCGTTGATCGCCTTTTTCGATCCGTAAAAGACCGAAACGTCGGTGGCGCGCATCTTGGGCGCGGAAAGGGCAGGGGTCTGGTTCACCATTTCTTCTCGAATCGGTTGCGCAGGTAGATGGCAACGCCGTTCATGATCAGGAGGAACGCGAGCAGGACGATGATCGCCGCGCTGGTCCGTTCCACGAAGCCGCGGTCGATTTCGTCCGACCACAGGAAAATCTGCACCGGCAGCACGGTGGCCGGATCGGTGAAGCCATCGGGCGGCGTGGCGATGAAGGCGCGCATGCCGATCATCAGCAGCGGCGCGGTTTCGCCCAGCGCGCGGGCCATGCCGATGATCGTGCCGGTCATGATGCCGGGCAGGGCCAGCGGCAGGACATGGTGGAACACGACCTGGATGGGGGATGCGCCCAGCGCCATCGCGCCGTCGCGGATGGAAGGCGGCACCGCCTTGATGGCATTGCGGCCGGAGATCACGATGACGGGCATCGTCATCAGCGCCAGCGTCATGCCGCCGATCAGCGGGGCGGAGCGGAAATTGGGGAAGATCCACAGGAACACCGCAAGCCCCAGCAAGCCGAAGATGATCGAAGGCACCGCCGCGAGATTGTTGATCGAAACCTCGATCAGGTCGGTCCAGCGGTTACGCGGCGCATATTCTTCCAGATAGAGCGCCGCCAGCACGCCGATGGGAAAGGCCAGCACCAGCGTGATGAGCATGGTGAGCATGGAACCCTTGAGCGCGCCCCAGATGCCGACCTGCTGCGAATCGCTGGCGTCGGAGCGGACGAGGAAGCCACTGTCGAACCGCTTCGCCAGCACGCCTTCGCGCTGGAGCCGCTGGGCGAGCGGCTGGAGCTGGGGGCGCCCGTCGCCGGCCATGGCCGCAGCCAGCCCGTCCGTCACCGGCAGCGAAAACTCCGCCTTGCCGCGCAGCAGCGAGGGCGTCTTCGCCACCTCCTGCGCCACCTGCCGCCAGGCATTGGGATTGAGCTGCGCGGCTGCGTCCTCGCCATAGGCGCGTTCCACGTTGAAGCGCACCACTTCGGGCAGGCCCTGGCTTTCCAGCGTGCGCACCGCCTCTATCTCGTCCACCCCTTCGGGCGGCAGCGACAGGCTGACTTCGGAGAAATCGACCGGCACCTTCATTTCCGCGCGCTGGAAGCCGCCAATGCCATTCACCGTCATGGTGACGAGCAGGAAGATCAGCACCAGCACGGACAGGACGATGGCGCCCAGCCCGGCGACACGGAACCGCCGTTCCGCCGCGTAGCGTTGCTTCAGCCGCCGTTCGAACGCCGGCGTGCGGGTGGGGGCGATGGTCTCACTCATAAGCTTCGCGGAACCGCTTCACGACGCGCAGGGCGATGAAATTGAGAGCCAGGGTGACGAGGAACAGCACGAAGCCAAGCGCAAAGGCGCTGAGCGTGGCCGGATGGTCGAAGCTGCCTTCGCCCGTCAACATGGCGACGATCTGGAAGGTGACGGTCGTCATCGCTTCCAGCGGATTGGCGGTGAGATTGGCGGCCGCCCCGGCGGCCATCACCACGATCATGGTTTCGCCGATCGCGCGGCTGACCGCCAGCATGACGCCCGCCACGATGCCGGGCAGGGCCGCCGGGATCAGCACGCGGCGGATCGTTTCGCTGGTGGTCGCCCCCATCGCCAGGCTGCCGTCGCGCATCGCATGCGGAACGGCTGCAATGGAATCGTCCGCCATGGAGGAGACGAAGGGAATGATCATCACCCCCATCACCAGGCCCGCTGCCAGCGCGCTTTCGCTGGAGGCGTTGGAAATGCCCACGGAAATAGCGAGGTCGCGGATGGCTGGCGCCACGGTCAGCGCGGCGAAATAGCCATAGACCACGGTCGGCACACCGGCGAGAATCTCCAGCGCGGGCTTGAGCCACCGGCGCCAGCGCGGGCTGGCATATTGCGTGAGGTAAACCGCGCTCATCAGGCCGAGCGGGATGGCGACGATCATGGCGATGATCGCGCCGATATAGATCGTGCCCCAGAACAGCGGCAGCGCGCCATAGCGCGACGGATCGGGATTGGTCGGGCTGCTCATCGGGTCCGGCCCCCAGACGGTGCCGAACAGGAAGTCGATCGGGTTCACCATCCCGAAGAAGCGGAAGGTTTCGAACACCAGGCTGACGAAAATGCCCAGCGTGGTCAGGATCGCGACCAGCGAGGCCAGCAGCAGCGCGGCCATCACCACGCGTTCGACCCGGGTGCGCGCGCCGAATTCCGGCTTCAGCCGCATGAAGGCGAAGGCGCCGCCGGCAAGGCCGATCGCCAGCGTGGCGGCGATGCCGACCCAGAAATAGAACTGCATCGCTTCCCGATACGGTTCGATCAGGGGGCGGGCGGCCGGGTTGAAGGTGGCAGGAGCGGTGCCGGCCGCGACGGCGCGGGCTTCTGCCAGCAGGGTTTGCCGCAGCAGATCGAAATCCGGCAGGTGTTCAGCCGCCGGGCTGGCCAGCACCGACATGGTGACGAGCTGGGGGGACACCACGCTCCACACCGCGGCGAAGATCGCCAGCGGCACCAGCACCCACAGGGCGGCATACCAGCCATGATAGGATGGCAGGGCGGCCAGCCGTGCGCCTGGGTTGGCATGGCGGAAGCCCCAGGCGCGGGCGCGCGCCATCACCCACGCCGCAAGCCCCAGACCGATGGCCAGAAGAAACAGGAAAGGGGACATTGCGCGCGGTGGCCCTTATTCGAAATCGGCGGCTGTCAGGGCCGGGAAGCTGGCGGTCGCCTGCTGGCTGCGCTGCGCCACATCGGCCGGGTTGGCCACCAGCCCGATCGCGGTGAGCGGGCCATCGGCATTCCACATCGTGGCCCACTGGGCGATGAAATCGCGCAGGCCGGGGATCGCATCCAGATGGGCGTTCTTCACATAGATATAGAGCGGCCGGGCACCCGGATAGGCGAAGCTGGCGATATTCTCGTAATTCGGCTCCACCCCGTTCATCGTCAGGCCGTTCACCTTGTCGATGTTCTCTTCCAGATAGGAATAGCCGAATACGCCGATGGCGTTGGAATTGCTTTCGATTTTCTGGACGATCAGATTGTCCTGCTCGCCCTGGTCGACATAGCCGCCATCATTGCGCAATTCGGTGCAGATCTGGTCGAAGCGATCCTCGTCACTTTCCTTCAGCGCAGCCATTTCCGGATCGGCCTTGCAGCCCGGGATCAGCACCAGTTCCTTCAGCGCGTCGCGCGTGCCGGAGGTGGAGGGCGGGCCGTAGACGAGGATCGGCGTGGCGGGGAATGACGGGTCGATATCCTGCCAGGTGCGGGCCGTCTGATCCTTGCCATAAGGCTTGGCGGCCAGCGCGCGATAGACCAGTTCCGGCGTCAGCGGGATGTCGATCCCGCCCTGCGATGCGGCGAAGGCGATACCGTCCAGCCCGACCTGGATTTCCGTGAACTCTTCCACGCCGTTGGCCTGGCATTTTTCGAATTCCGCCTTCGTCATCCGGCGCGATGCGTTGGCGATATCCGGCGTGTTGGCGCCGAGACCGGCGCAGAACAGGTTGATGCCGCCGCCCGAACCGGTCGATTCGATGATGGGCGACCGGAATTCGGGATGCGCGCGAGAGAACGCCTCCGACACCAGCTTCGCGAAAGGATAGACGGTGGAGGACCCCACGGCGCGGATCGAATCGCGGCTCTGCGCCTGGCCGCCGCCGCATGCGGACAGCGCCAGCGCGGCGCCGGCAAGCAGCATGGCCGGAAGGGTCTTGCGTGTCATCGGGTACACTCCTGCACGTCGGGCATGGGGGCGCCGCTGGATGGGCGCATGGGAACACGCGGCTTGCGAACCCGCGATAGGGCCCCGTTGTTGAAGTTATGTGACAGCTTCATGACATGGCGCCCGTTCATGGCACGGGTGCGGCATCTTCGACAACCATTGGCAGCCGCACGGTGACGGTGGTGCCATCACCCTGCCTGCTGGCGATGTCGAGCCTGCCGCGATGTCTTTCCACGATATGCTTCACGATCGCGAGGCCGAGGCCGGTGCCGCCCGCCGCCCGGCTGCGGCCGGGATCGGTGCGATAGAAGCGCCGGGTGAGATGCGGCAGATGTTCGGGCGCGATGCCTTCGCCCCGGTCGCGCACCGTCAGCACCACCATGTTGCGATCATCCGGTGCGAGCGTGACCGTTACGGGCTGATCGGCAAGGCCGTATTTCAAGGCGTTATCGACCAGATTTCGCACCAGTTGTTCAAGCTGCCGCCGGTCGCCCCGGATGGGGATCGCGCCATCTGGCAAGGCCAGTTCCAGCCGCTGCGTCCGGTCCGGCCCGGCGCCGTCGCGCGCCGATTGCGTGACGAGGGGGGTAAGGTCCAGCCTCTCGCGCGGCTGGTCATGCTTTTCCGCTTCCACCTGCGACAGCGACATCAGATCGTCGACCAGTGCCTGCAGTCGCCGCGCCTCCCTCAACACCGTGCCGTGGAAACGCTGCACCCGGGCCGGGTCCATCGTGTCCCCTTCCTCCACCAGCGTATCAACATAGCCGATGATGGAGGCGAGCGGGGTGCGCAGCTCGTGGCTGGCATTGGCGACGAAATCGGTATGGGCGCGGCTGACATCGGCCTCCGCCGTGCGGTTGACCAGTTCGATCAACCAATAACGCCCGTCGATGGGCTGGCGGCGCATTTCCCAGATGCTGCGGGCGGAAGTCAGGCCCTGGATCGTGGCGCTGCCCCCTTCCGGGCGGGAGAGAATGTCCACCGCTGCCGGATGGCGGAAGGCGACGCGCGCATCCTGCCCCACGACATGCTGTCCGAAATCCTCCCGCGCCGCGGCATTGGCCACGATGATGCGGTTTCCGTCCAGCATCAGCATCGGCAGGCCCGAATGTTCGATCAGGTCGCGCATGCCGGTGCGGGTCAGCCGCACACGGTCCGGCTCCAGCGGATCGGCGGGGGGCGGGGGCGGCGGGGTGGAGATCCACAGGGTGAAGATCCAGACCGCCAGCGCCAGCAGCACAAGGCCGATCCCGGCCCCGCCCACGATCATGGCGATGCCGGTAACCACCGCGATGGCGATCCCGGCAAAGGGAAGGGTCCGCGCCTGATTCATCGCGCGTGCCCTAGACCAGCCGTATGACAGCTTCCAGACTGAAAGGTGAGGTTCAGGATTGGGGAGGCGCGGAGAAGGGGTAAGTCTGTATGGTGACCCCTACGGGAGGGGCCATTAGGCCCCCTTTGAGCCACCATTTTTCAATCACTTAGGCACGTCTGGTTTTTGACTTGTATCACAAACTCGTTACCCATTCCATTGGCATGTAACTTTAGCGCGCATGGTGGAGCGGCATAAAATCTGCCATAAAACAAGCTCGTTGCGCCAACCTGCTTTGTGAAGGATGCTAATGTTCTGGTGGGATTGGACAGGCAGGCAGAGACTTGCAATCTTCTTTGTAATGTTGGGAATTGCCGCTGCCCCTTGGGTGTTACTGGGTTGGTTTCCGGGTGAATTGAGGGCTTTTTTAGGTGGAACTGCATTCCTGATGATCCCGCAACTTATGGGATGGATGCTACTAATCGGCTTCAAAAGTAAAGTGATGCCAATGCGCGGAGGGAAGGCTTCACTTGACGATGATCCGGTTACATTTTGGTTTGTCGCTTCATGTTATAGCGGATTGCTGGTTTTTAGTCTCTGGATAATTCTGATGATCTCCATAGACATTATCAAAGAGGGTCTTGGGTGACCGCTTAGCTCCGATGTCAGTTCCAAGTTGGGTAGCCAGATGTCCAGTGATGATACTGCCAAACTCATGGCAATGCTGGCGAAAGAGCGAGGGCTTCCGCTCGACAAAATCAGCCCGTCATCCCGGCTTCTGGAAGACCTTGGAATGGACGGTGAAGATGCGGTGGATTTCTTCATATCGGTCCAGCAGTTCGGGACTGATCTAGCGGCCCTGCAAGCCCGCTGGGGCGATCACTTCGGCCCGGAAGGCTTCTCATTGTGGAATGGGCTGGTGATCCTGCCCGCCGCGATCATCGGAGGCGGCGCAGCGGGATTGCTCAATCTAGGTATTTGGGGCGGGTTGGCCATCACGGTTGCGCTGCTGGCGTTGTCGCTATGGTTGATGAAGAAATGGGAGCCAGAAGACCGGACAGTCCCCATTACCGTTTCGGATGTAATCGCAGCGGTTGAAGCGGGTAAATGGCCAGCGATAAAATAGAGGTGTGGATGTCGATCTATAAAAGATCATGGCGGTTTGCCTTCTGGGTGCTGGTCGTGTTTTTCACATTTCCGCTATAGATCACAGTTTTAGAACGGTAGCTGGGGACAACGGGTTTCATAATCGTAGGCGCGTTCTGGCTTAGTCACGGGCTTGTTATGATGTTTTATTTTCGGTGCTCTGAATGTGGACTTTCTCCCTTCCAAAGTAACAAGGGGTTCGTTGCAATTTCCACGCCGTGGCGACGCAAGACATGCGGACATTGCGGACACGATCACACTTTGCCCAGCCCTGTTAAACACTGATCGCACAGGGTCGATTATTCCGCGTCCCGGCCCGGCTGATGGCGGTCTGGGACTTGGCAAGCTGCTGGGCTCCGGAACGGCGGAAGGTATCCAAGCGACGGCTATCAAGGGCTTGGTCCACGGCATCGGCGATTTGGCGGGCAACGCGGGCGTCCTGCCCGCCCGATACGTTCACGTTGACGCTGGGGGCATAGGTGTTGGACAGGCTCGAGCCGAAGCGTCCGCCCGTGGCGAAGGCGGGGGCTTGCCGCTGTTGATCGCCTCCAGCAGGGGCAGATGCTTCCGGGTCGCCTTGGCGTTCATGACATATTCCCCATTACTGGCCATGATGGGGAGGCTGTCCGATCTGCAATGTGCGGTGGGGGCTTCCTTGGGATGGGAGAGCCCAGCGCACGGCGAACAAACTTTTTGCCGGCTGTCGACAAGGTGGAGCGCCCCACGCGGGTAATAGGGGTAAAGTGTCGCCGCGCTTCAGCAGCTGTTGCATATCAACCATCTTTCCATGCCTATTTTATCACGGAATTGTGACCAGTGGGCATGTCCAAATGTCTGAAAACCACCGTTTCCGCCCTACTCAGGGATATCCGGTGATTATGGTGACCCCTACGGGAATCGAACCCGTGTTTCAGCCGTGAGAGGGCCGCGTCCTGACCGCTAGACGAAGGGGCCTTGCCGTTCCTGTCCTGCCAGGAAATCGCATCGGAGTGGTGACCCCTACGGGAATCGAACCCGTGTTTCAGCCGTGAAAGGGCCGCGTCCTAACCGCTAGACGAAGGGGCCACTCGCGATGCGAGCGGCGCAATTAGTTGGGGGGATCGAAGCGGTCAACCCCTGCCGCGCAGGTTTTTCAATTAATCGCAAATCAATCCGCCCAGGCGGCATCTTCCAGGTGCAATTCCGCCTTCGCCACGCTGCCCCAATCGTCGATCTTCACCCGCCCGGCGAGCCACAGGCGCCGGTCGCGCGCGCCGTGCAACAGCGCCTGCCCCAGATCGGTGGAAGCGAGGCGGAAGCCGATCGCCTTGAAGTTGCCGCCATCCATGCCGGATGCGATGACGCGGACATGGTCCGTGCCGACAAGATCGGCCTTCACGAGTCGCAGCGGTCCCACCGCCACGCGCGGGCCGGGCCAGCCCATGCCGAAGGGGCCGGCCTGTTCCAGCGTTTCCACCAGTTCCGGCGTCAATCCGCGCGGGGTGAGGGCGAGGTCGAGCAGCGTTTCCTGTTCCCCGGCGGCGCGGGCCACGGCCGGGGCCAGCCTCTCTTCCATCCAGGCGGAGAAATCTTCCAGCCGATCAGCATCGATCGTCAGCCCGGCCGCCATGGCATGACCGCCGCCGGCGACCAGCAAGCCGGCATCGCGCGCCGCGATGATGGCAGCGCCAAGATCGACGCCGGGAATGGAGCGGCCCGAGCCCTTGCCCTGGCCCGTTTCCTCGTCCAGCGCGATGACCAGCGCGGGCTTGCCGGTGCGTTCCTTGATGCGTCCGGCGACGATGCCGATCACGCCGGGATGCCATCCCCGGCCCGACAGGATGAGGGTGGAGCGGTTGTGCTGCGCGGCGCCCTGCGCTTCCGCCGCTTCCTGCACTGCTGCTTCGATGGCGCGCCGTTCTTCGTTCAGGCGCGACAATTCCTCCGCGATCATGCGCGCTTCGTCGGGATCGTCCGTCGTCAGCAAGCGCACGCCGAGGCTCGCTTCGCCTACGCGCCCGCCTGCATTGATGCGCGGGCCGAGCGCGAAGCCGCAATCGCTGCAGGTCGGCGCGCGGGTCAGCCTGCTGGCGTCGATCAGGGCGGCGAGGCCGATATTGTCGCGGCGGCCCATGATTTTCAGCCCCTGCGCCACGAAGGCGCGGTTGAGGCCGCGAATGGCCGCCACATCCGCCACGGTGCCGAGCGCCACCAGGTCGAGCAGGCTCATCAGATCGGGTTCGCGCTGCCCCTTGAAGAAGCCGCGCCGCCGCAGGGTGCGCACCACGGCCACCGCCAGCAGGAAGGCGACGCCGACCGCCGCGAGATGGCCGTGCGAGGCCGCGTCATCGCTTTCGTCCAGCCGGTTGGGGTTCACCAGCGCCAGCGCGCGGGGGAGTTCGGCGACGCATTTGTGATGGTCGACCACGATCACATCGACCCCGGCATCGTGCGCGGCGGCCAGCGCCTCATGCGCCATGGCGCCGCAATCCACCGTCACCACGAGGGTGGAACCTTCCTGGCCCAGCCGCACCAGCGCCTCGCCACTGGGGCCATAGCCTTCCAGCAGACGGTCGGGGATGTAATGGCGCGCGTCGTGCCCCAGCATGCGCATCAACCGCACCAGCAGCGCCGCACTGGTCGCGCCATCCACGTCGTAATCGCCGTAGATCGTGACCGTTTCGTAAGACAGGACCGCTTCCGCCAGCCGTTCCGCCGCTGCGTCCATGTCGCGGAATATGGACGGGTCGGGAAGGAATTCGCGCAGACTAGGCCGTCGATGCGTGGCCAGGTCTTCGCGCGATACGCCGCGCGCCATCAGCAACTGGCCGACGATATCGTCTTCCAGCCCAGCGACGCCGCCCGCCAGTTCCATATTGCCGCCACGCCACCGCCAGGCCTTGCCGGTAAGCGATCGCTGAATGCCGAAAACTGCGGGGCGAGTGGCCATGGTGCAGATGTAAGCGACCGCCAGTCGGGGGGAAAGGCCCCTGTGGCTCCCATGCACAGCTGATGCGGCTGGACCTGTTGCAGCGCGCGTTGCGGCGCAGGCTGATGGCCGGTGGGCGCGCGCCGCTGCGCCTCAACCGCCACGATCCGATCGGCAAGGGGCTGGACTTCACCGAGCTTGACGCGATGGCGGAGCTGCTGTGGAATGCCTCCGCTGGCTGAAGCCCGGTGGAGATTTGCGATGTCCGGCACGATCCTGGCCGTGGCCAGCCACCCTGTTCATGCCTTCACCAAGCCGCTCCGCGCGGCCATCCGCCTGCTGCCAGGGCTGGGTGTCGCGGGTGATGCGCATTGCGGCACGACGGTGCGCCATCGGTCGCGCAGGGCCGTGACGCCGGATGCGCCCAATCTGCGGCAGGTCCATCTGCTGCAAGCTGAATTGCTAGAGGGGATGCGCGCGGCCGGCTTCGCCGCCACGCCGGGCATGATGGGCGAAAACGTCACCACCTGCGGCATGGACCTGCTGGCCCTGCCGCGCGGCGCACGGCTGCTGCTGGGAGACGATGCGGTGGTGGAGGTGACGGGGCTGCGCAATCCCTGCCGCCAGATCGACGACCATATCGGCAGCGGCGCGATGGCCGCCACGCTGGGGCGGGCGAGGGATGGGTCGCTGATCCGCAAGGCCGGCGTGATGGCAGTGGTGGTGGCGGGCGGCGAGGTGCGGGCGGGCGACCCGATCGCGCTGGCCTTTCTGCCGCCCGATCCGCAGCTGCTCGCGCCCGTATAGAAACGGCGAGCGACGCGGCCGGCAGGGCCCGGGCCGCGTCGCTTCACGCATTTCCGAGCGGTTTAGCCCCCTGCTGGCTGGCCCAGTGTGGCGCCATTGGCGGCGCTGAGGATGGCGCGCACGCTGGCGGTCGCCACATCGTCGTCTATGCCCACGCCCCAGACGACGCGGCCATCGGGCGCGAGGCATTCCACATAGGCGGCCGCGCGGGCATCGGTGCCGCTCGCCAGCGCATGTTCGGTATAGTCGAGCACTTCCAGCTTCAGCCCGAACGCTTCTTCCAGCGTGGTCAGGACCGACGAGATCAGCCCCTTGCCGCGTCCGGAAACGCTTTGCGCCTGTCCGTCCACCTCGATTGTGCCGGCAAAGATGCGCGTGCCGTCCGCTGCCCGGCTCTCGTCATAATCGACCAGCCGGTAACGGCGCTTGTCGACCTTCACGAAATAGGTGTGGCGGAACGTGTCCCAGATATCTTCCGCATTCAGTTCCCGGCCCAGATCATCGGCCAGATGCTGCACATGGCGGGAGAAATCGGCCTGCAACCGCTTCGGCAGCTTCAGCCCCTGTCCCTGTTCCAGCACCCAGGCGAAGCCGCCCTTGCCGGACTGGGAATTCACGCGGATCACCGCCTCGTAATCGCGGCCCAGATCATGCGGGTCGATCGGCAGGTAAGGCACGCGCCACAGCTCGTCATTACGGGCCTGCTGCGCCTCCAGCCCCTTCTTGATCGCGTCCTGATGGCTGCCGGAAAAGGCCGTGAACACCAGTTCGCCGCCATAGGGGTGGCGCGGGTGGACAGGGATCTGGTTGCAATATTCGACCGTCTCTATGATCTGGTCGATATTGGAAAAATCCAGCCCTGTATCAATGCCTTGTGTGTACATGTTGAGAGCGACTGTGACGAGGCAGCAATTGCCCGTCCGCTCCCCATTGCCGAACAGGCAGCCTTCGATCCGGTCCGCGCCGGCCATCAGGCCCAGTTCGGCCGCGGCCACGCCGGTGCCCCGGTCGTTATGGGTGTGCAGGCTGATCGATGCGGCTTCCCGGTTGGGCAGGTTGCGGCAGAAATATTCGATCTGGTCGGCATAGACGTTCGGCGTCGCTGCCTCCACCGTCGCGGGCAGGTTCAGGATCAGCGGCCGTTCGGCAGTGGGCTGGAGGATGTCCATCACCGCCTCGCACACCTCCAGGCTGAAATCGAGTTCGGTGGTGGAAAAGGTTTCCGGCGAATATTCGAAATGCCAGTCCACATCGGGCCGCTTCGCCGCTTCATCGCGCAGCAGTTTCGCGCCGTGGACGGCGATCTGCTTCACTTCCTCGCGGCTCATGCGGAACACGATCTCGCGCCATGCGGGGCTGAGCGCATTGTAGAGATGTACGATGGCGCTGCGCGCGCCTTCCAGGCTTTCGAAGCTGCGGCGGATCAGATCCTCGCGCGACTGGGTCAGCACCTGCACCGTCACATCGTCCGGCACGCGGCCCGATTTGACGAGGGTGGAGATGAAATCGAACTCCGTCTGCCCGGCGGCGGGGAAGCCTACCTCGATCTCCTTCACGCCGATCTGCACCAGCATGTCGAAGAAGCGGTTCTTCTTCACCGCATCCATGGGATCGATGATGGACTGGTTGCCATCGCGCAGATCGGTGGACAGCCAGCGGGGCGGGGTGGTGATGGTGCGGCTGGGCCACTGCCGGTCAGGCAGGTTGACCGGCGGAAACGGCCTGTATTTGCGGCCCGGTTCTTTCAACATCGTCATGATGGTGCCTTATCGCTTGGCGCGCGCGCGGCAAGAGGCGCATCGCCATTTCGACCATGGGGTATGAAATCAGCCCTTAGGCGAGTGCCCGCGCCGACAGGGCGCATGGCAAATGGACACGCCTAAGGGCGCGTAAGTCGAAGCAGCGATAGAAGCGCGCGACAAGCCATTGCGAGGGGCAGATAGCGCGGGTGGCTGGAATTGTCCAGCAAAGCCGCTCCGCCCCCTGCCAGAGACAAGGGCCGGAGCGGTGACAAAAGCGATTACTGCTTTTCGAAAGCGGCGGTGATTTCCAGTTCCACCTCGTCCGACACCATGGGCAGGAAGGTGGTGATGCCGAAATCGGACCGCTTGATGGTCGCTTCGCCTTCGAACCCGATGGTGAGCTTCTGGCTCATCGGATTGGCGCCCGCGCCGACGAATTCGGCCTCGATGGTGACCGGCTTGGTCACGCCATTCAGCGTCAGGTCGCCGGTGATGTTGGCCTTGTCATCGCCCGTCACCTGGACGGCGGTGGAAACGAAGCGGGCGGGGGCCGGCTGGGGGCCGAAGAAATCGGCCTTTGCACCATCGGCGCCGGGGCGCAGCAGATGATCCTTCAGCCCGGCGCTGGCCACCGTGACCGAAGCGATCGGGATCGTCATGTCCACCTTGGCGGCCGACAGATTTGCGGGATCGATTTGCAGAGTGCCCGAAATCTCGCCGAACAGGCCGAGATAATCGTTGAAGCCGAAATGGTTGATGCGCCAGCCGACAAGGGTGTGGCCCGCATCGGCGCTGTAGGTGCCGGCCTGCACCCGTGCCGGATCGTCCGCGCCCGGCTGACCCTGCGCATGAAGGGTGCCGATGGAAGCAGCGGCAAGGCCGGCCGCGGCGAGCAGTGTGTAAGACCATTTACGCATCGTTCAAACTCCCATGAATCTTGTCCCGGCAGTCTGGCGTGCCGGTTTGACAAAGTCCACAAGGAAGCGCGCGAGTCTTATCCGCAGCGGAACAGCTTGATCCGGCCGTCTTCCCCCGTCTCCACATTCAGGCGATCGGGCCGCAGATCCTGCGTCACCACGGCGCCCGGCTCTATATCGCGGATGCGGTCTTGACCTGCCGCGCTGGCGATGTCGGCCTTGACCGTTTCGGTAGGCAGCACGTTGAGGAAGCGGCCCAGCTGGTCCGCTCCGCATTGGTCGGCAAGCGGTTCCCCGCTGTTGAGCTGGGGCGCCTCAGTTGCGGCGGGCTGGGCCGGCACGGTCGTCTGTCCGGCTTTATCAGCCGCATTATCGGACGCGTTCTGCGAACAGGCGGCGAGCGCCATCAGCGTGGCGGCGGCGAGGAAAGGGCGCATGGCAAGATCCGATGCAAGGGCTGCACGGATAATTGCCCGGCACCGGGAGCGGTTCCGGTTTCCTGTGCCCGGTACAAATGAAAACCGCGGCGCTCACCGGCCATAAGGGCAGGGAGCGCCGCGGCTTCGGAACCATCGGCATGATCTTGCGGGCAGGTTGCTGGCGGTCGCCCGCCAGCCATGCCCGGACGATCAGTTCTGTTCCTTGTCCACCAGCTTGTTGGCGCCGATCCACGGCATCATGGCGCGCAGGCGAGCGCCGGTCTGCTCGATCGGATGGGCTTCGGCGGCCTTGCGGCTGGCCTTCAGTTCCGGCTGGCCGGCGCGGTTGTCGAGCACGAAGTTCTTCACGAAACGGCCGGACTGGATATCGGCCAGGACGCGCTTCATTTCCGCCTTGGTTTCTTCCGTGATGATGCGCGGGCCGGTGGAGATATCGCCATATTCCGCAGTGTTGCTGATGGAATAGCGCATGTTGGCGATGCCGCCTTCATACAGCAGGTCCACGATCAGCTTGGTTTCGTGCAGGCACTCGAAATAGGCCATTTCCGGCGCATAGCCGGCTTCCACCAGCGTTTCGAAACCGGCCTGGATCAGATGGGTGATGCCGCCGCACAGCACGGCCTGTTCGCCGAACAGGTCGGTCTCGCACTCTTCCTTGAAGTTGGTTTCGATGATGCCGCTGCGGCCGCCGCCGACGCCGCTGGCATAGGCGAGCGCCACGTCATGCGCATTGCCGCTGGCATCCTGATGCACCGCGATCAGGCAGGGCACGCCGCCGCCCTTCTTGTATTCGCCGCGCACGGTATGGCCCGGGCCCTTGGGCGCGATCATGATGACGTCGATGTCGCCCGGCGCCTCGATCAGGCCGAAATGGATGTTGAGGCCGTGGGCGAAGGCGAGCGCCGCGCCCGGCTTCATGTTGCCCTTGAGGTCGTTTTCCCAGATCGCGGCCTGGTGTTCGTCAGGCGCGAGGATCATCAGGATATCGGCCCAGCCGGCCGCTTCCTTGTTGCTCAGCACCTTGAAGCCGGCGGCTTCTGCCTTCTTGGCCGAAGCGGAGCCGGGGCGCAGCGCGATGGCGACGTCCTTCACGCCGGAATCGCGCAGGTTCTGCGCATGGGCATGGCCCTGGCTGCCATAGCCGAGCACGGCGACCTTCTTGTCCGTGATGAGGTTCAGGTCGCAATCGGCGTCGTAATAGACTTTCATTTTCATCCCTTCCGTCGCCCCTGCAATGGCGGGGCCCAGATAAGTTCGCGCGTGGCGAATGGTTGGATAGGCTCCTGCCTGTGCAGGAGCGACGATAAAATTGCTATGGGCGGATCAGGCCGCCTCGGCCCCTCGCATCATGCCCACTATCCCGGTGCGGCCGACTTCGACCAGCCCCAGTTCGCGCATCAGGGCGATGAAGGTGTCGAGCTTGTCCGGCGCGCCCGTCAGTTCGAAGATGAAGCTGGACGTCGTGGTGTCGACCACCTTGGCGCGGAACACATCGGCGAGGCGCAGCGCCTCCACCCGGTTTTCTCCCTTGCCCGACACTTTCACCAGCGCCAGTTCCCGTTCCACATGCGGGCCGGCTTCCGTCAGGTCCGTGACCTTGTGGACGGGGATCAGCCGTTCCAGCTGCGCCATGATCTGGTCGATCACCGGCGGCGGGCCATTGGTGACGATGGTGATGCGGCTGATCGCGTGATCTTCGCTGATATCGGCCACCGTCAGGCTGTCGATATTATAGCCGCGCGCGGTGAACAGGCCGGCGATCTTGGCCAGAATCCCGGCCTCGTTATCGACCGTGACCGCCAGGACATGGCGTTCGGATTCGTTGGGTTGGATCTTCATCACACCAGCGCCTTCGCTTCGTCGTCCATCGTGCCGCCATGGGCATCACCATACAGCAGCATCTCGGTGTGGGCCGCGCCGCTCGGGATCATGGGGAAGCAGTTCGCCCCCTTGCAAACGCGGCAATCCACCATCACCGGGCCATCATGGTCCATCATCGCGCGGATGCCGGCATCCAGTTCGCTTTCATCATGGATGCGGATGCCCTTCCAGCCATAGGCCTGCGCCAGATTGACGAAATCGGGCAGGCTGTCCGAATAGGAATTGGAATAGCGGCTTTCATAGGTCAGTTCCTGCCACTGGCGGACCATGCCCATATATTCGTTATTCAGGATGAACACCTTGATCGGCAGGCGGAACTGCGTGGCCGTGCCCATTTCCTGGATGTTCATCTGAATGGACGCTTCGCCCGCAATGTCGATCACCAGCGAATCCGGGTTGCCGAGCTGCGCGCCGATGGCGGCGGGCATGCCATAGCCCATCGTGCCCAGGCCGCCGCTGGTCAGCCAGCGATTGGGGCCGAAGAAACCGAAATACTGCGCCGCCCACATCTGGTGCTGGCCGACTTCGGTGGTGATGATCGGATCACGTTCCCGCGTCAGTTCGAACAGGCGCTGGATCGCGCGCTGCGGCATCAATTCGCCCTTGGGGCTGGGGAAGGCGAGACTGTCCTTCCCGCGCCAATCGGCGATGCTGGCCTTCCATTCGGCAAGGTCCGCCGCCTGCCGGTCGCCCCAGGCTTCCAGCAATTGTTCGAGCACCGCGGCGCAATCGCCCACGATGCCGAGATCGACGGGCACCACCTTGTTGATGGAGGCGCGGTCGATATCGATGTGGATCTTGGTCGAATCCGGCGAAAACGCATCGAGGCGGCCGGTCACCCGGTCATCGAAACGGGCGCCGATATTCACCATCACGTCGCACTGGTTCATCGCCAGATTGGCTTCGTAGGTGCCGTGCATCCCCAGCATCCCCAGCCAGTCGGCATGATCGGCCGGGAAGGCGCCGAGGCCCATCAGCGTGGAGGTGACGGGCGCGCCGGTGCGGCGCTGCAATTCGCGCAGCAATTCCGTGGCGCGCGGCCCGGAATTGATGACGCCGCCGCCGGTGTAGAAGATCGGGCGCTTCGCATTGGCGATCAGGTCGACCGCTTCTGCGATTTCCTCCGCCGCGGCCAGCGTGCGCGGCTGATAGCGGCGGGGCCGCTGCGGCGCGCCGTCATGCAGGCGGGCGGTGGCGACCTGGACGTTCTTGGGGATGTCGACGACGACCGGGCCGGGGCGGCCCCTGGTCGCGATCTCGAACGCCTCGTCAATCGTGGCGGCGAGTTCGGACGGGTCCTTCACCAGATAGTTATGCTTGGTGCAATGCCGCGTCAGGCCGATCGTGTCCGCTTCCTGAAAAGCGTCGGTGCCGATCAGATTGGTCGCGACCTGGCCGGTGATGACGACCAGCGGGATCGAATCCATGAAGGCGTCGGCGATGCCGGTGATGGCGTTGGTCGCGCCCGGACCGGAGGTGACGAGCACCACGCCCGGCTTGCCGGTGGAACGGGCATAGCCTTCCGCCGCGTGGGCGGCGCCGGCTTCGTGCCGGACCAGGATGTGCCGGATGCGCTGGTCGGAGAACAGCTCGTCATAGATCGGGAGCACCGCGCCGCCGGGATAGCCGAACACATATTCGACGCCCTGACGAACCAGGCTTTCGATCAATATCGCAGCGCCGCTGCGTTCCTCGCTCACAATACCACCTCGTATCCAATGCCGACCTGCGGGCAGGGCGGCCTTATCAAAAAACGGACCCGGCGCGATAGGGGTCGCGCCGGGCCGCTCCTCTCCAAATCCAGTGCGGAACGGATTCCGCTTCGGGAGCAGCGGCTACGCGACATGAAATGTCATGTCAACAGCGCATCGGGGAATAATATTTCAAGCGCGGCGTTCGGATCGACATTTTCTGGCGCCATCCTGATCCAATCCGGCGGCGGCTGGTGGCGCAGCCAGGTGAATTGCCGTTTCGCATAATTGCGCGTCGCCTGCTGGCCGCGCGCCATGGCTTCGTCCCGCGACCATTCGCCGCGCAGCCAGCCGGCGATTTCGGGCACCCCGATGGCGCGCATCACCGGCAGGTCGGGGTTGAGGGCGCGGGCCAGCAGGGCCTCCACTTCCTCCACCGCGCCGCGTTCCATCATCCGCTCGAAACGCAGGTCGCAGCGGGCGTAGAGACGGGGCCGGTCGGGCAACAGGATCAGGGGGCGGAGCGCGATCCGATCGGCGATCCCGCCCTCGCGCCGCTGCTGCCAATGGGCGAGCGGGTGCCCGGTCGATCGCACCACCTCCAGCGCCCGCGCCACGCGGGTGGCGTCCGCCGGGTTGAGCGCGGCGGCGCGTTCCGGGTCCTCGCGGCGCAGCGCCTCATGCGCTTCTGTCACAGGCAGGGCGCGCACGGCCTCGCGCACCGCAGGGTCGATGGCGGGGATGGGCGCGATCCCGTCCAGCAGGGTGCGGATATAGAGGCCCGTTCCGCCCACCAGCACCGGCACGGCGCCTTCGTCGTGAAGCCGCGCGATTTCCGTCCGCGCCGCCGCCGCCCAATCTGCTGCGGAGCACGCCTGCGCCCCGTCCCAGCCGCCGAACAGCACATGCGGCACGCCGCCCATCTCTTCGGGCGAGGGGCGGGCGCTCAGCACCGAGAGGTCGCGATAGACCTGCGCGCTGTCGGCATTGAAGATCGCCGCCGGCTGGCCCCGTGCGATCAGTCCCTGCGCCAGCGTGACGGCCAGATCGCTCTTGCCGCTGGCGGTCGGCCCTGCGATGAGCGCCACCGCTTTTCGATCCGGAGATTGCCCTGTGCTCATTGCGAGGCTGATAGCAGACCCCGCCACGCTGGAAACGCGTCTCGACGCAGCCACCGCCGCCCTGGAGGCGGAAGGGCTGAAGCTCGCCGGCGCGCAGATGCTCGATTTCTGCGGAGAGGTGTTGCAGCTCATGCTCCCCTCCGATGACGAGGCGGCACTGCGGCGGGTGATCGACGCGCATTTCGCGCCCAGCGACGCGATCATCGCGCGCGACACCTTCACGGTGCCGGACCTGTTCGTGTCCGACATGGATTCCACCATGATCGGGCAGGAATGCATCGACGAGCTGGCCGATTTCGCCGGGCTGAAGGATCGAATCGCCGCCATCACCGAACGCGCCATGCAGGGCGAGCTCGATTTCGAATCGGCGCTGCGCGAACGGGTCGGCCTGCTCGCGGGGCTGGAGGAAGCGGTGATCGGAACCTGTCTTTCGGAACGGATCGTGCCGATGGCGGGCGCCCGCACGCTGGTGGCGACGCTGAAGCATCGCGGCTGCCGCACGGTGCTGGTCACAGGCGGCTTCCACCATTTCGCGGACCCTGTGGCGGAGCAGCTGGGATTTGAACGGGTGGTCGGCAATCGCCTGGCCGTGGGGGAAGGCAAGCTGTCGGGCGAGCTGGTGGGCGCGATCACCGATTCGTCGGTGAAGGAAAAGGTGCTGCGGGAAGAACTGGCAACGCTGGGCGACAATGCGGTCAGCCTGGCGACCGGCGACGGGGCGAACGACATCCCGATGATCGCTGCCGCAACCTATGGCGTGGCCTATCACGCCAAGCCCAAGGCGCGCGAGGCAGCCAATGGCTGGGTCGATCGCGGCGATCTGACGGCGATCCTGAAGCTGCTGGATATTCCCGAAACGGAGTGGGTGAGCGGCTGATTCGCCGTCCCCGACTCGTGAAGTTGGCGCTGTCAGGGCGTTTTGCACCGGCGTAGGTGGGATGCGATCCCTCGTTTGCGCGGAGGGTGGGGCAATGCGCTTACCCCCGCATGGGAAGCACCGCCCACCATCCAGGGCAGGCCGCAAGCCATCCATCGCGACAGCTTTGATGCGATAGCGCCGGCTTACGGCGCGAAGGAAAGGGCGGCCCTCTGGCCGCCCCGCCTTCAGCCTTCCATCCAGTCGCGGAAGAAGCGGTCGCTGGCCTCTTGCAGGTCCGACAGTTTCACGCCGAACAGGCTGTCGCCGCCGACCACGCCCAGCCGCCGCACGCCGGAGGATGCCGTATCCTCGTTGCGCGTGCCCTTGGAAAGCTGCCGCTGGAAGGCATCCACATCGGGCACCGTCACCAGATAGCGGCCCTGATCCTCGCCGAACCACCATCCGGCGGCGGAGAAATCGGGATGCGCTTCCACCTGCGCGCCGAAACCGCCCGCCAGCGCCATTTCCGCCAGCGCCACGGCAAGGCCGCCATCGGACACGTCATGCACGGCGCTGACCAGCCCGGCGTCGATCAGTTCGCGCACGAATTCGCCGGAGTTTCGCTCCGCCGTCAGGTCGACATGCGGGGCGGGGCCGTCTTCCCGGCCATGGATGTTGCGCAGCCACAGCGACTGGCCCAGATGGCCGCGCTCCGGGTGGGGGGATGCCCAGCTTTCCTGCCCGATCAGATAGATCGCCTCGCCCGCCTGCTTGAAGCCGATCGTCGCCATTTTCGCGTAATCGTCCAGCAGGCCGACGCCGCCGATGGCCGGCGTGGGCAGGATGGCGCTGCCGCCGCCCGTGGCCTTGCTTTCATTATACAGCGACACGTTGCCGCTCACGATCGGGTAATCCAGCGCGCGGCACGCGGCGGCCATGCCGTCGAGGCAATGGACGATCTGCGCCATGATTTCCGGCCGCTGCGGGTTGGCGAAGTTCAGGCAGTTGGTGATCGCCAGCGGCGTCGCGCCCACGGCGGAGATGTTGCGATAGGTTTCGGCCACCGCCTGCTTGCCGCCCTCGTAAGGATCGGCATAGCAATAGCGCGGCGTGCAGTCCGTGCTCATCGCCAGCGCCTTGCTGGTGCCATGCACCCGCACCACGCCCGCATCGCCCCCGGTCTGGAGCGTGTCGGCGCCCACCTGGCTGTCATATTGTTCCCAGATCCAGCGCCGGCTGGCGAGATCGGCGCTGCCCATCAGGGCCAGCAGGTCCGCGCCGATATCCTGGCTGTCCGGCACTTCGCCGAGCGGCTTCACCTGCGCCCAGGCGGCGTAATCCTCGCGGCTGATATAGGGCCGGTCATACAGCGGCGCATCGGCGGCCAGCGGGCCGAGCGGGATGTCGCACACCACCTCGCCATCGAATTCCAGCACCATGTGCTGCGTATCGGTGACTTCGCCGATGATCGCGAAATCGAGTTCCCACTTGCGGAAGATCGCTTCCGCCATGGCTTCCTTGCCGGGCTGGAGCACCATGAGCATCCGCTCCTGGCTCTCGCTCAGCATCATTTCGTAAGGGGTCATCCCCTCTTCACGGCAAGGCACCTTGTTCATATCCAGCCGGATGCCGGCCTTGCCATTGGTGGCCATTTCCACGCTGGAAGAGGTGAGGCCCGCCGCGCCCATGTCCTGAATGGCGACGATGGCGTCGGTCGCCATCAGTTCCAGGCACGCCTCGATCAGCAGCTTTTCGGTGAAGGGATCGCCCACCTGCACCGTGGGGCGCTTGGCTTCCGCATCCTCGCCGAAATCCGCGCTCGCCATGGTGGCGCCGTGGATGCCGTCGCGGCCCGTCTTGGACCCGACATAGACGATCGGATTGCCGAGGCCCGTGGCAGCGGAATAGAAGATCTTGTCCGCATCGGCGACGCCCACCGTCATCGCGTTGACGAGGATATTGCCGTCATAGGCCGGGTGGAAATTGGTTTCCCCCGCCACGGTCGGCACGCCCACGCAATTGCCATAGCCGCCGATGCCCGCGACCACGCCCTGCACCAGATGCTTCATCTTGGGATGGTCGGGCCGGCCGAAGCGCAGCGCGTTGAGATTCGCCACCGGCCGCGCGCCCATGGTGAAAACGTCGCGCAGGATGCCGCCAACGCCCGTCGCCGCGCCCTGATAGGGCTCGATATAGGACGGGTGGTTATGGCTCTCCATCTTGAAGATCGCAGCCTGACCATCGCCGATGTCGATCACGCCGGCATTCTCGCCCGGGCCGCAGATCACCCACGGGGCTTCGGTCGGCAGCTTCTTCAGATGCAGGCGGCTGGACTTGTAGGAACAGTGCTCGCTCCACATCACGGAGAAGATGCCGAGCTCCACCAGATTGGGCTCGCGCCCAAGCGCGTGCAGGACGCGCTCATATTCCTCGGGGCTGAGGCCGTGGGCCTCGACGATCTCGGGCGTGATGTCTGACATGGCAGCGCCCTTAGCTCCGCTTCGCGAGCCGCGCTAGTCAGCCGGTGCAAAGCCTGTGAAGGGCAGCGCGCTTGACCCGCCCGCAGATGGCGGCCAATGCTCCGCGCCATGGAAGAGCGGGGGATCGACATCGCCGGTTTGAGCTTCGAGCAGGCCCTCAAGGCGCTGGAAGACGTGGTGCGGCAGCTGGAAAGCGGCGAGGTGCCGCTGGACGAATCGATCGATCTTTACGAACGCGGCGAAAAGCTGCGCCAGCACTGCCAGGCGCGGCTGGATGCGGCGCAGGCCCGGATCGAAAAGATCGTAGCCGGTCCGGACGGCCGCCCCGCCGCTACCGAACCTTTCGACGCGGATTGACGCACGCCATGGCAGTCGATCTGTTTCTGGCAGACGATGTTCTGGGGCGGGGCTTCCAGCGCATCCAGCGAGAGATCGACGAGGCATTTGCCGCGATGCTGCCGCTGCCGGGCGATTCCCGCGATCGGCTGGTCCAGGCGATGCATTATGCGGCCATCGGCGGCGGCAAGCGCGTTCGCCCGTTGCTGCTCGTCACCGTGGCGGGCATGTACGGCGTGTCGCGCGCCTGCGCCGTCCGGGCGGGCTGCGCGGTGGAGGCTATCCACATCTATTCGCTGGTGCATGACGATCTGCCCTGCATGGATGACGACGATCTGCGCCACGGCAAGCCGACGGCGCACAAGGCGTTTGACGAGGCGACGGCCGTTCTGGCGGGCGATTCGCTCCATGCGCTGGCCTTCGAAATCTTGTCCGATCCGCTGACCTGCGCCGATCCGTTCGTGCGGGCGGAGTTGGTTCACACCCTCGCCACCGGCAGCGGCCATAATGGCATGGCAGGCGGGCAGATGATGGACATGGCGGCTGGCGATGCGCAGTTCGACCTGCACACCATCACCCGGCTGCAACAGCTCAAGACCGGCGCCTTGCTCGGCGCGGCGGTGGAAATGGGCGCGATCCTGGGCAAGGTGCCGGAAGATGGGCGCGCCCATCTGCGCGCCTATGCGCGCGATATCGGTCTCGCCTTCCAGATCGCGGACGATCTTCTCGACCATGAAGGCGATGCGGAAAAAGCTGGCAAGGCGCTGCGCAAGGATGCGGAGCAGGGCAAGGCCACATTCGTATCGCTGATGGGCGCGGACAAGGCGCGCGAACAGGCCCGCGCGCTCAGCGAACAGGCGATCGGCCATCTCGCCAGCCACGGGGAAGAAGCCGACCTGCTGCGCGCTCTCGCCCGCTTCGTGGTGGAGCGGGACCGGTGAGCCCCGACATGCCGGCAGGGGCAGGGGCCGGGGCCGGGGGCCGCGTCGGCATCTATCCCGGCACGTTCGATCCGGTGACGCTGGGCCATGCCGACATCATCCGGCGCGGGGCGAAGCTGGTGGACCGCCTCATCATCGGCGTCACCACCAATCCGTCCAAGGACCCGATGTTTACCCCCGACGAACGGATCGAGATGGTGCGCGCCGAAGTGGCCGGCCTCGGCATCGGCAATGTCGAGGTGAAGGGCTTCGATGCGCTGCTGATGAAATTTGCAGAACATGAAGGCGCCAGCCTGATCGTGCGCGGGCTGCGCGCCGTCGCCGATTTCGAATATGAATATCAGATGGCGGGCATGAACCAGCAACTGAACGCCGGAATCGAAACGGTTTTCCTGATGGCGGATGTTTCGCTCCAGCCCATCGCATCGAAGCTGGTGAAGGAAATCGCATTGTTCGGCGGAGACATCGCACCCTTCGTCAGCCCTGCCGTGCGCGATCAGGTCGTGGCGCGGGTGGAACGGATCGGGCGTCGCGGCGAATACTAACGTTCATTGAACTGTCAGCGCATCGCCGGTAGGGCGGCGCTCCGCAGATCGCAGGCTTGCAGGTAATAATGATCAACCGGATTCTCGCCGCCGTATTCTTCCTCAGCGTGGGCGCACTGCCCATGCATGCCATGGCGCAGGACGAGGATGCCCCCGCCGACACGCCGGAACGCTCCGAAGGACGCTCCGTCATCGACCAGAAGGCGGTCGATGCGGAAATGGCGGCACAGCAGGAACAGAACGCCCATATCCCGCTCGTCGCCAATCCCGACATCACGCAGGATCGGGACAATATCCTCCTGCTCGACCTGTCGAACGGCCGCCGCGTGGCGATCCGCCTGGTGCCCGAATGGGCGCCCGGCCATGTGGAACGGATCAAGACGCTGACCCGGCAGGGCTTCTATGATGGCGTGCTGTTCCACCGCGTGATCGACGGCTTCATGGCCCAGACGGGGGATCCCACCGGCACCGGCACGGGCGGGTCGCAGCTTCCCGACCTGAAGGCGGAATTCAACGGCATGCCGCATGTGCGTGGCACCGTGTCCATGGCCCGCGCCAGTTCGGAAGACAGCGCGAACAGCCAGTTCTTCATCATGTTCTACCCGCGCTTCACGCTTGACCGGCGGTACACCGTGTTCGGCCGCGTGATCCAGGGCATGGATGCGGTGGACGCGATCGAGAAGGGCGAACCGCCCGCCAACCCGACCCGCATCCTGCAAGCCTCCATCGCCGCCGACAACCGCCCCCAGGCCACCGCACCGGCGGCAACCTCCGCGCCAGCAGTGGCCCCCGCCGATTTCTCGGCCGAGCAGTTGAACAACTCGCGGAGCAATTGAGGGGCGGGTGATTCTGCGGGGGCGATGGCTGCCCGCATATTCCGCCGCCACACCGCCTAGCCAGCCGCGCTTTACCGGCCTAAGCGGCGCGGATGCGTGTCGATCTGTTTGATTTCGAGCTTCCGCCGGAGCGGATTGCGTTGCGTCCGGCGCGGCCGCGCGACAGTGCGCGGATGTTGCTGGTCGATGCGGCGGCTGCGGGCGGGGCAGCGGAACTGGCGGATCGTACCGTGCGCGATCTGCCCGCAATCCTGGGGCCGGGCGACGTGCTGGTCTTTAACGACACCCGCGTCATCCCCGCGCAGCTGGAAGGGCAGCGGGGCGAAGCGCGGATCGGTGCCACGCTGCACAAGCGGATCGACCTGCGCCGCTGGCAGGCTTTCATCCGCAATGGCAAGCGGCTGCGCGAAGGGGATGTGATCGCCTTTGGCGGCGATGTATCGGCCGCCGCGGAACAGCGTCACCCGGATGGCAGCTGGACGCTCGCCTTCGCGGGGGAAGAGCCGGTGGAAGTGCTGCTGGAACGGGCGGGCACCATGCCGCTGCCACCCTATATCGCCGGCAAGCGCGGCACGGACGAGGCGGACCGGGCGGACTACCAGACCATGTTCGCGCGGGAGGATGGCGCCGTTGCCGCCCCCACTGCCGCGCTCCATTTCACGCCGGAACTAATCGCCGCGCTCGATGCGGCGGGGGTGGGGCGCGAGACGCTGACGCTGCATGTCGGCGCTGGCACCTTCCTGCCGGTAAAGGCGGAAGATACCGCCGACCATGCCATGCATTCCGAATGGGGCCGGATCGACGCTGCCACCGCCGACCGCCTCAATGCCGCGCGCGCCGCTGGCGGCCGGGTCATCGCGGTGGGCACCACTTCGCTGCGCCTGTTGGAAAGCGCGGCGGGGGAGGACGGGGTGATCCGGCCTTTCGCGGGCGACACCGCCATCTTCATCACGCCCGGCTATCGCTTCCGCGCGGTCGATGGGCTGATGACCAATTTCCATCTGCCGAAATCGACCCTGTTCATGCTGGTGAGCGCGATGATGGGGCTGGAGCGGATGCAGCGGGCCTATGCCCATGCGATTGCGGAGGAATATCGCTTCTATTCCTATGGCGATGCGTCGCTGCTGCTGCCCGAACGCGATGCAGTGCGGTTGCAAGCCACTTGTAAATCGCCGTCCTCCGGCCAATCTGCGCGCCCGTGACCGAACTCATCCTCGACATTCGCGGCCTCGCCAAAACCTACAAGGCAGGGACGACGGCGCTTGCGGGCGTCGATCTGCAAATCCGGCGCGGCGAGATTTTCGCGCTGCTAGGGCCGAATGGCGCGGGCAAGACCACGCTGATCGGCGCGGTCTGCGGCCTGGTTCGCCCGACCGGCGGCACCATCCGCGCATTCGGCGAGGACATGCAGCGCAACTGGCGCAGCCTGCGCCGGCGGATCGGACTGGTGCCGCAGGAACTGAGCTTCGACATGTTCGACACGGTGATCCGCTCCGTCCGCTATTCGCGCGGCATGTTCGGCTGCGCGCCGGACGAACGGCGGATCGAGGAAGTGCTGCGGTCCCTCAGCCTGTGGGAAAAGCGGGACGCGAAGATCCGCGAATTGTCGGGCGGGATGAAGCGCCGCGTGCTGATCGCCAAGGCGCTGAGCCACGATCCCGAACTGCTGTTTCTGGACGAGCCGACCGCCGGCGTGGATGTGGAACTGCGCCGCGACATGTGGCGGCAGATCGATGCGCTGCGTGCCCGCGGCACGACCATCATCCTGACCACCCATTATATCGAGGAGGCCGAGGAGATGGCCGACCGGGTCGGGGTCATCAACAAGGGCCGCATCCTGCTGGTGGATGACAAGAACGCCATCATGGCCCAACTCGGCCGCACAGAGGCGCGCATCACGCTGGCATCCCCGATGGCTGCGATCCCAGCATCGCTGGCGGCCTTCCCGCTGACGCTGGAGGAGGATGGCACCATGCTGGTCTATCGCGGGGGTGACGGCACGGGCAAGAGCAAGCGCGAGATCGCCGATCTGGCCCGCGTGCTGGTGATGGCGGATATCGGCTTCACCGCCATCGACACGCGGGAATCGAGCCTGGAGGATATCTTCGTCGACCTGGTCGAACAGCGGCGGGAGCAGGCAGCATGAGCGGGGTGCAGGTCAATTTTCGCGGCGCGCTGGCCATTTTCAAGAACGAGCTGATGCGCGCCTTCCGCACCGCATTCGGCTCCATCATATCGCCGGTGCTGACGACCTCGCTCTATTTCATCGTGTTCGGCGCCGCGATCGGCGGGCGGATCAACGAGATCGACGGCGTGTCCTATGGCGCCTTCATCGTGCCGGGCCTGCTGATGCTGACGCTGCTGTCCGAAAGCACGTCCAACGCCAGTTTCGGCATCTACATGCCGCGCTTCACGGGTGCGATCTACGAATTGCTGTCCGCCCCGGTGGGCGTGGCGGAGACGCTGATCGGCTTCGTGGGGGCGGCGGCCGCGAAATCGCTGATTCTGGCGACGATCATCCTCCTAACCGCCACCCTGTTCGTCGATTACACGATCGCGCATCCATTCTACGCGGTGATCTATATCCTCCTGGTGTCGGCCAGTTTTTCCCTGTTCGGCTTCATCCTGGGCATCTGGGCGGACGGGTTCGAAAAATTGCAGGTCGTGCCGCTGCTGATCCTCACGCCGCTGACCTTCCTTGGCGGCACCTTCTATTCGCTCGACATGCTGGGTGAGCCATGGCGGACGGTCGCGATGTTCAATCCCATTGTCTATCTGGTGAACGGGCTGCGCTGGACTTTCACCGGTGTTTCCGATTTTCCCATCGGCCTGTCGCTGGGGATGACGCTGCTGTTCCTCACGGTATGCGTGACCATCATCGCAATTATTTTCCGCACTGGATGGCGGCTAAGAGATTGATTGCACAAATTTAACGCTTGAGGGCATATTCCGTCCTCAATGGTCGCAAGCCACAACGAAACGGCTGAATGGATAGCACTGGGGCTGGGGTTCATCTCCGGCCTCATCGCCTGTGCGATGCTGTATATCGCCTATCATCGGGGTGTCGGGGCCATCATTCGCAAGCGTCGGGTCGAAGATGGGCTGGCCACGCTGGCGAAGGACATGGACATCGCGCTGGACAATATCCGGCAGGGCATTTGCGTTTACGATGCCGATGAACGGCTGGTTCTGGCCAATCACAGGGTCGCGGAAATCTACGGGCTGGATGCCGATTCGCTGCGCCCGGGCATGCGGTATCGCGAAGTGCTGGCACTGGCGCGCAGGCACCTCGGCAGCGCGGTGAACGAGGCGGAGCTTGCCGCCCGGACCGCCTATCGCCTGCATGTGAACTTCATGCAGGATGCGGATGGCGGGGCCATAATTACCGAATATCCCGACGGATTGGTGCTGTCCGTGCTGGAGCGGCCCCTGCCGGGCGGCGGATGGGTCAGCACATTCGAGGATATCAGCGAACGCCATCATTCCGAACGCCGGTTGCAGCATATGGCGCGCCACGACATGCTGACGGGGCTGCCCAATCGCGAGCAATTCCGCGAATATGCCGCAGGCTGCATCGCATCCGACGAGGCCAGGGGCACGCGGCTGGTGCTGGCATCCATCGATGTCGACCATCTGGAAGATGTGAATGATATGCACGGCCACCATGTCGCGGACGAATTGCTGCGCGAAATAGCAGTGCGGATCGACGCCCTTCTGCAAGGGGGCGGGCTGGCGGCGCGCGTGGGCGGCGATGAATTCGCGGTGCTGAGCGCGGTTTCTTCTAGCGAGGAAGCCGATGCGTTGGGCGTGCGTCTGGCGCGCGAACTCAATGGCAGTTTCAACCTGGCTGGCCATGCCATCCCCAGCGGCGTCAGCATCGGTCTGGCGGTTTATCCGGAAGACGGCGCTTCCTATGAGGAGCTGGCCGCCAATGCCGTTCTGGCGCTGCACCGGGCGAAGCGCACACCGCATGCCAAGGTATGCCGATATCGCAGCGAGCGGGACGAAAAGGCGCGTGAACGCCGCGCGCTGGAAGGCGATCTGCGCGACGCGCTGGAGCGAGGGCAGCTGCATCTGGCCTATCAGGTGCAGTGCCTGGTGCAGACGGGCGAGCCGGTGGGGTATGAAGCTTTGCTGCGGTGGAACCATCCGCAGCGCGGCGCAGTGCCGCCCGATCGCTTCATCCCTATTGCGGAAGAAACCGGGCTGATCCTGCCCATCGGCGAATGGGTGCTGCGTCAGGCATGCGGGGCCGCCGCGCGGTGGAACAATGGCTGCAAGGTCGCGGTGAATATCTCCGCCGTGCAACTGGTGCAGGGCAATCTGCCCGCGCTGGTGACCGAAGCCTTGCTGGAAAGCGGGCTTTCCCCCTCAAGGCTGGAGATCGAGATCACTGAATCGGCGATCATTTCGGACAAGCTGCGCGCGCTGCATAATCTCCGCCTTATCAAGGCGCTGGGCGTGTCTGTGGCGATCGACGATTTCGGCACCGGTTACGCATCTCTCGACACGCTCCATTCGTTCGAGTTCGACAAGATCAAGATCGACCGGTCCTTTCTGATGGATTTTTCCCATCGGCCAAAGGCGCGGGCGATCATCCGGGCGGTGCTGGCGCTCGGCAAGAGCCTGGAACTGCCCGTGCTGGCCGAAGGGGTGGAAACGGGTGAGCACCTGCAATTCCTGCGCGAGGAAGGCTGTGCGGAAGCGCAGGGCTTCTATCTGGGCCATGCCGGTGTGGTTGAGGATCAGCCAGTCTCGCTGGAATTGTCGGGCGGACAATAGCTTGCCCGCGCGGGCTGGAAAATCCGCGCATCACTCGCTAGCGATCGCACATGCCAAAATCTGATCATCGCTTCCGCCGCCTGGCGCCAGTGCTGTTTTTGACCGCCGGGTGGGCGCATCCTGCCATTGCCCAGGCGGCGGAGCCGCCGACGGAAAACGTCGTCGATCTTCTGACATTGCCGCCGGCTGCGCCGCCCAGCATCGTCGTGCTGACAACACCGGCGCGGCCCCCGCTGGTTCGCCCGCCGGCCCCGCCGCCGCCGCCCATGCCCCGATCGGTGCGGGAGATGGTCACGGCAGCGGTGGCGACCGGCGACAAGGCGAAAGTGGCAACGGTCGTCGCCCTGGCGAAGCAGACCAACCCCAATTACACGCAGGAACTGGACACGATCCATCGCGCCTTCCTGGCGGAGAAGGAACGGGCGGCGCAGCTCGCCGCGGCGGAAGAGGAACGGCGCCTGCGCGCGGCGGGCGTGTTCGAACGCTGGTCGGGCCGGGGGCAGATCGGCGCGTTCCAATCGTCCGGCAACAGCAGCAATGTGGGCATCAGCCTCGCTTTGTCTCTCAAACGGCAGGGCATTGACTGGAGCCACGAGGTCCGCACCACGGCCGATTACCAGCGTTCCAACGGCGTCACGAGCCGGGAACAGTTCTCCTTCGTGTATGAACCCCGCTATCAGATCAACAAGCGCATGTTCAGCTATGCGCTCGGCCAGTATGAGCGCGACCGGTTTCAGGGCGTGGCCTCCCGCTTCTCGGCATCGGGCGGTCTCGGCTATCACCTCATCGACGGCAGCCGGATCGACCTGACGGTTCAGGGCGGCCCGGCCTGGCGCCGCGTGGAATATATCGGCGGCGGCAGCTCCAGCAATCTGGCGGCGCTTGCCGCCCTCGATTTCGACTGGCGCATCACCGACAAGATCACCTTCACGCAGGACACCAACATGGTGGCCGATGCAGGCGGGCAAGCGACGCTGATCGTGGATTCCAACAATACCAGCCTGTCGCTGGTGAGCGGGCTGGAAGCGAAGATCAGCGACCGGCTGACCACGCGGCTTTCGCATACGCTGGAATATGACAGCAATCCGCCCACCGGTGCGGTTTCCACCGACCAGCTTACGCGGTTCACCCTCGTCTATGGCTTCTGATCCTTCCATGCGCCCGCGCTTCGCCTTCACGATAGAAGGGCGCGATGGCCGTGCCCGCACCGGCCGCATCGAGATGCGGCGCGGGACGATCCGCACCCCGGCCTTCATGCCGGTGGGCACGGCGGCGACGGTGAAGGCGATGAAGCCACAGACGGTGCGCGATACGGGCGCCGACATCATCCTCGGCAACACCTATCACCTGATGCTGCGGCCGGGCGCGGAACAGATGGCACGGCTGGGCGGGCTGCACCGCTTCATGAACTGGGACCGGCCGATCCTGACGGATAGCGGCGGCTATCAGGTGATGAGCCTGTCGGACCTGCGCAAGCTGACAGAGGATGGGGTGGAGTTTCGCAGCCATCTGGATGGTTCGCGCCACATGCTCAGCCCCGAACGATCGATGGAGATCCAGCGCCTGCTGGGGTCGGACATCGTGATGGCGTTCGACGAATGCCCCCGCGCCGATCGCCCGATGGCGGAGATCGAGGCGTCGATGGAAATGTCGATGCGGTGGGCAAGGCGCAGCAGGGAGGCTTTCGATCGCGGCGGCGAACATGCTGAAGGCGCGGCCCTGTTCGGCATCCAGCAGGGCGCTCTGGATGAGGGCTTGCGGGGACGTAGTGCAGAGGCGCTGCGGGAAATCGGATTCGATGGCTATGCGATCGGCGGCCTCGCGGTGGGGGAAGGGCAGGAGGCGATGTTCGCCACGCTCGATTTCGCACCCGGACAGCTGCCCGATGATTGCCCGCGCTATCTGATGGGCGTGGGTAAGCCCGACGATCTGGTCGGCGCGGTGGAGCGCGGCGTGGACATGTTCGATTGTGTGCTGCCGACCCGGTCAGGCCGCAACGGGCAGGTCTTCACCTGGGACGGTCCGCGCAATCTGCGCAATGCGAAATTCGCCGAGGACACTGCCCCGCTGGACGAAAGCTGCCCATGCACGGCATGCCGCGATCATTCGCGCGCCTATCTCCATCACCTGCACAAATCCGGCGAGATCCTGGGCGCCATGCTGGCGACCGAGCATAATCTTACCTTTTACCAGCAACTGATGGAGGCGATGCGAAACGCGATTGCGGAACGGCGCTTCGCCGCCTTCGCCAGCAGCTTCCGCACCCGTTACCTCGGGTCCAATCCGGACACATCCGCCGTTTCCAGCCGCGTTCCCGGATAGGCCACGAACCGGCCGCTGTGGCGGTCCAGAAAGCCCGCGCCGATGGCGTTTGCGAAGTTTTGGGCGACATGCAGATCGGCATACCATTTGCCGATCCGATGGGGTGTTACGAAGCGAAACCGTGTCATGATACTGGCGAAATCCATCTGAGGGGCTGCGGTTCCAGTTGACACAATTCATTACACAGAAATGAAAAAGGCGGCCCTTTGGAGGCCGCCTTTTCAATTTCGTATCGGCTGGAATTGCCGATGATTCGCTCGATCAGCGCGAATAGAATTCGACGACCAGGTTCGGTTCCATGGTGACGGGGTAGGGCACCTCGTCCAGCTTGGGAACGCGGGTGAAGGTCACCTTGTCGGTGCCGTCGGTCGCGACGTAATCGGGGATTTCACGTTCCGGCAGGCCCTGCGCTTCGATCACCAGCGCCATTTCCTTGGCCTTGTCGCCCAGGCTGATGACGTCGCCAACCTTCACGCGGCGGCTGGCGATGTTGCACTTCACGCCGTTGACGCGGATGTGGCCGTGGCTGACGATCTGGCGGGCGGCGAAGATGGTCGGCGCGAACTTGGCGCGATAGACCACCATGTCCAGGCGCTGTTCCAGCAGGCCGATGAGGTTCTGGCCGGTATCGCCCTTCATGCTCGCAGCTTCCTTGTAGGTGCTGCGGAACTGCTTCTCGGTCACATCGCCGTAATAGCCCTTCAGCTTCTGCTTCGCGCGCAGCTGCAGGCCGAAGTCGGACATCTTGCCCTTGCGGCGCTGGCCATGCTGGCCGGGGCCATAGGCGCGGCGGTTAACCGGGGAATTCGGACGGCCCCAGATGTTCTCGCCCATCCGGCGGTCGAGTTTGTACTTGGCGCTCTTGCGCTTCGACATAAGTCGTCTCCAATTTGCTGTTGCGGCCTCCCGAAGATGGGAGGTTGCCGCGCTTCAACCCGGCACGCACCGGCAGGCCATTATGCCTGCCGCGGCCACCGCTTCACCGGGATACGGAGCCAATCGCGAGGCGGCCGAATTTCATCGGCCAACGAATGCGAGCGGCGCCCATGGCTGTAAATGAGCGGCGAGTCAATCATTCGCGCCTTGAGCGCCCACGCCATTTTTCGCAGCGCCTGCCGGAGATAGCCGGCCTCAGCAGACGCCCCCCGGATCGGTGCAAGCCCGGGTGCGCGCGTTCCGTGTGAAATCGCTGATGCCTTTTTGCGTGCTGCGGGAAAGCTCTGCCCATTCGGCACGCGTCATGCAAATGCGGTTGCTGCGGCTTCGGGCCCCGGTGACACGTTCCGTGCGGCATACAACCTCAGCGGATTCAGCATTCTGATCGGCCTCCGCCTGACCCGTCGTCGCATGGCCAGTAGTCGCATGGCCCGTCGCCGCGTGGGCTGTATCGCTGGGGGTTTCCTGCGCATGGACGCCGGCGCCGGTTGCCAGCGCCAAAACTGCTATAAGGACAGCGTGCTTCAAACCACCCTCCCGTTTTTCCGATTAGCTGCCCAATCGGCTATTTTGAGGGGGATGAATAACTGTTCGCACGTTGAACGTAAATTCTGAAATAGAAATGGTTTATTGGTAAGGTCTTAGAGTCCGTTTGAGAATGTCAGACCGGGATAGCCGCAGCGTCGATCCGCAGGCTTTCTGCCCAGCGGTTCCGTCGATGCGCGGCGTGGTCATTTAGGCGATCAACGACGTGCTCCGGCTCCCATACGGCGGCGCATTCAAGATGTTGGCATTCTTCGAGAGAAGCGGGGCGCTCATAGTTCGTCGGCGCGAAAGCCGAGTGGTACAAGGATAGCCGACCGCTGATGGCGTCCTGCTTGTAGAAGAAGGGTTCTTCTGCATTTTCTGGTAGAAGCGGTCTCGAGCCAATGACCGGCCAGGTTCCCTTGGTGATCGCATGATTGGACACCCACAGCCTGAAGGCAACGGGCAGACTGGGAATATGCTCGTTGTCAATCTCTTCGTCGAAGGTGCCTTCAAAAAAGATGACCAAGGGCTCGTCCCCAACTTGCGCATAGGCATGGCGGCCTGATCCAAGGTCGATAAGCACTATGTCGCCGACCTTGCGACGCACTCGCTTCTGCTTTTGAGCCGTCACCACGCCTGCGTTTTCCCTTTCTGAGCAGTTTCGTCTACGGCGTGAGCCGCCGGAGCAGGTTGCTCGCCATGACAAGATGAATCATTGCTTCCGATACGTCGAGGCGCTTCTCATAGTCGCGGACGAGCCTGCGCCAGCGCGTCATCCAACCGAACGTGTGCTCGACTACCCAGCGTCGGGGCGACACCTTGAAGCCGGAGACGTCGTCCGACCGGCGGATGATCTTCACTGTGAAGTCGCGGTAGGCGGCAGCGTCGAGCAACTTGGTGCGATCGTAGGCCGCATCGCCAAACAGATGCTTGAGCCATGGCCAACGCCTGCGGACGGCCGAGACGATCTCCTGCGCACCCGCGCTATCGGAGATGTCGGCAGTGGTCAGGTTGACCATGAGCAGCCGACCATCAGTATCGACGGCAATGTGCCGCTTGCGCCCCTTGATCCCCTTGATCCGCTTGCCAGCATCGAAGCCGCCCCCTGACGGTGCCGACGGTGCCTTGACCGACTGACTGTCGACGACTGCCGCAGAGGGGCTCTGCTCACGAGCCTCGCGTTCTCTGTCGAGCATCAGCGCCACATCGTGGATCGTGCGGAATAGCAATCGGCGTACGAAACGACGAAACCACCAATAGACCATCTGCCAGGGCGGAAAGTCTTTGGGCAGCATGCGCCAGCCTCCACCGGAACGAGCCAGATACCGCAAGGCGTTCAAAACCTCGCGCAAATCAGTCGATGGCGTGCGCCCGCGCTTTGGCGGCGCAGGCAGGAACGGTCGGATGATCCTCCACTCCGCATCCGTTAGGTCCGTCGGGTAGCGCTTGGCTCGCTTCTCGTGTTCAGCCATCCGGTCACGGCTCGCTCGGGTCCCCACCCCAAGCTTGAATCACGCCAGTGGCTGCCGCTCAACCGAATATCAAACGGGCTCTTAGGCCGCCCATGCACAGCCCCTCAGCCTTCGCGGTCGCGCTTTTCGAGCGAGCTGAGAATGCCGCGCAGGGTGCGGACTTCCAGGTGGTTCCAGCCCGGTTTGGTCAGGATGCCGCGCAGGGTGCGGCGCGTGGCGTTTTCGCGGCTTGCGGGCAGGAAATAGCCTTTGGGGCGAAGAAGCCGCTCGAAATGGCCGACCAGCCCGTCCAGTTCATCCTGCGGGGCGGGTGGGAGCAGGTCTTCTTCCGTGGGGATCGCCAGATCGCGGTGGCGCGACCATTCATAGGCGCACAGGATCACGGCCTGCGCCAGATTGAGCGAGCCGAAATCCGGGTTCACCGGCACGGTCAGGATGGCGCGGGAGAGGGCGACATCGTCAGTTTCCAGGCCGGAGCGTTCCGGCCCGAACAGAAAGGCGCTGCGCCCTTCCTGCGTGGCAATTTGCGTCGCGGCCTGATCGGGTGTCACCACCGGCTTCGTCACCCCGCGCTTGCGCACGGTGGTGGCATAGACATGGGCGCAATCCGCCACTGCTTCTGCCGTGGAGGCGAAGACGCGCGCACGCTCAAGCACAATGTCGGCCCCGGCAGCGGCCGGGCCGGCAGAGGGATTGGGCCAGCCATCGCGCGGGGTGACGAGGCGCATTTCCGTGAGCCCGAAATTGAGCATCGCGCGCGCGGCCTTGCCGATATTCTCGCCCAGTTGCGGGCGGACCAGCACGATGACGGGCGGTTCAGCTGTTGCCGACATCGCGCACGTTGCCGGCAAATTCTTCAAAATCGCGTGCCTCGCTGAAATCGCGATAGACGGAGGCGAAGCGGATATAGGCGACGGAATCGAGCTGGCGCAGCCCCTCCATCGCCAGTTCGCCGATGCGCGCCGCGTCGATTTCCGTTTCGCCCGCGGTTTCGACCTGGCGCTGAATGCCGGATACGAGCCGGTCGATCCGTTCCTGTTCCAGCCCGCGTTTGCGGCAGGCGAGCGACACCGCATGTTCGAGCTTGGTGCGGTCGAACGGTTCGCGCCGGCCGCTGCTCTTGATCACGGTCACTTCGCGCAGTTGCACGCGTTCGAACGTGGTGAAACGCGCGCCGCAGCCTTCGCATTGCCGGCGGCGGCGGATCGCGGCGCCGTCTTCAGCGGGCCGCGAATCCTTTACCTGGCTGTTTTCATGTGCACAGAACGGACACCGCATTCAGCGTTGCAGTCGTTTGTACAACATATAGCCGGCGCCCGCGACGAGGCCGAGCGGCCAGCTGACAATCGGCAGGACAGCCCCCGCAACCGCGCCCACCGCGGCCCCGGTCAACACCGGCTTGGTCGAAGGATGGGCCATGCCTTCCTTCGCCATGCCCTTGATTTCGTTGGTCGCGTTCTGAAGCAGGTCTTTGCCGCGCGGATCATCTGCCATTGCTTATCTCCCAGGATAGACGGGGAAGGCGTCGCACAGTTCGCTTACGCGGCGGCGCACGCTTTCTTCAACCTGCGCATCGCCGGCTTCCCCGTTACGGCGCATGCCTTCGACCACTTCCGCGATCAGCGTGCCGATTTTGCGGAATTCCGCCGGCCCGAAACCGCGCGTCGTGCCCGCAGGCGTGCCGAGACGGATGCCGGACGTGACGAAGGGGGACCGCGGATCGAAGGGAATCGCGTTCTTGTTGCAAGTCAGGAAGGCGCGGTCGAGGCCCTTTTCGGCGGCCTTGCCCGAAACGTCCTTGGGCGTGAGGTCGACCAGCATCAGATGGTTGTCCGTGCCGCCGGACACGATCGCCAGGCCCTGTTCTTCCAGGCTGGACGCCAGCGCCTTCGCATTTTCGACGATGGATGCGGCGTAGGTCTTGAATTCGGGGCGCAGCGCCTCGCCAAAGGCGACCGCCTTGCCCGCGATGACATGCACCAGCGGGCCGCCCTGCATGCCGGGGAACACCGCCATGTTGAACTTCTTCGCCAGATCCTCGTCATTGGTGAGGATCACGCCGGAACGCGGGCCGCGCAGGCTCTTATGCGTGGTGGTGGTCACGACATGGGCGTGCGGGAAAGGGGAGGGGTGCGCGCCGCCCGCGACGAGACCGGAGAAATGCGACATGTCGGCAAGCAGCCAGGCGCCCACTTCGTCCGCAATGGCGCGGAAGGCGGCGAAATCCCAGTGGCGCGGATAGGCGGTGCCGCCGCAGATGATGAGCTTCGGCTTGTGTTCCAGCGCCAGCTTGCGGACGTCGTCCATGTCGATGCGCTGATCGTCCCGCCGCACGCCATAGGGGACGGCGTTGAACCACTTCCCGCTCATGTTCACGGGGGAACCATGCGTCAGATGGCCGCCGGCCGCGAGATCGAGGCCCATGAACGTGTCGCCGGGCGTCAGCAGGGCGAGGAAAACGGCCTGGTTCATCTGGCTGCCGCTGTTCGGCTGCACATTGGCGAACTGGCAGTTGAACAGCTGCTTCGCACGTTCGATGGCCAGCGTCTCGATCTCGTCCGCGTAATCGCAGCCGCCGTAATAGCGCTTGCCGGGATAACCTTCGGCATATTTGTTGGTGAACACCGATCCGGTCGCTTCCAGCACTGCGGGGCTGGCGATGTTCTCGCTCGCGATCAGTTCGATCCGATCGCGCTGGCGGCCCAGTTCGCGGCCGATGATCGCCGCCACGGCGGGATCGGCCTGTTCCAGATTGTCGTGCCAGAAACGGTTCAGCGGGTCGGATACGGCTGGATTGGTGCTCATCTTCATGCGTCCTGCGGGATTCGGGAAAGCTTCTCGACCCGCCGGACGTGACGGTCGCCGGCGAAGGGTGTTTCGAGAAAGACGGTGATGCAGGCCTTCGCCATGTCGATGCCGACAAGGCGGGCGCCCAGCGCAATCGCGTTGGCATCATTATGTTCGCGCGAAAGCCGTGCGGAAACCGGTTCGTTCACCAGCGCGCAGCGCACGGCGGGGTGGCGATTGACGGCGATGGAAATGCCGATCCCGCTGCCGCACAGGGCAATGCCGCGTTCGGCGCGGCCAGCGGCGATATGTTCCGCCAGCTTGTAGCCATAGTCAGGATAGTCGACCGAATCGGCGCTGTGGGGGCCGAGATCTTCCACCTCATGCCCGATGCCCGAAAGCCATTCGGCAAGGGCGGATTTGAGGTCGAGCGCGGCGTGATCGGATGCAAGGGCGATCTTCATGCGGCGCACATAGGCGCTTGAAGCGCGGCGTGCCACCGCAAAAGGGCTTTGTCCCCCGTCAGCACATCTATAGCTTGGGCGAGGAAAAACGGGGGTGCTGAAAATGACCGAGGACGATTATCATCGCTACATCGCCGCATTCAACGCGCGCGATTATTCAACGCTGGAAACCTTTTTCGCCGATGATTTCGTGCTGGAGAATGCCGGGTTCAAAGTATCAGGCAAGCCAGCCTTCCGCGCCTTTTACGCCTTCTTCCACGAATATTGCCGGGAAGAAGTGATGTTCAGGGGGTTCTACCCGGGGCGTGACGGTTTCGTCGCCAATGTCGTGATCCGCTTCACCGGGCTGAAGGCCTTGTCGCCTGAAGTGCTGGCGGAAACAGGCTATTCCGGGATGACGCCCGTGCCGCAAGGCATGAGCGTGGATGTGGAGTTCCTTATCCTTTATTCCCTCAACGCCGAAGGCCTGATCCAGCATATCAAGGGCGCGGTGTGGGTTCCCGCAGAGGGTTGAACGCACCCCGCCCATGATGGCGGGGAGGGAAGGCCGGCCGGTCAGCAACGGGTAGACAGCAAAAAGCCCCGGCGCGGTGAGGCGTCGGGGCTTTCTGAAGAAATGCTGCCTGAGCAGCTTTTCGTTCACTGTTCCTGTGATTTTCATCGCTGGAACATAGACTATAACGGCGATGCGGGCGGTTGGTTCCCGCACCCCCAAAAAAATTACTGATCGAGGAAACTGCGCATTTTACGGCTGCGGCTGGGGTGCTTCAGCTTGCGCAAAGCCTTCGCCTCGATCTGGCGGATACGTTCGCGCGTGACGGAGAATTGCTGCCCCACTTCCTCCAGCGTGTGATCGGTGTTCATGCCGATGCCGAAGCGCATGCGCAGCACACGTTCCTCACGCGGGGTCAGGCTGGCAAGAACGCGCGTGACCGTTTCCTTGAGGTTGGCCTGGATCGCGGCATCCACGGGGATGACGGCGTTCTTGTCCTCGATGAAATCGCCCAGATGGCTGTCTTCCTCGTCGCCGATCGGCGTTTCGAGGGAGATCGGCTCCTTGGCGATCTTCATCACCTTGCGGACCTTTTCCAGCGGCATGGAAAGGCGTTCCGCCATTTCCTCCGGCGTGGGTTCGCGGCCCTGTTCGTGCAGGAACTGGCGGCTGGTGCGCACCAGCTTGTTGATCGTCTCGATCATGTGGACGGGGATGCGGATCGTGCGGGCCTGGTCCGCGATGGACCGGGTGATCGCCTGCCGGATCCACCATGTCGCATAGGTGCTGAACTTGTAGCCGCGCCGATACTCGAACTTGTCGACCGCCTTCATCAGGCCGATATTTCCTTCCTGGATCAGATCCAGAAATTGCAGGCCGCGATTGGTGTATTTCTTGGCGATGGAGATCACCAGCCGCAGGTTCGCCTCGACCATTTCCTTCTTGGCGATGCGCGCCTCGCGCTCCCCCTTCTGGACCATGTTCACGATGCGGCGCAGCTCTGTCAGGCTCATGCCCGTCTGGGCCGCGATGTCGGCGATCTCCGCGCGGATGCGCTCCACCTGATCGGCTTCCTGCGCGGCGAAGGCAGCCCACTTCTTGTCCTTTTTGGACACGTCGCCGAGCCAGGCTTCATCCAGCTCGTTGCCGACATAGCTCGCCAGGAAATCGGCGCGCTTCACCTTGTGCCGTTCGGCAAGGCGCAGCATCTGGCCGCCAAGCGCCGTCAGCCGGCGATTGAAGGCATAGAGATTGTCGACCAGATATTCGATCTTGGTCGCATGGAACTGCACGCTCTCCACCTCGGCGGTGAGCTGTTCGCGCAGTTCTTCGTATTTCTTTTCCTTGGAAGCGGGAAAATCCTCGCCGCGGCCGAGCACGTCGACGCGTTCGGCCTGGATTTTCTCGAACTTCTTGAACAGGTCCGTGATGCGCGCGAAACGCTCCAGCGCCTCGGGCTTCAGCGCGGCTTCCATCTGCGCGAGGCTGAGGGTGTTGTCATCCTCGTCCTCTTCCTCCCGGCGGCGGGACGTGCCTTCGCCGTCCTCGTCCCCGTCGGCGGATTCCTCCTCTTCCTCGTCCTCTTCTTCCTTGTAGGACGGGCCGGCGGTCTCCTCGCTGATTTCGCCGTCGTCGTCTTCCTCGCCTTCCTCCATCTTGTCGACCGGCGGCTCTTTCGAAAGCATGGCGTCGAGATCGAGGATCTCGCGCAGCTGGATTTCGCCATTGTTGAGCGCTTCGGACCACATGATGATGGCGTGGAAGGTGATCGGGCTTTCGCAAAGGCCCATGATCATCGTGTCGCGACCGGCCTCGATCCGCTTGGCGATGGCGATCTCGCCCTCGCGGCTGAGCAGTTCGACCGCGCCCATTTCGCGCAGATACATGCGCACCGGATCATCGGTGCGGTCGCCGACCGTTTCCTTCTTCTTCTTTTCGGGGACGTTGCGATTGCCTTCGTCCCCGCTGTCAGCCTCGTCATCGTCCGACGCGATTTCGTCGACATCGTTGCTGTCGCCGTCCTCGTCCTGCGCGTCCTCGTCATTCTCGACGACGTTGACGCCCATTTCGGAGATCGCGGACATGATATCCTCGATCTGGTCGGTGGACATCTGATCCTGTGGCAAGGCTTCGTTCAGCTCGTCCATGGTGACGTAGCCGCGCCGCTTGGCCCGTGTGATCAGCTTCTTGATGGACGCTTCGTTCAGGTCGATCAGCGGCGCATCATCGTTCTTGGTGTTTTCGTCGTCCGACGCCATGTGTGATTTCAATCCGTGTCCTGCTCGCCCGCCCTTCCATTGGAAGCGGGCGGCCCGTGATCCTGTGTCGATGCCGATGCCGCGGCACGTTTGCGAGCCATTTGCCCGAGTCGCGACTCGATTTCCAGCTTTCGTTTGCGCAGCCGCTGCTGCTCGGCGAAAGCCGCTTCCGGGTCGGTCGCGAAACGGGCCGTGGCCTGCGCGATGGCAGCCTCCAACGCTGGCCTTTCGACCAGCAAGGCGACTGCCTCGGCCAAATCCTCGCGCGCCTGCTGCGGATCGGAGCCTTCCAGAAGGAAGCTGAAACGGGCGTTGTCCGGCGGCGGCACGGAAATGACAGGGCCGGATATGGTATTTTTACCGCCCGCTTCAACTGTTTCAGACCATTCGAGCAATTTGTCGATCTGCGGCGCCAGCGCAGGCTGGCCCGGGGCGAGCCCCATCAGCGCTTCGGAATGGCGCGCGATCTGGTCGGGATAGAGGGCGAGGGCGGTGATGACCGCCTGCGCCAGCTGGTCGCGCCCCGCGGAAGCAGGAGCGGCGGCGGCGCGGCGCAGCGCCTCGCTCGCGCCCTGTTGCCGCTGCTGGGGCGCACCGCGCCGACCTGGCTGCGGAGGCGTCCATTTCTCCTTCTCCCGTCTGGGAAAGGCGAAGGCCGAGTATCTGTCGAGCAGGTCGCGCCGATAGAGCGATTTGATGTCGCCATCGGCGATGGTTTCGACATGGGCGAGCAGGCGCGCCTTCAGGCCCGCCTTGTCTTCCGGGGACGATAGCGGCAGCGCATCGCGCTCCTCCTCCCACAACATGTCGAGCAGGCTGGTCGGCGCGGCAAGCAGTGCTTCCATCGCCTCCTTGCCCTGCTTCTTCACAAGATCGTCGGGGTCCATTCCTGCCGGCAGGCGCGCGAAATTGAGCGAGCATCCGGCGCGCAGCAGGGGGAGCGCGCGGCCGATCGCGCGCATGGCGGCGCGGCGGCCGGCGGCATCGCCATCGAAGCACAGCACCGGCTTGTCCGCCATGCGCCACAGCAGTTCCACCTGCCGTTCGGTCAGGGCGGTGCCCATCGGCGCGACCGCATCTTCCATGCCGGCAGCGGCCAGCGCGATCACATCCATATAGCCTTCGACGACCACAATCCGCCCGCTTCGGCGCGAGGCAGGCCCGGCGCGGTGCAGGTTGTAAAGCGTGCGGCCCTTGTCGAACAAAGGCGTGTCGGGCGAATTCAGATATTTCGGGGCGTCGGTCTTGGCGGCTTCCAATATGCGCCCGCCAAAGGCGATCACCCGGCCGCGCGCATCGTGGATCGGCAGCATCAGACGGCCGCGAAACCGGTCATAGGGATCGCGCCCTTCGGCAACGATGCGCAGCCCGGCTTCCACCAGCATGCGGGGTTCGAACTGCTTCAGCGCATCCGCCAGCGCCACGCGGCTGTCCGGCGCGAATCCAAATCCGAATCGCTCCACCGTGTGGGCGTCGAACCCGCGCGAGGAGAGATAATCGCGCGCCCGCTGCCCTTCCGGCGCGCGCAACATGGCGGCGAACCAGTCCTGCGCCGCCTGCATCGCGTCGTGGAGGCCGGACTGTCGTTCGGCCCGTTCCGCGGCGCGAGGGTCAGGCGCGGGCACTTCCAGCCCAGCTTCGCTGGCCAGTTCCTTCACGGCATCCATGAAAGACAGGCCGCGCTGGTCCGTCATCCAGCGGATCGCATCGCCATGGGCGCCGCAGCCGAAACAGTGATAGAAGCCCTTCTCGTCATTGACGGTGAAGCTGGGCGATTTCTCGTTATGGAACGGGCAGCACGCCTTCCACTCCCGCCCGGCGCGGGTAAGCTTGGTGGTCCGCATGATGACGGCGGACAGCGTGATGCGGGCGCGCAGTTCGTCCAGCCATTGAGGGCTCAGCATGGCAGGGCACCGTTTGTCACAGGATGGTCCATGTTGCCAAATACCTTCCTGTGTAGCGCCGGAACGATGCGCTTTAGCCTATCTGGCATACGAAAGGCATCCGCTGCGAGCTATCACCGACATCGGGCAAGGGACGAACCAGTGCCTGCCATGCGTCAGGAAGGAACGCCGCTCTGGCGCATGCTCCGCGCGGGAGCGAACGGAGGCAGTCATTGAAGCAAGGCCACTTCAAAGCCCGCCCCGCCTGCATTTCATCACGCCGCTTGTCCGCGCTCCGGCCTAGCCTGGGGAGCGCGGACGCATAGGGATTGCCTAGGCCAGCGAATCCTTCACCCAGCCGCTAGCCCGGGCCATATCCAGTTCCGTCCCGTGGCGCGCCTTCAACTCGGCCATCACGCGGCCCATGTCCTTCATGCCGGCGGCGCCCAGTTCCGCCTTGATCGCATCGATCGCGGTGCGAGTCGCGGCCTCGTCCATCTGGCGGGGCAGGAACTCCTCGATCACCGCCAGTTCGGACCGCTCCTGCGCGGCCAGTTCCTCGCGCCCGCCCTGCTCATACATCTGGATCGATTCGCGGCGCTGCTTGGCCATCTTCTGCAGCGTGTCGATGATGAGCGCCTCATCCTCCATGGGCTTGGCGGCCGTGCGCTGTTCGATATCGCGGTCCTTCACCTTGGCGGAGATCAGGCGCAGGGCGGCGGTGCGTTCCTTGTTGCCGGCCTTCATCGCCGCCACGGTCTCGCTCTTGATGGTCTCCCTCAACATGGTTCACTCGCTTTCCTGTGTAAAATCTCGGGCCGCCTCATCGCCTTTGCGGCAGCACTGCGCAAGCTTGCGTGCTATTGGGGCAAGAGGGGTGCTTGACGGAGGGGGAGGGCAGGTCTAGCCGCCGCTTCCTAGCAATATCGCCGGTAACCCAAGGAATTCGGAGCGCCCCATGGCCGACCCCGTCACCACGAACGCGCAACCCCAAGGGGCCACCGGAGTCCTCGTTTTCGCCGATGGCACTATCGTCTGGGGCAAGGGATTCGGCGCCGTCGGCAGCGCGGTGGGCGAAGTATGCTTCAACACCGCGATGACCGGCTATCAGGAAGTGATGACCGATCCGTCCTATGCGGCGCAGATCGTCACCTTCACCTTCCCGCATATCGGCAATGTCGGGGCCAATCCCGAAGATATCGAATCGAATGTGGAAGGCGCGGTCGGCTGCATCCTGCGCGAGGAAGTGACGCGCCATTCCAACTTCCGCGCCGAACGCCAGTTCGCGGAATGGATGGCGGAAAAGGGCCGCATCGGCCTGTCCGGCGTCGATACCCGCGCCCTGACCCGCCGCATCCGCACGCAGGGCGCGCCCAACGCCGTCATCGCCCATGATCCTGACGGGAAGTTCGACCTTCCCGCTTTGGTGAAGCGGGCCAGCGAATGGCCGGGGCTGGAAGGCATGGATCTCGCCCGCCGCGTCAGCCGTGAAAAGCAGGAGACGTGGGAAGGCGGTTACTGGAAGCTCGGCACCGGATATGGCCGCGCCCCGCGCGACGCGAAGCCGCATGTCGTCGCCATCGATTATGGCAGCAAGGACAACATCTTCCGCAATCTGGTGAAGGCCGGCGCGCGGGTAACGGTGGTCCCGGCGCAGACGCCGTTGCAGAACATACTCGATCTGGAACCGGACGGCGTGTTCCTTTCCAACGGTCCGGGCGATCCGGCCGCGACGGGCGAATATGCGGTTCCGACCATCAAGGCGCTGCTGGATCGCGACATGCCGATCTTCGGCATCTGCCTCGGCCACCAGATGCTGGGCCTTGCCGCCGGAGCCTCCACCGCCAAGATGCACCAGGGTCATCGCGGCGCGAACCATCCGGTCAAGCGGCTGGAAGATGGCGTGGTGGAAATTACCAGCATGAATCACGGCTTCGCCATCGACAATGCCAGCCTGCCGGCGGGCGTGGTGGAAACCCATGTCTCGCTGTTCGACGGCTCCAATTGCGGCATCGCGATCAGCGGCAAGAAGGCATTCGGCGTGCAATATCACCCCGAGGCCAGCCCAGGCCCGCAGGACAGCTTCTATCTGTTCGAGAAGTTCGTGGGGATGTTGGGGTGAGGCGAAAAGCTACGTTCTCTAGCGGCTTCACGGCGCTCATTCTCGGGGTGTCGCTGGTGGGTTGCGCATCCAATTCTGCTGACGGTGGTTTCACGCAGAGCCAAGCCGACGCCATATCTGCTGAGTGCGGCGCGCCTTCGGAGTGGCTTCAGGTCGAAGGTCAGCATGTCGCATTCGCCCCGCCTCCTGACGCATCATTGGAGGCTACGGCCTGCGTTCTGGATGAGATCAAAAATATGGGCGTCGCCAAGATTGGCTTCATCGGAAATGAAAAAGCTTCAGAGGTAGAAGGCCAATAATGCCCAAACGCACTGACATCTCCTCGATCCTGGTCATCGGCGCCGGCCCGATCATCATCGGCCAGGCGTGCGAGTTCGACTATTCCGGCACCCAGGCGGTCAAGGCGCTGAAGGAGGAAGGCTACCGGGTCATCCTGGTCAATTCCAACCCCGCCACGATCATGACCGATCCGGAATTCGCGGACGCCACCTATGTGGAGCCGATCACGCCCGAGATCGTCGCCAAGATCATCGAGAAGGAGCGCCCAGACGCGCTGCTGCCCACCATGGGCGGTCAGACCGCGCTCAATTGCGCGCTGGCCCTGTATGATGACGGCACGCTCGACCGGATGGGTGTGACGATGATCGGCGCCAATGCCGATGCCATCGACAAGGCGGAAAACCGCCGCCGCTTCCGCGAGGCGATGGACAAGATCGGCCTCGAAAGCGCCCGGTCCGGCACCGCGCACACGGTGGAAGAAGCGTTCGAGGTGCTGGAACGCACCGGTCTGCCTTCCATCATCCGCCCCAGCTTCACCCTGGGCGGGACGGGCGGCGGCGTCGCCTATAACAAGGCGGAGTTCGAGCAGATCGTCCGCTCCGGCCTGGAAGCATCGCCCACCACCGAAGTGCTGATCGAGGAATCGCTGCTCGGCTGGAAGGAATATGAGATGGAGGTGGTCCGCGACCGCGCGGACAATTGCATCATCATCTGTTCGATCGAGAATGTCGATCCAATGGGAGTCCACACGGGCGATTCCATCACCGTCGCGCCGGCGCTGACGCTGACGGACAAGGAATATCAGATCATGCGCAACGCCAGCATTGCTGTGCTGCGCGAGATCGGGGTGGAAACGGGCGGTTCCAACGTTCAGTTCGCGGTCAATCCCAAGGATGGCCGCCTGATCGTGATCGAGATGAACCCGCGCGTCAGCCGCTCGTCGGCGCTGGCGTCAAAGGCCACGGGCTTCCCCATCGCCCGCGTCGCGGCGAAGCTGGCGGTCGGCTATACGCTGGACGAGATCACGAACGAGATCACTGGCGCGACCCCGGCAAGTTTCGAGCCGACCATCGATTACGTGGTCACCAAGATCCCGCGCTTCGCCTTCGAGAAGTTCAAGGGCGCCAAGGCCGAACTCAGCACGGCGATGAAGTCGGTCGGCGAAGTCATGGCCATCGGCCGCAACTTCAAGGAATCGATGCAGAAGGCCCTGCGCGGCCTCGAAACCGGGCTGGACGGCTTCAACCGCGTGCTGGAACTGGAAGGCGCCGGGCGCGACCAGATCAGCGCCGCGCTGGCCAAGGCCACGCCCGACCGCTTGCTGAAGGTGGCACAGGCCTTTCGCGAAGGCTTCTCGCTGGAGGATATCCACGCGATCACCCATTACGATCGCTGGTTCCTGCGCCATATCGAAGAGATCATCGCCGAGGAAAAGGCGATTGCCGAAAACGGCCTGCCCAATGATGCGGACGGGTTGCGGCGGCTGAAGTCCATGGGCTTTTCGGACAAACGCCTTGCCACTCTGGCGGTGCGTTCCGTGGGCGTCGCGGGCGGCCTTGCCGAAACGCAGGCGCGCCGTTCCGGCCTGCTGCACGATGCCCTGCGCGCGATGGCCGGCGCCACCAGCGAAGCCGAAGTGCGCGCGCTGCGCCACCGGCTTGGCGTGCTGCCGGTGTTCAAGCGGATCGACAGCTGTGCGGCGGAGTTCGAGGCGGTCACGCCTTACATGTACTCCACCTACGAAGCGCCCAGCTTTGGCGTTGCGGAAGACGAGGCGGACCCGTCCGATCGCCGCAAGATCGTGATCCTGGGCGGCGGGCCGAACAGGATCGGGCAGGGGATCGAGTTCGATTATTGCTGCGTCCACGCCTGTTTCGCCCTGGCGGAAGCGGGTTACGAGACCATCATGGTCAACTGCAATCCGGAGACGGTGTCGACCGATTACGACACGTCCGACCGCCTCTATTTCGAACCGCTGACGGAAGAGGATGTGCTGGAGATCCTGCGCGTCGAACAGTCGCGGGGCGAACTGGTGGGTGTGATCGTGCAGTTTGGCGGACAGACCCCGCTGAAGCTGGCGCGTGCGCTGGAAGCGGCCGGGATCCCGATCCTCGGCACGAGCCCCGATGCGATCGACCTCGCCGAAGACCGCGAACGCTTCGCCCAGTTGGTGGACCGGCTCGGCCTGCGCCAGCCGTCCAACGGCATCGCCCGCAGCCGTGACGAAGCGGCCGCGGTGGCTTCGCGCATCGGCTATCCCGTGCTGCTGCGCCCCAGCTACGTGCTGGGCGGCCGCGCGATGGAGATCGTGGATTCGGAAGCGCAGCTCGATAATTACATCGCCACGGCGGTGAATGTGTCGGGCGACAGCCCGGTGCTGATCGACCAGTATCTGCGCGACGCGATCGAATGCGACGTGGACGCGCTGTGCGACGGCGATCAGGTCGTCATCGCGGGCGTGATGCAGCATATCGAGGAAGCGGGCGTCCATTCCGGCGATTCCGCCTGCACGCTGCCGCCTTACAGCCTGTCTGCCGACATGATCGCGGAGATGGAGCGGCAGGCCGAGGCGCTGGCCAAGGCGTTGGGCGTACGCGGATTGATGAACGTGCAGTTCGCTGTGAAGGATGAACAGGTCTATCTGATCGAGGTGAACCCGCGCGCCAGCCGCACCGTGCCGTTCGTGGCGAAGGCGGTGGGCGTGCCGGTGGCGAAGATCGCAAGCCGGATCATGGCGGGCGAAAAGCTGGTCGATATGCCCACGATCCCGCGCGACATCCCCTATATGGCGGTGAAGGAGGCGGTGTTCCCCTTCGCGCGCTTCCCCGGTTCCGATCCGGCATTGACGCCGGAAATGAAATCGACCGGCGAAGTTATGGGGATCGACCGGGATTTCCCGACCGCCTTCCTCAAGTCGCAGCTCGGCGAAGGGACGCGCCTGCCGGAAGGCGGCACCCTGTTCGTATCGGTGAAGAATGGCGACAAGCCGCATATCCTGAACGCGGTGAAGCAATTGGCCGCGCGCGGCTTCAAGCTGATCGCCACGGGGGGCACGGCTAAATATCTGTCCGACGCCGGTGTCGAGGTCGAACGCGTTAACAAGGTCGCCGAAGGCCGCCCGCATATCGTGGACAAGATCGGCGATGGTGAAGTCGCGCTGATCTTCAACACGACCGAAGGTTGGCAGAGCCTCAAGGACAGCCAGTCCATTCGCGCATCGGCCCTGGGAATGAAGGTGCCGTACTACACCACCGCCGCTGCCTCCGCCGCTGCAGCGCAGGCCATCGTGTCGGTTAGGGCGGGCGACCTTGAAGTGCGCTCGTTACAGGACTATTATAGCGGTAAATAATGCGCTCTCCCGACATTCGAAGGCTCCGGCACCGTCCTCAGGTGGGCGGTCGGGGCCTTCTTTGACGGGATCGCCCTGATAGACGGGGACACTCGATGGAAAAGGTTCCGATGCTGGCGGAGGGCTATGAGAAGCTCACTGCCAACCTCAAGGCGTTGCGGCAGGAACGGCCTCGCATCGTTGACGCGATCGAGGAAGCGCGCGCCCATGGCGATTTGTCCGAAAATGCGGAATATCACGCGGCGAAGGAACGGCAGGGCCAGGTAGAGGCGCAGATCGCCGATCTGGAAGACAAGGTCAGCCGCGCGCAGATCATCGACCCGACCAGCCTGTCCGGCGACCGGGTGGTTTTCGGTGCGACCGTCACCGTGCTTGACGATGACGACAAGCCGCAGCGTTACCAGATCGTCGGCCAGGCCGAAGCGGATGCGAAGGTTGGCCGGATATCCTACGATTCACCGCTGGGCCGTGCCCTGATCGGCAAACAGGTGGGCGAGGATGTGGAAGTGACGGTGCCCAGCGGGGACCGGTTCTATCAGGTCGAGAAGATCGAATTCATCTGACGGGATCAGCCAGCCCGCGCACGCCAGGCAGCGTGCGCGGGGCCGGGCTTATTTCGCTGCTTCGGAATTCGCCGAACCGGGCAGTTCCGGTTCCAGCAGCCGGTGCAGATGGACGATCACATATTTCATTTCCGCATCGTCCACCGTGCGCTGCGCATGGCCGCGCCACGCCTCTTCAGCGGACTGATAATCGGGAAAAATGCCGACGACATGAATGTCGTCAAGGTTCTGGAATTCGACACCTTGGGGGTCGGTCACTCGGCCGCCCATCACCAGGTGCAGAAGCTGCTTGCTCATCGCGATATTATCCCTCTTGCAGCGTTTGCATTGTCACTGGTCAATAAGTGATCCGCAACGCGCTGCAAGGGGATGATCCCGCTGTTTTTCAGCGCTGGCGCCAGCGGCGGCGGAGCGATTTGCGCACATCTTCGCTAAGATGTTCCGCATGGTCCCGCGCTTCCCGCGCATAATGGCCGGATGCCTCGCGCGCTTCGCTGGCATAATGCTGGGCGCGCGAACCCGCCTTGCGAGCATAATGGCGGGCTTCCTTGCCGTAACGATGTGCCCGCTCGCCCAGCGTTTCGCCAAGATCGTCCAGCCGTTCCCCGCCGACATGTCCCGCCTCCTGCGCCGCTTCCAGCGCGCGTTGGGCATAGGTCATCGCCATCTCCGCACCAAGAGTCGCAAGACCGGCGGCCCTGCCGGCAGCATGGCGACCCCAGCGGCGGGTCGGCGATCCGCGAAACAGCCCGCTGATCAGCACGCCCACGGCGAGGGCGCCGGCAACGGTGGTGATGGGGTGTTCGCGGGCGAACCCCGTCACCTTGTCCTTCACCTCGATGGCGCGTTCGCCTGCGGCGTCGAGAAAGCTGCCTTCGCTGCTGCCGCGCGACCGCTGGCGGGCTTCGCCTGCCGCGACCTTCTCCTTGATTTCCTGCCGCTTGGCATCAGTCATGTATCGTCTCCGCTGAAAATCTTGTCGTCATTCCAACCATCATTGCGGGAAGACGGTTCCGTCCTGTCCCGCAAGCCGGCCGGCATCGATCATTCGTCATCTTCGTCCAGCCCGGCAGCGCGCAGGATCGGCCCGCGCGCGAACCACAGCGCGATCACGCCCACACCGGCGGCCAGCTTGCCCGGATTGTCCTGCGCATAGTCGACAGCCTCGTCCAGCATGTCCATCGCGCCTTCGCTGACCCGATCGGCAAGCCGCGCGCCGGGGCTGCGGGCGCTCATCTCGCTGCGGATCACGCTGATATCGGTCTTGACCAATTGCAGCGCGGCATCCCGCAAGGCCCTGTCCTGCAACAGGCGGTTGTAGATCCGGCTCATTGCTTGTCCTCGCCATCTGGCTGGATCACCTGCAGCAGCGAGTGCCACCGCTTTGCCGCTGCTCGTGCGCACAGAATGGCAGCAATCGCTTCCAGACCGACCACCAGCGCACTGGCGCCCCAGGCTGTCAGCCATGGGGCAAGAGCGATGATCGCGCCCACCGTCAGCCCGACCAGTGCCAGCGAGCCGAACGCGGCGGCCGCCAGCCCGAATACCGCGGTCGCCTTTGCCTGATCGGCAAGGAAGGCGGCGCGCGTCTTCTGATAAGACAGTTCCGCCTGGATATAGGTCTTGCCGTCTTCGATCAGCGCTTCGATCTCGTCAGCCAGCGAGAGTTCGCCGGGTTCGTACCCGACTTCCTCTGCACCGGCTGGCGAATCGACGGCAGCGCCTTCGCGGTCCCGTATCGACACTGGCCCTTACTTGCGCAGAATACGCGCGAAGAAGAAGCCCGCCAGGGCAGCGATGCCGATCGCGGTGCCGGGGCTGTTGCGCACGAATTCGCGCGCATCTTCCGTCAGTTCCTCGACGGATTTATTGTCCAGCCGGTCGGCGGTATCCTGGAGGGAGCGCGAGGCGGAACGGGCATAATCGCCATAGCGAGAACCCAGCTTTTCATCGATCACGCCGGCATTGTCAGCCGCGACCTTGCTCAACCCTGCAAGAGCGCCGCTGGCCTTGGCCTTGCCGTCCTGCGCCAGTTCGCCGACCTTGACCTTGGCCTCGTCGCTCCATTCCGCGCGCTTGCCATCGGCCTGTTCCTTGTAGGACGCGGCGCGATCCTTTGCCTCGCTCTTCAACGCGGCGGCGCCGGCCTTCGCTTCTTCGACGGCGGCGTTGAAATGCGATTTCGCTTCCGCGCGCTTGTCATTCGCGCCGGTGGTGCCGGCTTTCGCCGCCGGCGTCTTGCCCGTGGTGGTGTCGGCTACGGTATCGACCATGGTATCGCCTTTCTTTCCAGTTCCGCCGCTGCCGCGCATATGGGCCGCAGATCGCGGATTCTCACCCTCCCGAACGCGGCTTGCACGGCAAGGTTCCGCCGCATAGGAGACCTTCCGGACATGCTATGCCAGCCGTTCCGTTCATGACAACAGCCAGTCCCGAGAGAGCCAGCCCATGACAGCGATTATCGACATCCACGCCCGCGAAATCCTCGACAGCCGCGGAAATCCTACGGTGGAGGTGGACGTTCTGCTCGACGATGGCAGTTTCGGCCGGGCCGCCGTTCCATCTGGCGCGTCGACCGGCGCGCATGAGGCGGTGGAACTGCGCGACGGTGACAAGCACCGTTTCCTGGGCAAGGGGGTGCTGAAGGCCATCGACGCCGTGAATGGCGAGATTGCCGACCGGCTGCTCGGCCTCGACGGGGAAGATCAGCGCGATATCGACCTCGCCATGATCGAACTGGACGGGACGGAGAACAAGGCCCGCCTCGGCGCCAATGCCATCCTGGGCACCAGCCTCGCGGTGGCGAAGGCTGCCGCCAATGCGCGCGGCCTGCCGCTATATTCCTATATCGGCGGCGTGTCGGCCCATGTGCTGCCGGTGCCGATGATGAACATCATCAATGGCGGCGAACATGCCGATAATCCCATCGATTTCCAGGAATTCATGGTCATGCCCGCGGGCGCGGAAACCATCGCGGAAGCGGTGCGCTGGGGGGCGGAAATCTTCCACACGCTGAAGAAGGGCCTGTCGCAGAAGGGCCTGTCCACCGCCGTCGGCGACGAAGGGGGCTTCGCGCCCGCACTCGCCAGCACGCGCGCGGCGCTGGACTTCGTGATGGAATCGATTGCCGCCGCCGGCTTCAAGCCGGGCAAGGACGTGGTGCTGGCGCTCGATTGCGCAGCGACCGAATTCTACACCGGGGGCCGCTACGATCTGGCGGGCGAGGCGCTGTCGCTGACGCCGGGCGAAATGGCCGATTACCTCGCCGATCTCTGCGCGTCCTACCCGATCCTTTCGATCGAGGATGGCATGGCGGAAGACGATTTCGACGGCTGGCAGGCGCTGACCGAACGGCTCGGCGGCAAGGTCCAGCTGGTCGGCGACGATCTCTTCGTCACCAATCCGCGCCGCCTTGCCATGGGGATCGAGAAGGGGCTCGCCAATTCGCTGCTGGTGAAGGTCAACCAGATCGGCACGCTGACCGAAACGCTGCAGGCGGTGGAGATCGCGCACCGCGCCGGCTACACATCGGTGATGAGCCACCGTTCGGGCGAGACGGAAGATTCCACCATCGCCGATCTCGCGGTCGCCACCAATTGCGGGCAGATCAAGACCGGCTCTCTCGCCCGGTCGGATCGGCTGGCCAAATACAACCAGCTCATCCGTATCGAGGAAGAGCTGGGCGACGGCGCGGTGTTTGCCGGATCGGGCTGCTTCGGCCGTATTTCCGTCTAACCCATTCGCGCGGCAGGCGGGGCGGCGCGGGGCTGCCTCGCTTGCCAGTGCGGAAAGGCGGTCCTATTCGTTCCGGCTGTAACCGCTTTCGGCCGGAGAATATCGCATGCCCCATCGCCTGATCGCCGCCCTCATGCTGGGTGCCGCCGCGCTGACGCTTGGCCCTGTGGCCTGCCAGCAATCGCCAGAGGCGGAAGACCGGGCGGAAAAGGGCACGAAGATCGGCATCAACCTCCTGGCGATGGACACGTCCGTGAAGCCGGGCGACGATTTCTACGCCTATGCCAATGGCGGGTGGATGAAGTTGACCGAGATTCCGGCCGATCGCTCCTCCATCGGGGCGTTCTGGATCGCGGATCAGGAAACGGAAAAGCGGTTGGAGCAACTGCTGGCCGGGCTGGCGGACAAGCGGCCGGAAGAAGGCTCGAACGAGGCTTTGGTCAAAGCCTATTACGATGCCTATCTCGACACAAAGGCGATCGACGCGCTGGGCATGAAGCCGATCGAGCCGGAATTGCGCCAGATCGCCACCATCGCCGACAAGACGGAGCTGGCCCGCGCACTGGGCGCTTCCGTCCGCGCGGATGTCGATCCGCTCAATTCCACGGACATGGAAACGGAAAACCTGTTCGGCGTCTTCGTGACGCAGGCCCTGTCGGGCGGCGCGGTGGTGCCTTATATCCTGCAAGGCGGCCTGGGCATGCCGGAACGGGAATATTACCTTTCCGCCACGCCCGAAATGCGCGGCCATCAGGCCGCTTACCGCAAATATATCGCCGATGTGCTGGCGGCTGCGGGCATTGCGGATGCAGGGGCGAAGGCGCAGCGCATCTACGATCTCGAAACGCGCATCGCCCGCGCACATGTCACGCGCGAGGTCAGCGATGATTGGGCCAATGGCGCCGCACTGTGGAGCAAGGCGGATTTCGAACGCCGCGCGCCTGGGCTGGACTGGCAGGCTTTCTTCGAAGCGGCTCAGCTTGGCGGGCAGGACCGGTTCAACGCCTTCCACGCCGGGGCCATTCCCGGCCTGGCCGCGCTGGTGGATTCCCAGCCGCTGGATGCGTGGAAGGACTGGCTGACCTTCCACAAGATCAACCAGAATACCGAAGTCCTGCCATCCGCGATCGACCGGCTGGCGTTCGATTTCTACGGCCGCGAGCTGACCGGCACCGAGGAACAGCGCCCCCGCGCCAAGCGCGCGCTCGCCGCCGCCAATGCGGACATCGGCGATGCGCTGGGACAGCTTTACACCGCGGCCTATTTCCCCGCCTCCGCCAAGGCGGAGATCCAGGGCATGGTCGATAACATCAAGGCCGCCTTCGTCCGCCGCATCGACGCGCTGGACTGGATGGCCCCCGCCACCAAGGATGCGGCCAAGGAAAAGGTGCAGGGCATGGTCGTGGGCGTCGGCTATCCCGATCGCTGGACCGATTATAGCGGCCTGAAACTGGCGCCGGACGCTGCCTATGCCAACCGGCAGGCGGCGGAAAAGCTGCGTTACAGCCAGCAACTCGCCAAGATCGGCAAGCCGATGGATCGCGGCGAATGGTGGATGAACGCGCAGCTCGTCAACGCGGTGAACCTGCCGGTGCAGAATGCGATGAACTTCCCGGCCGCCATCCTGCAACCGCCCTTCTTCGATGCCACCGCCGATCCGGCCTTCAACTATGGAGCGGTCGGCGCGGTGATCGGGCACGAATTGAGCCACAGCTTCGACGATAATGGCGCGGCCTTCGATGCGACCGGCGCAATGCACAATTGGTGGACCGATGCCGACAAGGCGCAGTTCGGGCGGGCCGGGCAGGCGCTTGCCGCGCAGTTCGATACCTATGAACCGTTCCCGGGCCTTCATGTGCGCGGCAATCTGACGCTGGGCGAGAATATCGCCGACGTCGCCGGCCTCGCCGCCGCGTATGATGCCTATCGCGCATCGCTGGAAGGGGGCGAAGCGTCGGAGATCGAAGGCTTCACCGGCAATCAGCGCTTTTTCATCGCCTATGCGCAGGCATGGGCTACCAAGATGCGAGAGGCTGCGCTGCGCCAGCGTATCGCCACCGATGGCCACGCGCCGGGGCAGTATCGCGCGCTGACCGTGCGCAATCTCGATGCCTGGTATGAAGCGTTCAACGTGCAGCCGGGCGACAAGCTCTATCTCCCGCCCGAACAGCGCGTGCGCATCTGGTAGGGCAGGGGCGTGGGAACCCGCGCCGGGGCACCGATGTAAGGAAGGAGCGCAACCCGCGCTGCCCTTGGCTCTCGCTCGGATCGCTCATATATGATCCATATACGAATCATATATGAGCGAGCCATGGGCATCCTAAATATCGAGGACGATCTGCACGATCAGCTCCGCCGGGCCAGCAAGGTGTCCTGCCGTTCGATCAACGCGCAGGCTGCTTACTGGATCAAGATCGGCATGTTGTGCGAAACCAATCCGGCGCTCAGCTTCACGGAGATCATGGGGCGGGAACTGTCCTCGGCTGGGGTGGCGCCACGGCCCGTCATGCGGGAAGAGGCATGACGAAGCAGCCGCACGAACTGGCCCTGATGGCCGAATCCGGCCGCCTGCTGGCATCGGTGTTCGCCCTGCTGGACCGCACGCCGCTGGCCGGTAAATCGACATTCGAGATCGACCAGATGGTGGAACGTTTCATCGTCGACGATCTTCAGTCCCGGCCCGCCAGCAAGGGGCAATATGGCTTTGCCTTCGTCCTCAATTCCTCGATCAACGATGTGGTTTGCCACGGCGTCCCCTCGCCGAACGATGTGCTGCGCGACGGGGATATCGTCAATTTAGATATCACGCTGGAAAAGAACGGCTTTATCGCGGATTCTAGCAAGACCTACCTGATCGGCGATGTGAAGCCCGCGGCCCGGATGCTGGTGCAGGCGACTTACGAGGCGATGTGGCTCGGCATCCAGGCCGTGCGCCCCGGCGCGCGGCTGGGCGACATCGGCTGGGCGATAGAGCACCATGCGAAGCGGCACGGCTATTCCGTGGTGCGCGATTTCTGCGGCCATGGCATCGGCCGCGAAATGCACGAAGCGCCGGAAGTGCTGCATTTCGGCAGGCGCGGCACGGGCGATTTGCTGGAAGAAGGCATGACCTTCACCATCGAACCGATGATAAATCGGGGCCGGCGCGGGATTTTCACGGAAGACGATGGCTGGACTGTCCGCACGCTGGACGGTTCCCTGTCCGCGCAGTTCGAACACACGGTCGCTGTCACCGCCAGGGGCGTGTCGGTGCTGACGCTGCGCCCGGAAGAACGCGGCATGCTGGAAAAAATGAAACTCGCCGCCTGAATAGGGGCGGCCGGCAGCGGGCGGGCCATGGCCGATTCCCGCTGCGGGCGCCTCAGCGGATCAGAATGACTGGCCGCCCTGCTGCTTTTCCAGCGCGCCGATCAGCGCCTTGTTGAATGCGGGGATATCGTCCGGCTTGCGGCTGGTGATGAGGTTGCCGTCTTCCACCACCTCGCGGTCGACCACCTCTGCGCCTGCATTCTTCAGATCGGTGCGGATGGAGGGCCAGCTCGTCACCGTCTTGCCTTGCACCACATCGGCTTCCGCCAGCATCCAGGGGCCATGGCAGATGGCGGCCACAGGCTTTCCGGCGGCGCAGAAATCGCGCACCAGCTTTACCGCTTTCTCTTCCATCCGCAGCTTGTCCGGGTTGATCTGCCCGCCGGGCAGGACCAGCGCATCGAATTCGCGGGCTTCCACCTCGTCCAGCGTCCGGTCCACATCGACCTCGCGGCCCCAGTCGCTCTGGTCCCATCCCTTGATGGAACCGCCCTTGGGGCTGACCACCACCGTTTCATAACCGGCATCGTCCAGCGCGGCCTTGGGCTTTTCCAGTTCGGATTGTTCGAAGCCATCGGTGGCAAGGATCATGATGCGCTGGGCCATTGGGTCTCTCCTGTTCGGGGGTTATGCACCTCTACGATGTTGAAAGCCGTGCGTTCCGCGCTCGCCCACCGGGCGTGCGGGTGATAGGGCAGGGCGCATGGCCACACTGGATGACGGACCGGAACCGTTCGACGCTATCGTCGACGCACCTTTCGACAGCGCCTTGTCGGAACGCTATCTCGTCTATGCCCTGTCCACGATCACGGCGCGATCGCTGCCCGATCTGCGCGACGGGCTGAAGCCGGTGCATCGCCGCCTGTTGTGGACGATGCGGCAATTGCGGCTCACGCCTGACAGCAGCCACAAGAAATCCGCCCGCGTGGTGGGCGACGTGATCGGCAAATATCACCCGCATGGCGACAGCGCCGTCTATGATGCGATGGTGCGGCTGGCGCAGGATTTCACGCTCCGTTACCCGCTGGTGGAAGGGCAGGGCAATTTCGGCAATATCGACGGCGATAATGCTGCCGCCTATCGCTACACCGAATGCCGGCTGACCCGCACCGCCCTGCAATTGATGGAAGGGCTGGACGAAGGCACCGTCGATTTCGTCCCGACCTATAATAATGAGGAGGAGGAGCCTGCTCTCTTCCCCGGCCTGTTCCCCAACCTGCTGGCCAATGGCGCCAGCGGCATCGCGGTGGGCATGGCGACCAGCATTCCCAGCCATAATGTGGCCGAGATTATCGACGCCACGCTGGAACTGATCGACAATCCCCATGTGGAACATGACCGGCTGATGGAACTGTTCCACGGCCCCGATTTCGCGACCGGCGGGCTGATCGTGGATTCCCCCGCCGCCATTTCCGCCGCCTATCGCACCGGTCGCGGCAGTTTCCGCGTGCGCGGCCGCTTCCATGCGGAAGAGGCGAAGGAACAGGCGGATCGCGACGCGGGGATAGAGCGGCTGGGCGGCGGGCAATACCAGCTCGTCATCTCCGAAATCCCCTATCAGGTGCCCAAGGGCAAGCTGATCGAGCAGATCGCGCAGGCGATTGCAGACCGCAAGCTGCCGATCCTGGAGGATGTGCGGGATGAAAGCGACGAACGCATCCGCATCGTCCTCGTGCCGAAAAGCCGCAATGTCGATCCGGAACTGCTGAAGGAAAGCCTCTACAAGCTGACCGATCTGGAAACGCGTTTCGGCCTCAACCTCAACGTGCTGGATCACACCCGCACGCCGATGGTGATGGGGCTGCACGAATTGCTGTCCAACTGGATCGCGCACCAGATCGACATCCTGCAGCGCCGCGCCGCGCACCGGCTGGACAAGATCGCGCAGCGGCTGGAACTGGTGGAAGGCTATATCGCCGCCTACCTCAATCTCGACCGCGTGATCGAGATCATCCGCACGGAGGATGAACCGAAGCCGATCATGATGGCGGAATTCGAACTGACGGATCGTCAGGCCGAAGCCATCCTGAACATGCGGCTGCGCAGCTTGCGCAAGCTGGAGGAAATGGAACTCCGCAAGGAACGGGAGGGCCTGCTGGCCGAACGGGAGGAACTGGAAAAGCTCCTCTCCAGCCCCGCGCGCCAGCGCACCCGGCTCAAGCGCGATCTCAACGCGCTGCGCAAGGAATATGCGGAAGACACCGCCCTCGGCCGCCGCCGCACCACTGTGGCGGAAGCAGCGCCCACGGTCGAATTCAGCATGGATGCGATGATCGAGAAGGAACCGGTCACCATCATCCTCAGCCAGCGCGGCTGGATCAGGGCGGCGCGCGGCCACCTGCCGCTGGATCAGGAATGGAAGTTCAAGGAAGGCGATGGCCCCGCCTTCGCCTTCCACGCGCAGACGACGGACAAGCTGCTGCTCGCCGCGGACGATGGCCGTTTCTACACGCTGGGGGCGGACAAGCTGCCCGGCGCGCGCGGCTTTGGCGAACCGATCCGCAACACGCTGGATATCGATGCCGCGGCGCAGATCATGGCGGTTCTGGTCCACAAGCCGGACCTGATGGTCCTGCTCGCGGCCACCAGCGGCAAGGGCTTCGCCGCCCGCACCGACGAATTGCTGGCCGAAACGCGCAAGGGGCGGCAGGTCGTCAATCTGAAACCCGGTACACGCCTCTCCGTGGTGCGCGTGATCCCGCCCGAACACGATCATGTCGCCGTGGTGGGCGACAATCGCAAGCTGGTGGTGTTCAACCTGGAAGAACTGCCGCTGATGGCGCGCGGGCAGGGCGTAACCCTGCAACGCTATCGCGACGGCGGCATGGCCGATGCCACCACCCTTGCACTGGAAGAAGGCCTGTCCTGGACCATGGGCGGCGAAACCGGCCGCACCCGCACGGAAAAAGACATCCGCCTTTGGAAAGTAGCGCGCGGCGCCGCCGGCCGCCTCCCACCCCAAGGCTTCCCCCGCGACAATCGGTTTTGAGCGGTTTTTTCACGCAAAGGCGAAAGCGCGAAACCCACGCGATGGCCGCTATGCCGGCGAGAGCCAGGATTGCGTGCGCAAGCCCGAATAATCGTCTGCTTTTGCGCGGCCTCGCCGGTGTGCCTGATGGCGGGAATGTCGTGGGGTACCGAACGCTAACATACCACTTGGATGCGCCGGAAGCGGGTGCCGGCTCAACTGCTATGGGCCACCACTTTTCGGTAAAGGGCGTCTCTGCCCTTCGCGCGTTCAAGCCGGATTCGTCGGTGCGCGATTGCAAATGCAAGCGGTAGAGCGACAAGTCCTATCACACCGGGAATTACTACGAGATTGCCCTCAAAATCCCGCCAGAAAGCAATGGCATAAACAAAGCCAAAAAATATCGAGACACCGAACGCAAGACTCTCCACAATGAGGGAGGGTTTCCGTGTCTGATACCGCCGATGGGCGTAACGCCAAAATGACCGCCGCCAATTCACCGATCGGCCCCCAAACACGAACATTGTCCGCGCCGAAGATGACACTCTGGTGGAGCGACCGCAACGTTATCGTGTCCGGACAGTCGCTTTCGTGCGAAATTGCAGGGAAAGCGGCCACCCTTCATTCCGTCACCCTGAACTTGGTTCAGGGTCCATCTTTCCACCTGCGCCTTCCGTGCAGGAGGGCAGGCATGGATGCTGAACCAAGTTCAGCGTGACGATGGTGAAGGGGCTTCACGCAGAGGCGCAGAGGCACAGAGGCCGGAAGATCTCTCCATCTTCGCGCCTTCATGCGAGACACGGGAAATACACCGGCTTGCGCGCCGATAACAGCGCCCCGCCCGAAGGCGAGGCGCCATTATGTCAGTCGGCCTGGCGGCGGCGGCCGCCATCTCCGCCGCGACGGCGTTGGCCCTGTGCGGGCTTGCCGGCGGGATGGATGCGCGCGGCCTTGTCGCGCTTGGGCTGGGGCGGGCCGCGGCGCGGGTTGCGGCGGCGATCCTCGGGATCGCTGGCTGCGCGCTCTGCGCCTGCGGGTGCGCGCGATGCCTTGGGCAGTTTTTGCGCTTCTTCCACGAAATTAGCCGGCAGCGGGGCCTTGCCCAGTTGCACGCCGGTCAGGCGCTGGATGTCGCGCAGATAGGTCTGCTCGTCCGGCGCGACATAGCTGACCGCGATGCCGCTGCGCCCGGCGCGCGCGGTGCGGCCGATGCGGTGGACATATTGTTCCGGCACGTTCGGCAGTTCGAAATTGAACACCGCGCTCACGCCCGGCACGTCGATGCCGCGCGCGGCGATATCCGTCGCCACCAGCACGGGGATCTGCGCCGCGCGGAACCCTTCCAGCGCGCGGGTGCGCTGGGCCTGCGTCTTGTTGCCATGGATCGCGGCGGCATTGATGCCGGCGGCGACCAGATGGCGCACCACGCGGTCCGCGCCATGCTTGGTGCGGGTGAACACCAGGCAGCGTTCGATCTCGCCATTGGCGATGCCCTTGCGCAGCGTGATGGTCAGCAGCGCCTGCTTTTCCGCCTGGTTGATGAAGGTGGCATATTGTTCCACCCGTTCAGCCGTGGTGGATTGCGGCGCCACTTCGACGCGCACCGGATTGCGGATGAACCGCTTGCCCAGATCGGCGATCGCCTGGGGCATGGTCGCGGAAAAGAACAGGCTCTGCCGTTCGGCGGGCAGCATGGCGGCCACGCGCGTCAGCGGCTTGATGAAGCCGAGGTCCATCATCTGGTCCGCCTCGTCGAGCACGAAGATTTCGACATTGCGCAGCGTCAGCGCGCGCTGGTCGATCAGGTCGAGCAGGCGGCCGGGCGTGGCCACCAGCACGTCGCAGCCGGGCACCAGCTTGCGGGCCTGCTGGCCTGCGGGGACACCGCCGAAGATGCACTGCACCGTCAGGTCGAGGAACTTGGCGTAATGGCGCATATTCTCCGCGATCTGGGCAGCCAGTTCGCGCGTGGGGGACAGCACCAGCATCCGGCAGCTTGCGGCCTGGCGCGGCTTGGCGTCGGCCGCCAGGCGATGGAGGGAGGGGAGGGAGAAGGCAGCGGTCTTGCCGGTGCCGGTCTGGGCGATGCCCAGCAGGTCGCGCCCGGCCATCAGGGCGGGGATCGCCTCGCGCTGGATCGGGGTCGGCTCGCTGTAATCGCGCGCCTGAAGGGCACGCAGGATGGGCTGGGCCAGGCCCAACTCCTCGAAATAGGACATGAATATACTCTCAACATGCGTCGCGGGCAGATGCCCGGACGCGCAAGGTCGTTTGGCGACCCGAGCGTGATGGGGAAGCTTGCGGATGCGTCCCGTTCGCCGAATGCGGGACCTGACCGGAAGGAAAGGTTCACGCTCGCACCGGGCCGCGCGGGTTGATCCCGCGCCGGACGCTGGCGGCCATATAGGCCGGGTTTGCGCAATGTGCAACTGCGAGAATGCGGACCAAAACAAACGGGGCCGGATGCTCGTCGCATCCGGCCCCGCCTGGCAATCGGTAATGTCGGGCGATCAGGCGCCGGACGGGGCCGGCGCCGCATCGGCGGCCGCATCCGCGCCGGCCGGGGCCTGGGCGGATACCGCTGCCGAAAGCTGGCCGGCCGTGGCCAGGAACGTCACCTTGCTGTCCTGCACGGTGAATTGTTCCTTGGGCAGCTGGATCGGGCCTGCGGTGGTGTGTTCGACCACGACCATGTTGGCCGCGTCGACTTCCTTGACGGTGCCCACGACGAGATTGTCGGTGCTATAGACCTGCGCGCCGGGGATCAGCGCGGCATCCAGCGCGGCGTCCTGATCCTGGTTGGCGGAGGAGATAGCCGCTTCCAGATCGGCCTTGTTCCAGCCGATGGTGGGGCCATTGTCCCCTTCACCGAAAGAATCGGCGGGCAGGGTGGCGGTCATGTTGCCGGTGTTGAGCACCACATTGCCACCGGCGGCGCTCTCGATCGTCCCCACTGCGGCGCCATCGGGGCCATAGACTGTGGCGCCCGGCGCGATCTGCGCGAAGGCGGTGGACGAAAGGCCGGCAACGGCAAGGGCCGTAGCGGCGGCGAAATGCATCAGTTTCATGAAGAACTCTCCGTATTTCCAAGCATCGGGCGCACCGAAGCGCGCGGCGGAAGCCCCGGATTTGCAGGAAGCGGCCGGCCATTGATGTCGCGAGGACCAGACCGAAAGGCAGCAGACAAAGCGCTGCAACCGCAGATTGAGCAACCCGGTATTGGGACCGCCTGCCGGTACGACAGGCGATATATCCACAAGGACTATGGACCTTGCCACCTTAAGCGGGGCTGAAACCCCGGCAAGGCGAAGGAACTCGGTTCATCGCTCCAGAGCCTCGTCCAGCAGCATTTTTACCCGGCTGGAATCCGGGAAGCCCTCTGCGATCCAGCGCTGTTCGACGGCGATCAGGATGCGCGCCACTTCCGGCCCTGCGGCCACCCCGCGCGCAACGATCTCCCCACCTTTCAGCGGGAATTGCGGGGTTTCCCAACCCGTCAGCGGGGCGATATCGCCGCCGTTCAGGAGGAGGCGGTCCAGCGCCTGCTCCCGGCCGATCCGGTAATCCAACTCGCGCGGGTCGCCCCCGTCCTCTCGCCCGGCAGCGATGGAGAGCCGCTTGCGCTGCTGGCCCGAAAGGCGGAGGCGAGCGGCCACCTGTTCCGCGATGCGGGGCGCGGGGGGCAGCAGGGCCGCCAGACGCCGCAATCCGTCAGGTTCGACATGCTGGCGCCGCTCCTGCTCGATCAGCGCCTCCAACTGCGATGCGGCATCATCGGCCAGTTCCGGCAGCACGACAGGCAGGATGCCATTGTCCATCATCCGGCGGATCGTGGGCGCGGGATCGGGCAAAGCCAGCAGGCGTAGCAGTTCGGCCGCGACACGCTCCCTGCTCAGCCCTTTCAAGGTCGATGCAAGTTCGATGCAGGCCGCTTCCGCATCCTCGTCCAGCGTGCTGCCGAAGCGGCATTGGAAGCGGTAGTAACGCAAGATGCGCAAATGATCTTCGCGGATACGCTGGCGGGCATCGCCGATAAAGCGCACCCGCCCTTCGGAAAGATCCTCAAGCCCGCCGAAAAAGTCACTGATTTCCAGCGAAATAGGATCGGCATAAAGCGCATTCATGGTGAAATCGCGCCGCGCCGCGTCGTCTTCCCACTTGGTGGCATATGCGATGGTCGCCCGCCGCCCATCGGTCGCAACATCGCGGCGCAAGGTGGTGATTTCCACCGGCCCATGTTCCAGCAAGGCCGTGACGGTGCCATGGTCGATACCCGTGGGGATCGTGCGGATTCCGGCGTGGTGGAGTTGGTCGATCACCCGCTGCGGCTCATGCAGGGTGGCGGCATCGATATCGTGCACGGGCAGATGCAGCAGCGTGTCGCGCACGGCCCCGCCGACCCAGCGCACGGCCTTCGGCCCCAGCGCCTCCACCAGATGGTCGAGGTCGTCACGCAGGGTCCACAGGGCGGAGGGAAGGCGGGTCATGATGCGCCTACCGCCATGCCAGCCGGCGGGAAAGATTGGCGAGGATTGCCGCTGTCACGCCCCAGATGCGGTGCCCCTGCCAGTCGATTTCGAGATAATGCCGGGGCTGGCCCCGAAATTCGCCCAGCTTCTGCACATGATTTTTCGGATTGAGGACATGATCCAGCGGGGCTTCGAACCACTGGCTGACTTCCGCGGGATTGGGGATCAGCGACAGATCGGCTGGCACGAGGCCCAGCACCGGCGTCACGTCATAGCCGCTGCCGGTCACAAAACGGTCGCTGGCGCCTATCACGCGGATGTCCTGCGGGTGGATCGCCAGTTCCTCCTCCGCCTCGCGCAGTGCGGCAGCGACGGCGTCCTCTCCCGGATCCAGCTTGCCGCCGGGGAAGGCGACCTGCCCGGGATGGGAGCGCATCGTATCGGGGCGATGCGTCAGGATTACGCCGGGGCGCGCCCGTTCGGTGACAGCGATCAGGACGGCGGCGGGCCGGATGGTAGGCGGGGCGAAAGGCGCATCGTCGCGCAGATCGTCGAGTTCCAGCCCATGCCCTTCGTCGAAGAGGCGGGTCAGCCTGTCGAACAGCTCACTCATCGGGCAGAAGCGCGAAACGCACGCCCTGGCTGACCACGCTCCCGCCGTCCCCAGCCAGCGCATGATCCGCCAGTTGCAGCCAGGTGGAACGGTCCAGCCGCGCCTCGCATCCGTGCCGCACAGCGAGATAGATGGCGGGGGCATCGGCATGACCACGCGCGATGATGGGGTGATGGGGGCCGGCGACGACCAGTTCGTCCGTGTTCAGCCGGAATGCCAGCGCATCGCCTTTCACCTGCATGTCCACGGCGACAAAGGCAGCATCTTCCACCGCCACGGATTGCCGGCATTGCGGGGTGACGAGCCAGTGCTGCCCGTCCGCATCGCGCATCAGCAGGGATGCGAAGGCGTGGACCATCGCGGGGCGGCGGATCGGCGCGCCATCGTGATACCAGGTGCCATCCGCGGCAACGCGCATCAGGCTGTCCATGGTTTCAGCGGGAGACCAGCTTTCGATCGGCGGCAGCCGCCGGTCCCGCAGCGCTGCTGCGATGTCGGCCAGCGACATGGTCGCAAGGTCGGGGGGCGGCTGGAAAGGCATCCGTCAGGCGATGCCAGAACCGATCAGCCGCGCCAAGGCCCCAGCATGCCATCGGTGGGCAGCACCGAATATTCCGCGCATCGCACCAGCAGGCGGGCAGGGTCCCACGGGCCGGGGCAGCGCCAGCCGGCGGGGGCCTGGCGATAGCCGAAGCGTCCGTAATAGGGCGCATCCCCGATCAGCACCTGGGGCAGCGGCGCTTCCGGGCCGATGCTGCTGCCGACGGCCATCATCATGGCGATGCCGAACCCTTCGCCCTGCCGTTCCGGCAAGACGGCGACCGGGCCGACCATGACCAGCGGATAGGCGCGCCCGCCCGGTTCGTTGAGGCCGACCGGCCAGCACTGGATGGTGCCGACCAGATGATCCTGCCGGTCGAGCGCCGCGAAGCTGAGCGCCGGAAGGTAATCCGCGCCATCGCGAATGATATAGGCCGTGCGGCCATGGCGCCCCGGGCCGAAGGCGCGGTCGAGCACCTGTTCCACCAGTTCGGGATCGACCTCCGCAAGCGGGATCAGAGTGGGCAGGGTATCGGCCATGGCGGCGCGCCGATAGGGTCGCGCGCCGCCCTTGGCAAATCAAAAGCAGATTCCGGCCCGCCGGTCCGCCGCGATCAACTGGGGTTGAGATGCAGCAAGCGGCCTTCCGGGCCATCTTCCACCACCCACAGCGAGCCATCGTCGGTTTCGATGATGTCGCGCAGGCGATTGTCGAATTCGTACCGCGCTTCTTCCTTGGCGGTTCCATCGGCAGCGATGGACACGCGCACGATGGACTGGCTGCCAAGGCCGGCGATCAGCGCGTTGCCTTGCCAGCCCGGCCATTTGTTGCCGCGATAGAAGATGAAATCCCCCGGCGCAATAACCGGGTTCCAGCTGATGGCGGGCTTCACATATTCGTCGCTGGTATCGTGATCGCGGATCGGCGTGCCGCTGTAATCATCGCCATTGGAAACCAGCGGCCAGCCGTAATTCCTGCCCGGTTCCACCTTGTTCAGTTCGTCCCCGCCGGCCGGGCCATGTTCCAGATCCCACAACTGGCCGCTGGGATCGAATTTCAGGCCCAGCAGGTTGCGGTGGCCATAGCTCCAGATTTCCCGGCTGACGCCGCCGCGATCGGCGAAGGGATTGCCTTCTGCCGGGGTGCCGTCGAGATTGAGGCGCAGCACCTTGCCCAGATTGGTGTCGAGATCCTGCGCCGGTTCGCCCTGCTGGCGTTCGCCGGAGGACAGGAACAGATATTTCCCGTCGGGCGAGAAAGCGATGCGGTGGGAAAAGTGACCATTGGCGTCCACCTTCGGCGTCTGCCGCCAGATCACCTGAAATCCGCCGATGGAACATTTGCCCGCAGCATCGCAATTCAGCGTGCCGCGCCCCATGGCCGCGCCGCGCGTCTTGCCTTCGCCGCCTTCCGCCCAGGTCAGGTAGATCGCCTTGCTTTGCGCATAATCGGGCGCGAAGGCGATGTCGCCCAATCCGCCCTGTCCGCCATAGGCGACCTGCGGGATACCCCCTTCGACAGAGCCGGTGTCGCGCGTCGCCGGGTCGAACCATTTGATGGTCCCGCCCTTTTCCGTGATGAACAGGCGGCCTGTGCCCGGCTCCACCGCGATGGCCCAGGGTTCGTTGAATGTAGCCTGTTCCGCAACGGCGAAGGGGTTGGCGGGATCGGAGGGGCCGGCGCTGGTTTCGGTGCCGTTATCGGCAGGCTGGTTCGCGCCGCAACTTGCCAAGGCGATCGTTGCCGTGGATAGGATGACGGCGAGTTTGACGGTTTTGCGCATGTTATCCGGTTCTCCCTCTCACGACTTCTGCGCCACCCTGACCGGCGAGATCGTCGCCGGCGTTGATGAAGCGGGCCGTGGCCCGCTGGCAGGCCCCGTTGTGGCGGCCGCCGTGCTGCTCTGCAAGCCGTGTCCTGCGGGGCTGGACGATTCCAAGAAACTGGCGCCCGCGCGCCGCGCCACGCTGGAAGAACGCATCCGCCGCCGCTGTGCCTTCGGCATCGGGGTGGTGGAGGTGGAGGCGATCGACAGCATCAACATCTTCCAGGCGACGATGTGGGCGATGAGCATCGCCGTGACGCGGCTGGCGGAAGCGATCGGCCGCGACCCGTGCGAAGTGCTGGTGGATGGCAACCTGACCCCGGCGGGCAGGCGTCCTGAATGGCGCTGGCAGGCACGGGCGATAGTGGGCGGCGATGCGCGCGTTCCCAGCATCGCGGCTGCCTCCATCCTCGCCAAGGAATATCGCGACCGGCTGATGCGGCAGGCGGCGGCGGACCATCCGCATTACGGGTGGGAACGCAATGCCGGCTATGGCACGCCTGAACATCTCGCCGCCTTGCGAGAGCATGGGCCGACCCCGCTGCACCGCCGCAGCTTTGCACCCGTCGCCCAGCTCGAAATGTTCTGAAAGCTGGCATTGCACGCGAAGCCGCCTAGATAGATGGCGTGCCCGCGTGGTTTGAAGCGCGGCCTGGATAGAGAGGATTTTCGCCATGATCGACTTGCAGGAAAGCCGCACGCCTTCCCCGCCAATGTCCTTCACGGTGCCTCATGCTAGTTCTCACATTCGATCGAGTGTCCGCATCCCGTCCTGACGGGAACCAGCTTTTTTCCGATCTCTCCCTGTCCATAGGGCGCGAAAGCGTCGGGCTGGTCGGCCGCAACGGCTCCGGCAAATCCACCCTGCTGGCGATTGCCGCGGGATTGATGGCGCCCGCCGCCGGGCAGGCCCTGCGCGAAGGCAAATTCGCCTTCCTGCGCCAGATTCAGCCATCGGCGGGCAGCGCCGCACGCGCATTGGGGGCAGAGGCAATGTTTGCGGCCATGGCACGCATGGAACGCGGCGAAGGCTCCGTGGAAGATGCCGCGCTGGCCGATTGGGACATGGCGGCCCGGCTGGAAGAAGCACTGGGCGAGGTGGGGCTGGGCGAACTGGAGCTGACGCGCGACGTCGCCAGCCTGAGCGGCGGGGAACGCACCCGGCTCGCCATTGCCGGGCTGCTGTCGCAAGCGCCGGACCTTCTGCTGCTGGACGAACCGACCAACAATCTTGACCGGGAAGGCCGCGATGCGGTGCGGGCGCTGCTCGATGGCTGGGGTGGCGGCGCGCTGGTCGCCAGCCATGACCGGGAATTACTGGAGGGGATGGACCGGATCGTCCATCTCTCCCCCGTCGCGGTCACCGTGCATGGCGGCGGCTGGCGGGAGTTCGCGGAAGCACGGGATGCAGCGCGAGAGCGGGCCGAACGCGGACTGGATCAGGCCCGGCGCGATGTGGAGCGGCAATCCCGAATTGCCCGGCGGCGGGAGGAAATCCAGGCGCGGCGCGATCGCGGCGGGCGGCAGCGCAGCGCCAGTGGCAGCGAGCCGAAGATCCTGCTCGGCGCATTGAAGCGGCGAGCAGAGGTGTCGGCCGGGGCTGCGCATAATCTGGCGGAACGGCAATTGGGCGAGGCGCGCGAAACGGTCGAACTGGCCCGGGCGCAGGTCGAGGTGGTGACGCCCTTGGCGATCGCGCTGCCGCCCACGGGCCTGCCTTCCGGCCGTCGCCTGCTCTCGATGCGGGATGTGACATTGGACAAGGGCGGGCGGCGCATTTTCGGCCCGGTCGATCTGGAGATTACCGGCCCGGAGCGGGTGGCAATTTGCGGCCCCAATGGCAGCGGGAAGACGAGCCTGCTCCGCACCGCCACGGGAGATGTGGAGCCCACGGCCGGCCGGGTGGACCGCGTTGGCGATCGCATCGCCATGCTGGATCAGCATGCGGCCTTGCTCTCGCCGGGGGATACGCTGCTGGGCGCGATGCTGGGGCGCCATCGCGGCATGACGGGTCAGGATGCCCACGCGGCGCTGGCCCGCTTCGGCTTTCGCAACCGGGAGGCGGAACGGATCGCCGGCACGCTGAGCGGCGGGGAACGGCTGCGGGCGGCGCTGGCGCTGGTGTTCTCCGGCCCGACAGTGCCGCAATTGCTGGTGCTGGACGAGCCGACCAATCACCTCGACATGGAAGCCGTCGAGGAACTGGAGCGCGCGCTGGCGAGCTTCGATGGTGCCTTGCTGGTCGTCAGCCACGATCCGGCCTTTCTGGAAGCGATCGGGATTCAGCGGGAGATCGCGATGGCATGAATTTCGGGCGGCGAGTCCGGAAAGACACAGCGCAACATATCGAGTCCGGTCGGGACGGGCTGACTCCAGATGGTGTGGTCGGACTCGGTTCGTTCCGCCACCCGCTGTCCCCAGCCTGCCGACTCGCCCTGAAAACTGTGCTTGACCTGAGAGTCCCGGGGACTCACCCTTGTGGATAAGTCAGGGGGTTCAAGAACGGGAATGGGTCAGCTTACCAAAATCCGCGCGCCGCGTGCGCGCTCTGTCGCGCTTGAGGATCTGCCGCTGGGCCGCATCCTGGATGGCGATTGCGTGGCCGCGATGCGCAGCCTGCCGGACGCAAGCGTGGACCTCGTCTTCGCGGACCCGCCCTATAATCTGCAACTGGGCGGCGATCTCAACCGGCCGGATGGCAGCCATGTCGATGCGGTGACGGACGAATGGGACCGGTTCGACAGTTTCGCGGCCTACGACCTGTTCACGCGCCAGTGGCTGATGGAAGCGCGCCGCGTGCTGAAACCGGATGGCGCGCTGTGGGTGATCGGCAGCTATCACAACATCTATCGCGTTGGCGCGATGATGCAGGATATGGGCTTCTGGTTGCTGAACGACATCGTCTGGCGCAAGACCAATCCGATGCCCAATTTCCTCGGCACGCGCTTCACCAACGCCCATGAAACGCTGCTGTGGGCCAGCATGGGCGAGAAGGCGAAATATCACTTCAACTATCGCGCGATGAAGACGTTGAATGACGAACTTCAGATGCGCAGCGACTGGGTGATCCCCATCTGCGCCGGGCAGGAACGGTTGAAGAAGGATGGCCACAAGGCCCATCCCACGCAAAAACCGGAAGCGCTGCTGTATCGCGTGCTGCTGTCCACGACGGAGCCGGGCGACGTGGTGCTCGATCCCTTCTTCGGCACGGGCACGACGGGCGCGGTGGCGCGGCGGCTGGGGCGCAACTGGATCGGCTGCGAGAGGGAACCCGCCTATCGTGCCGTGGCGGAAGAACGCATTGCCAGCGCGCTTCCCCTGGACGAAACCGCGCTGCGCACCATGCAGAGCAAGCGCACCGCGCCGCGCGTTGCCTTCGGCGCGCTGGTGGAGGCCGGGATGCTGCCACCGGGAACGGAACTGTTCGACCGCAAGCGCCGCTGGAAAGCGGTGGTACGCGCCGATGGGTCCCTGTCTTGCGGGGCGGAGAACGGTTCCATCCATCACGTCGGCAAGGTGCTGCAAGGCGCACCGAGCTGCAATGGCTGGACCTTCTGGCATCTGGAGCATGAAGGGGAAGTGAGCGCGATCGATGTCTTGCGGCAGCGCTACCTTCTCGCCATCGAGGATTGATGGACCGACTCTATATTCAGCCCCTCACCACCGTTTCATCTCCGCAGGCGGTGGGGGGCGATGCCGTTCGGCTGGCCGGCGGCATGGCCTATGCGCATCTCTTCGCCGTGTCCGTGCGGCGCGGTGGCGACATCGTCAGTCGCGATCTCGCCACGGCCGCGACGATAGGCGACGTGTTCGCGCGCCTGCCCGATGAACTGGGCGCGGAGGCAGAGGCGCAGTGGTCTTCCCTGCGGATGGCGCATCCGCCCCTGCAATTGGGGGACCGCACCATCCGGCTCGACCAGCCGCAGATCATGGGCATCCTCAACGTCACGCCCGACAGCTTTTCCGATGGCGGCCGGTTCCTCGACAATCTCGAAGAAGCGACCGCCCACGCCGCCGATATGCTGGAAACGGGCGCCGCCATCGTCGATATCGGCGGGGAAAGCACCCGTCCCGGCGCTGCTGCGGTGTGGGAAGGGGACGAGATCAAGCGCGTCGTCCCGGCCGTGGAACGCTGCGCGGCGATGGGCGCCGCGATCAGCATCGACACGCGCCGCGTCGCGGTGATGGAAGCGGCACTGGCGGCCGGCGGGCACATCATCAACGATGTGTCGGCGCTGCGGCACGATCCGCGCAGCATGGAATTCGCTGCCGCCAGCGGCGCGCCCGTCGTGTTGATGCATGCCCCGGGCGATGGGGAGGATCTCCACGCCAATGGCCATTACGATCACGCGCTGTTCGATGTGTTCGACTGGCTTCGCGATGCCCGCGACGCAGCCGTCCGTGCAGGCGTGGCGCCCGGCCGGATCATTCTCGATCCCGGCATCGGCTTCGGCAAGTCGATGGCCGACAATCTGGCCTTGATGAACGGTCTGGAACTGTTCCACGCGCTGGGGCACCCGGTGCTGCTGGGCGCCAGCCGCAAGCGGCTGATCGGTGCGCTGAGCAACGAGGCGCCCGCACATCGGCGGCTTGGCGGCAGCGTCGCCATCGCGCTGCGCGGGATGCAGGCGGGTTGCCAGATCATCCGTGTACACGATGTCCACGACACCGTTCAGGCGCGCGATGTCTGGCGCGGAATGCGCGACGCGGCGCTGACGGATTTCGCCGGCCTGGGCGACTGATGGGTCCGGGCGGCTGAGCGGCGCGCCCGTCAGGCGGCGTTGTCGATCCCCAGATCGGCAAGTTTGCGATAGAGGGTGGAACGGCCGATGCCCAGGCGGCGGGCAACCTCCGTCATCCGCCCGCGATAATGGCCGATGGCGAGGCGGATCACATCCGCTTCGATTTCTTCCAGCGGGCGAAGATGGCCATCCTTGGTATAAAGCTGGACGCCGCCGCCATCCTGCGGCTGCTTGGCCGTTTCATGATGGTCGCCGATGATTTCGGAAAGCTGCGGAAAATCGGCGGCGGTCAGCGCATTGCCGTCGCAGAACACGGCCGCGCGGAACAGCACCGCCTGCAACTGGCGGACATTGCCGGGCCAGTCAAACGCGGTCAGCAGGCTGAGCGCGCCGTCCGTGATCCCCAGTTCGCGCAGGCCCGGCTGTTCGCCGATGCGCATCAGGAAATGGCGCGCCAGGGCGGAGATGTCGCCCGACCGCTCGCGCAACGGCGGCAGGGCGATGGTGGTGGCTGATAGCTGCTCCAGCAGCTTGGGCCGGAAATTGCCTGTCGCGGCAAGGTCTTCCAGCGGCAGGTTGCTGGCGGATATGATGCGCACGTCGACCTTGAAGCTGTGCTTCGCGCCGATGGGTCGGACCTGCCGCGTCTCCATCGCTTCGGCCAGGCGATCCTGCAAATCGAGGCTGAGCCGATCCACCTCATCCAGCACCAGCGTGCCGCCATCGCAATTCTGCAAGGCGCCCACCTGTCGGTCGAACGCGCCGGTGAAGGCGCCTTTTTCATGTCCGAACAGCACCGATTCCAGGCTGTTGGTAGGAACGCCTGCGATATTTATCATGCGGAAAGGGGATTTGGAGCGCGGACTGGCCGCCTGCATGGCGCGAATCAGCATTTCCTTGCCGGTTCCGCTTTCCCCCTCGATCAGCACCGCACCATGCCCGCGGGCAGCCTTCGCCGCACGCGCCAGGGCCGCGCGGAACGGCGGCGCGGTGCCAACCATGGCATCGAAATCCAGCGTGGCCGGCATTTTTTCGGTTAGCGGGGTCAGCTCGTCGCGCGGAGTTTCCTGCCTGGTGGCATTGCGCAACGCCTGCATCAGCCGGTCGGGCGCGACCGGCTTGACGAGATAATCCGTTGCCCCGGCGCGCATCGCCTCCACCGCCAGCAAAGGGCTGGTGCTGGTGGTCAGCATGAGGATCGGCAGGGCAGGGCGGCGGTCCTTCAACTCTTCGATCAGGGCGCCGGCCTCGTCACCGGGAACCCATTGATCGAGAATGATCGCGGATAATTGCATCCCCTGACGGGTGCCAAGCGTGGCAACAGCCGTTTCTGAATCCCGAACGACCAGCGTCCGCCAACCCTCCCGGGCGGCGAGCGCGGTGATAAGTCGGCTTTGCGCCGGCTCATCGTCGATCAACATCAGTAGCCGCGGTTCGGTATCGGCCATCGGTCCCCCAACCGTGAGAACAAAGGTTATCCCCGGCGCTAGCGCAGACGAGTAAAGACGCTGTTAAGCGCTCTTGAGCCGACCCGCTTGCCACGATACAGGCTTTGGCGAACAAACACAGGGTAGAAAAGGTCCGCATAATGGCTTCTGCAAACGACATGAAGGCAGCAGAAAAAACATATGGCGGCTTCATCAGCACGCTGAAATGGACTGTGCCGCTGATTGCGGTGATCGTGCTTATCGTCGTCATCCTGATTTCCTGACGCCCGGATCGGATGCGCATTGCCATCCTGACAGAACGCGCGGCGGGGGAAACGCGCGTTGCTGCATCGCCCGAAACGGTGAAGAAATTCATCGGCCTGGGCGCGAGCGTGGCTGTGGAGGCCGGGGCAGGGCAATCCGCTTCCATTCCGGACGAAAGCTTCGCTGCCGCCGGCGCGGAAATCCTTCCGCGGGACCGGGCGATTGCCGGGGCTGACATCATCCTGGCGGTTCAGGCGCCCGATCCTGCATCGCTGCGCGGTGCGGCCCCCGGTGCATGGGTGGCTGCCTTGTTCGATCCGTTCAATCGGGGCGATCTGGTGGCGGCCTATGCCCAGTCGGGGCTGGAAGCGCTATCGATGGAATTCATGCCGCGCATTACCCGCGCGCAAAGCATGGACGTCCTCTCCAGCCAGTCCAATCTGGCAGGCTACAAGGCGGTGCTGGCTGCGGCGAATGAATATGGCCGCGCCTTTCCGATGATGATGACGGCGGCAGGCACCGTGTCGGCCGCGCGGGTTTTCGTGATGGGCGTCGGCGTTGCGGGTTTGCAGGCGATCGCCACCGCGCGCCGTCTGGGCGCGCAGGTTTCCGCCACCGATGTGCGCAGCGCCACGCGGGAACAGATCCAGTCGCTGGGTGCAAAACCGATCTTCGTGGAAAATGTCGCGGGCATAGAGGGGGAGGGTAGCGGCGGCTACGCCACCGAAATGTCGGAGGAATATCAGAAGGCGCAGGCCGAACTCGTATCCGGCCATATCGCGAAGCAGGATATCGTCATCACTACCGCGCTCATTCCCGGGCGCGCCGCCCCGCGGCTCATATCGGACGCGCAGATCGCGTCGATGCGGCCCGGCAGCGTGGTGTTCGATCTTGCCGTGGCGCAAGGCGGCAATGTCGAAGGGTCTGTCGCCGATCAGGTGGTGGAACGCCATGGCGTGCGGATCATGGGATATTCGAACACGCCTGCCCATCTCGCGGCAGATGCCTCGGCCCTGTTTGCCCGGAACCTGTTCAATTTCCTGTCCGCATTCTGGGACGCGGAACAGGGGCGTCCCGTGCTGGACGAGGAAATCGGCAATGCCGTGCGGCTGACGCGCGGCGGCCAGATCGTGAATGACAGGCTGACGGCGGCCTGATCTATTGCCGGCCGGCCATCGGGGCCGTGATGCGGTTTCGGATGCAAGGGCAAAACAGGCCCGCATCTTCTGGGGAGGCAATCTAGTGGACTTCATCTCCATCCTCTCGATCTTCGTGCTGGCCTGCTTCGTGGGCTATTACGTGGTCTGGTCCGTCACCCCCGCGCTGCACACGCCGCTGATGGCGGTCACCAATGCGATCAGTTCCGTCATCATCGTGGGGGCGCTGATCGCGGGCGCCGCTGCGGGCAGTCCGGTCGCGAAATGGCTGGGGCTGGCCGGCGTGGTGCTCGCCAGCATCAACATTTTCGGCGGCTTCGCGGTGACGGAACGGATGCTGGCCATGTACAGGAAGAAGGAACGCCCTGCCGCTTCGGCCGACGCGAAGGGAGGGAAGGCGTAATGGCGATCCTCCCGCCCGAAAATGTAACGGACCTGAGCATCGCGGCAGATGCGGCCCATGCGGTGAACCCGTGGGTGGCGCTGGCCTATCTCGTCAGCGGCGTGCTGTTCATTCTCGCATTGCGCGGTCTGTCCTCCCCCGCGACCAGCCGGCGCGGCAACCGCTTTGGAATGGCGGGGATGCTGATCGCGGTCGTCACCACGCTGGTCACGCATGAACTGGCCAGCCTGTCCGAGATTTTGGGCGCGATCGCCATCGGCGGCGCCATCGGCTTCCTGATAGCGCGCCGCATCGCGATGACGGCGATGCCGCAACTGGTGGCGGCCTTCCATTCCCTTGTCGGTCTTGCGGCCGTGCTGGTCGCGGCGGCGGCGTTCCTCAATCCCGGCGCTTTCGGAATTCTCGGGCTGGACGGCAATATCCTCGCCGTCAGCCGGGTGGAAATGGCTCTCGGCGCGGCGATCGGGGCGATCACCTTCTCCGGCTCCGTGATCGCCTTTGCGAAATTGAACGGCAACATGTCCGGCGCGCCGATCCTGCTGCCGGCGCGGCATGTTATCAATCTCGGCACGCTGGTTGCCATCATCGGCCTGACGGCAGCCTATACGCTGGCGGCGCAGGCCGGGCCGGGCGAAGGGGCGCTGTTCTGGATCATCGTGATCCTGGCATTCATCATCGGTTTTCTGCTGATTATTCCCATCGGCGGGGCCGATATGCCGGTGGTGGTGTCCATGCTGAACTCCTATTCCGGCTGGGCGGCAGCGGCGATGGGCTTCACCCTGCACAACACCGCGATGATCGTGACCGGCGCGCTGGTCGGCAGTTCGGGCGCGATCCTCAGCTACATCATGTGCCGCGCGATGAACCGCAGCTTCCTGTCGGTCATCGCCGGCGGCTTCGGCGCGGAAGCGTCTGGCAGCGGCGGCGCAACGCGGGAGCAACGCCCATACAAGCAGGGCAGCGCGGACGATGCGGCCTTCATGCTGAAACAGGCCGAAAACGTCATCATCATTCCCGGCTATGGCATGGCGGTGGCGCAGGCCCAGCACGCCTTGCGCGAAATGGGCGACCTGCTGAAGAAGGAAGGCGTCAACGTCAAATACGCCATCCATCCGGTAGCGGGGCGGATGCCGGGGCATATGAACGTGCTGCTGGCCGAAGCGAATGTGCCATATGACGAGGTGTTCGAGTTGGAGGATATCAACTCCGAATTCGCGACCGCCGACGTCGCCTTCGTCATCGGCGCCAATGACGTGGTCAATCCCGCCGCGAAGACGGACAAGTCCAGCCCGATCTACGGCATGCCGGTGTTCGATGTGGACAAGGCCAAGCAGGTTTTCTTCATCAAGCGCAGCATGGGCGGGGTGGGCTATGCAGGTGTGGACAACGACGTGTTCTACATGGACCAGACCATGATGCTGCTGGCCGATGCGAAGAATATGGTCGAGGAGATCAACAAGGCGCTCGCCGATTGAGCGGGATTTTTGGCGATGCAGCAGTGAGTGAGGGGCCGGGTTTTGCGTAAGCTGGGATTGATCGGGGGGATGAGCTGGGTCTCGACCCGCACCTATTTCGAAGAGATCAACAGGATCGTGCAGCAGCGGGTGGATCGCCGTTCCAGCGCGCCGCTGCTGATCGAGAATATCGATTTTGCGCGGCTCTATGCCCTGAAGGATCAGGGCGGATGGGACGGGGCGGCCGAAATCCTTTCGGATTCCGCAAAACGGCTGGAAGATGCAGGCGCGGGGGCGCTGCTGATCGCCGCCAATTCGATGCATCGCGTCTACGATCAGGTGGCAGCCGCCGTTTCGATCCCCATCCTGCATATCGCCGAATGTATCGGCAAGCAGATGGCGACCGATGGCGTGAAGACCGCCGCCCTGCTGGGCACCCGCAACGTGATGACGGAAAGCTTCTACCGCCGCCGGCTCGTGGCGCATGGGGTGGATCTGCTGCCCCCGGATATGGAGAATGTCGCGGCGCTGGATCGCATCATCTACGAAGAACTGATGGTCGGCCGCGCCACCCGCGATTCCGAACGGGCGTTGAAGACGATGATTACCCTGCTGGAACGGGAAGGCGCGCAGGCCGTCGTGCTGGCCTGCACCGAACTGGATATGATCGTCGACATCGACGCCAATATCCTGCCGATCTATGCCAGCGCCCAGATCCATGCCCGCGCCGGGGCGGATTGGATATTGAGCGATAGCTGATCGGGCAGGTTCGCCCTTCGTTCACGTTGTCAGCGCGATGCAGGCCGCCTAGCCAGCGGCCATGCCACGCGCCCCCTACGCCGCCGACCCCGCCCGATCGCGCGGGCGGGAATTCCCTGTCGCAGACGAAGGAACGCGCGGGCCGCGCGGCGCCTTCCAGCGCGACCGCGACCGGATCATCCATTCCATCGCCTTCCGGCGCCTTGCCGGCAAGACGCAGGTTTTCGTCGCCCCCGATGGCGATCATTACCGCGTCCGCCTGACCCATAGCCTGGAGGTGGCGCAGATCGGCCGCGTGGTGGCCCGCGCGCTGGGGCTGGACGAGGATCTGACGGAGGCGCTGTGTTTGGCCCACGATATCGGCCACCCGCCCTTCGGCCATGCGGGGGAGGATGCGCTGGACGCGGCGCTGGCCGGGCAGGGCGGGTTCGACCATAATGACCATTGCCTGCGCGTGCTGATGCGGCTCGACAGCCCCTATTGCGATCATCCCGGCCTGAACCTCAGCTGGGAGATACTGGAAGGGCTGGCCAAGCATAACGGCCCGGTCGCCCGGCCCGGCTGGGCGCTGGCGGAACTGGACGCGCAGTTCCCGCTGGACCTGTCGCAACATTCATCGCTGGAAGCGCAGGTGGCCGCGCTGGCCGACGATATCGCCTATGACAACCATGATATCGACGATGGGGTGCGGTCCGGCTTCCTGAAGCTGGACGATTTGCTGACGCTGGATTTCGTGGCCGATAGCTGGCGGGCGATAGAGCGCCGCCATCCATCCGCACCGCGCACCGCGCTGCTGCGCGAACTGGTGCGCGACCAGATCGGCATGATGGTCAACGATCTGCTGGAAAACACCCGCGCGCAATTGGCCGGGATTGGTTCCGAAGCGGAAGTGCGCAGCGCGGGACGCGCGCTGGTATGCTTTTCGCCCGAAATGGCGGAGCGAGAACGACTGTTGAAGCGGTTCCTCTACGCGCGGCTCTATCACCACCCCGAACAGAAGGAGACGGCCAGCCGCGCGCGCGAAGTCATCTCCGGCCTGTTCGATGCCTATCGCGACCGGCCGGGCCTGATGACGCCCGACTGGCAGGGAAGATTGCCGGAAGCCGAGCCGGCCCGCAGCCGGCACATCGCGGATTTCATCGCCGGCATGACGGACCATTACGCGATGCAGCACTATCGCGCGATCCACGGGCGGGTGCCAGCCGGGCTTTCCAACGTGTGATGGCGTGTGGCCGCAGTGGGGGGCTTACCCTCTCGAATGCGATTGGTCGCGGGGCGGCGAGGCGATAGTCTGCCGCCAGCCCGACAGGAGAGAACATGAAACGAAGCGCACCCGCAGCAGCCCGCAATCGAGAGCCGATCGCGGAGATATTGCGCGAGGAACTGCCGCAATCCGGCCTGGTGCTGGAAGTGGCAAGCGGCACGGGCGAGCATGCGGCTTTCTATGCCGGGCTGTTCCCGCAGCTTCGCTGGCAGCCGACTGATTGGGACTCCGCCGCGCTGCCTTCCATCGACAGCTGGCGGGAGGAAGCGGGGCTGGCCAACCTGCTGCCCGCGCTGGTGCTGGATGCGGAGGCGGCAGAGTGGCCAGTGGCCGGATGCGACTCGATCGTTTGCATCAACATGGTGCATATCAGCCCTGTAGAAGTGACGCACGGGCTGCTCGCCGGGGCGGGGCGGCTGCTGCCGCCCGGCGCGCCGCTGATCCTGTATGGGCCCTATCTGGAAGCGGATGTGGATACCGCGCCTTCCAACGTCGCCTTCGATGTCAGCCTGAAGGCGCGCGATCCGCGTTGGGGCCTGCGCGATCTGTCATGGCTGGACGATGTTGCCGCCCGCCAAGGCTTCACGCGGAGCAGGCGGACGCAGATGCCGGCGAATAATCTGACGCTGGTCTATCGCCGGACGTGACATGCCCGCCGGCGCGGCCGGCCGGCATGTCGTGAACCCCTTGCCGATATGCGGATCAGAGCGCGCGGGAACCCGCTTCGCCAACCGATTCGATATCGCGGCCCACACCTTTCACGGTGTTGCAGGCCGTCGCACCCATGGCGATCGCCCCGGCGGTGATCGCGATCACGATCTTGCGGATCATTGTGTCATCCTTCCTGATGGTCCTTCGAACATTGGCAAACCAAATCTGCGCCGCGCTTTCAAGTTCCGTTTGCGACCGCCGCCAGCCGCGCCTGCTGCTTGCGGACATGTTCGCGCCAGGCGATCACCAGCCCGGCCACGACGATCAGCGGCGCGCCGAACCAGGTGGCGGCGGGCGGAAGGGCATGGAACAGCAGCCAGCCGAACAGCGTGGCCCAGATCAGCGATGAATAATCCATCACGATCACGCTGGCGACCGCGCCAAAACGCAGCGCCGCGGTGACGAGAAGCTGGCCCCATGTTCCCGTCAGCCCGATGCCCAGCAGCAGCAGCCAGTCCAGCGCATCATGCGGGCGATAGAAGAAGGGCAGCAGGGGCAGGGTGGCCAGCGTGCTGAGCGCGGCGAACCAGAACACGATCGTGACCGGTTCCTCCGTGCGATTGAGGCCGCGTATCTGGATGGAAATCAGCGCCAGCATGAAGGCGCCGCCCAGCGCCACCGATGCGCCGTATAGCGGGATGTGGGACGAACCTGGCTGCGCGATCACCAGCACGCCGATGAAGCCGAGCGCGACGGCGGACCAGCGCCAGATACCGACCTTTTCCTTCAGCAACAGGTTGGACAGGATCACGGCCCAGATCGGGGCGGTGAAGTTCATCACCGTCGCTTCCGCCAGCGGCAGCAGGATCACTGCGCCGAAATTCAGCACCATGCCCAGCATGCCATATCCTGCGCGCACCGCATGCATGCCCGGCCGCTTGGTCGACAGGCGCGACAGGCCGCCATTGATCGACACCCAGCCCAGGATCAGCGGCAGGGTGATGGCCTGGCGCCAGAACACGATTTCCACCAGATGGATGCCCCGCTGCGACGCCAGCTTGATGAGGGCGGCCATGGCGGCGAAGCCGACGATCGCGATCAGGCGAATCAAGAGCGCGAGCAGCGGGCGATCCCGTGTATCATCCATGGGTGCCGCAATAGGCCGGGACGCCTGCCGATCAAGCATTGCGGAGGGGCGCCCGCGCAACCATATGGCCGCGCGTGCACGAACCGCGCTTCCTGTTATTCGCCAGCGATGCGACGCTGGTCGGCATTGTCGGCCTCGCCCTGCTGCTGATCGCGGCCGGGGCTCTGGTGGCCGATCGGCGGCGGTTGCGCCGCCGCCAGATCGACGCGGTCGGCTGGGTGCCGTGGACGCCCGTTTTCCTGGTCACGGCCTTTGCCGGGGTCACGTTGATGGCGCTGGCGGTGAAGGGCTGGCTGGGCGGATAGAGCAGGACCAGCGAAAGCCGGCATCTCACGCGCACCGCCCGCCGTCATCCCCGCTCGCCTTTTCGCGTGGCTCAATCGACCGCCGCCGCGCGGCTGGACTGATTCCGGCACGCTATGCGCTTTCCTACCGGCCCGCGCACAGCCATGCTCGCACCGTTCCTTGAAAGCGGCGGAAACCAACAATTCCCATCACAGGTGTCAAGTTAGTGTAGGGTTCGACCTCGCGGCAGATCGATCCAACCTCTACCGGCCAACCCCTGCAGGCCAACCCCTACAGGCAGGCTTCCAGATAGGCCTGGTCGAAACCGAACTGCCGCGCCTTTTCCAGAGTATAGGGGCGCAGGCCGGAAGATCGGAACTCGCCCAGAATCTTGCCGTCGTCGCTTTCGTCCAGATATTCGAAATTGAACAATTCCTGGGTGACGATCACATCGCCTTCCATCCCGATCACCTCGGTGATGTTGGTGGTGCGGCGGGTGCCGTCGCGCAGGCGCTTCACCTGCACGATCAGATCGACCGATTCCGCGATCTGGCGGCTGATGGCTTCCTTCGGGATCTTGATGTCGCCCATCATGATCATGTTTTCCATGCGCCCCAGGCACTCACGCGGGGAATTGGCGTGCAGGGTACACATCGAACCGTCATGGCCGGTGTTCATGGCGGCGAGCAGGTCGAAACATTCCGCGCCGCGGATTTCGCCCAGGATGATCCGGTCGGGCCGCATGCGCAGCGCGTTCTTGACGAGATCGCCGATGGTAATGGCGCCTTGCCCCTCCAGGTTCGGCGGGCGCGTTTCCAGCGGCAGCCAGTGCGGCTGCTGCAGGCGCAATTCCGCCGCGTCCTCGATGGTCAGCACACGTTCGCCCGGGTCGATCATCTTGGACAGGGCGTTGAGCATGGTCGTCTTGCCCGATCCGGTGCCGCCGGAGATGACGACGTTCATCCGGCATGCGCCCGCGATCTTCAGCGCGGTGCACATCTTCTCGTCCATCGAACCGAAATCGCGCAGCATATCCAGCGTGATCGGCTTTTCGGAGAATTTGCGGATGGAGATCGCGGTGCCGCGCAGCGACAGCGGCGGCACGATCACGTTGACGCGGCTGCCATCCTTCAGGCGGGCGTCGGCAAGCGGGGTGGTCTGGTCAACCCGGCGGCCGACCTGGTTCACGATCCGCTGCGCGATCTGGAACAGATGCTGTTCGTCCCGAAACTTGATCGGGGCGATCTGCAGCTTGCCCTTCTTTTCGATATAGGTCTGGTCCGGGCCGTTCACCATGATGTCGGACACGTCAGGGTCGCCCAGCAATTCCTCCAGCGGGCCGAAGCCCAGCAACTCGTCGATCAGCACCTTTTCCAGCGCGAATTGCTCGCGCCGGTTCAGCGTGACCTTCAATTCCGTCAGCACCTCCATGATGATGGGGCGGAATTCCTCGGACAATTCGTCCTTGGTAAGGGTGGAGGCGGCTTCCGGGTCGACGCGCTCCAGCAGGCGGGGCAGCACTTGTTCCTTGATCTTGTGGATGCTGGCTTCGAACCCGCCGACCGCGGGCGCGGGATCGTTGACGGCATTCGCCCGGTCGCTCAGGCGGGTGAGGGCGTCGCCGCGATTGGGGGCGGAAAGCGGCGCGTCCTGTCCTTCGGATGGGAGCGGCGGAAACTGATCGCCGCCCAGGGCATCGCCGCCGGATGCGCCCTTCATGGGACGCGCGACGCCGAAGCTCGGCCGGGCGCCAGCCTGCATCCCGCCGATCCCGTTCCTGCGTCCGAATGCGCTCATGCCCGTCCCTCGGCCTGTCCATGATGAGGCCCGCGCCGCAGCGGCGTGTCACCGCTGCATGGCCAACGCGGGCTAACGAGGTGTGATGAATAGGGTGGAAACGTTGCATCTTCCTAAATGCGCGGGTTTCCGCCGGTTCGGGGGCGACGGTCCGATCAGTTGGGGATTTGGCGATTGTGCTGCCGCCGAACCCACCTTAGCTGTTCGATTTTCGCGGTTTTGAAGGCCTTGTCATGCATCACGACCGCGCGGGCCTGCTCTACGTTCTGGCAGGATTCTGCACGCTTTCGATTGGCGACGCGATCGTGAAGGGCATGGCCGGGGCCTGGCCCGCGCCGGCGATGGTGTTCACCCGCTATGTGGTGGGGTCGCTGGTGCTGGGGATCTTGCTGGCCAGCCGCGAAGGGATCCCCGCCGTGGCCATCCCGCGCAGCAAGCTGCAATGGCTGAGGGGCGCGGCGATCAGCATTTCCGCGACCGGCATGTTCATGGCGGTGTGGATCATGCCGCTGGCCGAAGCGACCACGATCGCTTTCACCCAACCCATTCTCACCGCTGTGCTGGCGATGATCTTCCTGCGCGAACCGCCGCGCCGCTCAACCTGGGTCGCATCGCTGATCGCCTTTGTCGGCGTGGTCGTGGTGCTGAGGCCGGGTTTCGAGGAAGCGGGCTGGGGCGTGCTGCTGCCGCTGGTGGGCGCGACCGGGATGGCGGTGACATTGATCGCCAATCGCGCTGTGGCTGGCACCGCCAGCGTGCTCGCCATGCAATACTACATGTCGGTCACGGCGCTGATCTTCCTCGCCTTCGTGGTGGTGATCGGCCATTTCAGCGGGGTGGAGGCATTCCGGATGCACTGGCCGCATTGGAGTGTGCTGGCCCGCTGCGGCTTTATCGGCCTCAGCGCCAGCGTGGCGCAGTGGCTGATCTATATGGGCACCGTGAAAGCAGGCGCCGGGACCGTTGCGCCCATGACCTATGGCCAGTTGCTGATGGCGGTAACGCTGGGCTGGTTCTTCTTCGGCGATGCGCCCGATGCCTGGTCGTTGCTGGGGGCCGCCATCATCATCGCTGCCGGACTGTATTTATGGAGGAGCAACAGCAGCCCAGTGCGATCCGACAGACGGGCCGACGCCGGCCCGCGCGGATAAAACCGCTTGGCATGAAGCGGGCCCGCTGAGAAATTCCTGTCAAGGCGTTGCATGCAGGGCACACTGCATTCCAGCGATTAAAAACAACCAATTACCGCATATGGGTAATGGCCAACCGGTAAACTTTCGCTCATCTCCATCCCATCGCGAGACAATCGCGCTTTATGAGTGTCCCAATTTGACGACAGTTGCTAAGCGATCAGCATGAAAACTTCGCGCAACCATGCCCGGCGTTCAAGAATTGCCGTGGCGGCAGGCCTTGCTCTGTTCTCAATCGCGATTGCCGGGCCGGTGGCGATGTACATGCTGCCGGATGCCGCCAATGCGGCTGCGGAGGTTTCGGCATCGGGCGATGCGCTGTCCGATCTGGAAAATCGCTCTCCCGGGGCACGGCTTTATGGTCTGGCGACGAAGGCGAAGCGCAACATCGCGCGGCTGTTGCCGGGCAGGGACGGGGATGGCGATACGGCGCCTGAGCCTGAACAGCGCGCGCTGGGCAAGGTGTTCGATCCCCCGGTTGCGGACGATTTCACCTTCGCGCCGCTGACTGACGATGAACCTGTAGCCGCGCTGGCCGGCCCGGAAGAGGCTGAGCCGACTTCCTTCGCCCCACCCGTAGGCGGCAATGTTCCATCCGGTCCGGGCGGCTTCATTCCCCCCGGTGGCGGCAGTTCGGGCGGGGGCAGTTCCGGCGGCAATCCACCGACAGGCGCGGTTCCCGAGCCGGATACATGGGCGCTGCTCATTCTGGGATTCGGTGCGGTAGGCGGCGCAATGCGTCGCCGTAACCGCAAGGTCGCGATTTCCATTCAAGCCTGATGCGCTGGGGGCTGGCGGCACTGCTGGCCCTGGCTGGTTGCGGCGGCGCCATGGCGCTGGCCGCCGGCAGCATGTCGCGCAGTTTCCCACCTGCGCTGGCTCAACCTGCGGCGAAAAGTACTTCCGCAAAACTGGAACCGGTCGCGGAGGCCGATAGCAAGGGCAGGGTGTTCCTGACAGAAGCCGATGCGCGCAGGGCAGCCGAAAAAGGGCTGCTTCCCGTGGGTGTTCGATCCATCCTCCATGTGCCGCGCCAGCTATCCTATGGCGATTTCAGCTGGGATGACGAAGGCGTCCCGGCCGGTGAGCTGGCGATATGGGTGGATGTGGATCGCCAGATGATATCTGTCTTTCGTGCTGGCCACGAGATCGGGACAGCGGTCGCCCTGTACGGCATGGATGGGAAGGAAACACCGCTCGGCCGCTTTCCCATCAAGGCGAAGAGAGCCGACTACGTATCCCGCACCTATGATGCGCCCATGCCCTATTCGCTGTGGCTGACGGACGATGGCGTGGCTGTGCATGCCAGCCCCGTTCGGGAAGGGCGCGCCACCAACGGATGCGTGGGTGTCCCGCTCAATTTCGCGCGCCAGCTGTTCGAGACGGCTGAGATCGGCGATGTGGTGGAGGTCGTTTCTTCCCGCCGGCAAGGTTGAAAATCCGTTAACCGTTCCGATTTACCAGAATTGCCAACTGCTTGTTTGCAATCCGGGTCGCATTCCAATCCTTCCACTAAAGGAGATTGGCTGTGCAATCCGGTGCGAAAGCGGTCCTGCGGGCGGCATTTCTGGCCGCGCTGGCGCCGATCGTGATGGGCGCACAGGGCTTCCGCACTGACATGGACGATCGCCTGCTCGCAAGCCACAATCGCGAGCGGGCCGGGCTGGAACTGAAGCCAATGCGCTGGAATGCCGAATTGGCAGCCGGGGCGCAGGACTGGGCCTATTACCTCGCGCGCACCGGTCGTTTTGAACATTCGCCCAACGATCCCGCCGAACTGCTGGGGGAGAATATCTGGGGCGGCACGCCAGGAGCCTTTTCCCCGGAATCGATGGTGGATTTGTGGATTTCGGAAAAGCGCAATTTCCGCCCCGGCATCTTTCCAGCCAACAGCGTCACCGGGCGGGTGGCCGATGTCAGCCACTACACCCAGGTGGTTTGGCGGGAAACGCGCGAAGTGGGATGCGGCGTAAGCCGGGGTGCGAAAGAGGAAATCCTCGTCTGCCGCTACAGCACCTATGGCAATGTCAGGGGGCGGCGGCCCTTCTGACCTTTCCGCCAATCGTTGTTGCATGAAAAAGGGCGCCACATGGGCGCCCTTTCTGCATCAGGAGATGGATCGGTCAGGCTTCCACATGTTCCGCCAGTACGGTGAGGCCGGCTGCGCTCACTTCGGCGAAGCCGCCGCGTACCTCGATCAGCTCAGGCGCGGCCCCTTCGGTCTTGAAGACCTGGACCGCTCCGTCGCGGATGGTGGACATGAAGGGCGCATGCCCCTCCAGCACTCCGAACTCGCCTTCCGTGCCGGGGACGACCACCATGTGGACATCCTCCGAACGGACCAGCTTGGCCGGAGTGACGAGTTCGAAATGGAGCGCCATGGGTCTTAGGCCTCGTCCGCCAGCTTCTTGGCCTTCTCGACCACGTCGTCGATGCCGCCGACCATGTAGAAGGCGGATTCCGGCAGATGGTCATATTCGCCATCGACCACCGCCTTGAACGAACGGATCGTGTCTTCCAGCTGCACGAACTTGCCGGGGATGTTGGTGAACACCTCCGCCACGTGGAACGGCTGGGACAGGAAGCGCTGGATCTTGCGCGCGCGGGCGACGGTCAGCTTATCTTCTTCCGACAGTTCGTCCATGCCCAGGATGGCGATGATGTCCTGCAGGCTCTTGTACTTCTGCAGCGTTTCCTGAACCTTACGAGCCGTTTCGTAGTGTTCCTGACCCACGACACGCGGTTCCAGCACGCGGCTGGTAGAATCGAGCGGGTCCACGGCCGGGTAGATACCCAGTTCGGAAATCGCACGGCTCAGCGTGGTGGTGGCGTCGAGGTGGGCGAAGGACGTTGCCGGCGCAGGGTCGGTAAGGTCGTCCGCAGGCACGTAGATTGCCTGCACCGAGGTGATCGAGCCCTTGGTGGTGGAGGTGATGCGTTCCTGCAGATTGCCCATGTCCGTGGACAGGGTCGGCTGATAGCCCACGGCCGAAGGAATACGGCCAAGCAGGGCCGACACTTCGGAACCGGCCTGGGTGAAGCGGAAGATGTTGTCCACGAAGAACAGCACGTCCTGGCCTTCCTGATCGCGGAAATATTCCGCCATCGTCAGGCCGGACAAGGCGACGCGAGCGCGGGCGCCCGGCGGTTCGTTCATCTGGCCGAACACCAGGGCCACCTTGGATCCTTCGGACACGGCGTTGCCGTCCGCATCCTTGGCGATCACGCCAGCGTCGAGGAACTCGTGATAGAGATCGTTGCCTTCGCGGGTGCGTTCGCCCACGCCGGCGAACACGGACACGCCGCCGTGACCCTTCGCGATGTTGTTGATCAGTTCCTGGATCAGCACGGTCTTGCCCACGCCGGCGCCGCCGAACAGGCCGATCTTGCCGCCCTTCGCGTAAGGGGCGAGCAGGTCGATGACCTTGATGCCGGTCACGAGAATGGCCGCTTCGGTGGACTGATCGATGAAGGCCGGCGCTTCGGCATGGATCGGGGCGGTCTGTTCCGCGCCGATCGGGCCACGCTCGTCAATCGGGGCGCCGACGACGTTCATGATCCGGCCAAGGGTCTTCGGGCCGACCGGCACCGAAATCTGGGCGCCGGTGCTGATGACGGGCTGACCACGGGTCAGGCCGTCCGTGCCGTCCATCGCGATGGTGCGGACGGTATTTTCGCCGAGGTGCTGCGCAACCTCGAGCACCAGCTTGGTCCCGTTATTTTCGGTTTCCAGCGCGGTCAGGATCGGCGGCAGTTCACCGTCGAACGTCACGTCGACGACAGCGCCGATGACCTGGGCGATGGTGCCGTTGGTCGTTTGATTGAGCACAGGGGCGGTAGCCATGTTTCTGGTCCTGTTCGATCAGGCCGCGTCAGGCGGCGCAGGTATTCTCTGGGTCGGCGACGGTCCACTTGCCGTCGGCCGGAACGAGGGTCGCCCGGTTGCGGCGATATTCATCGTCGCCCAGGCCGTAATCACAAACAAAGCCGGTCTTGCCGAGGCCCTGTGACTTACACAGCGAGGTGCTGACCTTCTTTGCGGCCGGGCATGCTTCCGCATAAGCCTGAGCGAAGATCGCTTCGTCCGGAGCGGGCATGGACGGTTCCACCACGGGCGCTGCGACAACTGCCGTTTCGGTAGGTTCGGGCTGGGCGGCTTCCTGCGAGTTGCAGGCGGCCAGGCTGACGAGTGCTGCGCACACGAAGAGCTTTTTCATAGGGCTTCGGCTCCGGCTATGATCTCGATGAGTTCGGTGGTGATCGCGGCCTGACGACTGCGGTTATACTGGATCGTCAGTTTGTTGATCAGATCTCCCGCATTGCGCGTCGCATTGTCCATGGCAGTCATCGACGCGCCCTGCTCGCTGGCCGAGATTTCCAACAAGGCGCCGAATATCTGCGTCTTGAGGTAGCGCGGCAGCAATTCGGCCAGGATTTCTTCTTCGCCCGGCTCGTATTCCACGACAGCACCGTCATCGCTGCCGGCGCTGATGGCCGGGGCAGGGACGGGTACGATCTGCTGAACCTGCGGCTCCTGCACCAAGGCGGAGCGGAAGGTCGGATAGATGAGATGGGCCACGTCGAACCGGCCCGCTTCGAACAGCGCCACCAGTTCATCCGCGATCGCGCCGGCTTCCGCAAAGCCGGGATCGCGGACTTCCGACGTGTCGAAATGCTGACCGACCTTGTCAGGAAAGGCGCGCCGGATCGGGGCGCGGCCCTTGCGGCCGACGAGGTAGAATTCCACCGATTTGCCAGCGGCGGTCAATTCGCGCGCCTTGCCGACGGCAGCACGCACGATGTTGGAATTGAGGCCGCCGCACAGGCCCTTGTCGGTATTGACGACAACCAGCAGATGGCGCTGATCGCCGCCAGTGCCGCGCAGCAGCAACGGTGCGTTGTCCTGCCCAGCAACCTTGGATGCCAGGCTGCCCATGACCTTCGCCAGACGTTCCGCATAAGGGCGGGCCGCCTCGGCGGCAGCCTGCGCCTTGCGCAGCTTGGCCGCCGCGACCATCTGCTTGGCCTTGGTGATCTTCTGGGTCGATTTGACCGAGTTGATCCGGCCCTTGAGTTCTTTCAGACTTGCCATGTCTTATGCGTTCCGCGCCAGGGCCAGTCGGCCCGCCAAACCAATGAAAGCCGTGCCGAGCACGCCTTCGAACCAGCGCATCGCGCTGCTCTGACCGACCTTGCGGCCCGCATGTGAAGCAATCGCCGCCAGCGCCAGGCACCAGACGAAGCCAATGCCATAAACGATTGCGATCAGGCCCATGCCGTAAAGAGGTGCGTTGGGACCGGTGCCGACGAATTGTGGCAGGATCGCCAGGAAAAACACCGCCAGCTTGGGATTGAGAACCGTGGTCCAGAAACCCTGACGAAACGGTGCCCGCAGCGTCATTTGCCGATCTTCCGCCTGCTCGCGCCGGATTGCGCCGCGCAGCATCTGGAAGCCCAGCCATGCGAGATAGACCGCGCCAGCGATCTTTACCGCCATGAACAGGCCGGGCACCAGGTTGAGCAGCGACAGAAATCCGAAGCCGCACAGCAGCATGTAGAATGCGCCGCCCAGCATGATCCCGCCCGCAGCCGCCATCCCCGCGCCGAACCCGCGCCGCGCGGACTGACCCGCGACCAGCATCGTGTCCGGTCCGGGGGTCAGCACCAGCGCGATCGCAAGGATCGTCCAGGTAAGAAGGCCGTGGTCAGCGCTCACATGCGGTCCTCAGGCGAAGGTCTTCCCGAAGGCGCTGAGAGCAGCCACGACCTTGCCCTTCACATCGTCTTCGAACTTCTGCGTGGTGCGAATTTCTTCGAGCACGCCGGCATGTTCGGTGCGCATGAAGCTGAGCATCGCTGCTTCGTATTCGGTCACGCGGCCGACCGGCAGCGCATCGAGATAGCCATTGGTGCCGGCAAAGATCGACACCACCTGTTCTTCGAACGGCATCGGGCTGAACTGGCGCTGCTTCAACAGTTCCGTCAGGCGAGCGCCGCGGTTGAGCAGCTTCTGCGTGGCGGCGTCGAGGTCAGAACCGAACTGCGCGAAGGCAGCCATTTCGCGGTATTGCGCTAGTTCCAGCTTGATGGAGCCGGCGACCTTCTTCATCGCCTTGGTCTGGGCCGAACCGCCCACGCGGCTGACCGACAGGCCCACGTTGATGGCGGGGCGGATGCCCTGATAGAACAGGCCCGTTTCCAGGAAGATCTGGCCATCGGTGATCGAAATCACGTTGGTCGGAATATAGGCCGACACGTCGCCTGCCTGCGTCTCGATGATCGGCAGCGCCGTCAGCGAGCCGGAGCCATTGGCGTCGCTCATCTTCGCGGCGCGTTCCAGCAGGCGGCTGTGCAGGTAGAACACGTCGCCCGGATAGGCTTCGCGGCCCGGCGGGCGGCGCAGCAACAGCGACATCTGACGATAGGCCACGGCCTGCTTCGAAAGATCGTCATACACGATGACGGCGTGCATACCGTTGTCGCGGAAGAATTCGCCCATCGCGCAGCCGGTATAGGGTGCGAGATATTGCAGCGGTGCCGGCTCGGACGCAGTTGCGGCCACCACGATGGAATATTCCATCGCACCGTTTTCTTCCAGCTGGCGCACGATCTGCGCCACGGTCGAACGCTTCTGACCCACGGCGACATAGATGCAGTAGAGCTTCTTGCCCTCGTCATCGCCCTGGTTGACGTTCTTCTGGTTGATGAAAGTGTCGATGGCGACAGCGGACTTGCCGGTCTGACGGTCACCGATGATGAGTTCACGCTGGCCACGGCCAACCGGAACGAGTGCGTCGATAGCCTTCAGGCCAGTCTGCACGGGTTCGTGAACCGACTGGCGCGGGATGATGCCCGGCGCCTTCACTTCCACGCGGCGACGCTCGGTCGCTTCGATCGGGCCCTTGCCGTCGATCGGGTTGCCCAGCGCGTCGACGACGCGGCCCAGGAGACCCTTGCCAACCGGCACGTCCACGATGGTGCCGGTGCGCTTCACGCTGTCCCCTTCGCGGATTTCCGCGTCGGAACCGAAGATCACGACACCGACATTGTCGGCTTCCAGGTTCAGCGCCATGCCCTGAACACCATTGGCGAATTCGACCATCTCACCGGCCTGAACCTTGTCCAGCCCGTGGATGCGGGCGATGCCGTCGCCCACGCTCAGCACGGAGCCGACTTCGCTGACTTCGGCTTCAGTGCCGAAATTGGCGATCTGGTCCTTGATGACCTTCGAGATTTCTGCGGCGCGGATTTCCATGTGGTTAGCCTTTCATCAGCCTTTGCGGCGTCAGCCCTTCATGGCCTGGGCAAGAGAATTGAGACGGGTGCGGATCGAGCTGTCGATACGCCGGGAACCGATAGTGACGACGAGGCCGCCCAGCAGGTCGGGATCGACCCGGGACCGAAGCTTCACCGTGCGCCCTTCGCGGGCACGGAGCTTCTGTTCCAGCGTGGACAGCTGTTCGTCCGTCAGCGGGTGTGCGCTCGCGACTTCCGCATTCACTTCGCCCCGCTGGGCGGAAGCGATGGCGCGGAAGGCACGGATAACCGCCGGAAGTTCGCCCATGCGGCGATTGGCGGACAGCACGCCCAGGAAATGTTGAGCCAGTTCCGAAAGGCCGAGCGGTTGGCCGAGCGCGGCCATAACCTTGCCCATCTGCCCACGGCTGACTTCAGGATTGCGGATCAGCGCGCGAAGATCAGCCGATTCGCCGAGCGCTTGCTCCAGCTTGTCGAGATCGGATTCAACCGCGCTAACGGTGCCCGCCTCTACGGCGAGATCGAACAGGGCACTGGCGTAACGCCCAGCTAGGCTTGCCCGAATACCGGCGGAAAGCTCCACGCGTGAAGGTCCTCTTGGGTCCGAAGAAACGGAAATGACGCACCCGCCGGATGGGCGCGAAAGCGGCACCCCGGTAGGCTTGGCGGGCGACTAGCATCGGGGGACGGGCGATGCAACCCGCAGCCATGACAGGATTGTGGGCTTCGTACGTCAATCAGGGTTGGGGGCGGCAATTATAGACCAGCCTCTCGTTGGGACGAGGGGGCAGGAGGGCCTGAACCGCAGACTGCTGCGCCGCGAACTGGCGGATCGTTTCCGCCGCCGCACCGCAGGATGGCGCCTCGTACTGTCCGCGCGCCTCGCGCACGGCACGCATGGCTTCGCTGCCCAAGAGATAACGGTCCATACGATATTCGCGCGACACGGGATCGAACCTGTTGACGGATACGGCTGCTTCCTCCGCCGGGACGAGGATGCGCGACCATTCGCCTTGAGCGGGTGCATATTGGGTGCGGGTGTTGACGCAGCCATCGGGATTCCATTCGAGCGGCACGTCGTCCACCGCTGCGGTGGTCACGCGGCTGCGGGACGTGTCCAGCACACAGACGAGCTTGCCCGTGGCCGGGCCGCCGGCCGCTTGCGCTTCGTCAGCATGCCGTTCTGCCGCGAGTTCCTGCTGGACACGGTCGGCGATCTCCCCATAGCCCGGCCGCGACAGCCAGCAGACCACGGCGACGAGAACAGCGACCACGGCGACACCGCCGGCGATGCGGGCGGGCCGGCGGTCCCCCCGGTCATGGGCGAGATAGGCAAAGCCGCTGGCGCCGAGCGCGAGAATAACCAGCAGCCCGGCGAGCGCCAGCGCATTGTCCCGCTCCGCCAGGATTTCGAATTCCATCTCGCGCCGCATTTCCTCCCTGCGTCGGGCGGTGGCGTTGGCATCGGCGCTGGCGCGGTCGCGTGCTTCGCTTTGCGCGCGGTCCAGGCGGTCCTGCTCCGCCGCTTCCAGTTCCGCCATGCTGCGGCAGGGCAGGGCGTTGATGCGGGGGGTGATGTCGTTGCCGCGCAGGAAGGGGATCAGTTCTCTGTTCGAAACGGCGAAGAAGAACTCAGCATCCGCGCTGCCGCTTTCCGCGCCGAAGCTGTTGACGCCCAGCACCCGGCCGCATTCATCCAGCAGGGGGCCGCCGCTGTTGCCGCGCGCGATAGGGGCCGTGTGAAGCAGCGAATCGAACTCTCGCGTCGGGCGACGTCCGGAGAGGAACCCCGCGCTGGTGACGGGCGGCTGCGCGCGGAAGATGTCGTCCATCGTCAGCCCCTGGGCCCGGTCGACATTGACCGGGTATCCGACGGCGGTGACAGGGCCGCTATCGGTCTGCGGATTGCCGGACAGGGTGAGCGGCGGCAGCCGCATCGGCGCGGTCGTCGTGAGCAGGGCCAGGTCGCTGCGGGGGCTGACTGCGACGATGCGGGCATAGACCGCATCCTCGCCGTCGGATGGGACGATGCCGATGGCCAGCATATCGTCGTTCATCGCTTCGGAAACGACATGGGCGTTGGTAACGATATGTTCCGGCCCCACGGCAAAACCCGATCCGTGGGAGACAGGGGCGAGCGTTTCGCCCTGACGATCCATGATGACGATGCGCACCACGCCGCGGGCTGCGGCGGCAATGTCCGCCGGCTCCGCACCGCCGGGCCGGGGCAGGGCCAGCAGGATTGCCGCCAGCACGACCGCCGCCAATCTGCTCAAAACCCGTATGTCCATTGCCCGCCGTGCCATGCCTGTTCCTGCGCGCTTTTCGCCGGGTTGGAGTTTGAGCGCAAGATTCGGGACGCATTGACCGGTCGATCGCCTATGATCCTGCCATGACCGTGTTCGACCCTGAGGAACTGGCCGGGATGCAGGCCGCCTTCGCCCGGCGCGACCGCGCAAGCGACGGGCGCTTCGTGGTGGGGGTGACCACGACCGGCATCTATTGTCGCCCCAGCTGTCCCGCGCGGCGCCCCAAAGCCGAAAATACGCTGTTCCTGCCTTCCAATGCTGAGGCGGAAGCGGCGGGCTTCCGGCCCTGCAAACGCTGCCGCCCGGATGAAGCGGCGCGGGATGCGGAAGCGGTTCGTCGCGCCGTGGCCATGCTGGAAGCGGAAGGGTCTGCGCCCCGCCTGTCGGAACTCGCAGCGGCGGCGGAATATTCACCGGCCCATTTTCAACGGATTTTCCTGCGCCTGACCGGCCTGTCTCCCGCTGCCTATGGCCGCGCGGTGCGAGCCGGCCGGGCGGGGGACAGCCTTAGCGGAGCAGATCGCGTGACCGATGCCATTTACGATGCCGGCTATTCCTCCCCCTCGCGCTTCTATGACGAGGTGCGGGATCGCCTGGGCATGGCGCCTTCCGCATGGCGCGATGGGGGGCGCGGGGTGACGATCCATTGGGCTCAGGTTTCGACCACCCTGGGGCCGATGCTTGTCGCCGCGACGGACAAGGGGGTGTGCCGCCTTTCCTTCGGCGAAGGGGTGGAGGCCTTGCAGAGCCGTTTCTCCAATGCCCGGCTTGAGCGAGGGGGCAGCGATTTCGAGACGCTGCTGACCCGCATCGTCGCGGTGGTGGAGAGGCCGGGCATGGCGCATGACATCCCCCTGGATGTCGCGGGCACGGCCTTTCAGGAACGGGTGTGGCAGGAATTGCGCAACATTCCGCCGGGCGAAACGCGCAGCTATGCGCAGCTTGCGGCAGCGGCGGGGAATGATCGCGCAAGCCGTGCCGCCGGCTCCGCCAATGGGGCGAACCCCGTTTCCGTCCTCGTGCCCTGCCACCGGGTGATTCGCGGAGACGGGTCGATAGGCGGCTACGCCTGGGGCCTGGACATCAAGCGGGAGTTGCTGCGGCGCGAGCGGGGCTGACCGTCACACGAAGCTGTAGGGGTCGATATCCACGCTGACCCGCACGCCCTGCGGGAATTGCAGCCCGCCCAGCCAGTCGCGGATCACATTCTGCACTTCCGCGCTGCGCCGTGCGATCAGCAGCAGGCGGTGGCGATAGCGCCCGCGAAGCTGCGCCAGCGGGGCGGGCGCCGGGCCGAGCACGGTTATGTCGGGCAGGTTGGGGCGGGTTGCGCCGATTCGCAGTGCGGCCTCTCGCGCCTCCGCTTCATCTTCGGACGATACGATGATCGCGGCCCAGCGGCCGAATGGTGGAGCGCCGGCATGGCGCCGCGCTTCTGTTTCAGCGGCGTAAAAGGCATCGCGATCCCCGGCGGCAAGGGCGGCGATCACCGGCGCATCGGGATGGCGCGTCTGGATCAGCACCGTGCCCGGCTTGGCGCCGCGCCCGGCGCGACCCGCAACCTGCGCGACCTGCTGATAGGTCCGCTCCGCCGCGCGCAGGTCGCCCCCTTCCAGCCCCAGATCGGCATCGACCACGCCCACCAGCGTCAGTTCGGGGAAGTGGAAGCCCTTGGTGACGAGCTGCGTGCCCACGATTACATCCACCGCGCCTTCTTCCGCCATGGCCACGAATTCGGCGGCTTTTTCCGGTGAGTTCAGCGTGTCGCTGGTCGCTACCACCACTCGCGCTTCGGGCAGGATTTCGGCCACTTCATCGGCAATGCGTTCCACGCCCGGGCCACATGCGACGAGGCAATCCTTCTCCCCGCATTCCGGGCAGAGTTCGGGCGGGGCGGTTTCGTGCCCGCAATGATGGCAGGCGAGCCGGCGGCTGAGCCGGTGTTCGACCAGCCAGGCACTGCAATTCGGGCATTGGAAGCGATATCCGCAGTGGCGGCACAGGGTGAGCGGGGCATAGCCGCGCCGGTTGAGGAACAGCAGCGATTGTTCGCCCCGCTCCAGCCGGTCGCGCAATTCCCGCACCAGCCGCGGGGCAAGCCAGTGGCCGCGTTCGGGCTGCTCCTCGGTCAGGTTCAGCGGCTCTATATCCGGCATGCCCGCGCCGCCGAACCGCGCCGGCAGGACCAGCCGTTCATACACGCCGCTATCCGCCATTTGCAGGCTTTCCAGCGCTGGCGTGGCGCTGGCGAGGACGACGGGTATTCGTTCGAACCGGGCGCGCATCACGGCGACATCGCGCGCATTGTAGCGGACGCCGTCATCCTGCTTGAAGCTGATCTCGTGCGCTTCATCCACCACGATCAGGCCCAACCGCTTATAAGGCAGGAACAGGGCGGAACGGGCGCCGACGACCACTTGCGCGCCGCCATTCTCTGGTCCGGCGGCGATGGCGCGCCATGCGCGGCGCCGCTCCGTGGATTTGAGGGAGGAATGCCAGACGACCGGCGCAGCCCCGAACCGGTCGGTGAAGCGGCGCAGGAAAGCCTCCGTCAGCGCGATTTCCGGCAGCAGCACCAGCACCTGCCGTCCATCGGCAAGGGCCTGGGCCACGGCTTCGAAATAGGTCTCTGTCTTGCCCGATCCTGTCACGCCGTCCAGCAGGAACGGCGCGAAGCCGCCGGTTTCCACCGCACCGGCCATGCGGTCGGCTGCTTCCTGCTGTTCGGGGTTGAGGTCCGGCCGGGCATGATCGGCATGGCTGGCGGGGTAGGGGCGGTCGCAATCGACCAGCACCGGCTCCAGCACGCCCTGATTCACAAGACCGCGCAAGACACCTTCGCTGACGCCGGCGATGCCGGCCAGTTCGCGGATGGTGGCATGCTTCCCTTCCAGCGCCTCGATCGCGGCGGCACGCTGCGGCGTCATCCGTTCCGGCAGGCCGCCGCTCAGCCGATATTCCGTCATGGTGGCAGGGCCGCGCAGCGCGCCGCCGCTCGCCAGTGTCATGCGGGCGACGGCCGCCATCGGGGCGCAGTAATAATCGGCCGTCCATTCGATCAGCCGCCGCAACCCCGCGCTGATCGGCGGAACGGGCAGCACTTCCACCAGCGGGCGCAGGCGCGATTCGTCGACCGGTTCGGTCGGCAGCCGTTCCGGTTCCCACACGATGCCGACGATCCGGCGTGGGCCAAGCGGCGCGACCACGACGCTGCCCGGCTCCACCTCCATTCCATCAGGAACGCGATAGTCGAGCGGGCCGAGAGCGGCGTTGAATATGAGCAGTCGGGCACGGTTCATGGGGCGATGCGTATATGGGCGGCGATAGCGCAACCCTGCAAGCGGGTCTGCCCAAGGAATTGAGGAGAGGGCCACCATGACAGCGATTTCCCGCCGCCAGGCGCTGACTGCATGCCTGATCGCCGGCTCCACCATGCTTGTCCCAGGCTGTGCGACCTATGGCGGCGGCGTCAGCCTGACCGAAGCCGTGCGGCGCCTGCTGCTGCTGTCGAGCGAGCGCGCCTTTGTGCGGTTGATGGCGCAGGACGGTTTCTGGGACCAGTCGGTATCCCGCCTGGGGCTGGAGCAGATGCTGGGCGCGCGCGGTGACGTGCTGTCGGGCATCCTCACATCGGCATTGTTCAAATCCCGGCTGGAGGGCGTGGTGGTCGATATCGCCGTGGACGCATCCTATCGCGCGGCGCCGGTGGTGACTGACGCGGTCCGCGTGATCGGCGTTTCCAACGCGCTGGCGCTGGTGAATGGCGGGCCGACCGCCGCCAGCGACTATCTGCGCGGCGAAGTCGGTTTCCGGCTGGTGGAAGCCATCGCGCCCGGCATCGGCGACGCGTTCCGTCTTGCGCAGGATCCTCTGATGGGCCAGCTACTCACGGCACTGGCCGGCGTGGATGTGGCTGCGGTCGGCGACCAGTTCGCGCGGCAGATCGGCGAGGTGATCTGGCGGGAGATCGGGCAGGAGGAAGCCGCGATCCGACGCGATCCCGCCGCCACCCGCGATCCGCTGCTCATCAGCGTGTTCGGCGCTGCCTACGCCCTCTGACCGGGAGCGATCAGAGATGATAGGTCAGGGTGAGCATGGGGACATGGCTGATCGTGTCGTCGCCCTCTCGGGGGGCGACGATCATCATGTAGCCTGCGCCGAGTTGCAGATTGTCGGCGACATTATGTTCCGCCGCCACGGCGAAGCGCAGATTGTCCACTGAAGGGCCGACGCCCCGTTCATCGTCCTGCAGGATGTAGAGAAATTCGAAACGGCCCACCAACTGCGTGCGCGGCGCGACGGGCTGCGTGTACTGGATTCGCTGACGGAAGCGGAATTGCGGCCGGTCGCCATCCGCGAAATAGCGTTGTTCCAACCGGCTGCGGAACGCGAACTGGCCGGTCTTGACGTTCAACTGCTGATGGGTGCGCCATTCGTCGCCGCCGGGCAGGGCGACATGCGTTACCGCGCCGCCCAGCATCACACCATCGGCGACGCGAAAATCCACCAGCACGCGCGATTGCAGGATTTCGCCGCTCTCGCGAAAACGCGGGGACAGTTCGAGCGTCGCCTTGTGGCCATTGCCGAGCGGGGCATCGACCGTCTCGTAAGACCAGACCTGCAATTCCTCCCGCGCGGATGCGTGGGCAGGAAGAACCATGGCGCCTGCCAGTCCGGCGAGCACGAAAAGGGGAAGGGATCGGCGTGTCATGGCGGGCCCACTAGGGGCGTGCGATGACTCATTTGTGACACGCTGCGGTCCGCTGTCAGATTTTCGTTTTCGAACTGTCATGAAGCTCATCCCGCTGACGGGTGCCCGCTCTTTGGCTGCGGTGGGTGGGCAAAAGCAAGTTTGCCGCTCATATAGGCGCGGTTTTGGCGGAAGAATCACCTCTCGATCGTTTCAGGCTCGCCCTGACAGGCGCGGCGCGGGCCATCGCGCAGGATGCGGAAACGGAAGTTTCCTGGTCGTCCGACGCCCCGCAGATCCAGGGCAAGGCGATGCGGGTGCCGATGCCCGGCCGCACGATCCCGCCCGATCAGGCGCGGGAAGCGCGCGGCGTGGCGGACAGTTTCGCCCTGCGCCTGCGCCATCACAATGAAGCCTTGCATCGCCGCGCTGCGCCGGCAGAGCCCGTGGCTCGTGCCTGCTACGATGCGATAGAGCGGGTCCGCTATGAAGCCATCGGCGGGCGTGATTATGCGGGCATGCGCGGCAATCTGAACGCCGCCACCGAACAGCGCATCCGCACCGATCCGATTACCCGCGCGGAAGAAGCGGACGATGTGCCGCTGGCCACGGCGGTTTCGCTGATGCTGCGCGAGCAATTGACCGGCGAAGCGGTTCCGGCTGCGGCCCGGCCCGGTGTCGAACTCGTCCGCGAATTCGTGGAAAGCCGCAGCGGCGATGATTTTGAACAGCTGGCCGGTTCCCTGACAGACCAGGCCGCATTCCAGTCCCTCGCGCTCGACCTGCTGCGCCATCTCGACCTTGTCCGAACAGAGGAGGTGGAGGAAGGCGCCGGGGAGGACGGCGAGGAGGAAGATACCGGCCCGCAGGAGGAAGAGGGCGACGAGGATCAGGGCGAGGCCGGCGAGGAACAGCGACAGGAACAGGTCGCGGGCGAGAGCGCCGAGGGCGACGCCGACGATTCCGAAGGCGAGGAGGTCGAGAGCGAGACCGAGCTTTCCGAAGGCGATAGCGGTGATGAGGGCGAGGAGGGGATGATGCCCGTCCGGCCCAACCGGCCCTGGACGGACCTTCCCGATTCCTTTGATTACAGCGCCTTCACGACCGAATTTGACGAAGTGGTCGAAGCGACCGAGCTGTGCGATTACGAAGAGCTGGACCGGCTGCGTGCCTATCTCGACAGTCAGTTGACCGGTTTGCAGGGCGTGGTGACCCGCCTTGCCAATCGTCTCCAGCGCCGCCTGATGGCGCAGCAGAACCGCAGCTGGGATTTCGATCAGGAAGAAGGCCTGCTGGATGCCGCCCGGCTGGCCCGCGTCGTCATCAGCCCCGGCCACTCGCTCAGCTACAAGGTCGAGCAGGAGCAGGAGTTCAAGGACACTGTCGTCACCTTGCTGATCGACAATTCCGGATCGATGCGGGGGCGGCCCATTTCCATCGCCGCGATCAGCGCCGATATCATGGCCCGCACGCTGGAACGCTGCGGCGTGAAGGTCGAAATCCTGGGCTTCACCACCCGGGCGTGGAAGGGCGGCCAGTCGCGGGAGAAATGGCTCCATTCCGGCAAGCCGGCCAGTCCGGGCCGTTTGAACGATCTGCGCCACATCATCTACAAGAAGGCGGACGAGCCGATGCGCCGCGCCCGCAAATCGCTGGGCCTGATGATGCGCGAAGGGCTGCTGAAGGAGAATATCGACGGGGAGGCCCTGTTGTGGGCGCATTCCCGCCTGCTCGCCCGGCCAGAGGATCGCCGTATCCTGATGGTCATTTCCGACGGCGCGCCGGTCGACGATTCGACATTGAGTGTGAACAATGCCGGTTATCTGGAAATGCACCTGCGCAAGGTGATCGACTGGATCGAACGGCAAAGCCCGGTGCAACTGGTGGCGATCGGCATCGGCCATGACGTCACTCGGTATTACAAGCGCGCCGTCACCATCATGGATGTGGAGCAGCTCGGCGGCACGATCATCGAGCAGTTGGCCGGCCTCTTCGAGGTCGATTGAGGCGCCCGCTTGCTGTGGGTTCCCATCACCATTGCAGGGGCGGTTGCGCAGGTCCTGCGTAATGGCACCCAGGCATCGCTGACCGGGCGCATCGGCACGCTGGGCGCGACGCAGGTCCGCTTCGTATTCGGATTTCCGTTCGCTGTGATCTTCCTGTGCCTCGGGCTGTGGATCAGCGGAGAGGCTCTGCCGCGTTTCACCGTACCGGCGCTCGGCTGGGTGACCCTGGGCGCACTGGCGCAGATTTTCGCGACTGCCTTGATGCTGCTCGTCATGCACCGCCGGGCCTTCGGCGTGGCATATGCCTATATCAAGACGGAGCCGGTGCTGGTCGCGGTGATGGGCGTGATCCTGCTGGGCGACCATTTGCCTCCGCTGGCATGGATAGCCATCGTGATCGTGACAGCAGGGGTGCTTGCTGCCTCCGTGCCGCCGCGGGATTTCGGCAAGTTGCTCGGCGAAGGGCGCATGATTGCAGGCGGGGTGGCGGCCGGCGGGTTGTTCGGCTTGTCCGCCATCGCTTTTCGCGGCTGCATAGAGGCGCTGGGCGACGGCAATTTCGTGATCCGTTCCCTGACCGGGCTGGTCGCGTCGCTGGCCATCCAGTCGCTGCTGCTGGGCATATGGCTTGCCTGCCGCGACAGGCCGGCCTTCATGGGGTCGCTGCGGGAATGGCGGCAGAGCCTGGCCGCGGGCGCGCTGGGCGCGTCGGCGTCTGCATGCTGGTTCATGGCCTTTTCGCTCACGCCTGCCGCCAATGTCCGCACTCTGGCGCTGGTGGAAATGCCGGTCGCCGCATGGCTGTCCCGACGCCTGACGGGAAAGCCGCTCGAAATATATCAGATCGTGGGCCTTGTCGTTGTGACGGCGGGGGTGGCGCTGCTGTTCGCATCGGCAGCCCCTTGACCGCGCGGCATCCCCGCGTAAGCCCGCGCCATGACTGCGCCTCTCAAGCTGTTCAATTCGCTCACCCGCGAACTCGAAACCTTCAAGCCGGTCCATGCCGGGGAGGCGCGGGTCTATAGCTGCGGGCCGACCGTCTATAATTACGCCCATATCGGCAATATGCGCGCCTATGTGTTCGCCGATATACTCGGCCGCACGCTGCGCTGGCGGGGCTACCGGCTCACCCATGTCATCAACATCACCGATGTCGGGCACCTGACCGATGATGCCGATGCAGGGCAGGACAAGCTGGAGAAGGCGGCGGCGGACCGCGCCCAGTCCATCTGGGACATAGCCCGGCATTATACCGAAGCCTTCTGGGCCGATATCGCCGCGCTCAATATCCGGCAGCCTTCACAGTGGACAATCGCCACGAAGTTCGTTCCGCAAATGATTGAATTTGCGCAGTCTATTGCTGGCAAGCATTGCTACGAACTGGAAAGCGGCCTCTATTTCGACGTATCGACCGTGTCCGATTACGGCCGTCTGGCGCGAGCGGTGACGGACGAGGGTGAAGCGCGGATCGAAGCAGTGGCGGGCAAGCGCAACGCCGCCGATTTCGCCATCTGGCGCAAGACACCGCCGGGCGAAACGCGGCAGATGGAATGGGATTCACCCTGGGGCCGCGGCGCGCCCGGCTGGCATCTGGAATGTTCGGTGATGAGCGGGGCGGTGCTCGGCTTCCCGTTCGACATCCATACCGGCGGGATCGACCACCGCGAAATCCACCACCCCAACGAGATCGCGCAGAACCAGGCCTATTGCTGCACCAACGGGCTGAATGTGCCTGCCAATAGCGGTGCAAATCTGTGGATGCATAACAACTTCCTGGTCGAACGATCTGGAAAGATGAGCAAATCTTCCGGCGAGTTCCTGCGGCTTCAATTGCTGCGAGACAGGGGTTTCCACTCGCTGGCCTATCGCATGATGTGCTTGCAGGCCCATTATCGCAGCGAACTGGAATTCAGTTGGGAAGGGCTGGCGGCCGCGCTGGTGCGTTTGAAGCGCATGGTGATGCAGGTCGATGCGCTGAAAGCGAGGCTTGCGGAGGGAGAGCAGCCGGTTTCGGATGGTGACTGGGCAGTGGAGACGGCGCGGGCTGCCGATCCCGGCAAGCTGGCACCTGCGCTCGACAAGTTCGATGGTGCGGTGGCTGACGATCTCAACACCGCGATCGCGCTGACTGCGCTTGAGGATGTCCTGGCGATGAAGAAGGTCGACCCCGTGCAGAAATTGCAGGTTGTGGCCGCGATGGACAGCGTGCTCGGGCTCGACCTGCTGGCGCTGTCTCGCGCTGACCTGCGCCTGCGGCCAGCATCCGCGTCGATTGCCGAGGCGGAGATCGAAGAGGCTCTGGAACGGCGCAAGGCCGCCCGGGCGGAAAAGGACTTCGCGACCTCCGATGCCATTCGCGATGAACTGACGGTGCGGGGCGTGGACGCGATGGATGGCGATCCGCTGGGGTGGGAGTGGAAGCTTTCCACCTGATCCGCGGCCGGCCCATCCTGCCGGTATCTGATGCGGCCAGCCGAAGGGCGACAGGCCAGCGCGGTAGCCGCACGGCGCCTGGGAGGGGTGCCGGGCGGGCCGTCCCGGGCAGGGGGCGCACGGACAGCACAAGGGTCCTCGACTTCGCGCGCGGCGAACGGATAGGAAGGGCGGATGGTTATTGCCGTCCTGCCGCATCATCTGCGCCCCGCACTGGAAAATCGGTTGCCCGCCTGGCTTGAGCCATTGTGGTGGGACACGCCGGACGCGCTGGTCACGCTCGCACGGCAGGCGGAAATCGGCTGGTTCGACCTGCACGAGAAACCGGCCGCGCTGGCGGCGGTGCAGGGGGCGGGGCGGCTGCGCTGGCTGAACACATCCTATGCCGGGGTGGACTGGATGCCGCTGGCCGATCTGGCGCGGCGGAAGGTGGCGCTGACCTGCGGCTCCGGCCTGACGGCGCGGCAGGTCGCGGAATTCGCGTTGCTGGGGATGCTTGCCATCGCCAAGGATTATCCCGCCGTGGTGCGCGCGCAGGACCGCGGCGAATGGCTGGCCGTCCCGCCGGGCATCCGCGATCTGGCTTGCAGCCGGGTGCTGATCCTGGGATATGGCGCGATCGGCGGGGCCATCGACGCCATGCTGACGGGCTTCGATGTGGAGACCGTTCCCGTCCGCAGCCAGCCGGGGGAAGGCGCGTTCGGCCCCGGCGAATGGCGCGGGCAGCTCGGTAGCTTCGACTGGATTGTTCTGGCTGTGCCCGGCACGCCCGATACGCGCGGAATGATCGGAGCGGCGGAACTGGCCGCGATGAAGCGCGATGCGGTGCTGGTCAATTTCGCCCGCGCGGATTGCGTGGATCAGCCTGCACTGATCGAGGCGCTGCGCACCCGCGATATCGGCGCCGCCTTGCTCGACTTGACCGATCCGGAGCCCCTGCCGCCCGGCCATCCGCTCTGGTCGCTCGACAATGCGCATATCACCATGCACCTTTCGGGCATCCCCACCCCCGCCAGCCAGGCGCGGGCGGCGGAGCGGTTCCTGCGCAATTGCGCGCATTTCGCCGCCGGGGAACGAATGGAAGCGGCGGTCGATCTTTCCAAAGGATACTGAACACCCGCCGGCAGGAGACGAGGCACGTGCAATTGCAGGACATTTATCCGCTTTATCTCAACAACAAACCGGCGCAGCCTAACACCGACCTTGAAGTGTATGACAAGTTCACCGGCGAGATTGCGTTCCGCACCGCGCTGGCGACGCCCGACATCATCGACGAGGCCATTGCGGGCGCGGTGCGGGCGGCGGAGCCGATGGCGCGGCTCGCCAGTTACGAGCGGCAGGATGTCCTCAGCCACTGCGTCGGGCGGTTCCGGGAACGGTTCGACGAACTGGCCTATGCGCTGTGCGTGGAGGCGGGGAAGCCGATCCGCGATGCGGAGGGCGAGGTCACGCGGCTGATCGACACGTTCCGCATCGCATCGGAGGAAGCGGTGCGGATTTATGGCGAAGTCCAGCCGCTCGACATATCGCAGCGGGCGAAGGGATATCTCGGCATCTGGAAGCGGGTGCCGGTGGGGCCGTGCAGCTTCATCAGTCCGTTCAACTTCCCGCTCAACCTCGCCGCACACAAGATCGCGCCCGCCATTGCCGCGGGTTGCCCCTTCGTGATGAAGCCGGCCAGCCTGACGCCGCTGGGCGCGATCATCATGGGCGAGGTGCTGGCGGAATGCGACGTGCTGCCCGAAGGGGCGTTCTCCATCCTGCCTGCCCGGCGCGACGGGGCCGAGCTGTTCACCACCGACGACCGGCTGAAGCTGCTGAGCTTCACCGGATCGCCGGAAGTGGGCTGGGATCTGAAGGCGAAGGCGGGCAAGAAGAAGGTCGTGCTGGAACTGGGCGGCAATGCTGCCGCCATCGTGGACAAGGATGCCGATCTCGATCACGCGCTGGAGCGGATCGTGTTCGGCGCATTCTATCAATCGGGCCAGAGCTGCATCGGGGTGCAGCGCATCCTGATCCATGATGCCGTGTATGACCGCTTCAAGGCGATGCTGGTGGAGCGGACGAAAACGCTGGTCTCCGGTGATCCCAAGCAGCGCAATACATTTATCGGACCGATGATTTCCGAGAAGGAGGCCGCGCGGCTGAAAGGGTGGATCGACGAAGCGGTTTCCGCCGGAGCGACCCTGCTGTGCGGCGGCGGGCGAGAGGGGGCGATGCTGGAGGCGACGCTGCTGGAGGGCGTGCCCGACCATTGCGCCGCCAACCGGGAGGAAGCCTTCGGCCCGCTCGCCAACCTGTCCCGCTTTACCGGATGGGAGGATGCGCTGTCGGCGGTGAACGACAGCCGTTTCGGATTGCAGGCCGGGATCTTCACCCGCGACCTGCCGCAGGTGCTGGATGCCTGGGACCGGCTGGAAGTGGGCGGCGTGGTGGTGAACGATGTCCCGAGCTACCGCGTGGACAACATGCCTTATGGCGGGGTGAAGGATTCCGGGCTGGGCCGCGAGGGCATCCGCTTCGCGATCGAGGACATGACGGAAATCCGCAATCTGGTGATCCGCCGCATATAGGGCCGGGGCTAGGCCGGGTTGTTATGGGGCATGTCTGGTAAAGGGGTTTGGGCAGGAAAGACGTGGGGCGGCGAAAATCCGCTCGCCCCGCCTTTCACCCTTCTTCCAGCAGCAGCATTTCGCAGGTGACGATCATCAGCGGAGGGTTCAGCCGATGATCGACCGCCATGATGGTCGCCTGCGCGACGAGATGGCCCGGCAGGGTGAATTCATGATCGGGCAACCGGTCAATGAAGTGTTCCCCGGCCTTTACCGCTTCGGCCCCTTCGAAACGCAGCATGAGCGTATGCCGCCCGCCGGAAAAGGTGATGCTGGCCCAGCCGCGTTCGCGATGTTCCAGCAGTGCCGCATGGCCCGCCGCCAGCTCCAGGACGGCTTTGCGCAGGCGGTCGCCGGCAGTCCTGGCTGGCCTGACCTTATCGAGCATGAAGCGCCTCCCGATAAATGTTCATGAAATGTTCTATCCTTTTTTCCGTGTCGGGGCGGGGCGTGCGGCCGTTGCGCAGATCCAGTACGAAGCGGGGATCGTGAGCGGCAAGGCGGCCGAACTTCGTAACGGGCATCCCGGTGTGGCGCAGAAAGACTTCGATCTTTCGAATCAGCATGGCTTCCTCTCAGCGTGACGGGTCGAATCGACGCCTTATGGGTCGCGCTGGAAATCCTACTTGTCTAGGAAAAATCCTTCGGATAGGAAGGTTTCATTCGCAATCAGGGAAAACGCCGTGACCGATCCGCGTGAAAGACTGGCCGCTCTGGTGCGGGACAATGGCAGCAGCTACGCCGCATTGTCGCGTATGATTGGCAGGAATGCCAGTTACTTGCAGCAATATGTCACCAAGGGCAGCCCCCGCAAGCTGGAGGAGGCGGACCGCCGCCTGCTGGCGCAATTCTTTGGCGTGGCCGAATCGGAACTGGGGGCTTCTACGGAAATATCCTATGATCGCGGCGACTGGGTGGATGTGCCGCGCCTTTCGCTGGAGGCATCGGCCGGGCCGGGCGCGATCGGTGCGGCGGAAATGCCGTTCGATACGTTCCGCTTCTCCCGCCGCTGGCTGCGGGAACAGGGGCTCGACCCCAACATGCTGTCCGCCATCCGGGTGCTGGGCGATTCGATGGACCCGGTGCTGCGCGACGGGGACGAAATCCTGGTCGACCGCACCCCGCGCCCGTTTCGTGAAGGGGTGCATGTGGTGCGGCTGGGGGAGGCATTGCATGTGAAATTGCTCCAGGCCGTGCCTCCGCACCAGTTGCGCCTCATCAGCAAGAACCCGGCTTATGAGCCTGTCGAGGTGGCGATGACCGATGTGGATGTGCTGGGCCGCGTGGTGTGGAAGGGCGGGCGGTTGTGAGGCGCTAACTTGACAGTTGTGATGGATTTTGTTGGTTTTTCCTCGTTCCATTGCATGATCGGCCTGCGTGCCCCGCCGGGGCGGCGGTAGGAAAGCCCCTGACAATTCGCGCGCCTTGCATTGCCGTGCGCACGGCCCCAGTTTTGCGCGCATGACTGTGCAAGAAGCGCCGCTGCGCGCGACCATCATCCCCGTCACATCGTTCCAGCAGAATTGTTCGCTGGTGTGGTGCAGCCGCACGATGCGCGGCGCGCTGATCGATCCGGGCGGCGATCTCGACAAGCTGAAGGACGCCGTCGCGCGAACCGGGGTGGTGCTGGAGAAAATCCTGCTGACGCACGGCCATGCCGACCATTGCGGCCAGGCCGGGATGCTGGCGGCGGAACTGGACCTGCCGATCGAGGGGCCGCATGAAGCCGACCGGTTCTGGATCGCGCGGCTGGACGATGATGGGCCGCGTTTCGGCATGGAGGCGCATGTTTTCGAACCGACGCGCTGGCTGGACGATGGCGATACGGTGTCGTTCGGCGATATCGAGCTGGAAGTGATTCATTGCCCCGGCCACACGCCGGGCCATGTCGTGTTCTTCCACAGGCAGACCAGATTCGCCTTTGTCGGCGACGTGATCTTCGCCGGTTCCATCGGGCGAACCGATTTCCCCATGGGGAATCATCAGGACCTGCTGGACGCGATCACGGGCAAGTTGTGGCCCTTGGGCGACGATGTGACTTTCGTGCCCGGACACGGCCCGCACAGCACCTTCGGACGGGAGCGGCAGTCCAACCCCTTCGTGGGCGACGCCGCGCTGGCGGCGGCGGGCGGATGAAAGATAGGGCGCGCCAATGCCTTGCGCGATGGTGAAATGTCGCTATAGGCCGCGCCTTCGCAGCATGGCTGGCCGCCGCCGCAGCGCCCTTGCACAGCAGGGGGGCTTGGCCTAGGGCCACCATCAAAGACGACCAGATTTCAAGGAACAGGTGCCGGAATGGCTGTCCCTAAAAGAAAAGTATCGCCGCATCGCCGGGGCAACCGCCGCGCGCATGATTCGCTCAAGGCCGAAGCATTCCACGAATGCGGCAATTGCGGGGAGCTGAAGCGCCCCCACAACCTTTGCACGCATTGCGGCCATTATAACGGGCGCGAGATCGTTTCGGTCGGGCTCTGAGCCCGCGCTTTAGCCAAGGACGACACGCATGAGCCTGCCGCGTATCGCCGTTGATGCGATGGGCGGCGACGAAGGCGTTCGGGTAATGGTTTCCGGTGCCGCGCTCGCGCGGCGTCGGCACGAACGATTCAAGTTCCTGCTGGTGGGTGACCAGGCGCGTATCGAACGCGCCCTGGAAGTCCATCCCAACATGCGCGAAGCCTCCGAAATCCTGCATTGCGAGGATGTGGTTTCCGGGGACGAGAAGCCGACCCAGGCCCTTCGCCGCGCCAAGAAGACATCGATGGGGCTGGCGATCGACGCGGTGAAACGCGGGGAAGCCGGCGCCGCGGTGAGCGCGGGGAACACCGGCGCGCTGATGGCGATGAGCAAGCTGGCGCTGCGCACCATGCCGGGTATCGACCGCCCGGCGCTGGCCGCGCTGATGCCCACTCTGGAAGAGCATGATGTCATCATGCTGGACCTGGGCGCCAACACCGAATGCGATGCCCGCAACCTGGTGCAGTTCGCCATCATGGGTGCGGCCTATTCGCGCATCGTGACGGGGCGCGACATGCCGCGCGTGCGGCTGCTGAATATCGGCACCGAAGCGACCAAGGGCACCGATGAATTGCAGGTCGCCGCCGCAAGGCTGCGCGATGCGACCGGCCTGGCGCTGAGCTTCGAAGGCTTCGTGGAAGCCGACAAGATCAATCGCGGCGATGTCGACGTGGTGGTGACGGACGGATTTTCCGGCAACATCGCGCTGAAGGCGATTGAAGGGTCCGCCCGCTTCGTCACCGACCTGCTGAAAACCGCGTTCCGCAGTTCGCTGCGTTCCAAGATCGGCTTTCTCATCAGCCGCCCGGCGACGGAATTGCTGCGCCACCATCTCGACCCCAATAATCACAACGGGGCCGTTTTCCTGGGCCTCAACGGCGTGGTCGTGAAATCGCATGGCAGCGCGACGGCGGCCGGAGTCGCCAATGCGGTGGCGGTGGCGGCGCGGCTGCTGGAAGAAGATTTGACACAGCGTATCGCCGCGGACCTCGCCGAACTGGGCGAGGGGCGGCTGCGCGACAATGGCTCCGGAGGAGGGGCCGGCAAATGATGCGTTCCGTTTTCAAAGGTGTGGGCAGCGCGCTTCCGGCGCGGGCCGTTTCCAACGCGGAACTGGCCGAGACCGTCGACACCAGCGACGAATGGATCCGCGAACGCACGGGCATTACCAATCGCTATATCGCCGGCGATGGCGAAACGACCGGCACGCTGGCGACCGAGGCCGCCCGGGCCGCACTGGCCGATGCCGGGATCGCAGCATCGGAGGTGGACCTGATCGTGCTGGCGACGGCGACGCCCGACCAGACCTTTCCCGCCACGGCCACAACTGTCCAACATGCGCTGGGCTGCAATGGCGGGGCGGCGTTCGATGTCGCGGCGGTGTGTTCGGGCTTCCTTTACGCCCTGGCAACGGCCGATGCGATGCTGCGCGCGGGTACAGCCCGCTGCGCGCTGGTGATCGGTGCGGAGACTTTCAGCCGCATCCTGGACTGGGAAGATCGCGCGACCTGCGTGCTGTTCGGCGACGGGGCCGGCGCCTTCGTGCTGAAAGCGGAGGATGTGGCGGACGGCGAGGCTGGCGAACATGCCGGCATCCTCGCCACCCGGCTCCATGCCGATGGCGCCCACCGCGAATTGCTGCATGTGGATGGTGGGCCGTCCACCACCGGCACGGTCGGCAAGCTGCGTATGAAAGGGCGGGAGGTGTTCCGCCACGCCGTCGTCAATCTTGCGTCCGTTCTGGAGGAAGTGCTGGCGGCATCGGGCCACGATGCGCAGGACGTCAACTGGATCGTGCCGCATCAGGCCAATCTGCGCATTCTGGACGCGACCGCCCGCAAGCTGGGCCTGCCGTTCGAACGGATGGTGGTGACGGTGGACCAGCACGCGAACACCTCCGCCGCATCCATCCCGCTCGCCTTCGATGTCGCGTGGCGCGATGGCCGGATCAAGCGCGGCGACCTGGTGATGCTGGAAGCGATGGGCGGCGGTTTCACCTGGGGCGCCAGCCTGCTGCGCGTCTAAACCGCCCCTACATGGGGCGGTCTGCCGGCTTTCCCGGCCCCGCGCTTGCCACAGCCGCTGATTTCCGCCATTTACGAGGGAATGCCGCAGGGCGAAAAGGGGGTTGTGAGGACGATGATGCGATCCGTGGGAACGCTTACCCGTGCCGATCTGGCTGAAACCATCAACAGGCGCATGGGTTTTTCGCGTGCGGAAAGCCTGGATATGGTCGAAGAGATTCTCGCCAAGATGTGCGAAGCCATGGGTAACGGCGAAAACGTCAAGATATCCGGTTTCGGCACCTTCGTCCTGCGTGACAAGAAGGAACGCGTCGGCCGCAATCCGAAGACCGGGGTGGAAGTGCCCATCACGCCCCGCCGGGTGATGACGTTCCGTGCAAGCCAGAAGCTGAAAGACAGGATCGCATCAGGATCGTGACCATGACGAACGCGCAAACGCTTTTCGACGACGGGAAAGAGCCTGACGCCCTGAGGACCATCGGTGAAGTTGCGACCGCGTTCGGCATTCGGCAGCACGTATTGCGATATTGGGAACAGCAATTCCCCATGCTCCGCCCGCTGAAGCGCAGCGGTGGCCGCCGTTATTATCGGCCCGAGGATGTGGCGCTGGTCGGCACGATCGATCGGCTGGTGAACCGTGAAGGCTACACGCTGAAGGGCGCTCGTCAGGCGATCGATGGCGGGGCCGCCAGAAATGACCGGGCCAGCGCATCGCCTGCGGCGGCGGGGATGGAACCGGCAGCCGTGAATTCGGCGCCTGTGCCCGAACCGGCGAAAACATCGGCTTCGGCAATATCGGCGAATAAGGCCGGGGCGGAAACGCGCGATAGCGCGGATGCGCGGCCGGCGAGCGAACTGCTCCCCCAATTGCGCGCGATGCGCGACAGATTGGCAAGCGCGCTCGGGGCCTGATCCCGCGTGCCGGCTGGGCGACGCTGACCCGCGCCGCCGTGCAAACGTCCGTTTCTCTTATTTAGCCCGCTTGGGCTGGGCCTCTATGCCGCAGCTTCGCCCCGCGGCCTTGGTTGCCAGTCTCCCCTTTGAGGGCGGGTCGCGCCTGCATTCGCCGATCCGGTGCGCGCGCGAAATCATTCGCAAAGCCCGCGATAGGGGCCGCGTTCCCGCCTCGTGCGCCCAAGCTGTGCTTGCAGGATCGCAGCTTTTGCTGGGATGGCGAAAGGTGATGCGGTCAGGCGGGCTTCCCCGCCAGTGGCCGGGCTGACCTGCCAATCAGAGAACAGGGAAATCTCCTCGATTCCATGATGGAAAGACCTTAGCCTGCCTTTCATGATGATTGCCGGCTTCTTGCTTGTCTTATCATTGACGCTGACCGGATTGGCGCCGTGGGGAAACAGGCGGTTTCGGGGCGAAGATCGGCTGCCCATGCAATGGTGGCTGACCGGCGAGGTCACCTGGTGGGCACCCCGGCCGCTGGCGCTTGCTTTTATTCCCGCTTGGGCGGCGTTCACCTTCGCGGCCTGCGGGTTTTTGGCGATCAACGTGCCGTCCAGGGCGGGGCAGGAAGGGTTGGTTTTGCCGGCTCTGGTCGGGATGGGCGTGCTGTTCGTGGCCGTCCAGATGCTGCATTTATGGTTAATTGGGAAAACAGTGCAGCGAAGCGGGCGATAGCCGCCTTGCCCCAATGTGGGCGGGCTTCTGCGGCATGATGGGAGACGGACAATGCGCTGGAATGGAACCGCTCTGGCCCTGGCGGGGAGCCTGATCGCAGCCACCTCGCCCGCCCATGCGCAGACCGCCATCGGCGATTGGCAGGGCAGGCTGGAGGCAGGTGGCAACAGTCTGCGGATTGCCGTTCATATCAGCGCGGCGGAGGGCGGCGGCTTGTCCGGCACGCTCGACAGCCTGGACCAGAATACGACCGGCATCCCGCTGGCGGAGATCGTGCTGGATGGCGCCGTGCTGCGCTTCACCGTGCCGACCGTTAGCGGCGCCTATCGCGGTGAGTGGCAGGATGGCGGCTGGGCAGGGCAGTGGAGCCAGGGCGGGCAGCAATTGCCCCTGACGCTGTCCCCCGGCGCCGCGCCCGTCGCGCCGCAGGCGGCGCTTCCGGCGTTCTGGACGATCCCGGATGACGCCGCCATCGGCGCGCTGCTGGAACAGCGGATCGCCGCGCGGCCGGGGGTGGGCATCGTGGCCGGATTGATCGAGGGCGATGGCTGGCGGGCCATCGCGCGCGGGCCGGGCGGCGGCACCGGGTTCGATCCCGCAACGGAGTTCGAGATCGGATCGCTGACCAAGCTGTTCACCGCGCTGCTTCTGGCCGACATGGCGGGCAAGGGCGAGGTTGCGCTGGACGATCCGGCGCAGAAATACCTGCCGGAAGGCGCGACCATGCCCCGGCGCGGCGGGCGCGAGATCACGCTGCGCGATCTGGCCATGCATCTTTCCGGATTGCCGCGCCTGCCAGACAACATGCCCTATGGCGATCCCGCCGATCCTTATGCCGATTATGGGGAGGCGGAGCTGCTGGCCTTCCTGTCCAGCTATCAGCTGCCGCGCGATATCGGCAGCCAGTTCGAATATTCGAACCTGGGTGCAGGGCTGCTTGGCTATCTGTTGCAACGCGCGGCGGGCAAGGATTACGAGACACTGCTGCGGGAGCGGATCACCGGCAAGCTGGGCATGACCGATACGAGGGTGAGCCTGACGGCGGACCAGCAGCGCCGGTTGGCGCAGGGGCACGACGCCTATCTGCGGCCCGCCGCGCCCTGGCAGCTCAATGTGCTGGTGGGGGCGGGCGGCATCCATTCGACGACGGTGGACCTGCTGCGCTTCGCCAAGGCGGTGGCCGACCCGCGATCGCCCATTGCCAGCGCCGTGGACCTGACCCTGCAACCACGGGCCGAGATGAGCCCCGGCACGCAGATCGGGCTGGGGTGGCTGATCGCATCTGCCAATGGACGCGAATTGCTGTTCCATACGGGCGGCACGGGAGGGCACAGGTCGGCCATCGTGGTGGACCGGGCGGGCGGCAAGGCCGCCACCGTGCTGACCAACGCCGCGGTGGAGCCGTCGGCCGAAGACATCGCCCTGCATCTGCTGACGGGCCGCGCGCTGGCGCCATTGCAGCCGATCCCGCTCGCGCCCGCGCCACGGACCATGCCCGAAGAAGTCGCGCTGTCGCCCGAGCAGCTTGATCGGCTGGCGGGCGTTTACGAATTCTCGGACAACGCGGCGCTGACCATCACGCGCGAGGGTGCCGGGCTGAAGGCGCAGATGACGGGGCAGCCGGCGCTGCCGATCCATGCGCAATCGCCGCTCGAATTCTTCTGGCGGGTGGTGGATGCGCGCCTTCGTTTCGAAACGGACGGGAGCGGCGCGGTGACTGGCGCGGTGTTGATGCAGAATGGCGCGGAGATAACCGGCCGCCGCAAGGGCGCTGGCGGATAGGATCAGGCCTGCGCCATGCCCGTGCGCAGCTTGGGCTTGCTGTCCAGTTCCCCGTCCTGCTGGATCCGGGTGCGGAACTCGTCCCGTTTCTCATGGATGGAGGCGATGACCGGCCCCATCGCCACGCCGAGATCGACCAGCACCGCTTCCGATAATTGCAGCGAGCTTTCAAGCGTTTCCGGCACCGCTGTGCTGGCTCCCACGCGGTAGAGCTGCGCGGCGTGGCGCGCATCGCGGGCGCGGGCGAAGATCGGGAGGTCGGGATAGGTGGCGCGCAGCTTCTTCGTCATGCGCTGGGCCAGCACCGGTTCGTCCATGGTCAGGACGATGGCGGGCGCCTGTTCCACGCCCAGCCGGTCGAGCGCATCGCCGCGGGCGGCATTGCCGAACACGGCCTGATATCCCTCGCGCTTGCAGCGCGCGATCAGGTCCGCATCGGAATCGATCGCCACATAGGACCGGCCATGCCGGGTCAGCATCTGCGCCACCAGCCTGCCGACCCGGCCCAACCCGACGATGATGACGCGCGGCTGGTCAGCGGCGTCTTCCTGCGCATCGTGCCCCATGGGCGCGGCATCGACCTGCCGCCCGATCTGCCGCCCCAGCATCGCCAGAAGCGGCGTGACCGTGAGGCCGATCGCGGTGATGATCTGCCAGAACTGCGCGGTGCCGGGCTGGATGAGCAAGGCATCGGTAGCGGTGGCGAGCACGATCAGCGTGGTTTCGGACGGGGCGGCCATCAATATGCCCGTTTCGGCCGCCGTGCTGCGGCGCGCGCCCATGATGCGCAGCAGAACGCCGGTGACGATGGCCTTTAGCGTCAGCACGCCGACCACCGCAAGGGCGATGCTGCCCAGATGTTTCCAGATGGTGGTGAGATCGATCCCCATGCCCACGGTGATGAGGAACACGCCGAGGGCCAGCCCCTTGAAAGGCTGCATGATCCCTTCGACCTCTGCGTGATATTCCGTTTCCGCGATCAGCAGCCCGGCCATCAGCGCGCCCACGATGGGCGACAGGCCGACGGCGGTGGTGGCAAGGCTGGCGCCGATCACCACCAACAGGCTGGCGGCGAGGAACAGTTCCGGGCTTTTGGTGCGGGCGGCCTGCGCGAACAGGCGCGGCAGGGCGAGGCGGCCCAGCACCATCATCCCGGCCACGACCAGCACGCCCAGCCACACGGTTTCGAACAGCCCTTCCATCCCTTCCGCATGGGCGAAGGGGGCGAGCGCGCCGAGCATGAAGATGATCGGCACGATGGCGATATCCTCGAACAGCAGCATCGACAGCGCCGCGCGGCCCACGGCGGTGTGGGTGCCGGCGATGGGCAGGACCAGCGCGGTGGAGGACAGTGCGAGGGCGAGGCCGAGCGCGAGGGCGCCGGTCCAGTATTCCCCCAGCATGGAGATGAAGGCGGTCAGCAACAGGCCGATCACCATCAGTTCCAGCGCGCCGAGGCCGAACACCAGCCGGCGCATGGCCCACAGGCGGTTGAAGGACAATTCCAGCCCGATTGTGAACAGCAGCAGGACGATGCCGAATTCCGCGAAAGGTTCCAGCCGTTCAGGATCGGTGATGGTGATATGCGTCAGCCAGGGATGGTCCGCCACCAGCCGGCCGAGGCCGAACGGGCCGACAAGCAGCCCGATCAGCAGGAAGCCGATCACCGGCGTGATGCGGAAGCGCGCGAAGACGGGGATGACGATCCCCGCCGCGCCGAGTATCACCAGCGCATCGGACATGACTGAGGAGATGGCTGGCCCATGCATAATCCTTCTATGTCAGACGGCGCATGAGTGCCGCAACGCACAATGTGATCGTGGTGGGCGGCGGTCCCGCCGGAATGATGTGCGGATTGCTGCTGGCGCGAGCGGGCGTGACGGTGACGGTTCTGGAAAAGCACCGCGATTTCCTGCGCGATTTCCGCGGCGACACGGTGCATCCATCCACGCTGGACCTGTTCGACCAGCTTGGCCTGCTGGACGAGCTGCTGGCGATCCCCCACAGCCGGATCGACGAAGTGTCCGCGCGGATCGCCGGGCGGCAATGCCGCATTGCGAGCTTTCGGGGGTTGCCCGTGGCGGCGCCCTATATCGCCATGATGCCGCAATGGGACCTGCTGGATTTCATCGCCGCCAGGGCCCGCCGCTATCCCTGCTTCACCCTGCGCATGGCGAGCGAGGCGGTGGGGGTGTTGCATGACGAGGCGGGCCGCGTGGCCGGCGTTAGTCTGGCATCGGGCGAGGAACTTGCGGCGACACTGGTGATCGCGGCGGATGGGCGCCGCTCCATCCTGCGCGACCAGGCCCGGCTGCCGCTGCAACGGATCGGCGCGCCGATGGACGTGTTCTGGTTCCGCCTGCCCAAGCCGCAGGGCGTGGCGGTGGAAGACACGTTCGGCGTGGTGGAGGCGGGCCGTTTCCTGGTGCTGATCGACCGGCGCGATTACTTCCAATGCGCATCACTGCTGCCCAAGGGCGGGGCGGATGCGGTGCGGGCGCGCGGGCTGGAGCGGTTTCGGGCCGGACTGCGCGCGATGGTGCCGGATCTCGCCGGTTCCATCGATACGATCACGGACTGGGGGCAGGTCAAGCTGTTGGATGTGGCGATGGACCGGCTGACCTGCTGGCACCGGCCGGGCCTGTTGGCCATCGGCGATGCGGCCCATGCGATGAGCCCGGTGGGCGGCGTCGGCATCAATGTGGCGGTGCAGGATGCGGTGGCCGCGGCCAATATCCTGGCCATTCCGCTAGCGCGCGGCGACGATCCCGATCCTCTGCTGCCGCTTGTCAGGAAGCGCCGCTGGCGTGCGGTGACCTGGATGCAGGCGGCGCAGAAGATGGCGCAGGATCGGATGATCGCCCCCACCCTGTCGCGGCAAGAAGCGATCGAGAGGCCTTTCTGGCCCATGCGGTTGCTGGATGCGGTGCCGCTGCTGCGCCGCATTCCGGGACGGGTGGTGGGGCTGGGCTTCGACCGGGAGCGGATCGAAAGCCCGGACGCGTGGGATTCAGCCCAGCGCTGACACGATCATCGCCGTGAGCGGGTTTTCAGGATCGGTCAGCAGTTTCGCCGTCAGCGCCAGCGACACGATGATGAGCAGCGGCCGAGCCGCCCGCGCGCCGAAGCGGATCGCGACATGGGCGCCCACCTGGCCCCCGGCAAGGCTGCCCACCGCCATTGCCAGCCCCGCGACCCACAACACATGGCCAGCGGCGACCAGCACGATCAGCGCGGCAACATTGCTGGCGAGGTTCAGCAGCTTGGTATGGGCGACGGCACGAATCAGCCCCATGCCGAAGATCGCGACCAGCGCGGTGGTGATGAAGGAGCCGGTGCCGGGGCCGAAGAACCCGTCGTAACAGCCGATGATAAAGGCCATTGCGGCGAGCAGGGCGGGGCCGGCGCGGCTATGCCGATCCTCTTCCCCCATGGGCGGGGCGAGCAGGTAATAGAGCGCCATGGCGACGAGCAGGGCGGGCAGCAGGCCGGACAGGAAGGTCGGATCAATTTGCGTGACAAGGAAGGCGCCGAGCGCGGAGCCAAGGAATGCGGTCATGGCCGGGATGGCGAAGCGGCGGAAATCGATGTGGCCGCGGCGGGCATAGGCAAAACAGGCGCCCGCCGTGCCGAAGGTGGATTGCAGCTTGTTCGTCGCCAGCGCGGCGACCGGCGGCACGCCCGCGGCCAGCAGCGCCGGAATGGTGATGAGGCCGCCGCCCCCCGCCACAGCGTCGATCATTCCCGCCACGAAGGCAGCGGCTGCAAGGAAAGCGATGAGATCGAAGCCGAGTTCCATCACGCATTTCCCTGCAACGGGCGCGCCGGCTGATGAGGGCACCCGGTGGACGATATATGGCGGCTGCTGCCCGCGATGGGATGCGGCGGTCAGCCGCCGCCGGGGCCGCCCTTTATGGTCGGGGCAGGGCCGGTCGGCTCCCCACCGCGTTTGGAGGCATCGTCCCATTCGATCCGGTAGAGATCGAAGCGGCGATCGGCGAGATTGCGCACCGTGCCTTCAGCCCGCGCCCACGACAGGTCGGCAAGGTTGACGTCGCTGATGGTCAGCGTTTCCACATTCTCGCTCGCCTCCGCCGCGATCCCGTCGCGGGCGAAGGGGAAATCGCAAGGGGTCAGGATGCAGCTTTGCGCATACTGGATGTCCATATTCGCAACGTTGGGCAAATTGCCGACATTGCCGCTGAGCACCACGAAGCACTGGTTTTCGATGGCGCGCGCCGCCGCGCAATAGCGCACGCGCATATAGCCCTGCCGGCTGTCCGTGCAGAACGGCACGAAGATGATGCGTGCCCCTTCGTCCACGAGGCGCCGCGCCAGTTCCGGAAACTCGCTGTCGTAACAGATCAGCACGCCGATGGGGCCGCAATCCGTCTGGATGACGTCGATCGAATCGCCGCCATGGATGTTCCACCAATAGGCTTCGTTCGGCGTGGGGTGGATTTTCTCCTGTTCGTGAATGGAGCCGTCGCGCAGGCAGACATAGGCGACATTGTGAATGTCGCCATCCGCCATGCGCGTGGGGTGTGATCCGCCGATGATGTTGATGTTGTAGCGCAGCGCCATGTCCGACAGCGCCTTGCGGATGCGCGGCGTGTAGCGGCTGAGCGCCTCGATCGCTTCGATCGGACGCAGTTCGTTTTCTTCCGCGCTCAACAGCATCAGTGTGAAAAGTTCGGGGAAGAGAATGAAATCCGCCTCGTAATCGGCGGCGACATCCACGAAATATTCGATCTGGCCGATGAATTCGTCGAAATCCTTCACCGCGCGCGCCTGGAGCTGGCAAGTGGCGATGCGGACGCTTTCCACCCCGCGCGGGACGCGGTGTTTCGGGCTGTCCTCCTGATCCACGAAGGGATTGCGCCAGACCATGTGGACGGCAAAGCAGCGGGATTTCTTGTCTTCCGGCAGGTAGTTCTTGAGGATGCCGATCGGTTCGAACCCGTTGGCGAGCTGGAAGCGCAGCACTGGGTCGGCCTGCTTGCCGGCAATGACGCGGTCGAGATAATCCTGCGGCCCGTCCACCCGGCGCCACACGCGCGACAGGTTGGGCATCCGCCCGCCGAATGCGATGCCGTTCAGCTCCAGCCGCTCCGCCAGGGCGCGGCGTTCCTCGTAGAGACGGCGGCCGATGCGCGTGCCGCGCACCTTCGGGTCCACGCACATCTCGTAGCCATAGAGCCATTCGCCCTTGGGATCGTGGCGCGATCCGTAGCCGTTGCCGGTAATCTCGTCCCAGCTATGCGGTTTCAGCGCGAGATCGCCCGACAGCCGCATGGAGGCGCAATAGCCGACCAGCTTGCCATCCAGCACGGCGACGAAGCAGCCTTCGGGATAGTTGTTGAGCTGCCCGCGCAATTCGCTGCGGGTATAGGGGGGCAGATCCTCGTAAGCGCGCTTCACCAATGCGGCGATGGATACGACGTCGGACTGCTTGGCCTGACGGACTTCCAGCCTTGCCTTGGTCATGATGAAATGCGCCCTTGTGCCAGCCGGGCCGCATCGCTGGGGCCCCATCCAGTAGCGTCATCGCAAATGGCCATCGGCCACGCGGCAATCCAGGGCTGTTTCGCGCCGCCCCGGATCGCCGAGCCCGCGGCACGGGCTGGCGATGACGAGCGCTTCGATAATTCCATGCGCTTCCCCACCACCCCGCATGCGCGGCGATGGCGGGGAGCCATGCGGCTTACTGCCAGCCGGACATTTCCTTCTCCAGCGCATCGACGATGGCTTCGAAGAACTGTTCGGTCGTCATCCAGCTTTGCTGCGGGCCGATGAGAAGGGCGAGGTCCTTCGTCATCTTGCCGCTTTCAACGCATTCGATGCAGACCTTTTCCAGCGTTTCGGCGAAGCGGACCACATCGGGCGTATCGTCGAAACGGCCGCGATACATCAGGCCGCGCGTCCAGGCGAAGATGCTGGCGATGGGGTTGGTGCTGGTGGCCTTGCCCTGCTGGTGCTGGCGATAATGGCGCGTGACGGTGCCATGCGCCGCTTCCGCTTCCACCGTCTTGCCATCGGGCGTCATCAGGACGGAGGTCATCAGGCCGAGGCTGCCGAAGCCCTGCGCCACGACGTCGGACTGCACGTCGCCATCGTAGTTCTTGCAGGCCCAGACGAACTTGCCGTTCCACTTCAGCGCGGCAGCGACCATGTCGTCGATCAGGCGGTGTTCGTAAGTGATCTTCGCTTCGGCGAACTTTTCCTTGAAACCTTCCGTTTCGAACACTTCCTGGAACAGATCCTTGAAGCGGCCATCATACGCCTTGATGATGGTGTTCTTGGTCGACAGATACACCGGCCAGCCGCGATCCAGCCCGTAATTGAAGCTGGCGCGGGCGAAATCGCGGATGGAATCGTCGAGATTGTACATCGACATCGCCACGCCGGGGGCCTTGAACTGATAGACCTCGCGGTCGATCACCTGGCCATCCTCTCCCTCGAACACCAGGCGCAGCGTGCCGGCGCCGGGGACGAGGAAATCGGTTGCGCGATACTGGTCGCCGAAAGCGTGGCGGCCGACCACGATCGGGTCCGTCCAGCCGGGCACCAGCCGGGGCACGTTGGAAATCACGATCGGTTCGCGGAAGATCGTGCCGCCCAGGATGTTGCGGATCGTGCCGTTGGGCGAACGATACATCGCCTTGAGATCGAATTCTTCCACCCGCGCCTCGTCCGGCGTGATGGTGGCGCATTTCACGCCTACGCCATACTGCTTGATGGCATTGGCGGCATCGATGGTGATCTGATCGTCGGTCTCGTCACGCTTCTGGACGGAGAGATCGTAATATTTCAGGTCAAGATCGAGATAGGGCAGGATCAGCCGCTCGCGAATCCATTGCCAGATGATGCGGGTCATCTCATCGCCGTCGATCTCCACGACCGGATTCTTGACCTTGATCTTCTCCATGAGCGGTTCCTGTTTGCTGAGATTCGATATTGCTGGGGCTTCGATAAATCGCGCGAGTCCTTAGGCAGCGACGGCCAAGCGCGCAAGGGACGCCGCGGGGCCTATCCCGCCAATACGAAAAAGGCGCCGCTTTCGCGGCGCCCGTTCGGTCAATCAGACTGCGGAATGGTGGGCGTAGCAAGGATTGAACTTGCGACCCCTACGATGTCAACATAGTGCTCTACCACTGAGCTATACGCCCGCACCGTTCCGGCCATGAAGCATGGCAGGCGCGCCCATTAGCGGCACCTTGCCCGGCTTGCAAGGGGTCAGAGAGAGGCAGTGAGCGCATCTTCGAACATGCGCTCCACCTCCATCACCAGATCGTTGAGATGAAACGGCTTTGACAACATCTTCGCGCGCGGCGCGTCGCGGCTGGCGCGCAGGGCGACGGCGGCGAAGCCGGTGATGAACATCACCCGCGTCAGCGGGCTGAGTTCGGCGCAGCGCTGCGCCAGTTCGATCCCGTCCATTTCCGGCATGACGATGTCGGACAGCAGCAGGTCGAAATGTTCGTTTTCAAGCCAGGGCAGGGCCGCCGTGCCGCGATCCACCGCTTCCACCGAATATCCGGCCTTCTCCAGCGCGCGCGCCAGATAGGTGCGCATTGCCTCGTCGTCCTCGGCCAGCAGGATGCGGATCATGGCTGTTTTCCCAAGCGGTTTTGCTGATTGGCCGGGCCTTAAGTCAGCGGGTGTTAAAAATCTTGGACGATGTCGGAGGTGCCCTGCTTTGACACAGGGTCAGAAGCCGGTCAGCAATAGGGCATGACAGGCAATGGGGCGGATGCAGGCGATTCGGAGCAGGCAAAGCCGACGGGCGCCGGCCGCGCGGCACCGGCTGCCATGGCTGCCGCCCATTCCGGCACCATTCCGGGGGCGCCCGGCGCGGCGGTCTTCACCCTGACTTCACGGCGAGGGGCGGCGATGCCCATCGTGCTGGCCGTTCCGCATGCCGGCCGCACATATCCGGCGGACGTGCTGGCGCAAATGCGCGACCCCGATCATTCGACGCTGCGGCTGGAGGATCGCCTTGCCGATTTGCTCGGCATCGCCATTGCGCGGGAGACGGGTGCCGCGCTGCTGGTCGCCCACGCGCCGCGGGCCATGATCGACCTCAATCGCGCGCCGGACGATGTGGATTGGGAAATGATCGCGGCGAACCGCCCACGTATCCCGCCGCGTCTGGGCGGTGGACGGCGCGCGGGGAGCGGGCTGGGGCTGATCCCGCGCCGCCTGCCGGGGCTGGGGGAAGTGTGGAAACGCCCGCTGCCCGCAGCCGATCTGGAAGCGCGGATCGAGCATATCCACAAGCCCTACCACGCCGCGCTGGGCCGGCAGATCGAGGCGATGCGCGACAGGTGGGGGGCAGTGCTGCTGATCGACCTGCATTCCATGCCGCCGCTCGGGCCGAAACATGGCCCCGCCGCCGCGGCGGATTTCGTGCTTGGCGATCGCTTCGGCGCATCCTGCGATCCTTCGCTGTCGGCCGTCGCTCTCGACCATTTCGGAGCGGCGGGGCGCATGGCGGCACATAATCGCCCCTATGCCGGCGGTTATGTGCTGGATCGCCATGCCGCGCCGGGCCGGGGCATCCATGCGATGCAGATCGAGGTGTGCCGCACCGCCTATCTCGATGCCGCAATGCGCGAGCCGGGACCGGGAATGGCGGATACGATCGCGGTGCTGACCGGGCTGGTGCATCGCCTGTCCGCCATGCTGATCGGCTTTTCCGATCTTCAGCAGGCCGCGGAATAGGGGCAAGAAAAAACCACCTCGTGCACAGGGCACGAGGTGGCCAAGGTTCAGGGAGGAGGTGCGTGGTCACGCACCTATCCAGCCGGGCCATGAGGGAAGCGCCGGCCGAACGCCTTCAATCTAGGGAAAGTGCAGCAATGTTCAAGGGGTGCCTTGCAGGCACCCCGTCGCATCTTTCCCACGCATACGTAAAATCAGTTGAGAGCCGCGCCGGCAGTGGCTGCCGGACCCTTGCCCTGCGCGACCTGCTTGGCGAAAATGATCCGCATCAGGTCCAGCGAGAAAAGATGGGCGTAGATCAGCGGCAGCAGGCCGTTTTCATTCCATTTGCGCAGCTGGTCGCCGCGCAGTTCGCGCAGCTTTTCCTGGTTCACCATCTTGAAGCCGCGATAGATGAAGGGCTGTTCTTCAGCGCCGCGCTGAATGGCGACTTCGCCGTCCATCAGCAGGTCCGCCTTGGTCAGTTCCTCGACGAAGGACTGGGTGCGCATGCCGGCCTGTTCGAAATTCTCGCAGAAGGCGAGCAGGCCCTTGGTGTGTTCGGACGCCTGTTCGCCATCGAACAGCGCCTGCCCATCCTCGAACTCTCCGACCAGATCGGTGCTGGGATCGAAGCACAGCGACAGATTGTCCGTGTTCGGGTCCAGCTTCGCAAGCAGGAAGGGGTAGCGGCGGATATAGGCGGGGACGTAGAAATCCTCCCGCGCCTTGCCGTCATCGTCGAAGAAGACGTTCACGCCTTCGTTCAGACCCATCAGCGCCAGCGGCACGGGCTTGTCGCCCATGGAGAAGACGATCGGGAAGAACCGCTGCGCCTGCGCGAATTCATCGACGGTCAGCGGCAGGGCATGCTGGTTCTGCGCCCAGTCCGCACGATCCACGGACCGTGCGCGATAGCCGCTGTGATCGCGGCTGTTGAGGGGCATCAGGTCCTTGTAGAACAGGGGCAAATTGGCTTCCGGCGCGCTGGCCATCGTTCATCTCTCCACAAAATCTATCCGGGGTCGGATCGGGCGGCGCCCGCCGTTGCGCGGGCTTTATAGGGCGGAACCGTCAATCGCAAGGCGGCACGAGCTTGCCCGGATTGAGCAGGCCCGCAGGATCGAGCGCGGCCTTGATCGCGCGCATCATTGCCAGTTGGACGGGATCGCCCAGCCGGCCCAGCTCATCACGTTTCAACTGGCCAATGCCGTGTTCCGCGCTGATCGAACCGCCCCATTGCACCACCAGTTCGTGCACGAAGGCGCTGATCGCCTTTCCGTCGCTCGCCTCCCATGCTCCGCGCTCCGACCCGGCGGGGGCTAGGACGTGGAAATGCACATTGCCATCGCCGAGATGGCCAAAGGCGACGCCGAGCGTGCCGGGAAAGCGCGCCTCCACCACCGACACGGCCTCGGTTACGAAATCCGCCATGCGCGCGACCGGCACGGAAATATCATGCTGCATCGCCGGGCCGATCGCCCGTTCGGCAGGAGAGATATCCTCGCGCAAGGCCCAGAAGGCTTCCGCCTGCCCTTCATTCGCGGCGATGGTGGCGTCTTCCAGCAGGCCGGCTTCGAATGCCCCTTCCAGCAGGGTTTCGGCCAGGGCGGGAAGCGCATCCGCATCGGCGGCCGTCTCTGCCGTCAATTCGATCAGCGCGTGCCATTCGTGATCGCCCTGCAGCGGAGAGCGCGCCTGCGGTGCATAGGCCAGAACCGCCTCCAGGCTGTGCCGGGGCAGCACTTCGAACCCTTCCAGCGCTTCGCCCGCAACGCCCTGGGTGTGGAGCAGCAATTGCCGGGCGGTGCGGATCGAATCGACCCCCGCCCAGATCACAACCCGCCCCGCCAGCGCCGGCAGCAGGCGCAGCGTGGCGGCGGTGACGATGCCCAGCGTCCCTTCCGAGCCGATCATCAACTGCTTCAGGTCGAAGCCGCGATTGTCCTTTTTCAACGGCACCAGCGCATCGAACACGCTGCCATCGGCCAGCACCGCCTCCAGCCCCAGCACCTGCGCGCGCATGGAGCCGTGGCGCAGCACCTGCGTGCCGCCGGCATTGGTGGATATCAGCCCGCCCACAGTCGCCGATCCCTTGCCGCCAAGCGTGAGGGCAAAACGCATCCCCTGTTGTTCCGCCGCCTCGTGCAGCGTCTGCAGGATCACGCCCGCCTCGCACACAGCCTCCCGCGCGTCGGGATCGACGCGGCGGATCGCGTTCATGCGACGGAGGGAAAGGATGACGGCATGGCCGCTATCGTCGGGCGTAGCGCCGCCCGACATGCCGCTGTTCCCGCCCTGCGGCACGATCGGAACGTCATGGCGCGCGCAAAGCCGCACCAGCGCCGCGACTTCCGCGGTTGAAGCAGGGGAAGCGAGCGCGAGAGCGCGTCCGGTAAAGCGGCCTCGCCAGTCGGTCAGCCAAGGCTCTATCAGATCGGCATCGCGGGTCAGGCCGCGCGGGCCAAGCAGGGTTTCCGCTTCGGTCAGGAATGGCGCATTGTCGGTCATGTCAGGCTCTTGCCAGCGCACCCTCCCTCTTGCCAAGCTTTGTCACAGGGTTAAGCCGCTATTCAAGCGTCGCTTCTAAAGGGGGGAAGGGCGGCCGAGTTGGGCCGCATTGATCGCGTCGATGAACAGCCTTTCCACTATCCTTGCTTCCCTCGCGCTCGTTCTGCCGGTCAGTGCCGGTGGCGGGCTGGCGGATATCGACCGTGTCCGGCAAAGCCGGGCGGTGCCGCTGGATGGTGATGTGCAGGGAAGTCTCGGCAGCGTTTCGACAGCGCCGCTCCCCATCCTGCAACAATCCGTCCGCACGCCGGAACGGCGGCAAGTGCATATAGAGCGGCGGGTCATCATCCGCATCGCGCCCAATCCCGCCCCGGCGCGGGCGGCGTCGATAGAGGAGGTGCCTTCCGGCGCCTGCATTCCGGTCGATTCCATCGCCGGGGTGCGCCCCGCCGATGGCAATCGCCTGCTGCTGTTCCTGCGCGACAGCCGGGTGTTGAGCGCGCAGCTGGATCGCAGCTGCAATGCGCAGGATTTCTATCCCGGCTTCTATCTGGAACGCAGCGACGATGGCAGGCTGTGCCGGTCGCGGGACTGGCTGCAATCGCGCGCGGGCGCCAATTGCCAGATCACCGGTTTCAGCCGTTTGGTCGCGAGCCGCGATTGATCGCGGGCCCAATCCGTATTTCTTGACTTTTTCGCCTGCGAGTGCTTAGCGACGACCACTAGGCGGGGGCCAGACGTGCGGCTTCTCGTTCGCGCGGCCCCAGCCGCTCAGATCCTTACATTTGCGAGAGCCAATGAACTTCGCCGATCTCGGCCTGTCAGACGAATTGCTGCGAGCGGTCACGGCCGCCGGCTATACCGAACCCACGCCGATCCAGGCGCAGGCCATCCCGCAGGTCCACATGATGAAGGACCTGATCGCGATCGCCCAGACCGGCACGGGCAAGACCGCCAGTTTCGTGCTGCCGATGATCGACGTGCTGGCGGAAGGCCGCCGCCGCGCGCGCATGCCGCGATCCCTCATTCTCGAACCGACGCGCGAACTCGCCGTGCAGGTGGCCGAGAATTTCGAGAAATACGGCGTCAATCACGACCTGAAGATGGCGCTGCTGATCGGCGGCGTGCAGATGGGCGACCAGGTGAAGGCGCTGGATGAAGGCGTCGATGTGCTGATCGCCACGCCGGGCCGGCTGATGGACCTGTTCGAACGCGGCAAGATCCTGTTGACCGGCTGCGACCTGCTGGTGATCGACGAAGCCGACCGCATGCTGGACATGGGCTTCATCCCGGACATCGAATCGATTTGCGAGAAACTGCCGGCCACGCGGCAGACGCTGCTGTTTTCGGCCACCATGCCGCCGCCGATCAAGAAGCTGGCCGACCGCTTCCTGACCAACCCGAAATATATCGAGGTCGCCCGCCCGGCGAGCGCGAACGTCAACATCGCCCAGCACAAGGTGCATGTCGGCGCGCGCGAGAAGCGGGCCGCGCTGCGGCAATTGCTGCGGACGGACGATGTGCAGACGGCCATCGTCTTCGCCAACCGCAAGACGACCGTGCGCGAACTGAACAAGAGCCTGCGCCAGCATGGCTTCGCCTCTGGCGAGATTCATGGCGACATGGACCAGTCGAGCCGGCTGGCGGAACTGGCCCTGTTCAAGTCGGGCGAGGTCAATATACTGGTCGCCAGCGATGTGGCCGCGCGCGGGCTGGACGTGAAGGGTGTGAGCCACGTCTTCAACTTCGATACGCCGTGGCACCCGGACGATTACGTTCACCGGATCGGCCGCACCGGCCGCGCGGGCGCGAAGGGGCGCGCCTTCACCTTCGTTGCGCCGGAAGATGCCGAAGCGATCGCGAATGTCGAAAAGCTGACGGGGATGAAGATTCCCGTGTTCGAACTGCCGAAGGAAGAACGGGAAGAACGCCCGGCGCGCTCCACTCGCCAGCGCGAAGAACGCCGCCCCGAACGCGAGGAACGCGCGGAGCGGACCCAGCGCGAGGAACGGCCCGAGCGTGAGGAACGCCCCGCCAGGCCGGAAGCCGCAAAGCCCGCCCGCAAGCCGCGCCGCGAGCGTGAGGATCGCTACGAGCCGACCGAGCCGAGCAAGCCCGGCGAATGGAACGGCCCGGTGCCAGGGTTCCTGAGCGTTTCGGCGCTGTAGGCCGGGGTTTGGCCACCTCGCAGATTGCCCTGGACAGGCTGCGAATTGGCGATCGGCCTTCCAGCGAGGTGTGATAATCCGTTCGCATATGATGCGATGCGGCCCCCGTTGATCGGGTTTCGGAATGAGGCTCTGCCTCCGATGGCTCTCTGTGAAGAGGGGGCGATGCGGCTCACGCAAGCACTTCTTCGCTCACGTCGCTTTGGGCGCTTGGTGTGAATCCATTTCCGTCGGCTTGAAATCTTTCCAAGCCCCCGGGGTCGCGTCGGTTCCACGGGGCTGTTTCGGGCAACAAGGGGGCGTCCGGTAGCGACCGGGAAGGGGCAGCGGACACGAAGGCACAGTGGCGCGAAGGTGCGTAAACGACGCCATTTCGCGGCAATCCTCCCGTGATATCGGGGCATCGTGAAGCGTCGTAGAAGGGCCGGCCCTTTGCGTGGTCTCCTGCGTAAGAAGCCATCGATGGCAGATCGCCCACGGTTGCCGGCGGCGCGCCAGCCAGCGGGCGGTCAGGCGAATTCGCGCCGTTACCTCTCCTCAGGCGGGCTTGATGAAGCTGTCGATCACGCGCTTGGTGCCGCTGGTTTCGAAGGCGATTTCGAGCTTGTTGCCTTCCTGCCCCAGCACTTCGCCATAGCCGAACTTCTCATGGAAAACGCGCGCGCCGATGGCGATGTCGGTGCGCGGCTTGGCGGCGAAGCTGGCGGCGCTGCGGCCCGGTTCCGCCAGCCGCTTGGGCGTGGCGTCATATCCGGTGGCCAGCGCCCGCTGCCAGCCGGGTCCCCGCGTGGCGGTGCGGGCAGGCTGCTGGCGCGCGACATGGGCGAAAGGATCGTCCATTTCCGACCAGTTGGCGCGCCATAGCGATGCGCCGCCCGTCATCGTGGTTTCGCTGGCGACGTGATCTTCGGGCAATTCGGCGATGAAGCGCGACGGGATGGAACTGGTCCATTGCCCATAGATGCGGCGATTGGCCGCATGCAGGATCGTGCAGCGCCGCCGCGCGCGGGTGATGGCGACATAGGCAAGCCGCCGTTCTTCCTCCAGGCTGGCCAGGCCGCCTTCGTCCAGCGCGCGCTGGCTGGGGAACACGCCTTCTTCCCAGCCGGGCAGGAACACATGGTCGAATTCCAGCCCCTTCGCGGCATGGATCGTCATGATGGTGAGCTTTTCGCCGTCGCCGGCGGCGTCATTGTCCATCACCAGGCTGACATGTTCGAGGAAGTCCCCCAGCGTCGGATATTCTTCCATCGCGCGGGCGAGTTCGACGAGGTTGTCCGCGCGCCCGGCGCTTTCGGTGGAACGATCCGCCTTGAGCATCGCGTCGTAACCGCATTCTTCCAGCACGGTGCGCAGCAGTTGGGATGGAGTGACCTGTTCCGCAAGGTCGCGCCAGCGCAAGATGTCGCGCAGCAGGCTGCCGATCGTGTTGGCGGCGCGGGCCGGCAATTCATCGCTATCCGCCAGTTGCAGCGAAGCGGCGGCCAGCGGCAGGCCGGTGGCGCGGGCGTGCTGGTGCATCTTTTCCAGCGTCTTCGCGCCCAGGCCGCGCTTGGGCTGGTTATGGATGCGTTCGAAGGCGAGGTCGTCGCTCGGCTGGGCGATGATGCGCAAATAGGCCAACGCGTCACGGATTTCCGCGCGTTCGTAGAACCGGAAACCGCCAATGATGCGGTAATTGAGGCCGATCTGGATGAAGCGATCCTCGAACTCGCGTGTCTGGTACTGGGCGCGGACCAGGATGGCGACCTGTTCCAGCGACAGGCCCTCCCGCTCCAGCCGCTCCACCTCCTCGCCCACGCGGCGCGCCTCTTCCGGCGCATCCCATACCCCGACGATGCGCAGCTTTTCGCCGGCGGGAAGTTCCGTCCACAAGGTCTTGCCGAGCCGGTCGGTATTTTCCGCGATCAGGCCCGATGCAGCGGCGAGGATCTGCGGGGTGGAACGATAATTCTGTTCCAGCCGGATCACGGCCGCGCCGGGAAAATCCTTCTCGAACCGCAGGATATTGGCCACTTCCGCGCCGCGCCAGGAATAGATCGACTGATCGTCATCCCCCACCACGCAGATATTGCGGTGTTCCTGCGCCAGCAGCCGCAGCCACAGATACTGGACGGCGTTGGTGTCCTGATATTCGTCCACCATGATATATTTGAAGCGGCGCTGATAGGTCTGCAGCACATCGCGATTCGTGCGCAGGATGTTGAGCATGTGCAGCAGCAGATCGCCGAAATCGCAGGCGTTCAGCGATTTGAGCCGCTGCTGATACAGCCCGTACATCTGCTGCCCGCGTCCATTGGCATAGGCTTCGTTTTCCACCGCATCGAGATCGCCGGGATTGAGGCCCCGGTTCTTCCAGCGGTCGATCAGGCCGGCGAGCTGGCGGGCGGGCCAGCGCTTTTCATCCAGCTTCTGTTCGGCGATAAGCTGCTTCAGCACGCGCAGCTGATCGTCGGTGTCGATGATGGTGTAATTGCTTTCCAGCCCCACCAGTTCGGCATGGCGGCGCAGCATTTTGGCGCAGATGGAATGGAACGTGCCCAGCCAGGGCATGCCTTCCACGGCATCGCCGATCAATTGCCCGACACGGTGGCGCATTTCGCGCGCGGCCTTGTTGGTGAAGGTGACGCACAGGATTTCGCTGGGCCATGCGCGGCGCGACCGGATCAGATGCGCCAGCCGCGCGGTGAGGGCGGCGGTCTTGCCCGTGCCCGCGCCCGCCAGCATCAGCACCGGGCCTTCCGTCGTCAACACCGCCTGTTTCTGCGGTGCGTTCAACCCGTCCAGCCAGGCAGGCGCGTCGTCTGTGGAAGCAGGATCGCGGGCGGGAAGGAAATGGTCGGTCACGGTGAACAACTAGGGAACACCATCCCCGCACGCAAGCCCGCGCTGGAACGGCGCGGCGGCCGCGGCGTTGGTGGCACTGGACGCGGAGACGACCCCGAAAGGGAGATAGCTGACATGCGAACCATCATTCTTTCCGGCGCCGCGGGCTTGCTCGCTGCCTTGCCCGCCATCGCCATGGCGCAACCGGCCCCGGGCGGGCAGGCCGCGCGAACCGAGTTTCAATCCAGCCCCGTGGTGCAGACCACCACGCCGCCGCCCACGGGGGATTATCCGCTGTGCGACCGGCAGAACAAGGATCGCTGCGTGAACCCGCGCGAGGCGGGCAAGAACTGGGGCAATCGTCCGCTCGACCACTGGCCGGGCCAGTCCGCCACGGAGAAGCGCGAAGCCGGGCAGAAAACGCCCGCTGCCACCCCGCGCCGCTGAGTTCCAGCCGGGCACCGCGCCCGATCAGCCTTGCTGTGGCGCCTCGTCCGTCTCGACGGCGGGCAGCCGCAGCAGGGTGACGCGCGCGGACCCGACCTTGCGATCGCTTTCCACCTCCAGCCGCTTGACCTTCGGGTCTTCGGTGCGGGCGGTTTCGAGGGCGATCCAGGTGGCGGGGCCGATCCAGCCGAGCCTGACGAGGCGATCGAGCGCCACGCCGCCCGCGCCGGTATTATAGGGCGGATCGAGCAGGATGAGGTCGAGCGGCTCTGCCACCGGGCCGAGCGACAGCACCGACGTTGCGCGGACGTCGCATTGCGGCTGCGCGCGCAGCGCCGCGATGTTGGCGCGTAGCGCCCGCAGCGCGGTGGCGTCCTGCTCCACGAAAATGCAGCTTTGCGCGCCGCGTGACAGCGCTTCCAGCCCCAGCGTGCCCGCGCCCGCGAACAGATCGGCGACCTTCAGCCCTTCGAAACTGCCGAGCCTGCTGGTCAGCATCCCGAACAGCGTTTCGCGGGTGCGGTCGGCACTGGGGCGTGTTGCCTCTCCCGTCGGCGCGCGCAATTGGCGGCGGCGCCATTCCCCGGCAATGATGCGCATCATCGCTTGCCTCCCCGCGGGGCGGAGGGGCTGCGGCGGCGCGCGCCCGATGGCGTGGGCGAGGGCCTGCCGCCGCTGCTGCTCTTGCCGCCATGGCCTTTGCTGCCATGATTCTTGCCGCCATTGCCTGGCTTGCTGCCACCGTTCGACCTGTTGCCACTGTCCGACCGGCCGCCATAACCCGTCTTGGCACCCTTGCCGCTGGCCGCACCCTTGGGGCCGCCGCGCGGGTTGGCTGGGCGTTCGGCACTGCGCCCGTCCGCATCGTGCGGCCGGGGGCGGCGATCATCCCTTGCGCGCGGATCGGCGTTGCGCCGGCTGGAGCCTTCGGGCCTGTCGCTCTTGTCGAAACGCGGCCCCTTTGGGCGAGGCGCGGCGCCCTGCTTGGCAGAAACATTGGCACCTGCCCGGGAGCCTTCCTGGCGGGAGGCAGGCTTTGGCCTTCGGTCATCCTTGCGTTGCCCCGTGCGCGGAGGGGCCTCCCGCCGTTCCCCCTCGGCAGCGGGGCGGGGTGCCGGCCTGCGGGGCCCGCCGCGCAGCGTGCTGCGGAAGCGTTCCAGTTCCTCCTTGCGGATTTCCTCCGCCGCGCCGCGCGGCAGGTCGCCGATATGGAACGGGCCGTAAGAAGTGCGGATCAGGCGCGACACGGTGAGGCCGAGATGTTCCAGCACGCGCCGCACTTCGCGGTTCTTGCCTTCCGCCAGCGTCAGTTCGATCCATTGGTTGCGGCCCGTGCGCCGTTCCATATTGGCGTCGATCCGGCCATAGCGGACGCCGTCCACCTCCACGCCTTCGATCAGTTCTTCGAGCTGGGCCTGCGTCACATCGCCGAAGGCGCGCGCGCGATAGGTGCGCGGCACACCGCTGGCGGGCAGTTCCATCTGGCGCTTCAGTTCGCCGTCATTGGTGAGCAGCAGCAGCCCTTCGGTGTTGAGGTCCAGCCGCCCGATCGGCATCAGGCGCGGCGCGCCGGCGGGCAGGGCATTGCGCAGGGCATCATAGATCGTGGCGCGCCCGGCGGGGTCGCGTTCCGCCGTCAGCAGGCCGGGCGGCTTGTGGAAGCGGAACAGGCGGGTCCGCTCCGGCTCCGCAACGGGCTTGCCGTCCACCGTCACGCCCTTCAGGCCGGGCAGGATCGTGGCCGGCGTATCCAGCACCGCGCCATCCAGCGCGATCCGCCCATCGGCGATCATCCGTTCCACTTCGCGCCGGCTCGCGATACCCGCGCGGGCCAGCAGCTTGGCGATCCGTTCGCCCTTTTGTTCGTCGCGCTGCGTCATCGCCCGCGCATAGCGGCAGGCGGGCGCGCTGTCCAAGCGCCATGCTGCGTCGCATCGACGTAAGATGGCGCGCCGTGCGCGCGTCACCGCACATTGCCGGCAAATGCGCCTGCTGCCTCTTCCTATTGCGGTGCGCGGCGCTAGGTTCGCGCCGACGCAGGAGGATTGTGAATGGCGCAAGCCAAAGTTTCCGGGGCCGATATTTCAGAAGCCACGGCCCGCAAGCCGGGCTGGCGCACCGTGCTGCGGGCGCTGAGCCAGCGCAAGACGGGCTTCATGGCGCTGTTCGGATTCGCTTCCGGCCTGCCTTTCGCGCTGTTCCTCGGCACGCTCTATGCCTGGCTGACGGAGGCTGAGGTCGATCTGGAGACGATGGGCGTCTTCTCCCTCATCGGCCTTGCCTATGCCTTCCAGTTCCTGTGGTCGCCGCTGCTGGACCGGGTCGACCTGCCGGTGCTGCGCCGGCTGGGCAAGCGCAAGCAATGGATCGTGCTGGCGCAGGTGCTGCTGGGGGTGATCCTCGTCACACTCTCGACCCTCGATCCGCGCTCCTCGCTCGGCTGGTTTTCGCTGCTGGCGGGGATCGGAGCCTTCCTCAGCGCGACGCAGGATATCGTCATCAATGCCTGGCGCATCGACGTGGCGGACGAGGACGCGACGCTCGACATCCTCTCCACCGTTTATCAGATGGGCTATCGCATGGCCTCGCTGGTGGGCGGGGCGCTGGGCCTCATCATCGCGGCGCGGATCGGCTGGCCGGAAACCTACATGATCATGGGTGCGATCCTGCTGGGGATCGGCGTACTGGGCTTGTTCGCGCCCGACGCGGAAGTGACGAGCGACCTGATGGCGAGCGAGGACGATCTGCGCGAACTGCGCCAGCCGGGGCAGTTGACCCCGCGCGTGCGCACCATGGCGCTGGTGGCCGTGGGCCTGCTCTGGGCGCTTGCGCTGGGCGTGGTCGGCACCTTCATGGTCCGGTCGATGACGGCGCTGCCGGAAAACCGCCCCGATCCCACGCTGTTCACCGCCACCTATGGCCCGCTGATCGTGATCGCCACCATCGTGCTGCCGGCGCTGATCGCGGCCTGGCTGGTGAAGTTGCAGCGCGAAGGGCGCCATGTGCTGACGGAAGAAACCGCCGCCGATGCCTCGCACGGGCAGGTGGCGGATCATCTCTACCGCGCGCTGGTGCTGCCCTTGGTGGAATTCGTCGGCCGCATGGGCTGGTCGCTGGTGCTGATCCTGGCGCTGGTGCTCACCTATCGCATCTGCGACGCCATCTGGGGGACTTTCGCCTATCCCTTCTACCTCGGCGAATTGCAGTACACGAATGACGAGGTGGCGGTTGCGTCCAAGTTCTTCGGCGTCGGGGCCGTGGTGCTGGGGCTGGCGCTGGGCGGCTGGCTGCTGACAGTGCTGGGCCGGATGGCCACGCTGACGCTGGGCGCGGTGCTGGCGGCTGCCACCAACCTGCTTTACGCCGATCTGGCCAATGGCGGAGCGAACATGTCCTTCGTCAGCAATGCTATCGGCTTCACCTGGGCGGTGGAACAGTTCGGCGGCACGGAAAAGCTGGCGCGGCTGATGATTACCATCGCGGGCGAAAATCTCGCCGTGGGCATCGCGGGGGCCGCCTATGTGGCCTGGCTCTCCTCCATCGTGGCGAAGGGGTATAGTGCGGTGCAATATGCGCTGCTGGCATCGCTGACCCTGCTGGTCGGCACGCTGGGCCGGGGCGCGCTGGGCCAGATGATCGAACAGCGCGGCTATTACGAGGTGTTCATCTTCGTAACGCTGATCGGCGTGTTCGCGGTAGTGCTGTGCGTGCTGGAATGGATCCGCGAATCGCGCCAGGGCCGCCGCTCTGGCGTGGTGGCGCCGGATGCGGGGCATATGGCCCCTGCGGAATAGGGCGCCGAAACGGCGGCGCTGGGATTACTGGCCCGCTGTCCGCAGGCTGGCGGCAACTGCCTCCCTCGCGACCTGATTCTCAGTCCGGCATTTCCCCGTTCGCGGCCAGCACTTTGCCCGCCAGATAGAGCGATCCCGCGATCAGCACCGGCGCGCCGTCATCGGGAAGGGTGGAGAGGGCTGCGGCGACATCAGCCGCCCATTGCGCGCGGCCGGAATAGGCGTCGGCCTGATGGCTGTCGCTGCCTTCGATCGGCACGGCGGTGATGGTGGCCATGCGGCCTTCCAGCGGATCGAGGATCGCGGCTGGATAGCGGTTGGACAGCATGCCGATGATGACATGGACGGAAGGGCTGTCCGCGAAATGGCGGCCCAGCGCGAGGCCGGCATCGGCATTGTGCCCGCCATCCAGCCATACCTCGTGGCCGGGAGCGAGCGCGGTCAGCGGGCCGTGCTTGAGCAATTGCATGCGCGCCGGCCAGCGCGCGGCGCGGATGCCGCGTGCCATGGCTTCCGGCGAAACCGCCACTTCGTCCTGATGCCGCAGCATGGCGACGGCAAGGGCGGCGTTATCGCCCTGATGGCGGCCGGGCAGGGCGGGCAGCGGCAGGTCCAGCGAACCGCGCGCATCGCGATAGGCGATGGTGTCGCCGATATCGGCCCACCAGTCCCGCCCGCGCATGAACAGCGGCGCGCCCACGGCATCGGTCAGCTTCACGATTTCCGCCGCCACGAAATCGGCATAGGATTGCGTGACCATCGGCGATCCGGCGCGGGCGATGCCCGCCTTCTCGAACGCGATGCGGGCGAGCGGTTCGGTCGGCACGCCTTCTTCAGGCACCAGCAGGAACGCCTCGTGATCGATGCCCAGCGTGGCGATGCCGCAGGCGGCCGGGCGCTCCATCACATTGGTCGCGTCGAACCGGCCGCCCAGGCCGACCTCGATCACGCAGGCATCGGCAGGATTGCGCGCGAAGGCGAGGAAGGTGGCGGCGGTCGTCACCTCGAAGAAGCTTGGCCCCAGTTCCTCCCCGATATCGAGGACTTCCTTGAGCAGATCGGCCAGCAACGCGTCCGAAATCAGCTCGCCCGCCAGCCTGATGCGTTCATTGTAGCGGACCAGATGCGGCTTGGTAGCGACATGGATCGTAAGCCCCTGCGCCTCCAGCATGGCGCGCAGATAGGCGCAGGTGGAACCCTTGCCGTTCGTGCCCGCGACATGGAACACCGGCGGCAGGTGCTGCTGCGGATCGCCGAGGCGGGACAGGAGTTCGCGCACCACGTCCAGCCCCAGCCGCCCTTGCGGGAGGGACAGCTGCGCCAGCCGGTCGAGCTGGGCCTGCACGGCCGGATCTTCGGACGCCGCGAAATCTTTCATCGGTCGGGTGCTTTCAAGCCGCCTTGGCGGAGGTCAGGTAATCGAGCAGCTTGGCCAGCGTCGGACGCAGTTCGCGCCGATGCACGACCATGTCCACCATGCCATGCTTGTGCAGATATTCCGCGCGCTGGAAACCTTCGGGCAATTGTTCCCGGATGGTTTCCTGGATCACCCGCTGGCCGGCAAAGCCGATCAGCGCGCCCGGTTCCGCGATATGGATATCGCCAAGCATGGCATAGCTGGCGGTGACGCCGCCGGTGGTCGGGTCGGCCAGCACCACCAGATAGGGCAAGCCGGCTTCGCGCAGACGCCGCGTCATCACGGTCGCTTTCGGCATCTGCATCAGCGACAGGATGCCTTCCTGCATCCGCGCGCCGCCCGCGGCGGTGACGACGATGTAGCCGCAGCCTTCTTGCAGTGCCTTTTCAGCGCCTTTGCAAAAGGCTTCGCCCACCGCCATGCCCATGGAACCGGCCATGAAGGTGAAGTCCTGCACGCCGACAACGGCGGTGCGCCCTTCTATGGTGCCGAAAGCGACGGAGAAGGCGTCGCGATGCGGGCTGGCGGCGCGGGCGGCCTTGATCCGGTCGGAATAGCGCTTGGAATCGCGGAATCGCAGCGGATCTTCCGGCACGGTGGGTTCCGGCAGCAGTTCGAACCCTTCATCCATCAACTGCGCCAGCCGCGTATCCGCGCCGATGCGGCCATGATGGTCGCAGCGCGGGCAGACATTCTGGTTGGCTTCGTATTCGCGGGTGAATAGCATTTCCTGACATTGCGGGCATTTGACCCACAGATTGTCAGGCGTTTCCCGCTTGTTGACGAAGGGAAGCGAATTGCGAACGCGGCTGAGCCAGCTCATGCCATGACCTCTCTTGCATTATGCACGGCATCGGCGAGCGTGCGCGTCAGGTCGCGCAGCCGGGCCGGTGCATCGGCGCCATATTGGCCCACCAGTTCCACCAATGCGGAACCCACCACCACGCCATCAGCGACGCGGGCGATGGCGTGGGCCTGTTCCGGCGTGCGCACGCCGAAGCCCACGGCCACTGGCAGATCGGTAGAAGCCTTCAGCCGGTTGACGGCCTGTTCGATGGAATCGAGCGCGGCCTGCTGCTTGCCGGTGATGCCGGCGACGGAAACGTAGTAGAGGAACCCGCCCGACCCTTCGAGCACGGCGGGCAGCCGCGCATCGTCGGTGGTGGGGGTGGCAAGGCGGATCGGCGAAATGCCCGCAGCGCGCAGCGCGGGGCCGAGATCCTGATCTTCCTCCGGCCCGAGATCGACGCAGATCACGCCGTCCACGCCAGCCGCCCGTGCTTCTTCCGCGAACCATTCCGGCCCGCGTCGCACCATCGGATTGGCATAGCCCATCAGCACCAGCGGCACCTGCGGATGGCGGGCGCGGAAGGAGCCGGCGATGCGCAGCACATCGGCCGTAGTCGTGCCCTTGCCCAGGCTGCGCAGATTGGCGGCCTGGATCGCCGGACCATCGGCCATCGGATCGGTGAAGGGCATGCCCAGTTCGATGACATCGGCGCCCCCTTCCACCAAGGCATCGAGATTGGCGCCGGTATCCCCGTCGCCCGCGGTGATGAAGGTGACGAGGGCAGGGCGGCCCTGGCCGAATGCGGCAGCGAAACGTTCGCTCACAGCTTCGCCCCCAGATGTTCGGCCACGGTGAAGATATCCTTGTCCCCCCGCCCGGAGACATTGACCAGGATACGCTGATCCTTGCCATATTCGCGCGTCAGGGTGGGCAGGGCGGCAAGGGCATGGGCGCTTTCCAGCGCGGGGATGATCCCTTCCAGCTTGCAGCAGAGCTGGAAGGCTTCCAGCGCCTGTTCATCCGTGATCGGCAGATATTTCACCCGGCCGCTTTCATGCAGCCAGCTGTGTTCGGGGCCTATGCCGGGATAATCGAGGCCCGCGCTGATCGAATGGGCTTCGGTGATCTGTCCGTCTTCATCCTGCAGCAGATAGGTCTTGTTGCCGTGCAGGATGCCCGGCGCGCCGCCGGTCAGGCTGGCGGCATGCTGGCCGGTTTCGATGCCGTGGCCAGCCGCTTCCACGCCGACCATCGCCACGTCGGGATCATCCAGGAACGGATGGAACAGGCCGATGGCGTTGGAACCGCCGCCGACCGCCGCGATCAGCAGGTCGGGCAGGCTGCCGGTGCGCGCCAGCATCTGCGCGCGCGCTTCCTTGCCGATCACGCTCTGAAAATCGCGGACCAGTTCGGGATAGGGGTGCGGGCCTGCCGCCGTGCCGATGATGTAGAAGGTGTCGTGGACATTGGCGACCCAGTCGCGCAGCGCCTCGTTCATCGCGTCCTTCAGCGTCTTCGCGCCGCTTTCGACCGGGATGACTTCCGCGCCGAGCAGCTTCATGCGGAAGACGTTCGGCTTCTGCCGTTCCACATCCGTTGCGCCCATATAGATGACGCAGGGGATGCCGAAGCGGGCGCAGACGGTGGCGGTGGCGACGCCGTGCTGGCCCGCGCCTGTTTCCGCGATAATGCGCGTCTTGCCCATGCGCAGGGCGAGCAGGATCTGCCCGATGCAATTGTTGATCTTGTGCGCGCCGGTATGGTTCAGCTCTTCCCGCTTGAACCAGATTTCGGGGCCGTTGTCCGGCCGCCCCTGGGCAGCCGCGATGGCGGCAAAATGTTCGGTCAGCCGTTCCGCGAAATAGAGCGGGCTGGGGCGGCCGACATAATGTTCCATCAAATCGTCGAACTGGGCCTTGAACGCGGGATCGGCCTTGGCGGCACGATATTCGCTTTCCAGATCGAGGATCAGCGGCATCAGCGTTTCCGCGACATAGCGGCCGCCGAACTGGCCGAAATGGCCCCGTTCGTCAGGCTGGTTGCGGTAGGAATTGGGTGTCTGACTGGTCATAATGTTCAACCTTGCCGGGCCGCTTGGCAGAACGCCATGATCCTGTCCACGTCCTTGACGCCGGGCGCGCTTTCCACGCCGGTGGAGGTGTCGACGAGCGGAGCGCCGGTGAGGCGGATCGCTTCGGCGACATTGCCGGGCGTAAGCCCGCCGGCAAGGCCCCAGGGCATGACATGGCGGTGGCCGGAGAGTAGCGACCAGTCCATCGCCAGCCCATTGCCGCCGGGCAATTGCCGGGCCGGCGCATCATAGAGCAGGCGGTCGGCCGCGCCCTGAAAACGGGCGGATTTTTCCAGCGACGCCTCGTCACGCACGCCCACGGCCTTCCAGATTTCGTAAGGGGTGTGCTTCTTCAGCAAGGCCAGCCATTCGGGCGTTTCCTTGCCATGGAATTGCACCACATCGGGCCGCACGGCCTGCACGGCGCGGGCGGTTTCCTCCGCCTCCATGCTGACGAGCAGCAGCACCACGCGGACATGCGAGGGCACGCGGGCGCGCAGGGCAGCGGCCTTGTCCAGTTCCACATGGCGGGGGCTGGGCGGATAATGGACGAAGCCGACATGGGTGGCGCCGGCCGCCACCGCCGCGTCCACCGTTTCAGCCGTCGACAGGCCGCAGATCTTGATAAGCGTTTCGGACATGGAGGCGATCTAGAAACTGTTGGGCGGAGAGGGAAGCAAAACCCTGCCTGCCGATGTGGATGGTCATGGCGGAACCAGAACCGGCGAGCTGTTCAAGGCGGGGCAAGGGGAACTGTCTTTTTCCCGGCACCGGTTCTGCGGCGATCCCCCGGATGGGGAGGTGGCGGCGTGTGACGGTCCGGGGGCGCGATCCGGGGAGGACGACCGCCCCGGAACCCGCCCTACAATGTCGCTTCGATCGCGCGGGCGGCGGCGACGGGATCGTCGGCGCGGCTGATGGGGCGGCCGATCACCAGCACGCTGGCGCCATCGTCACGAGCCTGACGAGGGGTGACGACGCGCTTCTGGTCGCCTGCATTGCCGCCGGCGGGGCGCAGGCCCGGGACGACGAAGAAGCCGCCCTTCCATTGCCGGTGGACGTCGCCCACTTCCTTGCCGGAACAGACGATGCCATCCAGCCCGGCAGCTTCCGCCAGTTCCGCGAGGCGCAGGACCTGATCGTGCGGCGTGCCGGAAATGCCGGTGCGTTGCAGGTCGCGCTCGTCAAGGCTGGTCAGCATGGTGACGGCGACGACCTTGGTATTCGCCCCGGCCGCCGCCTTCGCATCTTCCATCATCGCCCGCCCGCCCGAAGCGTGGATGGTGACGATGGCCGGTTCCAGCACATGGATCGCCTGCATCGCGCCGGCGACGGTGTTGGGGATATCGTGCAGCTTGAGATCGAGGAAGATCGGCAGGCCGACCTGCGCGATTTCATGCACGCCGTGATGGCCATGCGCGCAGAAGAATTCGAGGCCGAGCTTCAGCCCGCCGACATGCGCCTTGACCCGTTCGGCCATGGCGCGCGCGGCATCGAGCTGCGGCAGATCCAGCGCGAGATAGACAGGATTGCTCACGGACGCGAATTGTCCGACGACGGCGGCAAGTCCCGATCGCGCAGGAACAGGTCTTCACGCTCTTCGCCCGGCAGCGGATCGGGATATACCGCATCGTCCGCAGCGGCTGCGGACGTGGCCGGCGCGGTGACCGCAGCGGATGTCGCCGGGACAGGAGACGGGGCGGGCGTCTCGCTCGCCACCCGCACGGCGTTTTCCAGCGAGCTGATGCGGCGGCGGTAATGCCATTTCATGCCGCGCTGCAGCAGCCACATCGGCACGAAACCGATCAGGAATGACACGATGACGATCGCGGGTATCTTCGTTTCGACAACGAGATTTTCCCAGATGTTCACCGTCACCGCCGGTTCCCAGTTCGCGACCGAGAAGATCAGCAGTGCGACCAGCAGCAGCACCCAGACTACCGTGCGGACAATTTGCATGACGGTCTCCTCACACCCTTCGCCCCGATGCTAGGGCGATAGGGCTGGCTTGGAAAGAGGGCGATCAGCCGAAGACGCGGCTGAAGATGCGGTCGACCTGACGGAAGTGGTAATCGAGGTCGAACTTGTCCTCCAGTTCCTGCACGGAAAGGGCCGCAGTCACGTCCGGGTCCTGCTTCAGAAGGTCGAGCAGGGACAGTTGCCCGTCGCTTTCCCACACCTTCATCGCGTTACGCTGCACGATCGAATAGGCATCTTCCCGGCTCACGCCCGCCTGGGTGAGCGCCAGCAGCACGCGCTGCGAATGAACGAGGCCGCCCATCCGGTCGAGATTGCGCTGCATCCGGTCGGGATAGACCAGCAGCTTGTCCACCACGCCCGTCAGCCGCGCCAGCGCGAAATCCAGCGTGATGCAGGCGTCCGGCCCGATGAAGCGTTCCACCGAGGAATGGGAGATATCGCGTTCGTGCCACAGGGCCACGTTCTCCATCGCCGGCAGGGCATAGGACCGCACCATGCGGGCAAGGCCGGTGAGGTTCTCGGTCAGCACCGGGTTGCGCTTGTGCGGCATGGCGCTCGACCCCTTCTGACCGGGGGAGAAATACTCCTCCGCTTCCAGAACCTCGGTGCGCTGCAAATGGCGGACCTCGATCGCCAGCCGCTCCACGGAACTGGCGATCACGGCCAGCACGGCGAAGAACATGGCATGCCGATCGCGCGGGATAACCTGGGTGGACACGGTCTCGGGCGCGAGGCCGAGCTTTTCGGCAACATGTTCCTCCACTTCGGGAGAGATATTGGCGAAGGTCCCGACCGCACCGCTGATCGCGCAGGTCGCGATTTCGGCCCGCGCGGCGACGAGGCGGGCGCGGCAACGGTCGAATTCGGCATAGGCCTGCGCCAGCTTCAGTCCGAACGTGACGGGTTCCGCATGGATGCCATGGCTGCGGCCGATGGTGGGGGTGAACTTGTGTTCTTCGGCCCGCCGCTTCAGCGCGGCGAGAAGCTGGTCGAGATCTTCGAGCAGGAGATCAGCCGAACGGGCAAGCTGCACCGCCAGCGTGGTGTCGAGCACGTCCGAACTGGTCATGCCCTGATGCATGAAGCGCGCCTGATCGCCGACATTTTCCGCCACCCAGGTCAGGAATGCGATCACGTCATGCTTCGTCACCGCCTCGATCGCGTCGATGGCGTCGACATCGATCACCGGTTCCGTCTTCCACCAGTCCCACAGCGCCTGGGCCGCGCTTTCAGGCACGACACCGAGTTCGCCCAGCTTTTCCGTCGCATGCGCCTCGATCTCGAACCAGATGCGGTATTTCGCTTCCGGTTCCCAGATCCGGGTCATGGCGGCGCGGGCGTAACGGGGGACCATCTCGAACTCCAGAATGGGGCAGGGAACTGCGGCGGCGGCTAGGCCGCGCGGACGCGGTTGGCAAGTGCGCGCATAGGGGCATTGCTTTCGGAAAACTCCCGTGGTGAAACAGGATCATGCCGGATTGGCGCCCGTTTCGGGACGGAAGCCGGCAATGTGGGGGGCGGAATGAGATACAGGACTTGGCTCGCAGTCGGATCGGCGCTGGCCTGGGGCAGCGCGGCGCTGGCTGGGGACAAGGTGCTCTACGAACCCGCGCCCGACTGGGTCGTGCGCGCGCAATTGCCGGCGGATCGTTCGGGCCCGCCCATCGTGCTTTACGACGACCAGCGCCGGCTGGAGGAAGGGCGGCTGACATCCTATGTCGATCGCGCGATCCGCATCGACAATCCGCAGATGCTGAACGCGGCCGGCACGGTGCAGGCGGGCTGGTTGCCGGACAAGGGCGACCTCGTTGTTCATGACATTTCCATCCGGCGCGGGGACGAGACGATCGACGTGCTGGCGCAGGGCGCGACATTCGACGTGCTGCGGCGCGAACGGATGCTGGAGCAGCGCATGATCGACGGGGTGCTGACCGCGACGCTGGCCGTGCCCGGCCTGCGCGTGGGCGACGTGCTGCGCATGAGCTATTCCGTCACCCTGTCGGATCAGGCGCTGGGCAAGGAAGTGCAGGCATTCGCGCCATTGCCCGCAGCCCCGTTCGAAGCTGGCTTTGCTCGCGTGCGCATGTCCTGGCCCGAAGGTTCCGACGTGACCTGGCGCGCTTCGAATAATGCCCCCGTCACGGAGATGGCGGCCGATGCCGGCTACAAGGGGGTGGAAGTGGCCCTGCCGCTGCCGGAGCCGCCGCCCATGCCGGGCGATGCGCCCGCACGGTTCCAGATGCCCGCCATGTTGCAGGCGGGCAGCTTCGCCAACTGGCAGGAAGTCAGCCGGGTGATGGCGCCCCATTATGCGACAGAGGGCAGCATTGCGGCGGGCGGCCCGATCGCGGAACAGGTGCGGCGGATCAAGGCGGATCATTCCGGCCAGCTGGACAGGGCGGTCGCGGCGCTGCGACTGGTCCAGGACGAGATCGCCTATCTCGCCAACGGCATGAATGGCGGAAACTATCTGCCGCAGGCCCCGGCCGATACGTGGGACATGCGATATGGCGACTGCAAGGCCAAGACCATGCTCCTTCTCGCCATGCTGCGCGACATGGGGATCAAGGCGGAACCGGCGGTAGTGGCATCCGCCACCGGCGATGCCCTGCCGGAAATGCTGCCCATGCCAGGGGCCTTCGACCATATCATCGTGCGGGCAGAGATCGGCGGGACGGAATATTGGCTGGACGGGACCAGCAGCGGCGCCAGCATGGCGAACGTCGCCGAGGTGCCGCCGTTCCATTATGCCCTGCCGCTCCGCAATGAAGGGGCCGACCTGATCCCGGTCGCGCAACGCGCCCAGCAGACCTTCGACATCGCCACCGACATTACCTTCGATCATCGCGCCGGGCTGGACGTGCCGACAATCTTCGATGCGGAATGGACCCTGTCGGGCCAGATGGCGGGGCAGGTCCGTTCCGTGATCGGGCAGGGCAGCGAGGAACAGATCAACGACTTCCTGCTGTCCTTCACCAACGCCCGGCTGGGCAACAGCTCCGTCATCAATGGCATGCTGTCTTATGACGATCGGGCCAATACGGCGCTGGTTTCCGTGAAAGGCATCGTCGATTCGCCGTGGGGATGGGAACGCGGCAAGGGCAGCCGCCAGTTTGGGCTGCCGACCAGCGGCTTCGGCTTCCGCCCGGATCGTGCCCGGTCCGCATGGCGGGACATTCCGGTGGCCATTCCCGGACCCTATGCAGAAAATGCCGAGGTAACGGTGCTGCTGCCGCAGGGGCAGGGCGATTACACGCTGGAAGGCAATCCCGCCTTTGAGCAGGAGATCGCGTCCATCCGGCTCGCCCGGGAGGCGAAACTGAATGGCGGCAGCCTGAAGATTTCCGATCGGATCGCATGGCCGGGCGGTGAACTTGCGCCGGCCGCCATTGCGGGGGAACGCAGCCGTGCGTCCCGCTTCAACACGGATCTGCGACTTGTCGCGCCTGCCAACGCTCCTCGCCGCTATGATGCGGCGGGCGGTGACCGGGCGCGTTTCAAGCCGCTGGAAGATGCGTTTGCCCGCATCATCGAGAAGAAACCGGACGAGGCGGAAAGCTATCAGGCGAGAGCCAATTTCCGCTCCCTCACCTATGATCGGGAAGGGGCGGTGGACGATCTCAGCCGGGTGATCGACCTGCAACCCACTGCCGATGTCTATTTGCAGCGATCCGGTGAACTGATGGAACTGGGCCGCTTCGAAGAAGCGTATGACGATACTGTCAGCGCGGCCGATCTCGATCCGTCTGCCCGTACGCAGATCGCGCAGGCCAATGCCCTGCAATATCTCGGCCGGACGGAAGAAGGGATCGCCTTGCTGGCCGATGCAGGGCAGACGCCGGACGAACGCTCCACCGCTGCCATGCAGCTCAGCGAACTGCAGGCCTATGCGGGGCGCAAGGATGAAGGGCTGCAAACGCTGGTGGACGATATGGCCGCGCGGCCGGGCGATCCCAATCTCCTCAACGCGCAATGCTGGTATCGCGGCACATGGGATTACCAGACGGACGGTTTGATCGAACTGTGCACGCAGGCGGTGGAGCAGGCCAACTGGTCGGCCGCCGCGCTGGACAGCCGCGCGATGGCCTATTTCCGGCTGGGCCGTTTCGACGAGGCCCTGCGCGATCTGGATGCGGCGCTGATCGGCGCGCCGGACCAGACGGCCAGCATCTTCATGCGCGGCGTGGTGTTGCGGGCGAAGGGCGATGCGGCAGGAGAGCGGGACATTCGGGCTGCACTGGCGCGCAATCCCTCGCTCGAACCCTATTTCGCGCGCTTCGGCATAGAAGCCAGATGATCCCGCCTGCGGGCGAAGGGCTGCCTAGATCAGCCCCTTCGCCCGCAGGGATACGTGGCCATGGCGGCCGATGATGATGTGGTCATGCACCACTACGCCCAGCAGCCGCCCTGCTTCCGCAATACGCTGCGTGATCTGGATGTCGGCCCGGCTCGGTTCCGGATTGCCGCTGGGATGATTGTGGACGAGGATGAGCGCGGTGGCGCCGATATCCAGCGCGCGGCGGATCACCTCGCGCGGGTGGATCGCGGCTTCGTCCACAGATCCGTCGCCGGCATGATGATCGAGGATCAGGCGGTTCTGGGCGTTGAGATAAAGCACGCGCACCCGTTCCACCGTCAGATGCGCCATGTCGATCGCCAGGTAATCCAGCAGGGCCTGCCAGCTGCCGAGCACCGGCTTTTCCCGCACTTCGCTGCGCGCCATGCGTCGCGCCGCGAGGGCGGCGATCTTGAGTGATCCGATCATGGCGTCGCCGATCCCCGGCACCTGCCTGAGCGCGCCCGGATCGGCATTCAGCACGGAGGCCAGCGATCCGAATCGGGCCAGCAACGCCTTGGCGAGCGGCTTGGTGTCGGCACGGGCCGATGCACCGAACAGCAGGAACTCCAGCACCTCGTAATCGGCCAGTGCTTCGTCCCCGCCTTCCAGCAACCTTTGGCGCAGCCGGGCGCGGTGGCCAGCCCCGTCATGGGCCGGGCGCGGGCCTGATTCCGACTTCTCCTCCGCCACTTGCCCCTCCGTTTACTGCAAGGCGGCATTGCCTTTGGCGGGCGTTGCGCGCAAGTGCGGCGCATGGCGCTGGAAGCCCCACAGGACGAAAGCCCGGCGGGGCGACGCTGGCCACGTATCGGATGCCTTGCATCCTGCGCTCTGGCCGTGCTGCTGCTGGCCGGTATCCTGATCGTGTGGCTGAGCCGTGAAGCGATCGCCGAAAATGTCATTGCCGACACCCTGAAGAAAAACGGGGTCGAAGCGACTTACGAAATCGCCAGCATCGGCGCGGACAGGCAGATCCTGCACAATATCGTGGTCGGCGATCCGGATCGCCCCGACCTCACGATCGAATGGGCCATCGTCAGCATAGAGCCGCGCCTCGGCTTCCCGCGCATCGGCAGCGTGCGGCTGGTGCGCCCGCGCCTGCATGGCACCTATCGCGACGGACAATTGAGCCTGGGCGCGCTGGACCCCTTGATATTCACCGATTCGGAGGAGCCGTTCGAACTTCCCGATCTCGACCTGTCGCTGGTGGACGGGCGAGCCTTGCTGGAAACCGATTACGGCAATCTGGGGGCACGGCTGAGCGGTGCCGGCAATCTGCGCGGCGGTTTCGTGGGCGAACTGGGCGCAGTGGCGGAAAACCTGTCGCATGGCGCCTGCCGGCTGGGCCGGGCATCTCTTTATGGCGAGGTGACCGTGGAGGGGCAGCGGCCCGCCATCGCAGGACCGCTTCGGATGGGCAGGCTCGATTGCGGGTCCGGGGCGCCAGCGATCGCCAACGCCACGGCCGACCTGTCGCTGAAAGCGCTGGCCGGCATGGCCGGTTTCGAAGGGGATGCGAAGCTGGCCGTGCCGAAACTGGCGCAGGCTGGCAACGCCATGGAAGATCTGACGCTGGACACGCGCTTCACCTGGCGCGACCGGTCGCTGACGGCGCGGTATCAGCTGGCCGGCCGGTCGCTGGCCACGCCCGGCATGCGAATGGGGCGTCTGGAAGCGGAAGGGTCGCTGCGGGCGCTGCGTTCCTTCGAGCGGATCGAGGTTGTCGGATCCGTGGACGGGCGCGATCTCGATCTGGGCGATGGGCTGGACAACTCGCTCGCCTCCCTGATGCAATCGAGCCGCGGAACCTTGCTGGAACCGATCGCGCGGCGTGTCCGCGCCGTGCTGGCGCGGGAAGGGTCCGCCAGCCGGTTGGGGGCGGATTACACGGCGCGGGTGACTGACGGGGTAGCCAGCGTCGTGATCCCCAATGCCAGCCTGCGCGGCGGGAGCGGCGCTGCGCTGCTGAACCTCTCCCGCTTCCAGTTGCTCGCCCCGCCGGACGAAGCGCCGGCGGTGTCCGGCAGCTTTGTCGCTGGAGGGCGCGATTTGCCCCGGATCGAAGGCCGGATGGAACAGGCCGCGAACGGTCAGGGGGTGTTCCGCGTGGCCATGGCCCCCTATGCGGCGGGAGATGCGAGGCTGGCCGTGCCGGAACTGGTGGTGCGGCGGCGGGGTGACGGCGCGCTTGGCTTTGCCGGAGAAGTGCTGGCGAGCGGGGCCATTCCAGGTGGCCGCGTGGAAGGGCTGGCGATGCCGCTTTCGGGCAGCTGGACCGCGTCCGGCGAACTCGCCATGTGGGAAGGCTGCACCGATATCCGCTTCCAGTCGCTGACCCTGTCGCAGCTGGCGCTCGACCGGCGTAGCGTAAACCTGTGCGCGCCGACCGGCTCCTCGATTCTGCGCTATGGACAAGCCGGCCTGCGGCTTGCGGCCGGCACCCCATCGCTGGAGATGGCTGGGCGCCTGGGCGAAACGCCGGTTACGCTGAAGGGCGGCCCGATCGGCATCGCCTATCCGGGCACCGTATCCGCCAGCATGCTGGACGTGACGCTTGGCCCGGCGGAAAGCGCGACGCGCTTTGCCATCAGCAACATCGCCGCGCGGATCGGCAGCGAGATTTCCGGGACGTTCACGGGCGCGGATGTGCGCCTTTACGCGGTGCCTCTGGATGTTCTGGCTGCCGAGGGCCAGTGGTCCTACTCCAATGGCAGGCTGCTGCTGACGGACGGGACGTTCCGCGTCGAAGACAGGCAGGATGCCGACCGGTTCGAACCGCTGATTGCGCGCGGCGCATCGCTGACGCTCGCCGATAACCGCATCACGGCCGATGCCCTGTTGCGCGAACCGAACAGCGATGCCGAGATTGTGCGCGTCGGCATCGCGCATGATCTTTCCAACGCTGCGGGCCGGGCCGATCTTTTTGTGGATAATCTGGCATTCGGGCCCGCGCTCCAGCCCACGCGGCTGAGCGACATGGCTCTTGGCGTGGTCGCCAATATGCGTGGGACGGTGAAGGGCACGGGCCGGATCGACTGGAACGCGGACGCCGTGACCAGCCGGGGCCGGTTCTCTAGCGAATCACTGGATTTCGCCGCCGCGTTCGGCCCGGTCCGGGGCGCGGCGGGCACGATCGAGTTTACCGATCTCATCGGCCTCTCCACCGCGCCGGGGCAGACGTTGCAGGTGGCGTCGGTCAATCCGGGGATCGAGGTGTATGACGGCACGGTGCACTACTCCCTGACCGGCGGCGAGGTGCTGGCGGTAGAGGATGCGACCTGGCCCTTCCTGGGCGGCACCTTGACCATGCGCCCTGTCACGCTGCGCTTCGGCGCGGCGGAAACGCGCAATTATGTCTTCGAGATCGAAGGGTTGGAGGCGGCCCGCTTCATCGAGCGGATGGAGCTTAACAATCTGGGGGCGACCGGCACGTTCGACGGCACGATCCCCGTGGTATTCGATGCATCGGGCAACGGATCGTTGCAGGGCGGCGTCCTTCAATCGCGAGAGCCGGGCGGGAATGTCTCCTATGTCGGCGAGTTGACTTACGAGGACCTTTCGCCCATGGCGAATTACGCCTTCGATATGCTGCGTTCGCTGAACTACCGGCAGATGAGCGTGGACATGAACGGCCCGCTGACGGGTGAAATCGTCACCCGCGTCCGCTTCGACGGGGTGAGCCAGGGCGAGGGCGCGCGCCAGAACTTCCTGACCCGCCGCATCGCCCGCCTGCCGATACGATTCCTGGTGAACGTCCGCGCGCCGTTCTATTCCCTGATCTCATCCGTTCGCGCGATCTACGATCCGGCGGCCATCAAGGATCCCCGCGATCTTGGCCTGCTCGACGCGCAGGGCAATGTCCTGCGCGCGACAACCAACGGTGAAGAGCCCATTCAGCCCCGCGCAAGTGAGGATGCACGATGATTCATGCCAGTTTGACCCAAGCAGCGCCCGGTGCGCATAACGGCCCGATGGCGCGATATGCAAAAGGGGGTGCTGCGGTTCTGATGCTGGCGTTGGGCGCGAGCGCGATCGGGGGGTGTGTGCAGGTCAGCGCACCCAGCGAACCGATCGTGATCGAACTTAACATCAACATCACGCAGGAAGTGATTTATCGTCTTGCCGCGGATGCCGGCAATACGATCGACGAAAACGCTGACATCTTCTGACGGAGGCGTGGGCATGGAGACGAATGCGATGAAAAATTCGGTGGGCCGCCCGATCATGGCCGTCGCCCTGGCTGCGATGATGGTGGCCGGCATTGCCGCTCCCGCCATGGCGCAGCGCGATCCCGCTTATGAAGCCGCGCGGTCTGCAGGAAGAGTTGGGGAAAAGATGGATGGCTATCTGGGCGTGGTGAACGGCGGGGACGCCGCGCTGCGCAAGATGGTGGATGACATCAATATCAAGCGGCGCGAAACCTATGCCCAGAAGGCGCAGGCCGCGAGCGCCACGCTCGAACAATATGCCTTCACCAGCGGCTGCCTGTTGATTTCCCGCACCCAGCAGGGCGAAAAATACCAAGGTCCGGATGGCAGCTGGAAAACCCGCGGTTCCGGCGCGGCCGAACGCGACGCGCGCTGCCCCTGAGGGGCAGGGCTCCGCCGGCGGCATATTCACAAGGGTTGCGCCGGTTGACTCGCCAGTAGGTGCCGTCTAGTGGGTCGGCGCCCTCGGCGGGCAACTCTTTGCCCCTGCGTTTAACTCCGCTATTGGAGCCATGCATGAGCAAGGACGAACCTGCCCGGGAACCCATCGGCGAGGATGCGCGGATCGACGCGCTCGAGCAGCGGCTAAAGGCCGCTCACGAGCGGGAAGAAGAGCGCAACCGCCCGCGTGTGCAAGGTGCTGACGCCGGTTATCGGCTAGGCAATCGCGTACTGGCGGAATTGCTCGGCGGGCTTCTCGGCGGCGCGGTGATCGGCTGGGTCATAGACTATTTTGCCGGCACATCGCCCTGGGGTCTGTTGGTGATGCTGTTCTTCGGAATAGTGGTCGCCTTCAGGAATATCATCCGGATTTCTAACCGGCGCCCGGACTGATCCCGAGGGGGGATCGGACAGGGCGCCGTGTTGTCACTTGTTGGGGACTCGCGAGACGTGGCAGCCGTACAGGCCAAGGTCGATCCGATGCACCAGTTCACGATCGAGCCGTTGTTCGGCTCGCAGAACTGGGAGCTGGCTGGGTTCAATATCGCCTTCACCAATAGCGCGATGTGGATGCTGATTTCGGCAGTCGCATTGTGGATATTCGTGGCTGGCGGGATGAAGCGTCAGCTTGTGCCGGGGCGCTGGCAGATGGCGGTGGAAAGCTTCACCGGCTTCATTGATGACATGCTGGCCGCGAATGTCGGGAAAGAGGGGAAGAAATACGTCCCCTACATCTTCTCGCTGTTCATGTTCATCCTGTTCGCCAATATTCTCGGGCTGCTGCCGCTGGGCGTGGTCGGGGTGCACCCGTTCACCTTCACCAGCCACTTCACCGTGACAGGCGTTCTTGCGATCCTGAGCTTTGCGATCGTGCTGATCGTCGGGTTCTGGAAGCATGGCTTCCATTTCTTCTCCCTGTTCGTGCCGCACGGCACGCCGCTGCCCATGATCCCGATCATCTTCCCGATCGAGCTGATCAGCTTCCTGGTGCGTCCGTTCAGCCTCGGCCTGCGACTGTTCGTGGCCATGATGGCCGGGCACGTGCTGCTGGAAGTGTTGTCGAGCTTCGTGATCGACGGGTGGAACGCCGGTGCGGGCTTCGGCCTGCTGGTGGGCGTGCCCAGCTTCCTGCTTATGATCGGGATCTGCGCGCTGGAGATACTGGTCGCCGGTATTCAGGCCTATGTGTTCGCGCTGTTGAGCTCGCTCTACATCAACGACGCTGAAAACCTGCACTAACGCAATAATTTCTCTTCAAGATATTACGCAAAGGAGTTTCGACATGGAAATGGAAGCAGCGAAGCTGATCGGTGCCGGTCTGGCCGCCATCGGCGCCGGCATGGCCGCCATCGGCGTGGGTAACGTCTTCGGCTCGTTCCTGGAAAGCGCGCTGCGCAACCCGGGTGCCGCCGACGGTCAGCAGGGCCGCCTGTTCATCGGTTTCGCCGCGGCGGAACTGCTGGGCCTGCTGGCTTTCGTCGTGGCGATGATCCTGATCTTCGTCGCCTGACGCATATTATTTGCAGCCGGCCGGGCACAGTTCCGGCCGGCATCTGATTTCGAACCGACAATCCGGACCATCCGATGCCTCAGATTGCGCAACTTGCCGAAACCTATTCCAGCCAGGTGTTTTGGCTGCTGGTCATTTTCGGCCTGGTGTTCTTCGTCATCGGCCGGGGCATGGTCCCCAAGGTGATGGATACGGTCGCCCAGCGCGATCAGCAGATCGCCAGCGATCTGGCCGCCGCTCAGGCCGCCCGTGACCAGGCCGACCAGCAGGAAGAATCCTGGCGCAAGCGCGAGAATGAAAATCGCGCCCAGGCCCAGGCTCTGATCGCGGCAGCCAAGGCTGATGCGTCATCCGCGACCGAAGCCCGTCTTGCCGATGCGCAGCGTGGGATCGATGCGCGACTGGCCGAGGCCGAACAGCGGATCGACGCCGCGCGTGGCCAGGCAGCGGCCGAGATCGAAGCCGTGGCCGGTGAGGCAGCGCGCGACATCGTGCAGCGGCTTGCGGGTGTGTCGGTCACGGCGGACACGGCCAGTGCCGCTGTTAAGGAGGCCCTTGTTCATGGCTAACCCCGCCCCGGAGGTGTTCTCCACCACAGCGCCCGATCCGTATCAGGCGACGGTTGCCACCGTCGAACATGAAGCGCCGGGCCATTCGGCCGAACCCACCCTGCTCGGTTTCCAGCCGTTCCAGTGGGTCGCCATCTCCATGCTGGTGCTGATCCTGATCGCGATCTTCGGTGCGAAGGTTCACCGCACTATCGCAAAGGGTCTCGACAGCAAGATCGCGGCGATCCGCGAACAGCTTGACGAAGCGAAGAAGCTTCGTGCCGAAGCGGAATCGCTGCGGGCCGAGTATGAAACGAAGATCGCCAATGCGGAAAAGGATGCCGCGGCGATGCTCGATCATGCGAAGGTCGAAGCAACCGCTATCGTGGAAAAGGCGCGCGCCGATACCGAAGCGGTGATCGCGCGTCGGGAACGTATGGCGGAAGACAAGATCTCCGCGACCGAACGCGGGGCGGTGGACGAGTTGCGCGCCCGTGCGGCCCGTGCGGCAACGGCCGCTGCCGGCCAGCTGATTGCTGCCAAGCACGATCAGGGCGCGGACCGCAAGCTTGTGGACGAGGCGATTTCCGCTCTCTGATCCCAGCCGCTTTTGCGGAACAATCGCCGGGGCGGCCCTTTCTCTTGCCAACAGGCAGGAGAGAGACATGGCCGTCACGGCGATAGCGCTTAATTGCACCCTGAAGAAAAGCAGCGATGGCGAAGGCAGCTCCACCGATCGGATGATCGGCGTGCTGAAGCGGGCCTTCGCTCGGCATGACGTCGAACTGGCGGACACGCTGCGCATCGCTGATTACAACGTGCTGCCTGGCGTCACGTCCGATGAAGGCGAGGGCGACGATTGGCCGTCGCTGCGCGAGAAGATCCTTTCCCACGATATTCTGATCCTTGGCGGGCCCATTTGGCTGGGTCAGGTCGGTTCCATTGCCAAGCGTGTGCTGGAACGGATGGATGCCTTCCTGTCTGAAACGGACGAGCAGGGCCGCATGCCCAGCTATGGCAAGCTGGCCGTCGTCGCGATCGTCGGCAATGAAGATGGCGCCCATGGCAGCAGCGCGCAGTTGTTTCAGGCATTGAACGATGTCGGATGGACGATCCCGGCCGTTGCTGCGTGTTACTGGGTGGGGGAAGCGATGGGGGCCACCGACTTCAAGGATCTGGGCGCAATCCCGGACAAGGTGAAGGAAACGGCCGCGATGGTGGCCGGTAATGCCGCGCATCTTGCCGGGGTGCTTAAGGCCAAGCCCTATCCCGGTTCAGGCTAGAAGGCGTCCTTGGCGGCACGCAGCGCGGCGAAAGTTTCCGCAGGTGTGGTGCCGCCCCAGCGGGCTTGCATCGACGGATTATCGGCGCGCAGGAACGGGTTGGTGGCCAGCTCGCGATCGAGCGGAAAGGGAACGGTGGGAATATCTGCCGCCCGCAGGTCCGCAATTTCCTCAGCATAGTCCTCCAATGCGACATTCCCCGGATCGGCGTGGATCGCGAAGCGCGCATTGGCGGCGCTATATTCATGCGCGCAATAGATCATGGTTTGGGGAGGGAGGGCCTTGAGCCGGTAAAGGCTGGCCCAGAATTGCGGCGGCGTTCCTTCGAACATGCGTCCGCAGCCAAGCGCGAACAGCGAATCGCCCACAAAGGCGACGCTGGCGGCGGGCAGATGATATGCGACATGCCCCAACGTGTGGCCGCCGACATCGATGACCGCGCCTTCAAACTGCCCGATGCGAACGGTGTCGCCATCGGCCACAGTTCTGTCGACAGCGGCGATCTTTGCCGCGTCCCCTGCTGGCGCGGTGATCGTGCAACCGGTCGCGGCCTTGATCTCTTCATTCCCGCCGGCATGATCGGGGTGCCAATGGGTGTTCCAGATCTGGGTGATCCGCCATCCCTTGTGGGCGGCCTCGCGCAGATAGGCAGCGGCGTCGGGCGTATCGATGCAGACCGTTTCCCCGCTGTCGGGATCGTTCAGCAGAAAGCCGTAATTGTCGGACAGGCATGGGAATTGGTGTATTTGCAGCATGGCGCGCCTCAGGGAAGGTTGAGCTGCCAGCTGACGCCGAAGCGGTCGCTGACCCAGGTGTAAAGGGTGCTGAACCCGTAATTATCCGCCGGCATCAGCACTCCGCCATCCTCCGACAGAATCCCCGCAAGGCGCCGCAGTTGCTCCTCGTCGTCGCAATTCACGTAGAAGGAGCTGGCCGGCGTGAAGGTGAAGTCATGCATGGGCGGGCTGTCGAACAGCATGATCTCCTGCCCGCCGACGCGGATATGCGCCATGGCGATGCGGCCGGCCATCTCACCGTCCTTATGTTCTTCCCGTGCGAGTTGTTCGAAGTCGGGAAAGGCGGAGCGATAGAGATCGATGGCGGGGCCGGCCTCGCCCTGGAACATCAGGAAGGGCAATGTCTTCATCACTCGCTCCTCAACTGTCGCGGCCCCGCATATGGCGCGGGATGCCTTCGGGCAGGGGCAGCCAGCCATGGCGGCTTTGTTCGTAGACCGATCGGGCTGGCGGCGGGAAATCGGGTTGTGCCAGCGTGCCCACCATTATGCCGATGATATCGGGATATTTCTCGGCATGAGCATAGAGCGTGCTGCCGCAACGCGGGCAGAAGCCGGTGGTGAAATTGCGGCCCTGATCGGTCTGCCGCGTGAATTCCTGTGCCGTTCCCGCCACGCGGACGGAAGTGCGTGGATAATAGGCTATCTCGCCGAAGGGCGATCCGCTGCGGCGCTGACAATCGAGGCAATGGCACAGCACTATCATCGCTTCCGCGTCCGGAGCGATGGAGGCGGACAAATCCCCGCATTGGCAGCGTGCATCCATGGCGGGGATTGTAGGCGCGCCGACCCATAGAGGAAAGGCCCGCCCGCTCTGTCGAGCGGACGGGCCTTTCCTGTAGCCGATGCCCCGTGGGGCAGGCGGCAAGCTTACTGCTTCTTCAGGGCTTCGCCCAGGATGTCGCCCAGCGACGCGCCCGAATCGGACGAACCGTACTGTTCGACAGCCTGCTTTTCTTCAGCGATCTGACGCGCCTTGACGGAGAAGTTCGGCTTCTTCGAGCGATCGAAGCCGATGACCATCGCGTCGACCTTCTGGCCCGACTGGAAGCGATCCGGACGCTGCTCGTCACGATCGCGACCCAGGTCGGAACGCTTGATGAAGCCGGTGGCGCCATCTTCGCCAGCCTGCACTTCCAGCCCGCCATCGCGCACTTCGAGAACCGTGACGGTCACGACGTCGCCGCGCTTCAGGTTGCCGGCGGAACCGCCAGCGGCCGGGGCGCCCTTTTCAAGCTGCTTCATGCCCAGGCTGATGCGTTCCTTCTCGACATCGACGTCGAGAACGACAGCTTCCACCTGCTCACCCTTGCGGTGCAGGGCGAGAGCGTCTTCACCCGAGATGCCCCAGGCGATGTCGGACATGTGGACCATGCCGTCCACGTCGCCCGGCAGGCCGATGAACAGGCCGAATTCGGTGGCGTTCTTGACTTCGCCTTCCACGGTCGAACCGACCGGGTGCTTGTCGGCGAATTCTTCCCATGGATTGCCCTGGGCCTGCTTGAGACCGAGCGAGATGCGACGCTTCTCGGCGTCCACTTCCAGCACGACCACTTCCACTTCCTGCGAGGTGGAGACGATCTTGCCCGGGTGCACGTTCTTCTTGGTCCAGCTCATTTCGGAAACGTGGACCAGGCCTTCGATGCCCGCTTCCAGTTCCACGAAAGCGCCATATTCGGTGATGTTGGTGACGGTGCCCGACACCTTCATGCCCACCGGATACTTGGCGCCGACGCCTTCCCACGGATCGCTTTCCAGCTGCTTCATGCCCAGCGAGATCCGCTGCGTATCGGCATTGATGCGGATGATCTGCACGGTGACGGTGTCGCCAATATTGATCACTTCGCTGGGGTGGTTGACCCGCTTGTAGCTCATATCCGTGACGTGGAGCAGGCCGTCGATGCCGCCCAGATCCACGAAAGCGCCGTAATCGGTGATGTTCTTCACCACGCCTTCGATCACCTGACCTTCGGCCAGCTTGTCGATCAGCTCGCTGCGCTGTTCAGCGCGGGTTTCTTCCAGCACGGCGCGGCGCGACACGACGATGTTGCCGCGGCGACGGTCCATCTTCAGGATCTGGAAGGGCTGCGGCATATCCATCAGCGGCGCAACGTCGCGCACGGGGCGGATATCGACCTGGCTGCCCGGCAGGAAGGCCACGGCGCCGTCGAGATCGACGGTGAAGCCACCCTTCACACGGCCGAAGATGCGGCCTTCGACACGCTTGCCTTCGCCGAATTCGCTTTCCAGCTTGTCCCACGCGGCTTCGCGGCGGGCGCGGTCGCGGCTGAGCATGGCTTCGCCATCGGCGTTCTCGACGCGGTCGACGAACACTTCGACCTCGGAGCCGACCGTCAGGCCGTGATCGTCTTCACCGCGGGCGAATTCGCGCAGCGCAATGCGGCCTTCGCTCTTCAGGCCGACATCGACCAGAGCCATGCCGTTTTCGATGCTGGTGACGGTGCCCTTGACGACGCGGCCTTCGAAGCCGCCCTCGGCACCGCCGAGCTGTTCATCAAGGAGTTTCGCGAAATCGTCGCGAGTGGGGTTGGCGGTAGATGCCATAGGGTTAGAAAGTCCTATCAACGATTTTTCCGGCCAGGCGGTTGTATCCGCCGGTCTTTGTGGCCGAACTGCCCGCGAAGCCGAATGCCCGCGCGAGCGTCCTTCCGGTGCCAGGACGGGCGAGGGTGAGCGAAACGGGAGTGGAGGGCGGTGCTTGCCGCCGCAGGTGCCACACGTGCCGAGAAGCGCGCCATCGACCCGGGCCGCAGCCCCGTCGAACGGGCGCGCGCATAAGGCATTTTGGCCGCCGGCACAAGGAAAACCGTTGCGAGAAGCTGTCAGCTCCGGCGGGAAAGCACCTGCTCGACAGCGGCAATGGCCGCCGCGACCGCCGCGTCCCGATCCAGTTCGGATGTATCGAGAAGGATCGCATCCTCCGCCGCGCGCAAGGGCGCCTCTTCGCGCGTGCGGTCGCGTTCGTCGCGGCGGCGCAGATCGGCCTCGATCTCTGCCAGCGTGTGCGGTTCGCCCCGATCGCTCATTTCCTTCCAGCGGCGCAGGGCGCGTGCCTCCACGCTGGCGGTGACGAACAGCTTTACTTCCGCCTCGGGCGCGATCACCGTGCCGATGTCTCGCCCGTCCAGCACCGCGCCGCCAGGCTGCTGCGCGAAGGCGCGCTGTCGTTCATAGAGCGCGTGCCGCACGCCGGGATGGACGGACACGCGGCTCGCCAACCCGCCAGCAGACTCGCTCCGCAAGGCCGTATCGGACAGGAGACGTTCCGGAAAACCGGTGCCGGCCAGCGCATCTTCCGGGTCGTTCGGGTCGCCGCCCGCCAGGAACACCTGCTGCCCAACGGCGCGATACAGCAGGCCCGTGTCGAGATGCGGCAGGCCGTAATGGCTTGCCAGCGCCTTGGCGATGGTGCCCTTGCCGGATGCGGTGGGGCCGTCGACCGCGATAATCATAGTGCCGCCGCCCTGGCGCGAAACGCCTTGGCCAGACCGTATATCGCGATGGCTGCCCAGAACCCTTCCAGCACCAGCGAAGGCCAGTTGGTGTGATACAGCAGGGATACCGTCAGCAGCGCCGCCCCCAGCAGATTGGTGCCGTGCAGGATAAAGGGGTTCGGCGCGGCGAGCCATGTCAGATAGCCATAGGCCGCAATGATGCAGGCCATGCCCCCGAAACCGACCATCATCGGCCAGTCCACCTCCATCAGCATGTGGCGCTATCCAGCAATGCCTGAAAGGTGGGGAAGCTGGTTGCGATCGGGCGCGTATCGTCCACTTCGACGCCATCCCTGCTGACCAGCCCGGCCACCGCCATGCTCATGGCAATGCGGTGGTCGAGATGCGTCGTCACTGCCTCCTTCCCGCCAGGCAGATACTCGCCGCCGGTCCCTTCGATGATGAGGCCATCCTCCCGCTCCTCCACCTGTGCGCCGGCAAGGCCAAGCGCGGCGGCCATGGCGGACAGGCGGTCGGATTCCTTGACCCGCAATTCGTCGAGGCCCGTCGTGACCGTGCGCCCCTGCGCCATCGCGGCGGCCACGAACAGCACGGGAAATTCGTCGATCATGCTGGGGGCGATGGCGGGATCGACTTCGATGCCGGTCAGGGAGGAATGGCGCACCCGCAGATCGGCGACCGGCTCTCCGCCCACATCGCGGCGATCCAGTTCCTCGATATGGCCGCCCATCTGCCGCAGCACTTCGAACAGGCCAGCCCGGGTGGGATTGAGCCCGACATTCTCGATCACCAGATCGCTGCCCGGCACGACCAGCGCCGCGACTGCAAAGAAGGCGGCGGAGGACGGGTCGCCAGGAACCACGATGGTCTGCGGCTTCAATTCCGCCTCGCCGCGCAGGCGCACGATGCGTTCGCCGGCATCGTCCTCCACCCACAGATCGGCACCGAAGCCCTTGAGCATGCGCTCTGTATGATCCCGGGTCGCGACCGGTTCGATCACGCTGGTGATGCCTGCGGTGTTGAGGCCGGCCAGCAGGACGGCGCTCTTCACCTGCGCGCTGGCGACCGGCAGGCGGTAAGTTATCGGCACCGTCGGGCTCAGCCCCCGTTCCATCAATGGCAGCCGCCCGCCGGGGCTGGGGGTGAAATCGGCGCCCATCTGCGACAGCGGCTCCATCACCCGGCCCATCGGGCGTTTGGAAAGGCTGGCATCGCCCGTGAAGGTGGCGGTGATCGCATGGCTGGCCACGATGCCCATCAGCAGCCGGGTGGAGGTGCCGCTATTGCCCATTTCCAGCGCGGCGGCGGGCTGCAGCAGGCTGCCGACGCCCACGCCGTTGACGCGCCATTCCCCTTCGCCGGTCCGCTCCATCTCCGCGCCCATCGCGCGCAGGGCGGCGGCGGTGGCGAGCACATCTTCGCCTTCGAGCAGGCCGGACACCCGCGTCTCGCCCACCGCCAGCGCGCCGAACATCAGCGAGCGGTGGCTGATCGACTTGTCGCCCGGCACCCGGATGCGACCCTTGAGCGAAGCGCCCGGAACGAAACGGCGGGGCTGTGGGGCGAGGGCGGGATCGGCGGTCAAGACGGCTCCATGGGCTGAATGCGGGGATCGGCGCGGGCTTTTGACAGCGCGCGGGGGCTGTGGCAAGGCGCCGCCCGATCCGGGTAGCGGCCCCTTGATTCAGGCAAGGACACTATCCATCACGTTTCGCTGATACTGGCGCCCGCGCATGATGCGGGCAAACGAGGACATATTCATGGTCAAACCCGAATGGGGCGCCAAGCGCACCTGCCCCAAATGCGGTGAGCGCTTTTATGATCTGGGCAAGGAAGAGCCTGTGTCCTGCATCGAATGCGGGAACGAATGGTATCCCGAGCCGGTGCTGAAGTCGAAGCAGCCCATTCCGTTCGAACAGGCCCCCGACAAGAAGAAGCCGGAGGACGAGGATTCGGATCTCGGCGACGAGGATCTGGACATCGACGAGGATGAGGATTCGCCGGACAACGACGTCGACCTTGGTGGCGACGACGATCTGGGCGTGTCCGGCGCGTCGGACGATGACGAGGAAGATAACTGAGTTTGTCTTCCCGATCGGTGGGGTCGGGATTCACGGGGCCTTGTTCAAGGGCCGGCGGATCCCGATTTTTCCGCGAATGACGATCGAAGCGATAATTGCTCTTGCGGTTCGGAAAATCTGCCCATAAAGGGCGCCCACCCCGCAAGGGAACGCACCTCCCAGGGTGCGGAAAAATCGGTGAACGGGGCCGTAGCTCAGCTGGGAGAGCGCTACAATGGCATTGTAGAGGTCAGGGGTTCGATCCCCCTCGGCTCCACCACCGTCCGGTGCATCGGCATTCGGTTCTCCCGAATTCTTGCTTCCGGATCATATTGATGGGCCGTGCCGCCGGCACGGTTCCGGTGCTGATTTGCACGCTGGCCGACGAGTTCTCGTCCGCCGGCGTTTTTGGCGTTTGGCGCTTTTCCGATTATGGCGGGCTTGCTCCCGCCCGGCCGGAGCTGCGGTGAAATGCCCGGAATGGAGTGACGCGAGGTCATGTTCGAAACACTGTCCGATCGCCTTTCCGGGGTTTTCGACCGGCTGCGCGGCCGCGGCGCGCTGAACGAGGATGATGTCCGCGAAGCGATGCGCGAGGTGCGTATCGCCTTGCTGGAAGCGGACGTGGCCTTGCCCGTTGCGCGCGACTTCATTGCCCGTGTCACCGAAAAGGCTGTCGGCCAGCAGGTGCTGCGCTCCGTCACGCCCGGCCAGCAGGTCGTCAAGATCGTCAATGACGAACTGGTGGCCACGCTGGGCGGCGCGGATGATGGCGGCCAGGCGGCTCCCTTGCTGCTGGATGCGAAGCCACCGGTCGTGATCATGATGGTCGGCCTGCAAGGTTCGGGCAAGACGACCACCACCGCGAAGCTGGGCAGACTGATCCGCGAAAAGCACGGCAAGAAGCCGTTGATGGCCTCGCTGGACGTCAACCGGCCTGCCGCGCAGGAACAGTTGAAGGTTCTGGGCGAGCAGACTGGCGTCGCCACCCTGCCGATCGTGCCGGGGCAGCAGCCGGTGGATATCGCCCGCCGCGCGCTGGAATCCGCGAAGTTGCAGGCCGTGGACGTGCTGCTGCTCGATACCGCCGGCCGTCTCCATGTGGACGAGGCGCTGATGGCGGAAATGAAGGCCGTGGCCTCTGTCTCCGCGCCCACGGAAGTCCTGCTGGTCGTCGATTCCCTCACCGGGCAGGACGCGGTCAATGTGGCACAGAGCTTCTCCGGCGAGGTGCCGCTGACCGGCGTGGTGCTGACGCGGATGGACGGCGATGCGCGCGGAGGGGCGGCGCTGTCGATGCGCGCCGTCACAGGCAAGCCGATCAAGTTCGCAGGTACGGGCGAGAAGCTGGACGCGATCGAGCCGTTCCACCCCGGCCGGGTCGCCAGCCGTATCCTGGGCATGGGGGATGTCGTCAGCCTGGTCGAAAAGGCCGCGCAGACGATAGAGAAGGAAGACGCCGAAAAGCTCGCCGAGCGGATGATGAAGGGGCAGTTCGACATGAACGACCTTCGCACCCAACTCCGCCAGATGCAGCAGATGGGCGGCCTTGGCATGCTGGCCGGCATGATGCCGGGCATGAAAAAGGCCAAGCAGGCGATGCAGGCGAGCGGGATGGACGACAAGGTGCTGTTGCATCTCGACGCCATCATCGGTTCCATGACCGGGGCGGAGCGAGCGCGGCCGGAACTGCTGAACGCGAAGCGCAAGAAGCGCATCGCGGCGGGTTCCGGAACCTCGGTGCAGGAAGTGAACAAGCTTCTGAAAATGCATCAGGAAATGGGCCGCGCCATGAAGCAGATCAAGAAGATGGGCGGGCTGAAGGGCCTTGGCGCTCTCTTCGGCAAGGGCGGGCTGGGGGCGGCGATGCCGGGCCTTGGCGGGCCCAAAGGCGGGGTGCCGGGTCTCCCCGGTGGCAGCGCCGATCTGCCGCCTGAATTGCAGAAGTTTCTAAAAAAGAACTGATTTCAACGAATTGAATTGGAAAGGTAGCACATCATGGCAATTGCAATCCGTCTGTCGCGTGGCGGCAACAAGAAGCGCCCCTATTACCGCATCGTGGTCGCCGACAGCCGCAGCCCGCGCGACGGCAAGTATCTGGAGCAGGTGGGCACCTACAACCCGCTGCTGGCGAAGGACGATGCCAATCGCGTGCGCCTGATCGAAGATCGCGCTCGCTACTGGCTGGGCGTCGGCGCGCAGCCGACCGACCGCGTGGCTCGCTTCCTCGACGTCGCCGGCATCAAGGAACGTCCGGCACGCAACAACCCCAAGAAGGCTGAGCCGGGCGAGAAGGCCAAGGAACGCGCTGAAGAGCGTGCGGCCAAGCAGGCCGAAGCCGAGGAAGCTGCCAGGGCTGCGGAAGAAGCCGCCATCGCGCCGGCTGCTGAAGAAGTGACCGAAGCTCCGGCCGAGGAAGCTCCGGCCGCCGAAGCTACCGAGGAACAGGCCGAGGGCTGACCTTGGACGCGGATCGCCCCGTTACGCTCGCCGCCATTGCCGGTGCGCACGGCGTGACGGGGGAGGTTCGCCTGAAGCTGTTCGGGGAAGGCGTGGCGGCGCTGTCTGCGCACCGCGCCTTCAACGGCGGCTCCCTGACATTGAAGAAACTGCGGGATGACGGGAAGGGCGGGGCCATCGCCCGCTTTGCCGAAATTACCGATCGCAATGCGGCCGAGGCATTGCGTAACACCGTGCTGACCATTCCCCGATCGAGTTTGCCAACGCTTGGTGAAGGTGAGTATTATCACGCTGATCTGATTGGCCTTTCCGTTTTTTCCGACGACGGGGCAGCGCTGGGCACCGTGACCGCGGTGGAAAATTACGGCGCGGGTGACGTGCTGGAAATCGAGCGGCCGGACAGCAAGCGCTTCATGGTCCCGATGCGGGCGGAAGCGGTGCCGGAGTGGAATGACGAACGCCTGATCGTGCGCTCCGCATGGGCGGAAATATAGCCTGAAATCATGGGTTTCTCGGCCACTATTCTGACGCTTTATCCGGAAATGTTCCCGGGATCGCTGGGCATTTCACTGGCCGGACGGGCGCTGGCAGAGGGCGCGTGGTCGCTGGAAACGGTGCAGATCCGCGATTTTGCCACCGACAAGCATCGCACCGTGGACGATACCCCCGCCGGCGGGGGCGCGGGCATGGTGCTGAAAGCCGATATACTGGCCGCCTGCATCGACCATGCAACGGCACTGCAACCGAACTGCCCCGTGCTGGCAATGACCCCGCGCGGCAGGCCCATCACCCAGCAGCGGATTCGCGAATTGTCGGCAGGTCCCGGCGTCACGATCCTGTGCGGAAGGTTCGAGGGATTCGACGAACGGATCTTCGAAGGCCGGGGCGTCGAGGAGGTGAGCCTTGCCGACATCGTCCTTTCGGGCGGCGAACCGGCGGCAATCACCATATTGGATGCTTGCATTCGCCTGCTGCCGGGCGTAATGGGCGCCGCTTCTAGCGGAGCCGAGGAATCCTTCGAGGAAGGGCTGCTCGAATATCCGCAATATACCCGACCTTTTGAATGGGAAGGGCGCACGATCCCTGAAGTGCTGCGATCGGGGGATCATGCGAAGATCGCCGCGTGGCGGAAACGCCGGGCGGAAGACGATACACGGTTACGCAGACCGGACCTTTGGGAGCGCCATGGGGGCGTTCGGGGCCAGTCTGCCTCTGGCGCGCGGCACGATAATGAGGAATAGGTCGATGAACCTGATCCAGCAGCTTGAAGCCGAAGCCATCGGCCATCTTTCCGAAGGGAAAGAGATTCCGGATTTCCGCCCCGGCGATACCGTGCGCATCGGCGTGCGCGTCGTTGAAGGCGAGCGGACCCGCGTACAGAATTACGAAGGCGTCTGCATTGCCCGGTCGAACCGCGGCATCAACAGCAATTTCACCGTCCGCAAGATGAGCTTCGGCGAAGGCGTGGAACGCGTTTTCCCGCTGTATTCGCCGAACGTGGAAAGCATTACCGTCGTTCGCCGCGGCGTCGTGCGCCGGGCGAAGCTCTATTACCTGCGCGGCCGGACCGGCAAACGCGCGCGTATTGCCGAGCGGCGCGAGAATGTGAGCCAGGGCTGAGGCCCGACGCCGAAACGAACAGTTTCATGAAGGGCGCCCTGGCAAACCAGCCGGGGCGCCCTTTTTCTTTGAGATTCGACCGAGAGGGCAGTGCAAATGGGTTATCGGGTAGCGGTGGTAGGTGCGACGGGGAATGTCGGGCGCGAGATGCTCGCCATTCTGGCCGAACGCGAATTTCCGATGGACGAAGTGGCGGCGGTCGCCAGTTCCCGTTCCGTCGGCACCGAAATCGAGATCGGCGATTCCGGCCGCACGACCAAGTGCAAGAATATCGAGCATTTCGATTTCACGGGCTGGGACATCGCCCTGTTCGCCGCCGGTTCCGGCCCCGCGAAGGAATATGCGCCCAAGGCGGCGGCTGCCGGCTGCGTGGTGATCGACAACAGCTCGCTCTACCGCATGGACCCGGACGTGCCGCTGATCGTGCCGGAGGTGAACCCCGATGCGATCGACGGTTACAGGAAGCGCAACATCATCGCCAATCCCAACTGTTCCACCGCGCAGCTGGTGGTGGCGCTGAAGCCGCTGCACGATGCCGCGACGATCAAGCGGGTGGTGGTAAGCACCTATCAATCCGTGTCCGGCGCGGGCAAGGCCGGCATGGACGAACTGTTCGAACAGAGCCGCGCCATCTTCGTGGGCGATCAGGCCGAAGCGAAGAAGTTCACCAAGCAGATCGCCTTCAACGTGATTCCGCATATCGACGTCTTCCTGGACGATGGTTCGACCAAGGAAGAATGGAAGATGGTGGTCGAAACCAAGAAGATCCTGGACCCCAAGATCAAGCTGAGCGCGACCTGTGTGCGGGTGCCGGTGTTCGTGGGCCATTCCGAAGCCGTGAATATCGAGTTCGAGAACGAGCTGTCCGTCGAACGCGCCCAGGAAATCCTGCGCGAAGCCCCCGGCGTGATGCTGGTCGATAAGCGCGAGGACGGCGGATATGTGACGCCGATCGAGGCGGCCGGTGACGGTGCGACCTATGTCAGCCGCGTGCGCGACGATCCGACGGTGGAACACGGGCTGACGCTGTGGTGCGTGTCCGACAATCTGCGCAAGGGCGCGGCGCTGAACGCGGTGCAGATCGCGGAACTGCTGGGCCGCCGCCATCTGAAGAAGGGCTGAGGCCCGAGGCTTCCGGGCCATTGGCCGATGCGGTAGGACGCCGGTCATGACGCAGAACATGACCGGCGGCTGCCTGTGCGGCCGCATTCGCTATTCAGCCCGGATCGACGGCACCGACGCCGCCCTGTGCCATTGCCGCATGTGCCGCCACAGCAGCGGCGCTTTCGCGGCGGCGGTGGTGCAGGCCAAGCCCGCTGCCGTGTCGTGGGAGCGGGAGCCGGACAGCTATAAGAGCTCGCCCATCGCGGAGCGGCTGTTCTGCCGCGAATGCGGATCGCCGCTGGGCTGGAGGCCGCTGGACGGCGAGACGATGGACCTGATGGTGGGCAGTTTCGACGACCCCACAGGCTTCGTGCCGGTCGCGCATGGCGGTGTCGAGAGCATGATGGACGTGTGGCTCGATACCAGCGACCTCCCGCGTTACCGGACGGCGGATGTTCCCAGCATGGTCGAACGGTGGCGAATGGCGGGGTGCGATGTGCCTGAGTAATGGAGGTCCCGTAGAAAAGAATCGCTAAAAACTGCGTTGTTGGACTAATTCGCGTATGTATTTGTCCGCGACGCGATACATGATTGGGACAAGCCAGTGTGGTTTCGGCATTAGCTCTCCAGAGGATGGATGATAGCGTAGCGCGTAATCCGTTTCTTTGGTGTGAAGTTGGCTCAAGCGTTCGAGGTATTCTTCAAATAGCACAGCGCTATCCTCGCTAAAACCGTCCAGCCACGCTGGGTTTCTTTTCGCTGCTTCCCATTCTTCTTCGGCCACTTTCAAGAGATCTACTCGGACCCGCGTGTTTCGATCGTCGTTCCAAAGCTTCCAGATATCGTGGCTGAATGATCGGGCCTCACGCTCGGTAGAGCCGCCCAAGATCAGGCTGGCCTTCAGCAACAACTCTGCGCCGTGAGCGAGAAGGTGCAACGGCGGCGCCATTATAAAACCCTGCCGATATTCAGTGGTGTGACAAAGAATTTCAGCAGATTGCAAATAACATCTCGCCTGAAACAGCAGGACAAAGCCCGGACTGTTTTTTAACTCGATCAAATACGCTTCATCCATTAAAACGCACCATGTCGTGTTTACTGGGGTTCAGTTGAAAACCAATCACCCTACCATCACCCATAGCTGCTGCCCGGCCAGCAGCACGAACAGCAGGGCGGAGCCTGCCAGCACGGCGTTAGCCAGCCAGCCATTGCGGCAGTCTGCCAGCACGTGGCTGGAATTGAGCAGCAGCAGCAGGGTAATGGCCAGAAAGGGCATGAACAGCGCCCCGAAGGCGCCGTAGATCACCGCGAGAAGAAAGGGCTGCTGTGCGAACAGCAGCAGCATGGGCGGGAAGGTGAGCCAGAGCAGATAGGCGCGGAAGGCGCCGCTCCGTTCCCGGTCCGCCGGCGCATCCTGCCCGCGCGCCTGATAATACCAGTCCGCGAAGAACAGGCTCATCCCGTGCCAGACGCCCAGCACCGAGGAAAAGGCCGTGGCGGCGAAGCCGATCAGGAATAATGTGGCGATGACCGGCCCGAACCTGTCGGACAGCACCGCCGAAAGATCGAGCAGGCCGCGATCGCCGGATTGCAGGGCAATGCCGGCGGCATGCAGCAGTTCCGCCCCCACGATCAGCATGGCGATCACGAAGATGCCGGTGACGATGTAGGCAATGGCATTGTCGAACCGCATCAGTGGCAGCCAGGCGGGGCCGTGCCAGCCCTTCACCTGCACCCAATAGCCATAGGCCGCGGTGGTGACGGTGCCGCCCACCCCGCCGATCAGGCCAAGCGTGTAGAACAGCGCGCCATCCGGCAGGGCGAAGGTCAGGCCGGACAGCAGGCCGGGAAGGCCCGGCGCGACGAGGATCGCAAGGCCGACCATGATGACGAACATGACCCCGACCAGCAGCTTCATCGCGGTTTCGAACGCCTGATAGCGGTTGAACCATACGAAGATGAGGCCAGCGAGGCCGGACAGGACCGCCCATGCCCACAGGGGCAGGATGGGGAACAATGCGGTGAGGGGCAGGGCGGTCGCGCTCATCGCCGTGGCGCCGTAGATGAAGCCCCAGATGATGGTGTAGATGCCGAAATACCATCCGGTCCACCGGCCGAGCGAGCGCCAGCCCGCAAGTATGGTGGAGCCGGTGGCGAGGTGGTAGCGGGCCGACCCTTCGGACAGGGCGATCTTCACGACGCAGCCGACGATGGCGGCCCAGAGCAATGAATAGCCGAAGCGCGAACCCGCGATCAGCGTGGCAACAAGATCGCCCGCGCCAACGCCGGTCGCGGCGACGACCAGCCCGGGGCCGATCTGGCGCCAGCGCCCTGTCGCGGGCGGGCTGGTCGCGGACGGGCTGGCGGCGGCGTGCGGTTCCTCTCCCATCCCCACTTGCTGCACGGCGGGAGCGGGATGGGCAAGGAAACACTGGCTGGCAGCCCGGCGGGCCCGCTGCTGTCGCTGGAAGGCGCGGGGGCGCAAATGAAGCGGATCGGCGGAATTGCGCGGGTTTGAGCGACGCGATCCTACAGTAACTTGACAGTCTGGTTGGGAATTGTTGGTTTTCCCATATCCGAAATCGCAATTTTCAAAGAGCCTTGCCGCTATGGCGCATGGGCGCGGTGTAGGAAAGCGGCGGGCGGCTTGAGAGGTGTGCCGGGGGCGCTGTGAGGGGGCGGTGCGTGGCGGAGGGAGATGCCGTTTTTCAGGAGGGAAGCGGCAGGGCTTAGACGGCGGAGAATCTGGCGATGCACAGGGTAGCTGGGCCGGGGCTGGTCCGATCCCGGACATGTTGGTGCAACCCGAATGTGTGCGGTGCCGCCGGGCTTGGGCTGGGTTGCGCCGCCCTTCTTGCGGCGGCGCGTACTAGCGAGCGACGGGCGGGGCGCTCTTGCGCATCAGCAGCACCAGCGGAACGGCGGCGAGGCTGAGCCACATCATCAGGTAGTAATCGTTGATATAGGCGATCATCGCGGCCTGCCGCGTGACCTCCGCATCCACCACCGCCAATGCGGCTTCGCCATATTGCTGGAAGCGTGTGATGGTCGACAGGTCGAGCAGGGCGGTGGCGGACGGGGTGACATGGGCGGCAAGATCGGCGTGGCTCGTCTGCGTGTTGCGGGCCAGTAGCGTCATCATGATCGAGATGCCGATGGAGGAGCCGACCGAGCGGGTCAGGTTCAGCAGGCTGGACCCATCGGTGCGCAGGCGCGGCGCGAGCGTGGCGAAGGCGGTCGCCTGAAGCGGGATGAAGACAAGGCCGATGCCGAGACCCTGGATGAGGCCGGAGGAGACGATGTTGAACCGGTCCACATCCAGCGACCAGCCGGCCATCTGGTGCAGCGACCATGCGCCCGCGAGGAACCCGAACGAAACCATCCAGCGCGCATCGACCCCGCGCCGCATCAGCAGCCCGGACAATTGCATGGAAATGAGCACGCCCACGCCGCGCGGCATCAGCACCAGCCCGGTATCGATGACGTCATAGCCGAACAGACCCTGCAGCATCGGCGGCAGCAGCGCCATCGTGGCGAACATCACAGCGCCGATCACCACCATGAACAGCAGGGCGACGACGAAATTGATATTGGCGAACAATTCGCGGGGGAAGAGCGGCTGATCCGCGGTGGCGAAGTGGATCACGGCGACCCAGGCGGCACCCGCCATGGCGATGGCGTAGATCCAGATCTCCTTCGCCTGGAACCAGTCCACCTGATTGCCCCGGTCGAGCAGCAATTGCAGACCGCTGAGCGCGATGGCGATCATGGCGAAGCCGAACAGGTCGAAACGGCGTTTCACCATCTGGCGCGAAGGGAGCTGGCTGATGAGGATGGCGAGGCAGAGCGCGCCGACGGGGACGTTGACATAGAACACCCAGCGCCAGTTCCAGTTTTCCGTCAGCCAGCCGCCCAGCACGGGGCCGAGGATCGGGCCGATCATCACCCCCATGCCCCACAGCGCGATCATCTGCGGCTGCTTGCTGGGCTTCGACGTGTCGAGCAGCGCGGCCTGGCTGAGCGGGGCGATGAAGGCGCCCGCCACGCCCTGCAAGGCGCGGAACAGCACCATGGATTCCAGGTTCTGCGCCATGCCGCACAGCATGGATGCGATCACGAAGCCGGCAACCGACCAGATGAACAGGCGGCGCGATCCGATCCGGTCGGCGAGCCAGCCGGTGATCGGCATCGCGACCGCGGACGCGATGATATAGCTGGTGAGCACCCAGCTGATCGTATCGGGCGTGGCGCTGAGGGTGGATTGCATATGCGGGATCGCGACATTGGCGATGGTCGTATCCAGCACTTGCAGCAGCGACGCCGTCATGACGCCAACAATCAGCAGGATGGGGTTTTTAGCCGGAAGCTGCGCGACATCTTCCAGCGGCGCGGATGCCGGGCGCGCCGGTTGGCGTGGCTGCCGGCGCGCGGTTCCGGCCGTGCTGGCCAAGGGCCTAGCGCCCCCGGCCGTCTGTGAAGATCGTCACTTCCGACGACAGGCCGGCGATCAGCGGGCGCGGGCTGGGTTCGTCGATCGCGATCCGCACTGGCACGCGCTGCGTGACCTTGACCCAGTTGCCGGTCGCGTTCTGGGCCGGGAGGACGGAAAACTCGCTGCCCGTGCCCGCCCCGATGGAAGCGACATGGGCGCGCAGGGACAGGCCGGGATAGGCATCGAAGCGCACTTCCGCTGGCTGGCCAACCTGCATGTCGGCAAGATCGGTTTCCTTGAAATTCGCCTCCACATAGGTGGTGTCGCTGGCGACGATGGTGAGCATCGGCAGGTTGGTGACGACCTGCTGCCCCGGTTGCAGCCGGTCCGCTTCCGCCACGCGGCCGCCAATGGGTGCGCGCACTTCCGTGCGGCGCAGGTTGAGTTCCGCCACCGCCTTCTGCGCGCGGGCGGCGGCGATCTGCGGGTTTTCCCCCGGCACGGCCGCGCCATTGGCGAGGCGGGCGCGGGCTTCCTGCTGCTGGGCCTGGGTGAGGCGTAGCTGTTCGCGTGCCTGAGCGACCGCGTGCTGGGCCGCGTCGTAATCCGCCCTGGTGGTGAAGCCGCGTTCCCATAGCTGCTGCTGGCGCTGCTGCGTGATCCGCGCGAAGGCGAGGCTTTCGCGCGCGGCGGCGATATCGGCGCCGCTGAGTTCGCTGGCGCTGGACAGGGCGGTAACATTGGCCTGCGCCGTGGCGATGGCGGCATTCGCTTCCGCCGCTTGCAGGCGATACGGCTCCGGATCGATGCGGAACAGGAGATCGCCTGCGCGAACCTCGTCATTTTCCCGCACCGCGACTTCCACCACGCGGCCGCCGATTTCCGCGCTGACGCCGACCTTGTCCTGCTGGATATAGGCATTGTCGGTGCTGACCTTGCCCTGCTGGCCATACCAGTAGACGAGGCCGCCCGCGATCAGCACGACGGGAAGGGAGACCATCAAGGCCAGCCGCCCCCAGCGGCGCGGCTGATCGGGTGCGGCTTCCGGCGCGGGAAGGGGCTGCGTCGTTTCGGGGGCGATGGCGGGATCGGCATCAGCCATGGGCAGCTTCCTTCGCCGGGCGGGAAAGATTGGCGGAAATCCGCGCCATCATGGCGGTGAAGGCGGCCCGTTCCTCCGCCGCGAAACCTTCGAGCATGGTGTCGATCAGCCCGTCCATCGACTGCCGGATGCGAGCGATTTCGCTGCGGCTGCGATCGGTGAGGTGGAGCAGGCGAGCGCGGCGATCGGCGGGATCGGGATGGCGTTCGACCAGCTCCGCTTCCTCCATCCGGTCCACCATGCGGCACAGGGTGATCGGTTCGACCTCCAGCCGTTCGGCATAGAAGGTCTGCTTTTCCCCCGGATAACGTTCCAGCGTGAGGAGCAGGCGGGCCTGGGGAGAGGTCACGCCGGCTTCCCGCACGCGCTGATCGAAGGCCCGGCGCAGCAGCCGCGCATTATCCGCCAGCAGATAGCCTGCATGTTTTTCCATATGCGGACACATAATAAGGGGGCTTATATATGCAATCCTCTTTACCATGAGTTGCCAAATCGATGCGCGCATACTGGACATGCGGCGCGGGCCACGGCAGCGACTGGGCACGGATGAAGCCGGAGGTTCCCGACATGAACGACGCCACTTGCGAGATGATACCTTCCTTCGACGGCACGAGGCTGGCGGTGCATCGCATTGGGGAAGGGCGGCCGGTGCTGCTGCTGCACGGGCTGTTTTCGAGCGCGGAGATGAACTGGATCAAGTTCGGCCATGCCGCGCGCCTGGCGGAGGCGGGCTTTGCCGTGATGATGCCCGACCTGCGCGCCCATGGCCGCAGCGAGGCCCCGCATGATGCCGCCGCCTATCCGCCGGATGTGCTGGTGCGCGATCTCATGGCGCTGGTCGATACGCTGGGGCTGGACGATTACGATCTGGCGGGGTTCTCCCTCGGCGCGCGAACCAGTGTCGCGGGCGTGATCGCGGGGCTGGCGCCGCGCCGGCTGGCGCTGGGCGGGATGGGGCTGGAAAGCCTGTCCAACTGGGCGCGGCGGACGGCGTTCTTCGTCGACGCGATCGACAGGTTCGACAGCATCCAGCGCGGCGACCCGGCCTGGCTGTCCGTCCAGTTCATGAAGACGATGAAGGTGGATCGGGTGGCCGCCCGCCTGTTGCTGCACGCGGTGCAAGATGTGGACAGCAGCGGGCTGGACCAGGTTTCCATGCCCACGCTGGTGGTGTGCGGGGCGGAGGACCGGGACAATGGATCGCCTGAGGCGCTGGCCGAGGCGCTGCCGGATGCGCGGCTGGAGACCATCCCCGGCACGCATATGAGTTCCGTGACGGAAGCCGCGCTGGGAGAGGCGATCACGCGTTTCCTCAAGGCTTGATTCACGCGCCGCGCGGGTTCAAACCGGTAACAAGAGAAATCTATTTCCTCCGTAACAGGATCGAAGCCCATGAAGACGCTCGCTTCCGTCGCCCTGCTTGCCCTTGCCATCGGCATTGCAGCCCCCGCCACCGCGCAGGAGACGGGCGCCCCAGCCGCCGCGCCTGCCCCGGCGGACTTCCCCATGACTCCGCAGGGCGCGGCCGATTTCGTCGCGGCGGCGGAGGCCGATCTGGGGGCATTCTCTGTCGAATATGCGCAGGTGTCCTGGATCAACGCGACCTATATCACGGACGATACCGATGCGCTGGCCGCCCGATATGGCGCGATCGCCACGGAAAAGTCGGTCGATTACGCACTGGCGGCGGCCCGCTATGCCGAAGTGCCGGGCCTCGACCCCGAAGTGGCGCGCAAGCTGGTGATGCTGCGCACCGGCATCGTGCTGCCCGCGCCGACGACCGAGGGCGCGGCGGCGGAATTGTCCTCCATCGCGACGGGCCTGCAATCCGCCTATGGCAAGGGCCGCGGCACGCTGGACGGACAGCCGATTTCCGGTTCCGACATCGAGGCGGAGATGGGCAATCTGGACCATACGCCCGCCGAGTTTTCGGAAATGTGGGCCAGCTGGCACGACAATGTCGGCGCGCCGATGAAGGGCGATTATGCCCGGATGGTGGAAATCGCCAATGAGGGCGCGCGCGAGCTGGGTTTTGCCGATGTGGGCGCTCTGTGGCGTTCCAATTACGACATGGACGCCGACGAGTTTGCCGCCACGACCGAGAAGCTGTGGCAGGATATCCGCCCGCTCTATCTGGCGCTGCATACCTATGTGCGCGGCAAGCTGAACGAGAAATATGGCGATGCCGTGCAGCCCGCGACCGGCCCGATCCGCGCCGATCTGCTGGGCAATATGTGGGGCCAGAGCTGGGGCAATATCTACCCGCTGGTCGCGCCGCAGGGCGTGGGCGATATCGGATACGACATCACCAGCCTGATCGAGGCCAAGGGGATGAGCGAGCTGGACATGGTCCGCACCGGGGAGGGCTTCTTCTCCTCGCTGGGTTTCGCGCCCTTGCCGGAGACGTTCTATGAAAGGTCGATGTTCCTGAAGCCGGCGGACCGCGAGGTGGTGTGCCATGCGAGCGCATGGGACATCGACAATATCGACGATCTGCGCATCAAGATGTGCATCAAGAAGAACACCGACGATTTCATCACCATCCATCACGAGCTGGGGCACAATTATTACCAGCGCGCCTATAACCGGCAGGATTTCCTGCATCTCAACGGTGCGAATGACGGGTTCCATGAAGCGATCGGCGACATGATCGCGCTGTCGATCACGCCGGAATATCTGGTGCAGATCGGCCTGCTGGATCGTGCCCGCGTGCCGGGCGAGGAAAAGGATATCGGCCTGCTGCTGAACCAGGCGCTGGAAAAGGTCGCCTTCCTGCCCTTCGGCTTGCTGGTGGACAAATGGCGCTGGGGCGTGTTCGACGGGTCCATCACCCCGGACACCTATAACCAGGCATGGACCGACCTGAGGCGGGAATATCAGGGCATCGTGCCGCCGGTGGAACGGCCGGCCGATGCCTTCGACCCGGGGGCGAAGTTCCATATCCCCGGCAACACGCCCTATATGCGCTATTTCCTGGCGCATATCCTTCAGTTCCAGTTCTTCAAAGCGGCTTGCGATGCAGCCGGGTGGCAGGGCCCGCTGCATCGGTGCAGCTTCTATGACAATCGCGAAGTGGGCGAACGGTTGAACGCCATGCTGGAAATGGGCGCGAGCCAGCCCTGGCCGGATGCGCTGGAAGCCTTCACTGGCACCCGCGAGATGAGCGGGGAGGCGATGATGGAGTATTTCGCCCCGCTAAAGGCGTGGCTCGATGAACAGAACGCCGGCAAGCAAAGCGGCTGGTGATGGCGGGGCCGGCGCGCGGGCAGTGCGCCGGCCGCAGCCCTAGCGGATGCGGCGCACCCGCACCGGACGCTGATCGTTGAAGCGCAGCTGATAGCTGCCCAGCGCGCCGCTGCGGATTTCCACCTGCGAACCCGCGCGCGGCGGGGCGTAGGAGATCGGCACGGCATCCACGAATTGCCACTGCGCCCCGTCGCTGAGCGTCAGTAGATAAATCCCCGGTTCGCGCTGTTCGGCCGAGGTGACGCTGGCGGTGACCCTGTCCGGCGCTGCGGCGGTGGATGGCGGCGGAGCGGTGCGGACCTGTTCCGCGCCCAGCCCGGTTGTTGGCGAGGCCTGCGATGGGGCCGCGGCAGGCGGTGCGGCCACCGGCGCCGGGACTGGCGCGGGCGGCGGTGCGGCGCTTGCCCCCGGCGACGCGACATCGCCCAGCGGTATATTGTCGAAACAGGCTGTGCGCGCGGCATCGTCGGCAATGCGGCGGCATTCGCGCATGATGGAGACGATCGTGCGATCGCCTAGCTGCGCATGGGCCGGCGCTGGCAGCACGGCCAGCAGCGATACGCCCGATATGGCCAGCCCCGAACAGGCAAGCCGGACAGGAAGCGATCCCATCATATGTTCTCCCTTTAAGCAGGCGACTGGCGACAGAACCAAGGGAGCCAGGTCTGCCGCCAGTCGCCTTACCGGGCCCGAAGGCCCGGATAAGACGCATCAGAAGCTGACAGTCGCCCCCACGAAGAACCGGCGTCCGAGGACGTCATATTCATTCGCGATATAGGGCGAGGCAGCCTGGCCGTATGGCAATGTGCCATCGCCCAGCACGTCATCCGTCCGATAGCCGACATAGGGCGGCTTGGCATCGAACAGATTGTCCACGCCGAACCGGAAGGCGACATTGTCCAGCAGTTCATAGCGGCCCGTAAGGCTGAACAGATCGTAGGCCGGCGCGCCTGCATAATTGTTCACCGCATTGGTGGCGGACTGCACGGAATCGATCGACGGCTTGTGCTGCCATTGCAGGCTGAGCGAGGCCGGGCCGACCGCATAGTTGAAGCGCGTGAACAGCTTCCAGCGGTAAGAACCGGACTGCGTCCCGACCGAGTTGGCCGAATCCGGGCCCAGCGTACCGGCATAGTCCGTCAGCGGGACGGCGATCTGGTCCGGCGTGGTGGCGAACTTGTCCAGATAGTTGAAGTTCACATTGGTGGAGAAGGTGCCGGGGATACCGATGCCCACATCCTCGAAGGTGATGCCCCAATCCATCTGCACGTCGATGCCCGCCGTTTCGACCGCGCCCTGGTTGCTGAAGTTGATCGTCACGACCTGCTGCGTGCCGTCGACCTGGTCACGCTCGATCCGCTGGCACGCAGCGTTCATTTCGAAGTTCGGGTTGAACTGCGTGGTGAAGCACTGGCGGAACACCGAATCGATGCCCTGCTGCGAGATGCCGTCGGTCAGCTTGATGTTGTAATAATCGACCGACATGCGGAAGCGGTTGAGCCACGGACTGCTCGACAGATTGCTGAGCACGGCGCCGATCGTATAGGTCTTGGCCGTTTCTTCCTGCAGCCCGGACGCGCCCGCAAGCAGCGACGTGAACAGCTGTGATCCCTGCAGATAATCGGTACGACCGTCGCGGTAATATTCGGCCGCGCCGGTCGCGCCCATCAACTGCCGGCAGAGGTTCTGCACCTGTGTGGCAGTGCCGGGGTTGAGAGTGGGGTTGGCGGAATAGTTGCCGTACAGATTGGGCGTGGTCGTATTGGCGAGGGAACAGGGATCGCCATCGGCCGCGTTGATGAGCGTGTTGGTGCGGGCCGTGAACAATTCACCCAGGTTGGGGGCGCGGCTGGCCTTCTGATAACCGCCACGGAACCGCAGCCACTGGGTCGGCGCCCATTCCCCGTTGATCTTGTAGGTGCCGATCCCGCCGATCGAATCGTAATCCGAATAGCGATAACCGAGTTCGAGATTCAGCTCTTCGATGAAGGGCAGATCGGACAGGACGGGGACCAGCAATTCGCCATAGATTTCGCGGACTGCTTCGGACCCGGCAGTGCTGGCCTGCGGGAAGGTGATGATCGTTTCATAGAACGAGGAACCTTCGAAGGCCGAACTGTCGGAGGTGAATTCGATCGAGTTCTTGCGGTACTGACCGCCAAGGGCGAAACGGAGCTGGCCAGCGGGCAGTTCGAACAGGCCGCCTTGCAGGTTGGCTTCCACCAGATCCTGCGAGATGCGGTTCTCGAACTGCGCATCGGCGCTGGTCGCCATGTCGCAATCGGAACTGAACGGGCTCGACATCAGCGGGTTAAGGCCGCTGGTGCAGTTCGCCGTGGCGCCGTAACGCGCGCCATTATTGCCGATGGCGGAGAAGTTCTGGCCGTAATTGGGCGAAGTCACGATCGTGCGGAAACGCTCGATCGAGATCAGCCCGACCAGATCGGTCTTGGCGGTCGTCTCACCATGGGAAGCGATCACGTCCCAGGTGAAATCGGTGCCCGGAATCTCACCTTCGAAGCCAAGCTGGATCTGGAAGGTGTTGTTCTTGTTGATCGTGCCGCGCCGCCCGAAATCCTGGAGGGAATAGTTGGCGAGCCAGGGCGCATCGGGATCGGCCCGGCTATCGAGCAACGCCGCCATGGCCTCGGACACCGGGAACACTTCCTTGTTGGTGCATCCGCCCGTGGGTCCGCAATTCAGCCCGTAGCGCCCGCCGGCCATGAAGTCCGGATTGGTGGTGACGCCGTCGGCCAAAAGGGATGACACGCGGAAGCTGGCGGTTTGGGGAGCGAACGGGCTGCCCGTATAAACATTGTCGTCATACGGGATTTCGGTCGCCGTGGAGCCGAGCAGCACGGTGTTGAAAGAGAGTGACCGGGTTTCCGTGCGGGCGAAATAGGCCTGGCCCACGAAATTGATCCAGTGATCGATTTCGTATTCACCCTTCGCGAAGAAGGAATAGCGTTCCTGCGGGGATGATAGCAGCCGTTCCAGGTTGTTCTGGCCCAGCAGGCCGGTGTCCAGGATCTTTTCCCCTTCGTCGAAACCGCCCTTGTAGTTCAGGAGAAGCGGGTAATAGACCCCGCCCACCGTGGTGGAGGTGTTGGTCCAGAACGATCCGTCGTCATTGAGATAGATGCCGGCCGTGGTCGGGATGTTGACCGGCGCGCCGGGAAAGGCAGCGTTGATGGCCGCCTGTCCGAAAGGATTATTGGCGGCGGTTGAGAAGTAGTTGGAATTGAGGAAGAATTCGTCGCCCGGCACCAGCGGATCGGCGGAGGCGCGGCGATAGGATTTGCGATCCTGACGGAGCAGTTCCTCGCGCTTGTAATATTCCATGCCGAGCAGGACATTGCCGCGCCCGCTTTCCAGCGAGGAGCCGACCAGGGCGGACATGCGATATTCCTCGCCGCCACCCTGGGGCGAGAAGCTGACCTGGCCATCGAAGTCGACGCCCGTGAAATCGTCCTTGAGGATGAAGTTCACGACGCCGCCGACCGCGTCCGCGCCATAGGTGGAGGATGCGCCGCCGGTGATGATTTCGACCCGCTGGATCGCGGCGGAGGGGATCGAGTTGATGTCGATCACGCCCGTGCCGTTGATCGGGGTCGCGCGGCGGCCGTCCAGCAGCACCAGGTTCCGGTTGGAACCGAGTTGGCGAAGGCTGACCGTGGAGGCACCCGGGGTGGTGTTGGCGTTCGGCTGGATCTGGCCGGTGTCGAACTGCGTCAATGCGGGCGAAAATTGCGGAAGCTTGTTCAGATTGGCTTCCAGGCTGACCGAACTGGATTGTTCGATAAGATCGGAATCGACCGAGACGATCGGGCTGGTCGCCACATAGTCCGGACGTGCGATGCGCGAGCCGGTTACGACAATGCTGTTGGCTTGCGGCGCGTTTTCCGCTTCGGTGCTGGTGCCCGGTTCAGGCGCCGATTGCGCGTGGGCGGCGGCGGTGAAGCCCGTGCCGCAAATTGCGCTGGCCAGTAATATGGTGCGCAAGGCGCCCCTGTTGCTGATAGTCCCCATCTTTCCCAAGCTCCCTTCCATGGTGATAGCCTCGCAGCCGGGCAGGGCCGGGCCGCGCGCACGAATGGGGAGCGAGAAGCCGCAAGCGGGCATCCGCAAGGCTGCCGCGAGGCGCGGCATATCGAACAAAGATGGACTGGACCCCCAGCATCCCGACTAATCCTCCCCTGAACCGCCGATGCCCTTCCCAAGGGTCTGTTCTGCCGGTGGTCCCCCAGACGCCATTCTTAGTTAGCGAATGATTCGTCTTCCAACGATTCTTAGAAAAATTATATCAGGTTGCAATCAGCAAAGAGGGTTCGGGGCCGATAAGCACGAAAAAGGGCGCGATCCCTGCGGATCGCGCCCCATATTTCCCGGCAGGAAGCGGGTCAGGCTTAGGCCTGTTCCTCCGCATTGCCCATCAGCTCGGCGGGAATTTCGCCGGGAGCCAAGGTCGGATCCTGCGCTTCGGTGAAGCCTTCGCTCTCGCCACGGCTTTCCTCGGCACGCTGCGCCATGACGTCCACGCCCTGGCTCTGCAGTTCAGCCTCGTCATCCGAACGGGCGACATTGGCCTTCACCGTCACGCGCACTTCGGGGTGAAGCGCAATGGTGACGTCGAACATGCCGATCGACTTGATCGGGCTGCCCATGATGACCTGGCGCTTGTCGACCTTGTGGCCCTTTTCTTCCAGGCCCAGCACGATGTCGCGCACATTGACGGAACCGTAGAGCTGGCCGGAGTTGGAGGATGCGCGGATCAGGACGATCTCCACACCTTCCAGCGACTTGCCGGATGTTTCGGCTTCGCTGCGACGCTCCGCATTTTCCTGTTCCAGCCGATCACGGTTGGCTTCGAAAACCTTGCGGTTGGAATCGTTGGCACGCAGCGCCTTCTTCTGCGGGAGCAGGAAGTTGCGGGCGTAGCCATCGCGCACGGAGACGACGTCGCCGATCGTGCCCAGCTTCTCGATACGTTCGAGCAGGATGATATCCATCGGTCCGCCCTCCTTACTTCACGATGTAGGGCAGCAGGCCCAGATGGCGGGCGCGCTTGATGGCGCGGGCCAGCTCACGCTGCTTCTTGCCGGAAACGGCGGTGATGCGGCTCGGCACGATCTTGCCGCGTTCGGACATGAAGCCCTGCAGCAGGCGCACGTCCTTGTAATCGATGCGCGGAGCGTCCTTGGCCGAGAACGGGCAGGACTTGCGGCGGCGGAAAAACGGACGGGCCATCAGTTACGCTCCTCACGGTCGCTGCGGCGCTTACGGTCGCGCTCGTTCTTGCGCATCATCACCGAGGGGCCTTCCTCATGCCCTTCAACCGCGATGGTCAGCCAGCGGATCACATCTTCGTTGATGCGGTTCTGGCGTTCCAGCTCGGCCACCACCTCGCCCGGGGCGTCGATGTTGAGCAGGACGAAATGCGCCTTGCGATTGCGGTCGATCTTGTAGGCGAGGCTCTTCAGCCCCCAGGTCTCCGTCTTGGTGACCTTGCCCTGATGCGCTTCCACGATTTCGGTGGCGGCGGCGGCAAGCGCGTCAACCTGAGCCTGGCTCAGATCCTGACGCGCGAGAAAGATATGCTCGTAAAGAGCCATCTAAGCGCTTCCTTTCACTTCGTGCCGATCGCTGGCTTGTCCACCCGAATGGTGGAGGCCCCTCCGGCTTTCTTGCGGGATTTCCGCCCGGCGGGCCGGGAGGAAGGGGCGCACATACCGCCTCGCCGCGAAAATGCAAGGGGCCGCCGGCCATGCGCGCCTATCGCGGATCGCTGCTGTGGGCTATCTGCGAAGGACAGAAGAACAGAATGATCCGGGAGAAGCATCATGGCACGTCCATCGACGGAAGACGAGCTGGCCATCCGTGAATTATACGCCCGTTATTGCTGGGCGCTCGATACCGGCGATACGGAGGGATATCTGGCGCTGTTCACGGACGACGCAGAAGCCACCGAGGAAAGCGCGCGCGGCACGCTGGAAGTGGTGCGCGGCAAGGCGGAGATTCGCCGGCTGGTGCTGAGGTTCCACGAGCGGCCGGATTTTCCCGGCCATCAGCACCAGATGGCGCAGCTGCTGTTCGATCAAGACGATGAGGGGCGACCCGATCACTGGAAGGTGCGCAGTTATGCCTGGGCCACCATCAATCGCCCGCCGGAGCCGCCCCATCTGCACTGGTGCGGCCATGTTCTCGACGTGGTGGCGAAAGTCGATGGGGCGTGGCTGATCCGGAGCAAGGATATCATGGGATGGGGCGGGGCAGTGCTGTGGCGTTTCGCGGAAAGAGGTGCGGCATGAAGCGCGCGATGTTTCCAGCGGCGCTGCTGGCATTGTCAGCGCCCATGCCTGCCATGTCGCAGGACGCGCCGGGCGAGCCGGGCGAACCGGGCCTGACCTTCGTATTCGAGGAGATCGTGGAACTGGGGGCGGCGGTGGAGGCGGGCGAGACCGCGCGCGGCGGGCGGCTGATAATCCCCATCACCGGCGGGCGTTTCTCCGGCCCGGACATGCAGGGCGAAGTGATGCCCGGCGGCTGGGACTGGCAGTTGCGGCGGGCCGATGGCTGCACCGATGCGAAGGCCGATTATTTCCTCAACACCGATGACGGCGCCATCATCAATGTGGTGAATACCGGCGTGATCTGCCCGCCGGCGGAAGATGGCACGCCCCGCCCCGTGCGGACCCATCCTGTGTTCGAGGCGCCGCTGGGCAAATATGCCTGGATGGGGCAGACCGCCTTTGTCGGCACGCTGCAAATGGCGGAAGGGCATGATGTGCCGGCCGTCAGGATCCGCTTCTATCGCGTGGATTAGGGCGCTACGGGCACCGAAACGGCCCATCCGGGTTTGGTGGGGCGAAGTTGGTCGGGACGATCCGATCCCGGCGCGGCCGGTTTTTAGCACAGGAGCTTGTCGATGCCGGTCGGTCTGGTTGCATTAATGGACGATATTGCGGTGATCGCCCGCGCCGCGGCGGCATCGGTGGACGATGTCGCGGCAGCGGCGGGGCGTGCCAGCAGCAAGGCCGCGGGCGTGGTGATCGACGATGCGGCGGTCACGCCCGGCTATGTCACCGGGCTGACGCCGGATCGCGAATTGCCGATCATCGCCAAGATCACCAAGGGCAGCCTGCGCAACAAGCTGCTGATCCTGCTGCCGGGCGCCCTGCTGCTGAGCGAATTTCTGCCCTGGGCGATCGTGCCGATTCTGATGATGGGCGGCGCCTATCTGAGCTTCGAAGGCGCGGAAAAGGTGGTGGAACGGCTGCGCGGCGAAAAGCATGGGCAGACGCTGGACGACCCGATCGAGGACCCGGCGAAGTTCGAGGCGGAACGGACACAGGGGGCGATCCGCACCGACCTGATCCTGTCGGCGGAGATCATGGCCATCACCCTCGCATCGGTGGCGGCGGAAAGTTTCTGGGCGCGGGCCTTCGTGCTGGCGCTGGTGGGCACCGGCATCACCCTGCTGGTCTATGGCGCGGTGGCGGTGATCGTGAAGATGGACGATATCGGGCTGCACATGGCCCGCAAGGACGGGGCCTTCACCCGCCGGTTCGGGCATGGGCTGGTGAAAGCCATGCCGAAAGTGCTGACGGTGCTGTCGCGGGTGGGCACATTCGCGATGCTGTGGGTGGGCGGCGGCATCATCCTGCACGGGCTGGAGCAACTGGGAGTCACCGGACCGGCGAATGTCGCGCATGGCATTCAGCATGCGGTGGAAAGCGCGACCGGGCCGCTGGCGGGCATCCTGGGATGGGCCAGCTATGCCGGGATGTCCGCGCTGGTGGGGCTGGTGCTGGGCATGGCGATCGCCTTCATCGCCCATGGCGTGCGGAAGATCGGATCGCATTGAGGGCGGGTCGGCTTCCGCCGTGCGGGCCTGCTGATGGCGCCGCCCTGCGCATTCGGCGCTGACTTGTCCCGCGCAGGCTGCGCGCCGGTCAGCCCAGCCGGGCGAGAACATCCTTCGCGAATGATGTCAGCGTGTCGTCTCGTGCGCCCATGATGACGATGCGATCGCCCGGGCGGGCAAGCTCCACCATCCGCGCGGCGCAATCATCGCGCGCGGGGATGTGTTCGGCATGGCCGCCTGCCTCTGCGATCAGCCGCACGATCCGCTCGCTCCCCTCGCTCCTGTCCACGGTGCCGCCGAAATAGACCGGATCGCACAGGATCGTGAGATCGTCCGGCCCCAGTTCATGCGCGAAGGTTTCGGCAAGTTCCGCGCCCATCTGCCGCAGCGGGCCGTAGCCATGGGGCTGGAAGAAGGCGATCACCCGGCCGGGATGGGCCTTGAGCGTGCGCAGCGTGGCGCGGCATTTTTCCGGGTTGTGGCCGAAATCGTCGATCACGGTGACGCCTGACGGGCTGGTGCCGATGATGTCGAACCGGCGGGCCAGGCCGGCAAAGCTGCCCAGCGCTTCCACCGCCGTTGCCACGGGCACCCCCGCTGCTGCCGCTGCCGCGATGGCGGCGAGCGCGTTGGCGAGATTGTGCCTGCCGGGCATGGCGAGACGCAGGGCGTGCTCGCTGCCATCGTGCCGGTCGATCACCGTGGCGGCCTGGCGCGTGGGGCCATCGGCGATGCTGCCCGGCACGATGCCGATCTGCGCCATCGGCTGATCTATCCCGAAGGTCAGCGCGGCGCCGGCATGGGGCAGCAGGGCGAGCGCCTCCGGATCGTCGGCATTGACGGCCGCGACCTTGCTGGCTGCCAGAAAGCCGCCGAACAGGGCGCGCAATTCTTCCATGCTCTTGTGATCGAGGCTGACATTCAGCAGCACCGCCACGCCGGGGCGATAGAGGGCGATGGAGCCATCGCTTTCATCCACTTCGGACACGAAAGTCCCGCCCTGGCCGACGCGGGCGCTGGCGAAGGGCGCGCCGGGGGCGGCGAAGTTCTTCATCACCGCGCCGTTCATGATCGTGGGATCGCGCCCCGCCTGCTGCATGATCCAGCCGGTCATGCCCGTGACGGTGGATTTGCCGCTGGTGCCGCCGATGGCGATGGAATGGGGGGCGGCGTTGAACAGGGCGGCCAGCAGTTCGGCCCGTGACAGCCGGTTGCAGCCAAGCTCCTTCGCGCGCATCACTTCGGGCACGTGATCCTCGATCGCGGCGGAAGCGACGAGGATCTGGTCGGGCGAGGAGACGCCGGACCCGTCCTGCGGAAACAGTTCGAATCCCTGCCGTTCCAGCCAGGCGAATTTTTCCGGCGTGCGCCCCTGGTCGCGGCTGCGATCCGAGCCGGCGACGCGCGCGCCAAGCCCATGCAGGATGGTGGCGAGCGGGAGCATCCCCGATCCGCCGATACCGACGAAGAACCAGGGACGGGTGGCGAGCGTGTGTGTGTCACCAGACATCCGCTCGCGATATGGACAAGTGGGCGGCAACTCAATCTCTGTCGCCATGGGAGGCCGCTTTTGCCGGATCGTCCGTGGCGATGCATTACGGCTTTTGCGGGAATGGGGATGGCGGGTAAGGGTGGCGGGATGAGCCGAATTGCCATTTGCGCCCCCGCCACGCCGATCACCCGCGACCATGCCGCCGCGCTGGAGGCGCTGGTGGCGGCGGAGTTCCCGCAGCATTCGGTATTCTTCCACGATCAATGCTTCGCCAGCCACGGCCATTTCGCGGGGCCGGATCAGCAGCGGCTGGACGCCCTGCTCGATTGCGCCAACGATCCCGGTTTCGACGCGGTGTGGTTCGCGAAGGGCGGTTATGGCTCCAACCGCATCGCGCAGGCTGCGGTCAGCTTCATGAACGATGCGGCACGGATGAAGACCTATGTGGGGTTTTCCGACATGGGCTATCTGCTGGCGGCGCTGTACCGGGCAGGCATCGGCCAGCCGGTGCATGGGCCGATGCCGGTGAGCGCCATCAGCGAACGGGGCAGGGAGGGCGTACGCCGCGTGCTGCACTGGCTGGCCGGTGACAATCGCGGGCTGGAACCGACGCTGGACGGAAGGACGCCGCATGTCGCCTTCAACCTCATCACCCTGTCCATGATCGCCGGAACCCCGCTGATGCCGGATCTGGCCGGCCATGTGGTGATGGTGGAGGAAGTGAGCGAGCATATCTATGCCATCGACCGGCTGATGTTCCATCTTACCAACCTGCTGCCGCCCGGCGTGCTGGGCCTGCGACTGGGAGAGGTGACGGACGTGCCGGAAAACAACCGCGAATTCGGGCAGTCGCTGGAACAGATCATGCATTATTGGTGCGCGCGGATGGGCATCCCCTATCTGGGCCGGGCGCAGATCGGACATTATCCCGGCAACAGGATCGTGCCGTTCGGGCTTGCCAGCCCGGCAGGCAGGCCATAGGCGCGCGCCCTTCGCAAACAGGAGAGAGCGATGACGGCATTCGTGTTTCCGGGGCAGGGCAGCCAGAAGATCGGCATGGGCGCCGAACTGGCCGAAGCCAGCGTCGCCGCCCGCGAAGTGTTCGAGGAAGTGGACGAGGCGCTGGGCCAGAAGCTGTCGCGCATCATGCGCGAAGGTCCGGAAGACGAGTTGACGCTGACCGAGAATGCGCAGCCCGCGATCATGGCCAACGCCATCGCCACGCTGCGCGTGCTGGAACGCGATTTCGGATTTTCCCTGTCTGCCAAAGGCGAATGCGTCGCGGGCCATTCGCTGGGCGAATATACGGCGCTTGCGGCAGTGGGCGCCTTCTCGCTCGCCGATACGGCGCGGCTGCTGAAGCTGCGCGGACAGGCGATGCAGGCTGCGGTGCCGGTGGGCGTGGGCGCGATGTGTGCGCTGCTGGGCGCCGATCTTGCCAAGGCCAGCGCGCTGGCGGAAGCGGCGGCCGAAGGCGAGGTGTGCGAAGTCGCCAACGATAACGACCCGGGGCAAGTCGTGCTTTCCGGCCATCGCGGCGCGATCGAACGCGCGGTGGCGCTGGCGAGGGACCATGGCATCAAGCGCGGCGTGCTGCTGCCTGTATCCGCGCCGTTCCATTGCTCGCTGATGCAGCCCGCCGCCGATGCGATGGCGGAAGCGCTGGAGAAAGTGCCGCCGCAGCCGATGCGCCTGCCGCTCTATGCCAATGTCACCGCCTCTCTGGTGAGTGACCCGAATGTGGAGCGCGAATTGCTGGTGCGGCAGGTTACGGGCCGGGTCCGCTGGCGCGAAAGCGTGATCGCGATGCAGGAAGCGGGGATCAGCCGTTTCGTGGAACTGGGCGGCAAGGTGCTTGGCCCGATGATAGGCCGGACCGTGAACGACGTGACGGTGGCAAGCGTGGTGACCATGGCCGATATCGAGGCCCTGGCGAAGGAGATAATCTGATGTTCGATCTGACCGGAATGACCGCGCTGGTGACCGGAGCCAGCGGCGGAATCGGTTCCTCCATCGCGCGGGCGCTGGCGCGGCAGGGCGCGCGGCTGGCGCTGTCTGGCTCCAACGCCGGCAAGCTGCGCGCCTTTCGTGACGAGTTGAATGACGAGTTCGGCCACGACCATGTCGAGATCACCTGCGATCTTTCCAACACCACGCAGGTGGAGGAACTGGTGCCGGCGACGCTCGACACGCTGGGTCGGATCGACATCCTGGTGAACAATGCCGGCATCACGCGCGACAATCTGGCGATGCGGATGAAGGACGAGGAATGGGATCAGGTGATCCGCATCAACCTTGAAGCCGCCTTCCGCCTGATGCGCGCGGCATCGCGCCCGATGATGAAGGCGCGGTTCGGCCGCATCGTGACCATCACCAGCGTCGTGGGCGCGACCGGCAATCCGGGGCAGATGAACTATGCCGCTGCCAAGGCCGGCCTGGTGGGCATGACCAAGAGCTTCGCGCAGGAAGTGGCGAGCCGGGGCATCACCGCCAATTGCGTGGCCCCCGGCTTCATCCGCACCCCGATGACCGACGTGCTGCCCGACGCCCAGAAGGATGCGCTGAACACCCGCATTCCCATGGGCCGCATGGGCGATGGCGAGGATATCGGTGCGGCGGTCGCCTATCTCGCATCGAAGGAAGCGGGCTATGTCACCGGCCAGACGCTGCATGTGAATGGCGGCATGGCGATGCTGTCCTGACTTTATCCCCAAGGAATCGGCCATTCGCGCCATTCTTTCTTGCCGGGGGCCGACCCCGCGTTATGGATAAAGGGATATTTTCCGGCGCTTGCGGGCGATTCCGGCTGCATAACAGTCGGCCCGCACAAGGGGGTTAGACTTGCAATGAAGGCTACCATCGAACGCGCAAAGCTGCTGCGTTGCCTGTCTCACGTGCAATCGGTGGTGGAACGCCGCAACACGATCCCGATCCTGTCCAACGTGCTGATCGAGGCCGGTGGTGAAGGACGCGTGCGCATCACCGCCACCGATCTCGACCTGCAGGTGGTGGAAAGCCTAGATGCGGTTTCGGTGGAAAGCGCCGGCGCGATCACGGTTTCGGCGCATCTGCTGTTCGACATTGCGCGCAAGCTGCCCGATGGCAGCCAGGTCAGCCTGGAAACGGCGGATAACCGCATGGTGGTGAAGGCAGGCCGCAGCCGGTTCCAGCTGCCGACGCTGCCGCGCGACGATTTCCCCACCATCGTGGAAGGCGATCTGCCGACCGGGTTCGAATTGCCGGCGAAGCAACTGGCCGAACTGATCGACCGGACCCGCTTCGCCATTTCCACGGAAGAAACGCGCTATTACCTCAACGGCATCTTCCTGCATGTCGCGGAAGAAGATGGCGCCGTGCTGAAGGCCGCGGCCACCGATGGGCACCGGCTGGCCCGCTTCACCCTGCCGCGCCCGGCCGGTGCGGAAGGGATGCCGGACGTGATCGTGCCGCGCAAGGCGGTGGCCGAATTGCGCAAGCTGCTGGAAGAAGCGATGGACGGCAATGTCGAGATCGACCTGTCGGCCAGCAAGATCCGCTTCACCCTGGGCGGCGAGGGCGGCGTGGTGCTGACCAGCAAGCTGATCGACGGCACCTTCCCCGATTACAGCCGCGTGATCCCGACCGGCAACGACAAGCTGCTGAAGGTCGATCCGCGCAGCTTCTTCGAAGGGGTGGACCGCGTGGCGACCATCGCGACGGAGAAAACCCGCGCGGTGAAGATGGGCCTGGAAGGCGACAAGCTGACCCTGTCCGTCACCAGCCCGGACAATGGCACGGCGGCCGAAGAAGTGCCCGCCAGCTATTCCTCCGATCCGCTGGAGATCGGCTTCAACGCCAATTATCTGAAGGATATTCTCGGCCAGATCGACGGGGATACGGTGGAACTGCACCTTGCCGATGCAGGCGCACCGACGCTGATCCGGCAGGACGAGAAAAGCCCGGCCCTTTACGTGCTGATGCCGATGCGCGTCTGATCGGGGATGCCGCCGGCTTGCTCGGGTGAGCCGGTGGGGTTTCCTCCGGGGCGGCGCGTTCAGCTCTGTGCTGCTGCGCGGCGAAAAAGGCGCGGCGAGGTGGCGTCCGATGGAGTTTCGTCCGCAGCGATGCGTGCGCGCGAAGGGCTTCCTTTGAACGCATGTGATGATTTTCACGAAGCCACAAGGGGTTGAAGCGGAGGGCATCCTTGACGCAGTCCCGGTAGCTTGATGCCGTTGCGAAGTGACGAGGGGATCGACCGCTTAATTGCGCGGTTGGCCTCGTCCTTTGCATAGACTGGAAATCCTGACTGCCCTCGTTTCCGAAGATATCGCGGACGCTGTGCCCGGCCGGTTGGGGGGCAGGCTGACCGGCTTTCCCACTCTTGGGGCGCCGCTCAAATGTGCCGCTCCTCCCGTCCGACGGAGAATCGTCAAGTGGTGACGGATATCAGCCAATGCCCATTTCGGGCTGTCAGGCGCGGCGCTGGCAACGAACCTCACGGCATGTGAGCCCCGCTCAATTCCCGCGCGGATCACGCGCGTTTGCTCAGGCCGGCAGATCATGGCCCTTGCCCGTGCGGTCGGCCGCCCGCGTCCACCTGCGTGAAGCAGGGGGAGGGCGGAGGCTGTCAGCCGCGGGCCTGGATCATGGCATCGATGTCGATGAACTTTTCGCGCGGGGCGCCGGTGCGGGCGGCGTGTTCTTCGGCTTCCTCGATTTTCTTCCAGTCGCGGAAGGTCACGATGTCGAGCTTGCGTTCGGCGGCGAGCGCGTCGAAACCCTCGCGGCCAGGCTTTTTTTCCGCGCCCAGAACGCCGCTTGCGATATCCTCCGCGATCTTTTCGACGATGGCGTAGCCGTCGGGCCGGTTGGTGCCGATCGTTCCGGTCGGCCCCCGGCGCGCCCAGCCAACGCAATAGACACCGGGCGACACCCGCCCATCCTGATTGGCGATGCGGCCGCTTTCCTCGTCAAACGGCACGCCGGGAATGGGGACGGAGCGATAGCCGATACATTTCACCACCAGATCGGCGGGAATGCGGCGCGTTTCGCCGGTGCCCTGGGCATGGCCGTCCACCAGTTCGGTTCGTTCCACCTCTATCTCGCGCACTTTTTCGTTTCCGATCAGCGACACGGAGCCGACATTGAAGACGAATTCGATGGCGATACGCTTGTCGCCCGAATTGCCGATGGCCGCGAAGTTGCGCAGATGGCCCAGCGATTTTCTCAGCCCTGCATCCAGCCCGGCATCGCTTTCGGGCGCGGGGAGATCGCCGGCGCTTACATGCGGGGCCGCCTGTTGCAGGGCGCCCAGTTCGCCCAGTTCCTTCGCCGTCATCTGGATCTGATGCGGGCCGCGCCGGCCCAGGATGTAAATCCGCCTGATGCCGGAACCGGACAGGGACCGCAGCGCGTGGTCCACGATGTCGCTCCCTTCGAACTCCTTGTCCGTTTTCGACAGGATGCGCGCGACGTCCAGCGCGACATTGCCCATGCCGATGATGACGGCGTTCTCGCCCGAAAGATCGGGATCGAGCCCGGCGAATTGCGGGTGGCCATTATACCAGCCCACGAAGGATGCGCTGCCGAACACATTGCCGAGATCCTCGCCCGGAATGTCGAGCGCGCGATCGCGCGGAGCGCCGGTGGCGAGGATGACGGCGTCGTATAGGGCCGCCATTTCCTCCATCGTGACGTCCTGCCCCACCGTGACATGGCCGACAAAGCGGACATTGTCGGACAGGGCGACCTTTTCGTACCGCCGCGCCACGCCCTTGATGGACTGGTGATCGGGCGCGACGCCGAACCGGATCAGGCCGTAAGGAACGGGCAAGGTGTCGAAGATATCGACCTTCACATCGTCCCCGAACGCCTTCTGCGCCGCTTCCGCGGTGTAATAGCCCGCCGGGCCTGAACCGATTATCGCGAGATGCCGCATTGGTGCGATCCTCTGTTTCCCAAAACAGGCTGATCTTACCGCGCATCGTGGATGCGGCAATAGCTACGCATAAACGCGGCTTTGAGCGCGGTCTTAACACAATCTCAAAGCCGGATCGGCAGGGCATCCTGATGACCGGGCGGGACATTCCGAAATGGCGGGGGCGAGGGCGCAGGATCGTCGCATCCGGTGAACAGGAAGGGCTGACCGCGCCGATTTCCGGCCCCAAAGTGTTGGAGCGCCAACCTGCAATCCAACTCGCTCCGGACCAGCGGGTGAAAGAGCGGCGCGCTGCACCACGCGGCCGGGCGGCGCCCGCAACGATGCGCGGGCGGGAAGGGCGGCACTGGTTCCCGGCGCGATGGGGCTATCTTCCCGCCGCCATGGCCGGGGTCATCGTGGCCGCTGCGCCCTTCGCCGGGGGGCTGCCATCGCCGCTGGTGGTCGCCATGCTGGTGCTGTCCGTGGCCGGGGTGCTTTCGCTGCACGGAATGCAGGGCTGGCTGGCGGGCAAGGGGCTGGCCGCGCGCCTTGCCGTTACCGCGATGGTCACGTTGCTGCCCTTGTTCACATTCGGCATGGGCATCACGCTCTGGGCCACATATTACGACCTGCCCTGGGATGGCGCGCTGGCGGCCATGCTGTGCGTGAGCGGCATTTCCGCCGCCTATCTCCGCCGCCAGCCAGCGATGATCTTCGTGTCGCAGCTGGCGATCTGGTCCGCGCCTGTCATCGCCCATGCCTCGATAGCGGGGATGACAGGGCTGGTCGTCGCCATCATCTCGGCGGTGCTGGTCAGCCGGGAGCAACTGGCGGAATTGCGGCTGGAGGATGACAAGCGCCAGATGCAGGAGCGAATGCAGACCCGCGCGCGGGACATCCTGAGCGATTACGAGCAGACGCGGCAGGGCTGGTTCTGGGAAACGGACCGGCGATCGCTGCTGACCTATGTTTCGCAGCCAGTGGCCATCATGCTGAAGGCAGGGGCGGGCGGCCTGATCGGGCGCCCGCTGGTCGATCTGTTCGACCTGGTCGACACTGGCCAGGAGGGGGAGCGCACCCTGCTGTTCCATCTTTCCGCCCGATCCGCGTTCCAGGAACTGCCGGTGCGGGCCGCCATTGCGGGGGAGGAACGCTGGTGGTCGGTCAGCGGGCGGCCGGTCTATGACGAATTCGACAATTTCGTGGGCTTTCGGGGATCGGGCACGGACCTGACGGAACAACGGCGAAGCCAGGAGCATGCATCCCGCCTCGCCCATTACGATTCGCTCACCGGGCTCGCCAATCGTTTCCAGATGTCCCAGGCGCTGGAGAAGATCCTGTCATCTCCGCAGGCGATGAACCGTGCCTGCGCGGTGATACTGCTCGATCTCGACCGGTTCAAGCAGATCAACGACACGGTGGGCCATCCGGCGGGCGACGCGCTGTTGACGCAGGTGGCGCAGCGCCTGCAGCGCACTGTCGCGCGCATGGGCCAGATCGGCAGGCTGGGGGGTGATGAGTTCAAGATCATCGTGCCCGGCCGGATGGAGCCGCCGCAACTGGGCGAACTGGCAGCCGACATCATCCGCGCCCTGTCGCAGCCTTTTTCCATCGACGGGCAGCAGGTGGTGATCGGTGCCTCGGTCGGTATCGCGCTTGCGCCCGACGATGGCAGCACGAGCGAGGAATTGATCCGCAATGCCGACCTTGCGCTGTATGCAGCGAAGGATGGCGGGCGGGGGCGGTATCACTTCTATGCCCAGAACCTGCATGCCGCGGCGGAAGCGCGCGCGCAGATGGAGCGTGAATTGCGCGACGCCATCGCGCAGGGCGATCTGCAGCTGTTCTATCAGCCAACCGTATCGCTGGCGGCGGAGACGATCACCGGTTTCGAGGCCCTGCTGCGCTGGCGCCATCCCACGAAGGGGTGGATCCCGCCGCAAAGCTTCGTCGAGATCGCGGAGGATAGCGGGCTGATCGCGCAGATCGGTGAATGGGCGATCCGCACGGCCTGCCGGGATGCCGCCGTCTGGCCGGAGGAGGTGCGGGTAGCGGTGAATGTCTCGCCGCTCCAGTTCGCCAATCCGCAGCTGCCCGCGATCGTCACCAGCGCCATCGCGGCGGCCGGCATCGACCCTGAGCGGCTGGAACTGGAAATCACCGAAAGCGTGTTCCTGAACGACAGCGACGGCACGGATACGATGTTCGCGGCGTTGAAGCGCGTCGGCGTGCGGCTGGCGCTGGATGATTTCGGGACCGGCTATTCCTCCCTCGGCTATCTGAAGAAAGCCCCGTTCGACAAGATCAAGATCGACCGCAGTTTCGTGCGCGGGGCGACCCAGCCGGGCAGCCGCAATGGTGCGATCATCGCTTCCATCACCAGCCTTGCCCGCACACTGGGCATGGAAACCACGGCGGAGGGCGTGGAAACGCTGGACGAGCTGGAACTGGTGCGGCGGCATGGATGCACGCATGTGCAGGGCTTCATCTACGGCAGGCCGATCGATCATGCCGATACCACGGCGCGGGTGGCGGCGGGGCTGGAGGTGGAGGCCAGCGGCCCCAAATCCGCCCGCGCACCGCGGCAGACCATGCTGCGCCGCGTGGTGCTGAACCATGACGGCAATCTGTATAACGCCACCATCCGCAATCTTTCCGTGACCGGCGCATTGGTGGAAGGGTTGTGGCATGTGCCCGCGGGAACGACGTTCGAACTGTTCCTGTCCGACGATATCGCCGTGCAGGCCGTGGCCCGGTGGAGCATCGAGGACAGGATCGGGCTGGAATTCGCGACGCCGCTTCACCGCGACCAGCATGGCGGCATTATCGAGCTGCGGGCCCCGCCGCCGAGGCCGGTCCCGGCGGGGCCGGAATTGCGCGCGGGATGAGCTTCTGCACCTGCGATGCTGACAGCGGCAGCCGCGCTCGCTAGAGGCGCGGGAGCAACACGCCGCGCGTGCATCCTTTCTTATTTGTCGAACCTATGACCGATCTAAAAAAGATACGTAATTTCAGCATTATCGCGCATATCGACCATGGTAAGTCGACGCTGGCCGACCGGTTGATCCAGGCGACCGGCGGGCTGACCGAACGCGAGATGCGCGAACAATTGCTCGACAATATGGATATCGAGCGGGAACGCGGCATCACCATCAAGGCGCAGACGGTGCGGCTGAACTACACCGCGCGCGATGGCGAAACCTACGAACTGAACCTGATGGACACGCCGGGGCATGTCGACTTCGCCTATGAAGTCAGCCGCAGCCTTGCCGCGTGCGAGGGCGCCCTGCTGGTGGTGGATGCCGCGCAGGGCGTGGAAGCACAGACGCTGGCCAATGTGTATCAGTCGATCGAGCACGACCACGAGATCGTGCCTGTCATCAACAAGATCGACCTGCCCGCCGCCGAACCGGAAAAGGTGCGGGCGGAGATCGAGGACGTGATCGGCCTGGACGCCAGCGAGGCCGTGCTGGCCAGCGCGAAATCGGGCATCGGCATCGCCGAGGTGCTGGAAGCCGTGGTGGCGAAGATTCCCCCGCCGCAGGGCGACCGGTCCGCACCGCTCAAGGCCATGCTGGTCGACAGCTGGTACGACCCCTATCTGGGCGTCGTCATCCTGGTCCGCGTCATCGATGGCTGGATCAAAAAGGGCCTCAGCGTCAAGTTCATGCAGGGCGGCACCGAGCATCTGGTGGACCGCGTCGGCTGTTTCACGCCCAAGCGCGCCGATCTGGAAGAGCTGGGGCCGGGCGAGATCGGCTTCATCACCGCGCAGATCAAGGAGGTGGAGCAGGCCCGCGTGGGTGACACCATCACCACCGTGAAGAACGGCGCCACGCAGGCCCTGCCCGGATACAAGGAAGTGCAGCCGGTGGTGTTCTGCGGGCTGTTCCCCGTCGATGCCGCCGATTTCGAAAAGCTGCGCGAAAGCATCGCCCGGCTGCGGCTGAACGATGCGAGCTTCAGCTATGAGATGGAGACGAGCGCGGCGCTGGGCTTCGGCTTCCGCTGCGGTTTCCTGGGCCTGCTGCATCTGGAGATCATCCAGGAACGGCTGACGCGGGAATATGACCTCGACCTCATCACCACGGCGCCCAGCGTGGTGTACCGCATCCAGCTATCCGCCAGCCGGAACGACGATGCGCGCGAGATCTACCTCCACAATCCGGCCGATTATCCCGATCCGAACCGGATCGAGGTGATCGAGGAGCCGTGGATCAAGGCCGTGATCTACACTCCGGACGAATATCTCGGCTCCATCCTCAAGCTGTGCCAGGACCGGCGGGGCATCCAGACGGACCTGACCTATGTCGGCGGCCGCGCGCAGGTGAGCTATGAACTGCCGCTCAACGAAGTGGTGTTTGATTTCTATGACCGGCTGAAGAGCATCAGTCGCGGCTATGCCAGCTTCGATTACGAACAGATCGGGCTGCGCGAAGGCGATCTGGTGAAGATGAACATCCTGGTGAACAACGAGCCGGTCGATGCGCTGAGCATGATCGTGCATCGCAGCGTGGCCGAGGCGCGCGGGCGGCATATGTGCGAGCGGCTGAAAGATCTGATCCCGCGCCACCTGTTCAAGATCCCGATCCAGGCCGCGATCGGCGGCAAGGTGATCGCGCGCGAGACCATCGCCGCATTGCGCAAGGATGTGACCGCCAAATGTTATGGCGGCGACATCACCCGCAAGAAGAAACTGCTGGAGAAGCAGAAGAAGGGCAAGGCCAAGATGCGGGAATACGGCAACGTGTCGATCCCGCAGGAAGCCTTCATCGCCGCGTTGCGGATGGGCGACGAGGCCTGACGCCGAGGGTGACCGTCATCGCATTTCGCAAGGCCGCGCGCGGCGCCTGCGCGATGGGAATACGGACCGGATCGGCCTGACAATCCGAAGGGACGTGGCGGCAATCGCGCCACGTCCCCCGGTCGTTTTCATCAGAAGTTGTAACTCGCGCTGATCGTGAAGCTGCGCGGGGAGCCGTATCGATACTGGCTGAAGAAGCCCATCTGGCTGTAATATTTCTTGTCGAACAGGTTTTCCAGATTGGCTTGCAACTGGAACTGTTCGGTCACCGCATAACGCGCCATCAGGCTGACCAGCGTGTAGCCATCCTGCTGGAACCGGAAGGGTTCGGAAGTGACAGGGTTCTCCCCTTCCGAATAGGCCTTGCTGCGGTAATTGATGCCGCCGCCCACTGTGGCGCCGGTCAGCGTGCCGGGCAGGTCGTAGGTGGTGAACAGCTTCAGCAATTTACGCGGCTGGTTGGTGTTGGCAGCAACGCCGTCGCTGTCTTCCACCTCAAACTGGCTGTAGCTGGCATTGAGGTTCCAGCCGGGCAGGGGCTGGCCGGTCGCTTCCAGCTCGAAGCCCTTGCTGGTTACGCCTTCGGCCGCGATGTAGGTCTGCTGTGGGCCGTTCGGGGTGGTGATGATATCGCCTATCTGGCCGACATTATCCTGTTCTATGCGGAACAGGGCTACCGAGGTTTGCAGCGCATCGCCGAAGAAGTTGCTCTTCAACCCGATTTCATAGGCATTGCCGTCAAGCGGATCGAGCAGGCGCAGGTCGCGATCATAGAGGTTCTGCGGCTGGAAAATCTTGGTGTAGCTTGCATAGACCCGGTGGTTGGGCGCCACATCATACAGCGCGCCGACATAGGGGATGAACACGTTGTCATCGCCATAATCGCTCGGCCCGCTCCACGCGAAGCCGCGCTGGTTCCAGCTCGACACTCGGCCGCCCAGGATTACCTTGAAGGGATCGGCGAGGTTAAGCCGGAACGCGCCGTAATATCCGGTCTGTTCGATCCGCTCCTCTTCGTTGCGAATGGCTTCGGTGCCCCAGACAGGTTCGGGGAAGGGGGCCCCGCCGGGGCCGACCAGCGGCACATTCGCGGCCCAGTCGTTGTACACGCCTGGGGCCAGGCCATCCGGGTCATAGGCAGGATTGTAGCGGGTGTAAGGGGCCACGTAATTGTCCGTATGCCGCTTCAACACGCTATGCAGGGCGCCCAGCACGATCTCGTGATCGCGGCCGAACAGGCTGACTTCGCCCTTCAACTGCGCGTCGATGCTGTTCTGGACGCTGATGCCTTTTGATTTGTAGGGATTGCTGGATTCGATCGTCCCCGTCGCCTTGTCCACATTGCCGTATAGATACAGCAACTGGGTATCGCCGGTGTTGCGCAGGCGGTTGTAGTTGACCGTCAGGTTCCAGCGGTCGCCCAGTTCCTGCCGCGCGGTGGCGAAGATGTTCTGGTTGGTGCTGTTCCAATAGGTCCAGTCCGCCGCCGTGCTTTGCGAACGGGCGAGATCGGTGGTCGTGCCATCGGTGTAGAAAGTGGGCAGCGCCCCCCAGGTCGCGCCGCGCGGCTTGGTGTCCTGATGGCTCATGCCCACGCGCAGCAGCGTCGTATCGGTGAGATCGGCGTCGATCACGCCATACAGGACCCACTTCTTCTTGTCCTGAAGGTCGATATAGCTTTCGCCTTCCTCATACCGACCGACGACGCGCGCGCGGATGCTGCCATCGGCGGTAAGCGCGCCGCCGACATCGGCCGATACCCGCCAGGTATTCCAACTGCCGATGGAGGCGTCGACATAGCCGGTGAGGTCGGTGGCGTCGGCATGCTTGCGCACCAGGTTGACGGAAGCGGAAGGATCGCCGGCGCCCGACAGAAGGCCAGTCGCGCCGCGCACGATTTCGACCCGTTCATAGATCGACACGTCGATGCTGGTTTCGCCGTTGCCGCCCGCGAGCGTCCATGCCGCCGGCACGCCATCCACCTGCGTGTTGCGGATCTCGAACCCGCGGGCGTAGAAATTGTTGCGGACATCGTCGACCTCGTTGGCGGAGACGCCCACGCTGTTCACGATCACGTCCTTCACGCTGATGAGGTTCTGATCGAGGATGCGCTGCGCGGTCATGATGCTGACCGACTGGGGCGTTTCCTGGACCGTCAGGCCAAGGCCGGTCGCCGTGTCGATCTTGTTGGGCAGGGTATAGGTGCCGACGACGACGATCTCGTTCGTCTGGCTATCGCCGCCCTCGCTCTCGCTTTGAGCCATTGCCGGCATTGCCATCGCGCAGAGCGCTGCGCCCGAAAGCCATGTGAGCTTAAACCTCATGATGTGTCTTCCCGTCCTGATTCGATGCGCGCCCGCTATCGCAAGTGCAAATGATTATCAATCACGCTTGCATCTGGAGCAACGAACCGGCTCGGCAGGCGTGAAGTTGCGGACGCCTGCCGGATCGAATCAACTTCGCCGGTGCGAATCGCTGGCCCCGGCGGGAAAAAGACCATAGACGGGCCGGGAAAACAGATTTGAGGGAGCCTGATCTGATGATGAACCGTCCTTTTGCCGGACTGTTGAAAGCCGCCACCGCCCTTGCCGTGGTCGCCTCCGCCTTTTCCGCATCCGCCGCGATCGCGCAGCAGCGCCCGGCCGATCTGAACGAGCTGCCGCCCGTTCCGACCGATTTCACGCCTGAGAAGACGCCGTGGGGCGATTATGATTTCCGCGGCATCTGGCCGATCGAGAATATCAACCAGGGGCACATCCTGTTCCAGCGGCCCAAGGAATATGGCAACCGGGTGTGGGTGAATGACGAGGAGTTCGCCCGGCGCATCGCGGCGGCGGAGCAGAATGACGGCAATTTCGCCGCGGCATCGGAAGACGGCGTCAACGCGCCCGGCACGGAGGGGCTGGCGGACTGGTTCCGCAATACCGATTTCGGCAAGCGCACATCCATGCTGGTCAGCCCCGCCGACGGGCAGCTGCCGCCGCTGACGGCGCGCGGTGAGGAACTGTACCGCGAAGGGCGTTCGGGCTGGGTGCCCGGCCAGGAATATGACTGGGTCAGCGATTTCGACAGCTGGGACCGGTGCGTGAGCCGCGGCTTCCCGGCCTCCATGTATCCGTTCCGCTATAATAACGGCATCCGCGTGTTCCAGGCGCCGGGCTATATCGTGATCGGTCTGGAGATGCTGGGAACCCGCGTGATCCCCATCGGCGATACGCCGCAATGGCCGGCCCCGGTGGAAGCCTGGATGGGCGACAGCCGCGCCCATTGGGAAGGCAAGACGCTGGTGATCGAAACGACCAACATCAAGTCGGGCGACAGCGTGTCGACCGATCCCGCCAACCGTTCCGCCGCGCCGCTCAACATGGCGACGCAGCATGTGCCGCCATTCAACACCATTCCGATGAGCGCGCAGGCCAAGACGGTGGAACGGCTGACCATGACCGGGCCGAACGCCATGGTGCATGAACTGACCTATTCCGATCCGGAGGTTTATACCGCCCCCTGGACGACGCGGACGGAATGGACGCGCGACGACGATTACGACTTCTTCGAATATGCCTGCCATGAAGGCAATTACATGCCGCGCGACTATATCAGCGCGTCGCGCGCGCATCGCCGCGATGTTTCCACCGGCGCGGCAGAGGCAGTGACGGCGCAGACGGACGACCGTTCCCGCTTCGCCCAGCAATTCGACCACGATCCGGGCGTCGGCCCGCGTCCCGCGCGCCCACAATAAGGGGCCCGGTAACGGCAAAGGAGCCGGCGGAAGCCATTAGCTTTTCCGCCGGCTCCTGTCCCGGAACAGCACAGAGGTGCTGCCGCTACTGACATCGATGAAAACAGATTTGACCGCCGGTCCGCTCTGGCGCATTGGCGCATCCAGCCAATGTCGCATGAGCGGTTGGCGGCTGTGGACGACGGTAATCGCCGCCCCTTTATCACAAGGTTTCTGGCAAGATGATCAAGTATGTGGCGGCGGCTGCGTTCAGCCTGCTCGCGTTTCAGCCTGCTTCGGCGGCCACGGTCTTCGACTACAATGTGTATGCGAGCGGTGATGCGCAGGTATCCGGCGGCAGCTATGGCGATGTGGCTTCCACCACGTTCCGCAATTCCAACGGCCCGACCGGCCAGAACATCACCAGCACCAGCCAGTCGTCGACCACGCTCACTGCTTCGGCGGCTAGCCTGTCGTCCGAGTTGAAGGGCCTCGCCTCGACCGGAACGGTCGCGTCTGGCCAATACACGCCCGGCAACGTCACGCTGACGGGCAGCACCAGCGGCGTGAACGTGTTCAATATCGACGGGTCGCAATGGTCCCAGTTCTATGCGCTGACCTTCAGCGGGCTGGGTTCGGGCGCGATCGTCAATATCTCGGGCAGTTCGCTGACCAACTTCGTCAACCTGAACTTCGGCAGCCTGTCTGCTGACCAGGTGATCTTCAATTTCTACGACGCCACCAATGTCTCGATGAGCGGCATGAACGTGAAGGGCTCCATCCTGGCTCCCTCCGCGCTGGTGAATCTTCAGGGCGGCTCCGTGGCCGGTTCCGTCATCTCGAAGGATTTCCTGTCCGGCGGGACCACCGTCGGCGGCGGTGGCTTCACAGGCTACACGCAGTCGCCGGGCGCCGTATCGGCCGTTCCGGAACCTTCCGTCTGGGCCCTGCTGATCCTTGGCTTCGGCATCGTGGGTGCGGCGCTCCGCCGCCGTGCGGTGCGCGGGTTCAAGCCGCAGGCTGCCTGACGACCATTTCCGCTGGCGGACCGGGCGGTTCGCCAGCGGGTTTTACCGAACACGTCCTCTCCTTCCGCGAATTTGCACAAGTGTAGCAATGATGCTTGCGGCCGGTCGGCCTCGCATGGCATCACTGGCGCAAAGCCCAGAATCGCAGGAGAGTACCGATGGCGACCCTAGCCGCCCCCGCCGATATCGAAGACAGCGCCCGCCAGGTCCGCCCCATGATCCGCTATGTCGATCCTGGCGATTTCGTGACCCGCCGCTATGTGAGCCAGGGCGCGGAGATCAACACCGGCACCTATTCCGATCATGCCGTGATCGTGCGCGACGGCATGCCGATCCGCGATCATTTCGATCTGGATGTGCATGGCTTCATGATCGCGAAAAATCCCACCGCTGTAAGCGATTTCGACAATACCGAGATGGTGGAGCGATTATACGAGCGGGAGGTCGAGGCGCATATCGCCCAGCTTACCGGCGCGGACAAGGTCGTGGCGCGGGGTTGGATGGTTCGCACCAGCGCCGACCTCAGCCAGCGTCAGCAGGAAGAGGTGGAGAATTACCAGCACACCGGCGGCATACAGCCCCCGGCGGGTGAGGCGCATGTCGACCTCAACACTGCCACGGCAGAGCGGATGGCGGCCTTCACCTATCGCAAGAACTTCCCCGATGGCCCCGGTTACAAGCGGTTCCTGATCTCCTCCTACTGGCGCACATTCTCCCCGCCGCCGCAGGATGTGCCGCTGGCGCTGTGCGATGGCCGCACCAGTTTCGAAGGGGAGGAGAAGAGCAACACGCTGTTCGTGGTGGACAGGTTCCCGGAAGGCGAAGCGCTCGTCGCGCCGGTGGAGGGGGAGGCGGACATGATCGCCGCGTCCATCTTCAGCCATGCCCCCGGCCATCGCTGGTGGTATTTTTCCAATATGGAACGCGATGATATCCTGCTGTTCAAGTTCCACGACAGCGATCATTCGCGCACCTGGCGTTGCCCGCATACCGCCTTTGTGGATCCCAGTTTTCCCGGCGCGAATATCCGGGCCAGCATCGAAGTTCGCTCGGTCGCATTCTGGGAATAAGGGGGCAGTGGACAAGGCAGCGCTCGCTTCACTTGGCGTTCACGCGAGCGGCGGTTATAGGCGGGCCATGATCGCATCCTCGCCCGTCAAGTTTGCCGCCCTTGCGGCCGGTTCCGCCTTGCTGTTGCTGACTGCCGGCTGTGCCAGCGGCGGGGGCGGGAAACCGCAGGATACCGCCTATGTCGCGCGCGACGTGGAAACGCTGTACACTGCGGCGAAGGGCCGGCTGGATCGCGGCGATACGCGCGTCGCAGCGGCCCTGTTTGACGAGGTGGAACGCCAGCACCCCTATTCCCCATGGGCGCGCCGGGCGCAGTTGATGAGCGCGTTTTCGTACTATTCGCTCAAGGATTACAACAAGGCGGTGCAATCCGCGCAGCGGTTCCTGTCCGTCCATCCGGGCAACAAGGATGCACCTTACGCCTATTATCTCATCGCGATCAGCTATTACGAGCAGATCAGCGACGTGGAACGCGATCAGGCAATCACCAAGCAGGCCCTGCAGGCTCTGACGGAAGTGCAGCGCCGCTATCCCAATACGCCCTATGCCGCCGACGCCCGGTTGAAGATCGACCTTGTGAACGACCATCTGGCGGGCAAGGAAATGGAGATCGGCCGCTTCTACGAACGGACCGGCCAATGGATCGCCGCGCAGCTACGTTTCCAGAATGTGGTAGAAGATTACCAGACCACCAGCCATGCGGCCGAAGCCCTGTATCGCCTGACGGAAACCAGCCTGGCGCTGGGCGTGCCGGAAGAAGCGCGCCGCTATGCCGCCGTGCTGGGGGCCAACTATCCCGGCAGCCGGTGGTATCAGAAAGCCTACACGCTGATGCGCGACAAGGCGCCGGCGGAGGTTTGATCGCGGATGGCGCCCGCACGGTGAGGTGACGGGCGCCTTCGCTTGGGGTAGAGGCTGGGGTTCACGATGCTGACCGCCCTATCCATCCGCAATATCGTGCTGATCGAGGCTCTGGACCTGTCCTTCGCGGGCGGGCTGGGCGTGCTGACCGGCGAAACGGGTGCGGGCAAGTCAATCCTGCTGGATGCGCTCGGCCTCGTGCTGGGCGACCGCGCCGATAGCGGGCTGGTCCGCGCGGGGGAAGATCAGGCGAGCGTTACCGCCAGCTTCGAATTTGCGGCGCTGCCCGATCCGCTGCGTGCCGTGCTGGCGGATGCGGATGTGGCGCTGGAGCCGGGTGAACCCCTAATCCTGCGGCGGCGGCTGAAAGCCGATGGCGGCTCCCGCGCCTTCGTGAACGATCAGCCAGTGGGCGTTGCGCTATTGCGCGAAATGGCGCCGTTCCTTGTCGAACTGCATGGGCAGCATGACGATCGCGGGCTGGTCAATCCACGCGGGCATCGCGTGCTGCTCGATCGCTACGCCGGGGCGGATGCGGCAGGCGTTGCTGCTGCGTGGAGTGAATGGCGCGCGGCTGAAAACGAGCTGAGCGAAGCGCGCGCCGGAATAGAACAGGCGCGGGCGGAACAGGATCTGCTGACCGCCTATTTGCAGGAACTGGATGCTCTGGCGCCGGAAGAGGGGGAGGAGGAACGCCTCGCCCTGAGCCGCGCCGACATGCAGAAGGGCGAAAAGCTGGCGGGCGATCTGGAGGCGCTGCGGCCTGTGTGGGATGGCAGCGATTCCGCCCTGGCGCAGCTCCGCGCCGCCGCACGCCGGCTGGACCGGATCGCACCGGAACACCCGCTGCTGGCAGAGGCGCTGGCGGCGCTGGACCGGGCGGTGATCGAGGCGGGGGAGGCTGAGGAAAGGCTGGCGGCGGCGGGCGAGGCGTTGCAGTTCGACCCGGCGGAACTGGACCGGATAGAGACGCGCCTGTTCGAACTGCGCGCTCTGGCCCGCAAGCATGGCTGCCAGGTGGACGAGCTTCCCGTGAAGATGCGGACAATGCGCGAAAGCCTGGCCGCGATCGAGGCGGGCGATGCTGCCCTGGGCGATCTGGCGAAGGCGGCGCAGCAGGCGGGCGAGGTTTATCGCGCGGCTGCAACGGCACTGCATGGGCAACGCATCGCAGCCGCAATGCGGCTGGACGAAGCGGTCGCGCGCGAACTGGCGCCGCTCAAACTGGATGCCGCGCGATTCCGGACAGCAGTGGCCGAATTGCCGGAGGAACGGTGGGGGGCGCATGGGCTCGATTCAGTGGAGTTCCTGATCGCCACCAATCCCGGCGCCGATTTCGCGCCGCTGGGCAAGATTGCAAGCGGCGGCGAATTGTCGCGCTTCATCCTGGCGCTGAAAGTCGCGCTGGCTGAACAGGGTGGCGCGGCGACGGTGATCTTCGACGAGATCGACCGCGGTGTCGGCGGCGCCGTGGCCAGCGCGATTGGCGAGCGGCTGGCGCGGCTTGCGGCCAATAATGGCGCGGGCGGGGGGCAGTTGCTGGCCGTCACCCATTCACCGCAAGTGGCGGCGCGAGGGGCGCAGCATTACTTCATCCAGAAATCGAACGAAGGCACGGTGACGCGCACCTCTGTCGCCTTGCTCGACACGGCGGGGCGGCAGGAAGAGATCGCGCGAATGCTGTCTGGCGCGGAAATCACCGCGGAAGCGCGGGCGCAGGCGGACCGGCTGCTGGAAGGCGTGTGAGGGGCGGGCGGTTCCTTTGCTGTCCCACTGGGGAGGCAGGCGGGTGATGGACCATTCCGCGCCAGCGCCCGGTCCGGCTTCGCTGCGTGCCGGCGATGCGGGTGATTATCGCAGCGACGGTTACCGCCTGATGCAGCGGCTGGTGCCGGCGGAGGTGGCGAAGGGCCTGCTGGCCCGCATGAAGGTGGATTTCGCGCGGCAGAAGGTCAATCTGGCCCGGCTGCACAAGCAGGGCCCGCTCTTGTCCGGCCCGGCGGTGGAAATCTACGGCTATCACTATCCGATGTTCGTGGCGTTTCACTGGGGACTGACCGCGGCGGTTCAGGATGTGGTGGGGATGCCGCTGCTGCCGACCTATTGCTATTTCCGGATCTACCGGCAGGGCGACATCTGCCGCGTGCATGGCGACCGCCCCGCTTGCGAGCACAGCCTGTCGCTGACGCTGGGCTATGCCGATGGGGAAGTGTGGCCGCTCGAAGTGGCGCGCAAGCCGATTGCCGAACCCTATGAGCGTGCCGACCCGGCCTTCACTGTGGAAGAGGATGCCGTGGCGGTGCCGATGGAGCCGGGCGACGGGGTGCTGTATCGGGGCGTGCACCATCATCACGGGCGCACCATGCCGAACCCGAACAGGTGGTCCGCGCATCTGTTCCTGCATTGGGTCGAGCGGGATGGCCGGTTTGCCCATGAGGCATTCGACAAGCAGGCCCTGCCCGACAGCGTGGAGTTCTAGCGCCGCCTGAGCCGGGCGTGCGATTGCGCAGCGCAGGCAGAGAGCCTGTCGCAATGGTGAGCCTGCCGAAGGTTCGGCCGGTTGCGGCCAGTGGTGGCGGGTCAGGCGCCCGCCGCAATCCGGTCAGCTGGTATAGACGCGGCCCGACTGGGCGATGCGCTGGCGGGCAGTGTTGCCCGGAACGGCGATGGACTGAGCAGGATCATAAACGCGGCCCACCGCCTCGCTGCCATCTTCCACGAAGATTTCGACATCGGTGTTGGTGTAGCTGCTGGGGCGATAGCGGACCCAATAGCCATCGGGGTGCAGGCTCCACCGAGAGGCGGGGACATTGACGCTGCCTTCGCCGATGGGAGCAAGGCCTGCGAGAACGGCCACCCGTTCCATATCCGCATAGCTGGACCCGCCGGTGGTGAGCATGCCGCGCAGATCGGATTCCGCCTGCGCAACGGCGCGTAGCGGAGCAGGTAGCCCGCCCGTAAGACTGGCGAGTTCGCGACTGTTCAGAACGTCCAGCGCATTGCGGTTGAGGGAAGCGAGCTGGCGCGGCGCGAGCAACTGGCCGGCGACGAATTTGAGTTCGTTGCCAAGATCTTCGAACTTCGCCCGCGCCACGATTGCCCACAGCAGCAGCTGGATATCGTGCTGCTCTATCTCCGGATGATCGTTGGCGTTTTGCAGGATGGAGATGACGGCATCCTTCGCCGAACCCTTCACCGGCGCGTAGAGATAGCCTTCCCCGCTGCTCGGCCCATGGGTGCCGGCGTGGAGGCAATAGCTTTGCGCGACCATGGTGTAATAGCCGGGCGCCAGGACGAAGCCGCCATGTTCGTCACGCGGCAGGCTGGTGAGCGGCTGCGCGGATGCGGGCGCGAATGCATCGCGCGAGGAATCGCCGAAGACCGCATCCTGGATATTGGTGGAAACCGGCTGCGGACCGGACAGGAAATCCGGGATCGGCAATTCACCGGTCACGCTTTTCACGATGCGGCCAAGGCTGCCGAACTGCGCCTGCACGCCAGTCGCCGCCGTAAAGGCCAGCGCAATCCCGGCTGCGCCAAGGAACAAGCCCCGCTTCATTTCCAATTCCCCCGATAATCCCCTGTTGCCTACAGCATAGGATTGGCGGCAGTCCCTGTCGAGCGACGCGAAAGCCGGTGGTGGCAGGCGGATGGAATGGATAGGAGCGCGCGGATGGACAGTGCCATTTCCGAAGCCGACGCCGCCAACGAGCTGATGCGCCTCGCGCGTGCCATCGCCCGCCATAATCGCCTGTATCATGCCGAGGATGCGCCGGAGATATCGGACGCGGAATATGATGCGCTGGTGCGCCGCAATGCGGAGCTGGAGGATACCTATCCGCATCTGGTCCGCCCTGACAGCCCGAGCCGCAAGGTCGGGCATGAGATATCCGCCTCGCCCCTGTCGAAAGTCCGCCATGATGTGCGGATGATGAGCCTGGACAATGCGTTCAGCGATGCGGAGGTGGCGGAGTTCGTGGCGCGGGTGCGGCGCTATCTGGCGTTGGCGGAGGACGAGGCGCTGGGCTTCACGGCCGAGGACAAGATCGACGGCCTGTCCTGTTCGCTGCGTTATGAACATGGCGAACTGGTGATGGCCGCGACGCGCGGCGATGGCGAGGTGGGGGAGAATGTGACCGCCAATGTCGCCCATATCGCGGATATTCCGCAGAAGCTGGCTGGCAAGGCGCCCGCCGTGTTCGAGATACGCGGCGAGGTTTACATGGAGCGGGCGGCCTTCACCGCGCTGAATGAAAGGCTGATGGAGGAAGCGCGCGCGCAGGCAGAGGCGCGCGGGGCCGAGTTCGACCCGGCCGGCGTGCGGCAATTCGCCAATCCGCGCAATGCGGCCGCGGGATCGTTGCGGCAGAAGGATGCCAGCGTCACCGCGAGCCGCCCGCTGCGGTTCTGGGCCCATGGCTGGGGTGCGGCGTCCGAAGTTCCGGGCGACACGCAGCATGCGGTGATGGAACGGATTCGCGCGTGGGGCCTGCCGATTTCTCCCGACCTGAAGCTGTGCAGCGGGCTGGAGGAGATGCTGGCGCATTATCGCGCGATAGCCGCCGGGCGCGCCGGGCTGGGCTATGAGATCGACGGCGTCGTCTACAAGGTGGACAGGCTGGACTGGCAGAAGCGGCTGGGCTTCGTCGCCAAGGCGCCGCGCTGGGCATTGGCGCACAAGTTTCCGGCCGAACGCGCCGAAACCACGCTGGAGGCGATCGATATCCAGGTCGGGCGCACGGGCAAGCTGACGCCGGTGGGGCGGCTTGCCCCGGTGCTGGTGGGCGGGGTGACGGTCACCAATGTGACGCTGCACAACCGGGACGAGATTGCGCGGCTGGGCGCGCGGGTGGGCGACCGGCTGGTGGTGCAGCGCGCGGGCGACGTGATCCCGCAGGTGGTGGACAATCTGACGCGCGAGGAAAGCCGCGCCCCCTATGTCTTTCCCGATCATTGCCCCGTCTGCGGCAGCGAGGCCGTGGCGGAGGAGGGCGAGGTCGATGTGCGTTGCACCGGCGGGCTGGTGTGCAAGGCGCAGCAGTTCGAGCGGCTGAAGCATTTCGTCAGCCGGGGGGCGCTGGATATCGAAGGGCTGGGCGAAAAGACCATCGCCGAGTTCATGGAACTGGGCTGGCTGGACAAGGGGCCGGGCGACATCTTCCGCCTGCACCGGCATCGCGAGGCGCTGCTGGGCCGCGAGGGATGGCAGGACAAGTCTGTGGAAAACCTGTTGGCTTCGGTGGAGAACAAGCGGCGGCCCGATGCCGCGCGGCTGCTGTTCGGGCTGGGCATCCGCCATATCGGCGCCGTCACCGCGCGCGACCTGATGAAGGGGCTGGGCGATATCCGCGCCCTGCCGGGCAAGGCGGCGGAGATCCACGCCTATCGCGAGGAGCATCCGCGCGGCGCGGAGGAATCTGCGGGCAAGTTCAACGCCCGCATGGTGGAGGCGATCAAGGATATATTGCAGGTGCGCGCCGATGGTATCGGTGTGGCGGTGGGTTATGCGCTGGCCGATTTCTTCCACGAACAGCACAATCGCGCCGTTTTCGACGACCTGCTGGGGGAGGTCGATCCGCCCATTTTCGAGGTGGAAACGCGCGACAGCGAGGTGGCGGGCAAGACGGTGGTGTTCACCGGCAAGCTGGAAACGATGAGCCGCGACGAGGCGAAGGGGCAGGCAGAGCGGCTGGGCGCCAAGGCGGCCGGTTCGGTCAGTGCCAAGACCGATCTGGTCGTCGCCGGGCCGGGCGCGGGAACCAAGCTGGCGAAGGCGGCGGAACTCGGCATCCCGGTGATCGACGAAGCAGCCTGGGCCGAGATCGTCGCCAAGGCTGGCTGAACCGGACGGGCTGAGGAGCGGCGCACGAACGCGCTGCGCGGACGGAATCAATCTTGGCGATTGTGGGAGCGGTCTCGCCCCGCTACGCCCGTGCCGGACAAGAATTCGATGGGAGTGGAATCATGAGACCGATGCACCTGCTGATGGCGGCCCTGCTGGGCGGCATGGCCGCGGCCCCCGCCGCCGCGCAACTGCCACCGCCGGAGCCGATCGAGCAGATCAAGGGCGATCTTTACAAGATCTTCGGCGGCGGCGGTAACACGCTGGTCTATGTGCGCGACAATGACGTGGTGCTGGTCGACACCAAGATGCCCGGCAATGGCGAGGCGATACTGGAGCAGGTGCGCGCCATCACCGACAAGCCGATCACGACGATCATCTACAGCCACCACCATCCCGACCATGTCGGCAGCACGGCGTTTTTCCGCGAACACTTCCCCGAAGTGAAGGTGATCTCCCACGAAAACGCCAAGGGTTGGGTGGAAGCGAGCCCGAATGTGGACCCCGGCCAGGTGCCGGATGAAACCTTCACCGACCGGCTGACCGTTGGCGAGGGCGACGACCGGATCGAATTGTATTATTTCGGCGCGGGCCACACCAATGCCGATGCCTGGCTGGTCTTCCCGGAAGAGAAGGTGCTGTTCCCCGGCGACATGATGGCCTGGGACATGGCGCCGCTGATCGACCCCGGCACGGGCGGCGACGTGCGCGCTCTGCCCGATACGCTGGAGCGGGTGGCGGAGACGGTGCAGGGCGTCGAAACCGTGGTCGAGGGCCATGGCGCGATCAACAACTGGACGAACTTCCTGCGCTTCCGCGATTTCAACCGCGCGCTGATGGATGCGGCCAAGGCTGCTTATGACAAGGGTGAGGAACCGGCAGCCGCCGTGGCGGCGTTGCAGGCGAACCCGCAATTCGCGCCGCTGCTCGACACCAATATCAAGAAGGGGCTGGAATATGGCAACACCCCGCTTGCGCGCGCGCATATGAACGTGAACGTCGCCTATCAGATGATGAGCGGCGAAGATGTGACGACCAATTTCGGCGCGCCGCTGCCGGAAACGGACAAGCACAAGGGTTCCAACCCGGCGGACACGGCCATGCCGGGCCGGCCCGCGCCTGCTCCCGCTCCTGCCAACTGAGGCGCAGCATCATTCGGGATAAGGAACGCCGCGCCGGGCAACTGGCGCGGCGTTTTGCCGTTGGCGGCTACAGCCCGGCGCGCCCCGCCCGGACGAGGAGATTGGTGCCAGCTTTCTTGGCCCGGTAGAGCGCCTGATCCGCCGCATGATAGAGCGCGGCGGCATCGACGCGATGGGGTTGCGGCGGGATCGCCATTCCGGCCGATGCACCCATGGGCAGCCAGCGATCGGTCCAGATGGCCGGTGCGCAAAGTCCGGGCATGCGGCGGCGGATCGACGCTTCCAGCGCGCGATCATTGCTGTCCGGCGGAAGCAGCATGGCGAATTCATCGCCACCGATCCGCGCCGCCAGTTGCGCCTCCGGGAAAGCGGCGACGAGACGGCGCGCAAAGGTCGCCAGGCAGGCGTCACCAGCGCCATGGCCCCAATTGTCGTTGACCTGCTTGAAGCCGTCGAGATCGAACAGGATCAGCGCGCCCAATGGCGCCGTGCCCGCCGCTTCCAGCGCACGGTCCAGGAACTCGGTCTGGAAGCGGTGGCGGTTGGCAAGGCCGGTCAGTGCGTCGGACCCAGCCAGCAGGCGCAGCCGTTCCCATTCCAGCCGTTCCTGCGTGATGTCCTGCTTCATCCCGTAAAGGCTGGTGGCTCGCCCGCCGGAAAGGCCGACGCCGACCGTCAGGCGCATCCAGCGTTCCTGGCCGTCCAGCCGCAGGATGCGGGCATCCATGGTGAAGCCCGACCGGGCCAAGATGGCCTCTGCCCGAAGCGGTTCCATGACAGCGCGGGATTTTTCGGCATACATCGCCACGATGTCTTCCCGATGGATCGGGGTGTCGCGAGGGATGGCGAACAGATCGAACACGCCCTGCGTCCAGGTGAGGCGGTGGGTCGCGAGGTCGCAGGACCATGCGCCCATGCCGACCAGAGCGGCGGCGCGATCGTAAAGTTGCGCGCTGGGCGGGCGGTAAAACCCTGACGCCTGCCCCCGCGCCGTGTTCCGTATCGTCGAATGGTGCATGGTCTATGGATTTTCGCGCAACGGACCGGATGATTCCAGACCTTAAACTATCGCCGGGTTGGTAAACTGGGTCTTAAACCGGGCCGGATCATTGGGCATCGCCCGGCATCGGCACCCATTTCATTACCCCGCCCGCAAAGGGTGTCCACCAGCCGATGCGGATGCCGGCGCGGGCCAGCATGTCGCTGGTCCATTGATTGCAGGTATTGGCGGCGGTGTAGCGGCCGGGTGCATCGTAGAATACGTCCTGCGGGCCATAGCCGGGATGCAGCAGCCGGGGTCGGGGCGGGACGGAGGTTTCGACCGCGGCGACGAGGCGGGCATATTCGGCCGGGGTGATGGTCATCACGCGGTGATCGGGCGAAGGCTGCGGGCGCACGTAATGGGCGACATGCAGCAATCCCTCTCCGCCAACCCCAACGATCCGCGCCACGGTAACGGGCGATAGATCCCACCATGTCGGCGTGTTGAGGAACACCTCCTTTTCCCCCCAACTGATCGAGATGTGGGTGTAGGGACGGTGCGGCAAGGCGATGTCGGTGGCGGGGAAATCCTCCCGCCAGTCTTTCTGCGCCGTGACGAGCGGGAGGACGAGCGCGGTGTGGACGCCATTGGTTTCCACCATGATCTCCACGCCATCAGCCGGCTGCACCCACCCGGAATTGCGCGGGATGGCGCTGCCGATCCAGCCGGCGAGCGCGAACAGGATCAGGGCGAGGGCGACCGCTGCAACCAATGCAACGGCGAGGAGCAGGGCGCGCCGCGCCGCGCCGCGGATCAGATCGCGCGCCTGCGCAGCCACAGGATCGACCAATCCCCACGAACCTGCCTGGCGGCAAGGCGGAACCCCGCGGCGCGGTAGGCCGCGCGCACGGCCGGTTCCTGCGTTTCGAGCAGCCCGGCGAGCAACAGGTTTCCGCCGGGCGCGACCGCGTCGGCGAAATCGCCAGCCAGCGAGATCAGTGGCCCGGCAAGGATATTGGCGATGAGCAGATCGTAAGGCGCGCGCGCCTGGAGCAGTGGATGATCCATCCCTTCCGCGATCACCATGGTGAGCTGGCCGCCCCCGCCGCCCATCGCGATGCCATTGAGGCCCGCATTTTCCGCGACCACCGGGCTGCACACAGCGTCGATATCGCTGGCGATGGCGCGGCAGCGCGGCCACAGGGCCAGCGCGCCGAAGGCCAGCAGGCCGGTGCCGGTGCCGATATCGGCCACGTCCCGCACCACCACGCCACGCTGCTTCATCGCGTCCATCATGCCGAGGCATCCCGCCGTGGTGGCGTGCTGCCCCGTTCCGAAAGCCTGCGCCGCCGGGATGGTGAAATCCACCACGCCCGGTTCGTCGATGGTCGGATAATCGCGCGTGTGGACATGGAACCGGCCCGCGCGGATCGGCGTCACCTGTTTCTGTGTTTCCGTGACCCAGTCCGTATCGGGCAGTGCCTCTGCCTCCAGCGCGGGGGGAGCGGACCGGAACAGCGCGCTGACGGCGGCACGGTCGCCGCTGCTCGGTTCGCGCGGGAGATAGGCTTCGAGCACCCAGTCGTCCGGCCGGTCCTCCGCCACTTCGGTGCCGGTCAGGACAATGTCGTAATCCCAATCGTCCAATGCCTCATGCGCGGCGAGCGCGGACTGGATGACAGGCTTCGGCCCATAGGCGACGAGTTTCCAGGACTGGCTCATTGGGCTTCCTCCGCGAGGCGCTTGTCCAGCCGCGCCTCGATGCCGGCGGCGTAGTTCGCGCAGGCCGACCGGTCCACCAGCGATCCGCCGGCGAGCCGGCCCCGCATATGGCTGGCGGCGGGATGCGGGGTGAGGAGGATGTCGCAATCGAGCGCGGCGAGGCGCGCCAGCCCGGAGCGGAAGCCGGCGACCACATCCGGGTGGTCGGAAAAGCGATAGCCATCCCCGCTGATCGGGGACAGGCTGTCGGAATAGACGATGCTGCGGCAGTCCGGCCCATCGCAGGACCGCCATTGCCATGACAGCGCGCCCGGCGTGTGCCCCGGAGTGGCGACGGGCATCAGCGACAGATTACCCAGCACCACCGGTTCCCCCGGCGTGACTTGCCCATCCACCCGTGCGGCGGGGAAGGTGTCGATGCCATCGGCCTGCGGATCGTCGGTCGCCGCCTTGCCGCTCGCGAGGACGGGGGCCGCCCTTTCCGATGCCAGCAGCCGCGCCCCGCTGCGGCGCTGCAATTCGGCAAGGCCGGCCACATGGTCGAAATGTTCGTGGCTGTGGAGCAGCAGCTTGATGTCCGACAGGCGGAAACCCAGCGTCTCCACATTCCGCGCGATGATGGGCGCGCCGCCATGCGATCCGCCGTCGATCAGCACATGGCCCTGATCCCCCGTGACCAGAATGGCCGCGATGCCGCATGTGCCGACATAATAGGCATTGCCATGGATACGGAACGGCGGGCCGGGCTTGTCCCAATCATCCTCGTCCCCGCATTGGCGCGGCCATTCAGCCTGACCGGCGGCAAGGCCGGTGGGGGAGCCGGGCGTTGCAGCGGTTGGGGCGCAGGCGGCCAAGGCCAGGGCGAGGGGGGCGAGAGGGGCAAGGGCTGCGAATCTAGCGGACATAGGATGCCCCGTTGGCATCAATCACCGCGCCCGTCATGCTGGGCGGGGCATCGAGTGCGCAGAAAACGACAATCCGCGCGATCTCTGCCGGAGTCGCGACCCGGCCGAGCGGTATGTCGGCCAGCAGGCCCGGACCGCCCCGGCTCGCGAGATAATCCTTACCCATGGAGGTATCGGTAAAGCCCGGCGCGACGGCGTAGCTGTAGATGCCGTCGGCGGCATAGGCGCGGGCCATGGTCTTGTGCATTGCCAGCATCCCGCCCTTGGCGGCGGCATAGTGCCAATGCGCCGGGCTGTCCCCGCGATGGGCGGCACGGCTCGCGACATGGACGATGCGCCCGCCGCTGCCCCGTTCGCGCCAGTGGCGGATCGCGAAGCGGCTGAGCTGGGCGGCGGCGGTGAGGTTGATGCGGAGCGTATCCTCCCACCCGTCCAGCCAGGCGATATCCGACATGTCGAGCGGGTTGGCGCTGAACAGCCCGGCATTGTTGATAAGCAGGTCCAGCTTTCCGCCCGACCGTTCCAGCGCCGTCTGCCATAGCCATTGCGGCGCGCCCGGATCGGCGAAATCGGCAGCGATGGTGGCGGAATCGAGCGCCGTAGTGGCATGGCCGATCACCTCGATACCGCGCTGGCGCAGCATCCCCGCCACAGCAGAGCCGATACCCCGGCTGCTGCCGGTGACGAGGGCTGTCATCTCGCTCATCCCCCTGATACTAGGCCTGGAGTGCATTCGCGCCAAGCCAGCGGGTTGCCCTGTGGGGCCGATCCGCTAAGGGGGCGCAGCAACCAATCGGGAACACGCCATGGCTCAACGCCCGCTTTCGCCCCATATGCAGATCTGGAAATGGGGCCCGCATATGCTGGTTTCCATCCTTCACCGCGTGACGGGGGACGGCATGGCCTTTGCCGCGCTGCCGGTGCTGCTGTGGTGGCTGGGCGCCATCGCCGCCGGCCCTGCCGCCTATGAAACCTTCACATCCGTGGCGGGTTCGATCCCCGGATATGTCGTTCTGGTCGGCATCAGCTGGGCGTTCTTCAACCATCTCAGTTCCGGCATCCGGCACTTCGTGATGGATATGGGCGCCGGCTATGAACTGAAAACCAACAAGGGCTGGTCGATCGGCAGTATCGCCATCGGCCTGATCCTGACCGCGGCGTTCTGGGCCGCGATCCTGCTGTAAGAGGTCTTTCCATGGGCAACGGAACAGCCATCGGACGGGTGCGCGGGCTTGGCGCGGCGCATCAGGGCACGCATCACTGGCTGCTGCAGCGGTTCACCGCCGCCGGCAACCTGATCCTGGTCGGGTTTTTCGTCATCTCGCTGCTGCTGCTGCCTGACTTCAGCTATGCCACGGTGATAGACTGGCTGTCGCGCCCGGTGGCGAGCGTGGCGATGGCGCTGCTGATCGTCAGCGTGTTCTGGCACGCGCGGTTGGGGCTGCAGGTGCTGGTGGAAGATTATGTGCACGAGGCCGGGCTGCGCTTCGCCGCGATGCTGGCGCTGAACCTCGCCATGTTCGGCGGTGCGGCGGCAGGGCTGTTCTTCATCGTGAAGATCGCGATGGTCGCGGCGAGCGGACAAGGGGCACAGGCGGCGATCCAGGCCGCAATGGGCGGAGCAGGCGCATGAGCGGCGAGACGGTGAATAACGGCCCCAGCTATCGGATCGTCGACCATGTTTACGACGTGGTGGTGGTGGGCGCGGGCGGATCGGGCCTTCGTGCCACGATGGGCAGCGCCGAAAGCGGGCTGAAGACCGCCTGCATTACCAAGGTGTTCCCGACCCGCAGCCATACGGTCGCGGCGCAGGGCGGCATCGCGGCCAGCCTGGGCAACAACACGCCCGACCACTGGACCTGGCACATGTATGACACCGTGAAGGGGTCCGACTGGCTGGGCGACCAGGACGCCATCGAATATATGGTGCGCGAGGCGCCGCATGCGGTTTACGAGCTGGAACATGCCGGCGTGCCGTTCAGCCGCAACCAGGACGGCACGATCTATCAGCGCCCGTTCGGCGGCCATATGCAGAACATGGGCGAAGGCCCCCCGGTGCAGCGCACCTGCGCCGCGGCGGACCGTACGGGCCATGCCATGCTGCACGCGCTGTATCAGCAGAGCCTGAAATACGACGCGGATTTCTTCATCGAATATTTCGCCATCGACCTCATCATGCAGGACGGCAAATGCGTCGGCGTGATCGCGCTGTGCCTCGATGACGGGTCCATCCACCGTTTCCGTTCGCAGGCCGTGGTGCTGGCGACGGGCGGATATGGCCGCTGCTATTTCACCGCGACCAGCGCCCATACCTGCACCGGCGATGGCGGCGGCATGGTGCTGCGCGCTGGCCTGCCATTGCAGGATATGGAATTCGTGCAATTCCACCCCACCGGCATCTATGGTGCGGGCGTGCTCATCACCGAAGGCGCGCGGGGCGAGGGCGGCTATCTGACCAATAGCGAGGGCGAACGCTTCATGGAGCGTTACGCGCCCAGCGCCAAGGATCTGGCCAGCCGGGACGTGGTGAGCCGGTCCATGGCGATGGAGATCCGCGAAGGGCGCGGTGTCGGCCCGAACAAGGACCATATCTACCTCCATCTCGATCATATCGATCCGAAGGTGCTGGCCGAACGGCTGCCGGGCATCACCGAAAGCGGCAAGATCTTCGCCGGTGTCGACCTGACGCGCCAGCCGCTGCCCGTGGTGCCGACGGTGCATTACAACATGGGCGGCATCCCCACCAATTATCACGGCGAGGTGATGACCATCGACGCCGCCGGCAACCCGGAATCCGTCGTTCCCGGCCTGTTCGCCGTGGGCGAGGCGGCCTGCGTTTCCGTTCATGGCGCGAACCGCCTCGGCTCCAATTCCCTGATCGACCTCGTCGTATTCGGGCGCGCGACCGGCCACCGGTTGAAGGAGCTGCTGAAGCCCGGCGCCGCGCAGGAGGAACTGGCCAAGGACAGCGCCGATTTCGCGCTGACTAGGCTCGACCATTTCCGCCATGCCAGTGGCGGGCGGTCCACCGCCTCCATCCGCACGGACATGCAACGGTGCATGTCGCAGCACGCCGCCGTGTTCCGCACGGACGAGCTGATGGTGGAAGGCAAGGCGCAGCTGGCAGATATCTACCAGTCGATGCAGGATATTTCCGTCAGCGATCGCTCGCTGATCTGGAACAGCGATCTGGTGGAAACGCTGGAACTGGACAACCTCATCAGCCAGGCGAGCGTCACGCTGCACGGCGCGCATAACCGCAAGGAAAGCCGCGGCGCCCACGCGCATGAGGATTATCCGGAGCGGGATGACGCCAACTGGATGAAGCACACCGCGACCTGGTTCGACGGGTGGGGCGGCAAGGGCGGCGACATCCGGATCGATTATCGTCCGGTGCATGAATACACGCTCACCGACGACGCGGAATATATCAAGCCGAAGAAGCGGGTTTACTGACGATAGCAGGCGCGCGGCCGTATGGCCGCGCGTCCCGCCTTGCCGGGCACAGGCGGGCGGCTGTAGAAGGGGCTTCCGGCGCGGCCATCACGCTCGCGCCCAAGGAGACACCCCATGCAGATCGCGGTTCTGACGTTCGACGGCTATAACGAACTGGATTCGTTCGTTGCCGCAGCGATCGTCAACCGCATGCGCGGCGCGGGGTGGATGGCGCATATCACTGCGCCGACCCCCACCGTCACCTCCATGAACGGCGTCACGGTGGAGCGGCAGCAGCCGCTGGAATTTGCGCGGGAGGCGGATGCGGTGATCGTGGGCAGCGGCATCCGCACGCGGGAGATCGCCGCCGATGCCGCGTTGCTGGACCGTCTGCAACTCGACCCCTCGCGCCAACTGATCGGCGCGCAATGTTCAGGGACGCTGCTGCTGGCGAAACTGGGCCTGATCGGCGAGTTGCCGGCCTGCACCGATCTCACCACGAAGCCCTGGGTCCTTGAAGCGGGGGTGAAGGTGATCGACGCGCCCTTTATCGCGCATGGCAATGTGGCCACGGCCGGCGGCTGCCTCGCCTCGCAATATCTCGCCGCCTGGATCATCGCCCGCCTTGCCGGTGTGGCGGAGGCGGAGGCGGCGCTGCATTACGTCGCACCAGTGGGGGAGAAGGAGGAGTATGTCTCCCGCGCGATGGCCGCGGTCGCGCCGTTTTTGGTCGCGCAGCCCGATCTGGAACCTGCCGGATGAGAGCCATGTGCCGCACCTGCTACCCGAAATGCTGGCTGAACGCATCTTTCAGCTTCCGATGCCGGGGAGTTGCTACAAGATGGCGATGCGCAAGACTGTCCTGACGTCCGCACTGGCATTCGCCCTGCTCGCCCCTTCGGCAGCGCAGGCCGCTCCGCCCGTGGCTGCGGAGTGGAATATCGGCCCGATTATCCGCGGGAAAAACTATTCCCAGGGCATGCCGCTGCGGCCCGATCCCTCACCGGAGGGCTGGCAATTCCGTTTCCCAGCGCCGGACGCGCAGGCGGGCCATGTCCATTACGTCACGCGGGATATGCCCAGCCTGCGCGGCAAGTCTCGCATCGTGCTGCGGTATCGCGTGGATGCGGCGGAGGGCGCGCGTTTCGTGCCGCAAGAATTTCCCGACCGCCCGGCGACGGTTTCACTGTTCCTGCAACGGCGGGATGACACCTGGACCGCGCGCGGGCGGTTTGAACATTACCGCTGGTATGCACCGGCGGACAGCGTGCAGGAAATCGCGCCGGGGGTGCATCGGATGACGGTGAGCCTGGACGATCCGCAGTGGATTTCCGTGTATGGCAGGACGGCGGCGGAAAATCGCGCGGCCTTCGATGCCGCGCTGGCCGATATCGCAAGGATCGGGTTGGTCTTCGGTTCGAGCGGGGGGCGTGGTCACGGCGTGTTTGCCACCGCGCCAGCGCGATTTACCCTGCTCGATTTCACGATCGAGTGAACCGCACGGCCCGTCAGGGCGCTGGCGGCGGGGCGCTGTCGCTCTCCACCCTTCTTGCACGGATGATACGGACGGGATCGGCGAGCATCTGCCCCTTCATCCAGCCATCGCCCTTTTCAGCATCGATAGGCGCGGCAAAGATGGCGCGCACCACGTCCATTCCATCGGTGACATGGCCAAACGCGGCATAGCCGAGCCGCGTATTCTCCTCCTGCGCTTCCGGATCGGCATCCAGGCCGGGCATGTCCTGCAGCATGATGGAAAAATCGCCGGTCGCGGTGCCGGGCGCGTTGCGCGCCATGGAAAGGGTGCCCTGTTTGTGCAGGACGCCGGTTTCGCTGGTCGGTTCATGCGCGATGGGCGGGAGCAGGCGGCGCGGTTCGTTCTGCGTTCCGGCCTGGATCAGACCGTTGGGCTGATCGCCCCAATCCAGCTTCATCGCACGATAGAACACCGTGCCATCGAAACGCCCTTCATCGACATAGCGCAGGAAATTGGCGGCGCTGATCGGGGCGCGCTCGGTTTCCAGCGCGACGGTGATCGGACCGAGCGCGGTTTCCAGCACCACATCCGTCATCTGCTGCGCGGCGGCGGGCGTGGCCAGGGCGAGGGCGGCGAGGGTCAGGGCGAATCGCTTGAGCATGGCGTGATTGTGCCGGGCCTTGGGCTGGAGGTGAAGGGTGGGCGACCAGGCACGCCACTGTCGGGCGAGGGGGATCAGCGGGGGCGGAGATTGTCCCTGCTCAACTGGTCGATACGAGTCTTGCCGAGAAGCTTCATGCCGCGCGTCATTTCGGCTTCGAGGAGGGACAGCGCCCATTCCACGCCGGGCTGGCCGGCGGCGGCGAGGGCGTAGAGATAGAGGCGGCCGCCGGACACGGCCTTCGCGCCGAGGCTGAGGGCCTTCAGCACATGGGTGCCGCGCCGGACGCCGCCATCCAGGATCACCTCCACCTTGTCGCCCACCGCATCGACGATTTCGGCGAGCTGGTCGAACGGGGCGCGGCTGCCGTCGAGCTGGCGGCCACCATGGTTGGAGATCATGATCGCATCGACGCCGATGGCGGCGGCGCGGCGGGCATCGCCCACGGACATGATGCCTTTCAGGCAAAACTTGCCGCCCCAATCGTCACGCAGTTTTTCGGCTGCTGCCCAGTCCATCGTCTGATCCAGCATGGTGTTGAAGTAATCGGCGATCGACAGGGCGAAATTGCTGCCTTCCGCCACATGATCCTTGAGGTTCGACAGTTCGAACTTCTCGCGCAGCAGGTAATCCAGCGCCCAGCGCGGCTTGGACGCATAGGACAATGCGCTGGCGGGTGTGATCCGGGGCGGGGTGGTGAAGCCGGTGCGCAGGCAGCGTTCGCGATTGCCGGAAACGATGGTGTCCACCGTCAGGGTGACGGCATCGAAATTGGCGGCACGGGCGCGTTCCAGAAGGGCGGCGTTGAGGCCGCGATCCTTGTGATAGTAATATTGCAGCATCTTGGGGCCGGTGAAGCGGCGCCCGATCTCCTCCATCCCCACGCTGGCGAGGCTGGAGATGCCGAACCACAGGCCGAACTTTTCCGCCGCCGCCGCCACGGCGCGTTCCCCCTGCCAGTGAAACAGCCGTTGCAGCGCGGTGGGGGACAGCATCAGCGGCAGCGGAGTGGTGCGGCCGAGAACGATGGTCGAAAGATCGACATCCGACACGCCGGCGAGCACGTCCGGCACCAGATCGACATCATCGAAGGCCGATGTGTTGCGATCCTTGGTGATCTCGTCATCCGCCGCGCCATCGATGTAATGGAACACCGGATAGGGCAGGCGGCGTTTGGCCAGGGTGCGGAAATCGGCGATATTGTGACAATCTGCCAGACGGCGCACGCGGGGTTTCAGGCGATCCATGCTTGCGACCCTTAATGCCGCCCCGCCACGTGGCAAGCGGCGCTTGGTGCGAGGCCGGCCGGGGTGGCGGGGGTGGGCACAGGCAGCGGCCCGCGCGGGCTGTGGTGGCGGGACTTCGCAAGCGCAAGGCTGCGCCAACGTCCGTCATTCATTGGGGATCGGTTCCACGACGGGTTCGGAAATAAACACGGGTTCGCCGCCGGTCTGCTCAACGGGATCGTAAAGCGGCGGCATTTCTTCGGGCGGGACGATGTAGATGCCGGACAGGGAGGGACGCGCGGGGTAGGGGCAGTTCTTCGCCTGACCCAGCCCTTTCAGATAGGCGCGCCGCATCAGGCCGGCGGCAATGGCCTGGCGGAAGGCCTGTTCGTGATCGTTGGCGCCTGACAATTCGCGGATCACGCCGCGATAGGGGATGAGCGAGGTCAGCACGTCGCGCGCGGCCTTGCCCGGCGCCAGACCGCCGCCGCCATCGGGCATGGCGGTGTCCATATCTTCCCCCAGCACGGCGTCGAGATTGCCGATTTCCTGCTTGATGCCCGCGCAATTATCCATCCCCACATCCGCGTAGGGCGCTAGACGGGCGCGCAGCAGGGCGGCGGGAATGCGATCGCGCCGCAGGTTCAGATCGCGAAGCGGCGCGGTGGCGATATCTTCTATGCCGATATCATCGCCATCCGACTGCCGGGCAATGGCGGGCGCGGCTGATCCGGCCAGCGCCGCGCAGCCGATCGCACTAGCCGCCAGCCACGATCGCGTCACACTTCGTGTCGTCGCCGCTTTCCAGCCCCAAACGTAATGCCTGCATTCGCTGGGCGCTCGACCCATGTGTAAAGCTCTCCGTATTTACCGATTGCCCGGCGTTGCGCATCAGCGTGTCGTCGCCGATGGCGCTGGCCGCCGTCATGCCTTCCTCAAAATCGCCCGGCTCGATCAGGTTCCGGTTCTTGCCTGCCCAGACGCCGGCATAGCAATCCGCCTGCAACTCCATGCGGACCTGCCACTGGTTGGCACTGCCCGGATTGGCTTGCTGCTGGCGGCGGACATAGTCGGAGAGGCCGGTAAGCGTCTGCACATGATGGCCATATTCATGGGCGATGACGTAATAGCGCGCGAAATCGCCGCCCGCGCCCATTTCCCGATCCATCATGTCGTAGAAGCTGGTGTCGATATAGATTGTCTGGTCAGCCGGGCAGTAGAACGGCCCCATGGCGCTGGAGGCCGGGCCGCAGCCGGTGCCGATCTGACCCCCTTGCAGGAAGGTGAGAGTGGGCGGCGTGAAGCTGACGTTGGCCTGCTGAAAAAGTGGCTGCCAGGTGCTGTTGAGCGAGGCGAGCGCGTTGCACGCTTCCGTGGCATAGGCGTTTTCGCCGCAGATTTCCGCTGCGCCCTGGCCGCTTTGTGCAGGCGTGGTGGGTTCGGATGGCGCGGCCTGCTGCATGCTATCGATGGTGCCGAGCATCTGGGCCGGGTCCGCCCCGAAAACGAGCGCGCCGATCACCACGATGACCAGCGTGCCGCAGCCGATCTTGCCGCCGCCGCCGCCGGGAAAGCCGCCGCCCCCGCCACCGCCGCGGCGAACCTGGATATCGTTGGGGTTGAACGGATTCAAACGCATGGAACATCCCCCGCATTGTGCACTTGCGAAAACAGGTTGGCCCTGGCCCGCCGACAGAGCATGATTGCTGCCACAGGCGGATAGCAGGAGTCGAGAATGTTCCTTTCGGGAAAACGTGCCCTGGTGACGGGTTCCACATCGGGCATCGGCCTTGCCATCGCCCGCGCGCTGGCGGTGGAAGGGGCGGAACTGGTCATCAACGGGTTCGGTGAAAGCGACGCGATCGAGGCTGTGAAGGCGGAACTGGGCGCGGTCCATTCCGGTGCGGACCTGACCAGCGCCGCCGGGGTGGAACAATTGATGGCGGATGCCGGCCCCGTCGATATTCTGGTGAACAATGCCGGGATGCAGCATGTCGCGCCGGTCGAGGATTTCCCGCCCGAACAATGGGACCGGATCATCGCGCTGAACCTGTCATCCGCCTTCCACACCTCCCGCCTGGCGGTGCCGCATATGAAGGATCGGGGCTGGGGGCGGATCATCGCCACGGCCAGCGCCCATTCGCTGGTCGCCAGCCCGTTCAAGAGCGCCTATGTCGCGGCCAAGCATGGCATTGCCGGGTTGACCAAGGTGCTGGCGCTGGAACTGGCGGAACATGGCATCACCGCCAATTGCATCAGCCCCGGCTATGTCTGGACGCCGCTGGTGGAAAACCAGATCCCCGACACGATGAAGAGCCGGGGGCTGACCCGCGATCAGGTTATCAACGATGTGCTGCTGAACAAGCAGCCGACGAAGAAATTTGTGACGCCTGAACAGGTCGGCGCGCTGGCCGTGTTCCTGTGCCGGGACGAGGCGGAGAATATCAACGGCGCGAATTATGCAATGGATGGCGGCTGGACGGCGGAATAGCCTGTCGACTGAGCGGCATTCGGAGTGAATGCCGGGCTTAAGGCCGATGATGCGGAGAATGGCTGATTTGTGGGGATTCGGGCGCTGCCGCCGGGCCGTAACTTGACAGTTGCGTTGGGAATTGTTGGTTTTCCCCCATGCGGGAATATCGCGATTTCAAGGAGCCTTGGCCCGCATGGCGCATGGGCGCGATGTAGGACAGCGCAGCGCAGCCATCACGGCGCGGCGCGTTGCCTCCTCGCCCCCGTGGGCGGCGCGGGATCGGGAATGGCGATGGCCGGGCCTGCCTTCACCCGATCCAGCGCGATGAGGGAGCGGTAGCTTTTCACCCCGTCATTATCGCCGAACAGGCGGCGCGTGAGCATTTCGTAGGCGCGCATATCGGCCGTGACGATGACGAGCACGAAGCTGACGCCGCGGTCGCGAAATAGCATTGCTGCACTTCCGGCGTGGCCCGGAACAGCGCCTTGGCCGCATCCACGCTGGCGGACCGTTCATCATGCAGGTTCACTTCCACGATGGCGGTGATGCCCATGCCCAGCGCCTCCGGGTCCACCACCGCGACGTTGCGGGCGATGATCCCCGCCTGTTCCATCGCGGCGATGCGGCGCTGCACGGCGGCGGCCGACAGGTTGACCTGTTCCGCGATGCGGCGCTGGGGCATGCGGTTGTCCTGCTGAACCAGGCGCAGGATCGCGCGGTCGAACGAATCGAGCGGTTTGCGGGGCGTTTCTTCGCGGGGCGGCATCATCATGCGATTTTGTTGCATTGGACGCCCTAATCAAGAGCGCCCGGCCCGCCGGTGCGATGATATGATCCGCGCAGATTGCATCTGAGTGGAGCGGGCAGACCCATGGCAAGTATCGCACCCGGCCGTCCTGGCGAGGGAACCATGCTGGCGGGCATCGCCTGCGGCGCGGCGGCGGGCGCGCTGTGGGGGCTGGTGTTTCTGGCGCCGGAGCTGGTGGGCGGGTTCGGCCCGTTGCAGCTGACCGTCGGGCGTTACCTCGCCTATGGCGCGATTGCCGCGCTGCTGATCGCGCCGGAATGGAAGCGGCTACGCGCGGCGTTGACCGGGCGGGACTGGCTGGTGCTGGCCTGGCTCGCACTGATGGGCAACGTCTTCTATTATGTATTGCTGGCGGCGGCCGTGCAGAATGGCGGGATCGCCATGACGTCACTGGTGATCGGCTTCCTGCCGGTGGTCGTGACCATGGTGGGCAGCAGGGACCATGGCGCCCCCTCGCTGGCGCGGCTGGCGCCATCGCTGCTGCTGTGCGCGGCGGGTGCGCTGTGCATCGGCTGGCAGGCCGTGGCCGGACCGGGCGAGGGCTCGCGGCAAGTGCTGGGCCTGTTCTGCGCCATCGGATCGCTGGCATCATGGGCGACATTCGCTGTCGGCAACAGCCGCGCGCTGGCCCGGCTGGACATGGTCAGCCCCCATGGCTGGAGCCTGCTGATCGGCATCATGACGGGGGTGGAGGCGCTGCTACTTCTGCCCGCAGCGATGCTGGTGGAGCCGACCGGCCACGCCGCCGGGGCGTGGCTGCAATTCGCCGGCGTTTCCATCGGCGTGGCGATCCTCGCCTCCATCGCCGGCAATGCGTTGTGGAACCGGATGAGCCGGCTGCTGCCGCTGACCATGGTGGGGCAGATGATCCTGTTCGAAACCCTGTTCGCGCTGATCTATGGCTTCATCTGGGAACAGCGCTGGCCGCGCTTACTGGAGATTGCCGCCTTCGCGCTGGTGGTGGCGAGCGTGCTGTCCTGCATCGCCGCGCATCGCGAGCGGGCGCGCCTTGAGGGTGCGGGGAATCAACAGTCTGTGGCCGGCCCCTAGCGGATGGCACAATGTGCGGTTACATGGGCCGCCACGAATCGTTTCCCGAGATATGAAGTGGCGCCCATGGAAATCCCCACCGGTCTGACATTCGACGACGTCCTGCTGCGGCCGGCCGAAAGCGACATCGTGCCTTCGCAGGCAATCACCAAGACCAGGCTGACGCGCGAAATCGCGCTGAACATCCCGGTCCTGTCCGCCGCGATGGATACGGTGACGGAAGCCGACATGGCGATCGTGATGGCGCAGCTTGGCGGTATCGGCGTGCTGCACCGCAATCTGACGATCGAGGAACAATGCGATGCCGTGCGCCGCGTGAAGCGGTTCGAAAGCGGCATGGTCATCAATCCCATCACCATCCGCCCCGATGCCACGCTGGGCGAGGCGCAGGCGCTGATGGCGCAGAACCGCATCAGCGGCATCCCCGTGGTGGACGAGCGGGGCGTGCTGGCGGGTATCCTGACCAATCGTGACGTGCGCTTTGCCGATAATCCGAGCCAGCCCGTTCGCGAATTGATGACGAGCGATAACCTCGCCACGGTGAGCGAGGGGGTGAGCCAGGACGAGGCGCGCCGCCTGCTGCACCAGCGCCGGATCGAGAAGCTGCTGGTGGTGGACGATGCCTATAAATGCATCGGCCTGATAACCGTGAAGGATATCGAGAAGGCGGTGCTGAACCCCGACGCGACCAAGGATGCCAGCGGGCGCCTGCGCGTGGCGGCGGCGACCACGGTGGGCGACAAGGGCTTCGAACGCACCGAGGCGCTGGTGGACGCGGAATGCGACGTGGTGGTGATCGACACCGCCCATGGCCACAATCGCGACGTGGCGAAGGCCGTGCAGCGGGTGAAGAACCTGTCCAACGCGGTGCAGGTGGTGGCGGGCAATGTCGCCACCGCAGAAGCCGCGCGCGCGCTGGCGGATGCGGGCGCGGATGCGATCAAGGTCGGCATCGGCCCCGGTTCCATCTGCACGACGCGTATCGTCGCGGGCGTGGGCGTTCCGCAATTGACCGCCATCATGGAAGCGGCCGGCGCGGCGGGCGACGTGCCGGTGATCGCCGATGGCGGCCTGCGCACTTCGGGCGATGCGGCCAAGGCGCTGGCGGCGGGCGCATCATGCGTGATGATCGGCAGCCTGCTGGCCGGCACGGAAGAAGCGCCGGGCGAGACGTTCCTGTATCAGGGCCGTGCCTACAAGGCCTATCGCGGCATGGGCAGCGTGGGCGCGATGGCGCGCGGCAGCGCCGACCGTTATTTCCAGCAGGACATCAAGGACCAGATGAAGCTGGTGCCCGAAGGGATCGAAGGGCAGGTCCCGTACAAGGGGCCGGCGCGCGATGTGGTTCACCAGCTGGTGGGCGGCATCAAGGCTGCCATGGGCTATACCGGATCGGCCACCATTTCCGACCTGCGGGAGCGGGGCAAGTTCATCCGCATCACCAATGCGGGGCTTTCCGAAAGCCATGTGCATGACGTTTCGATCACGCGCGAGGCGCCGAATTATCCCACGCGATAGGCAGTGATGGTCGAGTTCCTCCCCTTCCTGCTGATCCTGCTGGGCTGGCAGGCGGATGCGCCGGGCGACGCGGTGGAGCTGGCAACGGTGCTGACGTTTGACGAGGCGCAGTGCCGCGCCAAGGGCGAGGCGATGGTGGCGGAACAGCAGGCTGCCACCCGCCCTGCGGGCGGCGACAGGCGCTACCGCTATTTCTGCACCCCCGCGCCGACGGGCGAGGAATATCAGCGCGTGTTCGAGCAGTCGCGATGACCCCCGCCGCCCGGGTGGCGAGCGCCATCGGATTGCTGGAGGATATCGTCCGGTCCGCGCGAAGCGGCGGGGCGCCGGCCGACCGCATCCTGGCCGAATGGTTCCGCGCCAACCGCTTTGCCGGATCGAAGGACCGCCGCGCCATTCGCGAGCTGGTCTATCGCGCGATCCGGGCTTGCGGGCCGGTTCCGCACAGCGGTCGCGCGGCGATGCTGCGGCTGGCAGAGGACGATGCCAGCCTGGCCGGGCTGTTCGACGGATCGCAATACGGCCCCGCGCCGCTGCAGGCGGGGGAACCGGTGGCGGAGGGCGGCATAGCACCGCGCTGGCTGGAGGAACGGCTGGCCGCATCGGGCATCGCGGATGAAGACGCGGCGGCGCTGCTGGGCCGTGCGCCGCTGGATATCCGCGTGAATGCGCTGAAGGCGGACCGCGCGACGCTGGAACTGCCCGAACAGGCGGACACCTTGCCGAGCGTGCAGGGGCTGCGCCTGCCGCCGGGTGCGCCGGTGGAACAATGGCCCGCCTTTCGCGACGGGCTGATCGAGGTGCAGGATTGCGGCAGCCAGCTTGCCTGCGAGGCGGTTGCGGCGCGGCCGGGCGAGGTGGTGATCGACTTGTGCGCAGGGGCGGGCGGCAAGACGCTGGCGCTGGCGGCGGCGATGGAGAATCGCGGCACGCTGATCGCCGCCGATACCGACCGGCAGCGCCTGTCGCGGCTGGCCCCGCGGGCGGAGCGGGCAGGGGCTGTGGTCGCGGAAACCATCCTGCTCAATCCCGGGCGCGAGGCGGAAGCACTGGCGCCATGGATGGGCCGGGCCGATGCCGTGCTGGTCGACGCGCCTTGTTCCGGCACCGGCACATGGCGGCGCAACCCCGAAGCGCGCTGGCGGCTGGACGAGGCGGGTCTGGCGCGGCTGACGGCATTGCAGGCCCGCTTGCTGGCGCTGGCGGCCGATCTGGTGAAGCCGGGCGGAAGGCTGATCCACGTCACCTGTTCCCTGCTGGACGAAGAAGGCGCCGATCAGGTCAAGGCGTTTCTGGCGGCGCGGCCCGGCTGGCAGGCGGCAACGCTGGACCTGCCGCTGGGCGCGCAGCGCGGGCCGGGCTGGCGGCTATCCCCGCTGCGCGATGCGTGCGACGGATTTTTCATCGCGCGCATGGATAAGCCGTGGTAGCGATGGGGCCGATGGCCGACCGCCAAAGCCGATCCGCGCTCCAGGAGTTCGCGATGCGTTATACCCCCGCCGCAGCCGCCCTTTCGCTGCTGCTTGCCGTGACTGCCAGCGTCAGCTTCGGAGCGGACAGGGCGCCCGATCCGCGCGCCGCCGCCTTGCTGGAGAAAGGGCGCACGGCGCTGGATGCCGGGCAGGTGCAATCGGCGATCGACAGTTTCGAAGCCGCGCTGACGATCGATCCCGCGCATACGCCGACCTATCTCTATCTGGCGCAAGCCGCGCGTGCCGAAGGGTTGCAGGGCAAGGCGATCCATTATTACCGCACCGCTCTGGCGCAGGATCCGGGCAATCTGGCCGCGATATCGGGCGAAGGCGCGGCGATGGCGGAAAAGGGCGCGATGGAAAAGGCGCGCCGCAACCTCGCGCAGCTGCAATCGCTATGCGGTGAAGGCTGCGAGGAAACACAGTCGCTCGCCAGCGCATTGCAGCGCGGCCCCGCGGCGCAAGTCCTGACAGCGGAAGCCGCGACGCCCGATACGGTGGTGACGCAGAACTGATCGGCAGCGGGCGGAGGGCTTTGGCTCCGTCCGGATCAGCCCGATCGGATGGTACGCAGGGGTGGCATCATGTCCCCTGGAATCATGGAAGCGGCGTCGCTTCCCGGCAAACGGCGATCACCAGGGCACGACGTGCTGAGCCTGGGGCGATATCGCCACAGGGAGGCTGCTGACAGCGAATAGCCGCCTGCACCGTCTGGCCTCAGAACCATCAGGAAGTCGCGATCCGCGCGGATCCGGGCATGCGCCGTGCCTGTCACCGGAATGATTGGCCTGCTCTCACTACCCCGCAGCACCCGTTTGACTTGAACTTCCAACTGGTAAGCGTTCTGCCAATCGGGAAGCGGGCCGGTGCCTTGTAACGCCTTCTGGTCCAGCGTCCTGATTTGCCCGACCACGGCGACGTCACCGCATTCGAACTCCAGAACCTGCGCAGGCTCGATGGTGGCGCATCCAGCGGTCAGCCAGAGCAGGGGAAGCGCGATTTTCGCGGGCATGCTGAAACAGGATAAGAGCCGCCATCTGCTGCCCGACACCGATTTCCTTGTGGCCTGAGTATCGCAGGCCACGCCGAAACCCGCCCGATCAGGTTCAGCGGCAGTTCGATGCGGCGTCAGGCTTGCCCGATCCGATGGCGGAAGCCGTCGACCACCGTCTGATACACCTCTCGCTTGAAGGGGACGATCAGGTCCGGCAGCAATTCGGGATCGACCCATTTCCATTCGCAGAATTCGGGCGGATTGTGCGCTTCCAGGTCGATATCGGCATCGGTGCCGGTGAAGCGGGCGAGATACCATGCCTGGCGCTGGCCGCGATATTTGCCGCCCCACAGCTTGCCAACGAGTTCGGGCGGCAGATCGTAGAACAGGTCTTCCGCCAGCCGGCCCACCACATCCACATGACCGGGCCGCGCGCCCGTTTCTTCCCCCAATTCGCGCAGCACGGCGTCGGCCGCATCTTCGCCATCGTCGATACCGCCCTGCGGCATCTGCCACCAATCGCCTTCCTTGTTGTCGATCCGCTTGCCGACAAAGACCTGCCCTGCGGCATTGACGAGCATGACGCCCACGCAGGGGCGATATTCAAGATGGTTGCGTTCGGCCATCATTGCGGGTTAGCCAATCACGTCCGGCATTTCCACGGCGCTTATACGCCGACCATAAAAATGACGAGCCGGGCGGGAAGAGGGTGCGGCCAGCGCGCACCATGTAGTGGCATCATTCGGGCGCAATGCGTCCAGAGGATTGGACCATGGCAACGCAAGCGGCCGAACGACCGGCCGAGACACAGGCGCCCGAATCCATCACTGTCCGCTTTGCCGGGGACAGTGGCGACGGAATGCAGTTGACCGGCGGGCAGTTCACCCTGTCCACCGCGCTGGCGGGCAACGATCTGGCGACATTCCCCGATTTTCCGGCCGAAATCCGCGCCCCGCAGGGGACGCTGTTCGGGGTATCGGCCTTTCAGATCAATTTCGGCAGCAGGCAGATCAACACCGCGGGCGATGCGCCCGATGTGCTGGTGGCGATGAACCCGGCGGCGTTGAAGGTGAATCTGGCCGCGCTGAAGCCGGGCGGGCTCATCATCGCGGATACGGGAGAGTTTACGAAGCGGAACCTGGAAAAGGCGAAATATGACGCCAGTCCGCTGGAGGATGGATCGCTGGCGAAATGGGAGGTGCTGGCCTTCGACATTTCCGCGCTGACGATCGAGGCGGTAAAGGAATACGGCCTTGGCAACAAGGATGCGCTGCGCTGCAAGAACATGTGGACGCTGGGGCTGGCGCTGTGGATGTTCGACCGCGACCGGCAGCCCATCGTTGACTGGCTGAACGCCAAGTTCCGCACCAAGCCGGAGATCGCCGCCGCCAATATCGCGGCGCTGAATGCGGGCCATGCCTATGGCGAGACGGCTGAACTGTCCGGTCCGCTGCGGCAGACCCATGTCGCGCCGGTGGAAAGCGAGCCGGGCCTGTATCGCACCATCACCGGGGCGGAGGCGGTTTCGCTGGGGCTGGTGGCGGGGGCGCAACTGGCCGAACTGCCGCTGTTCTTCGGCGGATATCCGATCACCCCGGCATCCGCGATCCTGCACCATCTGGCGCGGTTGAAGGAATTCGGCGTCACCACTTTCCAGGCGGAGGACGAGATCGCGGCCATCTGCGCGGCCATCGGCGCATCCTATGCCGGGCAGCTGGGCGTCACCAGTTCATCCGGGCCGGGCATTGCCCTGAAGGGGGAGGCGATGGGGCTGGCGATCATGGTGGAATTGCCGCTGGTGATCGTGAACAGCCAGCGCGGCGGCCCCAGCACCGGTCTGCCCACCAAGACCGAGCAAAGCGACCTGTATCAGGCGGTTTATGGCCGCAATGGCGATGCGCCGATGCCAGTGATCGCGGCGCGCAGCCCCGGCGATGCCTTCGAGGTGGCGATCGAGGCGTGCCGCCTGGCGGTGCAGTATATGACGCCGGTGATGCTGCTGACCGATGGCTATATCGCCAATGCGGCCGAACCGTGGAAGGTGCCGGACCCGGCGACTTACGATCCGTTTCCGGCTGTGTTCCTCGAACAGCCGAATGCAGGCGAAACGCTGCTGCCCTATCGGCGGGACGAGAAGGGTGCGCGGCCGTGGATCAGGCCCGGCACGCCCGGCCTGATGCATCGGGTGGGCGGGATCGAGAAACATGTCGAGACAGGCAATATCGATTATTCCCCCGCCAACCATCAGGCGATGACCGATGCCCGCAAGGCGAAGATCGACGGGATCGCGGTGCCCGACCAGCAGGTGACGCTGGGCGAGGAGACTGGCGATCTGGCGGTTGTCGGCTGGGGCAGCACCTATGGCCCGATCCGCCAGGCGGTGGGCCGCTGGCGCACGAAGGGGCGCAAGGTCAGCCATATCCATGTCCGCCATATCTGGCCGCTGCCGCGCAATCTGGGCGCGTTGCTGGGCGGGTTCGACCGTGTGCTGGTCCCGGAAATGAACACCGGCCAGTTCAAGACGGTGCTGCGCGACCAGTTGCTGATCGATGCCGACAGCCTGACCAAGACCAGCGGGCAGCCGTTCCAGATCGCTGAACTGGAAGAAGCCATCGGCTATTTCTTCGATGCCATTCCCGACAATGAAGGCGGCGAGGTGGAGCCGAACGCGCAGCAACTGCCCGGTGCGGAGCAGGGCCATGACGACGGATCGCTGCGCGCCGGTTTCCGTTCGCCCCAATCCCGGAAGGTGTGACCATGAATGACATGACCGCTGTGGCCACGACGCTGAAGGATTGGGAAACCGATCAGGAGGTGCGCTGGTGCCCCGGATGTGGGGATTATGCGATCCTGAAGGCGGTGCAGCGCACCCTGCCGCAACTGGGCGCGGACCCGGCGAAGACGGTGTTCGTGAGCGGGATCGGCTGTTCCAGCCGCTTTCCCTATTACGTCGAAAGCTATGGCTTCCACACCATCCATGGCCGCGCGCCCGCCTTTGCGACAGGCATCAAGTTGGCGAACCCGGGACTTGATGTGTGGATCGTGACCGGGGATGGCGACGGGCTGTCCATCGGGGGCAACCATCTGATGCATGTGCTGCGCCGCAATGTGAATGTGCAGGTGATGCTGTTCAACAACGAGATCTACGGGCTGACCAAGGGGCAATATTCGCCGACCAGCCGAATCGGGACGCGCAGCCCCTCGACACCCGCCGGATCGGTGGACCGGCCCGCCAACCCCTGCGCCTTCGCGCTGGGTGCGGGTGCGCGCTTCGTGGCGCGGGGGTTCGACGTGTCGAAGAACCTGCCCGATGTGCTGAAGGCCGCCCACGCGCATCGGGGCGCGGCCTTCATCGAGATTTTCCAGAACTGCATCGTCTATAACAAGGATGTGTTCCACGATTTCGCCGCGCCCAAAGGGGCGGAGGATCAGCAATTATGGCTGGCCGATGGGGAGCCGATGCTGTTCGCCGGAGGCGGCAAGGGCATCGCCCTCGATCTCGACACGCTGTCGCTGAAAGTGGTGGATGTCGCGGATGGCGATTGGCAGGCGGCGGGCGTGCTGGTGCATAATGTGAAGAACCGCACCATCGCGCATATGCTGGTGGAACTGCCCTTCGGCCCGTTCCCGATGGCGCTGGGCGTGCTGTATGACGACCCGCGCCCGACCTTCGAAAGCGCGGTGGAGCGCGAACGGGCCGAGGTCAGCACCGGGCGTGACACCAGCCTGGCGAAGCTGCTGGCCAAGGGGCAGACCTGGACGGTGAATCACACCGCGGGGCATCCGGCCTGAGATTTTGAACTTTTGCAGAGTTGTTGAGCGAGCGGAGCGGGGTTGCGCGGATTGCGGCCGGTTGCTGATTTCGGCTTGAGAGGGAGCGGCGGCGATTTCGGTATCGACCCGATGGCGCGGCAGATGGTCCATGTTTGGAGGAGCAAGGGCTGGATCGTCGGCGGCGCTGAAACCGGTCGCCGGCAAGGCATCCCTGCATCAGTGGTTTCTCAGCAGTATGCGACCGATGGATTTGCCGCTTGGTCTGTCGATCGACTTCGGCCAGAAATCAGCCGGGCAAGGCGTGATGCGTGGTGAACAATCACCGCATATCGGCCGGCCTGCCAATCCGATCCCTTCGCGCCTGTGCGCCTTAGCGTGAGTACGACCCCATGGATAACCTGACCCATTCCCTTGTCGGGGCGCTGATCGGGCAGGCGGGGTTGAAGCGGAAGACGGGGCTGGGGATGCCGGCCCTCATCATCGGCGCGAATATCCCGGATATCGATGCGACCTGCACCATCTATGGCATGGAAAGTCTGGCGATGCGCCGGGGGCTGACGCATGGGCCGATTGCCTGGGTGCTGCTGCCGCTGGCGCTGGCCGCGATCCTGTATGGCTGGGACCGATGGCAGGCGAAGCGCGGCAAGCGGCCGGAGCGGCGGCTGCCGGTGCGGTTCGGCTGGCTGTATGCGTTGAGCCTGATCGGCTGCCTGACCCATCCGGCGATGGACTGGATGAACAGCTATGGCATTCGGCTGCTGGAGCCGTTCAGCAGTCGCTGGTTCTATGGCGACGTGCTGTTCATCATCGATATCTGGCTGTGGGTCGGGCTGGGTTTCGCCACCTGGCTGTCGCTGCGGCGGGAAAAGCGCGGGCTGGAATGGCGGCGGCCGGCGCGGATCGCGCTGAGCGTGGGGGCGGCCTATATCGGGCTGAATGCCGGCATCACCCGCGCGGCGGAACAGGGCCTGCTGACGAATGCGCCTTACCCCGCCATCGCCATCGGCAATCCCACCGCGGCGACTTTCTGGCGGCGGGAACCGATCACCGGCAATGGCGACGGGTTCTGGACCGTGGATGGGGAGCGATTTGGCGACGTGACGCTGGCGGATTGCGACCTCGCTGCCGCGCGGGCTGCGGACCCACAGGTGGACGCCTTCCTGTTCTGGTCGCGCGCGCCATACGTCTCGCGCGGCGGAGAGGGCGGCTGGGTGCTGGGCGATGCGCGTTTCGCGACGCAGGGCATGGGGCGGTTTTCCCTGGCGCTCCCTCAGGAGATATGCCGCGCGGGCTGAAACACGCGCTGGCCCCATGCGGCGGCAAGGAACGCCCAGCCCGTGCCGCCCAGCCAGCCGGCGAGCACATCGGTCGGGAAATGGACCCCCAGCCACAAGCGGCTGAGCGCGACGGCGATCGACACGACCAGCGCCGCGACCAGCAGGGCGGAACGGATGGCGGGGCGGGCGGATAGCGACAGGAAGGCGAGCGCCAGCGACCAATAAACCAGTGCGGCGCCGAAGCTGTGCCCGCTGGGGAAGCTGTGGCCGCCCGCTTCCATCCAGTGCGGCACCACATCCGGCCGGGTGCGGGCGAATAGCAGCTTTGCCGCGCCATTGCCGATCCAGCCCAGGCCGATGGTCAGCGCCAGCCAGACCGCTTGCCGCCGCAGATGCAGCAGCGCCAGTGCGAGGACGCCGACGAGGGCGAAGAGATTGCGCAGCAGCACGCCGCCAAGGGCGGTGAGATCGCGCAGCGCCTCCAGCATGCGGGGCGGGGCATTGCTGCCCCCGCGCCAGATGCGCAGGCCCCATTCGTCAAACCCCGTAGCCACGCCGCACAGCATCAGCAGCGTGACCAGCAGGAAACCGAATGCGCATAATGCACCGACCATCAGGCAGCGGCGCTGTTCAAGCGGGCGTATCAGGGCGGGCGGCGGGGCGGGTTTCGGCATAGGCGTCCATCTGACAGACAGGGCAGGACATTGTCACGATTATGCGCAGCGCGGCAATGGCATGTGCATGGAGCGGAAGCAGATGCTTGTCCGCCCCGGCGCGAGGAACCATAAGGGGGCCATGAAGGGGGAGATCGCAGGGCGCGGCCAAGCGCTGATCGAAGGTGGCAAACGCTTCGGAGCCGTATCGGCGGCGGCGATGCGGCTGTTCGCGCCGGGGTTCCGCCGCCTGCTGGACCGTATCGACACGGGGCTGGAGAGCGGCGCCATCCACGCAACGCTGCCCGACGGAACGCGCCGCACGCTGGGCGGGCGGGCGCCGGGTTTCGAGGCGACGGTGCATCTGCGCGACTGGCGCGCGCTGCTGCGGCTGGCCGTGGCGGGATCGGTCGGCTGGTACGAAGCGTGGGAAGCGGGGGAATGGAGCAGCCCCGATCCCGTACCGCTGTTCGCCCTGTTCATGTCCAACGGCAAGACACTGGGCGAAACCGGACGCGCCAAGGGGGTGTGGCGGCTTGCCATGCGCGCCTTCCATGCGGCGCGCAGCAATACGCGAGAGCAAGCCCGCTGGAACATCAGCGCCCATTACGATCTGGGCAATGATTTCTACCGCGCATGGCTTGACCCGACGATGAGCTATTCCAGCGCCTATCGCGTCGGCGGGGATTCGCTGGAAGCGGCGCAGCACCGCAAGTGGGACCGGCTGGCGGAGCGGATCGGCGCCGCGCCCAGCCTGCTGGAGATTGGTTGCGGATGGGGCGCGCTGGCAGGCCATTTCGCCGATGCGGGCAGTGCGGTGACTGCGATCAGCCTTTCGGAAGAACAGCTGGAATGGGCGCGCAGGCGCTATCCGGCGGTGGATTTCCGCAAGCAGGATTATCGCGACACGGCGGGCCAGTTCGACGCGATCGTAAGCGTGGAGATGGTGGAGGCGCTGGGGCGCGAATACTGGCCAGACTTCATGGATTGCCTTTCCCGCAATCTGAAGCCGGGCGGGCGCGCGGCGTTGCAGTTCATCGCGATGCGGGACGATCTGTTCGATGGCTATGCCCGCAATGCCGATTTCATCCAGGCCTATGTATTCCCCGGCGGGATGCTGATCCGGGCCAGCGAGTTCCGCACATTGGCGGAAGCGCGCGGACTGGAGTGGCTGGACGAGGAGGATTTCGGGCTGGATTACGCCGAAACGCTGAAGGAATGGCGCGCATCCTTCGACCGTGCGGCGGCGGACGGCCATCTGCCGGACGGTTTCGACCAGCGGTTCCGCGATTTGTGGCGGTTCTATCTGATGTATTGCGAAGGCGGTTTTCGCGGTGGCGGCATCACCGTAAGCCAGGTGACGCTGGTGAAGCGCGGCGCGTCAGCTCAGCATTGATCCGCCGCTGAAACGAAGCAGGATGCTGTTGAGGACGATGGGGCTGAGCAGGCTGACAAACGCGCAGCCGCACAGGTTCTTTTCCCACCATACCACCTCTGCCTGAAGAGGTTCCAGCCCCGGCAGGGTGAGCCAGCAGATCAGGCCGGGATGCAGCCGCTGGATGGAGGTGGCTGAAAAGCCCGACAGGGACAGATCGTTCACCACCGTCTGCACGGCGCGGCCGCCGGCCGGGCGCAGTTTCGCCGGGATGGCAATGCGCGCGCGCGGGGCGGAGCGATCTTCCTGCGCCGCGAATTCGTAACTGGGCTTGCCGTAATGGGGCGACATGGCAGCGCCTTCCCGCGTATCTGCAAACACGCAGCTTCCGCCCGAATGCTTAGTATCGGCTTGCCAAATATGGTTAGCGTGGGCCGAACGGTGAAAGCGATGTGGATTTTGTTCAATCGTCGCGGCTAGTTGCCGGGCAGGCACAGGAGTGGCGGCAATGCGCGTATTGGTTACCGGAGCGGCAGGATTTATCGGCGCGGCGCTGTCCGAACGACTGGCCACGCGCGGCGACAGCGTGATCGGGATCGACAATCTCAACGATTATTATGCTGTATCCCTGAAGCTGGATCGGCGCGACAGGGTGGCGCGCGCGGCGGGGGATCGATTCACCTTCTTGCACGAGGATTTCGCCGACATGGCGCGGCTGGAACAGGCGCTGGCCGGGCGGGATTTCGACCGTATTGTGCATCTGGGCGCGCAGGCGGGGGTGCGATATTCCATCGAGAACCCGCACGCCTATGCACAGGCCAATCTGGTCGGCCATCTCAACATGCTGGAACTGGCGCGGGCGCGGGGGGTGGAACATATGGTCTATGCCAGTTCATCCTCCGTCTATGGCGGCAATACGAAGATGCCCTTCGCGGTGGAGGACCGGGTGGATCATCCGCTTTCCCTTTATGCCGCGACCAAGAAGGCGGACGAATTGATGAGCGAGACTTACGCCCATCTCTACCGCCTGCCGCTGACCGGGCTGCGACTCTTCACCGTGTATGGACCATGGAGCCGGCCGGACATGATGACCTGGAGCTTCACCCGCAAGATCCTGGCGGGGGAGCCGATCCCGGTGTTCAACAATGGCGAGATGTGGCGCGATTTCACCTATATCGACGATATCGTGGAAGGCATCGTCGCTTGCCTGGACCGTCCCCCCGCCGATGACGGGCAGCCCAAGGCGGGCGGAAGCACCAAGCCGCATGCGGTGTATAATATCGGCAATAACCGTTCGGAACATCTGATGAAGGTGATCGATATCCTGCAGCGCGAATGCGGGCGCGAGGCGGTGATCGAGTTCCTGCCCATGCAGGATGGCGACGTGCAGCGCACCTATGCCGATATCGAAGCGATCCAGCGCGATGTGGGATACCGCCCGACGACCGCGATCGAGGTGGGGGTGCCACGCTTCGTGCGGTGGTATCGGGAATATCACGGGGTTTGAGGGGTGTCGCGCGCTGCTGGCGACGCATAGAGAGAGGGGTTTGGCGGCAGGATGGTCGGGGAACTGTGCGGAGCCCAACCATAATCGCCTGCCGCCCGCATTGCACAGTAACGCGGAGTGATGCGGCATCATCCGCGGCAGTGCGCGCTTTCGGCTGGACTGCCGGCGATGATTTCGGGTGCGGCGCGGGATGGCCGCAGGGCGGTCAGTCGATCCGTTCGCGCAGGTTGGTTTCGAAATCGCCGACCAGCAATTGCAGGATGCGTTCCGCCACTGCTTCTGGCGGTTTGACCGTTTGCGGATCTTCGCCCGGATAGGCGCGGGCGCGCATCTGGGTGCGGGTAGCGCCGGGATCGACGATAGCGACGCGCACTTCGGAAATCCGTTCCACCTCCTGCGCGTGGCAGGACAGCAGCGTATCGAAGGCCGCCTTGGTCGCGCCATAGGCGCCCCAATAGGCGCGGGGCTGCGCACCGACGCTGCTGGTAAGGCCGATGATGCGGCCCGCCTTGCTGCGGCGCAGGAGCGGGTCGAACGATGCGAGCAGCGCCTGCGTCGCCAGCACGTTGAGGGTCAGCGCCAGGTTGAAGCCCTTCGCCTCCATCTGCGTGACGGGCGACAGAGAGGGGAGGACGGCGGCGTTGATGACGAGGATGTCGAGCCGGTCCCACCGTTCCGCGACGGCGGCGGCGAGGCGGCCGATGGATTCGCCATCGGTCAGGTCCATCGGCGCGATGGTGGCCGTGCCGCCCGCATCGTGGATCGCGTCTTCCACCGCTTCCAGATCCTTCACCTTGCGGCCGGTGATGAGGACATGGGCGCCAGCGGCGGCGAGGGCCTGCGCCGTGGCGGCGCCGATGCCGCGACTGGCGCCGGTGACGAGCGCGATGCGGCCTTCGAGCGGCCGCGCGGAAGATGTATCGGCCATCAGGCTACCTTGACGGGAAATGCGGGCTGCGCATCGGTGCCGCGCCGATCGGCAAGATCGGTGAGGCTAGTGGGATAATCGCCCGTGAAGCAGGCGTCGCAATATTGCGGACAGGCATTGTCGCGCGCCGCGAGACCGACCGCGCGATACAGCCCGTCGATGGACACGAAAGCAAGGCTGTCCGCCTGGATGAATTCGCACATGGCGGCGACATCCATGCGGCCGGCCAGCAGTTTGGAGCGCTCCGGCGTATCGACCCCGTAATAGCAGCCATGGCCGGTGGGCGGGCTGGCGACACGGAAATGCACCTCGCGCGCGCCGGCATCGCGCATCATCTGCACGATCTTGAGGCTGGTGGTGCCGCGCACGATGGAATCGTCGATCAGCACGATGGACTTGCCTTCCACCAGCTTGCGATTGGCGTTGTGCTTGCGCTTCACGCTGGCGTGGCGGGCGCCGTCGGACGGCTGGATGAAGGTGCGCCCGACATAGTGGGAACGGATGATCCCCAGTTCGAAAGGAATGCCCGATTGCTGGGAATAGCCGATGGCGGCGGGCACGCCGCTGTCGGGCACCGGCACCACGAGATCGGCGTCGACCAGCGATTCCTTGGCCAGTTCGATGCCGATATGCTTGCGCGATTCATAGACGGACCGATCGTTGAAGATCGAATCCGGTCGGCTGAAATAAACATGTTCAAAGATGCAGGGGCGGCCGCGCTGTTCGCCGAAGGGGCGGTGGCTGGTGATGCGGCCGTCATAGCCGACCTGCACCAGTTCGCCCGGATCCACCTGACGGATGAATTCCGCACCGACCACGTCCAGCGCCACGGTTTCGCTGGCGAAGACGGTGGCATCGCCCAGCTTGCCCATCACCAGCGGACGGATGCCCAGCGGATCGCGGCAGCCGATCATGCCCTGCGGCGTCATCACGATCAGCGAATAGGCGCCTTCCAGCATCCGCAGCGCATCGACCAGCCTGTCGAGCAGGGTGGGATAGCGGCTGGTGGCGACCAGGTGGATGATGACTTCCGTGTCGGACGTGGACTGGAAGATCGCCCCCTTGCGAACCAGTTCCTGACGCAGATGGCGCGCGTTCGAGATGTTGCCATTATGCGCGATGGCGAAGCCGCCGCTCGCCAGTTCGGCATAAAGCGGTTGCACATTGCGCAGGCCCGCCCCGCCGGTGGTGGAATAGCGGACATGGCCCGCCGCCGTTTCGCCCGGCAGTTCGGCAATCGATTCGCCCGAAGAGAAATTCTCCGCCACATGGCCAAGGCCGCGGCTGGTGTAGAATTCCGTCCCGTCGAAGCTGGTGATGCCGACAGCTTCCTGCCCGCGATGCTGGAGGGCATGAAGGCCGAGAGCGCAGGCAGCCGCAGCTTCATGCGCGCCGATGACGCCGAAAATACCGCACTCTTCGCGCAGCTTGTCGCCGTCCTCATCAAGGAAGGGGTGAGTAGTGATCATCTGTCCGCATCGGGAGGTGGGCAACCGAATGTCCCAATGGCGATGTTGCGTTCCGATTACAAGGGCAACCGGCCCGCCGGCATCGCACAGTGGAGGGGAGCCAGGGTTAAAACGAAGGAGAAACTCGATTGAAGTATGATCTCGGTGCGCGCAACAATAAATTAAACGGGTGTTGAAAAGCGCTGGGGCTGGATTTATCTGCGGCCACCTTGCAGCAGTGAGTGCGAATGATGGCGAAGCCAGCGCGAGCGAGAGGGCGGCCCCGGCAGGATGCCGGCGCGCCCGCCTCTGCGCCCGCCATCCAGGATGCGGCGATGCGCATCTTCGCGGAAAAAGGCTTTGCCGGCGCGAATATGCGGGAAATCGCCGGGGCGGCCGGCGTTGATGTGTCGCTGATTTCCTATCAGTTCGGTTCCAAGCTGGGGCTATGGAAAGCGATCGTCACTGATCTGGGAGGGCATTTGTTCGCCAGCCTTGCAGACGCGCAGAACCGCACCGCCGGCGCAGGGCCGGAGGAGAAGCTGCGTGCGGGCATGCGGGCCTGCATCGATTTCATGCTGGATCATCCCGTCGTTCCGCGTTTTCTGCTGCGCGATGCAGGGCAGGATGCGGAACATTCGCAATGGGTGTATCACGCCTTGTCGCGCCCGTTCCTGCTGCATTTCATGCCGCTGATGGATGCGGTGCAGGGGGAGGGACGGCTGCGCATGGCCCATTCCGAAATGGCGGTGATGCATTTCAGTTATGGGGTGGCGATGCTGGTGGCGCGGCAGGCGCGCATAGCGGGGATGACGGCTTCGCTGGCGGACAAGGAAACATTCCGCGCCGCGCTTTACGATACGCTGGTGGAGCCGGTGTTTCATGGCTGAGGGCGGCGGCCACACCATCGGCGGCTATGTGTTCAAGCCGCATGAGCGGCCCTTCATGCCGGGATCGCCCGCCAGCCCGGACCATCCGACCAGAAGACGCGTCGCCTATCTGCTGATCGGCCTTTATCTGGGGCTGACCGGCGGATCGCAGAACGGCTTCCTGCTGGCCAACCTCACCAATCTGCAAGCCAGCCTGGCGCTGACCCCGGTGGAAGGCGGCTGGGTGACGGTTGCCTACAACATGACCAATGCATGCATGAGCATGCTGCTGTTCAAGGCGAGGCAGGAATTCGGCATCCAGCGCTTCGTGCGCGTGGCGATGGTGAGCCTGCTGCTGGCCAATTTCGTGCAGTTGTTCGATGCCGGATACCAGCTGGAACTGGTGGCGCGCGGCATATCGGGCATCGCGGCCAGTTGCCTCAGCACGCTGGCGGTATTCTATCTGATGCAGGGTTTCCCGGCCAAGGACCGGTTGAAAGGGCTGCTGCTGGGCATCGGGCTGGCGCAGATCGCGCTGCCATTATCGCGCGCTCTGTCACCCATGCTGATGGAAAGCGGCGACATCAACCATCTGTTCCAGCTGCAATTCGCCATGTCGCTGATCGCCTTCGCACTGGTGAACCTTCTCCGCCTGCCGCCGGGGGAAACGATCCGGTCGTTCGAGTGGCTGGATCTGGTGACTTTCCCGCTGCTGGCATCCGGCATCGGGCTGCTTTGCGCCTTTCTGGTGCAGGGCCGCATCCAGTGGTGGGACACGCCGTGGCTGGGCGGGGCGCTGGCAGCCGCGATCGTGCTGATCGGCGCGGCCTTCCTGATCGAACATAATCGCGCCAACCCCATGCTGCACACGCGCTGGATGGTGAGCCGCAATGTCATCGCCTTTGCCTTCACCGGCGCATTGGTGCGCGTGTTGCTGTCGGAACAGAATTTCGGCGCGACCGGCCTGCTGACGACGGTGGGCATGGTGAACGACCAACTGGTCCCCTATTACTGGATCCTGACCGGCGCGACGGTGGCGGGGGTTGCGCTGTCGATCATCCAGCTGAACCCGCTGGATCTGGCGCGGCCGGTGATCGTGGCGATTGCGATCATCGCGATCGCATCCTTCATCGATACCCATGCCAGTGTGCTGACGCGGCCCGGCAACCTCTATTTCACGCAGGCGGCGATTGCCTTTGCCGCGGTGTATTTCCTCGCAGGAATGGCGATGGAGGGGCTGCTGCGCGCCCTGTCGCGCGGGCCGGCCTATATCATCAGCTTCCTGGCGGTGTTCAGCCTGTCGCAGACGCTGGGCGGGCTGGTGGGCGTGGCGGGGCTTTCCGCCTATCACACATTGCGCATCAAGGCGCATCTGATGGCCATGGGCGAAAGCCTGTCGCTGAGCGATCCCGCCGTGGCGCAGGCGATCCAGCAACGCGCCGGCGCCTATACCGGCGCGCTGGGCGATGCCGTGCTGCGGCAGGCGAGCGGGGCGGGGCAGCTGGTGCAGCAGGCAACGCGCGAAGCGACTGTGCTGGCCTATAATGACGTGTTCTTCATGATCGGGATGCTGGCGTCCACCGCCTTTGTCCTGTTGTTCGCCCGCTGGCTGTATCATCGGCACAGGGGCATTATTCCGCTGGCGCAGGAACTGGCCGCCATCAAGGAAATGACCGCGCGGAGGCAACAATGAACCAGACCGCCACCCAATCGCCACCCGCCGCCGAGGAGCAGCGCGCACCGCCCCCGGACGCAGCGGAAGCGCCGCCGCGCGAGGTATCGTCCGGCCGGGGCTGGTCGCCCATCCAGTCGCGCCGCAATGTCATCCTGTTCTCGCTGGTGTTGCTGGCGGGTGCGCTGGCCGCGCTTTACGCCTGGGGCCTGCCGCCCTTCACGTCGAGCAGCCAGACGACGGACAATGCCTATGTGCGCGGCCAGACGACCATCATCAGCCCGCAGGTGAGCGGTTATGTGACCGAGGTGCTGGTGCAGGATTTCGCGACGGTGAAGGCCGGGCAGCCGCTGGTGAAGATCGACGACCGCATCTACCGCCAGCGCGTGGCGCAGGGCGCCGCCAGCATCGACACGCAGATCGCCAATCTGGAGAATAGCGAGCAAAGCCAGCATTCCGGCGAGGCGCAGCTGCGGTTGCAGGATGCGGCGCTGGCCAATGCTCGGGCCCAGCTGGCGCGGGCGCAGGCCGACATGCAGCGGGTGGACGAGCTGGTGGGCGAAGGGTCTGTATCCTTGCGGGAGCGGGACCAGACGGTCGCCGCATTGCGTCAGGCGGAAGCGGGCGTTCGCCAGGCGGAGGCGCAGCGCGCCATCGCATCGGAGCAGCTGCGATCGGTGGATGTGGGGCGCGGCGGATTGCGGGCGCAGGTTTCCAGCGCCACGGCCGCGCGCGACCTGGCGCAGATAGACCTCGACAACACCGTGATCCGCGCCCCGCGCGACGGGCGGCTGAGCGAGGTGGCGGTGCGGATCGGCCAGTTCGTGCAGCCGGGCGCGCAACTGATGTATCTTGTGCCGGACCGGGTGTGGGTGGTCGCCAATTTCAAGGAAGCGCAGACCGCGCAGATCCGCGTGGGCCAGCCCGCCACGCTGCGGGTGGATGCGCTGGACGGGGCGGAACTGACCGGGAAGGTGGAGAATGTATCCCCCGCGGCGGGTAGCGAGTTCAGCGTCATCAAGCCCGACACGGGATCGGGCAATTTCGTGAAGGTGCCGCAGCGCATCGCAGTGCGAATAAGCGTCGATCCCGGGCAGGAACTGGCGCGGCGGCTGGGGCCGGGCATGTCCGTGATCGCGACGGTGCATACGCGATGATCCTGCGCCGTTTCGCCCTGCTGGCAGGAAGCGCGGCCATGCTGGCGGGCTGCGTGCCGACACTGCAACCCTTGGCGCAAGGCAGCGCCGTGGAAGCGCCGCCGGCGTGGCGCACCCCGATCGCGGCGACGGGAACGGTGGAGCACGACTGGTGGCGCGGCTTCGGCGACCCGTTGCTGGCCGAACTGGTGGAGCGGGCGCGCGCCAACAATCCCGACATCGCCATCGCCGCCGCACGGGTGCGCGAGGCACGGGCGCAGGAGGCGGTGTCCCGATCCGCGCTGGTGCCTGGCGCGTCGCTGTCCGCCCCGGTAGTGGAGGCCCGCAGCCTCAACGCCTTCGGCACGGCGACGGAGAGCCTGGCAGCGCAGCCGGTGTTCCAGGCATCTTACGAGCTGGACCTGTTCGGGCGGAACCGTGCGCAGGCGGAAGCGGCGGCCGCGAACCTTGCCGCCAGCGAGGCAGCGGAGGAAGCGACCCTGCTGGCGGTCAGCGCCGCGACGGCTTCGGGCTATGTCACCTTGCTGGCGCTGGACGATCGGCTGGACGTGCTGCGCGCGACGCTGGCGACACGAGCCGAAGCGTTGCGGATCGCGCGTGACCGGTCGGAGGTGGGCTATACCTCCCAGCTGGAATTGCGGCAGGCCGAAGCGGAATATCGCGCCGCGGAACAACAGATCCCGGCACTGGAGGCCGCAGTGGCACGACAGGAAAATGCCCTGTCGCAGCTGGTGGGCGAGACGCCGCGCGCCATTGCCCGCAGCGAGGGATTCGCGGCATTGCAGCGGCCGCCCATGCCCGGCGTGCTTCCATCCGAACTGACGCGGCGACGGCCCGACATCGCGCAGGCGGAATATGCGCTGGCGGCAAGCGATGCGCGAATGCGGGCGGCGCGGGCGCAGTTCCTGCCGCAGCTGCGCCTGACCGCGTCGGCTGGGGCAGTGATATCCTCCGCGCTCGATGATCCGGTCGGCATCTGGTCGCTGGGCGGAAGCATCCTCGCGCCGATCTTCAATGGCGGGGCATTGCAGGGCCAGTTCGACGCCGCGACCGCGCAGCGCGACCAGGCAGCCTTCGCCTATCGCCGCACGGTGCTGACCGCCTTTCGCGAAGTGGAAGACCAACTGGCCCTGATTACGCGGCTGGACGAACAGGAGCAGGCACTGGCGGCGCAGCGCGCAGCGGTGGCCGATGCGCTGCGCCATGCGACCAATCGTTACCGGGCCGGCTATTCGCCCTATCTGGAACAGATCGACGCGCAGCGCGCGCTGCTGTCCGTGGACCTTGCGCTGGTGCAATTGCGCGCGGACCGGCTGACGGCTTTCGTGGCGCTGTATCAGGCACTGGGCGGCGCGCCCTGAACCGAAACCCGCTGCCACGGCGGATGCCTGAACCGAGAGGGTTTGTCCGCGCGGGCGGATGGGGGTAGGAACGGTGCCGGGGTGGCGTCTGCCAAGGGCGCCGGAGGCGGGAGGATGGCTGCATGCTGAGGCATGGTCCCTGGATTTTGATGGCGGTTCTGGCGACGGTGGCGCTGTTCGTGGTGGCCGTTTCGCGCGGGGAACCGGTCAACGCGCTGTGGATCGTGGTCGCGGCCAGTTGCACCTTCCTTGTCGCCTATCGCTATTACGCGCTCTTCATCGGGCGCCGGGTGATGGGGCTGGACCCGGCGCGGCCAACGCCGGCCGTCTATCGCGCCGACGGGCTGGATTATGTGGCGACGGACCGGCGCGTGCTGTTCGGCCACCACTTCGCCGCCATTGCAGGGGCGGGGCCGCTGGTCGGCCCGGTGCTGGCCGCGCAGATGGGCTATCTGCCCGGCACGCTGTGGATCATCTTCGGCGTGGTGCTGGCAGGCGCGGTGCAGGATTTCATGGTGTTGTTCGTGTCCATGCGGCGCGACGGACGATCGCTGGGCGAACTGGTGCGGATGGAGATGGGGCCGGTCGCCGGCACCATCGCCCTGCTGGGCACATTCATGATCATGGTCATCATCCTGGCGGTGCTGGCGCTGATCGTGGTGCGCGCGCTGGCGGAAAGCCCGTGGGGCATGTTCACCGTGGCGGCCACGGTGCCGCTGGCGATGCTGATGGGCGCCTATACGCGCTGGATCAGGCCCGGTCGGATCGGCGAGGTTTCCATCCTCGGCTTCATCGGGCTGATGCTGGCGATCGTCTATGGCCAGAATGTCGCGGCATCGCCGGTATGGGGGCCGATCTTCACATTCACCCCCTTGCAGCTGTGCTGGATATTGGTCGGCTATGGCGCGGTGGCGTCCATCCTGCCGGTGTGGCTGCTGCTGGCGCCGCGCGATTACCTGTCCACCTTCCTGAAGATCGGGGCCATCGCGGCGCTGGCGCTGGGCGTCGTCATCATGGCGCCGCCGCTGCAGATGCCGGCGCTGACGCAATATATCCATGGCGGCGGGCCGGTGTGGTCGGGCGCGCTGTTCCCCTTCCTGTTCATCACCATCGCCTGCGGGGCGGTATCCGGCTTCCACGCGCTGATCGCCAGCGGCACCACGCCCAAGCTGATCGCGAGCGAGGGCGACGCGCCGATGATCGGTTATGGCGGGATGCTGATGGAAGCTTTCGTGGCGATCATGGCGCTGATCGGCGCCTCCATCCTCGACCCCGGCCTGTACTTCGCGATGAACAGCCCGGCCGCATTGCTGGGCACGACGCCCGAAAGCGCGGCCGCGGCGGTGACGGCCATGGGCTTCCCCATCAGCGCCGACGCCTTGATGCAGACGGCGCGGGAAGTAGGGGAAGCCTCCATCATATCCCGCACCGGCGGCGCGCCGACGCTGGCGGTGGCGATGGCGGAAATCTTCAGCCATGTGGTTGGCGGAACGGCGATGAAGGCGTTCTGGTATCATTTCGCCATATTGTTCGAGGCTTTGTTCATCCTGACGGCGGTGGACGCCGGCACGCGGGCAGGCCGCTTCATGCTGCAGGACCTGATCGGGCTGGCGGTGCCGTCATTCCGGTCCACCGAAAGCCATGCGCCGGGCATCATCGCGACGGGGCTGTGCGTCGCGGCATGGGGCTTCTTCCTGTATCAGGGCGTGACCGACCCGCTGGGCGGTGTGAACACGCTGTGGCCGGTATTCGGCATTTCCAATCAGATGCTGGCGGCCATCGCGCTGATGCTGGCGACAGTGGTGCTGTTCCGCATGAAGAAGGACCGGTTCGCCTGGGTCACGGTGGTGCCCACGGCCTGGCTACTGGTCTGCACCGTCAGCGCCGGCATGCTGAAGCTGTTTTCCGCCGATCCGGCCGTCAGCTTCGTCGCCCATGCGAGGCTGTTTTCCGCGGCGGCGGCGCGGGGCGAACTGATGGCGCCTGCCAAGACCATGGAGGAAATGCAGCGCATCATCTTCAACGACTGGGTCGATGCCGGATTATGCGCCATCTTCCTGGCCGTGGTGCTGAGCCTGCTGGGCTTCACGATCAGGACCATACTGGAAGCGCGGCGGGTGGACCGGCCGACCGCGCATGAAATCGGCCCCCAGGCGGTGCCTGCGGCATGACCGGCCTGCTCCGCGCGATCCGGGACACGGCGCTGCTGATGGTGGGGCAGCCCAGCTACGCCGCCTATCGCGAACATATGGCGCGCCACCATCCCGAACGGGAGCCGATGAGCGAGGTCCAGTTCTTCCGCGACAGGGAACAGGCCCGCTATGGCGGCAAGGGCGGTGGGCGCTGCTGTTGAGGTGAACGCCGCGCCAGCGAATGCCAACGGGCATTTGCTTTAGTCTATTGTCAGAATCAATTCCTCGATTCATACAAATGTATCGGGGGCGATCGAACGTTAATGGGCGACGACTCCCGAGATGGGAGAGACGATCATGACCTCACGCCGCCTTTCGCGGTGCCGGAGCCACGCGGCTTCGGCAACGATAGCACTTGTCCTCTGCAACCTGCCACATGCCGCGCTGGCGCAGAACGGCCCGCCGCAACAGGCGAGCGAAGAAGGAACGCTCAACAGCACTATCGTCGTGACCGGTTCCCGCATCGCTTCCGCCGCGATCGACAGCCCCAACCCCGTGACGGTGGTGGGCGCCGACCAGATCCAGAGCCTTGGCCAGACCAATATCGGCCAGGTGCTGGAAACTCTGCCCCAGAACTCCGCCTTCGTGACCGACGACAATGTCGGGCTGGGCAATTTCAACGTCGGTGCGCAGCTCGCCAACCTGCGCGGGCTGAACCCCTTCTTCGGCACGCGCACCCTGACGCTGGTGGACAGCAAGCGCTTCGTTCCGTCCACCAATGGCGGCGCGGTGGATCTCAACCTCGTGCCTTCCGTGCTGGTGAGCCGGGTGGAAGTGGTGACGGGCGGCGCATCGGCGGTTTACGGGACGGACGCCATCGCGGGTGTCGTCAACGTGATACTCGACAAACGGATGGAGGGCATACGCGGCCAGGTCGATTACGGCATCACGGAACAAGGCGATGGCGAGGAATATCACGCTGCGCTGGCGGGCGGCACGTCCTTTTCCGACGGGCGCGGCAGCATCGTTGGGGGCGGCGAATATTCCAAGGGCAAGGGGATCGGCATCTGTTCGCAGGAACGTGACTGGTGCGCTGATTCCTATGGCCAGTTCACCAATACCGGCTTCGGCAGCAACGGGCTGCCCAATTACATCATCGGCGCGGGGGCAAAGGGTGCGGGCGTCAGCCAGACCGGCGTGTTCACGCAGTTCCTGAACGGGCCGGGCATAGCGAACATGCAGTTCAATGCGGATGGGACGGCGCTGGTGCCGTTCGATCCCGGCAGCTACGTGCCGGTGCCCGACATCTCCTATTCCAACCGGCAGGGCGGGGATGGCGACAATGTCGGCCCCTATGATGCCACGCGCCTGCGCCCGCCGGTGGAACGTTATGCCCTGTATGCCCATGCGGAATACGAGGTATCGCCCGCGCTGGTGCCGTATATCGACCTGTCATACGGCGAACGGTCATCGTCCAACGTGCAGGGGTCGCAGGGCGCGAGCCTGGAGGCGATCGCGGCCGACAATGCCTTTCTTTCCACCGACATCCAGTCACTGATCGCGGCGAATGGCGGGGTGGCCTTCTTCAACCGCAACACGAACAACATCGTCGACCAGATCAATTCCACCACCAACCGCACCTGGCGGGCCGTGGTGGGCATGGACGGCGAATTCGCGCAGGGGTGGAGCTACAACGCCTATTACACCTATGGCCGCAACAAGCAGAGCCAGCGGCTATACGGAAACAAGGTCACGTCCTTCTTCTCCTACGCCGTCGATGCGGTGCTCGATCCGGGAACGGACGAGATCGTGTGCCGGCAGACCTTGCTCGGCAACCCCGATGCGGCGGGCTGCGTCCCGCTCAATCTCTTTGGCGCGGACAATGCCGATCAGGCGGCGATAGATTACGCCTATCGCACGCTGCCCGAGGAATTCCTGCTGTCGCAGCAGGTGGTGGCGGCCAGCGTTTCGGGCAATCTGTTCGACGGGTTCGGCGCGGGGCCGGTGGGCGTGGCGGCGGGCGGCGAATATCGCCACGAATATGGCGATGTGAGCCATGGCAACCTGCCCTATTACGACCAGTTCCTGCTGACTTATGGCGAGGATTTTTCGGGCAAATCCGATGTTTACGAGGTGTTCGGGGAATTGAGCATCCCCGTGCTGCGCGATTCCGCGCTGGGCCGTTCGCTGGAACTGGACGGGGCGCTGCGGCACAGCTGGAACACCAGCACGTCCGGAAAGACCAACACGTCGCGCACCAACGAAGCGACGACCTACAAGCTGTCCGTCCTGTACGATCCGATCGATGCGATCCGGCTGCGCGGCAGCAAATCGCGCGATATCCGGTCCCCCGGTTTCCGCGAACTCTATTACGGGCAGGTGCTGGGCGAGGGGAATCCGTTCGCATCGGTCAACAACCCCTTCACCGGCGGCGCGCCCGATGCGCTCACGCTCGATTTCGGGGGTTATGTCGGCCTCAACCCGGAAAAGGCCGATACCTGGACGGCGGGCATCGTGCTGACGCCGGCATCGCGGCTGCGCGCCTCCATCGACTGGTATCAGATCAAGATCACCGGCGCGATCGCCGCCATCGGGCAGCAGCGCATCATCGACAGCTGCTTTGCGACCGGCGATTTCTGCGACCGGATCGAGGCGAATGCCGATTATTCCGACATCACCTATATCGACAACAACCTGACCAATATCGGCGCCTTCACCAGCCGGGGCGTGGATTTCGAATTCAGCTATTCCCATCCGGCGGACTGGCTGGCGCCGGGCAGTTCGCTCGACCTGCGCTTGCTGGCGAGCTACATCTACGATCTGAAGGTCGCCACGGGGGGCAGCGTGATCGATTATGCGGGGCAAAGCGGCCCCGTGGCGTCATTCGGCGATTTCAATACCACGCCCAAGCTGACGAGCCAGGTCTATCTGACCTATCGGGACGACCGCTTTACCGCTGTGGTGAGCGGGCGCTATGTGGGCAAGGGCCGGTACAACGCGACCTATGTGGGGCCGGACGAGGATGGATATTCGCCCGACGCGCTCAATTCCATCAGCGACAATTCGGTGGAGGACCGGTTCTATACCGGGCTGGCACTGACATATCGCGTGCCCTTCGGCAGCGGGGACCAGGATGTCGAGATATTCGGCACGGTCGACAATCTGTTCGATGTCGATCCGCCGGTGGCTCCCGGCGGCAATGGCTATCCGACCAATCCGGTCTATTTCGACACGGCCGGCCGGGCATACCGGATGGGCCTGCGCCTTTCGATCTGACAGGAAAGTCCGGCGGGGCGATCCCGCCGGACTTCTCCGTTGATCGCAGCGGGATTTACGCCTTTTCCTGAAGGATGAAGGGGATCGGCACGACCCCGCGCATCATCACCGCGATGCCATCGCGCTGGGCGGGTGCCCAGCGCCAGCGGCGCACTGCCTCCAGCGCGGCATGGTCCAGCCGGCGATAGCCGCTGCTCTGCGCGACGGAGATTTCTGCCACTCGCCCGCCGGTGTCCAGCGTCACCGAGAGCATCACCGTCCCTTGTTCGCGCTTGCGCCGGCTTTCGCGCGGGTAACGGGGCGGATCGCCGGAAATCATCCGCGTGCCGAGATCCGATGCGTCCACGATGCTGGGCGCAGGGGCAGGGGCAGGGTTGACGCTGGGCGGCGCGGCTTGCGTGGCGGCGGGCTGGGGTACGGCGATGGATGGCCGCTGGACCGGCGCCGGCTGGATCGCGACCACCACGGGAGTGGGTCGGGACAGTTCGATGGCCGGCTTTTCGATGACGATATCGTCGCGCGACGGCGGCGGGGCTGCTTCCGGCAGGGCGGGCGGGGGCGGGGCCGCGCGCAGGTCCACGGCGACGAAGCGTTCCGTCCGGTGTTCGACATATTGTGCGCCGAGATGCAGCAGCCCCGCCAGCAAGGCCAGATGCACGGCCACCGTCACGCCGATGCCGGCGAGGTTGGGCTGCCTCCGTACGCCATAGCCGAACCCGCGTTCATGCCGCGTGGCGCTTTCGAACGCGGAATGGGCCGCGATCACGCGATCCTGCGACCGGCCGGCGCCTTCACTATCGGCTTCCATGGCAAAATCGCCAGTGCTGGCTTCCAGTGACACGATGAGCCCCCTCGTTACGAATTTTCGGTGCGGAGCGATCCTATAGCGCGAATCATTAGCAAATATAAGGGCTGTGTGTGCAACACCTCCTCGACGCAGCTTCAGGTCTCCGACCACAGGCGCAGGAGGTTGTGATAGATGCAGGTGAGTTGCAGCACGGCGTCGCTGTCGGCGCCGTCCATCGTCAGTTTCTGGATCGAAGTATCGAGTTCCAGCAGCATCTTGCGCTGGCCGTCGTCCCGCACGAGGCTCTGGATCCAGAAGAAGGATGCCAGCCGCGCGCCTTTCGTCACCGGTTCGACACGATGCAGGCTGCTGGATGGATAGAGCACGGCATCTCCTGCGGGCAGGGCGACATTGTGATCCCCGAACGTGTCGCTGATGACGAGCCGGCCGCCTTCATATTCGTCGGGATCGTTGAGGAAGATGGTGCAGGACAGGTCGGACCGGAGCTGGTCGCCGTCGCCGATGTTCATCACCGCCCCGTCGATATGGAAGCCATACTCCCCCCCGCCTGCATAGCGGTTGAAGCGTGGCGGAAGGATCTTGCGGGGCAGGGCCGCGGCGAAGAACAGCGGGTTGGCCCGCAGTGCCGCCAGCACCGCCTGCGCCAGTTCAGCGCGAAGCGGCGAGGTGTCGGGCAATTGTTCGTTGCGTTTGACCCTGGCGCCTTGCGCGCCGACGGTCTCTCTCCCGTCCGTCCAGTCCGCGGCGTCGAGCCGGCGGCGGAACTCCGCAACCTCCTGCCGGGTGAGAAGCTGGGGAATGTGCAGCAGCATATCGGGCGTCCGGTCGAAAGGCGCCGGCGACCGGCGCGGTGGAATGGCCTTGTCGCGCGCCCGAGCCGGGCAGGCAATGCGGCCTCGAATTGTAAAACTTCGCCGCCATGGATGGTGAGGCCCGGAGTGCCGGGCCCCACCGATAATGCCGTGGTCAGAAGTTGAAATCCGCACTGAACAGGAAGGTCTGCGGCGTGCCGGGGGTGTAGCGATATCCGCTCTTGTTGATGGCGGCGACATAGTCTTCGTCGAACAGGTTGTAGGCATTCACCCGCAGGCGGATATTTTCCGTGATGGAATAGCCCAGCAGCGCGTCGACCACCGTATAGCTTTCGGTATAGGCCGGGGTGCCCTGCGCCCCATCGGTGCCGCGATGCAGGCCGCCCGTGTGGCGAACGCCGCCGCCGATCTCAAGCCCGAAGGGAAGGACGTAGTTCGTCCAGACGCTCACCGCGTCGCCCGGGATATAGGTCAGGTTCGGCGTGCCATCGGCCGCGATCGGCGAGCCTTCGGTCACGCGGGTGCTGATATGGCTGTAGCCGCCCGAAATCGACCAGGCATCGGTGATCTGGCCAACGGTCGACAGTTCGAAACCGCGCACGCGCTTCTTGCCCGTTTGCGTGGGGTTGCCGTCCTCATCGAGGATGTTGCTGTTGATCTCGTTGAGAACGGTGGTCTGGAACACGGCAACGTTCAGCGCCAGGTTCTCCAGCACCGTTGCCTTCACGCCCACCTCGAAGGTCCTGGCCTTTTGCGGATCCATGATGGGATTGGATGCGCTGCTGGCAGAGGAGGAGAGGGAGAAATTATCCCCGCCCGGAGGCTGCTGAGAAATTGCATAATTCAAATAGAGGCTAAGCGGTTCGACCGGCTTGTACACCGCGCCCAGCTTCCAGTTGAACAGCGTGTCCTTGGCCTTGAGGTCCGCGGTGTTCACGATGGATCCGGTCGGCAGCGTGCCGCAATCAACGGCGCCGCGGCCCGATCCGCCGCAGACCGCGCTGCTGACATAGGTGGTTTCATATCGGTCGACCCGCACGCCGCCAGTGATGAGCAGGGCATCGTCGAACAATTTCACCGTATCGAACAGATAGGCGGAATAGGATTCCGTCTTGCCGTTCGAGCCGCTGCCATTGCGGGCGATGCTGACGGAGCCGACATCGTTCCAATCCGGGTTGTAGAGATTGGCGGCAGGCCGGGTGACGGCGGATGTGAGGCCATAGGTAATCTGCTTCTCGCTCGCGAATTCCAGACCGGCGCTCAGATTATGCTCGATGCTTCCGGTCGCGAAATCGGCCCGCAGGTTGAGCTGGTCCGTCACGATCTCGTTCTTCACATCCTTCACGGTCGGATTGCCGCGCGTCATGACATAGGTGGACAGATCGGCCGGATCGGTGGCGGTGATATTGGCGCCCGTCGACATGAAGGCGGTCAGGAAATAATCCTGCTTCGTCTGCCCCCACCGCGCGATGTTGGTGAGGGAGACCGCGTCGGAGAAGTCATGTTCGATGCGCAAGGTCGCCATTTGCGCCGTCACATCGTCATAATCGTCGCGCGTGCCGTAGAAATTGCGGGAATCCACGGGGTTGCCGACGAGCGGTTCCAGCCCGGCTTGCGGCTGCCATCCCGGCAGCCCGATGGTGGGCACATATCCATCGGGCACATTGTCCTGATCGACATAGAGCAGGTTGAGATAGGCGCGCGTGGCCGTTTCCAGCCCGAGGCCGAGCGATGCGGCGAGGCCGACGCGGCTGTTGTTCACATGGTCGCGGCCCGGAACGTCGCTATCCTGCCACACCGCGTTCAGCCGGAAAGCGGCGTTGGCGATGCCGTTGATGGCCTGGTTGAGATCGGCGGTGCCGCGCTTCTGCCCGTCCACGCCGACCGATACCGTGCCGCCAATGGCATTATCGAGGAAGGCCTGCTTGCTGACCATGTTGATTGCGCCCGTGGGTGCGGTGCGGCCATTGTCGGGTCCGGCCGGGCCCTTCGTCACTTCGACGCTTTCGGTGTTGAAGACGTCGCGCGAGATGGAGCCGAGATCGCGCACCCCGTCCACGAAGATGCTGTTCGATGTATCGAAGCCGCGCATGCGGATGGAATCGCCGGTGGTCGTGTTGCCATTCTCGCCCGCATAGAAGGTGCCGACGCCCGGGCTGTTGCGCAGCACTTCGGTCAGCGTCGTCGCGCCCTGCTGATTGAACAGATCCCTGGTGATGACCTGGATCGTTTGCGGCGTGTCCTGTAACGGCTGCGTGAATTTGGGGGAGGATAGCTCGTCCGCCTTGAACCCTTCATCCTCCAGCGCCGTATCGGTGACGGTCACCCCGCCAAGCACGACGCGGTCGCCCCGCGCGTCCTGCGCCTGTGCCGGATGGGCGGCGATGCCGAAGCAGGTCAGCGCCAGATAGGCCGGCGCGGCATTGCCCAGTGACGAGCGAAGCTTGTTGAATGACATGTACTCAGACCCCCATGTTTTGGTCGCATTGGGAAGGCGAGCAGTTGCTCGCATTCCGGTCGCGGGACCGCCCTGTTACGGTATATTGCGAATCGATAGCAATTGAGGGCTGCGTTTAGTTCGCAAATGATTTGCATTGCAAGGGTGCCGTGCCGGGAGGGGCATATCGACCGCTGACATAGCGTGAAGTTCAGAGAGTGATTCCGGCCTGTCAGACTGTTGATTCCGGCAGGCTTTCCGCTGGGCGAAACAACCGGGAAAGTCGTGGAGCCGGCTGGATGGAAAGATCGCCTGAAAAACTGCGCTCCCCCACACCTCAATAGCTTATGGGGAGATGCTGCATTCCTCTGTTATGTTGGAGACGGGCCGCGCAAAACGGTTCACCGCTCGATGCTCTCCAATTAACCCTATTACGGGTCGCGTCGGCAGGAGTGTTCATGCGCCAGCAAGGCGCCGCTGAACAGCCAGAGTACCGGCAATCGAGCATGACAGACAGGTGGGCGCATCAATTTATCGAAATGTCGGACTGCCGGGCTGCGCAGACCGCCCCGAAATCGGGGCAGGCAGCCCGGGGCGTCCGACCCATCGCGCTTAAGAAGTTTGGAGGAGTAGCATGATGAACAAGATTTCCAGAAAGCCGGCCATCCCCTTGTTGATGGCCATGCTGGCAATTCCGGCCTGGAGCGCCCTTTCCGCGCAGGAACTCCCTGCTGGCGGTAACCGCGCTTCCGGGCAGGGCGATGTCGGCTCTATCACGGTGATCGGTTCGGCACCGGCTGATCTGACCGGCCTGCCGGAAGGGCCTGAGATCGAAGGTTTCATTTCCGCACGCAGCGGAGAGGAACTGCGGGTTTCGGGCGCGGACGGATCGAACAATTCGATCCTGCTTTCCGAAGCGACCGAAGTGAAGGCGAGCGGCGGCTTCCTTGGCCTTGGCCGCACCCAGCTGGCGTCCAACGCGCTGCTGAACGGCGTGCCTGTCAGCGTTGAAACGGTGCAGTGGAATGGCGGCCTCGTCGCCAGCCGGATCGACGTGAAGAACAAGGATCTGCGCACCGCGGCGATGATCCATAACGGCACCGCGCAAGGCTTTGCCGAACAGACCGCCGCCACGGAAGCGCTGCGCGGCCGGGTGGGCGATATCGACCAGTACAATATTCGGGGCACCACCAACGTCTATTTCGACACCGGCAAATGGAACCTGACGCCGCAGTCGGAAGCGGAACTGTGCGCGGCCGCCAATCAGGCGGGCGGCATGGACAATGCCCTGCTGCTGGTCGTTGGCTATACCGACAGCGTGGGTGACGAGGATTACAACCAGGTCCTGAGCGAGCGGCGCGCGGGCCGCGTGGTCAACCATCTGCAACAGAAATGCGGTTGGGCGCCCTATCGCATGCTGACGCCGACGGGCATGGCCGAATCCGATCCGGCGGCCGACAATTCCACGGCTGAGGGCAAGGCCCAGAACCGCCGCGTTGCGGTGAACATCCTCGTCAGCAAGGCTGTCGAAGGTCTGTAAAACAAAGGGGTGGGCCGCCGCGCCCACCCTTTACGAAGGCAAGCGCGCAGGGTGGATCGCCGTCCGCCTTGCGCGCTTTGCTTTGCGGACGATCGCATCGCCAGCAAGGTTCAGGCGCGACCTTCGCGCCCTGTATGCAGAGCGCGCTATCGGCCGATATGCGGATAGTAAAATGGTCGGGGAGAGAGGATTCGAACCTCCGGCCCCTGCCTCCCGAAGACAGTGCTCTACCAGGCTGAGCTACTCCCCGACCGGCGCTCCGTCCAATGAACGGTGCGAGGCAGAGGCGCGCCTATAGGGGGGGCAGGCCGGGCTGGCAAGCACCCATTTGGGGTGGTAGCGATGGGCCCCATGATCGACCCGAAAACCCCGTCCGCGCGCCATTGGGAATGGCAATATCTCGACCTGATGCGCCATATCTGGGAGCAGGGGGACGAACGGATCGACCGCACGGGAATCGGCACCCGTTCCATCTTCGGTCCGCAGATTCGCTTCGACCTTTCGAGGGGCCATGTTCCGCTGCTGACCACCAAGCGGGTGTTCTGGAAGGCTGCGGCGCGCGAAATGCTGTGGTTCCTGACGGGCGAGACCAATATCCGGCCCCTGCTGCAACAGGGCGTCACGATCTGGAGCGACTGGCCACTGGCCAAATATCGCCGCGAAACGGGTGAAGATATCGCGCAGGACGCATTCGAGCAGCGAATCGTGGAGGATGCGGATTTCGCTGGCCGATGGGGAGATCTCGGCCCGGTCTATGGCAAGCAATGGGTCGATTGGCCGACCTACGAACCGCTGGAGGAGGGCGCACCGGAAGGGGAAGGGCTGTTCAGGCCCGGGCCGGGGATCAACCAGATCGCGATTCTGATCGACGGACTGCGGAGCAATCCGGGCGGCCGGCGGCATATCGTCGAAGGCTGGAACGTGGCGGAACTGGACCGGATGGCCCTGCCGCCATGCCACAAGACCTATCAGTTCCATGTCGCCGATGGGCGGCTGAACTGCCTGCTGTATCAGCGCAGCTGCGATGTGGCGCTGGGCCTGCCTTTCAACCTGTTCGGCGCCGCGTTGCTGACCCGTATGGTCGCGGCGCAGGCGGGGCTGGAGCCGGGAGAACTGGTCTGGACCGGCGGCGATACGCATCTCTATCTCAATCACGACGATTTGATTGCCGAGCAATTGCGCCGCGAACCCGGCGGCGCACCGCGCTTGGAACTGCTGCGCCAGCCGGTTTCCATCTTCGACTATCGCTTCGAGGATTTTGCGGTGTCCGAATATACCCCGCAAGGCACCTTGCGAGCGCCGGTGGCGGTTTGACGGGGTTTGCCGTTTCGTGTGAAACCAATATCCCGATGAGAGGTTGAGATAACAATACCGGGCGAGACCTGATTGGGAGAGATCGATGGCCGATGGCGGTGCCCGCGAAGGGCGCAACCGACCCGCCTTGTCACTGCATGTGCCGGAGCCGCGCTTCCGGCCGGGCGATGCCGTCGATTATTCCTATCTGCCCATCCCAGAAGCAGGCGCGCAGCCCCGGCCCGATGAACGGTGCGAGGCGCGCGAGACCTGGCCGCTCTGCACCGATCTGGTGCGGGTGTTGGGCGCGGACGGACTGGCGCATGGGCCGTGGAACCCCCGGCTCGACCCCGAGGCGCTCCGCGCGATGTTGCGACAGATGGCGCTGGTGCGGGCCTTCGATGCGCGCATGTATCGCGCCCAGCGGCAGGGCAAGACCAGCTTCTACCTGAAATGCACGGGGGAAGAGGCGACGTCGGTCGTCGCCACGCAGGCGCTCGATTTCGATGACATGATCTTCCCCTCCTACCGCCAGCAGGGCTGCCTCATCGCGCGGGGATATCCGCTGGTGGATATGGTCAACCAGATCTATTCCAACCGGGCGGACAAGCTGAAGGGGCGGCAATTGCCGATCCTCTATTCCGCGCGGTCGCATAATTTCTTCACCATATCGGGCAATCTGGCCACGCAGCTTCCGCAGGCGACAGGCTTTGCGATGGCCAGCGCGATCCGGGGCGACAGCCGCCTGGGCGTGGCCTGGGTGGGTGAAGGCTCCACGGCGGAGGGGGATTTCCATTCCGCGCTGACCTTCGCGGCCGTCTATAACGCCCCCGCGATCTTCAATGTCGTGAACAACCAATGGGCGATTTCCAGCTTTTCGGGCTTTGCGGGGGCGGAGCGGACGACATTCGCCGCGCGCGCCATCGGCTATGGCATCGCGGGGCTGCGGGTGGACGGCAATGACGCGCTGGCGGTCTATGCGGCTGAATGCTGGGCAGCGGATCGGGCGCGCGCCAATGCCGGGCCGACGCTGATCGAGTTCTTCACCTATCGCGCCGAGGGCCATTCCACCTCCGACGATCCGACAGTCTATCGCAGTGCGGAAGAACGGACCGAATGGCCGCTGGGCGACCCGGTCATGCGGCTGAAGGACCATCTGATCGCGCTGGGAGAATGGTCGCACGACCGGCAAGATGCGATGGACAAGGAACTGGACGACGAGGTGCGCGCCGCCATGCGGGAGGCGGAGAGCAATGGCATCCTGGGCCACGGCCTGCACCAGCCGGATCGCACCATGTTCGAAGACGTGTTCGAACAGCTTCCCTGGCATCTGCGCGAACAGGCCGCGCAGGCGATGCACGAGCGGCGGGTGAAATATCCCGAAGGCAACGCAGCGGGCGACAAGACGTGAGCGGGGAAGCGAACCCGCCCGGCCGCAGCCTGACGATGATCGAGGCGATCAACGAGGCGCTGGACGTGATGCTCGGCCGCGATCCGGACGTGATCGTGATGGGGGAGGATGTCGGCTATTTCGGCGGCGTGTTCCGCTGCACCGCCGGTTTGCAGCAGAAGCACGGACGGACGCGGGTGTTCGACACGCCGATCAGCGAATGCGGCATTATCGGCGTGGCGGTGGGGATGGGCGCCTATGGGCTGAGGCCGGTGCCGGAAATCCAGTTCGCCGATTACATCTATCCGGGCCTGGACCAGCTTATCAGCGAGGCGGCGCGGCTGCGCTATCGCTCGGCGGCGGAGTTCATCGCGCCGATGACCGTGCGCAGCCCGTTCGGCGGCGGCATTTTCGGCGGGCAGACCCACAGCCAAAGCCCGGAGGCGATTTTCACCCATGTCGCCGGGCTGAAAACGGTGGTGCCCAGCACGCCCTATGACGCCAAGGGGCTGCTGATCGCGGCGATAGAGGATAATGACCCCGTCATCTTTTTCGAGCCGAAGCGGATCTATAACGGCCCGTTCGACGGTTATTACGACCGGCCGACCCGGCCCTGGAAGGGGCATCCCGATGCCGTGGTGCCGGAAGGGCACTATACGGTTGCGCTCGGCCGCGCCCGCATCGCGCGTGAGGGCGAGGCGCTGACGATCCTTGCCTATGGCACGATGGTGCATGTGGCGGAGGGGGTTGCGCGGGAGAAGGGCGTCGACGCCGAAATCGTCGATCTGCGCACGCTGGTCCCCCTCGACATCGAGACTGTGGAAAACTCGGTGAAGAAAACCGGCAAATGCCTGATCGTGCACGAGGCGACACGCACGTCCGGCTTCGGCGCGGAATTGAGCGCGCTGGTGCAGGAACGCTGCTTCCACCACCTCGAAGCGCCGGTGGAACGGGTGACGGGGTTCGACACGCCTTATCCGCACAGCCTGGAATGGGCCTATTTCCCCGGCCCGGTGCGGGTGGGCGAGGCGATCGACCGCTTGCTGGCGGCAGACTGAGAGCGAGGGAGACCATGGCCCGTTACACCTTCAACCTGCCCGACATCGGCGAAGGCATCGCCGAAGCGGAGATCGTCGCCTGGCACGTCGCGGTGGGCGACCGGGTGGAGGAAGACGGGCGGCTCGCCGACCTGATGACCGACAAGGCGACGGTCGAGATGGAAAGCCCCGTATCCGGCACCGTGCTGGAAATCGGTGGGCAGGTGGGTGACGTCATTCCCATCGGGTCCGCGCTGGTGGTGCTGGAGACTGGTGAGGCGAATGACGGGGCAGGGGAGACGACGAAGGAAGTCGAACCCGCAGCCGCGCCATCGCCCGAACACTCGCGCGCACCATCCCCCGCACCGGCCCCTCCTGTGCCTTCCACAGCGGCGGGGGCGGCGGAGACAGGGCCGGCGCCGACACCGGCAAGCTTTGGAACCGAAAAGGTTCTGGCGTCCCCCGCCGTGCGCAAGCGCGCATCCGATCTCGGTATCGATCTTGCGGAGGTGAAGCCCGGCGCGGAAGGCCGCATCCGCCATGCCGATCTGGATGCCTTCCTGCTCTACAAGGCGGGGCACGGCTATGCCCCCGCCGGCAGCAGGCGTGCGGACGAGGTGGTGAAAGTGGTCGGCCTGCGCCGGCGCATCGCCGAAAATCTCGCCGAGGCGAAACGGCACATTCCGCATTTCACCTATGTCGAGGAATGTGACGTCACCGATCTGGAACTGGTCCGCGCGCAATTGAACGAAGGGCGCGGCGACAGGCCGAAGCTGACGCTGCTGCCGCTGCTCATCACCGCCATGTGCCGGGCGCTGCCGGCCTATCCGATGCTCAACGCCCGATATGACGATGCGGCGGGCGAGGTTACGCGTTTCGGCGCGGTGCATATGGGCGTGGCCGCGATGACGGAGGCGGGGCTGATGGTGCCGGTGCTTCGCGATGCGCAGGATCGCAATCTGTGGCAGCTGGCCGCCGGGATCGCGCGGCTGGCGGATGCGGCGCGATCCGGCAGGGCGGCGTCGGAAGAGCTTTCGGGTTCCACCATCACGATCAGTTCGCTGGGGCCGCTGGGCGGAATAGCATCCACCCCCATCGTGAATCGTCCCGAGGTGGCGATCCTTGCGCCCAATCGCATCGTGGAACGGCCCATGTTCATCCGCGACGGCGATGGGGAGCGGATCGCCCGGCGCAAATTGATGAACCTTTCGATCAGCTGCGATCATCGCGTGGTCGATGGCCAGCATGCCGCTGCCTTCGTCCACGAGATGAAGCGCCTTGTCGAGGCACCGGCCCTGCTTCTGACATCAGGCTGAACCCGGCCGGATTCGAAGGGCCGGGCGCCTACAGTACTACCGAGCGATAGCTCAGCCGCCCTTCGCCTGGGCCGGCCTGCCAGCGCAGATGGGTGATGCCGGAAGGAAGGCTGCGGGCGTTTTGCGCAAGGCGCCAGTTGCGGCCGCCATCGGTGGAATATTCCAGCCCGTCGCGGCTGGCGCTGCGCAACACCAGCCCGCGCGGCACCGCGCTCGTCAAGGTGTAGCGTCCGCGGGAAGGGGCGTCCCAACGAAGGATCGTGACCACGCTGTCACCGCTGATGAAGCGGTCGGCCGCAACGACCCGCGCGGGCCGGTCGCCTGCACCGTCAGCGCGTTGTTCCAGGAACACCACGCTATCGACCGCGACCTGTGCGCTGGCGCTCATCGGTGCCAACATTGCCAGCAAGGCGACCATACCCCGGATTCGCATCGCATAACCCCCTGATTGCGCGAAAGGGCATGGGCCTCAGTGTGCAAATATATGGTTAACGGACAGGCATCATGGCGGGCTGTCAAAAAGATGAAAAAACCCGTGCGAGTGAGTGTTGACAGGCAACCGGGGCTGGCTTAGTGGCGCGGCTCCCAAGCGGTGCGACGCCCTGAAATGCGCGGGTGTAGCTCAGTTGGTTAGAGCGCCGGCCTGTCACGCCGGAGGTCGCGGGTTCGAGCCCCGTCACTCGCGCCACTTGGGAATTTTCTTCTGAATTGAACGAAAACGGGCATCGCCTGGCACGTCTTTCCAGTGCCGGACGCAGCCGTTCACCGGCTTGCCGGGATCGTTCGGAAAGATGCGGCGATCAGGCCCGCCAGCGCCCCGTTTCCATCCAGATCAGGAAGCGCCGCAGCGGCAGCAGCCAGACCACGCCGAGAATCAGATAGACTACCGTCTGCGCCAGCACATGGAGCTGTTCGATCCATTGCGACGCCCACACCACCGCCAAGGCATAGAGCGCAAGCCCGCCTACCAGCATCAGGATGCCGAACGGGATGCGGAGCGTGGGCCGTTCACGCATCGGCGCGGGCCAGGCCGATGATGCGGGTGGGCGTGAGGATCGCGGCCAGCGGCATATCGTGATCTTCCACCGGCAGATCGTCCACCTCCTGAATGTCCCAGGCCATGCCGATCGCCAGCGTATCGGGATGCGCGGCGATCCAGCGATCATAAAAGCCGCCGCCCTGTCCTAACCGTTCGCCGGTGGCGGTAAAGCCGACCAGCGGCATGAACAGCACGTCCGGAACGACCATGGCGGATTCGGCGGAGGGCTGGCGCAGGCCCATCGGCCCGTCCTCCAGATCGCTTTCCTCGTAAGGATCGCTGTGGAGATGGAAGGCCATCGGCTCCTCCATGGTCGTGATACGGGGCAGGGCGATGCGGTGCCCGCGATCGTGGAAGAACCGGGCGTAACCGCCGGCGGGCGCTTCCCCGGCATCCGCGCGATAAAGGCCGATTGTGGCGCCTTCCGGCACCATCGCCGCGATGGCGGCAGGCGGGCGGTTGAATACCAGCGCGCTTACTTCGCGGGGGAGGTTGGCGGCATGTTCACGCCGCGCGCGGCGCAACTGCTTGCGCAGGGCCGCCTTGCGGGCGGCGATATCGTCGGTCATCTATCCTCGCCAGCAAGGGGGCAGTGATGGTGTGGCGGAACCACCATGGGTCGTTTGCCGGGAAATCCTCTGACGCCTCAACGTCAGGTGGGCGCCATATGCACCGACCTTCGGGACGAACCCGCAAGCCGGGCAGGGACAGCTCCCATGGATTGCTTATAGCCTCAGGGATATTCGATCAGCTCGTGCCGGGCAGTCCCGCCATCAGCATATCTAGGCGCTGGCGGCCGGTTCCTCAAGTCGCGCGACGATCCCTTCCATTCTTTCCGCCAGCAATTCCAGCGCCGCGGCGGAAACGGCCTGTGGTGCCGCCGGCTTTGCGTGCCGTGCCGGCACATCGTGCAATTCGTCCGCCAGCAGCAATGCGGCGTAGAGCAGCATCCGCTGCTCGGACTGGTTGGCGAGCGCGGGCATATTCGCAAGCCTGCTGTCGATCATGGCGGCGAGCTTGCGCAAATGCGCCTCTTCCGCCGGTTCGCAGGCCATGCGGTAATCCCGCCCGCCGATTTCCAGGGTGATGTCCTTCATGCCTCCAGCCCTTCGATCAGGGCGTCGAGCTGGCGCAAGGTTGCATCTGCTTCCTCGCGCAGGGCGCGATAACTGGTTTCGATTTCCCGCCGGGCGCCGCTGGGGTCCAGTGCTTCAATACGTTCCACCGCTGCGGCTATCCGCCGCAGCGCGTTGTCGATCCGGTCACTTTCCATGCTGTCGTCACATATCCAAAACCGCGAGGCGCGGCAAAAGCTTGCGGTCGGTTGCTGTGAATAAGCGTCGGGTCGTTTTACACCGGCATACTGGCACGGCGGCGGGGTGCGCGCCTTGACGGAGTGGCAACCGCTCCCCCAAGGGAGGCCGCAACCGAATCGCGGTTCATCTTGCAGTTTTACCGGAGCCTTTCATGAGCCAGGACACCTCCCGCTTTCAATCCATGGCGAACGCGATTCGCGCGTTGTCGATGGATGCGGTGCAGGCGGCCAATATCGGTCATCCCGGCATGCCGATGGGCATGGCCGATGTGGCGACGGTGCTGTGGTCGGATTATCTGAAGTTCGATCCCGCGGATCCGCAATGGCCCGATCGCGACCGTTTCGTGCTGTCGGCCGGTCACGGTTCCATGTTGATCTACGCGGCGCTGCATCTCAGCGGCTACGCCCGTCCCACGATGGACGACATCCGCAATTTCCGCCAGCTCGGCAGCCCCTGCGCCGGCCACCCGGAAAACTTCCTGCTCGACGGTGTGGAAGCCACGACCGGCCCGCTGGGGCAGGGTCTCGCCATGGCCGTGGGCATGGCCATCGCGGAACGGCATCTCAATGCGCAGTTCGGCAACGATCTGGTCGATCACCGCACCTGGGTGATCGCGGGCGATGGCTGCCTGATGGAAGGCATCAATCACGAGGCGATCGGCCTTGCCGGCCATCTTAAGCTCGGCCAGTTGATCGTGCTGTGGGACGATAACCGCATCACCATCGACGGCGGCACCGATCTTTCCACAAGCGAGGATGTGGCCGCGCGCTATCAGGCGACTGGCTGGCACACCGTTGCCTGCGACGCGCATGATCCTGCCGATATCCGCCGCGCGATTGACGAGGCGCTGGCCGATCCGCGCCCCTCGCTGGTCGCCTGCCGCTCCATCATCGGCAAGGGCGCCCCGAACAAGCAGGGCACCTCCGCCGTCCATGGCTCGCCGCTGGGCGCGGATGAAGTGGCTGCCGCTCGCGTCGAACTGGGCTGGCCGCACGAACCCTTCGTCGTGCCGGCAGAGGTGTTGAGCGACTGGCGCGCGCTGGGCGCAAAGGGGGCCGAGGCCAATCGTGACTGGCAATCCCGCCGCGATGCTAGCGGCAAGGGTGACGATCTCGCCCGGTTGTTCGCGCCCATCGCCGGTCAGGCGGGCGAGTTGCTGCAGGATTATGTGCGTAAGATCGCACAGGAAGCGCCGAAGGTCGCATCCCGCAAGGCGTCCGAAATGGCGCTGACGGTGCTGACGGAAGACCTGCCGCAGCTAGTGGGCGGCTCGGCCGATCTCACCGGTTCGAACAATACCAAAACTCCTTCCACCAAGCCTTTGACTGCGCAGGATTATTCCGGCCGTTACCTGTATTACGGCATTCGCGAGTTCGGCATGGCCGCAGCGATGAACGGAATGGCGCTGCATGGCGGGATCGTGCCCTATGGCGGCACCTTCCTGATCTTCAGCGACTATGCCCGGAATGCGATCCGCCTCTCCGCCCTGCAGCAGATCGGCGTGGTCTATGTGCTGACGCATGATTCCATCGGTCTTGGCGAGGATGGGCCGACCCACCAGCCGATAGAGCAGGTGATGAGCCTGCGGCTGATCCCAAATCTCAACGTTTATCGTCCGGCCGATGCGGTGGAAACCGCGGAATGCTGGGCACTGGCGCTGTCGACGCCTGAAACCCCGTCTGTTCTGGCGCTGTCACGGCAGAACCTGCCGGCGGTCCGGGGCGAAGATGACAGCGAATGGACCCCGGCTGAAAATCGCAGCGCGCGGGGCGCCTATCGCCTGCGCGCCGCCAAGGCCGATCGCCGCGTGATCCTGATCGCGACCGGTTCCGAAGTGGCCGTGGCGCTCGCCACCGCCGATCGGTTGGAGGCCGAAGGCATCGGCGCCGATGTCGTCTCGATGCCGTGCATGGAATTGTTCGAGCAGCAGGACGATGCCTACAAGGCCGACCTGCTGCCGGACGTGGGGCCGGACCAGATCCTGCGCGTTTCGATCGAGGCGGGCGTGACCCATGGCTGGGAACGCTACACGATGGCGCGCGGCCTCAATATCGGCATCGATCGTTTCGGTGCCTCCGCCCCGGCAGAGGTGCTGTTCGATCATTTCGGCTTCACGGCCGGGAAGATTGTACCAAAAATCAAAGCCAAGCTGGCTATTTAGCAGGAGTTCTGGACATGGCGACGAAGGTAGCGATCAACGGTTTCGGTCGCATCGGGCGGTTGGTCGCGCGCGCAATCCTGGAACGCGACGATCACGATCTGCAACTCGTCGCCATCAACGATCTGGCGGACGCCAAGGCGAATGCCCTGCTGTTCCAGTTCGATTCCACCCATGGCCGCTTCCCAGGCGAAGTTTCCTCCGATGGCGACAGCATCACCGTCAACGGACAGCGCATCGCCGTCACCAAGGAGCGTGAGCCGGGCAAGCTGCCGCATGGCGAGATGGGTGTGGACATCGTGCTGGAATGCACGGGGTTCTTCCAGTCGCAGGAAGCGAGCCAGCCGCATATCGATGCCGGCGCCAAACGCGTCCTGATCTCCGCGCCGGCAACGGGCGTCAGCAAGACGATCGTGTTCGGGGTGAACCAGGACACGCTGACGGCGGAAGACATCATCGTGTCCAACGCCAGCTGCACCACCAACTGCCTCGCACCGGTTGCGAAGGTGCTGCACGAAACCGTTGGAATCGAACGTGGTTTCATGACCACGGTGCATAGCTACACCAACGATCAGCGCATTCTCGACCAGATGCATTCCGACATGCGCCGCGCGCGTGCCGGTGCGACCAACATGATCCCGACCACTACGGGCGCCGCCCGCGCGGTTGGTCTGGTGTTGCCGGAACTGAAGGGCAAGCTCGACGGGTCCTCGGTCCGCGTGCCGACCCCGAACGTGTCGCTGGTCGACCTCGTCTTCACGCCCGGCCGCGATACCACGGCGGAAGAGCTGAACGCAGCCCTCAAGGCAGCGTCCGAGGGCGCGATGAAGGGCGTGCTGGACTATACGGACCAGCCGCTCGTCAGCAGCGACTTCAACCACTATCCCGCCAGTTCCACGGTGGACAGCCTCGAAACCTCCGTGCTGGAAGGCAAGCTGGCGCGCGTGGTTTCCTGGTACGACAATGAATGGGGCTTCTCCAACCGGATGGTCGACACCGCCGGCGCGATGGCGAAGTTCCTTTGACCCCTGCACCCCTCCCGCGTGCGGGAGGGGGCTGACGGAGCCGCCATGGCCAGCTTCAGAACTCTTGACGATATCGGCGATGTGCGCGGCAAGGTCGCGCTGGTGCGCGTCGATCTCAACCTGCCCATGCAGGACGGTGCCGTAACGGACCTCACCCGCGCTCGTGCGGTGGCGCCCACCATTCTCGAACTGGCAGATGCCGGGGCCAAAGTGTTGCTGCTGGCGCATTTCGGCCGTCCGAAGGGGGAACGTCATTCGCAGATGTCGCTCTCTCTCGTGCAAGGCGCGGTCGAGAACGTGCTGGGCCGGGAGGTGATGTTCATTCCCGAAGTGGCGGGGCCAGTTGCCGCGCAGGCCATCGGCATCCTGCGCGCGGGCGATATCGGCCTGATGGAAAATACCCGCTTCTGGCCGGGCGAGGAAAAGAACGACCCGGAATTCGCCCGCGCCATCGCGGCGAATGCGGATCTCTACGTCAACGACGCCTTTTCCGCCGCGCACCGCGCCCATGCCACCACGGAAGGGCTGGCGCATCTGCTGCCTTCCTATGCCGGCCGGTCGATGGAAGCGGAACTGCGCGCACTGGATCAGGCGCTGGGTAACCCGCAAAAGCCGGTCGCGGCGGTGGTTGGCGGGGCCAAGGTTTCCACCAAGCTCGCCGTGCTGGAACATCTGGTGGCGCGGGTCGATCATCTGATTATCGGCGGCGGCATGGCCAACACCTTCCTGGCTGCGCGCGGCGTGGATGTGGGCAAGTCGCTGTGCGAGCACGACCTCGCGGCTGAAGCGGAAGCGATCATGGATCGGGCCGACAGTGCCGGTTGTACGGTGCATCTGCCCTATGATGTCGTCGTGGCGAAGGAATTTGCCGCCAATCCGCCCAGCATCCGCATCAGCAATGTGCATGAGGTCGCGGCGGACGAGATGATCCTCGATGTCGGGCCGCAAGCGGTGGAGGCATTGGGTGATGTGCTCAAGACCTGCCGGACCCTGGTCTGGAATGGGCCGCTGGGCGCGTTCGAGACGCCGCCCTTCGATGCGGCAACCGTGGCACTGGCCAAGGTGGCGGCGGCGCTGACCAAGGAAGGCTCGCTCGTTTCCGTTGCGGGTGGCGGCGATACGGTCGCGGCGCTCAACCATGCAGGAGTGGCGGCGGATTTCACTTATGTTTCAACGGCCGGCGGCGCCTTCCTCGAATGGATGGAAGGTCGTGAATTGCCGGGCGTGGCGGCGCTGCGCCCCTAATATCCACCCGCGAAGGTGAAGCCGAAGCGGTAGGGGGCAGGCGAGTCCTGCCCGCTGCCCGCCATTTTCTCGGGCATCACCTCCACCAGTGACAGCGTTCCATCCGCGACCTGTATCGGCTGATCCGTCGCGATTTCGCGGGTTTCGCTGCGCGATCCCAAATCCACCTTGATCGACAGCCGGGTCCGGCCCGCCCAGACGCAGCGGGCGTTCATGGGGCAGCGGCTGTCTTCCAGCACCGCTAGTGGCGTGACCTGCGGACCATCGACATAGACTCGTTCCCCAAGCCCAGCGCGTGCAATTCCGTCCGCATTCGCTTGCGGGGGCGAAGCGGGCGAAGGGCTTGTCGCGCAGGCTGCGAGGGCGAGCAGGGTGAAGGGGGCGAGGGCGCGTTTCATGGGCCGATCCTGCGCTTTACGGCTGAACCTTGCCAGAACGTATCAGCGGGCGGGGCGATACGCCACTTGGCGGCGCGGGTGCCGCGCGATATGGCCGCGCAGTGACCGATTGCCAGCTATACCTGATTTCGCCGCCCGATGTTTCGGGCAATTTCCCCGAGCGGCTGGAGCGGGCGCTGTCTGCCGGGCCGGTGGCCGCGTTCCAGTTCCGCGTGAAGGGGCTGGACCAGCATGAATCCGCGCGGCTTGCAACGCCGCTGCAAGCGATCTGCAAGGCCCATGACGTGGCCTTCATCGTCAATGACAGCGTTGCACTGGCCAAGCGGCTGAAGGCCGACGGTGTGCATCTCGGCCAACAGGATGGCGATGTGCGGGAAGCGCGCGAGGAGCTGGGGCGGGATGCGCAGATTGGCGTGACCTGCCATGCCAGCCGCCATCTGGCGATGGATGCGGGTGATGCGGGCGCGGATTATGTCGCCTTCGGCAGTTTCTTCCCCAGCGGCACCAAGGCGAGCGAGCATCGGCCCGAGCCGGAACTGCTGCGCTGGTGGCAAAGCCTGATGGAAATCCCCTGCGTCGCCATCGGCGGCATCACGCCGGCCAATTGCCGCCCCCTGATCGAAGCTGGCGCCGACTTCCTGGCCGTGTCGGCATCCGTGTGGAGCGGGGACGAAGCGGAGGCGGTGCGCGCCTTCGTGAAAGAGATCGAGCAGGGCTGAGGGACACTTTTCCGCCACGATGGGTTTATCCGCCAAAAGGAGAAACCCATGAGGAAAGCTTTCGTTCTACCGTCCCTGATCGTCCTGGCCGCGTGCAGCGGCGGTGGAGATAGCAGGGAGCAGAGCGATACGGCCACCGAGGCCGCCCCCGCACACCAAGGCGCGGATTCCATGGCGTCACGCGATCCCGCGCCGGGGGAACGCGCGGCTGAAGACATCGCGGATGCGCAGCAGCGGCCGGTCATGCAGTTGCAGGTGGTGCTGGAACGGCTTGGCTTCGGGCCGGGCGTGATCGATGGCAGCATGGGCATGTCCACCGAAAATGCCCTGTCCGGTTTCCAGGAAGCCAATGGATTGCAGGTGACCGGCGAATATGATGATGCCACCCGCCAGGCGTTGTCGCGGTGGACGAACATTCCCGCGACGCGCGTCGTCACCATTCCCGAAGATTGGGGGCAACTGACGTTCGCGGCCATGCCGGAAGGGCCGGCTGAACAGGCCAAGATGGACCATCTGGGCTATGAAAGCATGGATGAGAAGCTGGCCGAGCGGTTCCACACCACGATAGAGGTGCTGCATCAGCTCAACCCCGGGGGGAAGCCTGCAACGGCCACCGCCGCCAACACGGCAGCAGCGGGGGCGGGCGGCAGTGCCACGGCCGGCAGCGCGCTGGCCACAGGCGGGCAGGCGACCGCGCAGGGCAATGCCGACGCCGCCGCGCGCGGCGATGCGGCGGCCGCCGACCAGGCTGCGGCGCCGATGTTCCGCGCCGGTCAGCAGATCCGCGTGCCCAATGTCGGCGCGGATCGGATCAATCCGGCGGATGTTGAGGATGCCACCTGGCGCGAAACGCTGGTCTCTCTGGGCGTGGGCAGCGAGCAGCCCAAGGCGGCGCGGATCGTGGTCGATAAATCGGGTGGATGGCTGAAAGCCTATGACAGCGCCGACAAGCTGATCGCGATGTTCACCGTCACCACCGGATCGCAGCACGACCCGCTGCCGCTGGGCGAATGGGGTATCAAGGGCGTCGCTCATAATCCGCCCTTCGCATACAATCCCGATCTGTTCTGGGACGCGTCCAACAGCGAATCCAAGCAGCAATTGCCGCCCGGCCCCAACGGCCCCGTTGGCGTGGTGTGGATCGACCTGACCAAGGAACATTACGGCATCCACGGCACCGGCGCCCCCGAAACCATCGGGCGGGCGCAAAGCCATGGCTGCGTGCGGTTGACCAATTGGGATGCGGCGAGGCTGGCGCAAATGGTGGACGGTTCCACCAAAGTGCTGTTCCAGGCATGAGCGGGATACGCGCCGCCGACCGCATCCTGACCATCGTGGTCACGGCAACGCTGACGTCGGCGGCGTGGATCGTGTTCGGCAGCGCCTATGTCGATCTGGACGGGGCGGGCGGGCTGAAATCGGCCGCGACGGAAGACGAACTGGCCGATGTGCCGGCAGAGGATCTCGTCGCCGCGCCGCTGCCCGTCGTCACCCAGGCGCCGGCCGTCCCTACGCGCGAGGAAGCGACCCGCCTGGCGATCCCGGTGATGAATGTGTCGGCGGATCAACTGGTCGATACCTATGCCGATGACCGGTCAGGCGGCGATCATCTGCATCAGGCCATCGACATCATGGCGCCGGAAGGGACCAGCGTGGTCGCGGCGGCGCCCGGCACCATCGAGCGGCTGTATCAATCGGCGGCTGGCGGTACCACGATTTATCTGCGCTCCAACGACCGGCGGCTGATCTATTACTATGCGCATCTGCAAGCCTATGCGCCAGGACTGAAAGAAGGGCAGCAGATCAAGCGGGGGCAGAGAATCGGGCTGGTGGGCTCCACCGGCAATGCCGATGCGGAGGCGCCGCACCTGCATTTCGCGATCCTGGCCACCAATCCCGATGCGGAATGGTGGGAGCCTTCCACCCCGCTCAACCCCTATCCGCTGCTGAGGACAGGTTCGTGAGCGAGATCAGCGTTCGCGCCGCACGCAGCGCAGGCGGCCGAGTTCCCCTTCGTCCACCCGGCGCAGGAAGTTGGGGGAAATCACGCGATAGGTTTCCCCCTGCCGCCGCCCGCTAGTGAAGATCAGCCGATCGCCGCGTCGCAGATAGGTGCCCGATGCCCCGGTGGAGGAGTAGCGGGATGCGCTGCGGATAGAGAAATTCTGGTCCGGCTGTTCCTTGCCCGGACGGCCCGCCGCGTCTCCCGGCAGTTCGCAAATGAACGGGCCGCGCGATATGGTGCCCACCGGCGCCTGCGCGGCAGCAGGGATCGTGAACAGGGCGCCAGAAAGAATTGCGAGCAGAGGCCATTTCATGCCGGCACCCATACAGTATCCGCGCCTGCATTGCCATGTGCGCGGCGACGGGCTACGGCGCGGCGCAATTCAGACATTTCGAGCAAGGCCTATCCGATGAAGATCAGCGGCGTGGATATCCGTCCCGGCAACATTCTTGAATATGAAGGCGGCATCTGGAAGGTCGCCAAGATTCAGCACACGCAGCCCGGCAAGGGCGGCGCCTATATGCAGGTCGAGATGAAGAACCTGCAGGATGGCCGCAAGACCAACGTCCGCTTCCGCAGCGCCGACACGGTGGAGCGGGTGCGGCTGGACACCAAGGATTTCCAGTATCTGTATGCCGAAGGCGACATGCTGGTGTTCATGGACAAGGACACTTACGACCAGATCAACCTGCCGGCGGACCTGCTGGGCGATGCGGCCGCATTCCTGGAAGACGGCATGGATGTGACGCTGGAACTGTGGGAAGAAAAGCCCATCAGCGTGGAGCTGCCCGAACAGGTGGAAGCGGTGATCGTGGAAGCGGATGCGGTGGTGAAGGGGCAGACCGCTTCTTCCAGCTACAAGCCCGCGGTGCTGGAAAACGGCGTGCGCGTTATGGTGCCGCCGCATATCGAAAGCGGCACGCGCATCATCGTCGATGTGTATGAACGCAGCTATGTCGGGAAGGCCGGCTGACCTGACATGGCCGCTATCAGTGGACTCATCCGTGTCATGGAACGCGCCGCGCGCAAGGCGGGCGGCCGTCTGCGGCGCGATTTCGGCGAAGTCGAACATCTTCAGGTAAGCCGCAAGGGGCCGTCGGACTTCGTGTCCAAGGCGGACCAGCATTCCGAACGGACGCTGTGGGACGAGCTGCGCCAGGCGCGGCCGGACTGGGGCTTCGTGCTGGAAGAAGGCGGCACGATCGAGGGCGACCCGACCAAGCCGCGCTGGATCATCGACCCGCTGGATGGGACCACCAATTTTCTGCACGGCATCCCGCATTTCGCGATTTCGATCGCCGTGCAGGAACCGAAGCTGGATGGTTCCGGCTGGGGAGAGGTGGTGGCCGGGCTGGTCTATCAGCCGGTCACGGACGAGACCTTCTGGGCGGAAAAGGCGCGCGGCGCCTGGTTGCAGGATGCGCGCCTGCGCGTTTCCGGCCGCCGCCAGTTGGGCGAGGCGCTGATTTCCACCGGCATGCCTTATCAGGGGCATGGCAATTTCGAGGAATGGGCGCGCATTTTCGCGGCCATCGGGCCGCAGGTCGCGGGCATCCGCCGCTTCGGTTCCGCCGCGCTGGACCTCGCATGGGTGGCTGCGGGCCGGTATGACGGCTTCTGGGAAAGCGACCTGTCACCGTGGGATACGGCGGCGGGATGCCTGCTGGTTCGCGAAGCGGGCGGTTTCGTGACCGATTATCGCGGCCGGTCCGAACCGATCTGCGCGGCGCAGGTCGTCGCGGCCAACGATCCGCTCCATTCCCGGCTGCACAAGCTGATTGCGGGAGCAATAAAGACCTGATTGTCGCGTGGTGGCTTGAATGCCGCGCGCAGCGCCGCTAATCGCGGCCAGCCCAGGAGCCCCTGTGGCGGAATGGTAGACGCGATCGACTCAAAATCGATTGTCGAGAGACGTGCCCGTTCGAGTCGGGCCAGGGGCACCATCTGCTGAAATCGTCGTGGCGCCTGTGGGCGCGGTCTTGTCGGGGCCTGGTCCCGCGCAAGGGCAATCTGATTGAATTTCGGAAAGACGCGGGCCGCTTGGCAGCGGGGCGCGTCAGTCGAGGAAAAATTCCTCTCCGTGGCCGCCGGACGGGCTGACGCCCTGGGCGCCTTCCGCCATGATCGGCTCGGCCTCCGGATCGATAGCGTCCTCGGCCATTTCGCTTTCGCCGAATGTTTCATCAGCCAGCATATCGACAGGAGGCGGCGGATTTTCGACCGGCGCTGCGGCGGCCGTCTCCCAATGCTCGCCGGTGGTGTCCCTGTAAGCGGTAGGAGCCGCCGCCGGAGCGCCATCCGCCGGCCCGTCATCGGCCAGCAGTGTGACGGCGAAGGCCACCATCACCGTCGCCACCGCGAAGCGGCGGTAAAGCCGGACATGCAGCGAAGGTTCAGGCGCGGAAGCCGACATGGGACCATCTTGCGGGAAACGAACGAAAAAGTGGTTTTTGGATATAGTTAACAAGCACTTGACCCACGCTGCTGCGGAAGCCGGGAACCGATGCGCGGGGCCGCTGGTTTGAGTGATCGGGGGAGGAGATAGGCAAATGGAGCCCCCGGTCGACGTGGACGCAATTCTTAAGGATATCGAACGGATCGAACGACCTGCCCCCGTGGAGCCGGAGCCGCGCAGCGCGGTTCGGACGGCGGTAACGATACTGGCCGTGCTCTTTTTCGGCGCGCTCGCGATATGGGGCGTTGTGACAATCGAGGGCAGCTATCGCGAAGGGGCGTCGTCCGACGCTGCTCCAGCCGATTGATCGATTGACCTTCCTGCCCGCGCGTAGCCGGCGGATCTTTGCGCGCCTAGGCGCCACGCCGATGTAAGATTTACCGACATTTCATTTCTAGCGCCTAGGCCCGGGGCGTTCGCGCAGGGGGCGGACGGCTGCGGCGCGAGCGATGATCCGTCTTTTCAAACATTATGTTCCGCATGCGGTGCTGCTGCTGGGGGTGATCGATTTCATCCTGCTGATGGCGGCCAGCAATGGCGGCTGGCTGCTGCGCGCCGACCAGATCGGCATGGATCCGGGAGCGACGGCGGGGCGGCTGCCGATGCTGGCTGGATTTGCCGCCGTCGTGCTGACGGCGATGGTGTCGGTCGGTGTGTATGGGGCCGATGCGCTGCGGTCCATGCGCTTCGCCTGCGCCCGGCTGCTGGTGGCGGTGAGCCTGGCGGTGATTGCGCTGACCTTCCTCGATTTCCTGCTGCCGGGGGAGACGTTCTGGCGATCGACCCTGCTTTACGCGATGGGCTTTGCCATCGTCGTACTGGTGCTGAACCGGCTGGTGACGGGCGGCGTGCTGGGGGCGGCGGCATTTCGCAGGCGGGTGCTGGTGCTGGGCGCCGGGCCGCGTGCGGAGCGGCTGCGCAGCCTGAGCGAGACACCCGGCAGCGGCTTTGCCATCGTCGGCTATGTCTGCATGTCGCAAACGCAGCGCGTGGTGCCCGATGCCATCGCGCGCGAGGCGATCCATGACCTGACGCGCCATGTGGGGAATCTGGGCGTGAGCGAGGTGGTGCTGGCGCTGGAGGAACGGCGCAATTTCCTGCCGTTGAAGGACCTGCTGCGGATCAAGACGGCAGGCGTTCATGTGAACGATTTCTCCAGCTTTCTGGAGCGGGAGACGGGCCGCGTCGATCTCGACACGCTCAATCCGAGCTGGCTGATCTTCTCCGACGGTTTCTCGTCCGGACGGGCGGTGTCGAGCGTGGTGAAGCGGCTGTTCGATGTGGCGGCGAGCGGGCTGCTGCTGGCGCTGACATTCCCGGTGATCCTGTTGTTCGCCGCGCTGGTGAAGCTGGACAGCAAAGGCCCGGCCTTCTTCCGGCAACAGCGGATCGGTCTCTATGGCCAGCCGATCTGGCTGCTGAAGCTGCGATCGATGCGGATCGATGCGGAGAAGGACGGCGCGAAATGGGCGCAGGAGAACGATCCGCGCATCACCCGTGTGGGGCGGCTGATCCGCCAGTTGCGGATCGACGAACTGCCGCAGGTCTGGACGGTGCTGAAAGGGCAGATGAGCTTTGTCGGCCCCCGGCCCGAAGTGCCCGCCTTCGTCGACGATCTGGAAGACAAGCTGCCCTATTATGCGGAACGCCACATGGTGAAGCCGGGCATCACCGGCTGGGCGCAGATCAATTATCCCTATGGTGCATCGGTGGAAGATGCCCGGGCGAAGCTGGAATATGATCTCTACTACGCGAAGAACTACACCCCGTTCCTCGACCTGCTGATCCTGCTTCAGACCTTGCGGGTGGTGCTGTGGCCTGAAGGCGCGCGCTGATGGCGGTGCTGGCCGATGTGCTGATCCCGCTTGCCTGTCTCGCCTGCGCATTGGCGGCGCTGGCTGCCGCCTGCTGGGTGGCATGGCGCCGGGTTGAGCGGGGAGCCGGCACCCTGCCGGCCGCATCGGCGCTGTCGATGACGGCGGGCTGGGCTCTGGTCACGCTGGCGGCCGGGCCGGAGCATGTGGCGGCAGCCGCGTTCTTGACTCTATCCACCCTTGGCTGGCTATGGGTGCTGCTGCGCTTGTTCTCACGCGGACAGGCAGTGGCTGAGGTCAAAGCGGGGCCGGTCCGGCTGGCAGTGCTTGCACTGGCGCTGGTGGAGATTTCGGCGCTGGCGATGGTGCTGACGGCAGCGATGCCGAACCTCGCGATAACGCTGCGGCTGCTATTCTGCGTGGGTGCGCTGGTGCTGGTGCACAACCTCTATGCCAGCGCATCGGGCGGCGCGCGGAACATGCAGCGCTGGGCGGTCGCCGCGCTGGCGGTGATGTGGCTGTACGATCTGAATGTCTGGACCGTAGCCTATCTGAACGGATCGACGCTGGACCTGCTGCTGGGCCTGCGCGGCGCGGTGATGCTGCTGGTGACGGGCCTGTTCGCCTTCGGCCTGACCCGGCACGAGCGCAGCCCGCGCCTGCGCCCGTCGCGCGCGTTTGCGTTTCAGTCATTCTCGCTGGTGGCGATTGGCGCCTATCTGCTGGCGATGGTGCTGGTGGAAGAGGCATTGTCCTGGGCCGGCACGGACTGGGCGCGAGCGGTGCAGGCGGGCTTCGGCGTGGCGGCCATCGCGCTGGCTGCGATCGTGCTGCCATCGGCTCGCCTGCGCGGGTGGCTGCGCGTCACCCTGTCCAAGCACCTGTTCCAGCATCGTTACGATTATCGCGCCGAATGGCTGCGCTTTGCCGATACGATCGGCCGCGGCGGGCCGGATGAGCCGCCGCTGCGAGAACGCGTCGTGCGGGCCGTGGCGGATGTCACGGATAGCCCGGCGGGCCTGCTGCTGGTGCCGGAAGATCAGGGCAGGGGGTTGATGCTGTCGGCGCGCTGGCAATGGCCGGCGCCCGGCGTGCCGGTGCAGGCGATGGAGGAATGTGCCGCGCGCTTCTTCGAAGAAGGCGGCTTCATCGTCGATCTGGACGATGTCCGCAATGGCAGGGCCGGCGCTGTGCCGGCCACCGCCTGCCCGCAATGGCTGCTTGCCAGCGCAGAGGCATGGGCCATGGTTCCGCTGCTGCATTACGGCCGGCTGGCCGGCGTGGTGGTGCTGGCGCGCCCACCGTTCGACCGGCGGCTGGACTGGCAGGATTTCGACCTGCTGCGCGTGGTGGGCCGGCAGCTTGCCAGCTATCTGGTGGAGCAGGCCAGCCGGGACGCGCTGGACGAGGCGCGGCATTTCGACGAGTTCAACCGCCGCATCGCCTTCGTTATGCATGACATCAAGAACCTGTCGAGCCAGCTGACGCTGCTGGCGCGCAATGCGCAGCGGCATGCGGACAATCCCGATTTTCGCGCCGACATGCTGCTGACCCTGCGCAGCAGCGCGGAAAAGTTGCAGGCGCTGCTGTCACGCCTCGGCCGATATGGCGCGCAGGGCGGTGGCGAGCGTCAGGAAGTGGCGATCCGCCCGGTTCTGGCGCGGGCCGCGCGGCAATGCGGCGGGGATCAGCGCGTGGTGGTGGCGGAAGGCCCGGCTGCCGCTGCGGTGCTGGCCGATCCCGACGCGCTGGAACAGGCGCTGGTCCATCTGATCCAGAACGCGGTCGATGCCAGCCCGCCAGCCCAGCCGGTGCTGATCGACTGGCGGGAGGACGGCGCGGAAGTGATGGTGGAGATCGTGGATCGCGGCGCGGGCATGAGCGCGGAGTTCATCCGCACCGGCCTGTTCCGGCCGTTTCATTCATCCAAGAATGGCGGGTTCGGAATCGGGGCCTACGAAGCGCGCGAACTGGTCAGGGCGATGGGCGGACGGATCGAGGTGGAATCGCGCGAAGGTGCCGGCAGCCGCTTCCGGATCGTGCTGCCGCGTGGGCGGGCGGATGCGGCGGATCGCGCGTTCGAACAAGGCAGGAGCGAAGTGGCATGACGGGGGCAACTGGCGGAGGCGATGTGCCGAAACTGCTGGTGGTGGAGGATGATCCCGGCCTCCAGGCGCAGCTCAAATGGGCCTATGACGATGTGGAGATCATTCTCGCGAGCGATCGGGCGAGCGCGCTGGCGGCGCTGCGGGCGGAGGAGCCATGCGTGGTGACGCTGGATCTGGGCCTTCCGCCGGACCCGGATGGCACCGGCGAGGGATTCGCGGTGCTGGATGCGATCATGGCGCTAAAGCCCGATACCAAGGTGATCGTGGTGTCCGGCCATGGCGCGCGCGAAAGCGCCCTGCGCGCGGTGGAGCGGGGCGCCTATGATTTCTGCCAGAAGCCGGTCGATATCGAGCAGTTGGGCCTGATCGTGCGCCGCGCGATCAACCTGCACCGGATGGAGGCGGAAAATCGCGCGCTGGCGGAACGGGCGGGGCCGGGCAACACCGTGCTGGGTGGCCTTATCACCGGCGCGCCGGAAATGGTGCGCGTGGCGCGGACCATCGAACGGGTCGCCAATACCGGCGTTTCCGTGATGCTGCTGGGCGCGAGCGGAACGGGCAAGGAATTGCTGGCGCGCGGGCTGCACGAGGCGAGCGAGCGCCGCCGCGGCGCTTTCGTGGCGATCAATTGCGCCGCCATCCCGGAAAACCTGCTGGAAAGCGAGCTGTTCGGCCATGAAAAGGGCGCCTTCACCGGCGCGGTCAGGACGGTGGAGGGAAAGATCGAGCAGGCCGGCGGCGGCACGCTGTTCCTGGACGAGGTGGGCGACATTCCGCTGGCCCTGCAGGTCAAGCTGCTGCGTTTCCTGCAGGAACGGACGATCGAGCGGCTGGGCGGGCGCAAGAGCATCGCCGTCGATACGCGGATCGTTTGCGCCACGCATCAGGATCTGGGCGCGATGACGGCCGACGGGCGCTTCCGCGAGGATCTGTATTATCGGCTAGCCGAAGTGGTGGTGACCATCCCCGCGCTGGCGGAACGGCCGGGCGACGCGGTGCTGCTGGCCAAGGTGTTCCTGAAGCGGTTCGCGCGGGAGATGAACCCGCAGGTGCAGGGCTTCGCGCCCGATGCGCTGGCGGCCATCGATGGCTGGAACTGGCCGGGCAATGTGCGCGAACTGGAAAACCGGGTGAAGCGCGCCGCAATCATGGCCGATGGCCGGCTGGTGAGTGCGGCCGATCTCGATATTCCGGGCCATTCGGCGGAAATGGACGTGCCGTTCAATCTGCGCAGCGCGCGGGAGCAGGCGGACAGGAAGGCGATCCGCCATGCGCTCGCCCGGTCCGACGGCAATATTTCCGGCACTGCGCGGCTGCTGGGGGTAAGCCGGCCGACGCTGTACGATCTGCTGAAGCAATACGGATTGCAGGCATAGCGGCCGGCCGGGGCAACCGCATCGCGCCCGGCTTCCTGCTTGCCAAGTGCGGTGCCCGCAGCCAAGCGCCCGAAGATGATGATGCGCCTGTTCCGCGCCACGGACCCGCTGCTGCGCCTGCTGGTCGTGGCCATCCTCCTTGCCGCCTTCCTGCCGGTCAGCGGCCCGCAGCGGGCCGTGGCGCAGGATATTTCGGACGGCGCCATCGTGCTGCTGTTCCTGCTGAACGGGCTGCGGCTGCCGCGCCGGGAGGTGCTGCACAGCATCGGGCACTGGCATTTCCTGCTGCCGCTGATCGTCTGGTGTTTCGGCGTGATGGCACTGGCGGGATGGGGGCTGTCCGCCATCGGACGGACGATGCTGCCGGCGGAAATCGCGCTGGGGCTGCTCTATCTGGGCGTGATGCCTTCCACGGTGCAATCGGCCACGGCCTATTCTTCGCTCGCCGGGGGGAACGTGACCAATTCCGTGGTCGCGGCGGCCGTCATCAACATATTGGGCGTGTTCATGAGCGCGCCGCTGTTCTCCCTGATCGCGGGGAGTGCGGCGAGCGGGCTGGATCTGGCGGCGCTGGGGCGGGTGACGATGCTGCTGATCGTGCCCTTCATCATCGGCCAGTTGCTGCAGGGCCGGTTCGGCGAACTGGCGCGGCGGCACAAGGTGCTGGCCAGCTGGGCCGACCGGCTGACCATCGCCATCGCCGTCTATGTCGCCTTTTCCAGCGCGGTGGAGCAGGGGTTGTGGCAGCGGGTGGCGCTGCCCGACTGGGCGATCATGCTGGCGCTGGTCGTGCCGCTGCTGGGCTTCGCCTTTGGCGGCGCCTGGCTGACGAGCGGCGCCCTGCGGCTGGAACGGCGCGACCGGATCGCCTTCCTGTTCGCCGGGGGGCAGAAGAGCATTGCGCTGGGCGCCCCGCTGGCGAGCGTGCTGTTCCCGCCGGCGACAGCAGGCATGATCCTGCTGCCGCTGCTATGTTATCACCTGCTGCAACTGGTCCTGTCCGCCCCGCTGGCGGCGCGGCTCAGTCGGCAGGGGCCGGTTGCGGAGCCGCCGCTTCCTTCCGCTTCCGGCGGATAGACCACCACAGCGACAGGGCGATCAGCACCGCGCCGATCAGGCCGGTGATGACTTCGGGCACATGCGCGACGGCGCCGAACAGCATGATCCCGCCCAGCGCGATGATGGCCCAGAACGCGCCATGTTCGAGATAGGCATATTCCGCCAGCGTGCCCTTGCGTACGAGGTGGATCGTCATCGAACGCACGAATATCGCGCCGATCGACAGGCCCAGCGCGATCACGATCATGTTGTTCGACAGGGCGAAGGCGCCGATCACGCCATCGAAGCTGAAGCTGGCGTCCAGCACGTTCAAATAGAGGAAACCGCCCAGGCCGGAGCGGACTGCCGCGCCGGCCAGGCGGCGGCGTTCGTCCTGCATTTCCAGCGCGGTGTTGATCGCTTCCACCACGATGAAGGTGACGATGCCGAGGATGCCCGCGACGATGAAGGTCAGCGCGTCAGCCGTTTCGAGCAGGGAGGAAATGCCCCACAGGACGAGCAGCAGCAGGCCGATCTCTATCGCCTTGACGGCGGAGACGGCTGACAGCTTGCGTTCGATGAAGCCGATCCAGTGCACTTCCTTGTCGGCATCGAAGAAGAATTTGAGGCCGACCATGGCGAGGAACGATCCGCCGAACCCGGCAATGCCCACCCCGGCGGAGGAGACGATCCGTTCGTATTCCGCCGGGTTGGTGAGCGAGAGGCGCACCGTCTCCACCGGGCCAAGGCCCGCGGCGATGGCGACGATGGCGAGCGGGAACACGATCCGCATCCCGAACACGGCGAAGGCGATGCCCCAGAGCAGGAACCGCTGCTGCCACACCTCGTCCATTTCCTTGAGGACGGAGGCGTTGACCACGGCGTTATCGAAGCTGAGCGAGACTTCCAGCACCGACAGGACGACGATGATCCACAGGATCTGCGCGGTGCCGGCGACCGACCCCGTGCTCATCCATCCATACCAGGAACCGAGCGCGAGGCACAGGATCGTGAAGACGATCGAGAATCGATAATGCTGGAACATGGGCGGGATCAGTCAGCCTGATAGAGTTGATCGGGGCCGGGGAAGGACCGGCTGCGGACATCGCCCGCATAGCGTGCCGCCGCGTCGGAGATAAGGGGGGCAATGTCGCCATAGCGTTTCACGAAGCGGGGGACGCGGTCGAACATGCCGAGCATGTCTTCCGTGACGAGCACCTGCCCGTCGCAGCGCGCCGATGCGCCGATGCCGATCGTGGGGCAGTCGACCGCCTCTGTGACGGCGATGGCGATGGGTTCGACCACGCCTTCCACCACGATGGAGAAAGCGCCCGCATCGGCAAGGGCGCGGGCATCGCCGACGATCTTGTCCGCTTCGGCATCGCTGCGGCCGCGCGCGCCATAGCCGCCAAGGACGTTCACCGCCTGCGGGGTAAGGCCGATATGGCCCATCACCGGGATGCCGCGCGCATTGAGGAATTGTACCGTGGGCGCCATCGCCGCGCCGCCTTCCAGCTTGATGGCGGCGGCGCCGCTTTCCTTCATCAGGCGGGATGCGCTGGCGAAAGCCTGTTCCGGCGATGCTTCATAGGAACCGAAGGGCATGTCGACAACGACCAGCGCATGATAGCTGCCCCGCACCACGGCGGCGGCATGGGCCGACATCATCTCCAGCGTGACGGGCACGGTGGAGGGGAGGCCATAGATCACCTGGCCGAGGGAATCGCCCACCAGCAGGACGTCGCAATGCGCGTCGAGCAGCTGCGCCTGCCGCGCGGTATAGGCGGTGAGGGCGACGATGGGCTGCTGCGTCTGCCCATCCTGTTTGCGCTTGCGAATGGCGGGCACGGTAAGGCGGCGCATCGGCTGCGGCGTGGGGTTGGCGCGGCTGGTCGAGGTGTCGAGCTGGAAGGTCGTGGACATGGCTTGCTTCTAGACCGGGAGCAACGCGGGTGAAAGCCCGCACAACAGGCTTGCCATCGCACTGCAACATAGTAGCTTTTCCGTCAGGGAAGCCGGACGGACGGGGTTCGGCTAATCAAGAACGGGGGTCGTAGAATGCTCGGACGGGTCAAACCGCTGGACGCCATTCTCGCAACTGCGGAAAAGAAATCACTCCATCGCTCACTGGGTGCCTGGCAGCTTACGCTGCTGGGCGTGGGCGCAGTCATAGGAACAGGTATCTTCGTGCTGACGTCGGAGGCGGCGCAGAAGGCCGGCCCCGGCATGATGTGGAGCTTCGTCATCGCGGCACTGGTGTGCGGCGTGGCGGCGCTTTGCTATTCGGAACTCGCATCCATGGTGCCGGTATCCGGTTCCGCCTACACCTACACCTACGCGGTGATGGGCGAATTGCTGGCCTGGATGGTCGGCTGGGCGCTCATCCTCGAATATGCGGTCGCGGCCAGCGCCGTATCGGTCGGCTGGTCGGGCTATTTCGTCGGGCTGCTGGCGAATGCGGGAATACATCTTCCACCATCATTGACCGTCGGGAGCTACGCCCCCGGCGGTTTTATCAATCTGCCGGCCCTTGTCATCGCCTTGCTGGTCACCTTCCTGCTGATGATCGGCACGCGTGAAAGCGCGCGGGTGAATGCGGTGCTGGTGGCCATCAAGGTGACGGCGCTGGTGATGTTCATCGTGCTGACCATCCCGATGCTGAAGGGGCAGAATTTCGAACCCTTCGCACCCAATGGATGGTTCGGCAGCCAGAGCGGCTTTGGCGTGGTGGGCGCGGCGGCGTCGATCTTCTTCGCCTATGTCGGGTTCGATGCCGTATCCACCGCGGCGGAAGAAACGAAGAACCCGCAGCGCAACGTGCCGATCGGCCTGATCGGCAGCCTGGGCATCTGCACCATCTTCTATCTACTGGTGGCGGCAGGGGCGATCGGCACGATCGGCTCGCAGCCGATCAGCGGCCCCAATGGCGAATTGCTGGCCCCGGGCAGCAGCGCCTTCGCCCAGCACTGCCTCAGCCTCGCGGGCATGGGGCAGGAACCGCTGGTCTGTTCCAAGGAAGCGCTGGCCCACACATTGCGCGAGATCGGTTATCCCGGCCTCGGCAATCTGATCGGGCTGGCCGCTTTCCTGGCGCTGCCTTCGGTCATCCTCATCATGCTGTTCGGGCAGACGCGCATCTTCTTCGTGATGGCGCGCGACGGTTTGCTGCCGGAAAAGCTGGCGGCGGTGCATCCACGCTGGAAAACCCCGCATGTGGTGACGATGATAACGGGCGTTGCGGTGTCGCTGTTCGCGGCGTTCCTGCCGGTGGGCAAGCTGGCGGATATCTCCAACTCCGGCACATTGTTCGCCTTCTTCATGGTGGCGATCGCGGTGCTGATCCTGCGCCGCACCCAGCCGGACCGGAAGCGGCCCTTCCGCACACCGATGGTGTGGATAGTCGCTCCGCTGGCCATCGTGGGCACGCTAGGCCTGTATTGGAACCTGCCCTTCGATGCCAAGATGGTGCTGCCGGGATGGGGCGCGATCGGGCTGGTAGTCTATTTCCTCTACAGCTACCGCCACAGCCATGTCGGGCGGGGGATCATCGACACGCACGAGGATGATGCGGACGTTCCGCCCCAGCCCGTGCCGCCGATGCCGAATGCCCCGACACCGGGTGGGCACAACGCCTGAGGCAAGCGGCCCGAAATGCCGGGCTGAAACGAAAAGGGGTGCCATCCGCTGGGATGGCGCCCCTTTTTCAATCCGGCGCTGCGCTTACAATATCGTCTTGGTGTGTTCCTGCTTCGCATCCTCGCGCGTGTCGAAGCCCAGCAGCATCTTGGCATTGTCGATAAAGCCAAGATCGCTGTTCCAGATTTCTATGCCGCCCAGATCCATGCGCAGCATCAGCAGGTTGGGATCGTCCTTGCCTTGCGGAAACCAGGCCTCGATCACCCGGTTCCACTGCTTGTCGAGCCGCTCCCGGCTGGTTTCGGTCACGAGATTGCCGCGAAAGCGGGCGAACATGTCATGCCCCTTGCCCACGAAGGTCGCGGTGGACGATCCGCCGGCGGCAAAGGCATGATCCTTCCCGGTGAAGAACCAGATCGCGCCATTGGCATCCTTGTCGAGCTGCGCCGTCATCGGCACCGCCGTGTCGGGCTGGGCATCGAGCTGAAGAAACAGGAACGGGCTGTCGGCCAGGGATTTCCAGAACTTCTTCTTGAGGTCGGCAGTGTCGGTCATTTCGCTCTCCTTTGCCCGTCAACGGAGGGTACGGGCAGCAGTTCCGCCGATGCGATGGACCGATGGAGATGGCCTCTGGTCAAAGGCGACCCGTGAACATATAAAGAACAAATGACTCGCGGCTCTGTCCTGGAACGTCTGCAAATCCTCGCCGATGCGGCCAAATATGACGCGTCATGCGCCTCGTCCGGCACGTCGAAGCGCAGCAGCCAGGGCGGCAAGGGCATCGGCTCCACTGAAGGCATGGGCATATGCCACGCCTATGCGCCGGACGGGCGCTGCATTTCGTTATTGAAGATATTGCTGACCAATCACTGCATTTTCGATTGCCATTATTGCATCAACCGAAAAAGCTCCAACGTCGAGCGTGCCCGGTTCACGACGCAGGAAGTGGTCGATCTGACCCTGAACTTCTATCGCCGCAATTATATCGAAGGGCTGTTTCTTTCTTCCGGCATCGTGCGCAGTTCCGATCGTACGATGGAAGAACTGGTGGAAGTGGCGCGAAGCCTGCGCGAGGATCATGATTTTCGCGGCTATATCCACCTCAAGACCATTCCCGATGCGGATGCGGAACTGGTCCACCGGGCGGGGATGTATGCGGACCGTGTCTCCATCAATGTGGAATTGCCTACCACCGCCGGCCTGACGCGACTGGCGCCGGACAAGGATGCAGCGCGGATCGAAGGCGCGATGGCAGGTGTGAAAGCGTCCATCGTGGAAGCCAAGGATGCCCGCAAGCGGTTCCGCCATGCCCCGCGCTTCGCGCCCGCCGGGCAATCGACCCAGATGATCGTGGGGGCGGACAGTGCCAGCGATGCCGACATCGTGGGGAAGGCGAGCCAGCTTTATTCGTCGTTCCGGCTGCGGCGTGTCTATTATTCCGCCTTCAGCCCGATCCCCGATGCCAGCGCGGTTCTGCCGCTGAAGCGGCCGCCCCTGATCCGGGAACATCGGCTCTATCAATCCGATTGGCTGATGCGGTTTTACGGTTTCGCGCCAAAGGAAGTGATGGAAGCGACGGATGAGAGCGGCAATCTGCCGCTCGATATCGATCCGAAGCTCGCCTGGGCGCTGAAGTTTCGGGACCGCTTTCCGGTGAATGTGAACCGCGCGCCGCGGGAAATGCTGCTGCGCGTGCCGGGGCTGGGCGTGCGGGCGGTGGACCGGATCATCGTGTCGCGCCGCCACCGCAGCTTGCGGCTGGACGATGTGGCGCGGCTCACCGTTTCGGTGGCGAAGCTGCGCCCCTTCATCGAGACGTGCGACTGGCGGCCGACATTGCTGACCGATCGCGCCGATCTGCGCGCGCGCTTCGCACCTCGCCGGGACGAACAGATGGAATTGTTCGCGTGACGGCGGCGGCGCTGTACCCCCCGGTGCAGGGCGTGGCGATCGATCTGGCGGCGCCCGATGATTTCGACGCCTGGCGCGATCACGCGCGCGCATTGGTGCAGGCGGGCGTGCCGCCGGAAGCGGTGACCTGGCGGGAGCCGGGCGGCGCGTGCGACCTGTTTTCCGGCGCAGGCGATTCCGGCAGTGCGGTGCAGGCCGATTCGATGGTCATCGTGCGGGCGAGCCGCGAATTTGTGACACTGGCGCGATCGGCCATCTGCCATGTCGATCCGGCGCGTTTCGCATTGCTCTATCGGCTGTTGTGGCGATTGCAGGCCAATTCCCGCTTGCTGGAAGACAAGGCCGATCTGGATGTGCGGCGGCTGGATGACATGGCGCGCGCCGTTCGCCGCGACATTCACAAGATGCGCGCCTTCGTGCGCTTTCGCCTCGTCCGCGCGGAGGACGAGCCGGAGGCGGAGGATCGCTATGCCGCGTGGTTCGAACCGGAACATCACATCCTGCGCGCCAATGCCGGCTTCTTCGTGCGCCGCTTCGCCAATATGCGCTGGTCGATCCTGACGCCGCGCGGGTCGATCCATTGGGATGGCACGGTGCTGGAGGAAGGGCCGCCCGCCATGCGCAGCGATGCCCCCGCCGGCGACCCGATGGAGGATCTGTGGCGGACCTATTACGCATCCATTTTCAACCCTGCGCGTTTGAAGGTCGGGGCGATGCTGAAGGAAATGCCCCGCAAATACTGGAAGAACATGCCCGAGGCGCAGCTTATTCCCGAGCTGATCGCGGGCGCACAGGCGCGGGAGAGCGCGATGGTGGCGGCAGGAAAGGGATTTGACGAGGAGCGCCCCCGTTCGCTGGCGGCGATCGACCGGGCGATCCATGCCTGCCGCCGCTGCCCGATCGGGGAACTGGATAATCAGGCAGTGATGGGGGAAGGGCCGCGCAATGCGGAATTGATGATTGTGGGCGAGCAGCCTGGCGATCAGGAGGATCTGGCCGGCCGACCGTTCGTGGGCCCGGCGGGCAAGGTGCTGGACGAACATCTGGAACGGGCGGGGATAGATCGGGGTGCCGCTTATCTCACCAATGCCGTGAAGCATTTCAAATATGTGCCGCGCGGCAAGCGGCGGCTGCACCAATCCCCGACCGCGAAGGAAATCGACATCTGCCGCTGGTGGTTCGAGAGCGAACGGTCGGTCGTGCGGCCGCGCCTGATCCTGGCGCTGGGGGCGAGCGCCGCGCGCGGCGTGCTGGGCAAGACGGTCAGCATCGCAAAGGTGCGCGGGCAGGCGCATCTGCTGGACGACGGCAGCGAATTATGGGTCACGACCCACCCATCCTATCTCCTCCGCCTCGACGGGGAGATGCGGGACGAGCAGGAGAAGCGGTTCGAGGCGGACCTTGCCGCCGTGGCGGAACGGCTCGCGGAATTGCAGGCCGCCTGAGGCGCGTCAGCCGGAGTCAGGCGGGGCATGCATTTCGTCGTTACGCTTGTCCGGGCGTGGCAATTTGTGCGGACAAAGAACGATCCGGCGACAGGTCGTTGGCCCGGCTTTTCCGAAAGGCCGAAGCGGTCGGATTTGCCCGCGCATGCGCTTTCCTACCGGCCCGCGCGCTTCCATGCTCCCGCCGTTCCATGGAAAGCGGCGGAAACCAACAATTCCCATCACAGGTGTCAAGTTAATGCAGGGTTTCGCTCCGCCACGGGCCCGATTTTATTTCTGCCGGGTGGCGGCCGCTGTTTCATCGGCCGGTTTGGGCGGGACGAGAACGGGCGTGGGCATTTCGCCTTCGAATGTGTGGGTGACATGGGGGAAGGGGATGTCGATATTCGCCCCATCCAGTTCGCGCTTGATCGCCAGTATTACGCGGGTGCGCGTATCGCGAAGATCGCCTGCGGAGGCGACGCTCCACCATTGCACCAATATGTCGATGGAGCTGGCGCCGAATTCGCGGACATACACGCCGACCGACCTGCTGGGGGAGATATGCTGCAGCCCGTCAAATGCGCGGCGGATCGCTTCTATCGCCTGTTTCAGATCGACGTCATAGGCGATGCCGACCGTGATCTCGTCCCGCCTTTCATCCTGATCGGTGAGGATTTTCACGGGATTCTTGAACAGCATCGAATTGGGCATGATCGTCAATTCGCTGGTGAACTGACGGATATGCGTTTCGCGCAGGGTGATCTTTTCCACCTTGCCGGAAATACCCTGCACCTCCACCGAATCCCCGATGCCCATTTTCTCCCGCAGCATGATGAGCACGCCGGCGAGGAAGTTTTCGAAGATATCCTGAAAGGCGAAGCCGATGGCGACAGCGCCGATGCCAAGGCCGGCGATCAATCCCGCTGGTGTGAACCCCGGGATCACGATGGTCGCCGCCGCAAGCACGCCGACCAGCCAGATGGCGAGGCGCACCAGCGTTTCGATCAGCTGCTTCAGGTTTTCGCGCAGATGGGTGGTGCCGACCACCCGTTCCGCAATGCGGATAGCGAACTTCGCCAGCAGCCATGTGATGGTGAGGACGACCATGGCAATGGCGAGATTGGGAAGGATGGCGACGACGCCGGCCTGTATGGCGCGAACCTGGTCTGTGAGAATACCGAAATAATCCAAGATCAAACCCCTTATCCGATCCTTCCAACAGAGCAGTCGCGCGGATGTTCCTGATCCGCGCTGCTACGCTTTGCACTCTTGCGCTGCAACGCGGCATCCGCGAAAGGCTGCGCGCATGTTCGATGAAGCGCTGATTACCGCCTCCCGCACTTCCAAGGCCTGGCCGATCCAGGAGGCGATGAAGCTCGTCAAACGGTATCCGCAGGGCAAGCGCGGGCCGGATGGCGCGTTGCAGCCGGTGCTGTTCGAAACGGGCTATGGTCCATCGGGCCTGCCACATATCGGCACCTTCCAGGAAGTGCTGCGCACCACGCTGGTCCGCCGCGCTTACGAGATATTGGCTTCCGTCGATGGACAGCCTGCGCCGACCCGGCTCGTCGCTTTCAGTGACGATATGGACGGGCTGCGCAAGGTGCCGGACAATGTGCCGAACCAGGAATTGCTGACGAGCCATCTCGGCAAGCCGCTGACCCGCATTCCGGACCCGTTCGGCAAGTTCGAAAGCTTCGCGCATCACAACAACGCGATGCTGCGCGATTTCCTGGACCGGTTCGGGTTCGATTATGAATTCGTCTCCGCCAGCGACCGGTATAATTCCGGTGCCTTCGATGACGGGCTGCGCAATGTGCTGCGGCATTTCGGCGCGATCATGGACATCATGCTGCCCACCTTGCGAGAGGAACGGCGCCGCACCTATTCCCCCATATTGCCGATCAGCCCGACGAGCGGGATCGTGCTGCAGGTCCCGGTCGAAGTGGTGGATGCCGAAGCGGGGATCATCCGGTTCGAGGACGATGGCCGGATCGTGGAACAATCCGCGCTGGGCGGGCAATCCAAGCTGCAATGGAAGGTCGACTGGGCCATGCGCTGGGAAGTGCTGGGCGTCGATTACGAGATGTGCGGCAAGGATCTGACCGACAGCGTCACCCAATCCGGCAAGATCGTGCGCGAACTGGGCGGGCGCAAGCCCGAAGGGCTGATCTACGAGCTGTTCCTCGACGCCAAGGGCGAAAAGATCTCCAAGTCCAAGGGCAATGGCCTCTCCATCGAGGAATGGCTGACTTATGGCAGCGAGGAGAGCCTGGGCTTCTACATTTTCCGCGAGCCCAAGAGCGCCAAGCAATTGCATGTCGGCGTAATCCCGCGCGCGGTGGACGAATATTGGCAGTTCCGCGGCAATCTGGCCGACCAGCCGGTCGACAAGCAGTTGGGCAACCCCGTGTGGCACCTGCTGCGGGCGGCGGGTGATGGATCGGGCGCAGGCGACACGCTGCCCGTTTCCTATGGCCTGCTGCTGAACCTCGTGGGTGTGCTGGGGGCGGATGCGACGGAGGATCAGGTCTGGTCCTATCTGCGCAATTACGTGCCCGATGCCGCGCCCGAAGCCTATCCCGAACTGGCGGTGCTGGCGCAGGCGGCGCTGGCCTATAACCGCGATTTCGTCGCGCCCACGCTGGTCAAGCGCGCGCCCGATGCCAATGAGGCAGCGGCGCTGCGCGAACTGGACGCGTTGCTGGAGAAAGCGGGCGAGGGCGCGTCCGCCGAAGAATTGCAGAATATCGTCTATGAAATCGGCAAGGATGAGCGGTTCGGGTTCGAGAACCTGCGCGACTGGTTCCGCGCCCTTTACGAAACCCTGCTGGGCAGTTCGCAAGGACCGCGGATGGGCAGCTTCATCGCCCTGTATGGCGTGGATGCCACCCGCAAGCTGATCGGCGAGGCATTGGCCAAGGGCTGACCAGCTTCGCCGCGGCCTTGCCCGTCAATACCAGGGGCGGGCCCGATACCATTTGGTGACGATGTATTTGGTGCCCCGGATGACCGGGCGGCCGGCATGGATGGTGGCGGTGTTGGGCACGCCGTCAGGGCGGGCGTTGTTCCAGATGAGGATCGCGCCGGGGCGCGGTTCTATGGACAGGCCCAGTTCCGTGAAATCGGTGGTCCCGCCTTCTTCCACATCGTTCAGGAACACCATGGTTGTGATGCTGCGCTGCCCGCCCTGCACCTTTTCCATATCCCAATATTTGGAGCCGTAGGGGAACCAGTCATTATGAGGCTGGAACTGCTGGCCGGGGAGATAGCGTTGCCCCTGGATGGTTTCGCCATGGCTGCCGTCGATGCCCAGCAGATCGTCGAACCGGCGCTGGATGCGGCGGATGAAGGGATCGGCGGGATCGACATTACCGGAATAGGAGGTGCGATATCCGCTTTCATAAGCAGCGTCATAGGCGCTGCTGGGCGTGGCGACCTGATCTACCATCGCCATCAGCTTCCTGCATTCCTTGGGGGTGAGGAAATCGGCCAGCGCCCAGATTTCCGCGTCTTGCGCGGGGAGCTGATAGATGCCGGGCACGGTGCTGAGCCGGGCGCGGACGCGGGCCCCGATGGCGGCCAGCAGCTGCTGGTCGGGCAGGGAGGTGGCAATTCCGTTCATGCCAGGGTGATTCCACGCCGTCCCCATGGTGGCAACCCCTGGGGATGCCGGCCGCGTGCAGATGCGTGGCCCCCGCCGGTTGGCGGCGGGGGCCTGAGCGCGCTTACCAGAAGAAGTCGTAGATCACGTCGACCACGCGGCCGGCATAGGTGTCGACCAGCAGCACATCGTCGTAATAGCGGACCCAGCGATACGACCCATAGGCCGGCGGCAGGCGATACTGCCACGGATCGTTGATCCAGTATCGCTGGGAATAGAACGGCGATCCGATAGTCAGACCGATATTGAAACGGTTGTAACGGTATCCCCTGATGGGCGCATTGTAGATCCCGGGCCGATAGATGCGGCGGTTATTGTCGCGATAGCGCTGCCAGTCGTAGCGATTGTCGTTGCGCCAGCCGCGGTTCCAGTCCCGCCGATCCGGGGCATTGGCACCGGGGCGGTCATCCCGCCGATCGGAACGCCAGTCACGGCGGTCGTCTCTGCGATCGGAACGCCAATCTCGCCTGTCGTCCCGGCGATTCTGCTGCCAGTCGCGCCGGTCATCGCCGCGATTTTGCTGCCAGCGATTGCCTTGCTGCCAGGAAGGGCGGTTGTCGGGCCGCGCGTCAGGCCGCCGATCGGGCGCGGGGCGATTGGCTGTGGGCGGAGAGGGGCGGTCGTCACGGCGTTCGATGCGTCGATCAGCGGGCCGCGCCGGCTGTGCAGCCGTGCCCGGACGCTGTGCCACCGGCGCTTGCGCGGACGGGCGTGGTTGCTGGCGCGGCTGTTCGGCGCGTTCCGAGCGGCCATTTTCGCGAAAGGATGGGCGTTCCTGCCGCACGGACGGGCGTTCGCCGCGCGGCTGTTCCGCGACCCGGCCGCCCCTGTCGCCGCGTGGCTGACGGTCCTGCGCGGATGCTGTCGTGGGCACCAAAGCCGCCGTCATGGCGGCCAGCGCCACGGCCATTCCGCTCGATCTCCAGAATTTAGACATGGTCATGTGGCTCGACTCCTTGGCAGCCATCGCTCTTTGGGACAGCTCCTGATGACCAATGACTAGTTCCTGCCTGCTGTCCGTTCACTGAACTAACTGCGAAGCTTAACGTTCATCTTTGCATCAAATTGCATGAACGTGGATTTCGGCGGGGTTGATTTGGGCGGGAAAGATAATTCAGCGCCACGGGTGTCATGCATCGTCCGGGAGAGTAGGGGGATGCGATGCGCATTCCTCGCTATAGTCTCCCGTCAGCCCGTCGTCTCCAGCGCGCCGGGCTGGTTCAGGTGCAGCAGTGGCGAAGGCGCGCCGCCACCTTGGCGGGCGCTCTGATCGTCGGACTGATCGCGGTCGGCTTTGCCAATATGGGCGAGTTGGCGCAGCGATTGTTCCACAGGATGGAGGGGTGGCACCCCTGGGCGCCGCTGATCTGGACGCCGCTCGTGTTCCTGACGCTGGCCATGCTGACGGCCCGCTTCGCACCCGAGGCGGCCGGTTCTGGCATACCCCAGGTGATCGCCGCGTCTCGCAATGTGGAAAGCCGCACGGCGCGGGCGCTGACATCGCTGAGGGTGGCCATCATCAAGCTGTTCCTAACAGTGGGCGCCTTGCTGGGCGGAGCTTCGGTGGGGCGTGAGGGCCCGACCGTTCAGGTGAGCGCGGCGGTGATGGTGAAGGTCCACCGCCTGTTCGGCGTGCGCGTGACGCCCGGCGTATTGATCGCGGGCGGGGCGGCGGGGGTCGCCGCGGCGTTCAACACGCCGCTGGCCGGCATTGCCTTCGCCATCGAGGAACTGGCCGTCGCCTATGAACAGCGAGTCGCGGTGCTGGCGATGGGGGCGGTGATGATCGCCGGGCTGACGGCGCAGGGGCTGGCCGGGAATTACGTGTATTTCGGGGTCGTGCCTTCGGACATCCCGCTTGCCACCATGCTGATCGTGGCACCGGTTGCGGGCATTTGCGGCGGGATGCTGGGCGGCCTGTTCTCCCGTCTCCTGCTCGCCGCGCGCCGGCCCGGGGGGTGGTGGGCCTTGCATTGGGGCAGGAGGCCGGTCCTGCTCGCCGGTCTGTGCGGGATCGTCGTGGCGCTGATCGGCGTGGCCAGTGGCGGGGCGACCTGGGGAACGGGTTATGAGCCGACGGTGTCCCTGCTGCGCGGGGAGGATGCCTTCTTTGCGTTTGGCCCGGCCAAGTTCGCCGCATCTCTGGCCACCAGCATCAGCGGCATACCGGGCGGTATCTTTGCCCCGTCGCTGGCGGTGGGCGCAGGGTTCGGAGAATTGCTGACGCCGTTCTTCGCGCCGGAACAGGCCGGGGCGGTGGTTCTGCTGGGCATGGCCGGATATTTCGTGGGCGTGGTGCGCGCGCCTTTGACCGCCGTCATCATCCTGAGCGAGGCGACAGGCAGCACTTCCATCATCCTGCCGCTATTCGCCACGGCCCTGATCGGGGACTGGGCGGGCGGGATCATCTGCCGGGAGCGGTTGTATCACGCGCTGGCACAGAACTTCGCGCCGCGCCCCGCGCCGGAGGACAAGCAGGCGAATTGAAAGGGCGGCCCGCAAGCCGCCCTTCCGATCATCAGCGCGTGAGCTTCTTGTAAGCGAGGCTGGTCGGCCGATCCGCCGCATCGCCGAGGCGCCGGCGCTTGTCTTCCTCGTAAGCTTCGAAATTGCCTTCGAACCATTCGACATGGCTATTGCCTTCGAAAGCGAGGATGTGCGTGGCGAGGCGATCGAGGAAGAAGCGATCGTGGCTGATGACCACGGCGCAGCCCGCGAAGTTTTCGATAGCATCTTCCAGCGCGCCCAGCGTTTCCACGTCGAGATCGTTGGTCGGTTCGTCCAGCAGCAGCACATTGCCGCCGGTCTTCAGCATCTTGGCCATGTGGACGCGGTTGCGCTCACCACCCGACAGCTTGCCGACATTCTTCTGCTGATCCTGGCCCTTGAAGTTGAAGGCGCCGACATAGGCGCGCGTCGACATGTCATGGCCGTTGACCTTCATGTAATCGAGGCCGTCGGAGATTTCTTCCCAAACATTGTGCTTGTCGTTCAGGTGATCGCGGCTTTGATCCACGAAGCCCAGACGCACCGTCTCGCCAATGGAAATCTCGCCGCTGTCGGGCTGTTCCTTGCCGGTCAGGATCTTGAACAGGGTCGATTTACCGGCGCCGTTGGGGCCGATCACGCCAACGATGCCGCCCGGGGGCAGGATGAAGGACAGGTCTTCGAACAGCAGCTTGTCGCCATAGGCCTTGGAAATGCCCTTCGCCTCGATGACCTTGCCGCCGAGCCGTTCCGGCACCTGGATGACGATCTGCGCCTTGCCCGGGCGGCGGCCATCCTGCGCTTCCTGCAATTGTTCGAACTTGCGGATACGCGCCTTGCTCTTGGTCTGGCGGGCGGCAGGGGTCTGCCTGATCCATTCCAGCTCTTCCTTGAGAGCCTTCTGGCGGCCGCTTTCCTCGCGCTCCTCCTGCTCCAGCCGCTTGGACTTCTTTTCGAGATAGGTGGAGTAATTCCCTTCATACGGGAAATACTTGCCGCGATCGAGTTCGAGGATCCAGCCGACCACATTGTCGAGGAAATAACGGTCGTGGGTGATCATCAGCACCGCGCCGGCATATTCCTTCAGGTGGTTTTCCAGCCATTCCACGCTTTCGGCGTCGAGGTGGTTGGTCGGTTCGTCCAGCAGCAGGATCGAAGGCTTCTGGATCAGCAGGCGGGTGAGGGCGACGCGGCGCTTCTCGCCACCGGAAAGGCTGTCCACCGACCAGTCGCCCGGCGGGCACCGCAATGCTTCCATCGCGATTTCGAGCTGGTTGTCGAGCGTCCAGCCATCGACCGCGTCGATCTTTTCCTGAAGGACGCCCATCTCTTCCATCAAGGCATCGAAATCGGTGTCGTCCTGCGGATCGCCCATTTCCGCGCTGATCGCATTGAAGCGGTCGACCATGTCGGCCACTTCGCGCGCGCCGTCCTTGACGTTTTCCAGCACGGTCTTGGACGGATCCAGTTCCGGTTCCTGCGGGAGATAGCCGACCGTGATGTTCTCGCCCGGCCAGGCCTCGCCCGTATATTCGGTGTCGATACCGGCCATGATCTTCATCAGCGTGGATTTACCCGCGCCGTTGGGGCCAACGATGCCGATCTTGGCGCCCTGATAGAACTGGATGTTGATGTTGGCGAGCACCGGCTTCTGCGCGCCGGGGAAGCTCTTCGTCATGTTCTTCATGACATATGCGTATTGGGCGGCCATGGTCGTCCTTCAGGGCAAGCGATTATGGGCAGGATTTGGCCGCGCAGATAAGCGCTGAACGGGCCGGGGGCAAGGTCGCGCCGCCGATCGGCCCCGCGCCGGTCAGGTGGGTTCGGCCGGATTCACGATATGAAGCCCGTTCCGCCCCTGCCGCTTGGCGGTGTAGAGCGCCTCGTCCGCCATTTCGAGCAGGTCGCCATTCATGCAACGAAACGAGGATGGCGCGGTGACCCCGCCCGCGCTGATCGTAATCACATCCGCCGCGGGCGAAAAACGGTGCGGAATGCCCAGCATGCGCGTCTGCTGCACAATCGAGCCGAGGTGATCCAGCAGTTCGCAGGCCCGCGGCATCAACAGGGCGAACTCTTCCCCGCCATATCGCGCCGCAAGATCGCGCGAGTGGCGCCCGCTGGACTGGAGGACCCCCGCTACCGCCTGCAAAGCGCGGTCGCCCGCAAGATGCCCGTATCCATCATTGTATGATTTGAAGTGGTCGATATCGAGCATCACCAGCGAGAAGGCGCCGCCATCGCGCCGCCATTCATTCGCCAGACGGTCGAACGCGGCATCGAAGCACCGCCTGTTGGCGATACCCGTCAACCCGTCTGTCAGCGACAGTTTTTCCAACGCCAGTTTTTCGCTGGCGAGTTCGGCATTGGCATCGGTCAGCCGGTGCAGGTCACGCCGGATATGCTGTTCTTGCTGGATGGCCTCCGTGACGTCGTGAAGAAAGCCGATCGCCCGTTGCGGCACGCCGTCGATCTCATCGACCAGCGCCGCGAAAGATCGGACCCAGCGGATTTCGCCATCGGGCCGCAATATGCGGTATTCCATGCCGTAATCTTCCTGGCTTTTCGCCAGGGCAATGACCGTGTCCGAAACTTCCGTGGCGCGATCGCGATCGTCTGGATGAACGAGCGGCTGAAACTCCGCGATGGAACCTATGGGCTGTGCGGGACTGCGGCCCATGATGGCGTACCAGCGATCATCACAGGTCAGTTGGCCCGTTGCGATATTGAGTTCCCACCTGCCGAGCCGTCCAATGCGAAAGCCGCGTTGAGCGGCGCAATCGCCAATATGGTCGGGCGGTAAGAACGGCATTCTACCCATAGCCAGTCGCCCCCTCGCCACCGCCGCCGACTTCCGCAGAAAGCAGGCAACGCCTTCGATGGATTGAGCGATTAAGTCGGCGCGCGGTTCCCGAGGCTGGAAGCAGGAATTGGTCGGGGAGACAGGATAAGAAGCAGAGGCTTCTCGTGCGTCATCAATCCCGCTGAATCCAAAATAAAATCCACATTCTCTGGTGTTCTTTCCAGAGCTATGTCATGCGGCTTGTCACAGTTTTTGTCACAGTTTGGGGTCAGATGGCGAGGGGGGACGGGTATTCAGTCATCAAGCGGAAGCGTAATGGGAAGGAGCTCTCCCACTTCGAAGTCCGCATACGGGTGCCCGCTTCTTGGAGAACGAAGGTGGGGCGGTCGGAGCGGCTGGTGTCGACGGGCACGGGGGATCGCCAAATAGCAAACATCATCGCGCCGGACATTGTCGCGCGTCAGCTTGCTGAATGGCGCGAGATGGTTGGTGCAACCTCAGCGGCCGCAGATCCTACCAGTCTGGCGGTGCGTGTTGGTTACGATGATCTGCTTGCCCGTCTCGAAGAGAGCCGCAAGGCGTGGCCGGCTGACGACGCTGAATACACAGCTAGGCTCGCTGTGAGCGAGAGCGATCTCAAGCGCTGGGTGCGGTCATTTCAGGACGGCAAGTTTGAGCGGTGGGAAGCGATGGCTGACCGGATGATAATCATGCGTGGCTTGCCTCTCGTGAAGGGCACAGATGCCTACGCAGAATATGTGCGTGATCTGGCTGTCATTTCGATCGATGCGGTGGGGACTTTCATTCGTCGTGCAGACGGTGAGTTTGACGCAGCGCCGCGCAGCCGCGTTGTCCAGGAGGCGAAAGCGAGGGAAGCCGCCAAGGCCCGGCCTGGCGAGACCCTGCTCGACTACTTCGAGAAATGGGCAGCCGAGCGTTTGGCCAAGAAGAAGAAGCGGCCCGATACGGTCAATCAGGACCGGAAGAAGATCGTCCAGTTCGCAGCCTTCGTGGGGACTGACCGCGCCGTGGACTCTGTCACCGCCGCTGAGGTGTTCGCCTACCGAGAGGTATTGCGCGACCTTCCGCCTAAGTGGGCCGCTAACAAGAAGCTGAAGAGTCTGACCTTACGCGGGGCAGCGGAGAAGGCGCGCGAGTTGGATATGCCGCGCACGGCCTTCACGACCATCAATCAGCACCTGTCTACAATCTCGCCCCTTTACAAGTGGCTTGCCGGGACGCCGGCATGGGCGGGACTTCGCAATCCTTGTGATGGCCTGTTCCATGACGGCGTGAAAGGTCAGAACCCGCGCCCTCCGCTGTCCACCGATGCACTCAATAGGATTCTCGCGAGCCCTTTGTTTGTTGGTTTCAAGGGGGACGGCAAGGAACACAAGCGGGGCGAGCTCAAGACGGAGGACTGGCACAAGTGGATTCTGCTCGGATGCATGTTCACGGGCGCTCGCATCGGGGAGATCGCTCAACTCCGGGTGGGTGACGTTCGTCAACAGCGCGGGGTGTGGCTGGTTCGTATTCTAGAAGAAGAGCGCGAAGGTCTTACCACGAAAAACCGGAAAAGTCACCACGTGCCGGTGCATTCCAAGTTGATCGCGCTCGGCTTCATCAATTTCGTGGAGCGCCAGCGAAAGGGGCGCGGCGATGATGCGCCGCTCTTTGTCGGCGTGGAGCGGGATGATCGCGGTCAGTTTGCTAAGGTCGCGCGTTGGTATCGAGACTTCTTCAAGGCCATTGGCGTTAAGCAGGGCAAGGATGGCATCGGCCCGCACAGTTTCAGGCATACGTTGTCCGATCGCCTGCGTGATGAGGCCGAGTTGTTGGACACACAGATTGCCGTCATCCTCGACCACTCGATCAAGACGACCACCGGCGGTTACGGCACGCTAAAGCAGGGCACCGTCAAGATGATGAAGGAGTGGATTGAGGCGGTGACCTTTGAAGGGGTCGATTTCTCACCGCTAATGCCGAAACAAGCCAATTAAGCGCATGGTTGCAGGTCTGGTAACCTACGCCTTCAAAAATAGTCAGACATTCAGTGCGGCCCTCGGCGACCGCAGACTTGCACTATCGCAGTCGCTGCGCACGGAAGCTCGGAGGCTCTGGCAGTTGATGCGAGAGGGCGAGAGCGCACTTATACAATGGCTTTAGACGGCCCGCGCTGGGTCTTCAAAGCCTTCCTCGGACCGGTGGTATCCATCGCGGTCTGCATCCAAAGTCCCAATACAAAGCAAATGCGTTGCGGCGATGGCTGCAGCGCAATCAGGTGCTATCGCCCGGGTGCAGAAGGCCCGCGACAATCTTCCTGCATCGGATTGCTAGCGATGAAGCCGGCGGCGAATATCATCAGCAACAGGCGCGCACGACAAGTCCGAGATCATCCTGAGCGGTGGCCCATGCCAAAGGGCGATTTCCTTCCGGGCTCTGCCAAGAGAAAGGCGCATGGCTGAAAATCCCGGCAGCGAGGGCAAGGGAAAGGAGCAGGCCAGTCTAATATTCATTTTGTCGGCTCTTGGAACGGGATTGCTCGACGGGGAAGTCATTCAAGTAGGAATTCCCTAAGCGGATAGCATTGACCCAAGGCCTTCAGGTCAAGCCTGACGAGTAGCCATTCCCCTCCGCCACTTGTTCGATATAAGTCTTCGTAACCATAGATAATAATTGCTTTAATTTATAAACGACGTATCGAAACTATACGAGAAAACGCCTTTAACATTGATGCGGTTGACTGAATCCCTTCCTCGGTGAAGTTAACCATAGTTTGCCTGCGATCCTGAATGCTTCTGGACTTAAAGATCAATCCGGCCCCTTCAAGGCGCTCCAGCAATCTCATCGCAGATGTTGCCGGCATGCCAGTAGAAAGCAGGACTTGCTTCACGCATAGTTCCTCTCCATGCGCGGTGCTGAGGAATAGTTCTAGCAATACATCCCAAGACTCATCATGAAAAGTAAATCGCGGGAAATATTTTTCCAATTCTCTTCGAAAATGCATCAGCAGCTTGGCTGATTCAATAAGATTTTCATCGAATGAATTTGCATTATTACATACTTTCAACTTATTTTTATCATTGATTGGACATCCGGCTTCGTGCGACGTTATTGCGGAATCCATCTATTACCCCCTGAATGCGTTGACTATTTATTTGCGTATATAAAAGTATAATAAATGGTTTAGAATATATTAACGACATGTTGGTCGAGAAATGCGGATAGTGATTGGGTGCCCCCCTGTATCGTCTTTATCTCGCTGATATATATGTAATTTTATGGCGCGCTTCGATTGATCGACAGGACGAATGGGTGCTGCTCGCTGCTACTGCGGACGATCTTCCCCTTGGAGCACATGCGCGAAGGTTGGCGTGCGAAATTAAAACCGGAACCGGATTTAATTGTGCCTTTTCAGATTTGAAATTCTGAATTGTAATGCCCCCAAAGAAAAAACGTAACGGGGGGAATTCCTGAATCAGCTTTCAGGGTTCTCAAGACATATCGCCAATTTAGCGTTCTGAATGCTCGTGACAGCCATTGATTTTGGCTGCGTGAGCGTGTGGGAGTTGTGAAGTGCCAAACTCGACGATATTTGCGAAGTCAAATGGCGATAAAGTGCTTTTTGATGGCAGTGCCATTTCTTTGGATGGCCCAAGTGTCGTCGTTATGGATGTTGCCCGATCGGAAGTGGAGAGGTTCGAGCGCCAGGGCCAGAACCTGGTCGTTCATCTCAAGTCCGGCGAAATTATAACCATCGAAGATTTCTTTACTGCGGGGGAGCAGGGCGAGGCCAGCGAACTGGTGCTCCAGGAAAACGATGGCTCGCATTGGTGGTTGCGGACCGAGAATGGCTTGGAAGCCGCCCAATATTCTGAGCTGGAAACTGTCAGCCAATTGCTGCCCAACGGAGCCGATGATGCCACGGGCGGTATCAGCACGCTTGGCGCGGTGCTGGGTGGCGCGATTTTGGCCGGCACCGCGGCGGTGATAGCCACCGATGGCGGTTCCTCATCCGATGATACTCCGCCGCCGCCCCCGCCGCCGCCTGGCGATACCACGCCTCCCGATCCCGCCACCGATCTGGCTGTCAGCGATGATGGCACCGAGGTGACGGGCAAGGGCGAAGCGGGTGCCGCGGTAGAGATTTTCGGCCCTGATGGGGAGCTGTTGGGCTCCGGGACGATCGAGGGTGATGGCGGCTTTGTGGTGGAGCTTTCTGATCCGCAGCTTAATGGCGAAGATCTGACTGTCGTTCTGACAGACGCTGCCGGCAATGAATCCGACCCTGCGAATGTTGCGGCGCCTGACGTTACTCCTCCCAACGCTCCGACCGATCTTGCGATCAGCGAAGATGGCCTGATCGTGACCGGGAAGGGGGAGCCCGGCGCGATCGTCGAAATTCGCGATGCCGAAGGTGAACTGCTGGGTTCCGGCACCGTCGGGAACGGCGGCGATTTTTCGGTGTCGCTGTCTTCTCCGCAATTAAACGGAGAGGTGCTGGAGGTCTCGCAAGCTGATGCGGCTGGCAATGAGTCAGAAGCGGTAGATTTCCCAGTCCCGGATGTTACCGCCCCGGATGCGCCCGAAGTTGCCCTGGAAAATGACACCGGCGAGTTGCCGGACGACGGCGTTACGAGCGACGGAACCGTGCTGGTTTCGGGGATCGAGGACGGCGCTACCTGGGAATACAGCACCGACGGCGGCGCCACCTGGACAGACGGCAGTGGCACCGGATTCGAACTGGACGAAGGCGCATATGACGATGGCGATGTGCTGGTGCGGCAGACGGATGCCGCCGGCAACGCTAGTTCCGCCGGAGAGTTGGGGCCGGTAACAATCGCTGACGACGCCGATGCAGATGCCGATGCTGACGCAGATGCTGACGCAGACGCCGATGCAGATGCTGACGCCGATGCAGATGCAGACGCAGATGCTGACGCAGACGCAGACGCAGACGCCGATGCAGATGCTGACGCAGACGCCGATGCAGATGCTGACGCCGATGCAGATGCTGACGCCGATGCAGATGCTGACGCCGATGCTGACGCAGATGCTGACGCAGACGCCGATGCTGATGCAGATGCTGACGCTGACGCAGATGCAGATGCTGACGCAGACGCCGATGCTGATGCCGATGCTGACGCAGACGCCGATGCTGATGCTGATGCAGATGCCGATGCTGATGCCGATGCTGACGCCGATGCTGATGCAGACGCTGATGCAGACGCCGATGCAGACGCAGACGCAGACGCCGATGCTGATGCTGATGCTGACGCAGATGCCGATGCTGACGCAGACGCCGATGCAGATGCCGATGCAGATGCTGACGCAGACGCCGATGCTGATGCCGATGCAGATGCTGACGCCGATGCTGATGCTGACGCAGACGCAGACGCCGATGCAGATGCTGACGCAGACGCAGACGCCGATGCAGATGCTGACGCAGACGCAGACGCCGATGCAGATGCTGACGCAGACGCCGATGCTGATGCTGACGCAGACGCCGATGCTGATGCTGACGCTGATGCAGATGCCGATGCTGATGCAGACGCTGATGCAGACGCCGATGCAGACGCAGACGCAGACGCCGATGCTGATGCTGATGCTGACGCAGATGCTGACGCAGACGCCGATGCAGATGCCGATGCAGATGCTGACGCAGATGCCGATGCAGACGCCGATGCTGATGCCGATGCAGATGCTGACGCCGATGCTGATGCTGACGCAGACGCAGACGCCGATGCAGATGCTGACGCAGACGCAGACGCCGATGCAGATGCTGACGCAGACGCCGATGCTGATGCCGATGCTGACGCAGACGCCGATGCTGATGCTGACGCTGATGCAGATGCCGATGCTGATGCAGACGCTGATGCAGACGCCGATGCAGACGCCGATGCTGATGCTGATGCTGACGCAGATGCCGATGCCGATGCTGACGCAGACGCCGATGCAGATGCCGATGCAGATGCTGACGCAGATGCCGATGCAGACGCCGATGCTGATGCCGATGCAGATGCTGACGCAGACGCCGA